>Ga0190367_1000002_pt1 | contig 452251 bp, 426 predicted proteins | sample 4872181011_MG_FD_171838 | JGI IMG/M metagenome (GOLD analysis project Ga0190367, IMG submission 171838) | Hydrothermal vent microbial mat bacterial communities from Southern Trench, Guaymas Basin, Mexico - 4872-18-10-11_MG | ecosystem: Environmental > Aquatic > Marine > Hydrothermal vents >...
CATTACCAGTCAGGGAATTTTTTATAACTAAAAATGAATTTATTGTAATTTTATGGAATAAATACGTGGGAGGAGGTGGTACCAAATGAGAAAGATAGTAATTGGTCTTCTAACGAGAGTTTCAGGAAATGTAAATGCAAATGAGATAGAAGGAGATAGAATCAGAATAAAAAAGCTTGTTTCAATAGATGGAGAGACTTATCCTTTTGTTTCTGCGAGAGCTGTTAAAAGAGGAATTAGAGAGAAACTTATGGAGTGGGGCTTTGAAGTCGATCCATTTAGAGTGGGAGAAGGGGAGAAATTGGCAGATAGTGGAGATCCTATAAAATACGTTGACAATGATTTGTTTGGTTATTTGTACATAAAAGGCAACAGGCAAAGACCAAGAATGTCTCCTATCTCGATGTCACCTGTAATTGCCGTTAAGCATACACCGATAGAAATTGACTTTGGTGGTAGATTCCCAAAAGAGATTGGCGAAACAAACCCAACACCATTTGAAATTGAGGTTGCCGATTTCATTGGTCTAATGAAAGTTGTAGTTACAGAAAGGTGCGGGATATTCACCGAAAGTGAAAAAACTGATCAAATCAAGAAGTGGGATGAATATGTCAAGGAAAACAAAGTGCAGAAGGAAACGAGAAACGAGGCATTATATGTGCTTAAAGACGAAGAACGGATTAAAAGAGTTACAGCTTTCTTAGAGATTCTTTTAAATGAGGGTTGGGCCTATCCAAGGAGAGCAAATTACTTCGCAATGGCAGAGCATGTTTCGGCAATAGTATACTGTGGAGAAAAGCTGTATCCTGTTTGGAAGAACTTTGACGAGAACTACCAGTTTACTCAACCAAATATTTTGATTGGAGACCGTGAGAAGCTGTTTGGGCCATATAATCTAAAGAATAGTTCTGTTTCGAAAGAAGATATCGAGAAAATAGCAACTTGGCTGGTGACTGGACAATGGAAGAGGTAGGGCTAACTGTAGATGTTTTATTCGATTTGGCCCACTTTAGGGTTCATACAACAATGAAGGGTAGGTCGTCTTATCTACTTCCACTGCCTACAACAATAATTGGTTTCTTTTTCTCGATTCTTGGAAAAAGTAGGGAACATTACATTGAAGAAAGAAAAAACTTCAAAGCTGGTGCCCGAATAATCGATATTGGTGGTGTTTGCCGTGAGAACGCACAGTTATTAAAACTCAAAACTGGGAGAGAAGATAGAACAACGGAGGAGCTAATGTTACTTCTTAGACCCAAATATAAATTCGCGATCTGGGGCAAGCGAGAGACAATTTATTTGCTATATAAAAAACTCAACAATTTTGAGTTCGATTTCGTACCCTATGCTGGGATAAGCGATTTTATATTCTTTGATATAGAAAATCCAAGAATTCATGAACATTTTGAAGAGACGTACACCGTAAAAAACTCATATGCTCCAAGAAATATTGTAGATTCAGTAGAGCTATCGGAAAAGAGTATAGTCTATAATCTTCCCTACACATACTCGGGTAAGCCAGAATTTGTTGTAATGGGGATTAATGTTGGTTTTAAATTAAAAAATAAGATTATGTCGATTGATGGTGTTCCACTCTATGACTGTTTTCTGGTGACAAGATGAAATTGGAGTTAATTATTGAGGAACTTGGATTGGAATCACTATCTAAAACATCTCACAAGAATGGTAGTTTAGAGAAGCCCTTAAACAAACATATTGAAGAAGTAAGAAGTATTTCAAAAGTATTAGCAAGAAAACATGGATTAACTGAATCTTTAGACATTCTTGATGTGCTTGCTGAGTGGCATGATATTGGAAAACTAAATCCTGCATGGTGTATTGACGAAGACCAAAAACCGCCACACTCCGCTCTTTCTGCTTATCTTTTTCTAAAATACTCAGAGAAGGAAGATCCAAGGTTATTTTATTTTATTCTTAAGCATCACTCAAGTTTGGTGCAGGTTCCTCTTAATATTCTTTCTATTCGCAAGAATGTAATAGGAAAGATAAAGTACAAAATCGACCAGAAAGAAGCTTTGAATCTTATTTTCAAGGAACTCAGAAAATTTAAGCTATCAGTAGAGGATATAAAAAGCAACGTCGATTTCGTTGACTTATTTGGAATTTTTAAGACTGCAGACATACTGTCAGCCATGTTTGAAGAAGAGAGCAGAATTTCTAAGCAAAATATCGATCTTGAGGTTGAATTAGTCAAAGAGCGCCTTCGAGATTATGTTAGAAGTAAGAATTTAAAGTTCGATGAAAATAAGTGGAAAATTTTCACAGAGATGGCAAGCACAGACAGAGACGTTCTCTTTTTAGCCCCTACTGGCTGGGGAAAGACATTTGCGGCATTGACTGTTGCAGTAAGCAAAAAACCGAGTCACATAATCTATGTGTTACCGACCATAACATCTATTAGAAAAATGAGACAATCACTCCAGAAATTACTTAGTGGTGTCGGAGTCGAGGAAAATTACTATTTCGCTGATACAGAAAAATTAAAGAGGCTCGGGATACTCGAAGAGACTGATATAGATTTGGATTTGTTTATTTCTAGATCTTTCATAAGTCCTGTGACTATTACAACCTTGGACCAATTACTTCTAAGTTTTTTGCATGTCGGAAAGTACTTCTTGAAAAGGTACCACTTTAGGAATTCGGTTTTTATTTTTGATGAGTTCCATCTTTACCCCATTAATGGACTTTACCTTCTTCTTTATTTCTTTAAAAAGTTTAATGAAAAATTCAAATATAATATGAGATCAGTTTTTATGTCCGCCACTATACATCCAGTGTTTAGATTACTGATAAACCAATTTATTGCTCCCAGAGAATTCGAATTTCTTCAAGAGTACAAGAAAAAGAGGAGATATCTATATTCTCTTGAAGAGAACGACATAACAAGTAATGAGGTGCTCAAACAAATTATAGAAAAGTCCAAACTTGGAAATGTTTTAGTTATATGTAACACTGTCGAAAAGGCAATTAGAGTCTATCTACTCCTGAAACATAACTACAAAGTAAATAATATACTCTTACTTCACTCCCGCTACACATACCATGACAGACGAAAGAAAGAAGAACAATTAGAAAGGTCATCTACCAAATCTAAAGAATTTATATTTATATCAACACAAGTATCCGAAGTCAGTCTTGATATCTCTTTTGACTATTTATTTACAGAACTTGCACCTATACCGTCTCTGATTCAGCGATTTGGTAGAGTTAATAGATATTCGAATTTCATAGACAACGTCAATGTAAATATAACATACCCAGAAGAAATTAGTAAAACTCAGTTTTACCCTTATAATGAAGAGGAGATAAAATTTGCCACCAGTACTCTATCTGAACTGGAGTACAAAATTAAAAATGAATTTGAGCTAATTGAACGATTAAAAGATGCTCCGATGTTAGTAGATAATGCTGAATTAAATGAGATAGAAAAATACTTGAGAAAATGGGAAGATGACACCAGATTCTTTTTCTCAATCGATTTGAAAGATGAAGAACTAAATAGACTTTTGAAGTTTAGAGACACGAACACAGCATTGATCATTCCTGGTTGCTTTACGAGTGACGTTTTAGAAATTCTTTTGAGCGATAGAAGGTATAAATCACAGTTAGTTAAGGAATATTTTGTTCCTGTGCCTATTTGGTGGCTTTTTGAAAAATCAGGGTACGTTTACAAGGAAAAGAATTTGTTGTTTTTGTCAAGTCAAAGATTTCTTTATTCTCAGGATGTTGGATATTTCGACTCAGAGAAATTAAAAGATTTTATAGATATAATAGATATATGTGCCGAATCTCTTTATCAATGATTTAAATAATACTATTTATAAAAAATTAAAAAAAATAAAAAAATATTTCCCTCATATGCGGCTTAGAATTAAATTTATTTCAGAAGAAAATAAGCTCCGACTTCCGATCCACTATAATGAAATTATTCAAGGACTTATTTATAAACACATTTCTCCCCAGCTTGCTGAAAAATTACATGATCAAGGATTTGAAGATCCTGAAACAGGAAAGAAATTTAAATTTTTTACCTTCTCCCGACTTATCCCTGAGACTAAGCCAGTTTTTCAAAAAGACTTTATTATATTTAAATCACCTATTAATCTTATAATCTCTTCCATAAATAAGGATTTTATTCAATCTCTTGTAGAAAATTTGTTAGCTAATCCCTCCCTTTATCTACAGAATCAGAAAATCACCCTTCTTTCTGTTGAAATTTTACCCTTACCTTCTTATAGAGAAAAAATCTTTATAAAAACACTTTCACCAATTACTGTTTATACTACTTTTCACACTAAGGAAGGCAAAAAGAAAACTTATTATTATAATCCAAGAGAAAAAGAATTTTCTCAAAATTTGTTAGAGAACCTTAAAAATAAAGTAAAAGTATGGTACGGAAAAGAAATAAATAATGGAAAAATAAAGCTTGTTAAATTAATATCTCAGAAAGAACGAGTTGTAATCTATAAAAATACTGTTATAAAAGGTTGGGATGGGATTTTTGAATTAAATTTACCAGAAGAAATGTTCAAAATGGCATTTTTAACCGGTCTCGGAGCTAAAAATAGCGCAGGCTTTGGATGTATTGAAATCTCTACACGAAAGAAATAATCTCTAAATTTCTATATCTAAAATCTCAAAAATTTTTTCTCCAGAAGGAGTTTTTACTTGAACTTCATCTCCTATTTCTTTTCCAATAAGGGCACGGGCTAATGGAGAATTAACTGAAATACTTCCACTTGCAGGATCTGCTTCATAAGGTCCTACAATCCTATAAACAACTTCTTCATCTGTCTGTAAATTTAAAAGTCTTACTTTAACTCCAAATTGAACTTTTTCAGGAACTTTATTTAAATATGGTATAACCTCAGCTTGAGCTAAAATACCTGATAATTCTTGAATACGTCCTTCTATATAAGCCTGCCTTTCTTTGGCTGCTTCATATTCTGCATTTTCTGAAAGATCTCCATGAGCCCGTGCCTCTTCTATAGCTTGGATTACATTTTTTCTTTCTACTTTTATAAGATGCTCAAGTTCTTTTTTTATCTTTTCTATCCCTTCAGGAGTAAAAGGAATTTTTCCCATCTCTAAAACCTCTTTTTTAGTGTTTAAATGCTCTCTGACCTGTAAACATCATAGCTATAGGAGGATTGGCTTCATTACAGGCTTGAATAACTTCCCAATCTCTTACAGAACCACCAGGTTGTAAAATAGCAGTAATTCCATGCTTAGCTACAATATCTACACTATCTCTAAATGGGAAAAATCCATCTGAAACCATTACCGCTCCTATTAACCCTGCTTTCTTTTCTTTTGTCTCTTGGTCTATTTCTTCTTTCTGAGAAGCTGGTCTCATACCTTTTTCTATTTCTAATTCTAATTGTTTATAAGGAATTCCATATTTATCATAACACAATAAATCTGCATATTTTGTATAAGCTTTAAATATTGCAATTTCTGTACACCCTACTCTATCCTGCTCACCTGTTCCTATGCTAACTGTACATTCATCTTTTACAAAAAGAACAGAATTTGAAGTTACTCCAAGTTCCACTGCCCAACCAAAAATCATATCTCTTATCTCCCTTTCATCAGGTTCTCTCACACATTTATATTCTACACCATCCTTGACTGCTACCGCAGGTTTTAAATCTTCTTTACTTTTTATTTTATTCTGCTGAGAAACTTGCAAGATTAATCCACCATCTATCAGAGATTTAAATTCTATTACTCTATAATTTGCATAATCCTGAAGTCTCTCTATATTTTTTATTCTTATAATTCTTAAAGCTTTCTTTTTCTTTAAAATTTCTATTGCTCCCTCCTCATATTCTGGAGCTGCGACCACTTCAAAATATTGAGAAGCTATAGCTTCTGCACAAGCCTTATCAACAGGACGATTAAGCCCTATAGCACCACCAAAAGCAGCAATTCTATCTGCCCTGTAAGCCCTTATAAATGCCTCTTCTATAGTAGATCCATAAGCAACTCCACATGGATTATTATGCTTTACAATTACACACGCTGGTTTCTCAGTTAAATACCTCAAAATATTAAGAGCACTATTAATATCTGTTAAATTGATCTTGCTTGGATGCTTTCCAAATTGGATAAAATCACTCTCTTGCAAGCTTGAAATCAAACCTAACCCAGGAGAAATAAATTCACACTCACCTAAAATTAAATTACCTGCTACAAGCTCATATAAAGCTGCTTCCTGATCAGGATTTTCTCCATACCTTAACCCTCTTTTTTCAACTACACCGGGCTCAACTTCAATCTCCCATGTGCGTTTTTTATAAATTAAAGTTTGATCTCCAAAAGTAATTCTAATTTCAGAAGGAAAATGATCAGGTACCACTGTTCTATACATCTTTTTTAGATCCTCAGCCATAAAACACCTCCAATTTTGATTTTTAATTCCTTGATTAATCTAAAGAAAAAGTATAGTATAATTGTAAGATAAAAATCTATAATTTGTCAAGACAAGAGGATAAAAATTTATTTAATAAATTAATTTAAATTTTTTAATTTTAAATCTTATTAAATGTCCAGAGTTATTCTAAAATTAGAAAATTTGTATAAAAACTATAAAAATATTACTGCATTAAAAGGAATATCTTTTGAGATTAAAGAAGGAGAACTTTTCGCACTTCTTGGGCCAAATGGAGCAGGAAAAACAACTACTATAAGAATAATTGCAGGACTTACTAAACTTACTAAAGGTAAGATTTTTCTTTATCAAAAAGAAATTACACAAAACTCTTTATGGGCTAAAAAATTAATTGGTCTTGTTCCTCAATATATAAACCTTGATCTTGAACTCACTGTGGAAGAAAATCTTTTAATTCATGGGCTTTTATATCAAATGCCTTTGCATAAAATAAAAGAAAAAATAAAACATCTTTTAGAATTGGCTGATGTAAAAGAAAGAAAAAATACAAGAGTAAGAGAACTTTCAGAAGGACTTAAAAGACGAATTCTTATTATAAGGGCACTTTTACATGAACCAAAAATTTTACTTTTAGATGAACCCACAGTAGGACTTGATCCACATATAAGAAGGAAAATATGGGCATTTATCAAAAAAATACAATCTCAAGGAACAACAATTCTTCTAACCACCCATTATATGGAAGAAGCAGAATTTCTCGCTGATAGAGTTGCTTTCATATTTTCAGGAAGTATAATAAAAATTGATACTCCTCAAAATTTTATAAAATCCTTAGGAAATTTCGCTCTTGATGTCTATTTTCCAGAAGGTTTAAAAACTTTTTATTTCAAAGATAAAAACCAGGCAGAAGAAAAACTTTTATATTTTACAAAAAAGAATTATTTTGTAAGTTTGAGAAGAGTTACTCTTGAGGATGTATTTATAAATTATATTGAAAGAAAATCATGAAAGGTTTTTTAGCTACTTATATAAGAGAACTTCTTATATTGAGAAAAAGGTTTTTTAAATTAATTATTTCTCTTTCTATCAATCCGCTTCTTTATATTTTAGCTTTTGGAATTGCTTTAGGAAAAAATATCAATATAAATGGCAGAAATTATTTAGAATTTCTTATACCTGGATTAATAGCAGCAACGAGTATGCTTCAGGCTTTTAATATAAATGTGGAACTTAATATAAATAGATTTTATTTAAAAATTTTTGAAGAATTTCAAGCATCGCCTGTTTCATCTTTTGGTTATATTCTTGGAGAAATTTTTGGCGGAATAACAAAAGCTTTTTTGAGTATTTTTATTATTTTGATAATTGCCTTTGCTTCGGGTGTAAAACCGCATCTAAATTTTATTTTTTTCTTTGTTATCTTCTTGAACGCTTTTATTTTTTCTTCCTTAGGAATAGCATCTGCTATGTTTATTAAATCTCACGCAGATCAAACTTTGGTAACAAATTTTATTATCACTCCTATGATGTTTCTTGGAGGAACTTTTTTTCCTGTAGAAAATTTACCACATCCTCTTCAACTTATTATAAAAATTTTGCCTTTAACTATAGTTTCTGAAACTTTAAGAAGTATAGCTTTATATCAAAAATACAAACTTTATAATTTATTTATTCTTTTAATTTTAAGTATAATTTCTTTATTAATAGCAGTTTATTCTGTTAAAAACGCAAGGGATTGAATGGAAAAAATTAATTCTATTGGTATCAGACTTACACTTATAAGCCTAACATTCGGCATCCTTATATTTATTTTTAAATTCATCGCTTATTTTATTACAAAATCCGTTGCAATATATTCAGATGCAATGGAATCAATAATAAATATATTTTCAGCTACTATGGCCTTTATAGGAATAAAGATAGCCCTTAAACCCTCAGATTCTACTCATCCTTACGGACATACTAAAATTGAATATATTATCTCAATTTTAGAAGCTCTTTTTATTCTTAGTGCCTCAGTGTCTATCTTATGGAAAGCAATACATAGTTTTATTCAAATAAAGCCAATTTCTCATTTAGATAAAGGTTTTCTTTTTTTAAGTCCGAGTATAGCTTTAAATTTTTTTCTTGTATATATTCTTTATAAAGGTGGAAAAAAAGAAAACTCACCAATTTTGATCTCGCACGCAACTCATTTACTAAGTGATATATTAACAACCTTAGGAATAATCGGAGGAATTGTTCTGGCAAAGTTTTTTAATTTTTGGATCCTTGATCCTCTTATGGGTATTTTAGTAGGAATAAATATTTTTTACATGGGTTTTAAATTAATAAAAGAATCTATAAGTTCTCTTCTTGATGAAAGTTTACCAGAGGAAAAAGTAGCCTCAATAAAGACAATTATTGATAAAACTTTAAATGAGGCTAAAAGCGATTTTAAAACAGTTGGTATGCATAATTTTAAAACTCGTAAGGCAGGAAGAAAAGGTTTTGTAGAATTTCATCTTACTGTTAATGGAAATATCCCAGTTAAAAAAGCGCATCATTTATGTGATGAATTGGAAAAAAATATAAAAGAAAAACACCCTGAACTCTCGGTGATTATTCATGTAGAACCTCACAAAGATAAAAAGAAATAATTTTATCCCTTGTAAATAAAAATTATTTTTTTATATTATTTTAATAAAATAAATTTATGAGCTATACTATTTTTGGAAATACAGCAGGGTTAAAACCCAACGAATTAAAAAGATTGGAGCGGATTTATCGTAGAAAAATCCCTCCCTTTTCAATAATTACTCCTGAATTAGCCAGGGAAATAGCTCATATCTCTGCCGAAATTAACCGTCAAGTAGGTATTCTTATAAATAGAAAAGGAGAAATAGATTATGTAATTGTAGGAACATTTAATAGAATTGTTATTCCAGAATTAAAAGGATATCGTGATCATATAGCAAGATTAAAAGGTTTAAGACTTATTCATACACATTTAATAAAAAATAAAAATTATCACAAACAATCCGGTCTTGATCAAGACGATCTTATTGACCTTGCATTTCTCAGACTGGATTTACTTGGAGCACTGGAAGTAAGGGAAAATGGAGAGCCTGGTAAAATTCATATAGCTTATATTTTACCTAATCCGGAATTTCTTACAGGTTCTTTATCTCAGGAAAATAATTTCTTTTATTTCTTAAAACCCTGTTATGTATGGGATTTAAAAGAAAATTTTTTAGAATTAATCAAAAATTTGGAGGATGAATTAGAGAGAATAAAACCCAGAAAAGAAGTAGATGAAAATAAAGATAGAGCGATCCTTATTTTCCTTCAAAAACCTGGCGAAGATTTTTTGGAAGAAAGAATAGCAGAATTAAAGGAACTTGCTCGCACTGCAGGGGTTACAGTAGTAGGAGAAGTTATTCAGAAAAGACCTTCACCTGATCCAAAATATGTAATAGGAAAAGGAAAACTTGTAGAAGTAATGATTACAGCAATGAGAAATAGAGCAAATTTGCTTATTTTTGATAGAGAACTTTCTCCTTCACAGGTAAGGGCTTTAACAGAAGTTACAGATTTAAGAGTTATTGACAGAACTCAATTAATTTTAGATATATTTGCTCAAAGAGCACGTTCCAGAGAAGGGAAAATTCAGGTGGAAATAGCACAATTAAAGTATGCTCTACCTCGTTTAAGAGCAAAAGACGATGCCTTTTCCCGTTTAACCGGAGGAATAGGAGGTAGAGGGCCAGGAGAAACAAAACTTGAAATTGATAGAAGAAGAATAAAAGATAGGATTGCTAAATTAGAGAGAGAATTAAAAGAAATTTCTAAACAAAGAGATTTGAGAAGAAAAAAAAGAAAAAAAATGAATTTTAAAATTGTGGCTCTTATAGGATATACAAATGCTGGAAAAACTACTTTATTAAATACCCTTGCCAAAAGTAATTATTTAGCTGAGGATAAACTTTTTGCAACTCTTGATCCTGTAACAAAGGCAGTAAGAACAAAAAATGGAAAAACATTTTTAATTTCAGATACTGTAGGATTCATAAGGGATCTTCCTGAAGATCTTAAAAAGGCTTTTAAAGCCACATTGGAAGAATTATACAGTGCGGACTTATTACTTCATTTAGTAGATATCTCCCATTCTGATTTTGAAAATCATATAGAAATAGTTGAAAGTCTTTTAGAGGAAATGAACCTGCTTCATTTTCCAAGAATAACTGTTTTCAATAAACTTGATTTAGTAGAAAAAAAAGAAGATTTTTCACCTGTATGGTTAAATAATATTCTTTCAAAATATAATGGAATTGCAATTTCAGCAAAAACTGGAAAAAATCTGGATTTATTGATAGATAAAATATGTGAACATTTATTTGATTTTAAGCCAGCCTCTGAAACTCTTCCTTATCTCTCTTTGGAGGAGGAAAATCTCCCCAAAGTTCCTCAAGAGCATAAATTTCACGAATAGGTTCATAAAATATGTGAACAACAACGCTTCCATAATCTATCACAATCCACTGTCCCAATTCCATTCCTTCAATTCCAAGAGGTTTAATACCAAGTTTTTCCAGTTCAAATATTACAAAATCACATAACCCTTGTGTATGCCTGGTAGAATGAGCACTACAAATGATTAAAAAATCTGTATAATCTACTTTTTTTCTTACATCAATTACTACAATATTTTGAGCTTTCTTAGCTTCTAAAAGATTTACTATTTCATCTTTAAGAACTTCACTATGCATTATAGGAGTTATATTTTCCCCTCCTGAACCAGTTTTGCAAAAAATTCAAAACTTCTATCATAAGTAGCTTCGTATTCTTTAGGAAATACACAACCTGGTAATTCTCTTCTACTTAAATGATACTTTATACATTCACAGCATATACCCTTTTTCGGACATGGCTCATAAGTACATGTACACCTTTTTAAATTTTCCTCTTTTTTACATTCCATTTTTTTTCCTCCCTTTTATTCTACTGTTACGCTTTTAGCTAAATTTCTCGGTTTATCTACATCGCATCCTCTTAAAGTCGCTATTTCATAAGCCAGAAGCTGTAAAGGAATTACATAAAATATAGGTAATGCTTCCCACAAAGTAAAGGGGACTTCTATGTAGTCATCTGTAAATCTTTTAATTTCTTTACTATTTTCAGAAACTATTCCTATAATTGGCCCTCTCCTTGATCTCACCTCTTCTGCATTGGAAAGTGTTTTTTCATATACAATACCTGTTTCTTTTGCAGCTAAAATTACAGTCGGAACATTTTCTTCTATCAAGGCTATAGGACCGTGTTTCATCTCTCCTGCAGCATATCCTTCTGCATGAATATAAGCTATTTCCTTTAATTTTAAAGCTCCTTCCAGAGCTATAGGAAATAGTATATTCCTCCCAAGATAAAGAAAATCTTTTGCTTGATACCATTTACGAGCAATTTCTTTTATTTTCGGATGCACTTTTCCCATAAAATTTTGAAGAAGTGAGGGAATTTTTATAAAAGCTTCTATTTTTTCTTTGTGATCACTTTTTCCATATAATAATTTTTCCATATAAATGGCAAGAAGAATTAATATTGTTACTTGAGTAGTAAATGCTTTAGTGGAAGCAACACTTATTTCAGGACCTGCCTGTGTATACAAAACTACATTACTTTCTCTTGCAATACTGCTTCCTAAAACATTACAGATTGAAAGAATTTTTGCACCTTTTTCTTTTGCAATCCTTAAACTTGCTAAAGTATCTGCAGTTTCTCCTGATTGAGAAATAGCTATAAATATTGCATTTTTGGAAAATTTATTTTCTCTATATCTGAATTCTGAAGCCAGATCCACCTCAACAGGAATATTTATATATTTTTCTAAAATATATTTACCAACTAATCCCGCGTGATAAGACGTGCCACAAGCCACTATAAAAATTTTCTCTGTATCTTCAATAAATTCTTTGGTTAAACCCTCCCGTGAAAAATCTACTATCCCGTTATCCAGATTTATTCTCCCCAAAAGTGTATGCTTAACTGCCTCTGGTTGCTCATAAATTTCTTTCAGCATGAAGTGAGGAAAACCACCTTTTTCTGCCTGTGCTAAATCCCATTGAATTAAAATTGGCTCCTTATGAATAGGTTCTCCTTCCAGATTAAAAACTTTTACCTCTTCTTTAGTAAGGATCGCAAATTCGCCATCTTCTAAAATTATAACTTTTCTGGTAAAGGGCAACAAAGCAGGGATATCTGATGCAATAAAATTCTCATTCTCTCCCAGTCCTATTACTAAAGGACTCTGATTTCTTGCAGCAAAAAGTTTATCAGGTTCATTTTTAAACATAACTCCGATTGCATAAGCTCCTTCTAATTCCCTTAAAGCATTCCGAAAAGCTTCTTTTAGATTATTTTCTTGCTTTAAATGTTCTTCTATCAAATGCACTATTACTTCTGTATCAGTGGTAGAAGTAAAATTATGCCCATTTTTTAGAAGTTTTTCTTTTAAAATATAATAATTTTCTATAATACCATTATGTACAAGAGCAATTGTTTTACTGCAGTCTAAATGAGGATGTGCATTTTCTTCAGAAGGCTCTCCATGTGTAGCCCATCTTGTATGTCCCAATCCAGGAGCCTTTGCTTTTAAAATCTGACTCTCAAAAATTCTTTCTTCCAAATCCAGAATCTTTCCTTTCTTTTTTATTACTTTTATATTATTCTCTTCAAGAAATACTACCCCTGCTGAATCATATCCTCGATATTCGAGTCTCCTTAAACCTTCTAAAAGCACTGGCAATACTTGCCTATTTCCTATATATCCTATTATTCCACACATTTTTTCTCTTCCTTAAGTTTTTTTACATATTCTTCCCATTCCCAGGGAAGAAGATATTTTTTCTTATTATTACATTCTTTACATGCTGGAACTATATTAAACCTATCAGATGTTCCTCCACGGGAAAGAGGAATTTTGTGATCCATAGTAAGTTCCTGAGGAGGCACCTTTCTTCCACAATAATAGCATATTCCTTTTGCTATTTTTTTCCTCCACCACTTTGTTTTTCTCAATTTTCTCGCTTTTGCTTTCTCTCTTTTTATATGTTCCTCTAAGCTTATCAGTTCCTTAGACATCTTTCCTAATATGTTCTAATATTTTATTTAATACTTCTTCAGGAGTCAAAAAAGACGTATCTATTATAATCGCACCTTCTGGAATTTTAAGTGGCGCTACTTTTCTTTTACTATCTATTTTGTCTCTTAATTTAATATTTTCCAGAATTTCTTCCAGAGTTCTTTTTTCTTTTAAAGCTATTTCCTTATATCTTCTTTTTGCTCTTATCTCTTCATTTGCTGTTAGGAAAACTTTTAAATCTGCATAAGGAAAAACTACACTACCCATATCTCTTCCTTCTGCAATTATTTGCTTACCTTTTGCTAATTCCCTCATAAATTTTGTTAAAATCTCCCTTACAGTCTTCTTTTCCGCAACAATTGATACATTCTCATCTACTTCTTTACTTCTAAGTTCATCTTTTAATACTTTTCCTTTCCATTTAATTTTTGTTCCATCTTGAGAAAATTCTATTTTAACATCTCTTAAATTTTTTTCTAAAAAATTTTTCAATTTTTCTTCGTCTTTTAAAATTTCTTTAATATCTTTGAAATTTTGAAGCAATAAATAAGTCGCCATTCTATAAAGACTCCCGGATTCAAGAAAAAGGAAACCCAATTTTTGAGCAAGTAATTTTGCAATTGTAGTTTTTCCTGACGAAGCAGGACCATCTATAGTTATAATTTTTATCTCATTTCCCATAATCCTTATTGATTTTTCAAAGGTTTTACCTCTTTTTTGTAAATACTATCCAAAACCCCATTTATAAATGCTGGAGAATCATCCGTACTGTAAATTTTAGCAAGTTCTATTGCTTCATTAATTGAAACTACCTCAGGAATATCAGGACGGAAGAACATTTCATAAATAGCAAGCCGCAGGATATTTCTATCTGTAAGATTAAGTCTTTCAAAAGGCCAGGAGGGGGTATATTTTTTTATCATCTCATCTATAAACTTAAGATTCTCAACTACCCCCCTCACAAGTTCTTCTGCAAATTTAAAAGACTCAATATTCTCAATATTTAAATATTTTTTGTAGTTTGAAATTATTTCATCTAAAGGAAAGTTTGTTATATCTTTTTGATATAAAATCTGTAAAGCAATTTCCCTTCCCTTTTTTCTTATCATATTTTCAAAAAAATCAGATCATTTTTTCTGCTATATGCACAGTCAAATCCCCCATCATATTAGTATAAGATCCAAGTTCATTATCATACCATCCATATACTACTACCTGGGTAATAGGAATCTCTACGTGAGTACAAACTACTTTTCCACCAGCCTCTTCAAGTGCTTTACATATATCAACTTTTGCTAAAGCAGTTCTTGTATGAGTTTCTGCACCTTCTATAATAGCTGCAGCTTTTGGATAACCAATAATATCACAGGATACATTTTGTTCCATAGTAAAAACTAAATAATCTTTATATTTGGTTTCTGCAGCGTTTTTATAAATCTTATTAATAAGATCTCTATTAATATGATTTTCTATGCTTTCATCCTGTATATTAACGGTTAAAATAATTAAACTTCCTGTATTTAAAGGAACTCTAACACTTTCAGCCATAAATCCTATTCTTTTCATTTCAGGAATAACTAAAGCTAATGCCTGTGCAGCTCCGGTTGTAGTTAAAATGATATTATTAAATATACTTCTTGTTCTTCTTAAATCCTTTGCTCCTTCTTTAGGTAATCTATCAAGAACAACCTGTGAACCTGTAACTGCATGAACAGTTACCATAGATGCAGAAAGAATTCTATCAGGTCCAAAATAATCTAAAAGTGGTTTTACCATATAAGCCAAACATGTAGTAGTGCAAGAAGCTGAAGAGATTATATTGTGTTTATCGGGTTTATAATCACTTTCGTTTATTCCATAAACTACTGTTATTGCATCCTCTGGAATACCTTTTTCCTTGTTTTTTATTTTAAAAGGTGCTGAAACAATTACTTTTTCAGCCCCTGCTGCCAAATGCCCCCTTACAGAACCTTTTGGATCATCGGGATCTAAAGTAGGATCTCTAAATTTACCTGTACATTCTATTACCAATTTAACACCTTCTTTTTTCCAATTGATTTCTTTTGGATTTCTTGTTTCTCTTAAAATTTTTACTTTAACCCCATCAATCATCATAGTGCCATTTTTTTCATCTAAGTTTTCAATCACTCTTTTGGCTTTATGTCCATACAAATAAACAGGCAGCCATCCATAAGTACTATCTTTTTCAATATAGCTTGCTATATCCGAAAAAGATGTTCCTACATTTCTTCCCACATTTATCACTATTTCATCAAAATATTTTCTCGCCACATGGTGCCATAAAGTGAGTTTACCTATTCTTCCAAGACCATTTATACCTAATTTCATTTTGCACCTCCTTTATTTTAGATTTATTTTTGAATTTTCTATTTTCCCTTTGTATATATCCCCATTTATACCATTCAAGGTTATCCAATCTCCAAGTTCTATTTTTTCTCCATTAATTCTTGCTTTTTTATCTATTTCATTTATTTTAAGATTTTCACATCCTACTACACAAACTTTACCCAGTCGCGAAGCTATAATAGCTGCATGTGAAGTTTGTCCACCTCGGGCAGTTAAAATGCCTTCTACCAAGGATATTTCTTTAATATTATCAGGTACTGTATCATATCTTAAAAGAATTACTGGTTGATTTTTACTTTTAAACTCCAAAATATCTTCTAAACTAAAAGCCACTCTTCCACTAATAATCCCTCCTCCAACCCCTATTCCTTTACCTATATATTGTAAAGTTTCCAAGGTTTCTTTTTTTACATCCGGGATATATTCTTCGTCTCTTAATATAAGATCCCTTACTTGTAAAATGTATAGATCTTCTCTTTTCCCACTTTCAAAAGTAAACTCTATTTCCTGATGCCCCCAGCCTTTTTCATAAACGAGATAATAAGCCAAATCTAAAAGTCCTTTATATATCTCTGGAAAAGCTTCTTCTAAAGACGGACCTTCTCTGTTTTCTATTTTCCTTTGTTCTCGGGAAATAGGTAAAGCATTTACCAGTCCAGAAACAATATCTTCTCCCTGGTTGTTAGGAGTATAATCACCCCACAGGAGAATTCTGGGAAATTTTCCTACAGGTGAAGTAGTTAATGTAACTCCTGTACCAGATGAAGGAGATCTATTACCAAATACCATTTCTTGAATAATAACAGCTGTTCCCCATTCCTCTGCTATCTGCATTATTTCTCTATAAGCTGTAGCTTTTTTGTTATACCAAGAATTCAAAATAAGTTCTATGCTTTTAAATAATTGCTCCCAAGGATCATCAATAATAGGTATTCCTAAAGTAATTACAGACTGTCTATAAATTAAAGCAAGTTCTTTCATCTGTTCCCCTGTGAATTCTTTCTTCTTTTTTACTTCGTATTTTTGTTTATGAGTTCTCATAAGTTTGTTAAAAAAATCTCTATCAATTCCATGAGCCATAGCCCAGCTTTGAATAAATCTTCTATATGTATCCCATGCAAACCATGTATTTCCTGATTTTTCCGCTAAACCTTCTACAATTTCCAAATTAAGTCCTACATTTAATAATGAAGTCATCATTCCAGGCATAGAAATAGCTGAACCACTCCTTACACTAAGAATTAAAGGATTATCCTTAGAACCAAATTTTTTCCCTGTCAATTCTTCTAATTTTGCTATATTTTGTCTTATAGTCTCTTTGTAATCCTCCCAGAGTTCTTTATATTTTTTTATTAATTTATAACATCTGAAAACCTCAGTAGTTAAAATAAATCCATAAGGAATTTTTAAATTTAAATCAGTTTCCTGAGAAAGAAGCATTAAATTATATCCTTTATTACCCAAATAAATAAGATCCATTACAAAGGAGTTGGAATTATAAAGAAAAGAAATGGTTCTCTTTTTATCGTAACTCATAAGTAAATTTAAATCTTCTGGATCTATTTTTTCTATGTATTCTGAAAGCACACTATAGATTTTTTTCAAGAATTTATCCAAATATTTGAGTGCAAAAGCCGAATCCACAATCTCTCTAATTACCATTTCACTAAGAGCAAGATAATTTTCTTCCCTATTAGGACTTTTTAAACATTTTTTATATTTTTCTAAAATCTCCTCTTTATTGAGAGACTCAAATACCATTGGAAAAACTTTGAGAAACGGATTTACATAATAGACTTTTACAATGTGCTGAACCCCATCAATTAATCCTTTAAATATGTCTAAGTATTGCGAATAAGTAAGTGGATAACTTTTTAAAGAACTCTCAAATAGATTAAGATAAAGATCAAACTTTTGAGAATAAATCCCATCTATTTCTAAAGCTTTTTTAAAAAATTTTAGATATTTTAATATCCTATAAAACGAAGATTTTGTAACAAATTTTAGATCGAAATTATCTACTATTTCTTCAAAATAACAATTTGCCAAATATTCCAGACGAAAAGTTAAACCAAGAGAGTCAAATTTTTTTTCTTTATACCTTCCATACATGGAAGGTATATCAACAGCTATATGTCTTTTTATTAATATTTCTTCTACAGGTTTAAATTTTTCTTGAGAAAGAATTACATTATCTTTAAGTTCTTTTAATAATGATAAAATTTGATTAAGTTTATAAGAGGTATCTTTTTGATCGTATAAAATTTCTTTTAATTTTGGAATAAAATTAAAATCATCCGTAGTATATTGATCAAAAAATATATTTAAATCTTGAAGCATTCCATAATATTTTTGATATTCAAGTTTATATAAATGCAATATATAAAATAATTTCTGTTTATCTTTTTCATCAGCATTTAAAGAAAAAACTAATTGTTTAATAGTATTTACATCTTTCTCAAGAAATTCGTCTAAAGTTAGTTTTTGGGAAGTTAAAATAGTATTTAAAAGTCTTTGCATTCTTAAATGATATTCTTTTTCTGTATTTATAACTCTTTGATACAGAATATCCGGTATATATTTTTGAATATATCTTCCATCTAAGGTTAACCAGTAATTTAAAATATCTTTGATAAAATCAATAGCCAAACTTGAATTTTCTATATGGAGAAATTTTCTTAAGAAATGAATTAAAGTATCTTTTCTCTGAAAAAGTTCATCAACTTCTGTAGAAAGATCTCTTATTAGCCCTTCTGCACCTATTTCATTATAATAAACAGGTAAAATTTTACAGAATTGTTTAACAAGGTTATAAACAGGTTTAATAGGAGAATTCAAAAGAGCCGTAACTTCCTTTTGAAATAAATCTGTATCTTTTATAGATACTCCATATAGTTTAAGATTTAAAATCAGTCCTGCAAGTAAACTACTACACCATTCAGGATTGACTTTAAATATATCCAGCCATGTTTTAATATTTAATAAATGATTAGGATTCTGTTTAATTCTCCAGTTGACATCAATTCCTTTTATTTGAGGTGGTTGAAACCCAAATTTTATTATTTCATTTATTAAAACTTCTGTTAAATAAACCTCTTTTTTATTTAAAATAGCTATACCAATATTTTTTATACATTCGAGAGCTGTCCAAGGATAAAAGTGTAATTTCTTTTTTAATATCTTAAAAAATTTTATCAAAAATTCGTCCAAATTATGAATTGATTTAGACTCAATTAAACTTATTAAAATTTGATTTACCTCACGAATTAATTCCTCGTGAATAAGACGTAATATCGGAGTTTCTATTAACTTAAATAATAAAAGAAGCTTAATTTCTTCAGAAACACTTCCATCTTCTAAACTATTTATGTAGGCGATAAAATCTTTTAAATTTTTCAATAAATCCAAATGATCAGGAAATTCCAAAAGTTCTTTTATATTTAAAGAATTTTCCTTTAATTCACAAATTAAAGAAGTAAAATAAGATGAATCAAAAATTAACTGTGTCTCTTGTGGATTAAGCTCTTTTAAATATTCTTCTATTTCACCTTTTATAAAATTTTCCCATAATTCATAGGTTAAAATAAAAGATCTTTTTAAAAGATCAGAACAAACATTCTCCAAAGGCTTATTTATCTCAAATTTAGTAAGCTTTTTTGCAAGTCTTTTGAAGGAATAATAATTTTCCAGAAAGTTTAAAAAATAATGATTGGGTAAGTTAAGTATAGCTTTTAATATTTCGCGAAATATGATTTCTATTTCTGAAAAATTTTCCTTATTTATAGTTTCTAAGGTTTTATCCAAAATAGAAAAAATAACTTCAGAGGCCTTTATGTTTATTTCTTTATTTTCCCCAAAAAATTTGAAAAGAATATCAAAAATCAACCAATATGTAGTTTTTTTATAATTGCTATTTAATAAAATAGAAAGATTTTTTAGAAAAAAATTTCTAAATTCGTCTAAAACAAGCAAACTATTTTTATAAGGATGAAAAAGTTCTTTAAGTAAATCCTTTATTTGATTTTTTAAAGCTGGAAATTCTTCAAATATTTCCAAAAATAGATTGTATTGTGGATCATAATAAACTTCTTTAACAAAAGTCTGTGCTAAATTAGCCAATAAAGCTTTAGAAGTAAACCTTTCCATAGTAGATTATATTTCTTTTTGCGATATATATTTCACTAAGTCTAAAAGTCTTACAGAATATCCCCATTCGTTATCATACCATGCAAGGATTTTTATTAAATTTTTATCTATTACCTTTGTAGCTAATCCATCAATAATCGCACTGTAAGGTTCACCAATTAGATCTCTTGAAACAATTGGTTCTTCAATATATTTTAAATATCTATTTTGATTCTCTTTAAAGATCTTATTAACTTCCGCAGGTGTGACTCTTTCTTTTATAATACAGTTTATATCAATTAAAGATACATCAGGAGTTGGAACTCTTATGCTTATTCCATCTACTTTTTCTTTCAATTCTGGTAAAACTTTACTAATTATCCCGTTTATGTCTCTCATAACAGGTATCATATTTTCTCCGGCAGCTCGTGTTTTACGAAAGTCCCAAGGATGAATCCCATCTAAAAGCCTCTGGCTGTTTGTATAAGATTGAACTACAGTTACAGAAACTTTTTCAATTTCATAATATTTCATTAAAACATTTAATACACATGCCAGACATACACAAATGGAGGATGCATTAGAGATTATAAAATGTGCAGTAGGATTATATATATGTTCATTAACCCCCATTATTATCACTGCATCTTCATCTTTAGCAGGCGCTGAAATAATAACCCTTTTAGCACCTGCTAAAATATGTTTTCTTGCCAGATTCGCATTTGTAAATTTTCTGGTTGACTCAATTACATAATCTACTCCTGTTTCTCTCCAAGGTATTCTCTCAGGATTTTCTTCCTGAAAAATCTTTATTTTCTTTTCATTTACTATAAAGGTATTTCCATCAACAGAAATTTCATAAGGAAATTTTCCAAAAACAGAATCATATTTAAGCAAATATGCCAACATTTCAGGAGAAGCAAGATCATTAATACCTACAAGCTCTATTTCATTAAATTCTGAATATTTAAATATAGCTCTACAAATAGCTCTTCCTATTCTTCCAAAACCATTAATTCCGATTTTTATCATTTTTTCAATTATTAAACTCTTTTACCATCACTATAGCATCTCTTTTATTATTAAAAATATAATCATCATAATAATTTTTTCTTATACTAAGTTCTTTAAAACCTAACTTTTTATAAAGATTATAAGCTATTTTATTAGCAACTGATACTTCTAAAAATATTTTATTAATATTTTTATTGTAGCAGAAAGTTTCTATAAATTTTTGTAAAAAATAAGTACCTATTTTTTTATTTTGATATTCTTTTATTATACCTATTCTAAGTATTTCTATTTCATCTAAAACCTTTCTAAAAATTAAATATCCTAAGATTTTATTATTCTTTTTAATAACCAGTATTTTTGAAAATTTATTTTTAAATTCATTTTTGATCTGTTCAAAAGACCATGCATTTTTTAAAAATAAATCTTTTTCTAATTTGGATATTAATTCTAATTCTTCTTCCTTAACATCTTTTATTTCATACATCTCTATTTATATCTCTATGAATTTTTACTATTTCTATATTATTAAAAAATCGGCTTTTTAAACTTTCTGTTAAATCTTCTACAACAGCGGGTCCTCTATGTCTTCCTCCAGTACATCCTACCCCGATACTTATATATCTTCTTCCCTCTTCTATATGCTTTTCAATAATCCATTTCAAGAACTCCGTCAATTCTTTCAAAAATTGCTGATAACTTTCAAATCTTTTTAAGTACTCTCTAATTTCTTTTTCTGTTCCAACTAATGGTTTAAGCTCTGGCACAAAATAAGGATTAGGTAAAAATCTTATATCAAATAAATAATTTACATCATAGGGAATCCCATATTTATATCCGAAGGATATAAGACTTACTACCATTTGACTTAAGTTTTTTCTGTTTTTATAGATTTTAAATATTTCCTCTCTCAATTGATGGATGTTATAAAAAGTGGTATCCAAGATTATAGTAGATATATTTTTTAGAGGAAGAAGGAGTTCTCTTTCTGCTTCTATAGCAGATAAAAGGGAGTGCTCTTTTTTGATTAAAGGATGTGGTCTTCGAGTTTGATTAAATCTATTAATTAATACCTCTGTTTGAGCATCTAAGAATATAATCTCAAAAGAATATCCTTTTTCTTTCAATTTTTGAAAGGTCTTTGAATACTCGGATAAAAAGTATTTATCTCTTAAATCCATTACTAACGCAACTTCTCTATTTTCGAGGCTTTCTTTTATTTCCTCTAAAAATGCAAAAAGAAGTCGAATAGGGAAATTATCAATAGCTAAATATCCCAGATCTTCAAAAGCTTTTAAAGCTGTACTTTTCCCTGAACCAGAAATTCCAGTAATAATTACCAGATTTATCATTTCAAGAAATTCAAATTTTTAAGAAAACTCAGGAATAATAAGAACCGGTTTATCTCCTTCTTTATAAATAAGACAAATTTTATCATAATCAGTATTATAAAATAGCATAAAAGTATCTTTATTTTTTTCAAACCATTCAATTGCTTCTTGAGTTGAAAGAGGATTTATTTCCATTGTTTTGATTAAATATTTATCTTCAGGAATTTCAATAGACATTTGAGATTCACGAGATTTTCTGAATCCTTTTCTTTTTTCTTTAATTTTTTTTATTTGTTTTTCCACCGAATCATGAACCAAATCTATAGCCTCGTATATATCTGAAGTTTCTTCCTTAGCAATTATTTTTTGTCCATCTCCTGTAATTACAACTTCTACAATTTCTCTAAATTTTTCTCTTTTAAATACTATTTGAACTTCTACAGGTCCAATAAAATATTTTTCAAATCTTCTAAATTTTTTTTCTGCATACTGTTTAATCGCATTGGAAGATTCCATTCCTCTAAAAGTGAAAATAAAATCCATCATATTTTTTTTCCTCCTATTTATTTTTTCTTTCTCTAATAGATGGTATCCCTAATTCTTCTCTATATTTTGTTACTGTCCGTCTTGCAATCTTAATTCCATATTTTTCTTTTAAAACTTTCGCTATAGCACTGTCACTTAAAGGCTTTTTTGAATCTTCATTATCGATAATTTCTTTTATATAGTCTTTTACTGCTTTAGAAGAAATATTTTCACCTTTTTCATTAGCATACCCTGTTGAAAAGAAAAATTTTAAAGGATAAATGCCTGTAGGAGTTTGAACGTATTTACGATTTATAATCCTGCTTACAGTAGATTCATGTAGCCCAGTATCTTCAGAAATTATCTTAAGTGTTAAAGGTTTTAGATATTTTATTCCTTTTTCAAAAAACTCTATTTGATGTTCTAAAATAGCTTTACCTACTTTATAAAGACTGCTATATCTACTATCTAAAGCTTTAAGTAACATCTCAGCATCTCGTATTTTTTCTCTTAAATACTTCTTAGTATCTTTATTTAATCTAAATTTTTTAGAATCTTTTAAAAATTTTTTATAAGTTTCATTTAATTTTATACTAAATATCTGATCCCTCGTTATTTCGACTCTCCATTTTCCATCTTTTTTATAAAAAATTAAATCCGGTTCCACATATATATATTTTTCGGAAAAGAAATTTCTCGCTGGATAAGGGTCAAGTTGCCGAATAACTTCTAAAGCTTTTTTTAATTCTTCTTCTGAATATCCATATTTTTTACTTAAATGTTCTACATTTTGATTTAATTCTTCTAAATGTTTCTCAATTAATATATATGGAAGACTATCTTCTGAATAATTCATAAATTTTAATTGAGTAAGCAAACATTCTTTAACATCTAAACAAGCTACTCCTATTGGATCCAAATTTTTGATTATGTTTCTTACTTTTTCCACTTTTTCTATAGAGACTTTAAATTTCTTTGCCACCTCTTCTGGAAAAATTGTTAAATATCCTCTCTCATCCAAATTTCCTATTAAATAATATGCTATTTCTCTTTCCAAATCCGTAAGTTCTTTTAATCTTATCTGCCAGGAGAGATAATCCAAAAGACTTTCTTCTGCTCTTAAGATATTTTCCCAATTAACCTCTTCTTGAGATTCGCTATATAAAGAAGGATTATAAAAACTTTTTTCCCAAAATTCTTCAATATTTAATTCTTCATTTAACTTTATATCCTCTGGAGCTGGAGGATTATTTTCTAAAATATTAGCTTGATCTTTATATTCTATTTCTAAAAACGGATTTTTTTGAACTTCTTGCAAAATAAACTCATTTAATTCTATAGTATTTAGCTGAAGGACCTTTAAATTAAGTTTTAATTGTGGTGTAAGTAAAAGTTGATGTGTAAGAATTAATTTATTTTTTAAATCAATCATAGGCTTAAATAGTAAATGAATCTCCTAAATATTTTTCTTTTACTAAAGGGTTATTTAAAAGTTCTTGCGGGGTACCTTCTCCAATAATTTCTCCTTCTGCTATTACATAACCTCTATCACAAATTTTCAAAGTTTCTCTTACATTATGATCAGAAATTAAAAGTCCTATTCCTTGATTTTTCAATGTATTAAAGATTTCTTTTAATTGAGATACTCCTATAGGATCTATTCCTGTAAATGGTTCATCTAAAAGAATAAAATGCGGTTCAATTAATAATGCTCTCACAATTTCTACCTTTCTTTTCTGTCCACCTGAAAGAGTGTAAGCTTTTTGCTTCAAGAGATCTTGTAATTCAAATAATTCTACATAATATTCTAATTTTTCATAAATCCCATTTGTTTTATTTTTCAATCTTTCTATTACTATTTCAAAATTTTCTTTAACAGTAAGTTTACGGAAAACAGAAGATTCTTGAGGTAGATATATAATGCCCTTTTGAGCCCTTTGCGCAACATCTAAATGAGTAATGTCTTCGTTATTAAAAAAAATTTTACCTTTATTTGGTTTTAAAAAACCAGCTATCATATAAAAAGAAGTTGTTTTTCCTGCTCCGTTTGGCCCAAGAAGTCCAACTATTTCTCCTTCTTTAATTTCTAAAGATATTCCTTTAACTACCTGTTTGTTCTTAAAATATTTTTCTATATTTTTAGCATTTAAAATTCTTCTATTATTCTTCATGGAGATAAACCTTAACTCTACCCTCTCCTTTAGCTAATACTTCACTTCTATCTTCATTAAAATAGACAGTAATAATATCACCTTCTACCAAATCATTTTTATACCATACCTTTGGATTTCCTTCTAATACTAATTTATTTTGATCTTTGAAATATACAGCTTTATCACAGTAACCCTTCCAGCCCTGTTTTTTTATAATTACCTGTCCCAAAGCAATAATTTTATAAATATTCCTCTGCCCTTTATTTTTATTATAATAAACATATAACTTATTTGCCCATACCTTCAAATCTTTTTTTATTGCCTTTACATGCCCTGTAAAAACTACCAAACCTTCACTCTCCAAAACCTCCATTTTATCAGCAGTAATATTAATTTCTTTCCCAGCAAAAGCGAAGGAAAAATACAAAATACTTAATAAAATACTTAAAAATATACATAAAATATTAAATTTTTTATACATAATAACACCTCTATTTAATTTCTCTTGGTGTTTAATTTTAATATAATTCATTTTTAAAATTTAAACAAGAAAATGAGAAAATTGATGATTTTATATTTAGAAATTAGATGAATTTTTTGATGAAAAAATTTTAAAAATTTAAGAATTTAAAAAGATAGGGGGGTAACCCCCCCTTAATTCAGAATTATTAGAATTCACCACCTGGTACAGATGGAGTTTTTTCTTCTTTCTTTGGTTTTTCAGCTACCATAGCTTCTGTTGTTAATAACAGTCCTGCTATAGAAGCTGCATTTTGCAAAGCACAACGAGTCACTTTCTTTGGATCTATAATTCCTGCTTTTACCAAGTCTTTTATCTCTCCATCAGATGCATCAAATCCTATATCTCCTTTTTCAGCTTTTACCTTTTCTACAATTATTGAACCCTCAAAACCTGCATTCAAAGCAATTTGACGTAAAGGATCTTCAAGAGCCTTTTTAACTATTTCTACTCCATGTTTTTCATCTCCATCTACACTTAGATTTTCTAATACAGGTAAACATCTAATATAAGCAGTACCTCCTCCTGGAACAATACCTTCTTCCACAGCAGCTTTAGTAGCATTTAAAGCATCTTCTACACGGGCTTTCTTTTCTTTCATTTCTGTTTCTGTGGCTGCTCCTACATAAATTACAGCAACTCCTCCAACTAATTTAGCAAGTCTTTCTTGAAGTTTTTCACGATCATAATCAGATGTGGTTTCCTCAATTTGAGCACGAATTTGTTTAATACGTGCTTCAATATCTTCTTTCTTTCCGGCACCATCAATAATAGTAGTATTTTCTTTTGTTACCACGACTCTTCTTGCTCTACCAAGATCTTTCAATTGAACATTTTCAAGTTTCATTCCAAGTTCTTCGGATACAAAACTACCACCGGTTAAGATAGCAATATCTTGAAGCATAGCTTTTCTTCTTTCACCAAATCCAGGGGCCTTCACAGCACAACAATTTAATACTCCTCTGAGTTTGTTTACTACTAAAGTAGCTAATGCCTCTCCTTCTACATCTTCAGCAATAATTAAGATAGGTTTACCAGAACGAGCTACCTGTTCAAGAAGAGGTAATAAATCTTTCATAGCACTTATCTTTTTATCGTATACAAGAATATACGGCTCTTCTAATACACATTCCATTTTTTCGGCATCTGTAACAAAATATGGAGAAATATATCCACGATCAAATTGCATTCCCTCTACAACTTCTAAATAAGTCTCCAATCCTTTAGATTCTTCAACAGTTATAACTCCTTCTTTACCAACTTTATCCATGGCATCAGCAATAAGATTACCGATGGTAATGTCATTATTAGCAGATATAGCAGCAACTTGAGCTATTTCTTGACGGGATTTACAAGGTTTAGCAATTTTTTCTAATTCTTTTACCACTGCATCAACAGCTTTATCAATTCCCCTTTTAATAGCCATTGGATTAATTCCAGCAGCTACAAGTTTCATTCCTTCATGGAAAATAGCTTGAGCAAGTACTGTAGCAGTTGTAGTTCCATCTCCAGCTACATCACTGGTTTTTGAAGCAACTTCTTTTACCATCTGTGCTCCCATATTTTCAAATTTATCTTCTAATTCAATCTCCTTAGCAACAGTCACTCCGTCTTTGGTAATTAAAGGAGAACCAAAAGACCTTTCCAAAATTACATTTCTTCCTTTTGGACCAAGTGTTACTTTAACAGCATTTGCAAGTTTATCTACACCACTTAAAATTTTCTCTCTTGTATTAGATCCATAAATAATTTCCTTTGCAGCCATATCCTTCACCTCCTTTAAAATATTTTTTTATTTTTTTTAAACTTACATTTTGAAAGATCATTATTCTTCAATAATTGCAAGGACATCATCTTCTCTCATAATGAGATATTCTTCTGTTTTTATTTTGATTTCAGTTCCTGCATATTTGCTGAAAAGAATTTTATCTCCTTCTTTTACTATTAATGGTTGTTTTTGCCCATTTTCTAAAAGCCTACCTTCACCTACTGCAATTACTTTACCCATAATTGGTTTTTCCTTAGCTGTATCTGGAATAATAATACCAGACTCTGTCTTTTGTTCTTCCTCTATACGCTGAACCAAGATACGATCATACAACGGTTTAATCTTCATTTCCTCACCTCCTTGTTAGATTTTATTTCAACAATATCTAAGTTTGGACAAAAAAATAATCATTCCTTTTTAAAAGACAAGAGTTAATTTTTTAGAAATTCTTTGATTTTTTCTTCCAGAATTTCTAAAGGTTGAGCTGTGTCAAGTAAAATTAAAGGATTTAAAGTTGTGGGTGGAATAAATTTTTGTTTTTGAGAAAGATAAATTTCCCAAAGAGCATCTGAGTATGTGTCTTCTTCTTTTCTTTTTAACATTCTCTGCTTAATTATTTCATCTTCTGCATAACACCATATCCAATAAATTTTTACTTTTTTATTTTTAAATCTTTCTATTACCATATTTCTATACTTTTCATCTCTAAAAGTTGCATCCAAAATTACATCTCTTCCATAAGAAGTCTCTTCTTCAGCTCTTCTAATCATTTCTTTATAGGTTTTTTCTGTTATTTCTGGTGAATAAATCCCTTTTTCAAATTCTGCATAATAATGCTTTGAAGGATCTAAATTCAATAATGTTTTTCTAATTACATCTGAAGAAATATAAACAGCTGGATAATCTTTTAAAAGCCTGTGAGCTAAAAACGTTTTTCCTGTTCCTGAAAGTCCCATAAAAATTATTATTTTTGGATAACCACCTGCGTATAAATAAGCTAAATCAAAATATTTTTGAGCATTTTCCAAAGATTTTTTTCTTTCTTCTTCAGGGACCCCAGAGGAGGCATAAGTAAAACATCCGATTTTTCCTCTTACATAAGCTCTATAACACTTATAAAAATTCAGCAATTTTAATAAATCTTTATCACCGCTTTTTTTAACATATTCATCTATAAAATAATCCGCTAAATCTTTATACCGATGATAATCCAGATCCATTGCCAGAAAAGCAATATCCGAACATACATCACCACATCTAAACCTTTCATTAAATTCTATACAATCAAATACATATACCTTTTTAAAATCGTCAAAACAAATATTGGCTGAGTATAAATCTCCGTGTCCCTCTCTTATATATCCTTCTTTAATACGTTTTTTAAATAATTTTTCATTATTTTTTATAAAATCTCGAGTGTATTTCACAATGTGATTATATTTCTCCTCTCTCAAAGCTTTCCCTACAAATGATCTCGTTTGTTCAAAATTTTCTTCTGTATTATAAGTAATGATTTCTGTATCTCCATATTTATCAATATTTTTACCAGTTGCAGAAGTCTTATAAAAAGGAACCAGTACATCTATAAGCATATCAATATGTGTTGCAGTTATTTCTTTTTTTCTTAAAAGATCTGACATCATTCCATTTTCGGGAAGTTTTTTCATTTTTACTGCATATTCTACAGGCTCTCCTTTACCTTCAAATTTATAAATTCCTTCTTCTTTTGTAACAGGAACCACCCCGATATATAAATCCGGACATAATCTTTTATTTAACTGAACTTCTTTTTCGCAAAAAAATTTACGCTTCTCTAAAGTAGTAAAATCCAAAAACCCGAAATTAACAGGCTTTTTAATTTTATACACATAGGAATCAGTAATAAAAATATAAGAAATATGAGTTTGAACAACTTTAAGTGTACTTGCTTTATATGGAAAAGAAGTTAAAGTGATTAATCTATCCCAAAAAAGGGAATTCATAAATTTAACTTTAATAAAAATTTTTTATTTTTACAAGTCAAATCTTGACCAAAAGAAAGTTTTTAAAATAAAATAATAAAAAGAAAAAGTAAAAGGAGGAGATAATGAGTTTATCATTGCTTTTTTTAATTGTGCTTATTTTACTTTTTTTACAGGTTTCAATTAAAATTATTAGAGAATATGAAAGAGCTGTAATCTTAAGATTAGGAAAATTTCATGCTGTTAAAGGCCCTGGTTTAATTATCTTAATTCCTGTGATTGATACTATGAGAAAAATAGATTTAAGAGTAATTACCTTAGATGTACCTCCGCAAGAAGTAATTACTCGTGATAATGTATCTATAAAAGTTAGTGCAGTGGTTTATTTTAGAGTTGTTGATCCGGAAAAGGCTTTTCTTCAAGTTGAAGATTATTATTATGCAACGAGTCAGCTTGCTCAAACCACACTTAGAAGTGTATGTGGACAGGCAGAGCTTGACGAAATTTTAGCAGAAAGAGAAAAATTGAACATAAAACTTCAAGAAATACTGGATGCAGATACAGAACCCTGGGGCGTAAAAGTCTCTAAAGTAGAAATAAAAGAAATCGATCTTCCTGAAGAAATGAAAAGAGCTATGGCTAAACAAGCAGAAGCAGAAAGAGAAAGAAGAGCAAAAGTTATCAGTGCTGATGGTGAATATCAAGCTTCAAAAACTCTTCTTGAAGCTGCGAAAATTATGGCTCAAGATCCTATCACTTTACAATTACGATACCTTCAAACATTAACAGAAATCGCTACAGAGAAAAATTCAACGATTATTTTTCCTCTCCCTATAGAAATTTTAAAAGCTTTAACTCCCTATAGAGAAAAAAAGGAGGAAAGTTAATCAAGAAAATTTTCACAAATTGTAGTAATATTATAAAAAATTAAAATAATTAGGGGAGGAAAAATATTATGGATAGAGAATTAGTAAAAAAATTTGCTGAAGAATATGAAGAAATAAAAGCGCTTTTTGAAAGACATCAAAACTTGGAAAAAGAATTGGAAAAATTAATTAAACGACCTTATTTAACTACTGAAGAAGAAATAAAAATGAAGCAAATAAAAAAAGAAAAACTTTATATTAAAGAAAAGATTTACGAGTTAATAAAGCAATATAAAGGTGTAATAATAGATTAAAAAAATATCTTTTTATGAAGGAGGTTAAAAAGAAAAAAATTCTATTACAAGGGATATCTCTATAAAACCTGAATTATATAATAAAAAATCAAAATTTTTCAATTTATAATCTTAATAAAAAAATTCTTTCGCAAGGAGGGAAGAAACTTGAGTACAAAAATGAGTGGAGCTCGAATGGTAATAGAAATTCTTAAAAAAGAGAAAGTAGATGTAATTTTCGGGTATCCTGGAGGTGCTGTAATAGATATTTATGATGAACTTTATAAAACTCCAGAAATAAAGCATGTACTTGTAAGACATGAGCAGGCAGCTACACATGCTGCTGATGGATATGCAAGATCCACTGGAAAAGTGGGTGTTGTACTGGTCACTTCTGGCCCAGGTTCTACTAACACAGTAACTGGAATTGCTACCGCATATATGGATTCTATTCCTATAGTAGTATTAACTGGTCAAGTACCTACTAAATTAATTGGAAATGATGCATTCCAAGAAACAGATACAACGGGTATAACCCGTCCTATTACAAAGCATAATTTTTTAATAAAAAGAATAGAAGATCTTCCTCGGACTTTAAAAGCAGCTTTTTATATTGCTAAAACAGGGAGACCTGGACCAGTAGTAGTGGATATCCCTAAAGATATTCAACAAACAGAAGGAGAATTCGAATATCCTGAAGAAATTCGTTTGAGAAGTTATAATCCGGTTTATGAGCCCCATATTAAACAAATTGAAAAAGCTTATTTTTTGTTAGAAAAAGCTGAAAGACCTGTTTTATTGATAGGCGGGGGTGTCATTTCTGCTGGTGCTTGTGAAGAAGTTAAAAAACTTGCTGAAACCTTAAATCTTCCTGTAGTTATGACATTAATGGGGTTAGGTGGATTCCCAGGAGATCATTATCAATCTTTGGGAATGCTTGGTATGCATGGTGCTTATTATGCTAATATGGCTGTAGCTAATTGTGATGTGCTTTTAGCTGTGGGAGCAAGATTTGATGATAGAGTAACTGGAAAAGTAGATGCATTTGCTCCTATGGCTAAAATAATCCATATTGACATTGATCCTACAAGCATTCAAAAAAATGTAAAAGTAGATGTACCTATAGTAGGAGATTGTAAAAGATCTCTTATAAGATTATTGGAAATTGTTAAAATTGCTGAAAAACCTAAAAAATACTGGAAAGAAAGATTTCGTGAATGGTGGGAACAGATTGATATATGGAGGAGACGTTATCCTCTTTCTTATAAACAAGATTCAAATTATATAAAACCTCAGTATGTAATTGAAAAGCTTTACGAACTTACTAAAGGTGAAGCTATTATTGCAACCGAAGTTGGACAAAACCAGATGTGGACTGCTTTATTTTATAAATTTAAATATCCAAGAACTTTAATCACTTCGGGCGGCTTAGGAACTATGGGGTTTGGATTTCCTGCTGCTATAGGAGCCCAAATTGGAAATCCAAATAAATTGGTAATTGATATTGCAGGAGATGGATCTATTCAAATGAACATTCAAGAATTAGCCACTGCTATGGAGCAAAAATTACCTATAAAAATAATTATTCTTAATAATGGATATCTTGGAATGGTTAGACAGTGGCAAGAGTTATTTTATGGTAAAAGATATTCTTATGTAAAATTTTCAGTTTTACCAGATTTTGTTAAATTAGCCGAAGCTTATGGAGCTATTGGAATAAAAATTACAAAGCCTCAAGAAGTAGAGCCTACTTTAAAAGAGATTCTAAAAATAAATAAATTGGTAATTTTAGATGTTCATATTGCCCCAGAAGAAGGGGTTTTCCCAATGGTTCCTGCAGGAAAAGCAACTACAGAAATGATTCTGGTATAAATTAAATTCAGGGAGGGAGCCTTTATGGAAGAAAAAAGGCATGCTCTTTCTGTTCTTGTAGAAAATACCCCAGGTGCCTTAGCAAGAATTGCAGGGTTATTCAGTGGAAGAGGATTTAATATAGATAGCTTATGTGTTGCCGAAACTTTAGACCCTACTTTATCTCATTTAACTCTTGTTACTCATGGAGATGAACAAATTATTGAACAAATTATAAAACAATTAAGAAGATTAATAGACGTTTACAAAGTAGTGGATATTACAAAAGAAGGAAATTTTGTAGAGAGAGAAATGGCTCTTATAAAAGTAAGAGCAGAAAAGGAAAATAGGGAGGAAATTTTTAGAATCTGTGAGATTTTTAGATGTAAGATCGTTGATGTGAGTCCAAGAAGTTATATTTTGGAAGTTACAGGAAATAAAAATAAACTGGAAGCAGTGATAGAACTTCTTAGACCAATGGGCATTAAAGAAATTGTTCGCACAGGAATTATTGCTATAAAAAGAGAAAAAAAGACCACTTAAATTTTTATTTTTATCTCTTGATTTTTCTTTTTATCACGGTATAAATGTCTTTTAAATTTCAAAATATCTTATATGGGAAGGAGTATTAATATGTTAAAAATTTCCTTAGATAAAGATGATTTATCTGATAAAGAAATTGAATATTTTCAAAAAGCTTTTAAGAGGTGTGCTCGTAGAATTATTTTATCAACTACTTTAGCAGGTTCTGGACATCCTGGCGGATCTTTATCTTCTTTAAGTATGCTCTTGGTGGTTTATTCTTTAGCAAGAGTGGATCCTAAAGAACCGCGAAAATACGAAAGAGACCGTATTGTAATTAGTCAGGGACACATCAGTCCAGGAGTATATAGCGTTCTCTGTGAATATGGATTTTTTCCAGAAGAGCCTTTTTTAATGGAATTTAGAAGAGCAGGCTCTGCATTTGCGGGTCATGTAGAACAGTCTGTTCCTGGGGTTGAATGGAACACAGGAAATCTTGGACAAGGACTTTCTGCAGCATGTGGAATGGCAAAGGCATTAAAACTAAAAAACCTGGATTATAATGTATTTTGTTTTATGGGAGATGGCGAACAACAAAAAGGCCAAGTAATTGAGGCAAGAAGATGGGCAGTTAAATTTGGTTTAAATAATCTTATAGTGCTAATTGATTACAATAAACTTCAAATAGGTGGCGATATTTCCAAAGTAATGCCACAAAAAATAAAAGAAGAAATATTAGCTACATCTTGGAATGTTATTGAAATCGATGGACATAATTTTTCGGAAATATATAAGGCTTTAAGAAAGGCTATAAAAAAAGAAGTGGATAATCCTTCTATGCCAACAGCTATACTTGCTCATACAGTAATGGGAAAAGGAATCTCATTTATGGAAAATGATGCAAAATGGCATGGAATGCCTTTACCCGAGGATTTAGCCAAAGAAGCTCTTAAAGAACTTGGATTTGATCCAACAGAATTAGATGAATTAAAAGAAAAAAGAAAAACATGGAAAATTAGCTTTCCTCATCAGCCTCATGATCCTCTTTCTGTAAAAATTGAAATTCCTGAACCCACTCTTTATGAATCTGATGCAAAAATAGATTGTAGAAGTGCTTATGGAAAAACTTTATTTAAACTTGCAGAAAAAAATAATCTACCAGGTAAACCTCCAAAAATTTTGGGACTTACATGCGATTTAGAACCCTCTGTTAAAATGGGAGCCTTTAAAAAGCATTCACCAGAGGCATTTTTTGAATCTGGTATTCAAGAACATAGTACCGCTTCTATAGCTGGTGCCTTATCAAAGGAAGGATTTTTAGTATTTTTTTCTACTTTTGGAGTATTTGCAATAGATGAAGTCTATAATCAATTGAGAATAAATTCTCTTAATAAAACTGCATTAAAAGTAGTTTCCACTCATTTAGGAGCAGATGTAGGTGAGGATGGACCTACTCATCACTGTATAGATTATATAGGTATCCTTTCAAATCTTCCAGATTTTGAAATATATCTACCTGCAGATGGAAACCAAACAGATCATATTATTAGATTTATCGCTAATAGACCAGGCAATATATTTGTAGGCATGGGTAGATCAAAAGTTCCTATAATTACAAAAGAAGACGGTACCCCTTATTTTGATGCCAATTACTCCTTTACACCTGGAAAAGGGGATTGGATAAGAATTGGTGATAAAGGAACTATTATTTCCTATGGAACAATGGTTCATTATGCATTAAAAGCCTGGGAAATCCTTAAAAATAAAGGAATAAATGTTAGTGTATTAAACATTGCTTCAATTAAACCTTTACCAGAAGAAGATATTTTAAAAGCCTCAGAGACTGAAAATATAGTAGTGGTAGAAGATCATTTAGTTCAGACAGGATTAGGAGTAAAAATATCTGCTTTTCTTGCTCTAAAGAGAAGAAATATTAAAATAAAATTGTTAGGTCATAAACAACCTACCTCTTCAGGAAAGCCAGCTGAACTTTTTAAATTAGCAGGAATGGATCCAGAGTCTATTGCTTTAAATATGGAATCTTTAATAAATGAATGAAGAATTATATGAAGATGAAAAGAAACCTCTTACCGAACATCTTCTTGAATTAAGAAAGTGTTTAATTCGGTCTTTTATTGGATGGATCTTTGGAGCAGTTATTTCTTATATATTTGCTGAAAAAATTATTACATTTTTAGTTTCACCTTTATATAACATCTTACCAGTTTCATCAAATGAAGTATTTTTCAGGGCTTTTACTGAGGTTTTTGGTGTTTATATAAAATTATCTCTTATTATGGGTTTTATAATTGGTAGTCCTTATATTTTTTTCCAAATATGGAGCTTTCTGGCCCCTGGACTTTACCCACATGAAAAAAAATGGGTTAAAAGTGCAGTAATTTTGACCTCCTTTTCCTTTATCATCGGATCTTTTATAGCTTATTATATTTTTTTACCCATTATATTAAAATTTTTTTACTCCTTTGGAAAAGACTTTTTAGTATTTAAACCTTTTTTAAAAGAATATATTTCGTTTGTTCTAAAAATTTTTATTATTTTTGGTATTTTATTTCAGGTCCCTTCGTTTTTAGTTCTTTTAGCTAAATTAGGACTTATAAATTCAGAAAATTTAAAAAAATTTAGAGCCTACGCAATCATTTTAGCATTTTTAATTTCAGCTATACTTACTTCTGGTACAGATCCTCTAAATCAGATACTTCTGGCTTTGCCCTTGACACTCCTTTATGAAATAGGTATAATCCTGGTTAGGATAATTGAAATCCAAAGGAGGTGACCATAAATGCCTTCTTTAGGTGGACAGGAATTATTTTTTATTTTGCTTTTAGCTTTATTAATTTTTGGAGCAAAAAGATTACCTGAAGTAGGAGCAGGTCTTGGAAAAGGTATTCGTGCTTTTAAAGAAGCTCTTAATTCTGCTGACGTAAAAGAAGATATTGAAAAATTGGAAGAAAAAACCAAAAAAACATCTTAATTTTTAGTGCAGGCTTTTATATTAGCCGCTGGAAAAGGCACAAGACTTTTACCATATACTAAATATCTTCCAAAACCTCTCTTTCCTATAGTTGGAATTCCGATTATTGAAATTATCTTTAAACAATTAATAAAAATTGGAATAAAAAAATTTGGTGTTAATACTTATCATTTAAAAGATAAGCTTATCGATTTCCTTAATAAGTTACAAAAGAAATATTCAGAAATAGAAATAAATATTTTTGAAGAACCAAAATTATTAGGAACAGGTGGAGCCTTTTTAAATGCTAAATCTTTTTTTTCTTCCCCTACTCTAATTATCAATGCTGATACTATAACAAATATAAATTTTTTAAAAGTTTTAAATTATCACTTTAAAAATCCTTATCCTATTACAATGGTTTTTTATAAAGGAGATAATAATAATGTAGAGATAAATATCTCAAAAGGAATTGTAAAAAATTTTAGAGTCAATAAAAATAATAATTTATTTACATATACCGGAATCCAGGTAATTAATCCTGATATTCTAAAAAAATTTTCTTTTAAAGAAGATCTTATTGAAATCTATCAAGAATTTTTAAATAAAAATATTAACATAGGAGCTTATATAATAGATAATATATATTTTAAAGATATTGGAACCATTGAAAACTATCTTAAAGTCCATAAGGATATACTTACTAATAAGGTCAATATACCCGAAATTAAATTATCTAAAGAACCTTTTATTATAAAAACAAAATATATAGGAAAGAATGTTAAATTCAGAAATTGGGTATATATAGAAGAAGATACTTTCATACAAGACAACACTGTTTTATGTGAGGTGGTGACCTGGCGAGGGGCTCGGGTATTATCAGGATATTATGAAAAAACTTTGTTGATATGAAAGAAATTAAAAAATTATTAAATAAATTTAAAATATTTCCAGAAAAAATTGTTTCCTTAAAAGGAGATGGATCTAACAGAAAATTTTTTAGAATTTTTTTTAAAAATTCCTCTCTTATTCTTATTTTTCCACAAGAGGGAGAATATGGATTAAAAGAAGCTGAATGTTATTATGAATTAGGGGTATTTTTTAGAAACAAAAATATCCCTGTTCCCGAAATTAAATTATGGGATAAAGAAACAGGTATACTTCTTGTAGAAGATTTAGGAGATATTCATTTATTTGATATTAAGAAGGATTATAAAAGGTTTATTAAATATTATTTCCAAATAATAGAGATACTAATTAAATTCCAACAATTAAAAACTGATTTTCCTAAGAATAAAACCTTAGATACCCCTATTTATGATTTAAAATTTTTATGGGAAAAAGAAATTCTTTATTTTCTGGAATGGTATTTTCAGAAGTTTAAAAAATATTCACTTAATAAAAATATATTAAATATTCTTAAAAATTGGGCAGAAAAAAATTCGCAATTTATAGATTCAGTAGTTATGCACAGAGATTTTCAAAGTAAAAATATTATGATTAAAGATAATAAAATTTATATCGTAGATTTTCAGGGAGCTCGTTTAGGGCCACCGAGTTATGACTTAGCATCTTTATTATATGATCCTTATGTGGAAATAGAGGAAAAAGATAAGAAAAAATTATTAAATTTTTATTTAAAAAATTCTTCTTATTCTGAAAATAAATTTTTAAAAGAATTAAATTTTATAAAAACAATAAGACTAATGCAAGCTTTAGGTGCTTATTGTAAATTAAGTTCAGAAGGAAAAAATTGGTTTAAAAAATATATTCCAATTACTGAAAAAAGATTAAAAAATTTTTTAAAAATTTTATTTCAAAAATAAACATAAAGAGGGGAAGTTTTTCCTTCCCCTCTTCAAAAAAACATTTTTAAAGATTTCTTTTTATTTACTTTTCTTGCTTAAATGCTTTTTCTAATTCTTGACCAGGTAAACTAAACATCACTGTACTACCTGTAGAGAAATATTCCAACTTTCCTTCCTGAACTAATTCATTAGCTGCCTTTTTAATATCTCGTGCACTTGCTCCAGATATTTCTCTTTGTAAATCTTTTAAATAAATTTTACTTTTGGTTTTAGCTTTTTTTTGCATTACTTCTAAAATTTTTTGTTTAAGTTCTTCCTTATCCATCTCATCTCACCCCTTTTAATTTTTTTATTCACTTATAATTTTAACTTCTTCTACATGTTTTGTAAACTTAAAATGGGTTGTTGTTCTATAAGTATCATAAGCAAGGCGATAATCATCAATTACTTTCCAGCTAAATGGAATATCTAAGAGCTCAAAAAATCTTTCCCATCCGATTCTTTCAACCCAATCACCAAGTCTTTCATATTTTCTTGCATGAGCTGCATAAGTTTCAAGAATTTTCTTAATCCACTGAACAAGAGTTGGCCAACGTGGAGGTTCATTAGGAACATAAGGAATTATTACTTTTGAAAATTTAGGTGGAGTACGTCTATTACTTACTTTTCCACCTACCAGGATAGCAATACCATCTCCTTCAGCATCAGCAAGAGGCATAGCAGGACACATTGTATAACAGTTACCACAGAACATACAACGTTCAGCATTTACTCTTACAGTTTTTCTTTTTTTACCTTCTATTTCTACTGTAGTGGGTCTAATTGCTCCTAAAGGACAAGCTGCTACAGCAAGAGGAACCTCACATACATAATCAAGTCTTTCATCTTCAATTAAAGGCGGTTTCCTATGAACTCCAACCCATGCAATATCAGAACAGTGAACCGCACCACACATATTTAAACAACAAGCCATAGCAATTCTTGTCTTTGCAGGAAGCTTATGAGAACCAAAATATTCAAAAATTTCATCCATTACAGACTTTACCGTACCAGAAGCATCAGTTGCTGGAGTATGACAATGAATCCATCCTTGAGTATGAACAATATTACTTACACAAGCCCCCGTCCCACCAATAGGAAATTTATAAGAACCATTAGGATGCTTTCTACTTTTTAAATCTTCTATAAGGGCTTTTAAAGTCTCCTCATCAGTAACATGAAATTCTACATTATTACGTGTAGTCCAACGAACATATCCTTCACAATATTTATCTGCAATATCACAAATTTCTCTAATGTAATCTGTAGTTTCTAAACGCGGGGTCCCACATCTTACTACATATACAACATCTCCAGTAGAAGATTTATATTTTAATACCCCAGGTTGAATAATTTCATGAGATACCCATTTCCCAAAATTCTTTTTAATTACAGGTGGCATAAACTGCCAAAAATATGGAGGTCCTATATCCGTAATTCTATTTTCCATAGGTCTATCAGGATTATAAAGTTTTTCACCTAATTCTGGATCATAAGGCTTTTCATAAATAGGATCTAATTCTTTAAATTTTTCAACACCCATTTTACCCTCCTTTTATTTTAAATTTTTTTGTTACTTTCATTTTTTCTATTTACAATTAAGCAGGATGACGTTTTCTAAATTCTTTAATATCTCTTTTCCATCCACCAGGTACTTCTTCTTCTTTCCAGAAAATAAATACATTAGCACGAGGTTCTCTTACATGTTGAGGAACTGGCTTAATTTTTACTACATCTTCAAGAAACCTACCATATCCTACTCTCTGAATAAGCTCTCCTACACGTTCACGGTTTTTACCAACTTCCATCCAGTATTCCCAAATTCTATCAACCAATTCTTTAATTTCATCATAAGGTGGTTCAATTCTAATAAATGGAACAAGAACTGTAGACAATTGAGCTCCTTCTAAAATAGGTGCTTTAGCTCCGAGTAATATTACTGCTCCTCTATCTTTCCCTGGCTTAAGAGCTTCAGGCATTACAGTAATACAATGCATACATCTTACACATTCTCTATCATCAATATAAAGCTCCTCTTTATCCTCATCCCAATACATACATTTAGCAGGACACATATCAATTACTTCTCTTTTAATATCAAAAGGTCCCCAATATCTATCAGAAAAAGCACCAGCATTAGGTTTCAATTCACCATGTACATAAGCTCTTACAGCAGCTTGGTCAATTTGAATATTATCCCTCCAAATTCCAATAAAAGATAAATCTGCACGAGCAATTGCTGCTACACAATCAAGAGGACATCCTGAAAATTTAAATTTAAATTTATAAGGAAATGCTGGGCGGTGAAGCTCATCTTGATAATGCATAGTTAATTCATAATCTATTTCTTGAGTATCATATAAAGCCCATTCACAACGAGACTTTCCTACACAACAAGCCGGACTTCTTAAATTAGAACCAGATCCTCCAAGATCCCAATTAAGTTGATGAGTTAAATCAAAGAAAATAGGTTCTAACTGTTCGGTTGTTGTTCCTAATAATATCATATCTCCTGTAGAACCATGGAAATTAACTAAACCACTTCCACGATGATCCCACATCTCACAAAGTTTTCTTAAAGCTTTAGTATGATACCATTTCCCAGCTGGGTGGTGAACACGAATAGTATGAAATGCCCAAATAGCAGGAAACTTTTCCTGTTGATCAGAATAACGACCAATTACTCCTCCACCATACCCAAATACTCCAACAATTCCACCGTGCTTCCAATGTGTTTCCTTATCCTTATAAGATAACTCAAGTTGCCCCATTATGTCAAAAGCTGCTTGTTTCTTATGCTTTTCACCATAACTATAAATATCATCTACAAAACTTGGCCACGGACCCTTTCTTAATTCATCTACCATTGGAGTATCATGTTTCTTTATTTCACCCATTGCTCCCTCCCATTATTTTATTTAAACTACAAAAAATGATTGTATATAAACCAAACCCAATGTCAAGGTCAAAAAATTATAAATATTTAAAATTAATTTCCTTTAATTTAAAAATTTATTATTTTTTTATCAATTTTTCTATTTTTTCTGTCAATAATCTTTTATAGTAATATTCCTTGCTTTTTTATTATATTTATATTAAAATTTTAAATATGGAAGTCTTTGAACACTCACTAAATGAACATTTAAAAAATTTTAAAATTTTTGTAAAATCTAATCCAAATGATATTGATAATATCAAACGCCAGATAGAAAGTTTAGAAAAAAAAATAGATAAACCTTTTCTTATCCTTGAAACACTCCTTGAACTTTTACAGATAAAGGACTTAAATCCTGATTTAAGAAAATACTTTTTAGAAAAAACTGCTGAAATATGCGAAAAGTCTTTTGAATTTAAAAAGGCCTGGGAAATTTATAAAAATCTTTATTTCCAATATTCAGATTCTCAGTATCTTTTAAAAATTAAAAAGTTAGAAATTCTTAAAAATTTAGAAAAACTTAAGGAAGTTCTTAAAAAATATAATATAAATCCAGAAATTATTATAAATTTATATAATGAAAGTATAGAAAAAAATAAAAGCATTGAGCTTTTATTAATAAACAAATTCAAAATACCAAAAAACGAAATTTTAAAATCTATTGAAAATTTTTATAAAATACCAGCTTTTGATTTAAAAAATTTAAAAAAGTTTAAAAGAATTCCTAAAATTTTAGAAATCAAAAAGCAATTTTTTACAGAAAATTTATGTATCCCTTTAAAAATCAAAAACGAGATTTATTTAATTTGTTATTCTCCAGAAGATACAGATAAAGTAGAAAATATTAAAAGAATTCTTCAATTTCCTACAGAAAATATTAAATTGGGTTTTGCTATAAAAGAAGATATTTTAGAAATGATAGAAAGATGTTTTTCTCCTTCCTATATAGAAGAAGTTTCAGAAGATGAAGAAATTGAAGAAGTTGAAGAAGAAATCGAAGAAGTTGAATATATAGATAGTACTATAGTAAGGCTGGTAAATGAAATAATTGAAGAAGCTTACAAAATGAGAGCATCTGATATACACTGGGAAAGTTTAACAGGTAGACAAGGGCTTCAAGTAAGATTTAGAGTAGATGGCGAGTGTTTTCTTTATACAACCCTCCCTTACTCTCAAAAAAGACCAGTTATTTCAAGAATTAAAATCATGGCTAACCTTGATATTGCTGAAAGAAGGCTTCCTCAGGATGGAAAAATAAAATTTAAAACTAAGGATGGGAAAAGTTTTGAAATACGAGTTGCTACTATCCCTACTATTGATAATAATGAAGATGTAGTAATGAGAATTCTCGGAGGAGTTGAACTAAGAACCCTTGAAGAAATTAATTTACTCCCAGAGACTTATGAAAGATTTAAAAAAATTTTGGATTTACCTTATGGTTTAATCTTAGCTGTAGGACCTACAGGATCCGGAAAAACCACTACATTACATGCAGCATTAAGGTATTTAAATAAACCTAATAAAAAAATATGGACAGCAGAAGATCCTGTAGAAATAGTTCAGGAAGGGCTTAGACAAGTTCAAGTAAATCCAAAAATTGGTCTTACTTTTTCTCGCGTACTAAGAGCTTTCTTAAGAGCTGATCCAGATATTATAATGATAGGAGAAACTCGTGATCAGGAAACTGCTCATACTTTAATCGAAGCTTCTTTAACTGGACACCTTGTACTTTCTACGCTTCACACTAATAGCGCACCTGAAACAGTTACAAGACTTTTAGGAATGGGAATAGATCCTTATAATTTCGCTGATGCTTTACTTGGGATACTTGCTCAAAGATTAGCTAAAAGGCTCTGTCCTAAATGTAAAAAATCTTATATCCCTGACAAAAAAGAAATAGAAAGATTAAAAAGAGAATATGGAAAACACCCTGTAAAACCTCTTACAGATGAAATGATTGAAAAAGCAACTTTTTATAAACCAGTAGGCTGCCCAGTCTGTAATTATACAGGGTTTAAAGGAAGAATAGCTATTCATGAATTATTAACACCAGATGATGAAATAAAAGATCTTATTATAAAAAATGCTCCTGCATCAAAAATTAGAGATGCAGCTATTAAAAAAGGATTCCTAACCCTTAAACAAGATGGAATTTTAAAAGTCTTACAGGGTGAAACTACACTTCAGCAAATTCTTGCTGTTACATTAAGATAATCTTCATGAGACTAAACAAATTCCTTTCTTATTGTGGGGTTACTTCTCGTAGAAAGGCTGAAAATTTAATTCTTTCTGGAAAAGTTTCAGTAAATGGCAAAATCATAACAGATCTTTCTTATAAGGTCAATCCTGAAAAAGATAAAGTATATGTAGAAAATAAACTTTTAATTCCTCCTCCTAAGGTTTATTATTTGTTTTATAAACCTAAAGGATATCTTACTTCTTTATATGATCCTCATAATAGAAAAACAATTAAATCCTTTCTCGAGAAATTACCTTATAGGGTTTTTCCGGTTGGGAGATTGGATAAACATAGTGAGGGTTTGCTTTTATTAACAAATGATGGAGATTTAGCCAATTTTCTTCTTCATCCCAGATACGAAATTAAGAGAACTTATTGGGTATGGGTAAAACCCGAATTAGAAAATAAAAAAATTATAAAGCTGATTAAAAACGGGATAATAATTGAAAATAAATTAATCAAACCCCTTAAATTTAAGTTTATTAAAAAAGAAAAAGATAAATATATTTATGAAGTAGTAGTAAAAGAAGGAGTAAAAAGAGAAGTAAGAAAAATGGTTGCATATTTAGGAGGCAAAGTTTATAAACTTATAAGGATAAAATTTGGACCTTTAGAATTGAAAAATTTAAAACCAGGAGAAATAAGACCTCTTACAATGTCTGAAAAAGAGCAATTATTTTCTTTTATAAATCAACTAAGAAGTTCTACAATTTTTTCCAAAGCTTCTTCTGGAGAATTTACATAGTAAACACCTGAAATATTTTTCCATGTTTTAAGCCCTATTACTGGTTTCCACATTTTTAAAGCTATAGCAATTTCAGAAAGAGTTCCATATCCTCCTGATACAGCAACTACAATTTCTGCTGATCTAACTAAAATAATATTTCTGGCATGCCCCATATCTGTAAGAATAGGTATTTTAATATATGGATTAGCATCTTTTGCATTAGATCCTGGTAAAATTCCTACTGTTATACCACCAGCTTCTATTGCGCCTTTAGAAGCAGCTTCCATCACCCCACCAAGTCCACCTGTATAAATAATAGCTCCTTGCTGAGCTAAAAGTTTACCTACTTTATAAGCAAGTTCATAAGTTTCTTCATCTGTGATACCAGCTCCGATAATAGCTATTCTTTTATTTTCTAATATTTTATTCTTTAAACCCATATTTCCCTACTAATTTTACAAATCTTACAGGTTCTAAATTTTGTGTTTTTAATGTTCCTCCTATTTTTTTTCCTTTTACTAAAATTTGGGAATATTCATCCCCTATAGGAATAACTATTCTACCTCCCTCAGATAATTGCTCAATTAATGGATCAGGAATTTGGGGAGATGCTGCAGTAACTATAATAGCATCAAATGGGGCAGTTTCTTTCCATCCCAGACTTCCGTCACCTAATTTAAAAGATATATTTTTATATCCAAGCTTTTTTAAAATTTTTTTTGCTCGTTCTAAAAGAACTAAATATTTTTCTATTGTATAAACCCAAAGAGCAATTTCTGCTAAAATAGCTGTCTGATATCCAGAACCTGTTCCTACTTCCAAAACCCTCTCATTCCCTTTAAGCTCTAAAGCCTCGGTCATTAAAGCAACTATATAAGGCTGAGAAATGGTCTGCCCTTCCCCAATAGGTAAAGGAAAATCTCCATATGCCTGATCTCTTAATGCTTCATCTACAAATAAATGTCTTGGAACTTTTAACATTGCATCAATAACCTTTTGATCTTTTATACCTCTTGCTTTTATTTGGTCTTCTACCATTCTTTCACGAGCAACTCTGTAAAGATCTTCCATTTTTTACCTCTTTTTCTTAGGTTTAATTGTATAATAAATTACATCTATCACTTTATCATTTTTAATTACAATTTTTAAAACCTCTGTGTAATCCTCACCTTTATATTTTTTTGCAACAGGAATATTTTCCCATACATTTTTTATACGATAATAATAATACCATTCTTCTTTACCATCTGGAAAAGTAAAGATCTGAACAGGTGGTCCCAAAATACTTAAAACTTCCATTTTTGTAGTTTGATTAGAGTGAATAAGAGAAGCCTTAGAAGCTAAATTTGGTCCAGGTTTAGGGGTACAATTGTTTATTAAAATTATAAAAATTATTAAAATTAATATCTGACAAAATTTTTTCATAAATAATATTTTAAACTTTAAAATATTAAAAAACAAGCAAATTTTTTGCTTGAAAAAATGAAGTTTGGTTGTTTAATTTTTAAAATAACATTTTTAACTTATAAGAGGGCATTGATATGAAAATTAAAAATAATTTTTATCGTGTATATGTTGTTATTTTATTCTTTTTAATTTCTCTTTTTGTCTTTAATACCGCTTTTCCAAAAGAAAAAAAAGAGGAAATATATAAATCTTTAAAGCTTTTTTCACAAGTATTTAAACTTATTGAAGAAAATTATGTGTCAGATGTGGATCCAAAGGAATTAATATATGGTGCTATCCAGGGAATGTTACAGTCTCTTGATCCTTATTCTTGTCTCTTAAAACCAGATGAATATAAAGAATTGGAAATAGAAACTAAAGGAAGTTTTACAGGAATAGGAATCGAAATAACTATAAAAGATGGAATCCTTACAGTTGTTGCTCCGATAGAAGATACTCCAGCTTGGAAAGCAGGTATTCAACCAGGTGATAAAATTTTAAAAATTGATGGAAAGTCTACAAAAGGAATGAGTATATTTGAAGCTGTTAAATTATTAAGAGGACCTAAAGGAACAAAAGTTACCATTACAATTTTAAGAAATGAAAAGGATGTTAAAGAAATAACTTTAACAAGAGATGTAATCCCTATAAAAAGTGTAAAATATAAGCTTTTAGAACCAGGTTATGCATATATAAGAATAACAAGTTTCCAAGAAAAAACACCTACAGAATTAGCAAAAGCTTTAAAGAAACTCGAAAAAGAAACAAAATTAAAGGGACTTATTATAGATTTGAGAAATAATCCTGGCGGATTACTTTCTTCTGCGATTGAGGTTGCTGATGAATTTTTAGATAACGGAACTATTGTATCAATAAAGGGGAAAACAAACGAAGATCAAATGATTTTTAAAGCCAAACCAAATCCGCCCTCTGCTAAACATTCTTATCCTATAGCTATTCTTATTAATCATGGAACAGCATCTGCATCAGAAATAGTAACAGGTGCTTTAAAAGATAATAAAAGAGCTATAGTTTTAGGGGAGAAAAGCTTTGGTAAAGGTAGAGTTCAAACTGTTATTCCTTTAGAAAACGATTATGCAGTAAAATTAACTACTGCTTTTTATTATACACCAGATGGAGTTTGTATAGATAAAATAGGAATTAAGCCAGATATAGAACTTCCGCGCAAAAAATCAGACATTCATGAAATGATATCACTTACGAAACCATTTGCCCCTGAAAAAGATTTTCAGGTTAAAATGGCACTTGCAATTTTAAAAAATGTAAAACAATTTTCTGAACTTAAATACTAATGTTTAATATCGAAATTTTTATTCTTCTTATTCCCCCTCTTCTTTTAGCATTGACAATCCATGAATTTTCTCATGGACTTGCTGCTTATTTATTAGGTGATCCCACAGCTAAGAACGCTGGGAGATTAACCTTAAATCCCATTAAACATTTAGATATTTTAGGAACGATAACTCTTTTTGTTACACAAGCTATTGGTTGGGCTAAACCCGTACCTATTAATCCTATATATTTCAAAAATCCCTGGAGGGATATTGCCATTGTTTCTATTGCTGGACCTGTTTCTAATTTAATTTTAGCAGTAGTTTTTGGATTTTTATTTAATATATTTTATAATTTTAATATTATAGTAGGATCTTTCTCAATTTCAGAACCCTTAGCTAAAATGAGTTATATAGGAGTAAAAATTAATATAGGATTAGGGATTTTTAATCTTTTACCTATCCCACCACTTGACGGAAGTAAAGTCATAGCAAAATTTCTACCTCTATCTATAAGATCTGATTATTTAAAATATGAATTTATTGGCTTCATTGTTATTATGATTCTCGCTATTACAGGTGCTCTTTCAGTTATTATTTATCCTATATTAAACTTTCTTTCCGGGATTATATTTTATTATACTCGGGTGTTTTAAAAATATAAGAAATTAATAAAAGTGGTAAAAGAGCTATAAAAAAAGTTATTAAAAAAAACCAAAAGTATCCCATATATTTAGCTCCTAATCCACTGATACTTCTTCCTATTACTAAAGTTAAACTAAATAAAGTAGAAAATATCGCATATTGAGTTGAAGAAAATTCTTTTTTGCACAAAAAAGTGAGAAATGTAATAAAACTTGCTGTGCCAAGCCCCCCTGTAAAACTCTCTGTAATACTGGCAAAATATATTATCTTTTTTTCAATAAAAGGTAAAGCAGAAATTGCATATACTAAATTAGACAAAGCCTGAAATATACCCATTATTAAAAGTGATTTTTTAACGCCCCATTTACTTGTATAATAACCACCTATTAAAGAACCCAAAATACTGAAAATACTTCCTAAGGTACCTGAAATAAGCCCTATTTCTAAACGAGAAAAACCTTTATCTACCCAGAAAGGATAAACCATTCCACCTAAAAGCGCGTCACCTATTTTGTATGTAGCTATAAATATAAAAATCAAAAAAATATGAGAACGTTTAAATAAATCTAATAGAGGATAAAAATATTGTTCTTTTAAAGATAAAATTTTTTTTCCTATTGGTTTAACTTTTAAAGCAGATGAAAGAAAGACTGAGATAGCTCCTGAAAAAGTTAAAAAAGAAAGAAAATAAAATATAAAGTCAAATTTTAAATACTGACTTAAAGCAGTAAGTAATCCGCCTGAAAATATCATAGCTATTCTATAAAAAGAAACTCTGATTCCGTTAACATTACCTAAGTTTTCTGGTTCAATCCATTCGATAATAAAACCATCTAAAGCAGTATCCAAAACTGCAGATGAAAAAGTAAGTCCAAATAAAAAAATAAAAAATAAATTTGAATTTGCTTGAAAATGAACTAAGCATAAAAGACTAATAGAAATTCCTAATAAGGCTAAAGAAATCCAAGTTTTTTTATAAAAATACTTATCTATAATAGGAGCCCAAAAAGGCTTTAGACTCCAGAATATTCCTGCAGAAGAAAAAAAACCTATTTTAACTAAATCTATTCCCTGTGTTCTGAAAAATACAGGAAGAAATACATAGAAAAAACCCAAAGGTAATCCAGAAAAAAAATATAAAATTGCTACCCAGATAAATTTGTAGAATTTTTTATTTAGGATCAAGCTTACCTTAGATTATTTAAAAAATAAATCCTGTAATATAATTTCTGATAAATCATCTGCCAAAATTTCAAGAGCTTCTTCTCTTCCAGGATCAAGTAATGCTGTTGCTTCTACAGGAACACGATAAACTTCGTATCTGGAAAGTGTTCTTTCTAAAATTATTTTATTTTCTTTTTTCTCTATAAGCCAGTACTTTCCTACAAAATTAATTCTCCTTTCTTTTGTTTGAATGAATCTTTCATAAGAAATAGGTTCTAAATAAACTCGTTTAATTTCTCCTTTTAAGATTAAATCAGCTTTTGATTCATCATAAACAGGAATTAAAAAGTTACCTTGAGAAAGCTTATATCTCAATTTATAAGCCAAAAGTTCACCTAAGGCAGTCTCAGATGTAAAATTTTTCCAAGGAGGAATATAAATAGTATGCCATTCTGATTTAAAATACTCAGGTCTTACTTGAAATTTATAACCACAAGCAAATAAAAAAAATAAACTAAACAACAAAATTAACAAGTTTTTTCGGTACATAAATAACTCTTTTAATTTTTTTACCTTCCAAATATTTTTGAACTTTTGGTTGTTGTTTAGCTATTTCTATTGCTTCTTTTTCGAGAATAGAAGTTGAAACTTCTACCTGGGCTCTTACTTTTCCATTTACCTGAATAACTAAAGTAAAAGTCTCCTCTTCAATCAAAGATGAATCCCAAGAAGGAAATGTCTCCAATGAAATAAAACTTTTTTTACCAATTTCTCTCCAAAGTTCTTCTGTTATATGAGGACATATAGGAGATAAAAGAAGAAGCATTTTTTCAAAAACTTCTTTTAATACCTTCTTAGTAACAAGATCTTCTATAGAAACTTTTTTCAATGTATCTTGCAAAAAGTTTAATAATTCCATAATCCTTGCTATAGCGGTGTTAAAATGAAGTCTTTTTTCTAAATCTTCTGATACTTTTTTTATGGTTTGATGAAGTTTTCTACGAAGTTTTAAAAGCTCTTGCGGAAGTTTTTTAAAGTCTTCGGATTTGTATTCAATATCTTTTAAAATTTCAGAATATTCACTTACTGTATTATAAAGTCTTTTTAAAAAGCGAAAACAACCTTCTATTCCTTTATCACTCCATTCTAAATCTTTTTCTGGAGGAGCAGCAAATGCAATAAAGAGTCTTACAGTATCTGCTCCGTATTTTTCAATCATTTTATCTGGATCTACAACATTGCACTTACTTTTAGACATCTTTTCAGGCTTACCAACTATAACTTTTTGATTACAATTTTCTTTTAAACATTTTCCATCTTGAGAGACTTCTTCAGGATAAATCCAGCCATGTACAGGACATTTATAAGTCTCTTTAATTACCATTCCTTGAGTTAAGAGATTAATAAAAGGCTCATCAAAATCAAAATACCCTAAATCTCTTAAAACTTTTGTAAAAAATCTTGCATAAAGGAGATGTAAAATTGCATGCTCTATTCCACCAATATATTGATCTACAGGAAGCCAGTATTTAAGATCTTCTTTATTAAAAGGCTCTGGATAATCTGGGCAGGCAAATCTTGCAAAATACCAAGAAGATTCTACAAATGTATCAAATGTATCAGTTTCTCTTTTCGCAGGCCCACCACATTTGGGACAAGTGGTATTAACAAACTCTTTTAAATTTGGAAGAGGTGATCTACCAGAGGAATCAATCTGAGCATCTAAAGGTAAAATAACTGGTAGGTTTTCTATTTTTTCAGGAACAATTCCACATTTTTCACAATAAATCATAGGAATAGGACATCCCCAGTATCTTTGACGAGAAACACCCCAGTCCCTTAATCTGTAAGTAATCTTTTTTTCTCCCAGACCTTTTTCTTCCAAATATTTAATAATTTTTATTTTACCTTCTGTACTATCCATCCCAGTAAAAATACCAGAATTTACCATAATACCGGGCTCTTCATAAGCTTCTTCCATTTCTTCTGGATTTAAATCCTTATCTGGTGGTTTTATAACTACTCTTATAGGTAAGCCAAATTTTTTAGCAAATTCAAAATCCCTCTGATCATGAGCAGGAACACACATTATTGCACCGGTTCCATATTCCATCAATACAAAATTAGCTACAAATACAGGAATTTTTTCTTTTGTTAAAGGATTTATAGCATGGGTTTCAAGGAAAAAACCATCCTTTTCAGCTAATCCTTCTTCAATTTCTCTTCTTTCCTTTCTTACTTTTTCAATAAAATTTTGAAGTTTTTCCAAAAGACCCTTTTTCTCAGCTATTTTTTTGGCTATAGGATGTTCAGGACTTATTGACACAAAGGTAGCTCCATAAAGAGTATCTGGACGAGTAGTATACACAACAAGATCTTCTTCTATTTCTGGAAGATAAAACTTTACTTCAGCTCCTTCACTTTTACCAATCCAATTTCTTTGCATTGTAATAACTTTTTCTGGCCAATGTCCCTCGAGTTTTTTAAGATCTTCAAGAAGTTCTTCTGCATAAGCAGTAATCTTTAAAAACCAGCCAGGCATTGTTTTGTATGTTACTTCTGTCCCACAACGCCAACATTTACCATCTTCGACCTGTTCATTAGCAAGTACAGTATGACAAGAAGGACACCAATTAACTAAAGTTTCTTTTCTATACGCCAGACCCTTTTTATACATTTCTATGAAAAATCGTTGTTCAAACTTATAATATTCTGGATCACATGTAGCAAATTCTCTATCCCAATCATAACTAAACCCAAGTTTTTTAAGTTGTGATTTCATATATTCTATATTTGAATAGGTCCATTTTGCAGGATGTATTCCATGTTTTAAAGCTGCATTTTCTGCAGGTAGTCCAAAGGCATCCCATCCCATTGGATGTAAAACATTGTAACCTTTCATTCTTTTTACTCTTGCCAAAATATCTCCAAGAGTATAATTTCTTACATGTCCCATATGAATTTTTCCAGAAGGATAAGGAAACATTACCAATACATAATATTTTTGTTTAGAGGGATCTCTTAAGGATTTAAAGATTTTATTTTCTTCCCAGATTTTCTGCCATTTACTTTCTATTTCTGAAAAGTTATATTTTTTCATTTTTTTATTTTACTCCTCCTCTTAATCTTTTAACTTAGAAATCGTGATTAAAGTTTATCACAAATCAGTATTACAAGCAAGTAAACTATTGGGTATTGTATATATTTTCTATTATATAATCTGCGAATTCCGAACATTTAACTTCTTTAGCACCATCTAATTGTCTTGCAAGATCATAAGTAACTGTTTTATTTTGTATTGTTTTTGCAAGAGCATTCCAAATAAGTTCACCTGCTTCTTTCCAGCCTATATACTCAAGCATCATTTTTCCAGAAAGAATTAAAGATGAAGGATTTACTTTATCTAATCCTGCATATTTAGGAGCTGAGCCATGAGTTGCTTCAAATATCGCATAACCATCTCCTATATTAGCACCTGGAGCCATTCCCAAACCTCCAACCTGAGCTGCAAGAGCATCAGAAAGATAATCTCCATTTAAATTTGGTGTAACCAGTATTTCATATTCTTCAGGTTTTAAAAGCGCCCATTGAAACATTGCATCTGCTATTCTATCTTTAATTATAATAACTCCTTCTGGAACACCGTCTGGATATTTAATAGGGATATCTTTTTCAGCAACAGTTTTATCTGGAAATTCCTTTTCAGCAAGTTCATAACCCCAGTTTCTGAAAGCGCCTTCGGTGTATTTCATAATATTTCCTTTATGTACCAAGGTTATACTCGAATATCCATTCTCTAATGCATATAAAATAGCTTTTCTCATTAGTCTATAAGTTGCAAATCTACTAATAGGTTTTATTCCTATACCTGAATCTAATCTGATTTCTTTTTTAAAATTTTCTTTTATAAATTCTATAACTTTTTTAGCTTCTGAAGATTCTGCAGGCCATTCAATACCTGCATAAACATCTTCTGTATTTTCTCTAAAAACAACCATATTTACTTTTTCAGGATGCTTTACAGGTGAAGGAGTTCCAGGAATCCATTTAATTGGTCTAACACAGGCATAAAGATCAAGGGTTTGTCTTAAAGTCACATTAAGACTTCTAAAACCTCCTCCTACAGGAGTAGTAAGCGGACCTTTTAAAGCTACTATATGTTCTTTCAAAGCATTTAAAGTCTCTTCTGGAAGATAGGAACCTGTTTCTTTATAAGCTTTTTCTCCTGCCAGTACCTCTTTCCAGATAATTTTACGCTTTCCATTATACGCTTTATCTACCGCTGCATCCAAAACCCTTAAAGTTGCTTTCATTATATCAGGTCCTATTCCATCACCTTCTATATAAGGAATTTCTGGATTATCAGGAACTATTAGACTAAAATCTTCTTTTAATTGAATTTTAGCCATTTTCCCTCCTCTTAAGAAATTTAAATTGCTTAAATCTTAATCTAAATCTATATTTTGACAAGCCAGGAAAATTTGTTTATAATTTTTTAACGAATGAAAGAGATTTTGGAAAATATTAAAAATTATTTTTTATATCTTAATGAACTTGGTATCCCTGAAATTCCAGGTAGTGAAAGTTTAAAAAAATTTATCAGAAAAGAAAATGCTTTTTCTACTGATTCTTGGGATGGATTAAAAGAGGCTATTTTAAATTGTAATAAATGTTCTTTAGCAAGGATTAGAAAAACTCCTGTATTTGGTTCAGGTAATACATCTTCTAAACTTATGATAATTACTGAGTATCCTGATAGAGATGAAGAGTATTTTGGAATTCCTTTTACTGGAAAATCTGAAGAAATTTTAAAAAGAATGCTTTTAAGTATAAAATTGAGGAAAGAAGATTTTTTTATAACACATGCTGTTAAATGTAAAACCCCTGGTAATAGACCACCTGATCCTGAAGAAATACAAGCTTGTAAAAGTTTCCTTTTTAAACAAATAAAACTTCTTGAACCAAAATTAATTCTTGGATTAGGTTTTACACCTCCTAAAGTGTTTTTCAAAAATCCAATTACTTTTTCAACTATAAGAGGACGAACTTTTAGATTTAAAAATATTATGATATTATTTACTTATCATCCCAAATATATAGAAAAAAACCCTGCTGTAAAACGCCTTGTCTGGGAAGATTTACAAAAATTTAAGGTTCTTTATGAAGAAATTTTTAATAATTCTTAGTTTTATTTATCTGTTTATCTTTTCTGAAACAGGTATTTGTAAAGAAAGTAAAATTTTTCTTGTAAGAATCGATGCAGCTATTACTCCTGTAATAGCAAATTTTATAGAATACAGTATTAATTTTGCAGAAGAAAAAGGAGCAAAAGCTCTTATTATAGAACTTGATACACCTGGTGGTTTAGTTGAATCAACAAGAAAGATAGTAAAGAGTATTTTGCAAAGTAATGTACCTATTATAGTATATGTAAGTCCTTCAGGTGCAAGAGCCGCCTCAGCTGGTACATTTATTCTTCTTGCAAGTCATATTGCTGTTATGGCTCCAGGTACACATGTAGGAGCTGCTCATCCCATAGAACTTACTGGAAAAGCAGATAAAGAAGTAATTAAAAAAATTACTAATGATTTAGTTGCTTGGGCAAAAAATCTTGCTCAATTAAGAAAAAGAAATGTAAAATTTGCTGAAGAGGCAATCAGAAAAAGTAAAAGTATTACCGAAAGAGAAGCACTCAAACTTAAAGTAATTGATTTTATTGCTCGAGATTTAAATGAATTAATAAAAAAAGCAAATGGAAAAATAGTTTATGTAAGATATAAAAAAATTCGTTTATCTTTTAAAAATCCAGATATAGAAGAAATAAAAGAAGATCTAAAAACAAAATTGCTTAAAGTTCTTACCAATCCTAATTTAGTTTATTTTCTTCTAATGCTTGGTTTAGCAGGAATTTATTTTGAATTTGCTCATCCTGGAGCTATTTTCCCTGGTGTTATTGGTGCAATCTGTTTAATTTTAGCTTTTACAGGATTAAGTGTATTACCAATAAATTATGCAGGACTTGCTTTAATTATACTTGCAGGTGTATTATTTTTCTTAGAAACTCAAATAACTTCTCATGGATTTCTTACCCTGGGTGGTATTATCTCTTTATTTTTGGGATCTATTATGCTTTTTGGAAAAAATCCTCCCAGCTTAAAAGTCTCTCAGCCATTTTTATATACTGTAATCTTAAGCTTTTCTTTACTTTTTAGCGGAATCACATACTTAGCAGTAAAGGCTTTAAGAAAAAAACCTGTTTCAGGAAAAGAGGCACTTATCGGAAAAAAAGGCAAAGTTATAGAAGATGTTACACCTGAAAAAGGGAAAATTTTCGTAGAAGGAGAAATTTGGGAAGCTCGTTCAGAAAGCTTTATTCCTAAAGGAGAAAAAGTAATCGTTATTAAAAAAGAAGGATTAATTTTAATAGTTAAATCATTAAAATAAATTTTTTATCTAAACATGAATGTTTCTTTCTCATTAAACCTTAATAACTGCGAAGTCTTATATAATGCTATATTTTCTTCTGAATCTTATCAAGATTAAGTAACTAATAAAATTTGTCTTAAAATTTTTTCTATTACTTTATCATGTGATAAATTTGTAGTATCTATTTCTAAATCTGAATAAATTTTATATAAAGGTTCCCTTTCTTTTAAAATTTTTTTTACTTCTTCTTCAAGGGGTAAATTGCTTAAATCCGGTCTCTGAGAAGTTGTTTTTTGATCTTTTTTCATTCTTTTTATAATTTCTTTTTCAGATGTCTTAAGCCATACTACAAGTGAGTTTTCTTTAAGTTTTTTCATTTCTTCTTTATGTAAAACTCCTCCACCACCAAGAGCAATAACTACATTTTTAAGATCTGCGATTTCTCTCATTAATTCTCTTTCGCGTTTTCTAAATTCTTCCCATCCACCCTCTTCTACTATTTCTTTTATTGTTTTTTTAGCCTTTTTTTGTATCTCTTCATCAAGATCTATAAATTTCCATTTTAAAACTTGTGCAAGCTTTTGTCCTGTAGTAGTTTTACCAGTTGCTCTAAATCCTATTAATACTATCTTATTCATAGAGTTTTTCCAAATATTCCCAGAAATTTGGAAAAGATTTTTTAACACAATCAGGATTTTTTATAATTATGCCACCTGTTTTCAACCCTAAAATAGCAAAACTCATGGCAATTCTATGATCATCATAAGTTTCAATCTCAGCTTCTTTAAATCTATCAGTTCCTTCAATTATCAAACCATCTGGAAGTTCCTTAGTTTTTACTCCGAGTTTTTCCAATTCTGTTGCCATTGCTTTTATTCTATCTGTTTCTTTAAATCTCAAATGCGGAGCTCCTTTTAAAACAGTTTTTCCATTTGCTACTGCTCCTAATATACACATGGTAGGGAATAAGTCTGGTGTATCTTTTAAATCAAATTCTTGTGATTGAGGAATTCCTGAAAATTTTACTTTTACCCCTATAGGAGAGAAAGCTTCTACTTCTGCCCCCATTTTTTTAATAAATTCCAAAAATTTTGTATCACCTTGATAAGAATTTATATTGTAATTTTCTATAATAATTTCTCCTTTCCCTAAAATTAAAGGTATAGCCAAGAAATAAGAAGCACTTGAGGCATCAGCCTCAACTTTATAAACAGTTGAAATATAAGAACCTGGATAAACTTTATATTTTTTATCGTCTATTTCTATTTTTGCTCCAAAAGCTTTCATTGTCTCTACGGTAAGATTTACATAGGCTTGAGATAAAAATTCACCTTGTATTTCCAGTTCTATACCCTTAGGTAAATAAGGAGCTATAAGCAAAAGAGCTGAGATAAACTGACTACTTACATTTCCTGGTAAGTTAACCTTTTTTGATTTAAGCTCTGAGGCAATTACTTTAACAGGAAAAAAACCTTCTTTTTCTTGACATTCAATTTTTGCTGAAAGTTCCCTTAAAGCCGAGATTAAAGGTGCCATAGGTCTTTCGTGAAGTCTGGGTTTCCCATATATTTCTATATAATCTCCCTTTCCCAGGCATGATAAAGCTAAAAAAAATCTTGCCCCTGTTCCATTATTTCCTAAATAAATCTTTTCTTTTTCTAATTTTGGAGGAAATATTCCTTCTACCTCCCATCCTTTTTCAATGTCTTTAAAATTAGTCCCAAGTTTAGAAAGTGCAGATTTCAATAAAAGCGTATCTTCACTAATTAAAGGATTTATAATTTTCGAATTTCCTGTAGCTAAGGAGCTACAAATTAAGGCTCTCTGAGTTAGACTTTTTGAAGAAGGAAGTTTTAAAGAAATTTTATTAAAATCTTTAAGTGGCAAAATTTTTTTATATTTCAATTTATTTCTCCGATTTTTTTACTTCATTATAAACAAGTTCTTTTATTTCTTCGGTAGGAGGTTCTTTACCAGTCCATAACTTAAACTGTTCTACTCCTTGATAAACAAGCATCTGAAGACCATCTATAATTTTAGCGTATTTCTCAGCCAATGTTAAAAACTTTGTTTTTAAAGGTGAATAAACTATATCCATAGCAATTTTAAATCTTTTAAGAATCTCTTCTTCAACTGGACTTTTCCATTCTTTAAGTCCTACACTTGTTGTTTGAATTATTATATCTCCTGAAGAACGGTCTAATTCTTCCCAGGGTCTTGCAATTATTTTAAATTTATCCGCAAGTTTTTGAGCTTTTTCAAAAGTTCTATTATAAACTTCTATTTTTTTAGCTCCTCCTTTTTTTACTGCATAAATTACAGCTTTTGAAGCTCCGCCTGCTCCTAAAATTACAATCTTTTTATCTTTTAAATTCACACCATTTTTCTCAAAGGCATAAAGAACTCCCAGCCAGTCTGTATTATATCCTTTTAAAATTCCTTCTTTATTTACAATTGTATTAATTGCACCTATTTCTAAACCAATTTCATCAATTTCATCCAAATACTTCATTACATTTTCTTTATGAGGAATAGTTACAGAAAGACCTTTTATATTTAAAGCTCTTATCCCTTTTATAGCATTTTCTAAATCTTCTGGTTTTACTCGAAAGGCACCGTAAACTGCTTTTATATTCAATTTTCTAAAAGCATAATTATGCATTAAAGGTGAAAGAGAATGACTTACTGGATCTCCTATTATTCCGTAAACATCATACATTTGAATTTTTCTCCTTTTTAAGTTTTTATAAGCAACGAAACTCTTTATAAAGTTTTTGAGCTGTTAAAATATCCATTTGTCCTGGAGCTACTTCTTTATGTTCTGGTAAAATTACATAAGTATATGGAGAACCACAGAGAAGACATAAGATCCTGCTTAATTTCCCTTCTTCTCCCATTCCAAAAGAAATTAAAGAAATACTCCGAGATTTTGCTTCGTAAATAAGATCCAGTAAACGAAAAGAATCTCTTAATGAGTTACACATACATACAATTTTTGCTTTTTTTATTTTATATTCCTGAATTTTAGAAAGGATAGCTTTTAGCTTTCTTAAAGAAGGAACTTTTTCAAAATTATGGTAAGAAACTAAAATTTTTTCACTAAATCCTTTAATTTTACTCAAAACATTAAAAAATCTTTTTAAGAAATATAATTCCACATCTACTAAGTAAAATTTTTCTTTTAATGCCCAAAGTATCCAATCTAATCTTTCCTTCTCAGGAATTTTTTTAAATCCTCCTTCTTTATAACTTCTAAAAGTAAATAAAAATTTATATGGAAATTTTAATAAATTTTTAATTTCGAGCTTTTGAGGATTTTTTAAAGCGTCTATTCTTAATTCAAAAAAATCTGAATATTGAGAACCGATTTTAATTTTTTCTTCAAGAGCTTTGATATCTTTTTCAGCAAGTGTTATACAGAACATTTTCTATAAATTAAAAGTAGAAAGATACTCATGAATCATGCGATCATACTCGCTTGTAAGTTTAAAAACTTTTTTCGCGAGTTCAAATCGTGTTTTTAAAGTTGTGTTACCATTTTGTTTTATTTCTTCTAAAACTTTTGAATAATCTGCAGGATCTATTATAACAGTAACATATTTAAAATTTTTCGCAGATGCTCTAAGAAGTGTAGGACCTCCTATATCAATATTTTCTATAGCTGTATCAAGGTCTCCTTTTTCTTTAACTACTTTATCAAATGCATAAAGATTAACTACTACCAAATCTATAGGTTTTATATCGTGTGTTTTAATAGTTTCCACATGTTCTGAATCTTCTCTTTTAAATAAAATACCCCCATGAATCTTAGGATGTAAAGTTTTTACTCTTCCACCGAGTATTTCTGGGAAACCAGTAAGTTCTGAAACATCTATTACATTAACACCACCTTCTCTTAAAACTCTTGCAGTACCTCCTGTTGAAATTATTTCAATTCCTAAATTTTGTAATTCTTTTGCAAAATCTACAATCCCTGTTTTATCTGTTACACTTATTAAAGCTCTCTCAATCTTTTGCATTTTTTCCTCCTATAAAAAATATTTTTAAGCTATACCAATTTCTTCATCTGTTAAATAACAAGCTGGATCAGGAGCCCAAACATCACCAGTAACTGCTTCTGCTCTAACCCTAAAATTCCCTGCACAAAGATCTAAAAACTTACATTTGGCGCATCTTCCTTTAACATGTTTTTTCTTTTCCTTTAATTTTGCCATTAAAGGATCTGATGTATCCATCCATATTTCACTAAATGGTCTCTCTCTCACATTTCCAAAACTATAGTGTCTCCAAAATTGATCAGCATGTACAGAGCCATTCCAAGAAACACATCCTATTCCTACTCCAGAATTATTACCTCCGTTCATTTTAAGAAGTTCGTATACTTCTTCAGCCCTTGGATTACCTTCTCTTTTCATTCTCAAATATAAATAAGGCCCATCTGCGTGATTATCTACTGTGAGAACTTCTGTTTTTAGTCCTTTATCATGTAATTCTTTTGTTCTATCAATTATATAATCTACCCATTTTCTTGTCTCTTCATGAGAAAGATCCTGTTCAATAAGCTTACTTCCCCTCCCTGCATATACTAAGTGATAAAAACAAACCCTCGGAATTTCTAATTCCTCAACAAGATCAAAAATTTTAGGAATTTCTTTGGCATTAATTTTACTTATTGTAAATCTTATGCCAACTTTTAGATTTTCTCTTTTGCAGTTTTCTATAGCTTTTAAAACCTTTTCAAAACAACCTTTTACTCCTCTAAATTTATCATGAACCTCCCCTATACCATCAAGACTTATTCCTACATAAGCTAAACCAATCCTTTTTAACTCTTTTGCAAGTGCTTCATCAATTAATACTCCGTTTGTAGAAAGAACAGCCCTTAATCCAAGACTTACTGCTTTATGAATTAAATCAAGAATATCAGGTCTTACTAAGGGCTCACCTCCAGAAAACAGAACTACAGGACAACCAAACTGTGCAAGATCTTCCAAAAGTTTAAAACCTTCTTTAGTTGTAAGTTCATCAGGAGCCGGTTTATTATCTGCTCTGGCATAACAGTGAATACATCTTAAATTACATGCTTTTGTTACATTCCATACTACTACAGGCTTTTTATCTTCTGCAAATTGAAGCAAATGAGACGGTAACTTTTTAGATTTCCTTCCATATCTTAAAGGATCCGAAGGTTCTACAGTTCCACAATATAATTTAGAAATTCCTATCATTTTAACTCCTTTCTAATAACTCTTTTATTTTTTGTAAAAGCTCTTCCTCTTTAAATGGATATTTTATTATATTATCTGAGCCACAATCTTTAGCTTTTATAATTTCTTCTTTATAATCTGCCTTACATACAACTAAAATTGGAATTTCTTCTGTTTTTATATTAGATTTTAAAATCAAGGTCACTGAAAAACCATCTAAAAGTGGAATATCTTTTTCCAAAATAATTAAGTCTGGTGGATCTTTTTTTGCCAGTTCTAAAAGTTGTTCTCCATCTTCTATTTTTTCATACTTTAAATTATGTTTTTCTAAAATTTCTTTTACTTTTTCAAAGATATGTTCGGAAAGAGCTAAATAAATCATAAAACTTACTTAACAGATAAAACCTGTTTTATAAATTCATCAGGATTTTTGAAAGCCAAACTTGAAATGTGAAAAGTCTCATTTTCTAAATGATCTTTTAATAAGTTTAAAGGATATTCTAATTTTGCCATTAATTTCTCACAATAAGAAAAAACCCCATAATCTTTCTTAATAACTTCTTTTAAAATTGTATCTATTGCATCATCTGTAAATTTAATTTTAATCTGCTTTCTTCTTTCGAATGCAGCTTCATAATTTTTTATTTGTTTCCATAAATAGATAACTTCATCTATTGCTTGGTTCAATTCACAATCTTCTTTTTTATAAAGCGTAAAAATTAAATTTAATCTTTTTTTATTAATTTTAAATTTTTCTTCTTTAGAATTTCTATTCTGGAAATAGTTAAATACCCTTTCTTTTTCTTGTTCCAGTGCTTTAAGATAATTCTGCTTCCATTTATTATTTTTTGGAGAATTTATCATAGAGTTAAGAAAATGAATAGGATCCTTTATTAATTCATCTGTAACTCCTAAGTATTTAAAAGAATAAGAAGGTAAAGTTCTTTCAAAGGGAATAAGAATTTTTTCAAGAACTCTTGCAAGAGCCCTTGCTCCTGTTCCTTCTTTATAAGCAATCTTAGCAATCTCTCTTAGAGCATCATTAGTAAAGGCAAGATCTATTCCATATACTTTAAAATCTCTCTTTTTATTGATTATTATAGAACCATTTGGATTTGCTAAAATCTGATATAATTCATCTTCTGTAAGAGGATCAAATACCGCTATCACAGGAAATCTTCCTATAAATTCTCTTTCAAATCCATAATTTACCAAATCTTCCGGAACTACAAATTTTAAATAATTGAAATCCACCTCTTCTTTACTTTCTATTTCAGAAAGAAATCCAAGACTTTGTTTTTTTAATCTCTTTTTAATTATCTCTTCTAAACCATGAAAAGCTCCACTTACTACAAAAAGAATATATTTGGTATTAAGAATTATTTTTTTCTTTTTCAATTTTTCTGAAGACTCTTGTTGTTCAAACAAAGTTAAACTTTCCTGAGGGAGTTTAATTTCTATCTCAGTTTCTTCGAGTGGTTTTAATAAAGCTCTCTGAACACCTGTACGAGATACATCAGGTCCTACAGGATCTCCTGAAGATGCTATTTTGTCTATTTCATCTAAAAATACTATTCCAAATCTTGCTTTTTCTAAATCCCCATTAGCTTCCCAATATAAGTCTCTTATAAGATCTTCTATATCACCTCCTACATATCCTGTTTCACTAAACTTTGTTGCATCTCCTTTTACAAAAGGAATACCAATTTTTTGAGCAATAAGTTTTATCATATAGGTTTTTCCTACACCTGTTGGACCAATAATAAAAATATTACTTTTAACAAATCCTGTTCCATGATCACTTCCTTTTAAAAGGTAATTTTTTATTTTATGAAAATGTGTACAAATCTTAGTAGAGATTATGGCTTTTGCATCTTTTTGACCTATAAGATAATCATTAAGATAATTTTCTAATTCTATAGGCTTTAAATTAAACTCATAAAAAACCTTACTAATTTTATGAAAAGAAATACGATCTATTTTTGCCTTCGTAGTTTTAAACATTATCAAATTTTAAATATATGCTGTTTTTAAAAATTGTAAATATATTACAAAATTTCTTCTGGATCAATATCAATAACCAATTTTAAAGGGGATTTTTTATAAACCTCTAAAAATCTCTTTAAAATATAATTTAAATTTTTATACAATGTATCCTTTAAAATAATATGCCATCTATAAACTCCTTTTAATTTTCTAAATGGACATGGAGCAGGTCCTAAAATCTCTAAATTTTTAAAATTTTCTGCCAATTTTTTTAAAATATCTTTTATTTTTAAAATTTCTTCCCTAACCTTTTCTTCTTTTATACCTTCTACTCTTATTATTGCAAGTCTTTTAAAGGGAGGAAAACCGTGTTCTTTACGCATTTTTATCTCTTCTTCATAAAAACTTTCATAATCCTGAGCAAGGGCATGTTTAATTACATAATTTTCAGGCAATGCTGTTTGAAAAACCACTTTACCTTGTTCTGTTTTTCTTCCTGCCCTTCCTGAAGCCTGGATTAATAATTGGAAAGTTCTTTCTCCTGCTTTATAAGATGGTAAGAATAACCCTTCTTCTGCTTTTAAAACCCCTACAAGATTAACTTCAGGAAAATTATGTCCATGAACCCCCATTTGAGTTCCTATAATAATTTTACTTTCAGTGGTATATATTTTTTCAAGAACTTCGAGTAATCTTTTTTCAGTTCGTATGGCATCTTTGTCAAGTCTTAAAACATTCACATCTGGAAATAACTTTTTTATTTCTTCTTCTATTTTTTCTGTCCCTGCTCTATAAAATTTCATTTTTATTCCACCACAATTTGGACAGATAGTAAAAGAACTTATTTGAAAATCGCAATAATGACATAAAAGCGCATTTTCTTCTTTATGATAAGTAAGAGGAATACCACAGTTTGGACATTCCCAGAGATATTGACATTCCTGACACCTTACCAGAGGCGCATATCCTCTTCTGTTTAAATAAAGGAAAACTGATTTTCCTTTATTTAAAGCTTCTTTTATTTCTTTTTTTAATTCTTCACTAATAAGTGCTGATTTTTTATTTTTTATTAATTTTATTTGAGGGATCTTAGTAAATGGTCTTTCTTTTAAAGTAAATAAATAATATTTCCCTTTTTTTGCTAAGTAATAAGTCTTTACAGAGGGAGTTGCTGAACCCAAAATAACAGGAATTTTTTCCATTTTACCCCTTATTAAAGCCAGATCCCGAGCATTATATTTACAGGCAAGATTTTCTTCTTTATAGGAAGGATCATGTTCTTCATCCACTATAATCAAGCCTAATTTTTCTACAGGAGCGAAAATTGCAGATCTTGTTCCTATTATTATATCTGCATCACCTTTCAGTATTTTTATCCATTCTGAAAATTTTTGTTGGGGAGAGAGCCCACTATGAAGTAAAGCTATTTTCTCTCCTAAATACTTTATCAAAAAAGTTTCCATATATGTCGTGAGTGCTATTTCTGGAACCAGAACAAGTACCCTTTTTTTCTCTGCAAGTATTTTTTTTATTAATTCTATATAAATTAAAGATTTTCCGCTTCCTGTTACACCAAAAAGTAAAATCGGACAAAAATCTCTTTTTTTTAATAATTTTTCTATATTCTTTAGGACCTTCTTTTGAGAAGTGGTCAATTCATATTTTTCCGGAACTTCAAAAGGTAATAAAATCTTTCTAATTTTGGGAACTTCAATTCTTTCCAAAACACCTTCCTCAAGAAGTCTTTTTATCTCTTCTTTTGGAAATATCTTTTTTAAAATTCTTTCCGGAACACCGTCTTTTTCTTTTAAATACTTTAAAATTTCATTTTGCGGTTCTTCTATATCTTTTTTAATTTTCAAAAATTTCTCGGTAGGAATTTTTATTTTTGGAAATTGGGTTTTTAGAACGATCCAACCATTTTTTTCGTATTTTTTAAGCCTGATTAAGGGTATATGTGTCTTTTTTAAAAAATATTTTAAACTGTATCCTCTTTTTTTTACAATTGAAAAAATTTCAGGTAGTTCTCCATTTTTAAGAGCTTTTTTTCCTTCCTGAGTAAGATAAATACGCTTTTGCGGGATAGTAAAAACTCCTGAAGGTAAGGCTATTTTATAAACTAATCCAATAGGAGTAAGATAATAATCTGAAACCCATTCCAGAAAAGGAAAAAGCTTATAAGGTAAAATTGGTTCGTCATCTATTATTTCTTCTATGTATTTATATTCGAAGTCTGGTAAAGAATTGAAATTTTCTATTTCTTCACAACTTTTGACTATTCCAATTAATTTTGTATTTTTAAAAGGAACTATAATCCTGATGCCAGGAATAAGTAAAGAATTGCTTAAATAATAGAATGTCTGAAAAAGTGGGAGAGGAAGAACAACATCAATTAAATACATTAAAAATTCATTTTAAATTCTCAACAAACTTTATTAAAACTTCTTTTAATTCAGGATCTTTTATCCCGTAATGTAATATAGTTTCAAAGTAACCTTTTTTATTTCCTGTATCAAATCTTTTCCCCTGAAAGAGATATCCATAAACTTTATGTCCATCATTTATCATCAATTGTATAGCATCTGTAAGCTGATATTCCCCTGAGGGATCTTTTTCTATTTTCTTTAAATATGCAAAAATTTCTGGTTTAAAAATATACCTTCCAATTATTGCTAAATTGGTAGGAGCTTCTTCTTTTTTTGGTTTTTCTATAACTCTTTTTATTTGAATAAGATTATTTTCCACTTTTTCTCCTTCAATTATTCCATATTTAGAAACATTTTCCCAAGGCACTTCTTCAATTGCGATGATATTAGCTTGGACTTTATTATAAATATCTATCATCTGTTTTAAACACGGTGGTGTTGCATCCACAAGATCATCTCCCAAAAGTACTGCAAATGGTTCATTTTCTACAGCTTTTTCTGCCATTAATACAGCATGTCCTAATCCTAAAGGCTCCTTTTGTCTAACATCTATAAGATGTTTAATTTTTTCTTCTACTTCCTCTACTATTTTTAATAAATCAAGTTTATTTCTTTCTTTTAAAAAACTTCTCAAATTTAAATTTGTATCAAAATAGTCAATAATTCCTCCTTTACCTTGCGAAACGATAAAGATTAAAGTTTCTATTCCTGATTCAATAGTTTCATTTACTACATATTCGATAGTTGGTCTATCTATTATATTTAAAAGTTCCTTAGGTACTACTTTGGTAATAGGTAACATTCTTGTTCCTAAACCAGCTACAGGAAGAACTGCTTTTTTTATCATCTTCCCTCCTTTAATTTCTAAATCTCTTCCATTAATTTCTGATAAGTTCTCAAATAAGGCTTATATAAAAATTCCCAATATTGTGTAGCCTGTTTATAGATTTTATCTATAAAATTAACATCATTTATATTAAGAAGAAGATTGACACCAAAAACAAATGTGGAGTGCGGATCTAAAGTTTTTACTTCTGGACTTATAAAAATTACAAATATCTCTCTTCTTTTTTCTGCCGGAAGATTATCAATTGTTTCTTTTATTTCCTTTACATCAGAAATATTATATACAGCTAAAATAATTATTTTAACTTTTCCAATTTTTAGCCAGTAAAGAAGTTCTTCTTTATTTTTTATTTCTTTTATTTCTGTATTTGTAGAAAAAAAATCAACTATTTTATTTTTTCCCTGAGGTAAATTCCAAAATATTAAACATACAGGTTTTTCGATAAGATAATCCCAGAAATTGACTTCTTTCATCTCACGCCCTTTTCTCCTAATTCTAAATGAATATCCATTTCTTCAAGACCTTTTTGTTTTTTAATAAGTTCAATTTGTCTTCCAACAATATCTCTTCTTACAGCATTATAAAGAGCTATATCTTCTTCAATAAGTCCTTTTTTGAAAAGAGATATAATATCCTGATCAAAAGTTTGCATTCCATAAGGACCACCTTGAGCCATTGCATCATAAAAAGTTTTTCCTTCACTTTCTCCTTTTAATATAATTTCTCTTGTTCTTAAGGTATTACGAAGAATGTCAAATATAGCTATTCTCCCTCCTCCTACTTTTGGAAGTAGCTTTTGTCCTATCACCCATTTTAAAGTCGCAGCTAATCTAAAACGAATCTGCTGTTCCTCTTCTGTAGTATAAAAACCAATTATCCTATTAATTGTCTGGGAGGCTCCGATAGTATGAAGAGTAGAAAAAACAAGGTGACCTGTTTCAGCAGCAGTAAGAGCTATATCCATAGTTTCTTTATCACGAATTTCTCCTACAAGAATTACATGAGGTGCTTCTCTTAAAGCTGCTCTTAATCCCTCTGCAAAAGAACTAAAATCTGTACCTAACTCTCTTTGATTAATTGCTGCTTTAATTGGATAATGAAGATATTCCACTGGATCTTCTAAAGTGATAATATGCACAGGTTCATTTTTATTAATTTCATGTAAAATCGCTGCTAAAGTAGTGGTCTTACCCTGTCCTGTAGCGCCTGTAACAAGAACTATTCCATATTTTTCCTTTGCTATTTCATAAAATACCTTAGGAAGTTTAAGCTCTTCTATAGACTTAACTTTACTCTCAAGTTTTCTCATTATAATGTTATATGTCTTTTGACGAGAAAAAACATTTACTCTAAAACGAGTTTTGTCATCCAAAAAAAATGAAAAATCTGCATATCCATCTTTAATAAGTTTTTTAAATAAGTGAGGCTTATCCTTAAGCATATTAAAAGCAATAACTTCGGTATGAAAAGGTGAAAGCTTTTCTATAGGATATTCGGGTAAAAATACTCTTTTAACTTTTCCATAAACTATAACTTGAAATGGATACCCAGTTAAAATAAGAATATCAGAGATACCATCTTCAAGAAAAGCAAGTTTAGCAATAAGTTCTTTTATTTCTATTTCTGTAATCATATTTTATTATTCTTTTTAACCCGGCATTTCTGTGAAATCCAGAATTTCTCTGTCTTTTACAAATGGAATAAATCTATTTTTATCAATAGATTTAATAAAAGCTTCTTCAGGACTAATCCATCCTTTTTTCAAATAATCTAAAATACAATCATCGAGAGACATCATCCCATATTTTTTACCTGTTTGAATAAGGGATGGAATTTGATGAATTTTATTTTCTCTGATAAGACTTCTGATAGCAGGAGTAGCGATCATAATTTCTGTAGCAACTATTCTACCTGGTTTATCGATTCTTTTAAACATTGTTTGAGATATTACAGCTCTTATAGATTCAGCTAAGGATGATCTTATCTGTGCTTGTTCTTCAGGTGGAAAAACTTCTATTATTCTATTTACAGTCTGAGCCGCAGAAATTGTGTGTAAAGTAGAAAATACTAAATGCCCTGTTAAAGCTGCTTCTAAAGCAAGAGAAATTGTTTCCAAATCTCTCATCTCTCCTACAAGTATAATATCCGGATCTTCTCTTAAAGCTGCTCTTAAAGCACTGGCAAAACTTTTGGTATGTGTTCCAAGTTCTCTTTGATTAATTAAGCAATTTTTAGGCTCGTGCACGAATTCTATAGGATCTTCTATTGTGATTATATGATCGTATCTCATTCTATTAGCATAATCAATAATAGCAGCAAGTGTTGTTGATTTACCAGAACCTGTGGGTCCTGTGACTAACACCAGACCTCTTGGAAGCAAAGCCAGTTTATTTAAAATCGGAGGTAAACCTAATTCTTCTACTGTTTTGATTTTATTAGGAATTAATCTAAATGCAGCAGCAATACCTTTTCTTTGTTTATAATAATTTACTCTAAATCTTGCAACACCAGGAACATCTAAACCAAAATCTACTTCTCCTTCCTCTTCAAATCTTTTAATAATCTCCTCTGGAGCAACTTCATAAAGCATTTCTCTTAATTCTTCATCTTCAAGAACTTTAAACTTGACTCTTTGAAGATCTCCATGAACTCTTAAAAGTGGAGGATTACCTGCACAGAGATGAAGATCAGATGCTCCAGTATCTATCATTAATTTAAAAAAAGCATCAAGTTTAGCCATATATTTTTATATAATCTTGGGACTCTAAAAGTCAACCTGTTTTATGGTTCTATTTTTGTCCCTAATAATTCCAAAAATTTTCTCATCCATTCTGGATGCCCTGTCCAGGCTGCTGCTGTAACAAGATTTTTATCTACATGAACATTAGAAAGCGTCTCATTTGGTTCAATCCATTTTGCTCCTGCTTTTTCTATATCCGGTTTTAAAGTCGGATAAGCTGTACAAGTTCTTCCTTTAAGTACATCAGCGGCTACCAATACCTGCTGCCCATGACAAATGGAGGCTACAGGTTTTCCTTTTTCCATAAAATGACGAACTATTTCAATTACTTTTTTATTAAGGCGAATATACTCAGGTGCTCTCCCTCCAGGAATTACCAGTGCATCATAATTTTCAGGGTTAATTTCTTCAAATGTGGCATTTATAAGAAAATTATGCCCTCTCTTTTCGCTATAAGTTTGATCACCTTCAAAATCATGAACAGCTGTTTTTACAGTTTCTCCAGCTTTTTTACCTGGACATACAGTATCTACTTTATGTCCTACCATTGTCAACATCTGAAAAGGTACCATTGCCTCATAATCTTCTACATAATCTCCTACTAACATCAATATTTTTTTAACACCCATATTTTAATCCCTCCTCGGTTTTATTATTAATATAATTAAATTTTTTCTTCATTTTTTATATAAACTTCCATAGCTTTTGTTGTACAAACAACCACACAGAATTCACAAGCACTACATTTACTGGCATCGAATTCCACTTTGAAACTCTCTCTGTTCAAATATAAAGCACCTGTAGGACATACTGCTACACACACACCACAATGTATACATTTTTTTTCATTTTTTATAATTCTTTGTTCTAATGGATGGACCTCTACACCTTTTTTTTCCAAAAATTCAAGACCTTTTTTAATATCTTCTTTAGAACCTTGTAATTCCATTATCATGATACCTTCTTTTCCTGGAGTAATAATTGCCTTAAGAATATTAAATATTAAATTATAATCTTTTACTAAGTGATAAACTATCGGTTTATCAACTATATTAGAAGGAAATTTTAAATATAAACCTTTTTTATACATTTATACCTCCAATTAATTTTGAGTATTTAAAATATTTCTGCAGTATTCTAATCCTCTTTTAGCCATAGTCAAATTGGGATCTAAAGTCAATGCTTTTCTAAAGAAAATTTCTGCAGGAGGAATGAAATTCATTGCTTTTAAACAATACCCTATATTAGCATAATCTATAGCTGATGCTGGGTTCAATTCAGTTGCTCTTAAAAAAGCTTCCATAGCTTGTTTATAATTACCTTTTTTATAAAAAGCCCTTCCAAGAAGATTGTAAAGTTCTGCTACTTCTCCAATTTCTAAAGCTTTTAAAACAACTTTTATTACATTATCATATTCACCTTTTTTAATATATGCATCTGCAATATGGGTATAAATTGCTATTTGATCAGGTTCAGGAGGATAAAAAAGTAATGCTTTTTCATAACACATTATAGCTTCTGTTAATTTTTCAAGTTCTTTATAAACATTTCCTAAATATGCCCATAGATAATATTTATCTTCTATTTCATTTGTTATTTCTTCAATAAGTTTTAACTTTTCTTGTGGAGGAAGATATAAAGAGATCGTCCTTATTAGCTGATAAAGAAGTGATATTTGGAGTCTTTCTCTAAAATGCATTCCTGGAATAATTGCATATATTGCTGGTAAATTCAGTTTTTCATGGGTTATATCTATAAAATAAATTTCATACCCTTTATTTTTTAATTCCTTAGCAAGTGTTTCCAGTTCTTCTACATGATCATCTGAATAAATGCTGGGAAGTTCTCCAAGATTTACTTCGTAAGTAAACTCTGTAACTATTTTTGCTTCTTCCAAAGTTGCAAATTTAGGAAGTCCGCTTTCTAAATATTTACCCTCTGTATCAAAATCACCAGCTAATTGAGCAACTTCTGTTAAAGCTCTTATTAAAGCTCTTTGAGGACTTGTAGCTGTACCAGAAGTATAAACTATTTCACTTCTTTCTGGATAAGTACTTGGATCCATAGCCATAACTGCAATTGTAGGTACAGGCATATCAAAAGTCATATCTCTAATCCATAATTTTATATTGAGTTTCTCAAAACAGTGTAAAATCTCTTCTGCCTCTCCTTTAATAGAATCTCTTCTTATTGCTGGCATTGGGGAATTTATTTTTACTGATAAAGCGCTTACATGTCTTTCTATTAATTCACAAATAGCTTGTACACCTGCTTCTGGATAAGTATTTCCTGCAGAAGAACCATTATATTCATAAAGTAACCAAAACCAGTGGAAAGGTATCATTTTTATGTCTCTGGTTCTTACTTCAAGAGCAGGAACAAAATAAAAAGGAGTTTTAAAAATATATTTTTTTGCTAACTCCTGTACCTTTTTTTCTTCTTTATCTTCTACTGAAGAATATAGTAATTCTAAGGGTATAGCCTTTTCTTTTAAATTCTCAAATGTAGTAAATACTCCTTTTTTATTCACCTCATGATAAAAAGAAAATAATGAAAATCTTTCTACCAATTCCATAAGAGCACTTGCCTGAGAAAGCTTTTCTGTAACACCTTTCCCCATTTGTTTATATTTTCCTGTAATATTCTGACCTTCGATATCGTAAAGGCTTAAATATATAGGAATTCCAAGTCTTCCTTTATCAATTCTTTGAAGACCTTTATAAATCTTCATTCCTGAAGATTTTAATTTTTCTTCTACCTCTCTTACTGTATCTTCCGGTAATTTCGCTTTATCAGCTATAATTTTTTTTGAAGGCAAAAAAAATTTTTTTATTAATTCATCTTTTTTCTTCATGATTCCTCCGGAAAAATATCGATTTTTGATATAAATATAGCAAAAATTAATAATATTCCAATTAATTAGAAACCAAGAAGATAAAAAACGAAAAATTTAAATTTATAATTCTAACCAGGATTCAGAAAATATAGTTTTTCCTGTTAATACATTTACTGTTTTATAAATTTCAAGTTCTTTTGGAGAAAGTGATTTAGGATCCGGTTCATCTCCATCCATCATTCGATGAACTAAAGAAACCCAATCAGGGTGTTCGCCTTTTGCAATTTCAATAAGTTCTTTATCATATACATCAACTATAGCGCTGTAAATATTGTATTTCATAAGTATCATAAGGAGAACCCTATTTAAATAAGGACGCAATCGGGGGGCAACTCCATTTGAGACATTAGATAATCCTACAGTAGTTTTAGCTCCTGGAGCAATTTCTGGAAGCATTGAAAGAAAAACAAAGGATTCTTTAAGTTGTTCAGCTCCTAAGGTAATGGGAGTGATTATAGGATCAACCCAGATTTTTTCATTTGGAATGCCGTATTCATTAAGTTTTGTAATTAATTCCACTGCTAATGCTGCTCTTTCATTAGCATCCCTTGGCAATCCCTCAGCTCCCCACAAAAGAGCCACAACATCACATCCAATTTCTGCAGCAAAGGGCCCGAGTTTTTCCAGTCTTTCAGGTTGAATTGTGATAGAATTTATTAAACATTTATCAGGTTTCTTTGATGCTTTAATTCCTGCAATCATAGCTTCTGGATTAGTTGTATCAAGAGAAATTGGAGTATCTACTACTTCTTCCACTACTTTTACAATCCAGCTTGCGAATTCAGCGCCATTCTTTTTAGCTGGCCCAATATTTAGATCTAAATAATCCGCACCAAGTTCAGTTTCTTCCTTAGCCATATCCTGTATAGGTTTAGGATCTCTTGCTTTCATAGCACCACCTATTTTTTTAGACATAATATTTATACTTTCTGCAATACATATAACTCCTTTTTTCTCACGAGGTTTTATCTTTTCAACCTTTTCTTCTTTCTTTTCTTCGGATGAAACTATAGATACAACTGATATCTTTTCTTCTTTTTTAACTTCGGATTCTTTAGGTTTAATTTCTTCTACTTTCTTCTCTTCTGGCTTTACTTCTGTTTCTTTTTCTTCTTTTATTTCTTTAACAGTTTCTTTTTCAACCTTTTTATCTTCTTTAGCACCTGCTGATTCTTTTATTTCCTGATATAACTTTTTTAATGCACTTGGTAATCCACTTGCTTCTCTTGGTCCTACAATGATTTCCCAGCCAGGTAATTCATCTTCAAGTTCTCCTTTTATTCCTGCAAGATAACCAGGAATTTCTAATTTTCTGTGTTTTATTTTTTCTTCTATACCACATTTTTTAACAAATTCTGCAATACTATCTGCTCCGAATTTACCAGCAGCCCATGCAGTTAGAACTGAAAGACCATCTGTATTTTTAATAAGAAGCCAAGTCGGAACTCTACTGCTTTCAATTTCACCATTTACAATAAAATAAGTAAGAGCGAAATTACAAGTAATTACCACTGGTGAATATTCATCAGGACCATTTACTGGATAAATACCTTCTTCTACAACAAGTGGTTTCTGAGGATCTGTATAAATATTCATTCTTTCTACAGTTAAATTATAAAGTGACTCAGGTGTCAAATTAGATAAAATAATGATTCCTGCATATTTAGGAATAATTAAACTGGCTATTAAAGATTCCATTAAAAATGAATCAGTATATTTAAAAGGAAAAGTAATAACTGGAAAACCCAGAGGTTTAAATTTTCCTTTAATAGCTGATTTTCTTATTATTATTAGGTCTTCAAAAAGTTCTCTTACACCCTTTGAACCCGGATCAAGTACCAATTCTTTTAATCCCTTTTTTAATGCCTGATCTGAAAGCTGTGCAGTTTCTCCTATAGAGTCTCCAATAATTGTAAGAGGTGTTTTAGTTTCTAATGCAAGTTCACATAAAGATTCTAAATTATCTACTTTTGCTCCATAAATAAGAGGCTTAAATTCTCCACATATTTCTAAAGCCTTTTTTAAATTATCTAAACTTTCAGAAGATAATACTAAAGCAACCCAGGGAATTTCTTTTCTTACTTTTTTTATAATCTCCAGAAACCTTTCATCTTGTTTTTTATCTTCTATAAATAAAACTTCTGGTTGAAGTTTTATTCCTACTCTTTCCCATTGAAGTTTTTTGTAAAGTTCTATTCTTCTATTTATTTCAGAATCTTCCATTTCAGTGTTTATAAAAGTCCCTATAAGAGGTGGATTTTCAAAACGTTTTTCATGTCTAAAAAGAACCGTTTCCCCACCTAAGGAATATGTATATTCACCCCCTCCAAGTTTTACTGTTCTAACAGGTGGTGCTGATGCTTCTGCAATTTCTTCTTTTACCGCAGGATCAACATAAGGACAGGCATTTATATCAGCCTGTCCTGCAGCTACTTTCATAGCAAATGCCATACAGGTAGGAAATCCACATTCTTTACAATTCGTTTTTGGCAATTTCTTTAATATTTGTATTCCTGTAAGTCCCATTCACTTCCTCCTGATTGATTTTTTACATAATAGGCGGTAGTTTTAAGATTGGATGATTGACTTTTTTGATCCATTTAGCTAATTCTTCTTCAGTATTTGCAGTTGTTTCATCTGCTATTTTCTCAAGAAAATCCGGTTCTCCTAATTCTTCAGCTCTCTTTTGAAGTCTTTCTCTTAATTCTTCTTTCAACATTTTAGGCATCCATACAAGTCTTAAAAAACCATCCTCAGCAGAAATAAACTTTTTTGAAGTAATATAATATTTAGAAATACCTAAAAACCCGGGAGTAACCTGCCCTCCACCTATCATTCCTGCAAGGGTGGAAAATTTCATTCCTATGGGTGTTTCTTTCATAAATTCTCTATTAACTACAATTATTCCATTAACTGCTGCAGATACTGCTGCAATACACTCCATACAACCACATACTGTCATAGGGTCAGTTATAATACTATACAAACTTACTTTTTCTACTTTACCTCTTGAAGCTTTTTTAACAAATTCATTTACTTCTTTAAATTGTCCTAATCTTAAATCAATAACTTCTCCTTTAGGAACAGGCTGATTAGGTCCTGCAGGATTAAGCTGATAACATGCTTTACCATCAAGCCAGCTATAAGCTCCACAAGGTCCACCTCTTTCTGGAGTAATTACACAAACATGAGTAGGTGCGAAACTTTGACAAAGGGTGCATGAATAATAAACATCAACACTTTCATCAGTTAAACCAGCGAGTCTTGCGTCTCTTTTTTCATATATTTTTTTAGCAAGTTCTAACATCTCTCTTACTTTCTCTTCTTCTGTGTAAATACTAACTTCGCATTTATCCACGATCGCACTGAAATCCTGTTTTATTTTTGCATATAAAATTTTTCCAATATGTTCAAAACGGAAACCTTTTTCAACTGCTTGTTTACTAATTCTAATCCATACGATATTTCTTTGTCCCATATGCATAATACCTTGAGCATAATTAATTAAATAATGAAATTGTCTTTCAATAATAGGCTCAAAGTCCTCCTGCATATTAACACCAGCAACTTTTACTATTACAGCAAGTGGTAGTCTATACGGAGGCCCTTTAATACCGAGCTTAGGTAAATCCGGAATCTCAGGTCCTATTACTTTAATTTCTCCATCACTTACTTCTTCAAAAGGAGCAGAGATTAAAAGTTCTACTGCTGGGGTTCTTCCTCCACCACATTCTAAATAAAGATCACCTTTTCTAACTCTTTCTCCTTCAAAGGCAGGTGCAAAAGCTACAGGAATATCAATTTTTGTAGCAGTAACTTTTAGTCCTCTTACAATTACTGCCTTTTCGACAATTTCTTCATGGGGGACTCTTGATACCACATGTTCGTAAGTGCACACTCCATAAGGTTTGATTTCTGGTATTTCCCAATCAGAAATTGTTGGAAATCCCCAATTAATAGCTCCTGCAGCATTTGCATACCATTCATCTGATACCGGACCAAAGGTTATTACAAATGCATAGGTTCTATCTTTATTATAAAGTAAATTATTTATATAATCTCCTGGCTTTACACCTCCGAAAGACATAGCAACTCTACAGGCAAAACCAATAGAAAAAACTACACTTGTATAATCAGGACCAAAAGGAATAAGTCTAACAGGCCAGCCAAGTTGGACCCCTGCTTCTTTAAGAAGATATGGCATATAAATTCCATTAGTTTGATCATGCATAAACACATAAAGTGTTTTCTCAAGGAGTTCCTGAGCAATCTTTTGAGCAGTTTCTTTATCAGGTGGAGAACCAAGCAAAGCTGCAAAACCTGGTGCTGTTCCATCAACGAATTCTACTCCTCTTTTTCTAAAAATAACATCGTCTGCTGCTCCAAGCCATATATTATCTGCTGTGGGTTCTTCTGTTTTTGTATATACATTTGGATTTTCTAAATATTTTATAGCTTCAATAATTTCTTCTGCAAAAAAAGTAGCCATTCCTGCATCAAGAGCAGGTCCTAAATAAGGTAACCAATTTTTATCTGAGGGAACTTCAGGCAAAAGTTTTTTTGCTTCCTGTAAAACCTCTTCACAATCTCCGAGCTTTTTAACAGGATAACCTAAAATAGCATAAATAATCGGTAAATAATATGCAGTATTGGGAAAACCAATCTCCGCAGATTTTCCAAATTTTTTAACTGCTTCCTCATATTTTTCCCAAGCTCTCTCAACAATTTTGTGCGCTCCTCTGATTGCAGCGCTTGCAATTATTTTTGACATCTCTTATTCGCCTCCTTCTTTATTAACTCATACTCAAAACATTAAAAAGTGTTTTACAAAGCTCTATAGATTTTGGATGTCTCATTATTAACAAATCACCACCAGCTAAGGTTAACACAACTCCTGTTATAGCTTCCATTAAAATTCCCCTTGTTTCCATATCACCAAAAACTTCATCTGTAGGAAGATGAGTTTCCTTAGTCTTCCATACCTCTTTTCCAATAGCACAAATAAATGGAACTTGTAATTTAGTATCTTGAGAATAAAGAGCTGCGAGTCTTATTCTTTCCATTACAGAGTATGCATATTCTATTCCGTATCCAAGTGCACCAATTGAAGGATCCATTAGTATTTTATCTAAAGACAATCCCATATTTTCGAGAAGAATATTGAGTTGTTTTGCTAAATTTACATCTATTGGACTTGAAGCAATAACTGGTAAATTATATCCCATAGCCACAGCTGATAAAGTTCTATGATTTGCTTCAACCACTGGTCCTATTACAGCCCCTTTATCTCCTATTATATCTGCCACTTCTTTCAAAATTTCTACATCTTTTTCTGCATTCCCAGAACCCCAAATAATTAAAGGAACATCCACTGCATTTGCTACTTTTTCTACTACTTCCTTAGCATGGTTAGCATCAAGATTTAAAAAATTGGGATCTGTGCCTTGTAAATAAACACAGATTGCTTCTGCTCCATAAGTTTCAACACATTTTTTTGCCCAAAGTCCAGGATCATGAAATACATCTGAAAAGTACTTAGCTAAACTCTCTGGCCAGTCCTTAGGTTCAATATCTAAAATTTCTATAGCAAATTTTATATTATGTTTCATATTGCCTTCAAATAGATAAAAAGGTAAGGTATTAGTTCCTCCCACTTTAATAGCCTTCTCACCCTTTCCTATTATAACTTCTCTAATTTCTCCTGTTGCAATATCTTTATATAGATCTTCAGAAATACCCTTTGCTCTTTCTGCAAGAGGTCTATAAATTCCTTTAAAACCTTCTATTTTCTCAACTACTTTTTTAGCTTCTATTATAACTTCGGGCTTAAGTTTTACTTCTTCAACTTTGGGCTTTTCTTCAACTTTTATTTCTTCTTTTACTTCTTCAGGTTTTAAAGGAATTTCTTCTTTTTTCTCTACCTCTACAGGTTTTTCTACTTTTTCAGGTTTTATTTCTTCTTTTTTCTCTGGAACCACTTCTTTTCTTTCAGGGATAACCTCTCCAAAACACTCCATTTCAAGTTTTTTTATTCCTTCTTCTAAGGATTTAATTCCTGAACGAATATTTTTTAAACTTGCTCTAAGATCTGAAAGAATATCAATAAGTGTTTCTATCAACATCTTTTCATCTGACATTTTATCCCCCTATTTTTTTAACATTTTAAATGTTTCGAATCTCATATTAATAGATAATTATGAGATTTCTGGTCTTGGATAAAGTTTAGCCCTTTTCACAATTTCTGGAACAATGGATTCCCAACCAATTGCCATAATATGTACACCACGAACTCCCGGGATTTCCTTAACTCTTTCTATTACTTCTACTGCGATATTTATCCCTTCTTCTTTTTTATCTTTTGCAGATTGCATTCTTTTTATTAATTCATCTGGAACATCAAGCCCTGGCACATTATATTTCATATACTTAAGCATTCCCAAGGATTTAGGTGGTGTAATACCAGCCAGAATGTAAACTTTATCTAAAAGCCCCTGCTCTTCACACATTTTCATAAATTTTTTAAATCTTTCTATATTATAAACTATTTGGGTCTGAATAAATTGAGCTCCGGCTTTTATTTTTTTTGCCAATCTTATTGGTCTAAATTCCAATGGATCTGCAAAAGGATTTTCTGCTGCGCCTCTAAAAAAATAAGGTTTTTTCCCTTTTATTTCTTCTCCATTAAGAAATTTTCCTTCACAAAGCCCTTTTACCAAACTTAAAAGCTGTACAGAATCTAAATCAAATACAGGTTTTGCCTGAGGATGATCTCCAAATTTTGGATGATCTCCTGTTAGGCATAATAAATTTTTTATTCCTAAAGCTGAAGCACCAAGTAAATCAGATTGAATACCTATTCTATTTCTATCTCTACAAGTCATTTGCATTACAGGTTCGACTCCTTCTTGCATTACAATAACTGCTGAGGCAAGACTTGACATTCTTACAATTGCAGTTTGGCAATCGGTAATATTAACAGCATCTACATAATTTTTCAATAGTTTTGCTTTTTCTTTCACTGCTTCAGGATCGGCGCTTTTTGGAGGCCCTATCTCGGCAGTAACTGCAAAATAGCCCTCTTCTAATACTTTCTGAAGATGGCTTTTTGCTTCCAATTTTTTGCCTCCTTTTATTTTCTTATCATTTCTCTTACTCCTTCTCCCCCAGCAGGTCTCCAGTCTTTTGGCTCCCAGATTTCTGCTAATTTTTCAAGTTCCCCCCTTTCTTTAAGTCTTTCTATAATTTGATGCCATACACAAGGTAGATCTTCCCTTATTTCACATCTTCCATTTTGTGAACCCCCACATGGACCATTAAGTAAATTTTTAGCACATCTTGTAATAGGACAAAGCCCAGCTGTTTTACCTATTATACAATCTCCACATCCTTTGCATTTTTCGATCCAATGTCCTTTTTCTACTTTAGCTCCATAAAAAGTAGTATTAACTCCTGGATATATTCTAATTTCTGGATAAAAATCTGCTATTAAATTTACTCCTACACCACATCCTAAACTTACTACTGCTTCTACTTTATCTTTAAATTCCTTTAATGGCTCAAGATATTTAACCTCGCACTGTCTAATAAGGGTTTTTTCTAAAATTTCAATTGGTCTTCCTTCTTTTTCCCTTGCCAATTTTATTTCTTCAGCAAGTTTACTAACTTCCCTTTCTCCCCCTGCAGAACAAACATTTACACACCCGCGACATCCGAGTATAAGAATCTTATTATACTTTTTAATACTTTCTAAAATTTCTTCTAATGGTTTCCTTTCGGCCACTATCATTTTTATTCTCCAAATTAGATATTTTTTTCACTTGTTTATTTATAATAATTTTTAAAAAAATATTACATATAAGAATACAATGTAACACTTTATACGTAAATAAAAATTTTAAAGTATTTGTGAAATTTTTCGAAAACTCATTTTTTTATTTTTTCTATTATTTCATTCACTGGACCTTCAGCAAGTCCCACTGCCTTTTCTGGCTCGGCTCCAAGTACAAGAGCTAATAATTGTGCTATGTGAAAAGAAGGTCTTATTTCATTTATATCACCTTGTTTATATATTTGAGCCCAATCGTTATCAAATCTTATAAGACATGAGCTACATCCAGTCACACATAAATCTGGGTTAATTTCTTCAATCATTAGTCTTACTTTATTTTTAAATATCTCCAAAGATTTATCTTTTGCTAAAGAAGCTAAAGCCCCCATTCCACAGCAATCCAACATTGAACCATATGCTGGCGCCTCTCCCCCTATTATTTCACATATTTCTCTTAATCTTGTAGGAAAAAATACATCTTCATCATTAGAAGTATATGCTCTACTTGGCCATAAATTATGACAACCTACATGTACTCCACATTTCATTCCTTTTAAATTGTATTTAATTTTATTTTTTAATTTCTTTAATCCTATTACTTCATATACATAGTTATATATATTCCAGATTTTTACCTTGCCTTCATATTTCATTCCAACTTTTCCTAATATTTCATTTACTTTTTCTTTTATTTCTGGGTGCTTTTCCATATGATATCTTGATTCATTTAAAGAACCGTAACAACTACCACATCCTGTGATTATATCTACACCTTTTTCTTCAGCAATAGATAAATTCCATGCCCCACCTACACACCATCCTACCAAATCTACAGATGGCATAGTCCCAAAAGCTGGACAGCAACCTGTGCCATCCAAATCTATCACTTCTATATCTAACTTTTCCAACATGTATCTAATTGAATATTCAATATCTGGTCTTCTTAAAGGTATATTACAACCTAAAAATAATCCTATTTTCATTTTCTTTCCCATAAATTTAATCAAGTGGAAACGGTGCTATTTCTGCAAATACTGTATTTTTTAATATTTCTTGAAATTTCTTTCTCATTTTTTCATTTCCTATAAGTGTAGGAGGAATAGGAGATAATCCTACTTTTTCTCTTCTTTTTTCATATCCTTTTACTATCACAGCATGTCCCATAGTATAATAATTCCGTAATCCATCTATTACACTGGGAGGAAATGCATACTCCCTTATACATATTCGCCTTATTGCCATCACTATTTCAAATGGTTTTACATCCATTGGACATATTTCCACACATCTATTACAACTTTGACATCCCCATACTGAAGAAGAGGGATCATCAAGAAACATTTCTCTAAGTCCTAATATTGCTGCATGAACTATTTTATTTGAATAAAATTCTAATCCAGCTAAAGCCATTTGACATACACTGGCACAAGCACTACATTTAATACACGCCCTTAATTTTTTAACATCTATTCCCATTTCTTTTAATTCATCTGAAAAATTAGGCTCACTTTCTTCTACTAAATTGATTATTTTTGCTTCTGTCATTTATTAACCTCTTATCCCCTTTTTATGTTTTAACTACTTTAGAAAGAATTTTCCCGAGTTCATCTGGATCAGCTCCTGTTTTTTTACAAAGAAAATCTATACTTTTTGGTCCATCTTTAAGTAATTCTTTTACTTCAAATTCATAAAGTTTAGATTTAATTACTTTTAAAAGTTTTTCATTTACTTTTTTAATTATGTTTTCTTCTGAAAAATCTCCTATTTTCCTCAATTCTTTGCAAATATTTCCATAAATTGTTCTAAACTGCCTATTTTCTGCCAGTTTTATACATGATGAAAGATAAAGTTTTTTATCTTTTTCACTCCATCCTTCTTTTTCTCCTAAAGGCCCAAGTTCTTTTAATTTATTAAAATAATTAGTAAGATCTTCAGCTAATTTACTTCCTTCAGCAGCTGAAGCCCATTCAATCATAAATCTTTCTTTTTCCATTCCTATCACATTCATAATAGCTTGTATTACATGTTTTAATACTACAGTATAGTAATTTCCTATTACATATTTACAGTCTCCTAAATGACATCCTCCTACTAAAACAGCATCTGCTCCGTTTAAATAACCTTTAAAAACAAATAAAGGGTCTACTCTTGTACTACACATAACTCTTATTACTCTATGATAAGGAGGATAATTTTGCCTTCCAACACCTGCTCCATCTGCTGCAGCATAACAACACCAATTACACATAAAAGCCAGTACCCTTGGTTCGAATTCCATTATCCAACCTCTTATTTAGCTGTTTCTTCTTTTTTTTCTTCTATTTTTTCTTCTATTTTTTTGAATCCTTCTATTTGTTCTAATATAGCAGGTGAGGAGAAACCACCTGTATCAATAGCAAATACAGGACAACGAGCAGCACATGCTCCACAACCTTTACAGGCTGCTTTTATAACTCTTGCTTTTCTTCTTTTATCTACTTTTATTAATTCAATAGCACCAAAAGGACAAAGACTTACACATATACCACATCCAATACATTTCTTTTCATCCACACTTGCAGCAATAGGTGGAATTTCTGCAGAACCTTTTGCAAGAGGTATGCAAGCTCTTCCAGCAGCAGCTTTTGCTTGTGCTATTACTTCATTTAAAGGCTTAGGACCATGAGCTAAACCACAAATATATACTCCGTCTGTATAAGTATCAACTGGTCTTAATTTCACATGAGCTTCCATTATAAATCCATCCGCATCTTGGGTAAGTTTTAACATATTGAATATTTCTTTTTCTTGAGCAGGTACTATACCTACAGAAAGAACTACAAGGTCGCATGGAATTTCAATTTCTTTTTTCAGAATGGTATCATAGGCTTTTACATTTACTTGATTTTCATTTTTTATTATTTTTGGTCTCTTATCCCCTGGAAATCTTATAAATTTAACTCCTTTTTCTCTTGCTGTAAGATAATATTTTTCATAAAATCCATAAGCTCTTAAATCTTGATAAAGAATATATACATCTATTGAAGGATTAATTTCTTTGATCTTTAATGCATTTTTTAAAGCTTCTATACAACAAATTTTACTACAATAAGGTAATTCTTCCCCTCTTGAACCTGCACATTGAATCATTACAATTCTTTTAACTTTTTTATCAAATTCCTTAGATAATCTTTCTTCAAGCTCAAGTTGAGTAATAATTTTTTCCCCATCAAGAGGATATTTAGAAGGTCTGTATTCCTTTCCTCCTGTTGCTACTATAATTACTCCATGCTCTACTTTTTCTAAAGTTCCATTTTTTGTTTTGATTGTAGTAGTAAAATTACCTATAAATCCTGTTATTTCTTCAATTTGAGCTCCTTTATAAACTTTGATTTTTTCATGTTTTTCAACTTTATTAATCAAATCATTTAAAAATTCTTTTGGATCCTCACCTGTAATAAGAAATTTAATCTTTCTCAAATTTCCACCAAGTTCTTTTTCTTTTTCTATTAAGTAAACTTGATATCCCTGCTCAGCAATAGAAAGTGCTGCTGTTAAACCACTCACTCCTCCACCTATTACAAGAGCAGAAGGTATCACTTTAACTTGTTGAGATTCAAGTGGAACAAGTTTTTGAGATTTAAATACTGCCATCCTTATTAAATCTTTAGCTTTTTCAGTAGCTTTTTTAGGATTATCATAATGAACCCATGAACAGTGATCTCTGATATTTGCCATTTCAAATAGAGCCGGATTTAATCCTGCTTCCCTAAGAGTTGATTGAAAAAGCGGTTCATGTGTTCGTGGAGTACAGGCAGCAACTATTACACGGTTTAATTTTAATTCTTCTATCTTTTTCTTAATATGTTCTAAAGAATCCTGAGAACACGCATAAACTACATCTTCAGCATGTACCACTTTTGGTAAAGTACTGGCGTATTCTGCTACTTCTTTTACATTTATTACACCTGCTATATTAATTCCGCAATGACACACAAAAACTCCAATTCTGGGTTCACCAGCCATAAGTTCTTTATTTTCTGGTGGATATTCTTTTACAACATAACTACTAAATCTTCCTTCTTTAAGGATCTCTGAAGCAGAAGCAGCTCCAGCAGAAGCTTGCATAACACTTTCTGGAATATCTTTTGGCCCTTGAAAAGCTCCTATTACATAAATTCCTGGTCTACTTGTTTCAATAGGATTGAAATAAGATGTTTTGGCAAAGCCGAATTCATTTAATTCTATTCCAAAAACTTTGGAAATATTTTCTGCATCTTCAGGTGGAGAAAGACCTATAGAAAGAACCACCATATCAAAAAGTTCTCTCTTCACCTTTCCTGATTCATCTATATAACTAATAGCCAGTTTGTCTCCTATTTTTTCAACTTTACCAGGCTTTGCTCTGATTATTCTAAAGCCGTATCTATTTACTATGTTTTTAAAGGCTGCATCAAAACCTTTATTCTGTGTTCTTATATCTATATAAAAAAATGTAAATTCAGCATCTGGTTCATGTTCTTTAATAACTGAAGCCTGTTTTACTGCATACATACAACATACACAGGAGCAATAAAGTCTATCACATGTTATATCACGAGACCCTACACATTGGATATACGCTATTTTTTTAGGTGGCTTAAAATCTGAAGGTCTTATTATATGTCCTTGAGTTGGTCCAGATACACACATTAATCTTTCCATTTCAATACTTGTCATCACATCTTCATATTTTCCATATCCATATTTCTTAAGAGCTGATTGAGGAACCGAACCAAAACCAGGAGCTAATAAAATGGCTCCTACTTCGATCTCTCTAATTTCTGGTTCTTGTGAAAAATCTATAGCCTTTGGCCCACATATATTTATACAGAGGGTGCAAGTTTCGTGATTAAGATTTAAGCAAGTTTCTTTATCAATATAATATGCAGTTGGAACTGCTTGAGGAAAATCTATTCGAATTGCTCTTGTAAAAGTTAAATTAGCATTATATTTATCTATGGAAAGTCGAGGGCATACTGATCTACAATCTCCACAAGCTGTACATTTTTCTAAATCCACATATCTCGGATTTATTTTAAGTTTGACTTTAAAATTCCCTGCTTCACCTTCTACATTTATTACTTCTGTTAAAGTTAATATTTCAATATTTGGATATCTACCTGCTTCTGCCATTTTAGGAGCTAAGATACAAAGACTACAATCGTTTGTAGGAAATGTTTTATCAAGTTTAGCCATTACTCCACCAATGCTCGCACTTTTTTCTACAAGATATACATAATATCCCAAATCAGCTAAATCGAGTGAGGCTTGAATTCCAGCAACTCCTCCACCTACCACTAAAACTTTTCCTTTAGCTTTCTGCACTTTTAACTCCTTATTTTACTTATTGTGATACTGCTTGTTTCATTTCCACACTACCAAAAAAATCAAGCCTGTGGAATGGTGGAATATATCTTGCCTCATCAAGGGCTCTTCTCATAGCCATATCATAGAGGATTCTGGGCTTGGGTTTATCAATACCAAGGGCCTTTCTCTTTTGATTAATCCTATCTATCATAATATTAGCAAATTCATTTGCAGTACTTGCAACTCTCCAGGAACCACCAAAATATTTTTCTATTTCATAAAATAAAAAGTGTGTAGTTTTTTTACTTTTTATTGTGGGGAAATTTGGTCCGAATACAACTTGAATACCACTTGTTACAAAATACATCCCAATAGATATAGCCTTTTCACTCATCCATTGAGGAGCGCATCCAACTGTAGGGAGTTCATATATATCATTTCCTAATCCACCAGTATGAACCATTTCTGTGGCTGCAATAAGAATTCGTGAATTATCTACACAAGATCCTACATGAAGCACTGGTGGACATCCTATTGCTTCAAGAACTTCTCTTAATCCTGGACCAGCAAGCTCAGCTGCTTCTGGTGCTAAAAGACCTGCCATACCAAGTTTAATAGCTGAACATCCGGTTGTTAAAACTAATACGTTATTTGCTATTAATTCTTTCGCAAGTTCTACCTGGATATTTTCTTTAACTCTAAATTGATCACATCCTACTATTGCTGCTACTCCCAAAATTCTTCCATTTATAATATTTTCATTTAATGGTTTATAACTTGCCCTAAATCTACCTCCCATAATATACATAATTGTTTCGTGACTAAAACCTACTACTATTTCTACTGTATCATTTGGAATATAAACTTTAGAGGGATCCCTTTTTGGAAATCTTGAAATAGCAATTTTTAAAATTTCTTTAGCAGTTTCAAGAGGGTGTTTTTCATCAAAGGATACATGAATAGCTCCTTCCATCATAGAAATAGGATTGGTTGTTATAACGGCAGTATGATATTCATTAGCTATTTGTGTTATATTAGGCATTATGCATTGCACATCTACTATTATGGCTTCTAAAGCCCCTGTTGCAATAACTACTTCCTGTTGAATTGAGGAACCAGCAATAGGAAGTCCCCTTCTCATTAAAACCTCATTTCCTGTACAACAAACACCAACAAGATTAACACCTTTAGCTCCTACTTTTTTAGCCATTTCAATAATTTCCGGATCTCGCGATGCTTCAATTAATGCATCTGCAACAAGGGGATCGTGTCCATGAACTGCAACATTTACCATATCTTTACGAATAACATTTTTTCCAATATTAACTCTTGCTTTAATAGGCTTAGGATTTCCTAAAAGTAAGTCTTGAAGTTCGGTAGCTATCATTGAACCTCCCCATCCATCTGCAAGAGCACATCTTGCAGCTCCAAGTAAAATATTTTTATAATACTGATCAACTCCCATATGGGTTCTATGAATCAATTCTACAATCTCTCTATCAATACCTCTTGGAAGAACTTTATATTTTCTCCATTTTTCAACAAGGGGACGAGGAGCTCTATGAGCTAATATTAATTCACCCTCCTGTTGAGAAAATGCTTGAAGAGCTTTATCTGCTATTTGTTTTAACATTTCCTGCTCAGGTAAATTTGTATCAACCCCTAAAGCATTAGCAACTATTTTAAGTTTTCTTTTATCTCTAATTTCTAAAGGCGCTTCTCCATGAACAGCCTCATAAAAAGCTTTTGCTACTATTCTTCCGTGATCAGAATGTGCAGAAGCTCCTCCTGCAACCAATCTTGCAAAATTTCTTGCAGAAACTACACTTGCATCTGCTCCACAAATTCCTTTTAATTCTTCTACTCCTTCGACTATTTGACATGGACCCATGTTACAATTTCTACAACATGTTCCTCCTTTACCAAAACCACAAGGTAAAATACCTCTTCTTTCTACTCTTTTTGGAGCAATATAAAGATCTGGAGCCTCTTCTAATAATTTGGTATAAAGTTTTTCAGCTGTAGGATTCTGGAATTTGATTTTTATTCTTCCAAATCTTGCTCTTTCATCTATCTCGGGAACAGCTTCTGGTCTTTCTTCTACAATTTCTGTTTCTTTTATCTCTTCTTCTTTTTCAGGTTTTATCTCTATTTTTTCTATCTTAAATTCCGGTTTCTTTTCAACAATTTCTGGTTTTTCTTCTTTAACTTCGGGTTTTTCTGCTTCCTTTTCAATAACTTTTAATTTAGAAGAAGTTAATTTTGTTTCAATTTTCTCTAATTCTTCTTTAAGTTGACCTGATATTATCATTTGAAGTTTTTCAATCACATCTTTACCAAGATAATTTTTTTCCAATTTCTCTAAACCACTTTCTAAAGACTCCACGCCAGAATAAAGAGTTTTTATACCTGTTTTTAAATCTAAAAGAACTTTAATAAGCCTTTCTACAGAAACTCTATTCTCTGCCATTCTTACCCCCGTTTATTTTTAAAAAGTCAATTTTTTAACTTAATATTTTTTAAATTAATATTCGATATTTAAATGGAAAGAAAATTCTAAAATATAAATACATGAAATTAACCAATTGTGAAAAATAGCACTTATCCTATTTCACTCGGTAAACCAGCCCACATTTTTGCTGATTCCAAAGTATTCTTCATTAACATTGTAATAGTCATTGGTCCAACACCACCCGGCACAGGTGTGATAGCACTTGCTTTCTCTTTAACTGCATTAAAATCTACATCACCACAGAGGATAGCTTTTCCTTCAGGAGTAGTTCCAATTCTATTTACTCCTACATCAATCACAACTACTCCATCTTTTACCATATCTGCTGTTATAAATTTTGGCTTACCAACTGCTACAATTAATATATCAGCTCTTTTAGTATGAGAAGCTAAATCTTTTGTTCCTGTGTGACATACTGTAACAGTAGCATTACCTACAGGCTTTCTTTTTTGCATAAGCAAATTAGCAACAGGTTTTCCTACTATGTTACTTCTTCCTACTACTACCACATCTGCTCCATCTACCTGACATCCACTTTTTTCTAAAAGTATAAGTATCCCGTGAGGAGTACAAGGTAAAAAACAAGGTTCCCCTATAATCATTTTTCCTACATTAACTGGATGAAATCCATCTACATCTTTTTTTGGATCTATTGCATAAAGAATTCTTTTTTCATTAATATGTTTTGGTAACGGAAGTTGAACTAATATTCCATGAATTTTTGAATCATTATTGTATTTATCTATTAATTTCAATAATTCATCTTCTGAGACATTTTCAGGTAATCTTTCTTCCACAGAATAAAATCCAAGATTCTGTGCAGTTTTTTGTTTTCCTTTAACATAAGAAATCGAAGCCGGGTCCTCTCCTACTAAAATAGTTACAAGTCCTGGAGTAACTCCATGTTTTTCTTTTAATTCTTCGACTTCTTTTTTTATTTGCTCTCTAATTTCTTTAGCTATTGCTTTACCATCTATTATTTTAGCTGGCATTAAAAACACCTCCTTATTTTTAAAATTTTTAAAATAATCCTTTTACTCTTCCTGTCTCTACATCCACATCAATCCTTCTAAAAGCAGGATCTGAACCAGTTCCAGGCATAAGTTTAATATCTCCAGCAACAGGAACTATAAAACCAGACCCTCTATAAATAAGTACATCTCTTACTCTCAATTGCCATCCTTTAGGAACTCCTTTTTTATTTGGATCATCTGAAAGTGAAAGATGGGTTTTAACCATACAGATAGGCAATTTTTTTAATTCTTCATCAGATTCAATTAATTTAATTTTTTCTTCAGCAGCGGGTAAGTAAATTACACCATCTGCACCATAAACTTCTTTTGCTATTTTTTCAATTCTATCTTTGATAGGTTCGTCAAGTTCATAAAGAAATTTAAAATTAGGAGTTTCTTCACATGCATCAATAACTGCATCTGCAAGTTCTAAAGCTCCCTCTCCACCTTTTAACCAGTGATCTGAATAAGCGACTCTTACTCCTGCTTCTTCACAGATTTTTTTAACGAGTTTTACCTCATTTTCTGTATCAGCAACAAACTTATTAATGCATACAACAGGAATAGCACCACTTTTTTTCACAATATTTACACAATGAAGCAGATTTTCACAACCTTTTTCTACCCATTCAAGATTTTCTTCAAAATATTCCTTAGGCATAGGACGACCAGGTTTAGGAATCGGCGCTCCTCCATGACATTTAAGAGCTTTTATGGTAGCCACCACCACTACAACATTGGGAACAAGTCCAGATATTCTACATTTTATATTCCAGAATTTCTCAAACCCGATATCAGCAGCAAATCCAGATTCTGTTACTATATAATCTCCAAGTTTTAAAGCAACATAATCAGCAATAATAGAAGATTGTCCTACAGCAATATTAGCAAATGGCCCTGCATGGACAAAAATAGGCTGTCCTTCAATTGTTTGCATAAGATTAGGATTAATTGCATCTACCATCCAAGCAGTCATTGCTCCAGCAACTTCTAAATCTTCTGTTGTAATTGGATTGCCATATTTATCAAAAGCAACAACAATTTTCCCTATCCTTTCTCTTAAATCTTTTAAATCTCTCGCTACTGCTAAAATAGCCATTACTTCTGAAGCAACAGAAATATGAAATTTACTTTCCATAGGGTATCCGTCCATCTTGCCACCAAGTCCTATAATGATATGTCTTAAAGCCTGAGCACAAAAATCAATTACCCAACCCATTTCTACTCTTTTAGGATCTATATTAAGTCTTCTTAACCCTCTTTTTGCAAGAAATTCATCATCATAGTTAGCCTCATGTTGCATCCTTGCAGTAAGAGCTACCATAGCAAGATTATGAGCATTTGTTACCGCATTTATATCTCCTGTAAGCCCTAAAGAGAACTTATCCAGAGGAATAACCTGAGCAAGCCCTCCACCAGCAGCACTACCTTTTATATTAAAAGTTGGACCACCTGAGGGTTGTCTTATAGTTCCAATAACATTTTTTCCTCTTTTTCCCAAACCTTCAACTAAACCAACTAAGGTTGTAGTTTTACCCTCTCCAAGAGGTGTGGGAGTTATAGCAGTTACATCAATATACTTTCCATTTGGACGATCTTTCAATCTCTCTAACACTTTTTTATAATCTATCTTAGCTACATAATGACCATAAGGTAAAAGTTCTTCTTTTGTTAAACCCAATTCTTCTCCTAATTGATAAACTGTTTTCATATTTTTTTCAGCTTCATATGCTATTTCCCAATCTTTCATTTTTGTAGGATCTAATTTCATCTGCCCCCTCCTTTTAAGATTTTAAAATTGAAAAATTTTTTATTATTCTCATTTCTAATTAATTTTAAAAAATTTAAAAAGTACAAAAGAATTTTTTCACAATAATTAATATTTAATTTGTGAAAAAATACATTATTTAAATTTTTTAAATAATTTCACCACATTTTTTATATTAGCAATTCTCTTGGTTTTATTTAAAGTTTCTAATTTTTTTCTTCTCTTACTTTTTGATTCTTTTATAGTCACTCTTTTTAATTCAATTAATTTTTCTATTTCATCATTTTTAATTTCTTTTAAAGCACCAGTAGGACATATTTCTACACATGCGGGTCCATTTTCTCTAAAATAACATAAATCACATTTAACAGCAACTTTTTTATATTTAACTTCTTTTCCTTTATCTACAATTCTTTTTTCAATTTCAATAGCCCCAAAGGGACATGCAAAAGCGCACTTTGCACAGCCAATACATATCTCTTCGTTTAACTGAACGCTTTGATCTTTAATTTCTATAGCTTTAACAGGGCATACTTCTTTACAAAACGGTTCTTCACAATGTCTACATTGAATAGGCATTGTAGCAACAGAAGTAGAGACAACAAAGAGGCGAGGAAAAGGTTGTAATCCCTGTTCTTCATGTACCTGTGCACAGGTTACCATACACATATAACATCCCAAACATAATTCTGGATTCGCTATTACAAAACGATTAAACATTATTTCCTTTTCTTTTTAATCATAGATATTAATTTAGTTATAGTTATTTTTTCTAATTCAGTTTTATATTTTTCTTTTTTTATTTCTAAAAATTTTTTTACTTCTTTGGCTGATATTTTTTCTATATTTACAGTAGTTATTTTATATTCTGGGGTTCCACTCAAAGGATCACAAAGGTCATTAGTTAATTCATTGCAACAGGATTCCCAATAATGAAAACTTGTAAAAATAACACCCGGTGGTATACGATCCGTTACCCAGGCTCGTGCTATCATGTACCCTCGTTTATTAAAAACTTTTACAAAATCTCTATCTTCTATTCCCAATTTTTCAGCATCTTCTGGATTAATTTCAACCAATTCCCAAGGCCAAATACGATTAAATGCATGTGTTTTGCGGGTTAAAGTACCTGTATGGAAATGATATGTTCTTCTACCAGTAGTTAGAATAAAGGGATATTCTTTAGTTGGGAATTCTGAAATACTACCTATTATAATTTCTTTACCATTTTGTTTCTTTATTCCGGTTTCCTGAAGCGATAAATTTACATCAAATTCTACAGGATAAATTTTTGCTTTTCCAGAAGAAGTCAAAAATTTACCATTTTGATAAAAAATAGGTGTTCCTGGATGATCCTCTGTAGGACACGGCCATATTATACCCTTTTCTTTTTCCAACCGGGTGTATGTAATACCTCCAAATTTTTCCGGAAGTAAATTACGCACCTCATCCCAGATTTCCTGAGGATGAGTATAATTCATTCCTTCATATCCCATTTTTTGAGCTAATTTAGCAAGTATCCACCAATCCGGTTTTGCTTCTCCTGGAGGATCTATAGCTTTTCTTATTAACTGAACTCGACGTTCTGTATTTGTAAATGTGCCATCTCTTTCTGCCCAACATGCAGCAGGTAATACTACATCAGCCAAACGTGCTGTTTCAGTAAGAAAAATATCTTGCACTATTAATAAATCGAGTTTATTTAAAGTGTCACGAACTTGATCACAATTTGGAAAACTCATAACCGGATTTGCTCCAATAATATACCAGGCTTTGATTTGTCCTTTTAAAATAGCAGAAAGAACTTCTGTAATCTTTAATCCTGGAGTAGCAGGAAGTTTAACTTTCCATTTCTTTTCAAAACGTTCACGATTTTCTTTTACATTTATACTCAAATAACCAGGAAGTACATTTGGTAAACATCCCATATCACAATTTCCTTGTACATTGTTATGTCCTCTCAAAGGAAAAATCCCTGTTCCTGCACGTCCTATATTACCAGTAATTAAAGCTAAATTAACTAAAGCAATCACAGCAGCTGTTCCATGGGTAAAATGAGTAATACCCATACTATATAAAATTGCTCCTGCTTCAGCTTTTCCATAAATATAAGCTGCTTTTATTATACTTTCCCTTTGAATACCTGTAAGGCTTTCTACATACTCTGGAGTATACTTTTCTACTATTTTTGCTAAATCTTCAAAGCCTGTAGTATATTTATTCACAAAATCTTTTTTTATAAGATTTTCTTTAATAATTACATGAATTATACTGTTAATAAGAGGAATATTATATCCAGGAGGTACTTTAAGCCATATATCTGCTTTTTTAGCTATTTCAGTAAGACGGGGATCCGCTACTATTAATTTAGCTCCACGTGTTTTAGCTTTTATTACATGATACCCTATAATAGGATGACATTTAGTTAAATTAGAACCAATTATAAAAATTACATCTGAATATTTACTTAATTCTAAAAAAGAATTTGTAGATGCACCAGCTCCTACAGTCATCATTAATCCGACAGTACTCGGAGCATGACAAAGACGGGCACAATTATCTACGTTATTAGTCCCTATTACCGCTCTTGCAAATTTTTGCACTAAATAATTATCTTCGTTGGCAATTTTAGAAGAACTGTATAAAGCTATAGCATCCGGACCAAATTTTTGTTTTATTTCTTTTAATTTTTCAGCGATATAAGTTAATGCCTCTGTCCAAGAAACCGGAACAAACTCATTTCCTTTTTTAATTAAAGGATATGTTAAACGAGCTGAATCATAAATAAATTCATATCCATAATATCCCTTTGGACAAAGTTTTCCCCCATTTATAGGATGTGATTTATCTCCTTCAATTTTTATTATTTTATTCTCAGAAACAACTAAATAAATACCACATCCTACACCGCAATAAGGACATATACTCGGGACTTTTTTTTTATTTGATATTGACACACAAAACCTCAGTATTTCATATTTGTTAAAAATCTGACATAATTATTTTATTATCATAATTTGTCAATTTTTATATTATTTTGTAATTTTTTTCTCAAAATTAATTTAGAAATTTAAATTTTTATATAAAATTTTCTTATTAAATGAATTTATTTATTTTAAAATTATGAAAATTAAGAATTATAAAAAAATTTAGAAATTTAGTACTTTGACTTAATGATCCCTCCTCCTAAAAGAAAATTTTCTTCATAAAAACTACAAAGCTGTCCAGGTGTAACGCTTTTAACTTCTTTTTCAAATATAATTAAATAACCATTTTTCAGTTTTTGAATATCTTTTACTTTTACAGGTTGGGTTCTGTATCTTATTTGTGCTACCGGATTTGTCCATACTTTTAAAGATAAATGAAAATTTAAATCTTCGAGAATTAATCCTTTAGAATAAAGCTCTTTTTCTTCCCCTAAAATAATTTCATTTTTTTTAGCATTTATATCTATAATATAAAGCGGTTTTCCTAAGGGTATTTTCAATCCTTTTCTTTGTCCTATAGTAAACCAATAAATTCCTGAATGAAATCCAACAATTTGGTTTTTATATACAATAGGTCCTTTTTTTTCAGGTATATAATGAGAAAGAAAATCTTTTAATGATTTACCTTTTAAAAAACAAATATCCCGGGATTCTTGTTTTTTTTCTACATTAATTCCTAAAGCCTGAGCTTTATTTTTCACTTCATCTTTAGTTAATTCCGAAAGTGGAAAAATCAATTTTTGTAAAGCTTCTTTTTTAATTAAAGACAAAAAATAAGATTGATCTTTTTTAGTATCTTTTGCACGCAAAATAAGAATATGGCCTTTATATTCTGATAATCTCACATAGTGTCCTGTAGCAAATTTATCACATCCGAGTTCTTTTATAGAATATTCCAAGACTTTACCAAATTTTATTTTTCTATTACATAAAGCGCACGGATTAGGAGTTTTACCTAAGGAATAATCCTTTATAAAATATTTAATAATTTCTTCATTAAAAATTTCCTTTAAATCTAAAATAAAATGAGAAATTTTTAATTTTTGAGCTATTTTCTTAGCTTTTTCTATTTCTTCTTTTTGGGAGTCAAAAATTTCAAAGGTAAGTCCTATAACATTATATCCTTTTTCTTTCAATAAATATGCAGCAACTGCACTGTCAATACCCCCACTTAACGCTACGCATATTTTCATAATTTTTTACAAGTATTTTTTTATCACTTCTAAAATTTTATCTATCCCAGGCATTTTTCCTTTTTGAATCCCTTTTGCTATTTCTTCTTCAGTAGGTTCGTATATATAATATCCATAGTTTTTAAGTTTTTTTACATTTTCCTGAGTAATAGGATTTTCCCACATATTTATATTCATGGAAGGAAAAATACATACAGGAGCTTTTGAAGCTACAATAACAGCAATTAAAAGTTCACTTGCCTCTCCATGAGCAAGTTTAGAAATAAAAGATGCTGTAGCAGGAGCAACTATAATAATATCAGCATACTTTGCAAGGTAAATATGAAGCGGAGTAAAAGTTTCTTTATTTTGAGGAACAGTAAAGTTATGGTCAAAAAAATCTTTATTGGTAAAACACTTATTTTTAGAAACAGCAGTAAAAAGGAGAGGAGTTGCAAATTTTTCCCCACCTGAAGTAAGAATAGGGGTAACTCGTGCTTTTTTTTCTCTTAAGGCTTCTATTAAGCTGCAAGTTTTGTAAAGTTTAGCACTTCCACAAACCCCTATAAGAATTTTTTTACTCTCAAACTCTTTGCTCATTTCTAAACCTCCTTTGTTTAAACATTTTTGAACATTTTAACATATATTTTAAAATTATAAAAAATTTTAATTGCATGTTAAAACTATCTTCTTGGGTTAGCTATTCTGATTGTCATTTTATATCAAACTTCTGTCAAATTTAAAAAATAACAGTTTTAAGATTGATTAAATAAGTTTAAAGAGAAAGATTTTGACAATTGACATATCTAAAAAAAAGATTACACTTTAGGATTTAAAGAACTTTAAAGCTCGAAGAGGTATTTTTTTCAATGGAATTTGAAGCTGTAATAGGACTTGAGGTTCATGCTCAACTTACTACTAAAAGTAAAATGTTTTGCAGTTGTTCAACAAAATTTGGAGCTAAACCCAATTCTCAAGTATGTCCTATTTGTATGGGTTTACCTGGGGTATTACCTGTAATTAATAGAAAAGCAGTTGAATATGCTTTAAAATTAGCTCTGGCATTAGGATGTAAAATTAATTTAAAATCTATTATGGCAAGAAAAAATTATTTCTATCCTGATTTACCAAAAGGTTATCAAATTTCTCAATATGAACTCCCTCTTGCAGAAGGGGGAGCTATAGAAATAGAAGTAAATGGAAAGAAAAAGAAAATAGGACTTGTAAGAATTCATATGGAAGAAGACGCAGGAAAATTAATTCATGATGAAAAACAACCATATTCTTATGTAGATTTTAATAGAACCGGAGTTCCTTTACTTGAAATAGTCAGTAAGCCTGATATATCATCTCCACAAGAAGCTGTAGCATATTTAAAAACTTTAAGAAGTATTGTCCGATATTTAGGGATATGTGATGGTAATATGGAAGAAGGAAGTTTAAGATGTGATGCAAATGTTTCTGTAAGACCAAAAGGTAGTAAAGAATTAGGTGTTAAAGTAGAGTTAAAAAATATGAATTCTTTTAAACATGTTGAAAGGGCTCTTGCCTATGAAATAAAAAGACAAATAGGGTTACTTTTAGAAGGTAAAGAAGTAATTCAAGAAACCAGATTATATGACGAAGCTACACAAACTACCCATCCTATGAGAACCAAAGAAGAAGCACACGATTATTGTTATTTCCCAGACCCGGATCTTGTTGAGATTCAAATTGAAGAATCTTTAATAGATAAATTAATAAAAGAACTTCCAGAACTCCCAAGCGCAAAGAAAGAAAGATTTATAAAAGAATATCAATTAACTAATTATGAAGCAAATATTTTAACAGAAGAAAAAACATTAGCTGATTTTTTTGAAGAAGTAGTGAAATATTATCCCAATTCAAAAGCAGTTTCTAATTTCATTTTAACAGAGGTATTAAGATATCTTAATCGAGATAATAAAGATATAACGGAAACTAATTTAAAACCCGAATTGTTGGCAGAATTACTTCAATTGGTTGAAAAGGGAACAATTTCAATTACTATCGCTAAACAAATTTTTCCTGAAGTTTATGAAAAAGGGATAAAACCATCTAAAATTGTTGAAGAAAGAGGGTTAATTCAGGAAAGTTCTGAAGAAAAACTTCAAAAAATCTGTGAGGAGGTACTTGAAGAACATCCAAAAGAGGTGGAAAAATATAAAAAAGGGAAGAAAGGGGTTCTTGGGTTTTTTGTAGGCCAAGTAATGAAAAAAACCAAAGGTAAGGCTAATCCTAAAATAGTAAATAAAATTTTATCTCAACTTTTAGAGGGGTAATTTTTGGAAATCTTTAATAAAAATAATATTAAAGAACCTTCAAATGCAGATATAATAAAAGCTTGGATTTGGACTGATTCTGCTCTTTATTTTCTTGATCAAAGAAAGCTTCCTTTAAAAGAGAAATATATTAAATGTAAGACTGTTTTACAAGTAAGAAAAGCTATAAAAGAAATGGTTGTAAGAGGGGCTCCTGCAATTGGTATCTGTGCAGCAATTGGTTTTTATATAGGTTTAAAGAATTTCGTCTTAAAATTAAAACAGATTGAAATTCCGCTAAAAAAAATTTATCATGAAATAGGAAGAATAAGTAATCTTCTTACTACTGCTCGTCCCACAGCAGTAAACCTTTTCTGGGCTGTTGAAAGAATGAGAAGGTTTTGTAATTCTTTTCTTTCTCAATTTAAAAATAAAATAAATAAAAAATCTTTATCAGATCTGGTCTCTCTTCTTGAAAAAGAGGCTTTAAAAATTTGGGAAGAAGACATAAAAGCAAATTTACAAATAGCTGAAAATGGAAAAAATCTTCTCTCAGGCAATGTTCTTACACATTGTAATACAGGAGCCTTAGCTACAGGAGGATATGGGACAGCTCTTGGAGTGATTAGAAAAGCTTATAAAATAAAAAAGATTAATCATATATTCGTGGATGAAACAAGACCTTTCCTTCAAGGAACAAGATTAACTGCGTGGGAATTGTCCAAATTAAAAATCCCTTATAGTATAATAACAGACAATAGTGCTGGATTTTTGATGAAACAGGGGAAAATTCAATCTATTATTGTGGGAGCAGATAGAATAGTCAAAAATGGAGATACAGCTAATAAAATTGGAACTTACTCTTTAGCAGTACTTGCAAAAGCACATAATATACCTTTCTTTGTAGCAGCCCCATCTTCTACTTTTGATTTACATATTGAAAAAGGAGAAGATATCCCTATAGAAACAAGGGATTCTAAAGAGGTTCTATCTTGTTTTAAATTTAATATAGCTCCAAAAAATGCAAAAGCATATAATCCTGCTTTTGATATAACACCAGGAGAACTTATAACCGCAATAATCACTGAAAAAGGTATAATATATCCTCCTTATAAAGAAAATATTGAAAAAAAGATTAAAAATGAAAATTAAAGAAATCCCAGAAAATACTTTACACCGTTTGATTGTTTATTTAAAGGTTCTTGAAGACTTGGAAAAGAAAAATATAGAAGCTATAAGTTCTGAAGAATTAGCAAAAAGATGCGGGGTTAATTCTGCTCAGTTAAGAAAAGATTTAAGTTTTGTAGGTAATCTTGGAACAAAGGGAGTAGGATATAATATTAAAAGCCTCAAATATAATTTAAAAATTTTCCTTGGACGCTCACAAGAATGGAATTTAATATTAGGAGGAATAAGTCCTTTGGCTATATTTCTTTTAGAAAACAAGGATCTCCCTAAGGAAGGTTTTTATTTTATGGCGGCTTTTGATACACGAGATGAATATATAGGAAATACATATAATGGAATATCGGTTTATAATTTAGATCAGCTTTCTTATGTATATAAAGCTATTAAGGTAGACATAGGAGTAATTACAGCTGAAGATGATCCGGAAATTTATTTAAATGCATTTTTGGAACAAGGAATAAAAGCTATCTTAAATCTGAGTAAAGCTCCGCTTTTTATAGAAAATAAAGACATAAAAATAGAAAATTTTTCTTTTCCAATGATCTTAACAAAGCTTTCTTATTTTTTAAAAGATAAAATATGAAAATAAAAATTTGGAAAGCTGATTCAAGAGCAAAACTCCCTCAAAAAAGCACAGAAGGTTCAGTTGGATATGACCTTTTTGCTTTAGAAGAAACCAGAATTAAACCAATGGAATTTAAATTAATTAGAACAGGTCTTGTAATTAAAACCGAACCACCTTATGCACTTTTTATTTTTCCACGATCTTCTTTATTTAAAAATAAAAAACTTATAATGCCTAATTCAGCAGGAATTATTGATTTTGATTATTGTGGAAAAGAAGACGAGATTAAAATCCCGGTAGTAAATTTAGGAAATGATGAAGTTATTATAAAGCCTTGTGAAAAAATAGCACAAGCGGTATTTATAAAAATAGGTACTCCTGAAATCGAAGAAATCTTAAATCCGCCTGAAAAAAATTCCCGTGGTGGGTTTGGATCCACAGGAGGGTATATATCATGAATTTACAAGAATTAAGAGCTAAACAAAAGGAATTAATTTCATTAATTTACAAAAACATGGAATTAGAATTTCTTCCTTATTTTATTTTTTATAGTTATATTGGAGCAAGAATCTGTTATGCCTCTTCTCATCCTTTAGCATTATTTTATGAAGAAAAATTTCAAAATATTGAAAAATTTAGAAAATTTCTTTTAAACTTAAAAAATCATGGGCATTATAGTATTTTTGCTCATACTCCAATTTTTGTAAATATTAAAGATTTTTCTATAGAAGAAAAATATTTACTTGCTCAAAATTTTTATAAAGTGTTTTGGGATGAAAACAATGAGTACGCACTTTTCAATTTGCGTCACCTTGCAGAAAATTTAGAAGAAGAGGAATTTGCGAAATTATTAAATGTTGAACCTGATTTAAGTAAGATAAGTATAAGATTTTTTAAAAATTTTCAAAAAATTTATGAAGGTTCTTTTGAAGATCTTTCTCAAGAGCTTTTGAAAGATGAATATAATATTTGGGCTATCCCAGAAGTGATTGTTATTGAAATAAAAAAAGAACATCCCTTTAGATGGATAGGGGTTATTGTTAATGGATTTTCAAGGATTTTTTCCCATCAATTTGTTCGTCATACCTGGCTTAATTTTAATCAACGTTCTCATAGATATACACAGATTGATAAATTTGTTTTACCTGAAAATTTTGATGAATCTAAAAAAGAAATTTATGAAAGAATTATTAATGAAAGCATGAAATATTATAAAGAATTTTGTAAAGATATTAAAAAAGAATCTGCTCGTTTTATTGTTCCTCAGGGTGTTTCAACCACAGTTCTTGCAACAGGTCCTTTTCTTGTATGGAATGATTTTATTAACAAAAGAGCAATTCCTCAAGCACAAAGTGAAATAAGAAGTTTAGCTAAGTTATTAAAAGAAACTTTGATTTAAAATATAAAGTTTAAAAATATTCCATAAACATAGGTTCGATTTTTTGGTTCAACTACATATCCAAGAGAGGTTCCATTATAAGTTAATATTCCAGCATCCGATCTATTTACCCACCAATATCTTACAAAAGGTTCTATAGAAACTGCTAAATTTTTATTTATATTTCTTTTAAGCCATAAAGAAAACCTTAAACCATATCCATCAAAAGGATCCTGATCAACTTCAGGATCATTATATCCTGGATCAACATCACTAAGATAACTTTTTACTTTTCCTTTCCAGAAAATGTCATATTCAGCACTTGCACCCCAACTCCATTTTAAATGTCTTTCCCCTCCTGGTCCGCGAGTATAAGATAAAGGAACTGTTAATTTTATTCCAATAGGAGAATACCAGTATTTTATTATTCTTTTATATCCACCTTCTCCTTCTAAACGATCTCTCCAATATCTAAAAGCAAAACCTGTAAATAAAGTTATTGCATAAGTTTCTTTTTTTATATCATATCCTATCAAACCACGGGCTTGAATGATATAATCATCTGACTCATCATGAGCAGGCATACCTGCCCAAGTAAATCCATCATAATCAAGGTTTCCATTAACCCACTCTAAATTCAATTCACCCATTATATTATAAATTCCATGATAAGTATATTTCCCAGATACTCCATATAAAAAACCTTCCATTTCTATTCTTACAGGATATCCAAGAAGTGTATAACATTCTGGTTCTTCATAATTCAGGTATACTATTTCTGGTTTTATTTCAAAAGTATGAATTGGAAATATTGAATTATTATCAAAAGCTTTTACAGAAAATATAGATAAAAAACATATATAAATTAAAAAAATAAAAAAAATCAATAAAATAATTTTTCCTATATTCTTCATTTTTCCTCTCCTATTTTAAGCTATAATATTTAATTCTATCTATAATTTATAATTTTTGTCAAGGGAATATTTTACATTTTATAAAAATTTTTTTTATTAATCCGTATATTCTAAATAATTTTTAAACAATTTTCTTATTGTTTTTATTTTTTTTCAATCATTATTTTGATTTAATTAATAATATAATACTTTTACTTAAACGAAAATTATGTAATATTGTGTTATTTTTTTTAAAAAAAGATTAAAAACTATTGCAAATTTTTAAAAATATATTATTTATTAACAATTTTAAATAAAAAATACAAAGGAAATTAAAAATGCGAAATTTTTTTATTTTATTTTATGTTCTTGGATTGTGGCTTTTATTAATTTCTGGGTCGAAGGGAGAGACTGAGATTAAGCAAGAGATCTGGAATCTTGAAGAAATTGTTGTTACTGCTACCAAGACTCCTCATCTTTTAAAAGATGTTCCTGTAGAAACAGTAGTAATAACTAAAAAGGAAATCGAACAAGCCAGTTCTCAAACAATAAGTGATCTACTTCGCTATATACCTGGTATATTTGTAAGAGGGGAAGATGTTCCAGGAATTACTAATTGGAGATCTTCTATGCGAGGACTTTCTTTTAATAATGGTTATGGATTAATCCTTGAAGATGGACAAAGAATAAAGGGTGGTGGAATGGGAGAATATGGTTTTGGTTTAAATCAAATACCTCCGCAGATGATTGAAAAAATTGAAATAGTAAAAGGCCCAACCTCTGTTCTTTATGGAAGCGATGCATTAGTTGGAGTGGTAAATATTATTACAAAACCTGCACCGGATAAAACTATTTATGGATTTGAGGCAGATTATGGCTCTTATTACACAAATATGGAATATCTTTATTGGGGAACAAAAATAGATAAGCTTGGTATGTTATTTCAAGCAGGTAGGGAAGAATCTCAAATGGGAGCTTATGGATTTAAAAGTAGCCGGGAAGAAAATTTTGAAAGAAATTCATTAATAACAAAATTTGCCTATGATTTTACTCCAAATCTCTCTTTGCAATTAAAACTTTCAGTCCAAAAAGAAGATAGAAAACGAACAGATTTTAAAAAAGGTTATACTCGTCTAAGTAAAGATACAAAGTATAGAATAGCCCCTATATTCAGCTATAAATTTAAAAATGATTCCAAATTAATAATTTCTGGATACTGGTATGATTGGGATTTTAGAACAAAAGAATATGAAGGTTCTTCTGGCTATACACCTCGTAATGGAGATATGTATTATACGGATGTTGAAGTCAGGTATAGTCTCCCCTTAAGTGATCATCTTTTTACAACTGGAGCAGAATACTTACAAGAAAAATTAGATTATAATCTTTCTAAAAAAACACTTCATTTAAGCAGTGTATATTTACAGGACGAATTCAAATTTACCTTTATAATACCAATAGATTTTGTAATCGGAGGTAGAATTGATCATCATTCCAAATATGGAACTGAATTTTGTCCAAAGCTTAGTTTAATGCTTAGTTTGACTGAAAATACGCGAATAAGAGCTTCGGTAGGTAGAGGTTTTAAGTCACCTACTATTCGACAGGCATATTATGATCAACCTTTTCAACACGGGAGTTACTGGTTTAAATCGAATCCTGATCTTGAAGCCGAAACTTCTTGGGGATATTCTGTAGGAATTGAACAAACTTTTGGTTCTTATTTATTGTTAAGTGCTACAGCATTCAGAAATGATATAAATAATATGATTGTCACAATAGAAACAAATGAAACAATTGCAGGGCTACCTATAAAGACTTATGAAAATATACAAGAGGCTTATACTCAAGGTGTAGAAGTAGCAGGTAAATTGATTTTAATAAAGGATTTTCTCTGGATTAATACTGCTTATACTTATCTTGATACAGAAAATAAGGATACCGAAAAGGAACTTCCTTATATACCTCACCACAATTTAGCAGGACATATTGTATTTAATTATAAAAATTGGGGATTAACTTTCGATGCAGGGATTCAATATGTAAGCAAGATGTACAAAAATACAAAAAATACTAAAGAGATAAAAGATTACTCGGTTGTTGATGTAAAATTAATTAAAAGGATCTCCAAAAATGCTTCATTTTCTATAGAAGGCAATAATATTTTCGATTCAGATTATGGTGAGCCTGATAAAGAATGGTGGGGAGCAATATGGCTTGCACGTATAAAAATGGACTTTTAAAAATAGTTTTTTTATAAAATATTACGAAGGAGGTGCAAAATGAAAAAACTAAAAATTGCATTAATAGGATTTTTTATTCTTTTGTTTGTTTCTACAAGTTATGCGCATTTCTTGTGGTTAAATGTGGATGATTATACTCCTGAAAAAGGAAAAGAAGTAAAAATAACTTTTGGATGGGGACATAAATTTTCAAAAATTACACCTCCTCCCAAAGAAGAATTAATTAAAAAACTGTCTATTTTTGTAATAGATCCTGATGGAAAAAAGATTGATTTGAAAGTTTCTTTGAAAAACGGTAAACCCCAGCCTATCAAATTTAGAGTTTCTAAAAATGGTATTTATCTTGTAATAGCTACAGGTAAATTTTTCGTTTCCAAAACTACAGAAGGATATTTTTTAAAAGCTAAGGATGAGCTTAAAGATAAAGATGTTATTTATTCAAAGTGGTCAGAAATAACGGCAATAGCTATAATTAGTGTGGGAAAGAAAAGAAAAAATAAAATTTCAGTTATCCCTAATTCTAATTTTTATATGATTCCTTTATTTAATCCCTCTCATTTAAAAACCGGAGAATTTTTTCAAGTTAAAGTGATATTCAAAAATAAGCCCTATCGTACTTGGGTATATGCAACTTACATGGGGTTTAGCAAATTTAAAGATACTTATGCTTGGACAACAAAGACAGATAAAAAAGGTATAGCAAATATAAAACTTTTAAAAATTGGCAGACCTTGGTTACTTATGAGTGGAGTAGCAGAGAATTATCCAGATTCCTCTAAAGCTGATGTAGCAAGTTATAAATGTACAATGACTTTTGGATTTTAATTTTATTTCCTTGACATCCTTTAAATTACTGATTATATAAAAAGGTATTAATAAGAGCCTGTAGCTCAGCGGACAGAGCACTGGCCTCCGGAGCCAGGTGTCGGGGGTTCAAATCCCCCCAGGCTCGTAATTTAATTAACTTATTTCTTCAATTAATAGCTGAGCTTCAGAAGAATGACTTTCTAAGGTTTTTAAAATTTCTTTTATTTCTGAAATTGAAATATTTAAAATCGCAAACACCTGAGAATTTAAAACCAATTTTTCTTCAAATTTATCTTTTTCATTTTTTATATGTGCGATCTTATCTGCTAATTGAATTATCATTGCTTCTTTTTTATATTTATTAGCTAAATTTAAGTTATGATGTGCTTTTATAGATTCTATTAATCTTTGTGGAAAATTCCATTTTTCCATTAAAATACTTCCTACTTCAGCGTGATCCATTTTAAAAACTTCTTTTTCAGCCTCACAAACACTTAACCCTTTATTTTGAAGTATTAAAACCTTTCGATATTCTTTAGGAAATTGAGTTTTTAACACAATTTTTCCAAGATCATGCAATAACCCAGCAATAAACATTTCTTGTGGATTTATCAAATTCGCTTTTTCAGAAAGACATCTTGCACAAAAAGCTGTATTTATAGAATGTTCTTTAAATTTAGTATCATTTTTATTAAAAATTCTAAAACTTAAAGAAGAAATAAGAAGAAGTCTTAGAGTTGTCGTCCCTAAAAGTATCAAAGCTGCTTCAATAGTAGCTATTCTTTTTGGAATCCCATAAAAAGGTGAATTTGCTAATCTTAAAATTCTTGCAGTTAATTCTGGATCTTTTTCTATGGTTTTTGCTATTTTATTTAAAGGAATGTTTTCTTCAGAAATCAATTCTATTACTTTTTTTATTGTAGGTGTAAATCCAAAAAGATTATCTATTTTTTCTAATTTTCTTAATAATTTTTCAGGGTGTTTAATTTTTGACATTTTATTTTATTTTTATCCCTTTAAAATCAAATTTATTGAATTTTTCGGATTTTATACCATAATTTTGATAAGGAGTCAAATTTTTTAGCAGGAGGTGACAAAATGATAGAGAATATCCATTGGTTAGGACATGCTACTTTTAAAATTGTGACTGAGGATAAAATAATTTATATCGATCCTTTTCAATTAAAGAAAAAAGATCAAGCAGATATTATTCTTATTACTCATGAACATTTTGACCATTGTTCACCTGAAGATGTAGAAAAAATTCAAAAACCTGACACTGTAATTGTTACAACAAGTGATTGTGCTTTAAAACTTTCTGGAGAGATTAAAAAAGTTAAGCCCGGAGATAAAATAAATGTAAAAGGAATAGAAATAGAAGCAGTCCCTGCTTATAATACAAATAAAAAATTTCATCCTAAAGAAAATAATTGGGTGGGATATATTATCAATATAAAAGGAACAAAAATTTATCATGCAGGAGATACTGATAAAATCCCGGAAATGAAAGATTTTAAAAATATAGATATAGCTTTACTTCCTGTTTCTGGAACTTATGTAATGACAGCAGAAGAAGCTGCAGAAGCTGCTACTATTATTAATCCAAAAATTGCTGTTCCAATGCATTATGGTTCTATAGTTGGATCAGAAAAAGATGCTAAAAAATTTGCAGATCTTCTTAAAGGAAAAATAGAAGTAGTTATTAAAAAACCTGAGTAAATTAATTTCTCTTTTTAATTTTTTATCAATATTTGAATTTTTTAATTATAAATTGGTATAAATTTTGCTTAAAAATCAAAAAAACTTAGGAGTCAATTTATGATAGTTGTTAAAGCTCAAAATTATTTAAATTTTTCTTTTAATGGATATAAATTTGATTTAAAACCTAAAGATAAGCTTCTTTTTGCAGAAGATGTTTTTGCTTTATTGTCTCCAAATCTTCAATCTCAGTTTAAAAAAGTAAAAGCTGAATTACCGCCTTTTTACGAAGGAGAAGATTTGAATGGAAAAACACTCCTGGTTTTTGCTCAAGCAGCTATTGGTGATGCTCTTTGTATGACCCCAGCTTTGAGGGAAATTAAAAAGAAATATCCAAAAATGAAGCTTTGGGTAAGTATATCTGGAAGAGCACGTCCGGTTTTAGAAAATTTACCTTATATAGACGAGCTTTTACCTCATCCTACACCTTTTAAAAAGGTTAAGAAAGCCGATTACATAGTAAAAGTAGTAGAAATGGTTAATACTCCTCAGTTTGATAATTTAAATCTTGTTGAATATTTTCTTTGGAAATTATACATTTATTTTGCAGAAGATGAAACCCCGGATGTGGTGGTTGATGAAGGTATTAAAAAAGAATTAGAAAAAATTTTTGAGGAGATCAAAAAAGTTTCAGGAAAAAATAAAGTTTTGTTATTTCATTACCTTGCCTCTTCTATTCACAGAACATTGCCTCCTAAATTACTTAAAGAAATTGAGGATCTGATTTGGGATGAATATGTACCTGTAATTTGTAGTTTGCCAGAAGAAGATATTACTGTAGATGTAGCATTAGATGTTTATGGAATTCGCGCAGCTAATCTTTCTTCTTTAATGAAAGATATTCGTTATTTAATAGCAGCAGTAAGCTTAAGCGATGCAGTTATTACTGCAGATACTGCAACTTTACATATTGCAGCCGGATTAAAAAAACCTACAGTATTAGTAACAGGTCCTATAAATGGAGAACTTAGAGCAGATACCTATCCTACTGTAATTTCGGTTCAAGCAAATTATAAAGGACAGACATGCGCTGCACCATGTATGAGACATGCTTTAAATGAACCTTGTCCAGAGGCAAAAATTAAAAATCAATTTTATAGTCCTTGTTTAGAAAGTATTCCTCCAAAAGTAATATATTTTGCTTTAAAAGATGCGGAACTTGCTTGCGAAAGAAGTTATCCTAAACCTGAAAAGTGTCCTATTTGCGGTTATAAAGGTAATTTTAGTTTATTTGAAGTTATTAATCAGCATAGAATATTTGAATGTCCTTCATGTAATTTACAGTTCGCCTATCCTATGAAAGCTATAAATTATGATAAAGTTTACAGTAAAAAAGTAGAAGATTTACTTTTATATAGCGACTATGAAAAAACTTACGAAAAGTATAAATTAGTATTAGATGAAAAAGAACAAATAAAAAGATGGAGCAAACTTCCAAGATTAAATGTTTTTTTACCAATTCTTTCTATCCTTCCTAAAGGAAAACTTCTTGATGTAGGGTGTAGTACTGGTTATTTTATGCTCATTGCTAAAGAAAAAGGGTTTGATGTCTATGGAATGGAGGCAAGTGAAACCGCAGTAAAAATTGCAAAAGAGAAATTTGGATTAAAAATAGCTCAAGCTTTAACTTTTGATGAATTACCAGAAGAATTTAAAGGTCCTTATAAAATAATTACTGCTTTTGAAGTATTAGAACATGTGGAAAATCCATTAGAATTTTTAAAAAATATATATTCCTTACTTGAAAAAAATGGTTTTCTGCTTTTAAGTTGCCCACCATATTTTAAATTTGAAAACACTGCACAAGGTTATAGAAAATATAAATGGTGGGGAGTAGATTACCCACCAGTTCATCTTACTCGTTGGAAACCATGGACATTATTTTATGCCTTAAAATTAGTCGGTTTTTCAGAAGTTATTATTTTTACAGAGCCTCTTATTCCAGCAACAATTCTTGAAGGAATACATCCATTAGAAGTAAAAATTGAACAATCTTCTAATCGAAGTATAATCCTTCCTAAAGATATAATAACAGCTATAATTCTTAAAATTTTAAGACCTTTTTATTTCAATTCGCGATTTCTTGGAAATTTTCAGTGTGCTATAGCAGTTAAAGGAAAAAGCAATTACAATTGGGAAAAAATTATAAAAAGATGCATTCGCTATTCTGCTATTGAAATAATATGGGGTAAAGGAAATTAAACAATTTTTATAAATAAATTGGCTCATATTTGAAATATTTCATTAAATCTAAACATTTAGATTCTATATTTCTAATTGCTGAAGGAGGTAATTCTTTTTTCCATTCGTCAATCGAAGCTTTTCTAAAAAATTTACCATTTTGAAATTTTTTAAAGGAAGTTTTTTCTATAATTTTTTCTATAATCTTTTTTTCTGTATTTACTTCTAAAAATTCAAAAATTTTTTTATAATTTTCAAAAGGCTGTAAAACAAGATCTTCGTATCTACAAATTAAAATTTTAGATGAATTCTTTTTATAAAACTTCAGCATATTACTATTTTCTCTTAGCCAAAATTGAGCTACCTGATTAGCCCAGTATTCTTTATTTTTTCCTCGTGTTTCCAAGAAACCTGGTTCGGTTCTAATATTATGATACCAAGAAGACACTGTCACAGAACGTGGATCTCTTATTATTCCAATAAATTTTGATTTTGGAAATAATTCATTATAGAATTCGAATCTATTATTAATAATTATACCATTATCATTGATTCCATACCATTTAACTTTTTTTCCATTTGCGCCTCTATAAGCAGCAAGTTTTACTATAAATTCAAATATTTTTTCAAAATCTTTATTTATAAAAGTTGAAGCTCCTTGATTAGCAGTTCTTTTATCTATTATTTTTAATATATTATTATAAGTTTCTAATAATTTAGGTAAATTAACAAGAAAAAAGTCAAGTTGATGTTCGGAAGGACAAGACACTTCAGGATGGTTATTTAAAATCATTTGTAAAAAAGTAGTTCCGGATTTTGGAGAGCCGGTGCAAAATACTAAATTTTCTATATTCATATATATTTAATATATTTAAAAATTTTTTAGCTTATTAAATCAAATAGCTTAAAATTTCTTACACTAAAATAAACAGCATAAATTAAAGGCAAATAACCAAGACTATTGAAATAATAAAGTTTTTCTGGCTGAATTTTTTTAAGATTTTCAATATTCCCTATTAAAACATTTTTAAAGCTCATATTTCCATATTTTGTAGTTACTTCAAAATTTATTGTTTTCATACACCCTTCTTTATAAATTTCTTGACAAAATTCATATGCTTTTTGAAAATCTATTGCAAGATCTGTTAATTCAGTTTTCACAGATTTAAAATATACCGTCTCTTCACCATTTTCTTCAAAAATCCTTTCTCCTTCATTATTACTCATAACTAAATCAACAATTACTGACCATTCTTCTTTATCTTCCTCTTTGTGTTTTATTATTCCAAAAGGATAAACCTGTGCTACTTTTGGAATTACATCTACTTTCCAAAAACCATCTTTATTTATAAAAATATTTTTTTGATTTACTCCAAGAACTGCAAATGGGAAAATTTCCCCTTCTTGAATTCCAAACATTACTGGGAAATACATACTCGCTGGCAAAATTTCAGAAAAACCTAAAGGTACAATTTCAACTTCTCGCATAAAACTATAATCAAGTGGTTTTTTAATTTTTAAATCTTTATGTTCTTTTTCGTCAAGTAAAACAGGTTTTTTAAATGCCCTAAAAGGAGCTATCATAAAATTACCTCAAATTTTTAAAATAATTATTTCATTAAATAAAAACAATGTCAAGATAAAAAATAAAAGCCCTCCCTTATCAGGGAGGGCTAAATCGAAATTTAGAAATTTGATTTTATCTTAGAAGCTGAAGCACTAATTGTGGTAAGGTATTAGCTTGAGCAAGCATTGCAATAGTAGATTGCATTCTAATTTGATAAGTAGTAAATTCTGCCATTTCTTTTGCATAGTCAGTATTTCTAATTACTGATTCAGCCTCTTTAGTATTATCATAAGCAATTTTTTGAGCATCATAAATAGATTGTAAATTATTCATAATGGCACCGATTTCTGTTCTTACAGTATCAACCTTTTGTAAAGCTTTTTTAGCAATAAGGATAGCTGTTTCAGCTCCAGAATTTGTGGTAACATCAATAGCGTTTAAATTATTAAATGTAGCGGAACCCCCACTTGAAACATCGAGATTTAACCCTTGATTTGCAGCACTTATACCAGTATAAGAAACAGCATAAGTATCTACTCCTGCAATTTGAAGAGTTCCAACTTTTACAGCATAGAAGGTCCCTGAGGCTGCTGATGTACTTTGTGCAGTAGCACCTTGTATAAGTTCATCTAAATTCACAGTAAAACTTGCAGCAGCAGATAAAGTAACTTCCACCTGAATTCCTATGGTATCTCCATCCGAAGTTTTAAGAACTAATTTACTATCCTCAACAGAAGCTGTAATATCTGCACCTGCTGCAGAAGCAGCACTATTAATTTCATTAACTAAATCTTGCAAAGTTATAGAATTACTGAGTCCGGTTATAGAAAAAGTTGGGGTACTTGCATCGGCATCTCCAATAAAGAATCTTAAATTAATACTACTAACTGTACCAGTTGTACTAACTATCTCTGTAAATGTATCTCCAGTACTTGAATTTTTAGCTGAGGCCTCGATACCAGCTTCTTGTAATGTAGAATTACTATTAATATTACTTGCTACTGTTGCTGCATCAACCAAACCAGAAGTATAAGAAGTTCCGGTTCCTAAAACTGTTTGCCCATAAACTTTTAAATAATCACCGCTATCTACATAAAAATTGCCACCTGTTACTGAAGTTATTGCTCCACTACCCGATGTTACAGCCCCATTTCCATTAACTATATAAGCTCCTAAACTTGTAGCTTTAATTGAGGAAATATTTACTGTAACAACTTGATCTTTTCTTGGTCCATAATGAATATATTTGCTTGTAAAAGTCCCATCAAGGAGTTTTATTCCATTATATTCTGTATCTGAAGCAATTTTTTGGATAGCATCAATAAAATTCTCTATTTCATTTTGCAAAGCCGATCTTGCATTTGGATCATTGATATCATTTGCTGCGCTTTGAGCACGTGTATAAATTTCTTGCAATTTGTCATAAATTTGACCCGCAGCAGACTCCGCAATTTGTAAAGCTGAGATACCTGTTTGAATATTTCTATTACCTTGATCATAAGCAGAAGCAACTACTGCAAGCATATCAGAAATAAAAAGTCCTGCGGCGTCATCTGCAGCACTCAAAATACGAACTCCTGTAGAAAGCCTCAATAAACATTTTGTCATAGCTCTTTCATTCATGATTAATGCTGTATGAGTTTTTGCAGCTGCTTCATTAAAATTAATTTTGACAGCCATATTTTCACACCTCCTTTTATTTTTTTCTTTTTAACTCTTTTTTTGTTAATATATTTATCGGATGAAATTTAAAAAACTTTAAAGTATTTTATTAAATCTTGAAAATATCTAAAACCGAATTAAATTTTAAATAGCTCTTTGAAAATATGGGGGCGATAAGGGCTCGACGGGGATAGGTAGGGTTAAACTGCAGGCCGTGGTCGCACCCACCACGTAAAAAAGGGTGCAAAAACACAAATGCCGACGAATATGCTTATGCTATGGCAGCCTAAAAGACAGGCTGTCACGTCCTTTTAGGTTGGGCCTGCGGACCTAAAAGGGCGTCACTTACGCAGGCTTTGGCTTTGATGAGTGGTGGGCTCATCAAAGCCGAGAATCTAACCCACCTGGTAGGAAACCGGGTGCCTGTGCCCAGGTTTCCTACGAGAATCTAAACACAGGCTAAGCCTGTAGAAGTTTAACCTGAACTATCTCCGGACGCGGGTTCGATTCCCGCCGCCTCCATATTCTTTTTGTCTAAGAAAATCTAAAGAATTCCAGTTGTAAGGACTTTACTACATGTAGCTTCTTCTCAATCTTTTTGCAATCTTTTAAGATTTATTATATCTTATATCTTTTTAATTATAGGCAGTTTTCTATATCATAGTTTATCTGGTGTTTTATGAATAAAAGAAATTGTCAAAGTATTTATCTGCTATTAAGCATAGTGTAAATTGATACATTTTTATTTAATCTCAATTATTTTTCCTACTCCATATTCAATAAAATTTTCTTTATATTCTTTTCTGAAAGCTTCTTTAACCAAATTACCTGTGCAATGAGATGGTGCAACTTTTTCAACTTGCAATTTTTTAAATTCTTTAATGCAAGATATAGGAGGATGGTGAAATCCTCCTAAAACTAAGTATACTTTATCTTTTTTCATTAATTCTTTGGCTCTTTTTACAATATTCACAATTCCAGGATGAGCACATCCTGTAATAATTACTAATCCCTTTTTTGAATCAATAATTAAGGCTTGTTCTTCTGGAGGTCCGTAAAGTTCTCCGGTTGTATAAACAAAATCAGAAATTTTTCTCGGAGCTGAAATTTCTACAAATTTTGCTCCTTTTTGAATTATCATATTTTTAATAGATTGAGGAAATGAACTTGGAATAAAGACAGTAACATTATTGTTTTTCTCTAAAAAACCCTTCAATCCTCCTAAATGGTCGCTATGAATATGAGAAATAACTATTTTCTTGATTGAGGAAGGATTGATACTTAATTTTTTCATATTTGAAAGTAAAATTTTTGAGTTTCCTCCGGTATCAAAAAGTATTAGTTCTTGAGGAGTTTTTATTATGGTGGCAAAGCCCCAATCAGTTGTAAGTTCTGGATTTACTTGATAATTATCATAGACAGAAATTAAAGTTATTTCAGGTTTTTTCTTTTCTTTTGAATTAACAGAAATATTCGATAAAATCTTGGACATTTTTTGCTGTTCTGATTTTGCTTTTTCAGTTTGAATTGCAAACCAAATTTCTATTCCTACTAAAATCAAAAGTCCAATTAAAATTAAATTTTTGATATTTATTTCACTTAACTTCATTTATTTTTTTTCTTGCTCCTCAATGTAATTTCTCAAAGTAAAAAGACCTTATCTTTTGATTTGTATCGAGTACATTGAAGTGAACAAACCAAACTTAACTTCTTTAAAGTATTCAGGTTTAGTTCTATATAAACTTCCTCTAATATTCCAAACTCTATCAAATTTAATAATATTATAAAAACCTTTCTTCAATTTTTTCTTAAAAATTTTTAGATTAATTTTTTTATTTTCTAATCTTCCGTTACCTCTTATTATCTTCCTTTAATATTTTTTGACAATATTTTTTAACTTTATTTTCAAAAATTATTTAGATTTTTAAAAATTGAAATTTTACTATATAAATGAACCCAAAATTATAAAAATTGATGAAAATTAAAATTTTATGTTCCTCAAGGTTTAGAAAATTCTAAAGAAGTTAAAGAAATAGAAGAGTTTTTAAATAAAGTAAAAACTCAGTTAGGAATTAAAGTAGAAATTGTTAATGTAGATAAAAATTTTGAAAATGAATTAAAATCGAGAATTCTTTGGGGGGATTGCTATTAGTAAAAAATTGTTAAAAATATATAGAAGTTATAAATTTAAAAAAAGTCTAAATTTAGATTTTGATGATGCATATTAATACAGTGTGGCTAAATATTATGGATTAAAAATTGTTACAATGAATAAAGATTTTGAGAAAATAAAGGATGTAGAAATAATAAAAATTAGAATTTATAAGAATTAGAAAGTAAAATTCGATTCTCCCGCCGCCTCCATAATTTTTAAAAAATCATTAATAAACTCTTTAGATTGTAGAAGATAAGGAAATTTTTTAATAAGTTTTTTATAATACATAAAAGATTTTTTATAATCTCCTGCCATTTTTGCACATATAGCTGCTTGAGAGAGGATCTGTGGCAATCCTTCGTATGAAGGAGCTTCTTTAAATGTCTCTTCAATATAAAAAAGAGCTTCTTTATATTTTTCAATATCCATTAATTGGCGAGCAATTAATAAATAAGGATGAAGTTTAGTACTTGGTCTATTAAGCCGTGCACCAGGAACTGTAACAATTACAGAAGGAATTTTTAATACAGGATGGGTAGTTTCTATTAGATATGCTTTTAATCCTTTTTTAAATAGTTGATCCAAAACATATTCTATTTCTATCTTAAAGTCAGGATGAGAAAAATAAGATAATTTATTAAAAAATATTTTTTCTCCTTTTAAAAGGAATTCCGCATCTTTTAAATCCTTAAATTTAAGAAAACAAAATGTTGGTCCTCCTTGTTTTTTTTGCACAAATTCTCTATAGAGTACCTGAGCTCTGTGCTGAATCACTTCTATTAAAGCTCTTATTAGAGCAAGATCAGGATTGGGGTGCGTTCCCGCAGCTCCATAAACTTTAAGCGTATCTGTAGGTGCTAAAGGATCATAAGAAATCACAGCTAAGGTCGGTATACCTAAATTTAAAGAAAAATCCTTAATAAATATCTCGATTCCAGAAGCTAAAAATTTTTCAATCAACTCTTTAATCAATGGATTTTCAATAGATTCAATACTTACGGTCGGAACTTCTAATTTTTCTTCCATTACAGTAGAAATACAATGTCTTTCAATAATCTCACATAGAGCTTGGAGTGTTGCCTCTTCTAAGGTATTTCCTGCTGCCCAGCCACTTGTTCCATAAATTCTATAGAACCATTGTAAAGGAAAAAGAACTTTTTTTGCATCCATAAGGTCATAAGCTTCTATCCATTTTAAAGGTGTGTTTTTTAATTTTTCTATAAATCTTTCTTCTCTAAAAACATCACAAAGAGATAATAATAGACTTTCAATTGGAATAGCTTTTTCCTTTAAATTCTCATAAAAATCTATCAAAAAAAGATCTTTTAATAAAAAAGAAAAATTGCTATATCTTTCTACTAATTCCATAAGAGCACTTGCTTTAGCCTGTTCAGTAGTGATTCCTTTTCCAAAAGCCTCATCTATACCTAAGAAATTTGCTATCTCTTCATCAACTTTACACATATACACAGGAACTCCTATCCTGTCTAAATTGTCAATCCTTGAAATTTCCTTAAGAATGGATTTATCGGTACTATAAAGTCTCTGCAACGCTTTTTCTATTGTTTCTGAAGGAGAGCAGGCTTTTTCTTGACCATAAGTATATTTCTTTAAACATGTTTTTAGCATGTGATTTTCTAAATTATCTTATTTTTTTAAGGGTACTTTTATATTTTTTAGGAACTGTTTCTGGAAAATGAGTATAGTGAATTATACCGTTTTCATCTACATAATAATAAATTTTTAAATCATTAGATGAATAATTTTTATTAAGTAAATTTCTATTCTTTATTTCCTCTACCGTTAAATAATTCTTTAAAATTTCTAATTTCTTTTTCCCAATCCCTTTAACTTTTAGCAAATCTTCTATAGAATTAAAGGGACCGTATTTTTCACGAAATTTAATAATTCTTTGAGCAATTTTAGGACCTATACCTGGAAGACTTTTTAATTCTTTAAAAGTGGCTTCATTAAGATTTATCTTTTTTTGTGAAAAACCAAAAGAAAACCAAAATAATAAAAAATAAAAAAAATTAATAATAAAAATTAATTTAAAAATAAAATTTTTATTTTTCAAATTTAATTAAAAATAAAATTTAAAAATATTAAGGAGGGGGATTACCCCCCAATTAAAAATATTTTTAATTATACACAACCAGTGGGTTTAGGTAATCCAGCCATTTTACATGCACCTTTTCCAGGACCAGAAGGAAACAGTTCATAAATCTTCTTTAAAGGAAATCCTGTTACCTTAGAAAGAACTCTTACCATGGGAGCAACACCATTTTTCTTATAATAGTCTTGAAGATAATTAATAACCTTCCAGTGCTCTTCTGTTAATTCCTGAATTCCTTCCAAGTGTTTTACATAATCTACCCATTCAGGGCACCATTCATCTAAACCACCCTGTAAAAATCCGTCCTCATCCACTTCAAATTTTTTCCCTTTCCATTCTACTACTGGCATATCTTCACCTCCTTTAATTTTTTAAATTTTTATCATAAAATATTTTTATTAAAAAATTTAAAATTGTCAAGACCCATGGTTTTTTATTTTTTATTTTCTGCATTTTAAGTTATTTCTTTGATTAATGAAACCTCATCACATTCAGGAAATTTTGGACATTTTACACAATCAACCCATACTTTATGAGGAAGTTCATTTTTGGGGATTTCTCTAAAACCTAATTTTATAAAAAATTCAGGAATTCGTGTCAAAACAAATACCTTTGGAATTTCAAGAATTTTAGCTTCCTCTAAACATTTTTTAACAAGTTGGGTTCCTATTCCCCTCCTTTGATATTCTTCACTAACTACTAAAGATCTTATTTCAGCTAAATCTTCCCAATAAATATGTAAAGCACATGCTGCCACAATTAGGTCTTTTTCTTCGTATACAAAAAAATCTCTTACTTCTTCATAAAGTTCCACTAAAGGCCTCGGCAACACTGCTCCACTTTTAGAAAAATGAAGAATGAGTTTATATATATATTTAACATCAGAAAGCCTCGCTTTTCTTATCATCTAAATTCTACAAGAAGCGGTTTTGAGACCTTAAAAATTTTTGAAACTTCTTTAAGATGTCTTTGAGCCTCAGTTCTATTAGAATATTTTCCTATGTAAACCCTGTAAACTTTTTTATCTTTTATTTCTGCTTCTTTTATAAAACATTCATATCCTTTATTGTTTGCTAATTCTTTCAGTTTTTTAGCAAACTCCTTTTTTGAAAAAGATCCAATCTGAATAGAATAAAAAGAAACAGGAGGAACTATTTCTTTACTTTTTTTAATTTTTTCAGCTATTTTAGCTACTTCTTTCCTTTGATATTTTAATTTCTCTTCCTTCTTTTTTTTCTTAAAATTTTCCTCTGGTTTTCTTTTTACCTGCTCAAAGGAAGATAATGATTTTTTTTGTGGATACACGGGTTCCATAGGTGTTAACTCATATTCATGAGAAATAATTTTTTCCGATTTTTCACTTATTTTTGTCCCTACCCATATTCCAATTATAAAAATCCATATCATTATACATAGTCCAAATAAAATAAAAAATACCAGCATTAATTTACTTATCTCAATTTTAAACTTTTTCTCACTCATAATTAACCCCCTTCTTACATTTTCTCAGGAGCGGAAACACCTAAAAGTTCTAAACCGTTTTTAAAAACATTTTTACACGCAAGACAAAGAGCCAAACGTGTATGAGTAAGATTTTCATCCTCTCCAAGAATTCTATAATTAGTATAAAATTCATGAAAATTTTTTGCTAAATCTAATAAATAATAAGTAATTTTGTAAGGAGCAAAATATAAAGCCGAAGCCTCAACTACAGATGGAAATTCTTCTAAAAGTTTCATTAATTCTATTTCCTCTTTACCAGAAAGAAGTGCCCAGTTAATTTTTGTGTTTTCTATTTTTTCTATTCCCTTTTCTTTAGCTTTTTTAAACACGCTGCATATCCTTGCATGTGCATATTGAACATAATAAACCGGATTTTCTTGAGATTGCTTTTTAGCAAGTTCTACATCAAAATCTAAACCTGCTTCAAGGGAACGGGAAAGAAAAATAAAACGAATAGCATCTACCCCTACATCATCCATTAATTCTTTTAAAGTAACAAATTCTCCTTTTCTTGTTGACATACTTTTTAACTTGCCTTTCTCAATAAGATTAACCATCTGAATCAAAATTATTTTTAATCTTTCTGGATCAATTCCTAATCCTTTTAAAACTCCTTTTATTCTTGGAACATATCCGTGATGATCGATCCCCCAAATATTTATACATAAATCAAATTTTCTTTCATTAAATTTTTCATAATGGTAAGCTATATCACTTGCAAAGTAAGTATATTCACCATTGGAACGAATTATCACTCTATCTTTTTCATCTCCAAATGCTGTAGCCTTAAACCATAAAGCCCCCTCTTTCTCATAAATTAATCCCTTTTCTTTTAATATTGATAACACTTTATCTATTTTTCCTTTTTCGTATAAAGACTTTTCCGAATACCAGCTGTCATAAATAACTCTAAATCTCTCGAGATCTTCTTTTATCTCTTTTAGAATCATATTAAATGCAAAATCTCTGCAAATAGAAATTGCTTTTTCTTGAGACATTTTTAATAAATCTGGATATGTTTTAAGAACTTCTTTAGCAATATCATAAATATAATCTCCTTTATAATAATCTTCTGGGAATTCAATATTTTCACCGGAAAGTTCCTTTGCTCTTAGATAGACCGATTTCCCAAGAATTTCCATTTGAGTTCCTCTGTCATTAATATAATACTCTTTAATTACTCGATAACCAGCAAAATCTAAAATTCTTGCCAATGAATCACCATAAGCTGCCCCTCTTCCATGTCCTATATGAAGCGGACCTGTAGGGTTTGCTGAAACAAATTCTATAAGAACTCTTTTCCCTTTACCTAAGTCTGTTCTACCATAATTTTTACCAAATTCTAAAATTTTATTTAAATTTTTTTTATAATACTCTAAACTTATCCAGAAATTAATAAATCCAGGCTTTGCTACTTCTATTTTTGAAAATATTTCTTTTTTTGAAGATAATTTTTGAGAAATTTTCTCTGCTATTTCTAAAGGTTTTTTTTTTAATTTATTCTTTAATATTAAAGCTATATTAGTTGCATAATCCCCATGAATTTCTTTTTTTGGTTTTTCTATTTCATAAGAATCAGGTAAAACATTTCCAAACAAATCTATAACTGCTTCATCAATAGCCTCTTTAATCTTCTTTTTTATCAACCTTCTCCTCCTTCTTTTTCTTAAGGAGTGAATAATCGGGAGAATAATCAGGGCATTTTATAGGCTTAGTACTATCAAAGGAGTATTTTTTGGTACATACTTCACGCCATGCACAATTAGCACAAAGTTGAGGTATATCTTTTTCATTATTATTCTGGGAATCTTTCAACTTCTATCACCACCTTTCCTTTAGTAAAATCTATACTTTTAATTTTACCTTTCAGTTTTTTTGGCTCCTCAAAAAAGAATCTTAAAACTATTTCTTCTTTTTCATTTATTTCCAATTGGACTACATCTCTAAAAATTTCTTTTTCTTCTTTACCATTTTTTAACCAGATTTTTGCTTGACACATCTAATATCACTCTCCTTTAAAAGTTTTATCTTATTAAGAAACTCCAAAATTAAACTTTTGTCAAGGTAAAAACTTGAAAAATATTCTGGTGGTGAAGCAATAAGTTCTATTTTTTCTTTACTAATAGGATGAGGAAATGCCAAATAAAAAGAATGAAGTAAAATTGCTTTTCCTTTTAAAATCATAATTTTTGACCCATATTTGATATCTCCTATTATTGGATGTCCTATATGGGATAATACAACCCTTAATTGATGTTTTCTTCCTGTAAAAGGATATAAAAGTAGCCAAGTTCTATTATCTTGTTTTTTAATTACCATAGCATAAGTATAAGCTTCTTTAGAATTTTTTATATGCTCATTAAATACCTCTGCTCTTTTTTTATTTTCGTTCCATTTTATATAATTTCTCCAAAGAAATTCTCCCCCAAAAGAACCCTCTACTACTGCAAGATAAATTTTATCTACTAAACCTGCTTGAAAACTTTTAAAAATACGGGCTGCAGATTTACTTCTTTTTGCAAATATTACAACTCCCGAAACCGGCTTATCAAGTCTATGAACAACCCCGAGAAATACATTCCCTGGTTTTTTATCTCTTATTTTTATATAATCTTTACATATCTTTAAAAGACTATTTTTATCAGACCCTCCCTGAACCACCAGTCCCGGAGGTTTATTGACAGCAAGGATATGTTTATCTTCATAAATAATTTCAGGAACCTTAATAAAAGATTCTTTCATTTTTTGGAAGGAGATTCAAATTCCTTAGATTCTTTTGAAGGTTTATAAAATTCCTTAGGAATACCAAATATTCTAAAAATAAAATCATAGATTCCTCTTCCTACACTTTCAGGATGTAAAGGAATAATTGTAAAATCTTCATATGTTCCTGTAACTTCAATAGGTATATAAACTAACATCCTCTCTTTACCAAGAACTTTTTTTACACCAGGGATATGTTCTAAAATCACATCTACTGTTTTAAAAGGCGAAGCATAAAAAATAAATTTTATTCTTTTGTCTGTAATTTTATAGATTGGTAATTCAACCTTTCCTTTACCAAATAATCTAAATCCAGGAGCAGATAAGAATAATTTACTTATATTTAAATTATTATTTTTAATATCTCCTTCTATATTCAATTCCTCATAAGGTAAAAGATGACTTTCCAGATCAGGGATTTTCCCTTTAAAAAGATCGATAGGACTGAGGAAACCCAAAACTTTTGTAATTAATGGTGCCCTATAAAGGTATCCGTTCTTAGAATTCATAACAAATTTTCCTAAAAAATTTTCAAAAATGCTTTTTTCTCCACTTGTATGTAAATAACCTTTTATCTCAAACGGACCCTCTAACATCACCTTTGGCATTTCTTCAGGATAAAGACAAGAAACAAAGTCTAATAAATCCCCAGAAGAAGGTAAAATATTTATCATAAGTTCTTGAGATTTTAAATCTTTTTTATATCTCCCATTCATCAATATTCCACAAAAATTAACTTTAATTATTTTAATTTTAAATTTTTTTTCTTTATCATATACCATTTCCCATTGCAGATCTTCCAATTGATGAGAACTTGGTAAAATTAAACTTTTTAAATTACAATTTATTTGCAAAATCACTGGTAAAGATACAAATTTTTTAAATATGCTAAATTCTTTCTTATTTTTCTTTAAATTTTTAAAATATTTCGAATTGAATATTTTTCTTAAATCTGCTTCATCTCCTGTTAAATTACCATCAATTTTTAAATATTTTCCATTTTTTATAAATACTAAATTGCCTTTAATTTGTGAACTATTCCAGTTAATCTTTGTATTATAAATTTTAATCTGATCTTTATTCCATTCTATTTTAGAATTAATTAAAAATTTACTAAATTTATACAGTATATTTATATCTTTTAAAATTAAATCACTTTTTTTTATATCAATTTGATTGTTTAAATAACTATAAATTAAATCTTTAATAAAATTTTTACTATAATGATGAGTATCTTTAACATTTTCATAATATTGACTTGAAAAATCTAAATCTAAATCTGCTTTTACAAGACCAGACATTTTATATCGATTTTCAAATATATTTGAAATTTCTTTGAGATCTATTTTACCTTTTATTTTTATAATATATTTTTTATCAAAATCAAATTTTATATAAAATTTAGATTTTTTACCTTCCAAATCAGTTACAAATTTAAACTTATCTTTTTCTTTAATAAAATTTAAATTAATCCATATTTTATTAATCTGGTGAAATCCTGTATATTTTAAAATATTATTCGTATAAAAAAAAGTAAAATTTGATATATAAATTGGAGAATTAAAAGATAATTTTTCTGGTATATTTTTTAATTTAATAAGCTTAGAAGCTAATTTTTTATTCACTATCCCGCTTCCTTTTAAATTAAAGTATCCTTTTGTATAATTTCCTTCCACCTCAAAAGGAGAATCATCTAACCAGACTTTTGAATTCCTTAAAGTCAATTTATTATTTCCAAGCTTCCAGACAAAAGATGGACTTTTTATTAAAAATTTTTTTCCTTTATATAAATATTCTAATTTTAAATCTATTATTTTACCTTCAGCTATTAAATTTTTAAAAGTACGTAAATTTTGCAAAGAATTTGCTTTTTTCTTTTTTAAAGATACTTTACAAGAAACTTTATCCAGAGAAATTCCTTTAAAACTTATTTTATATTTAGAAAATATTTCATCTAATTTAGGATAATCTTTGCTTAGATCTTTTAATAAATCTTCTAAAATCCATATATCTTGAGCATCGAAATCTGCTATATATTTTTTTAAATCAATAATTCCTGAAAAATTTTTAATAAAATTTCTATCTTTTTTTATTACAAATTTTGAAAGAAATACTTGGTGAGATTTATACATTAATTCACCACTTTCAACTAAAAAAGTATTTTTATAATAAGGAATTTTTGCTAAAACTTTTTTAAATTTAAGTTCGACTTTTATATGAGGTTTAGGAAATTTTCCTTTAATTTCTAATTTAACGAATGTATCTCCATCACAATGATAATTTTTTAAAAATTTTAATTTTTTCTTAAATAACACTAAACTTGTTTTTCTTATATTTTCTCCATTTCCTTGAATATTTGCTTTTAAGTAAATATGAGGATTTCTCGAAATTTCAACAGAAAAATTTTTTATATCAGCGAAAATATTTTTATTTATAATACTATTACCATGAAAATGAAAAATTTTATTATGTAAAGATATTTCTCCGGTGGTTTTTTGAAATTGTAAGGGGATATTGGAAAATTTTTTAGAAATTTCTATTTGAGATAAATCAAAAGTTAAGTTTTTGGTCTTTGCACTTAAAATAAAATTAGAAGTTGAAAAAAGTTCTTTCAAATTTTTGCCTGAAGTTTCGAAATTAATATCATATAATATTCCTTTTTTTATTGAATGCAGAATATCTTTAATTTTCTTTTTATTATTTACAAATTTAAGAATTATAGGAGTTATATGAGTTAAATTCAGTTTTTTTATTGAGGCTTCAATAAAATATTCTTTTGAAGATTTTTCAAATTTTATTTTTCCTTTTACAAGAGGATATTTCATATCTATAAGATTTATTTTGAGCAATTTTTGATCTTTTTTAATCACGGCAAGCCCTTGGAATATTCCACAAATAAAATTTTCTGAAGGAGCTTTTTTTAATACCATACAAGGAGCTGAACCAATAAATCCTATGTTAAGAACCCCTTTTTCTAAATTTAATTCAGCTCGTAAATTTATCGCTGTTTTCAAAATACCTTTATGAGAACAAAGACGAAATTTTGAAAGATCAACTTGTTCCAAACTTAAGGAACTTTCTAAAAATGCTCTTTTATAATCTAATCTTCCTTTAAGTGAAAGGAATTTAAAACTTGGAGAACTTGCTATAAATTTTGCTAATATCTGATGCTTATTGATAGTGGATTTACCATTTATTTTGATTAATTTGATCCATCCCAAAGATGATTCATGTTGAATTTCTCCATTTTTTATTTCTAAAATCATAGGTTCTAATTGAGATAAACGTGCACTGATTTTTGCCCAATTTATAGGTCTTTTTTTCTTTATATGATAAATTTTTAATTTAGGAGAATGTAAGATTACTTCCTTAGGACTAAAATTAAAATAAAAAAGATTTTTCTTTAAACTAAATTTTAAAATTGAATAAGGAGAATGAAATTTGAATCTTTTATTGCTAATAGAAAGGGCTTTTATTTTTATATTCTTTTTAAATAAATTTACATTAATTTTTTCATACTTGAAATCTATATGTTTTGAAGTTTTAATAAAATTGAAAATCTTTGACTTAACTTTAGGATGATTTAAAATATAATTCAAATTAATTGATAAAAAGATAACACATAATAATAAAAAAAAGAAAAAAAAGATACTTATTAAAAAAAGAAATTTTCTTTTTTTCATTAGGATAGAATTTTAGTTTTAATATAAGAAAAATCAAGTTAATTTTTGAGAAGCCTTAAAGCAAGCTTAATAGCTGAGATAAAGCTTTGAGGATCAGCTACTCCCTTCCCAGCTATGTCATAAGCTGTTCCATGACAGGGGGAAGTTCTAACAATTGGTAATCCTAAAGTTACATTTACACCATCTTCAAAATGAAGTAATTTAAATGGAGCTAAACCTTGATCATGATAAAGAGATACCACTAAATCAAATCTCCCTTTATAAGCCCAATAGAAAATACTATCTGCTGGATATGGACCACTTACTGGAATTCCTTCTTTTTGGCAAATTTTAACAGCTTTTTTTATTATTTTTTCTTCTTCATCTCCTAAAAGCCCGCTTTCTCCTGCATGAGGATTTAATCCACATAAAGCTATTTTAGGGTTTTGCTTTCCTAATTTTTGCAAAAACCTGAAGGATAAATTGCAAACTTTATATATCTTTTCAGTTGTAATACTTTGAGGAACTTCTTTTAAAGGTATATGAATAGTTACTAAGGAAACTATTAACTTATCTCCATAAAATGCCATTGCATAATCCGAAATATTAAATTCTTTTGCTAACCAGCTTGTATGCCCAGAATATAAAATCCCTACTTTATTAAGTCCTTCTTTTGATATAGGAGCTGTAACAATCCCTTGAACTTTTCCTTCCTTTGCTAAATTTATAGCAGTCTGAAAATATTCTGCCATTGCTTTATAACCTTCTATAGTGGGTTTACCTGGAATAATATCCAATTCTGATAAAGAAACAATTTCTGTATTAGGTAAAGGTAAATTTAAATTTTCAGCAGTTTTTTGAAGAACTTTTTTATCTCCGATAATTAAAAAATATTTATTATAATCTTTCAATTCATTTAAACTTTTGATAATAATTTCAGGCCCAATACCAGCAGGACATCCCATTGAAATAGCAATTTTATAAGACATGATAAAAAAATAATGCCCCTGAGAAGGGGCAATTTATTAAAATTTTATTTCATTTCCTCAAAATCAGCGTCAATTACATCGTCTCCGCCTTTTTTTTCTTTCTTTTGCGTACTTTCTGATGTTCCTCCTGCTGTAGCCTCACCTTTTCTTGCTTTTTCTCTATAAAGCATTTCTGCCAACTTATAAGATGCTTGTGTTAATTCATCACTTGCTTTACGAATTGCGTTAATGTCATTTCCTTCCATAACTTTTCTCAAATTATTAATTTTTTCTTCTACCTCTTTTTTAAGGCTCTCTGGAACCTTATCTCCCAATTCTTTTAAGGATTTTTCTACAGAGTAAATTAAGCTATCTGCCTGATTACGAGCCTCTGCAAGCTCTTTCTTTCTTCTATCTTCCTCAGCATATTGTTCAGCTTCTTTTATAATTCTTTGAATCTCTTCCTCACTTAATCCAGAGGAGGGTCTCACAACTATAGATTGTTCCTTACCTGTTCCAAGATCCTTAGCTGTAACATGAAGAATTCCATCTGCATCAATATCAAAGGTTACTTCAATTTGAGGAACACCTCTGGGTGCTGGAGGAATTCCGACTAAGTCGAAACGAGCAATACTTTTATTATCCTTAGCCATTGGTCTTTCACCCTGTAATACATGAATAGTTACTGCTGTTTGATTATCTGTAGCAGTGGTAAAAATTTGACTTCTTCTCGTAGGAATAGTTGTTCCTCTTGGTATAATAACAGTAAATACTCCTCCAAGGGTTTCTATACCGAGAGAAAGTGGAGTTACATCTAAAAGCAAGATATCTTTTACTTCTCCTTTTAATACTCCAGCCTGTATAGCTGCTCCCATTGCAACTACTTCATCTGGATTAACTCCTTTTACAGGTTCTTTTCCAAATATTTCTTTTACTTTCTGTTGAACTCTTGGCATACGGGTCATTCCACCCACTAAAATTACTTCACTTATATCCTTAGGAGTAATTCCAGCATCTTGCATAGCTATTCTGCAAGGTTCTTCTAATTTATCGATTAAGTCCTCAACCAGACTTTCTAATTTAGCTCTTGTCAATTTCATAACTAAGTGTTTAGGTCCTGTAGCATCTGCAGTAATAAATGGCAAATTAATTTCCGTTTCTAAAGTGCTTGATAATTCTATTTTGGCTTTTTCAGCTGCTTCTTTAAGCCTCTGCAAAGCCATTTTATCTTGTCTTAAATCTATACCATGTTCTTTCTTAAATTCTTCAGCTATATAATCTACTATTCTCATATCAAAATCTTCTCCACCAAGAAAAGTATTACCTGAAGTAGCTTTTACTTCAAATACTCCTTCACCAATCTCTAAAATCGAAATATCAAAAGTACCTCCACCAAGGTCAAAAACAGCTACTAATCCTTCTTTTTTCTTTTCAAGACCATAAGCTAAACAGGCAGCAGTAGGCTCGTTAATAATTCTTATTACATTAAGTCCTGCTATTCTTCCAGCGTCTTTTGTAGCTTGTCTTTGAGTGTCATCAAAATAAGCAGGAACAGTTATAACTACATCTTTTACTTCTTGTCCAAGATATTCTTCTAAATCTTGTTTAATTTTTCTTAAAACCATTGCTGAAATCTCAGGAGGACTATATCTTTTACCTCTTACTTCTACATGAGCATCACCATTTGGTGCTTCTATAATTTTATAAGGAACTCTTTTTTTCCATTCCTGAACCACAGAATCATTAAACTTTCTTCCCATTAATCTTTTTATTCCATATATCGTGTTCTCGGCATTAATTATAGCTTGTCTTTTTGCAGGAAGTCCTACTAAAATTTCTCCATTTTCTTGAAATGCTACCACCGAAGGAGTAGTTCTTGTTCCCTCTTTATTAGGAATTACTTTTGCCTCTCCTCCTTCAAAAATAGCAACGCATGAATTAGTCGTTCCCAAATCAATTCCTACAACTGGTGACCTTTTTTCAGCCATTTTTACCTCCCTCCTTTATAAAAATTTTTATTTTTTCTATTTACTTTCTGTAACATCTTTTTCTTCTTGTTTAGATTCTTCTTGTTTTCCTATTGATACAGCTACTAAAGCAGGTCTTATTACTCTATCATGTAATTTATAGCCCTTTTGATAAACTTTTACAATACCCCCATTTGGAATCTCAGGGTGGGTTTCTGTGGAAAGAGCCTCATGATAATGCGGGTGAAAAGCTTCTCCAATTTCTGGAGAAAATTGTTTAAGTCCATATTTTTCTAAAGTTTGCATTAATACTTTTAGACTTAAATAAACACCTTCTTTTAATGCTTCTATATTCTGAGACTCTTCAAATGCATCTAAAGCCCTTTCTAAATTATCAATAGAATTTAATAATTCTTTAAATACACTTTCTAATGCAAATTTATAATACTCTTCCTTCTCTCTTTTGAACATCTTTTTTAAATTTTCTACCTCAGCTGCATATCTTAAAGCCCTTTCTTTCCATATTTTTATTTCCTCTTCTTTTTGTTTAAGAATATTTTCTATACTTTCCTTAGTTTCTTCTGTTTTTACTTCTTCTGATTTTTCTTCAATTTTCATATCCGATTTTTCTTTAGTTTCTATCTGTTCTTCTTTTTCTGCATTTTGAAGTTCTTTCTCTTTGGTTTCCATTTAAATTACCTCCTTTGAAAAAATTATCTTCACTTTTAAAAGTCTTAGGTTATGATAAAAATTAAGTATTATATTTGATTTTTCCAGAGGTTTAAACTAAAAAAAATGGAAAGATGGCAAATAAAAAAAATAATAAATCTCGCATTTGAAGAAGATCTTCCTTTCGAGGATACCACAACAGAGCTTTTAATTCCCGATTATTTAAAAGGCGAAGCATATTTTTTGGCAAAAGAAGATCTTGTAGTATGTGGAATTCCTGTAGTAGAAGAAGTGTTTAATTTTGTAGATCCAAATTTGAAAATCGAGTGGAAAGTTAAAGAAGGAGAAGAAGTAAAAACTTTAACAAAATTAGGGTATATAAAAGGAAAAATCAAAAGTATTCTCAAAGGAGAAAGAATTGCATTGAATTTTTTTCAACATCTATCAGGAATTGCTACATATACAAGAAAAATGGTAAATAAACTTAAAGGTTCAACTATTATTCTTCTTGATACCAGAAAAACCTTACCTGGTTTAAAAATTCTTCAAAAATATGCTGTCCGTATAGGCGGAGGTAAAAATCACCGTTTTTCTCTTTCTGATGGAATTTTAATAAAAGACAATCATATCAAAGCTTTAGGAGGTATTGAAAATACTATTTCAGCATTAAAATATATTCCTCATCATTTAAAAGTGGAAATAGAAGTTAATTCTTTAGAAGAGTTAAAAATTATATTAAATTCAACAGATAAGATAGACACTATACTTTTAGATAATTTTAATTTAGATGAAATTAAAGAAGCAATTAAACTTATCAAAAAATCAAATTTTAAAATTAATATTGAAATTTCTGGAGGAATAAATTTAAATAATATTTCTAAATTTAAAGACTTAGAAATAGATTATATTTCTTGTGGTGCTCTTACTCACTCCATAAAAGCAGCTGATATAAGTTTGAAATTAAAATAAATGGGGGCTAAAAAGCCCCCTTTACTTTTTAAAGACTTGCAAAGGTCTTTTCAAGCGGAGGAACTACTTGTTTCTTTCTGCTCATTACACCTTCTAACCAAACACTTATACCCTCGAGTTTTTTACCAAAAGTTTTTTCTACAATCTCAGGCTGGTCAGTAACTACCATTAAATCGGTTCCTTCTTTCATAATATCTGTAAGCATTAAAACTACTGTATGATATCCACCTTCCTGTTTGATTTTTTGAAGTTCTTGATAAATCTCTTCCCTTCTGTCTTTAATCATATCAAGATCTACTAATTCGATTTGTCCCACACCTACTTTCTTCCCACTCATGTTATAATCTTTATAATCTCTCATAATAATATCTTTTGCACTCATACCACTTACATCAGAAAGTTTTGCTTTCACTTCTATACCAAAACTGGTAATATCCTCTATTCCAGCAATTTTAGCAAGTTCTTCTGCTGCTTGTTTATCCATTTCAGTAGTAGTAGCTGACTTAAATACTACTGTATCACTTAGAATGGAAGCAAGAAGCAATCCAGCTAAATTTTGAGGAATTTCTACACCTGTTTTTTCAAAAAGAAACTTTAATGCTGTTGCAGTACAACCTACTGGAAAATTTACAAAAAGAATAGGATTCGGGGTAGTAATATCTCCAATTTTATGATGGTCAATTATAGCTACTATTTCTGCTTTCTCAATATTATCAAGGGTTTGAGTCTTCTCTGAATGATCGACTAAAGCAACTGTTTTACCTTCTCCATCAGTAAGAATTTCAGGAGTTGGAACTCCAAATTTTTCCAAAACATATTTAGTCTCTGCATTAGGCTCACCTTGAATAACAGGAACTGCTTCTTTTTCCACCTTCATCAGACCTTTTCCACTTTTTTTCCACTCATTTAAAAGATGAGCAAATACAATAGCTGAACATACAGAATCGGTATCAGGTTTTTTATGACCAACAACATAAATTACATCTGCCATAGTTTCACCTCCTAAAAATTTTTTATATCTTTAATGTTATTATTGATAATTTCGTTCCCTTGTCAAGATTTAAATTAAACTATATAATAGAAAAATTAAAAAATAATTACTAAAACTAAGTTTTTCTAAAGATTAATTAAAGTTTTTTAATTTTTTTCCGAGTTGTTATAAAAAATTTGTTTAAAAAATTAAATTTATGAAAAGAGAAGCTGTAAGAATCGATGTTATTTTACCATTAAAAGTAAGAAAAATCGAACCAAAAGAATTAGAAAATAAAATAAGCCGCATTGTTGGAGATGTTTCTATATTTTCTTATATACCTTTAAAAGATCTACCAGATGAAGCTTTAACTTCCTGGTTAAAATTAATAAACGCTAAATTGGATTATCTTATTAATCTTTTTACAAGAGAGAAAGAGGGTTTTAATGAATTACCATATAAAAAAGTTAATATAAGTGAAAAAGGAATGAGGTTTCCATCAGAAGAGCCTTATTACATAGGAGATATTTTAGAAATTAAGACTGTACTTGATATATATCAACCTGTTGGACTTTATCTTTATGGAAAAGTTGTAAGATATGAAAAAAAGGGACCCGATAAATTTGAGGTAGCAGTAGAATTTGTCAATCTTTCACCTGATATCAGAGATAAAATTAGTTTCTTTATTTTGAATAAAGAAAGAGAGCTTATTCGTAAAAAAAGGTTAAGTTAAATGCCTTCAATCGTAGGATTTATTATTGTAATAGTCTCTGTATTTGGTGGATATTTATTAGAACATGGAAATTTCTCTATAATCATACAACCTGTAGAATGGTTAATTATTTTTGGAGCTGCTGCCGGGGCTCTTGTAACTGCGTCTTCTATGCCTATTTTAAAGGGTGTAATAAAAGATAGTATAAGTGCTCTTACTAAACCAGCTATTTATACAAAAAGAGATTTTATAGATCTTCTCTTATTGCTAAATGAAATTTTTAAAAAAATCAAAAAAGAAGGACTTATTTCTATTGAACAAGATATAGAAAATCCTGAAACAAGTAAAATCTTTTCTGCTTATCCTAAAATTATGAATAACCAGCTGATTATGAATTTTATAAGAGATACCTTCCGTTCTATTTTAACAACCAATATAACCCATTTTGAATTGGAAACCCTTTTAGAAAATGAAATAGAAATTATTCATCATGAACTTTCTGCTCCTGCTCATAGACTTGAAAATCTTGCTGATTCAATGCCTGGTTTAGGTTTAGTAGCAGCGGTTTTAGGAATTATTTTAACTATGGGAAAAATTAACGAACCACCTGAAGTATTAGCTCATCATTTATCTATAGCATTAGCAGGTACCTTCTTTGGAATTTTAACCTGTTATGGATTTATGGCACCATTATCACAAAAAATGCGAAAATTTTCTGATGACCAAAAAGATCTTTTAAATGTAATAAAAACTGCTATAGTATATTTTATTGGTGGTGGGGCTCCGCAAATAGCAGTGGAATTTGCAAGAAGAAATATCCCTCCCCACCTTAGACCCTCTTTTGAAGAACTGGAACAAATAATGAAAGAAAGAAAATAATTTAAAAATTATGACCACACCACCTATTATTATTAAAAAAACTAAAAAAACTACTTCGGGACATCATGGAGGTTCCTGGAAAATAGCTTACGCTGATTTTTTAGCCGGAATGATGACATTCTTTTTGCTTATGTGGTTAATAAGTATTATGTCTCCTAAACAAAAGGCTTCCATAGCTGCTTATTTTAAACATTTTAGTATTTTTAAAAAAGCAGGGATTAGTATGTTAATGGAATTTTATAAAACCGGACAGATTAAAGTTCACAAAATTTCTGAAATGCCTCCAAAAGAAATTCCACCTGTAAAAGGAACAGGAGAAAGATTTAAGAAAATTGTAGAAACATATTTAAAATCTTTAAAACAACATATTCTTATAAGAACTGTAGAAACAACTACTAAAGAAAAAGTTTTAAAAGTTGAAATAGTGGACTTAATTAATAAGCCTTTATTTAAAATCGGCAGTGCAGAACTTACACCAGATGCAAAAAAAATTTTGAAGGTATTTGCTGAAGCATTAAAAGATATGCCAGTATTAATTTCTATAGAAGGTCATACAGACGCTACACCTTATAAAAGTGGAAAAATTGGAAATTGGGAGCTTTCAACTGCAAGGGCACTTTCTGCTATGCTGGAATTGCAAAAATATGGTGTACCTTTTGAAAAAATTATTAAAGTTGCAGGTTATGCAGATAAGTTTCCATTATTTAAAAATAATCCTTTTGATCCAAGGAATAGAAGAATAACTTTAACTATTTATTTTAAACCCCCTATTGGATCTTTAACACACGAAACCAAAATTTCTTCCAGATAAATATTTTTATTCTCTTTTTCTAAAAATAACTTTTACAGGTACTTTATCAAAAATTAAATGTTTTTGAAATTTATTCCTTATAAATTTTTCTATATTTTTTGAGATTTTTTCTGGATCTACATTAACAAAAATTACAAAAGTAGGAGGTTTAATATCTACCTGTGTAGCATAATAGAATTTAAGTCTTTTACCATGTACATTAAAACTATAATTCTCTTTTAATTCTTCCAAAATTTTGTTTACCAAAGCCGTTTTAACTCTTGTAGTATATTGTTGATAAATTTCATCAATCAGTGGAATAATTTTATTTATTCTCCGCCCTGTTTTCGCGGAAATAGTAAGCACTGGAGCCCATGAAATAAATCTTAAGTCGTATTTACTTTTTTCAAGAAATATATTTCCTTGCTCTCTTTTGTTGTCAAAAAGATCCCATTTATTGATCAATATCAAACAGGCTTTATAGTGTTTATCAACTTGTCTCAAAAGTCTCTGATCTTGATTAGTCACTCCTTCTTCTGCTGTAATCATAAATAATACTAAATCAACTTTCTGTAATGTCTTTAAAGCCTTATCTACACTGAATTTTTCTGCACGTTTATCAATTTTTGTTCTTCTTCTTATACCCGGAGTATCTATAAGAATGTATTTTCTTCCATCAGGTAAACTTAATACAACATCTACACAATCTCTTGTAGTTCCAGGTATTTCTGAAACAATCATTCTTTCCTCACCTATAAGTTTATTAACCAAAGTACTCTTACCAGTATTTGGTCTTCCAAGAACAGCAATTTTTACTGCTGAAATTTCTGGGATTTTTTCTAAATGTTCTCCTGCATATTTTTTTATTAATTCCTTTAATTGCGAAATATTTTTCTGGTTTTTAGCTGAAATAAAAATAACCGGTTCAAAACCAAGACTGTAAAATTCTATAGCATTTTCTTTTTCGGTTTTACTTTCTACTTTATTAATAACTAAAATCACTTCTTTTCCTTTTTTTCTAAGATAATTACCTATATTAATATCCTCAGCTGTAAGCCCTTCTTTAGCATCAACTAAAAATAAAACTAAATCACAATCTTCCAAAACTTTATCAACTATTTCTCTAATAGTTTTAGTAAAAAATTCCTTTTTACCCCATTCAATTCCTCCTGTGTCTATTATCATTACTCCCTTATCATCTTCAAGTTCTGCATATCCTTCTATTATATCTCTTGTAATTCCTGGAGATTTTTCCACAATAGCTTTTCTTTCACCGATTAAAGTATTAAATAGAGTCGATTTACCTACATTAGGTCTTCCTACTATAACTACTTTATACATTTTTCAAACCTTTTAATTTTCTCATAACTTGTGGAAATAACTCTAAATTTACATGAGGTATAAAAATTGCACCTGTTAAAAGTTCCATAAATCTTGAATCTATATTTAATTCAATATAAGTTATCATTTCTACAATTTGTTTTATTTCTTCCAAATTAGCATAGGTTAAAAACTTCAATACTCCCTTTCCTGCAGCATTTCCTAAAGCTACACTTTTTTGAAGTGCTTGTTCAGGAAACATCCCTAAGGTAACTGCTGAGTTTATATCCACATGGTTTCCAAAACTGCCAGCTATATAAAATTTTGATACTTCGTCAAAACTTATTCCTACTTTTTCACAAACTAAAGATAAAATAGTAAACATCGCTCCTTTAGAGCGCAAAAAGCTTTTTATTTCACTTTGTTTAATATAGATAGGTTTTTTAAAAGCTGTCTCATTTTCTTCTGCGACTATAAATACATATTCATCTCCTATTTTTCTAAATCTTTCAGGCAATTTATCTATTTGAAATTTTCCATTTGAATTAATTAATCCATTCAAAAATAATTCTGCTATAAGATCTATCACACCCGAACCACAAATGCTTACAGGTGGCATTTCTCCAATCGTGGAATATTCTATTTTATTATTTTTTATTCTTATCCTTTCTATGGCACCTTCTTTAGCCTGTGAAGCACATTCAAAAATTGCTCCTTCTAAAGCTGGACCAGCTGCTCCTGCGCAAGCAAGTAAAAATTCTTTATTACCTAATACAACCTCAGCATTTGTCCCTATATCTATAAAAAAATTTAGCTCTTCTTTTTTGTAAATTTCGGAAAAGAATAATCCTGCTATAAGATCCCCGCCAAAGTAAGTACCAGCTATAGGAAATATAAATATCTTAGATAAAGGATGAGTTCTTAAATTAAGCTCTTTTGAATCTAAAATACCTATCCATTTAACACATGGTACATAGGGTTCTATAAAAAGATAATTTACAGGGAGTCCTAAAAAGAAATGGGTCATAGCAGTATTTCCGCAAAAACTTAAATAATAAATCTTTTCAGAACCTATTTTTTGAAGTTCTTTATTAATTGCCTCTATAGTAATGTTTTTTATATATTCCAGATTTTCTTGCTTTTTTGCAAAGTGAAGGCGAGTTAAAATATCTTCACCTATTTTTATTTGAGGATTTAAAATAGAAAAACTTTTTATAAGTTTTTTTTCCACAAAATCATATATATAAAAAGCAACGGTAGTACTTCCAAGATCGATTCCAACCCCTAAAATTTCCTCAGGTTTTTCACATAAAATATCTCCAACCTCCCAATAGTTTTCATTTTTAACTAAAATGACATAAATAGAATTTTTACATTTTCTTAAGGTATAAGGTAATTTTTGTAAAATTACTAAAGGAATTTTTATTTCTTTATTAAATTTTTCTCTTAAAGGTTTTAATATTCTTTCTGAATCAAAATTAGGCTTTCCTAATTCTGGCTTTTCAACATCAACCTTTAAGATTTTAACTACTTCTTTTTCTATACATCCACTACACATTGAACTATCCATAAATCGTTTTGTTTTTTTACTTCACTCATCGTAAAGGTCGCACCTTTTACTTCTACTCCATATCCAAATTTTTCTAAATTGTATTCTTCACCCCATACATGCCCTTTTAAAATAAATTCTTTGTCTTTTTTTTCAATCTTTCCTTCAAAATCCCAAAAGAGAATATTTTCTAATGCTATATAACTAATTAATTTATTTATAAAAGTAACAAATAATTCATCTAAAAATTCTGCATCAATTTCTATTTCAATACTTTTTTCTCTTTTTAAACCGCTCTCGGGAATTTTTTCAACTATTAAAGAAATAAGAGCTTTTATTCCATTTGAAAATGCTTCTTCTAAAGTCTTACCATATCCTCTTATTCCAATATCTGCTCCATGTTCAAAAGTTTCAAATTTTTTCATCTTTTCTCCTTGTTTAAGTAATCTTTTAAATTTTATGATAATCAAATCTATAACAATTTCCAAAATCTAAATATACTGGAACTATTGGAAAAAGAGCAGATAGAAAAAAGTTTTTCCTTTTTTCTTTTTCTGTACATACTAAAAATTGTGTTTTCTTTGGGAAAACAAAAATCGCTCCATCATTTTGGGTAGAAAACGTAAAAGTAAACGATTTTATTTCTTTCTTTATTTTTGATTTATCCGAAATAATAATTATTTTAGGTTTTATAAAATTAAACTTTTTATTTAACCAATTTGTAGTTTTATAAGAACTAACCACAATTTCAGAAGGTAAAAAATAAATTTTATTTTTAAAATTTTTTATTTTTGAAATATTTTCTGCAAAAAATCCAGTTAAACCTTTATATTCAAAATATCCTATTAAATTTTCTTTTTTAGGTATTAAATAAATTTCAAGATCTTGATCTTTTATAACATGTGGTTTTTTAATAAAATCAACAAGATAAATTATTTCAAAATCTTCCCAATATAATTCACAATTTCCTGCAAAAATTTTTTCAATTTTAAAATATTTATTTATTGTCTCAAGGCCTCCTTTATAATGCAAATCTAAATTAGATATAAAAATTGTATTTATTTCATTTATTCCTAATTTTTTAAAAACCGGAAGTAAGTAAATTCTGGTCCAGTTAAAATTTGAAAATTTTACAAAATTTGGACCTGTATTCCATAAAATATAGTGAGAAGATATACCTTCTGGATTTTTTTATTAATATTGCTTCTCCTTTCCCTACATCAAATACAGTTATAAAAAATATTTTATGATATAAAATCGAAATTAAAAAATATAAAATTATAAAAATAATACTATTTATTAATATAAATTTATATTTGGAAAATTTATTTTTAATAATAAAGAAAAATACCAAACTAATAAAAATCCAGATTAAAAAAAGATTAACAGGTATATTAGGAGTATAAGATATTTCTAAAAATGGAATTTTATTATAAAAATTGAAAAATATACCTAATAAATAAGAAAGCTTAATTGCTAAAGTTTCACTAAAAAGAGATAGAATAGCTATAAAAATAGAAAAAGGAATAAAAATAAAACTCCAAAATCCTGTAGCTATAATATTATTAAATGGAGTTCCTAAAGGAAAAGAACCGTTTATATATAAAATAATTGGAAAAATAAAAATGCTTACAATTAAAGAAATAAAAAATATATAAATAAACTTATTGAAAATGGCTATTAAAATAGATAAATATTTTTTATTAAGTTCTAAATCTGGAAAAATTTTAAAAAAATATTTTTTATATATTCTATCACTTAATATTAATCCCATAGTAGCTAATGCTGAAAGTTGAAAGGATATATTTCTAATCAGTAAAGGTTGAATTAAAAGAAGAATAAGTATGGTAAGAAAAAGTATACTTAAAGCTGAGGTATTTCTAAAAAGAATTTTACTTACTACAAATAAAATAAGAAAAATGAAAGCTCTTACTGCTGAAGGACAAAAACCTGAAAAAAGCAAAATTAAAAAAGCAGCAGGCAAAGCTAAAATATAAGCTATATTTTGAATAGGATAACCTATTTTAATTAAAGGTGTGAATCTAAGTGAGAATCGTAAAATTTTATAAAAAAGACCATATAAAATAGCTATGTTAAATCCAGAAATAGCAAGTAAATGATAAAGCCCTTGATTTTTTAATTTTTCTAAATACTCAGAAGGTAGATTAGATTCTTGTCCCAAAATAAGTGCTTGGAATAATCCTTTTGCAAGCGGGGGTAATTTTTCAGAAAATAAAATTAATTTAAATCTTAAGGTTTCTAAATCGAATCTTTTGTCTTTCTTACATATTGGTGTAGAAGTTTTGATTAATTTTAATTCTTCCTGAATTCCTGAGGCCAGTAGTTTTATTTTCTTTTCTAAAAAGAAAGGATTAAAATACTCTGAATTTTTGGGAATTTGAAAATTTAATAAACAAATATCTCCTGGTTGAAATTTTAAAGTATCTACTTTGAATTTTATTTTCCCAATTGCAGAATCAGCAAAGACTTGATATTTTTGATAATATGGTTCTATTGACTTAATATAAACAAGAAGTTCTAAAGTATGCGAGCTTATAAAAGACTTTGTCTTTTTCAAATAATTCCAATAAAAAGTACCAAATAAAAAAATTACAACAACACAAACTACCCAAAGAGTTTTAAAAATTTTATTTGTATATGAAAAATAAAATATAAAAACTAAACATAAAATTATAAAAAATTTTAAAGGAATTTCATAAAAGCTTAGAGCTAAACCCAAAATTAAAGCAGTGGTAAAGAAGAAAAGAGGAGTTTTTTCATAAAAGATCTTTGTTTGTTTCAAGACTTTGGTCTTTTACCCAGTAGAGCTTCTCCAATTCTTATAATAGTAGCTCCTTCTTCTATTGCAATGGGATAATCATTGCTTGTTCCCATTGAAAGTTCTTTAAATTCTTCTCCTAAGTATGGCTTAAATTTCTCGAAAAGTTCTTTCATTTTTATAAAATATGGTCTTACTTCTTCAGGGTTTTCTTTATAAGGTGGTAAACACATTAAGCCGCAAATTTTTATTCTATCAAATTTTTCAATTTTTTCTAAAAAGTTTTCCAAATCTTCTGGAAATATACCTGCTTTTGTTTTTTCTTTACCAATATTAATTTCAATAAATACTGGAACTACAATATTTAATTTTTCTGCTTGTTTTTGGATCTCCTTTGCTAATTCAATTCTATCTAAAGTTTCTATTAAATGAAAAATTTTTAAAGCCTTTTTAACTTTGTTTGTTTGAAGTCTTCCTATAAAATGCCAAGTAATAGGTAAATCTGAGAGCTCTTTTATTTTTTTTTCAGCTTCTTGAACATAGTTTTCTCCGAAAAGATGAACCCCTAATTCAAAAGCGGTTTTAATTTTTTCTATGGTCTGTTTTTTTGTAGCTGCTAAAATTTTAATTTCTTTAGGATTTCTATTGCTTTTTTCACAAGCTTTTTTAATATTTTCTAAAATTTTTAAATAATTAGTTTTTATTTCTTCTTTCATTTTTAAATAATTTCCTTTTCTGTAATTATCATATCAACTTTTTGGTCATGTAGTTCTAATGGTAGTTTTTCAAAAATTTGAAAGGAAAAAGCTACACCAATTTTAAATGCATTTGTTTTAGCAAGAATCCTATCATAAAATCCTCCACCATAACCAATACGTCCTCGTGAATAATCAAAAGCTACTCCTGGAACAATAATTAAATCTAATTTATCTAATTTTATTGTAGGATTTTCATGAGGTGGTTCTAATAATTTAAAAGGTCCTGGAATAAGATCTGAAAAACTATAAATTTGATGAAAAGTTAGTGTTTTTTCTTTAAGGTGTGTTTTAGGTAAAAAGATCTTTTTATTTTCTAAAAAAGCTTTACCTATTAGATAATTAAGAGATACTTCTCCATTTTTTGCGAAATAAAAAGCTATATTTTTTGCTTTTAAATAAATATCTAATTTTTCTATTTTTTTACAGATTTCAAAACTCCATTTATTTATTTTTTTTAAAGGTAAAGATTTTCTTATATTACAAATATATTTCCTAATTCCAGATTTAGAAAAATTATTCAGGAAATTCATAAAAACCCCGGGAGAACCCGGGGGATTTAGTTATGAAATATTATCTTCTTCCTTTTTCTGCTACTTGAAGACGAACTAAAGCTCTTTGAAGAGCAGCTTGCGCACGAGCATAATCGATTTTTTCAACACCAGATTTATACTGTTGAATTCTTTTTTCTGCCCTTTCTTTAGCTTTTAATGCCCTTTCTACATCTATTTCTTCTGCCTTTTCAGCTGTTTCTACTAAAAATGTAATTTTATTTTGAGAAACTTCGCAAAATCCATTATTTATTGCTACCCATTGTTCTCTACCATCTACTTTGTATCTTAGAGGACCTATTTTAACTGCTGCTACCATAGGAGCATGATGAGCTAAAACACCGAATTCACCTACCACCCCAGGTGCAGTTACTATATCTACTTCTTCACTTACTACTACTCTTTCTGGGGTTAAAATTTCAAGCAAAATCTTAGCCATTTACCCCTCCATTAACCTTCCATTAACTTTTTAGCTTTTTCTACAGCCTCTTCTATAGTTCCTACCATATAAAATGCTTGTTCAGGTAATTCGTCATGTTTACCTTCTAAGATTTCCTTAAATCCTCTAATTGTATCTTCAAGTTTTACATATCTTCCAGGTGTTCCAGTAAACTGTTCAGCTACATGGAATGGCTGAGAGAGGAATCTTTGGATTTTTCTTGCACGAGCAACAATAAGTTTATCTTCTTCAGAAAGCTCTTCTACTCCAAGAATTGCAATGATATCTTGTAAATCTTTATATCTTTGAAGAACTTGTTGAACCTGACGAGCTACTGAATAATGTTCCCATCCAATAACATTAGGATCCAATATACGAGATTGAGAATCAAGAGGATCAACTGCGGGATAAATTCCAAGCTCTGCAATTTGTCTTGAAAGAACAACTGTTCCATCAAGGTGAGCAAATGTAGTAGCTGGTGCAGGATCTGTTAAATCGTCTGCAGGAACATAAACACATTGAACAGATGTAATAGATCCTTTAGTAGTAGAGGTAATTCTTTCCTGTAAAGCACCAATGTCTGTAGCAAGTGTTGGTTGATATCCAACTGCAGAAGGCATTCTTCCTAAAAGTGCTGAAACTTCTTGGTTTGCCTGTGTAAAACGATAAATATTATCGATAAAGAATAACACATCCTGTCCTTCTTCATCTCTAAAGTATTCAGCTACAGTAACCCCAGTATGAGCAACTCTTGCACGATGCCCAGGAGTTTCATTCATCTGTCCATATACAAGAGCCGCTTTATCAATAACTCCAGATTCTTTCATTTCCAAGTATAACTCATTTCCTTCACGTGTTCTCTCACCAGCTCCACAGAATACTGAAATTCCACCGTGTTCCATAGCAATATTATGAATCATTTCCATCATAATAACTGTCTTACCAACCCCTGCTCCACCGAATGTTCCCATCTTTCCACCACGAGGGAATGGAATAAGTAAGTCAAATACTTTAATTCCTGTTTCTAAAACTTTAATAGTAACATCTTGTTCTGTAAGAGATGGAGCAGGTCTAAAAATAGGATAATATTTATCTGACTTAATTGGACCTTGTTCATCAACCGGATCACCTACCGCATTCATAATACGCCCTAAAGTAGCTCTACCTACTGGAACAACAATAGGTTGTCCTGTAGCCCATACCTCTTGTCCTCTTTTCAAACCATCTGTATAATCCATTGCAACACAACGGACTACATTATCACCTAACTGTTGTGCTACTTCCAATACTAAATTCCATTCTCTATCATCTATCATTGGATTAGTTACTCTTAAAGCTTCTAAAACCTTCGGAACTTTACCAGGAGGAAATTCTACGTCTACTACACATCCCATTATTTGTACTATCCTACCCATTACTTTCTCTTCAGCCATCCTTTTAACCCCCTTTCTTATTTAAACTTTTTATTATATTTTTTATAATTTGATTATCCTTTACTAATAGCTTCTGCTCCACCTACAATATCCATTAATTCTTTTGTAATCGAAGCTTGTCTCGTTTTATTATAAAGTAATGTTAAATCTTTTACCATATCTTCACAAGCTTTATTAGCATTATCCATAGCAGTCATACGTGCAGCCTGTTCACTAACTGCTGTCTCAAGCATTGCTGAAAATACAAGAGTATTTATATAAAGTGGTAAGATTTCAGGTAAAAGTGCTTCTTCTTCAGGTTCATATATATAACTTCCTAAAACTTTTTTCTCTTCTTTAACTTCCTCTGTATCAAAAGATAAAGGAATAATTTTTTCCATCTTTGGAATTTGTCTTATTACATTTATAAAATATCCATAAATTACATAAACCTCATCCCATTCTCCACCAAGATAAGCCATCATAGCAGAACGAGCAATTTTACGAGCATCTTGCATTAATACCTTTCCCATTATATCTACATAAGATTCTCTTACAAGGGCTCTCTTTTTAAAATAAGTCGCTCCTTTTCTCCCTACACAAATAAGTTCTACTTCTTTCCCTTCCCCTTTAAATCTATTCATTGCCTTTTCAGTTTCTTTTATTAAATTAGAATTAAAAGCCCCGCATAAACCTTTATCTGCTGTAATTAAAATTATACCTACTTTTTTAACTTCTCTTTGTTGTAAAAGAGGGATTTTTTGAATATTTACACTTCCAGAACTAAGAATATTATAAATTGCTTCTTCAAATTTTCTTCTATACGGTCTAAATCCTTCCAGTCTTTGCTGGAGGGTACGTAACTTAGCAGAAGCAACCATATTCATCGCTCGTGTAATCTGCCCAATCCTTTTAACCGCTTCTATCTTTCTTCTAATATCTCGCAAAGCTGGCATTTTTTTATCCTCCTTTATTTTCCGAAAACAGAATCAATCTACATTTTATGGTATTGGAACAGGTTCTATATTATTATTTTTCTTAAATAACTCATTAAATTCAGTAAGTACCTGCTTCATTTTCTCTTCTAATTCCGGACTAATCTCTTTTTTCTCCCTTATTTCTCTAAATATTTCAGGATATTTACTCTCGATAAATTCATAGAGATCCCTTTCATATTGAGCAAGTACTTCTAAAGGCATTTCATCCAAAAATCCTCTTGTTCCAGCGAAAAGAATACAAACTTGCTTTTCAACTGGTAAAGGTTGATATTGTGGTTGTTTAAGAATTTCAACTAATCTTGCTCCTCTATGGAGAACCCTTTGAGTTGCTTTATCAAGTTCTGAACCAAACTGGGCGAATGCTGCTAATTCTCTATACTGAGCTAATTCAAGCCTTAATCTACCAGCTACCTGTTTCATAGCTTTAATTTGGGCAGCACCTCCAACTCTTGAAACTGAAAGACCTACATTAATAGCTGGACGAATTCCAGCAAAGAATAAACTTGGCTCAAGATAAATCTGTCCATCAGTAATAGAAATAACATTAGTAGGAATATAAGCTGATACGTCACCTTGTAAAGTTTCAACAATTGGTAAAGCTGTTAATGAACCACCACCATAAGGATCATCTAACTTAGCAGCTCTTTCAAGAAGCCTTGAGTGATTATAGAAAATGTCTCCAGGATAAGCTTCACGACCAGGAGGTCTTCTTAAAAGAAGTGAAATTTCACGATATTCTGCAGCTTGTTTGGATAAATCATCATAAATAACTAAAGCATGTCTTCCTGTGTCTCTAAAATATTCGCCTATAGCACACCCAGAATAAGGTGCAATCCATTGAAGTGCTGCAGAGTCAGAAGCACATGCTGCTACAACTGTAGTATATTCCATAGCACCATATTTACGTAAAGTCTCAACTATTTGGGCTACAGTAGATCTTTTCTGTCCAATTGCAACATATATACAATAAATATCTGTATCTTTCTGAGCTAAAATAGCATCAATTGCAATAGCAGTTTTTCCAGTCTGCCTATCACCAAGAATTAATTCTCTTTGCCCTCTTCCTATAGGAGTCATAGCATCAATTGCTTTAATACCAGTATACATAGGTTCATGAACTGGTTTCCTTTTAATAATTCCAGGAGCTTTTAACTCAATTCTTCTATATTCTTTTGCCTCAATAGGTCCTTTACCATCCAAGGGTCTTCCAACTGGATCAATGACTCTTCCAATTACCGCATCACCTACTGGAATAGAAGCAACTCTTCCTGTTCTCTTTGCTACATCACCTTCTTTAATTTTTGCATAATCTCCCATAATAGGAACACCTACATTATCAAACTCTAAATTCAATGCTATTCCTACTTCCCCACTATCAGGAAATTCAATAAGTTCCATATATTCACAATTTCTTAATCCAAATACACGTGCAATTCCATCAGCAACAGAAATAACTATACCCATTTCATCAAGATCTATTTTCTTTTCAAACTCTTCAATTCTCTTTTTAATCAGATCACTAATTTCTTGTGCTTTTATTGCTTCCATTTTATAGCACCTCCCCTTTTATAATTTCTTTAAATTTTTCTAATTGTGTTTTTATTGTACCATCAAACACAAGATCCCCAATTTTTATCTTCACCCCACCTATTATACTTTCATCCACCTTAGAATCTAATATCACTTCTTTCTTCAAATACTCCTTTAATACATTCTCCAATTCCTTTTTTTCCTCTTCACTTAAAGGAAACGCTGTAATTACTTCACCTCGAGCGATATTCAACTCTTCATCTACTAATTCTCTATACATTTTAACAATATCTTCAATATATTGAATCCTTCTCCTCTCAACTAACATTCTCAGAAATCTTTCTACCTCCGGATCTACTTTTAAAACTTTTAAAACCTCATTAATTATTTCCATTTTAAGATCTGGAGGATAAATAGGATTTTGTAATGCTGACAATACTTCAGGCATAGATGTAAGTAGTTCTTTGACTTTTTCTAATTCTTCTCCATATTCTCTAAACTTGCCAATTTCTTTACCTACTAAAAATAACCCTTTAGCATACTTTAAAGCTATTACTAATCTCCTCAATGAAGCACCCTCCCTTTAATTTGATTTATGAATTCATTATAAATTCTTTTTTGATCTTCTTCATTTATATTTTTTTTCAAAATTTCTTCTGCCAATTGAACAGAGATTTCAGCTAATTCATCTCTTAAAGCAGCTTTAGCTTTTTCCATCTCTTGAGCAATATAAAGCTCAGCTTGCTGTTTAATTCTCTCAGCTTGGGCCTCAGCTTCAGCTATGATTCTTTCTTTTTCTTTTTTCCCCTGTTCTATATAATTTTGATATATAGCCTCTGCTTCTTTTTCTAAATTTTTAATTTTTTCTTGTAATTCAATATATTTAGCTTCTGCTTCTTTTTTCTTTTCCATTAGTTCATTATACTGCCTTAAAATACTTTCTTGACGACTTTTAAACATTTCCACAAGAGGTTTCTTTCCAAATTTATATAAAATTGCTACTAACACTAAAAAATTAAGAGAAAACCAAATTAAATTTTTTATCTGACCCGGCGTAACACCATGATGATGATTATGAGCTTCTTCAGCTCCGAAACCCAATCCTATACTTAAAATTATAATTGCTAAACAAAATAAAATAACTTTCAAATTTTTCATACTTTCCTCCCGAGAATCCTTTCAACTATCAAATTAGCAAACATCTCTTTTTGTGCTAAAAGCTGTGTTCTTATTTCTTCTAAATGTTTAGCAAACTCTTGAGCCCATTTATTTTTACGCTCTTCTGCTTCTCTCATCACCTTAGACAATAACTCCTTTTCATATTTACGAGCTTCTTCTTTTAATAACTCTCTTTTTCTAACCCCCTCCTCTCTTGCTTTGTTTAATTCTTCTTGATATTTCTTTAATGCCTCCTCTGCTGAAGAAAATAATTCTTGAATTTCATTCTCTAACCCTTTAAATTGTTGTTCTCTTTCTTTTATAGTTGACATAACAGGCTTAATTAAAATCTGATGTAAAATAAAGGTCAAAATTAAAGCTTCTATTATTTGAATTATCAAAGTAATATCTAAATTAATCATATTTTAACCCCGTTTTAAAATTTAAACTTCTAACTTTAAGCCTTCTTTTATATTATAGCTTTAAAAAAATGTCAAGTCAAGAAAAATATAAAAAATTGAACTATTTAAAGAAATATCCCTTAAATGCAATATTAAAAAGCAAAGATAGTAAAAAATAAACAGAAATCGTAATAGATCCTCCGTAACTTAAAAATGGAAGAGGAATGCTTGTCATTGGCAAAATTCCTATAGCACCTCCTATATTAAAAATTATCTGCCCTAACAAAATTAAACAAATTCCTATACTTAAATACCTTCCCAGCCAATCTTTAACCGTGGAAGAAATATAAATAGCGTACCACAGTAAATATCCATAAAGAAATAAAAGCAGACTTACACCGATAAATCCCCAGGTCTCTGCCCAAACTGAAAAAGCTAAATCCGTTCTTTTTGCTGGTAAATAATGTAACCGCGTAGTCCAACCTTTTTTAAATCCCTGTCCAAATAATCCCCCAGAACCTATAGCAATAAGAGACTGAGTAAGCTGATATCCCCATGTTTGTGCATATTTTTCAGGATATAAATATCCAATAATTCTCCATTTTTGATAAGGAGCCAATTTATCCCACATATAAGGAAATATCAAACATCCAATTATTAAACCACTAATAATTAAAAATATCAAAAGTTTTCGAGAAATACCTAAAAACAATAAAAAACTTAAAAAAATAACCCCTATTATAAGTGCATGATCCAAATCAACACGAAGAATTAAAATTACAGGTATAAATATTAAAAATAATAATTTAAAAAATACCTTAGAAGGTAAAATACTTTCCGAATACTCTTCAGCCATTAAACTGATCAACAAAAGTAATACCGGTTTAACAAACTCTGAAGGTTCTATATTAATTATCCCTAATCTAATCCATCGCATTTTAAACACAGCCATTATTAAAAGTACTAAATTTAAAACAACATATATATAAAAAACCATTTTAAAAGTAATTTTTCTGTAATCTGTAAAAAACACAATAATTACAAAAAGTATAACACCTATAATATGCCAAATTAAATTTTTCCAAAAATATTTATAACTATCGCCCATGCTTAATTGATTAACAATACTTATTATTAATAAAAGAAACAATATTAGAAAACCGGTAATATTCTCTTTTATAAATAGTTTTATAATATTTGTTTTTTTAAAAATTTTTTCCATTTTTTTAACTTTGGGACTGATTAAAATTTAATTTATTTAAATAATCCGCAAAATAGACTTTATATAAATCTTTTGCTAAGGGCGCAGCTACCGATCCTCCGTGACCTCCATTTTCAATAAATATTGTTGTTACTATTTCGGGTTCTTTGATACCTGCATAGCTTACAAACCATGCATGAGGCTTTAATCTTTTTATTTTCTTTTCTGAAGAAGCCACCTGGGCTGTACCAGTTTTCCCACCTATTATCAATCCAGAAATAAATGCTTGTTTACCTGTTCCCGATTTTACTGTTTCTAAAAGCCCTTTGTTTATAAAATCTAAGTATTTTTTCTCTATTTTTATTTTTCTTTTTAACAATGACTTAATTTTCTTTATTTTTCCGTTAATATAATGAATTTCTTTTACTATATAAGGTTTATATAAATACCCTCCATTTATTATAGTCGCATATACCTGAGCCATTTGAAGTGGAGTAACTTGAAGATAGCCTTGACCTATAGCAAGAATAAGAGTTTCCCCAGGATACCAAGGTTTTTTAAGTTTATGTTTTTTCCATTTTTTAGTAGGAACAAGCCCTCTTTTTTCTTCGGGCCAATCAAGACCTGATAATTCTCCTAAGCCAAATTCCTTAGATATTTCAGCCAATCTATCTACATCTAACTGTGAGGCCACCCAGTAAAAATAAGTATCACAAGATTCCGAAATTGCTTTTATTAGCCCTACTTTTTCATGTTTTTTCCAGCATCTAAATCTGCGATTTTTAAAAATAAAATAGCCAAGACAATAGATACTCTGATTAGGATTTTCAATTATTCCATACTTTAAACCTGCCAAAGCGGTAATCACTTTATAAGTTGAACCTGGAGGATAAGCGCTTAAAGCTCTATTTGTTAAAGGTCTTGCAGGGTCATTTGTTACTTTCGACCATTCTTTTTGAGAAAAACCCTCTACAAATTTTTGAGGATTTACAGCTGGACTACTTACTAATGCTAAAATACCTCCGTCCTTAGGTGAAATAGCTACTATACTTCCCCTTTTATTTTCTATCAATTCAAAAGCTCTGACCTGTAATTTGTGATTAACTGTTAATACAAGATCATTACCAGGGATAGGCTCAATCCTTTTTATTACTTTCCCTAAACGCCCATAAGCATCTTTTTCAATTTCTATTATTCCATTTTTTCCTTTAAGTACTTCTTCAAAAGCTCTTTCAATGCCCCTTCTTCCAATATAATCTTCTATATCATATCCTTTATTTTTTCTTTTTAAATATTCTTCTTTTTTAATCCTTGAAACATATCCTATCAAATGGAAATAAATTTTTCCATAAGGATAATACCTTTCAGATTCTACTTCTATACTTACTCCCGGCAAATAATATAGCCTTACAAGAATTTTTGCAACTTGATCCCATGTTAAATTTCTTTTTATTAAAATTCTGCCTAAAAATTTCCTTTTTGCAAAATAATATTTTTCTTTTAATTCCCCAAAATTTTCATTCAAAATTTTACTTAATTTATACAAAATTTCTTCTTCATGATCTTTGATTATCTTTGGATCTACATAAAGTTGAAAAACCGCTCTATTTGTAGCAACTATTACACCATCAGATGTAATAATCTGCCCACGAGGAGCTCTTATTATATATTTAACTACTGACCTCTCTTTTGCCTTTTTACAGTAATAAGAATGTTTTATAACTTGAAGATAAAATAACCTCAGTAAAAGAATGCCAAATAAGAGTAAAATTGAAAATTTTATTATAGTTAAACGTTTTTTCCAAAAAAAGGGTTTTAAAATTTTTTTATTTATACCAAAACTTATTTTTATAAAGTTATCCCAACTTTTTTTCATTTTAAATATAATTTTTTAATTAAATAATAGAAAAATAAAATCCAAATATAGGTCAATAAAATATTTAAAAAACTATGCATCAATAAATTTATTATAATAAAAAATTCTATTTCTGTTCTTAATTTAAATATTAATAATATTATTAAATTAACAAATTCATAAATAACTAAAATAATAAACCATAACATTAATCTGGATTCAAAATTTTTTATTTCAAAATATCTTTCGAAATGTTCCCATAGAAATCCAATACCTACAAAACATAGACCCATTAAAATTTCTATATTTATCAAATCTAAACCTCTTAGTAAACCTGTAAAAAAAAGATAAATATAACAAACTTTATTAAAACTAATTAATGAAATACTTGCTATTGCTAAAGCAAATAATATATCTCCAGGATAAAATAGAATAGAATTTGTCAAAAAAATTTTGAATGCGTAAATTAATATAGAAAAAGGTAAAAAAAATAAAATTAATTCTTTAAAAGTCATTTATAAAGGTATTTGTGGTAACTTGATCAGTATAAATACTATGTCTAAATTATAAATATTCACTATAGGTTTAACATAGGCTCTTTTGAATAGTCCTTGAACTAATTTTTTATTTACAGAAACAATATGTCCTATTAACAAACCCGGAGGAAAAAGTGCATCTTGTCCAGAAGTTATTACTATATCTCCTTTTTTCACATCTGCATAAGAAGGAAGATAATCTAAAAAACACATATTTCCTCCTTTACCTTTTAATATCCCTCTATCCCCGGTTCTTTGAATTTTTACATCTGCTGCAAAAGAAGGATCTGTTAAAAGTAACACTTTACTCCATGTTCTATGCACCTCCACAACCTGCCCAATTAAAGCAACCGCTTTACCTCCTGCTGAAGCTAATACAGGCATTTGAGAAGAAAGCCCATCTTTACTTCCCTTATCTATAAATATTACCCTTGAAAATGGATCAAGAGGTCTGTAAATAATACGTGCTGCTATTTTTGGATATTTAATTGGTAAAGATAGTTTATAAAACTTCTCTAATTTCCTATAAATCTTTTCTCGTTCTTTATAATAATTAAGTTGAGATTTAAGAAACAAAATTTCTTCTTTTAATCGTTGGTTTTCTTTTTTTAAATTGACCAGAAATAAATAATCACTAAAAAATTTTCTAAATTTATCACTTATATATGTTCCAGATTTCCATACAGGTGAAAAAAAAATACCCAATAATTCACTAAAAATATTTCCTCCTTTTATTCCATATAATACTCCGCAAATAAATACAAAAATAAAAATAAATAATACAATTACACTTTTTTTAAAACGCATTTTTAAATTTTGTAAATAATTAGTCTAATTTTAATTTGAGAAAAAACTAAATTGCTTTTTGTTGAATAAATTCTTTTACTTTTGTTATGTCAGCAGATAATACTTTATATCTGGAAGGAAGTTTATATAATCTTTTAATTTCATCTGGTAAATCTATCTTTTTATTTAATGCCTTCTCTATAGTATCAGGAAATTTAGCAGGATGTGCAGTTGCTAAACAAATTAAAGGATAATTATTTTTAAACTTTATCCCTGCCTTAACACCAACCGCAGTATGAGGGTCTAATATATATCCTGTTTTTTCAAAAAATTCTTTTATAGTTTTTAAAGTTTCTTCCTGAGTTACTGAGGCTGAAAGAAAATCCTTTTGCACTTTTTTTATTTCTTCCTGAGAAAATTTTAAAGCTTTATTTTTTGCAAAACTTTCCATTGCTTTTTTTGTTTTTTCTGAATCTTCATCATATAGATAATAAAGATATCTTTCAAAATTACTGGCTATTTGGATATCCATAGAAGGAGTAATAGTTGGCTTTACCCTTCTTACAGAATAATCTCCATTATTTACAAATCTGCAAAGAATATCATTTTCATTTGTGGCAAGAATTAATTTTTCTATTCTTTCTCCTCCAAGCATTTTTTTTGCTATATACCCTGCAAATATATCTCCAAAATTCCCTGTAGGAACCGAAATTCTGACTTGTTCCTTGCCTTCTATTTCAGTAACTCTAAAATATGCCCAAAAATAATAAACTATCTGAGCCAAAATTCTTGCCCAATTAATTGAATTGATTGCAGTGAGATTATAGGCTTTTTTAAAATCAAGATCCATAAAAATTGCTTTGACAATCGCTTGACAATCATCAAAAGTTCCTTCTATAGCTAAATTATGAACATTTTTGTCAGTAACAGTTGTCATCATTAAAGCCTGTATCTCAGATACTCTTTTATATGGATGTAATACAAAAATAGCTATATTTTTTCTCCCTTTTACTCCATAAATACCTGCAGAACCTGTATCCCCAGAAGTTGCTCCTAATATATTAATTTTTTTTCCACTTTCTAAAAGCAATTTTTCAAAAAGGACACCTAAAAACTGGAGGGCTATATCTTTAAATGCCCAGGTAGGTCCATGAAAAAGTTCTAAAATATATATTTCTCCTACTTTTTTAATTGGAACGATTTCTTTTGCTCTAAATAAAGAATAAGCTTTCTCTATGATCTCTTTAAGTTCTTCTTCTGAAATATCTGAAATATAATATTGAAAAATTTTTGAAGCTAATTCTTTATAAGATAGATTTTTTAATTGATTTATTTCTTCTTCTGAAAGAACAGGTATTTTTTCTGGAAGTATAAGTCCTCCATCTGAAGCAAGTCCTTCAAATATTGTTTCTTTAAAATCTATCCCTGATATTCCACCTCTTGTACTTATATATTTCATTAAATTCCTTTGGTCTTTAAGATTTCTATTCTGTTTTTCATACGATCAATAAATTTTCGGATTTCTGATTTGAATTCTGCAAGACTTTGATGATTTTTTTGATATACCTTGATTAATTCATTTAACCAATATTCTGTAACTTCTTTCTCTCTGTTAATTAATTCTCTGTGAATCTTTTCTTTTAATTTAGCTAAAAGTTTAGGGTCCAGTCCTTGCATATATGTTCCCTAAATTCATTTTTTCTCTTACTTTGGCAAATATAGCACTAATAATAACATGCTCAGGAATCTCATCTTTATCTTCATAAGGTATATTTTTCAAAATAGTTTTTATAGGTTCTCCATCTATAAAAACCCTATTTAAACTAGAAATATTTTCTCCATTTTTTATACCAGGTAATAATTTTTTTTCTAACACAATTTTTATACCTGAATTTAAAAGAATATTTTCTAATTTTAAAATAACACTTTTAATATTCAAATAAGTAGCATTAAACTCATCATTATCCCCGTCGTTAAAAGTCTGCCATGTAATTTTAATAAGTTCCATTTTCTTCCTCCTTAATCCAAACTTAGTGATAATAAATCTTCAGCTAATATCACTTCCCCATCAAACTCTTTTTTTATTTTTTCTATTAAATTTTCATCTTCACTGTGTGGATAAAAGTGTGTTAACATTAATTTCTTTACTTTAGACCTTTTTCCAATAAGTGCAATATCTTGTGCACTTAAATGATGTTCAACATAAATTTTTTCTGAATTGGAACACTCAACAATTAATAAATCTACCCCTTGAGAAAATTTTATCAATTCTTCACAATATCCTGTATCACCTGAATAAACTAATTTTTTATTTTTATATTCTATTTTTAAAGCTAAACTTTCAGGATTATGTTTAACTGGTGTACTCCAAGCTTTTGCAGGTCCAATCATAAATGAATAATTTTCCTTTTTTGGAAGCTCTATAATATTGAGTAAACCTTTAGGAGGCTCTACCCAGTGACCAAATGCATTTTTTAATCCCTTATAAAACTCTTTAAATCCTTCACATGCATAAAGAGTTATAGGTTCTTTCCTAAAATATCCTAATCTATAATGAGTAGCAAAGAAAAAGGGAATTAAATCTGAAACATGATCTGGATGGAAATGAGAAATAAAAATAGCTGAAATATCATCAAGTTTTTTACCTGCTTTTAAAATCTGTTTAGTTACACATGGTCCACAATCTATAAGTAATATAAATTTATTTAATTCTAATAAATATCCTGGGGCATTCCTTTCAAGTCTTATCCATCCAGTTCCCGAGCCAAGAACAGTAAGTTTCATTCTAATTCTAAATTAATTTTGTTAATTATTTTTTTAAATTTCTCTGAGCTCAATTTATTTTTTGCTTCTTTAATAAAGATTTCGTATACCTCCTTTTCTTTTTTAAAATGCTTATATAACCAAGCCAAAAATAATAAACTTTCCCCATCTCTTTCAGGATTATTAAAAATTTCTTTTAAATATTCTAAAGCCTTTTCATAATCTCTTTTTATAAAATAAAGCTTACCCAAGTAAATCTTTTCCTCATAAGTAAGAGTTAAGGCAGAATTTAATATCTCTTCTATTTCTTCATATCTTTCAGAATCCCATAAATATTTAATTAAAGTTTTACGATATATTTCATTTCCGGGTTCCAAGAGATAGGCTTTATAAAAGTGATATTCGGCTTTTTCTGGTTCTTGTTCTTTTAAATAAACTAATCCAAGATTACAGTGAACCATGGGATTTTCCTTTTTACATCCGCACAATTCACTTTTTAAGATTTTTTCTGCTGTTTTTAATTCACCTAAGGTATAAAAAATACTTGCTTTACTTAAAGCAAGTTCTGTTGGCTGCTTTGTATATTTTTCAGCATAAGTATAACATTTTAAAGCTGACCCTAAATCTCCCCATTCATAATAAAGATCTCCTAATACATGATAAGTAAAACCTTCAAATGTAATAACTTTTTCTTTGAAAAGCCTTTTTACATGTTCAAAAGCTCCTAAAACCAAAGTCAATGGAGAGAAACCAAAATTTTCAAATTCTTTGAAAATATATTTTGGAAGAATTCCTGTTTTTCCATTAGAATTTTTAAAAAATTGCTTTAAATCATCTATATTTTTATTTTCTATAAGGATTAATTTATTTTTCCCATTGATTTTATAAACTATTTTCCCTGGTAGATTTTTATTTTCTAAATTAGATGATGTCAAAATTAGAAAAGAATTATTCCTAATTAAAAATTGCTGATTTATTTCTTTTAATTTTTCTATGTTCAGATCAGGTAGAAATTTTAATAATTCTTTAGAAGTCTTTTCTGAAAATCTTGTGAAATTAAATAACAGAGGCAATTCAAAGTATTTTTTTATTTCTTCTAAAGTATATCCTTTTTTTAAAATTTTATAAACACCGATAAAATCTGTGCCTTTTTTCCAAAAATTGAAAAATAACTGAGAAATATTATCCCATTCAATAGGATAAAAATAAATATTCTCAAAAAGTTTTATTAACGGTATTTGTTCATTTTTATTTTTTATTGAAAACAAAAACAAATATCCTGGAACTTTTCTTTTCTCAAGTACTAAATTTATTAACTTTGAAGAATAAAAGCCATTTTCTGTATTTTCAATTAAAAATCTTTCTACTAAAACTAAAGACAAGATTTCTTTATTTGAGATTTTTTTTGCAATTTCTTCAGTAGATAATCTAAATAACTTTTTTTCATCAAGAAAATTTATAGAAAGATATTCTTTAATATAAGGAATAAACCATGAAAAATTTTTAATTTTCAAAGAGTTCATAATTCAGATTGAGTTTAGATACCTGCAATCTTTTTAACAAATCTTTCAATTCTTTCCAGTGCCTCCACAAGTATTTTTTCTTCTGGCAAAAATACAATTCTAAAATGTTTAGTCCCTGGTTTTTGACCGAAACCACTTCCATGAACTACCACCACACCTTCTTCAAGAATTAATTTTTTTACAAAATCGAGATCACTGATATTTGGTAGTTTTAATTGTGGAAAGGCATAAAAAGCTCCCTTAGGTTTTACGCAAGAAATAAACGGTATATTATTAAGCCCTTCTACAATGAGATCCCTTCTTTTTCTTAAAAATGGCATAATTTTTTTTATATACCCATTTTCGTTATTAAGCGCTGGGGGGATACCAAATTGTAAAGGATGCGGTGCACATAGTCTTGCTCTTCCTAATTTATGAATAGCTTCTATATAATCTTCCAATATTTCTTTAGGACCAGAGATAATTCCCCAACCTATTCTAAAACCAGGAGCAAAATAATTTTTTGATAATCCATTAAATGTAACCATTGGTACTTCGTCACTGAGTGACGCAATTGAAATATGCTCTATATCATCATCCAAAATAAACTGATCATAAATTTCATCTGAAAAGATTACCAAATGATAAGCTTTTGCAATGTCTACTATTTGTTGAAGTATCTCTTTAGAATAAATCGCTCCTGTAGGATTATTGGGATTTATAATTACGATAGCTTTTGTTTTTTCATCTATTAAACTCTCAATATCATCTAATTTAGGCTCCCAATTTTTTTCCTCTTCGAGATAATAAAATCTTGGTTCTATACCAAATTTTGCTACAATAGCCTGATAAAGTGGATAACATGGACACGGAAGAAGTATATTTTCTCCAGGGTTAATAAGAGCTGAAATAGCAAATTCAATAGCCTCACTTGCTCCTTGAGTTATGTATATATCTACAGGATGAATACCTTTTTTTAATGCATAATTTCTAATAGCTTCTACTGCTTCTGAAATTCCTACTGAATCAGAATAAGAATTATAATTTTTCTCAAGGGCTTTACAAACAGATTTTATAACATTACGAGGAGTGGTAAATCCATATTGAACAGGATCTCCAATATTTAAATAAATTAAATCTTTACCTAATTTTTTAGCTTCTCTGGAAGCTTCTACTATATCTCTTATAGCATATTCTATAGCCCAAGTTCTAAACGCTGGTTTTATTTTAGATAAATATCCCATTTATTAACTTTTTATTTTTGTTTAATTTTCTTAATAATTCTACTAATTTTTTTTTTGTCAATCCTTCAGTTATTATTTTTATCATAGAAAGTTTATTGAATTTTAAACAAAAAATTTTAAAATTGTAAAAGCATTTTGTCACAAAGGAGGGTTATATAAATGTTTCAGTATCCATATTTTAAAAAATTTTTTTCTCTTAAAGATGTGAAAGAACCAATTTTGTTTAAGGAATTATTTCCTTATATTGAGCCTCCTAAAATATATTTTGATAAAAAATACATTCCTATTCAACCTGCGAAAAATTTTTATATTACAGATACTACTTTTAGAGATGGACAGCAAGCAAGACTTCCTTATACCCCTGAACAAGTTGAAACACTTTATAAATTTTTACATAAATTAAGCGGTCCAAAAGGAATTATAAGGGCTACAGAATTTTTTCTTTATACATCAAGAGATAAAGAAGCAGTGGAAAGATGTCTTTCCTTAGGTTATGAATATCCGCAGATTACTGGATGGATTAGGGCAAAAAAAGAAGATTTAAAACTTGTTAAAGAAATGGGACTTAAGGAAACCGGAATTTTAACCTCATGCTCAGATTATCACATATTTTTAAAACTTGGAAAAACCAGAAAACAGGCAATGGAGGATTATTTAGCTATTGTAAAAGAAGCTCTTTCTTATGGAATAACACCAAGATGTCATTTTGAAGATGTTACAAGAGCAGATATTTATGGATTTGTTATTCCTTTTGCAATAGAATTAATGAAACTTAGGGAAGAAAGTGGTATTGATATTAAAATTAGACTATGTGATACACTGGGAGTGGGTGTTCCTTATGCAGAAGCTTGTTTACCTATAAGTGTACCTAAATTAGTGAGAGCTCTTATAGATGAAGCTGGGGTTCCTGAAGAACTTCTTGAATGGCACGGACATAATGATTTTTACAAGGCAGTAATAAATGCTACTACTGCTTGGCTTTATGGTTGTACTTATGTAAATACTACTTTACTTGGAATAGGTGAAAGAACAGGAAATACACCCTTAGAAGCTATGGTTTTTGAATATATTGCATTAAAAGGTACAACAGATGGAATGGATACTACTGTAATAACCGAAATAGTAAATTATTATAAACATGAACTGCGTGAAAAAATATACGAAAGACAGCCGTTTGTAGGAGAAGAGTTTAATGCAACTAAAGCAGGAATTCATATTGATGGAATTATTAAAAATGAAGAAATATATAATCCCTTTGATTCTAAAAAAATTCTTAACAGACCTATTCAAATTACCATTACAGATAAAAGCGGGACAGCGGGAATTGCTTACTGGATTAATACCCATTTTGAACTTGACGGAGATAGAAAAATAGATAAAAAGCACCCAGGTGTAGTAAAAATTTATAAAAAAATATTAGAAGAATATGAAAAGGGACGAATTACCCCTATCTCTCATGAAGAAATGCTTGCTTTAACTAAAAAATATCTTCCAGAATTATTTGTTTCTGAATTAGATCATTTAAGAAAATTTGCTGTAGATATCATGAAAAAATATTTAGAAGATTTGCTTCAACATCCAGATATAACTTCTATGGATCCCCAAAAAATTAAACCAGTGTTTAATCAATTTTTGGATGATCATCCTTATATTCAATTTATTTATATAATAGATCCTGAAGGAAAACCTGTATGCGGTGTAACTAATGATTTGGAATATAAGAAAAAATTTAAAGAACTCTTAGCTAATGAAACCTTTGAAGATAGAGAATGGTTTATTAAACCTTTTAAAACAGGAAAAATATATGTTTCTAAATTTTATACTTCAAAAATTACTTCAAGTTTATGTATAACTATTTCTGCCCCTGTAAGAAATGAACTTGATGAAATAATTGGTGTTCTTGGAGTGGATATCAGATTTGAAGATATTGTAAAAATGGAAGACGGAAGTCATGAAAAATTGGATGAAAAAAATTACAATTCCGAAGAAAATAATATTTAAACAATTTGCTTTAAAAGTTGTTTTAATTTAGATGAAATTTTAATTTTAAATTTTTTATAAGTTTTGGGAGAATAATTTAATTTTGGCAAAATTTCATTCAATTGATGTTTAAGTCTGTTTCTTATTTTATTTAAATCTTCGGTATATAATTTTTGAGTGTCTTTATAAGCCAAAATTAAAAGGCTTTTAGCATTTTCTTTTTCTACTGGTGGCTCTTCACCCTTCAAACACAACCAATCATATTCAGGTTGTGCATTTTTATATATTCTATAAAGATCTTTTGCCCCTGGATAAAATTTTTTCCCTGGTGAAAGTTTGGCTTTTGGTTTGCCTTCGTATTCGACCAATTTATAAGCAATATCTAAATATGGCTGATCTACTGAAACTCCCAATTTTGTGCCTATACCAAAACCATCAACAGGTATTTCTTTTTCTTTTAATTTCAAAATAACCCTTTCATCTATACCACTGCTTAAAAATATACCTGTATTTTTTAAACTACCTTTATTTAAGATTTTTCTTACTTCTATACTTAATTTTTCTAAATTACCGCTATCAATTCTTACACCTTTAAGTTTGATACCTTTTTCTTTAAAATAATCCTTCAATTTAACTACTTTGCGAGCACCTTCAAGTGTATTATAAGTATCAATGAGAAGAATAGTATTATCTGGATAAGTTTCTGCATATGTTTTAAATGCAGTTTCTTCATCAGAAAAAATTTCCACAAAAGAATGTGCCATAGTACCTGTAACTGGGATTCCAAAAAGTTTACCTGCTAAAACATTACTTGTAGCTTTAAACCCTGCTATATAACTTGCTCTTGCCACATGTAAACTCGCATCGATGCCGTGTGTTCTTCTTGCAGAGAAATCAATACATGAGATATCTCCTGCATGAAGAATAGAAAGAATAGCTTTACTCACTGAAAGGATTTCTATATGAAAGGTATTTAAAATTAAAGTTTCTAAAAGCTGAGCTACTGGGAGTTCTGCAGTAACCTCACAAATTGGTTCATTTTCAAAAAAAATTGTTCCTTCAGGTAAAGCTCTTATTTCTCCCTTAAATCTAAAATTTTTTAAATAATCCAAAAATTTTGGCTTAAATATCTTTAAACTTTCCAAATATTCCAAATCTTCTTCTGAAAATCTAAATTTTTCTAAAGCATTTAAAAAAGGCTCAAGCCCACAAGCAATAAAAAATGGTCTTTTTTTTGGTCTTTTGCGAATAAATAAACTGAATGTAGCATTACCTATATATTCTCTTTCAACATAAATTTGTGCCATGAGTAATTCGTATAAATCTACAAATAATCCTAAAGATTGAGAAAAAAACATAGATTATATTAATTTTACTTTATAAATTCGTTTCATCCTTTCTAATGCAAATTTATGAAAATCCTGATCAAAATCTGCCACAGCTTTGATAGGTATTATGATTTTATAACCTCTCTCATAAGCATCTTTGGCAGTATCCATTACACAAATACTTGTACAAACTCCTGTAAGCCAAAGTTCTTTTATTTTTAAATCCCGAAGTAAATTTTCCAGATTTGTTTTATAAAATCCTGAGAATCTGGTTTTAGGAATAATATAAATTTTGGGATAATCCTTAGGTTCTATTTTAAGTTCTGAAATAATCTCAGCCCCCCAAGTTCCTTTTATACAATGTGGAGGAAATGCTGTAAATTCTTCATCATTTTCTTGATGGGAGTCACAGATGTATATGAGAGGTAAATTTTGTTTTTTGAATTCTTCTATAAGTTTTTTTATTTCTGGAATAATTTGCCTCGCAGATTCCCCACAAAATAAAATACCTTTTTCATCTATAAAATCATTTAACATATCAATAATAAGTAATGCTTTCATAACTGGTGAAAATTTATAATAATTTTTTGTTATTTCAAGTATTTTATATTTTTCTTAAGTTTAATTTGATTTTTGCTGAAATTAAAGTATAGTTATTTGTAAAAAAATTTAAAATTAAACTAAAATGAGACAATTTTGCAAAATTTTAATTTTATTATTGAGTTTATTTTTTTTAAATTCAAATTTTCTTTACTGCAAATCAAATTCGCAAACACCTACTATTACTGTTGAATCGACTGCTTTTAGTAAAATTATTATAAGAATCCCTGATTTTAAAGGTGACCTTTTACTTTCTTCTAAACTAACCCCGCTTTTAAGGAAACTCTTGAATTATCATCTTATTGTCCTTGCTTTAAAAAATCCTCCTTTACCTGGTTTTAAAACTAAGGAATTTTATTTAAAGGGTACAGTAACACAATATAAAAAATCAATTTATCTTAAAGCTGAGCTCTGGGACATTTTAAAAAATCAGCAAATAAAACCTTTTAATTTTTTTGGAGATTATAAGCATCCAGAAGCACCTGTTTATCTTTTATGTAATCGTATAATAAAAGAAATTTCAGGATATCAAGGTATTGCTACTACTAAAATCGCTTTTGTTAAAAGAAGTATGAATGGAGATACACTTTATGTAATGGATTTTTCTAAACTTCATTTAAAAAAAATAAAAACTGCTGATTTGATACTTTTCCCTAAGTTTTCTCCTTCCGGAAGAAAGATAGCTTATATTATTTATAAAAATGGTAAATATATATTAGAAATTACAGATCTTTATATAGGGCATATCCAGAAGTTTTTTATAAATGGACTAAGTTCTTCTCCAATATGGTACCCTGATGAAAAAGCGCTTATTCTTACTCTTTCTGAGGGAAAAAATGTAAATATATATAAATTTGATCTTTTAACACATAATCTATATCCGTTGATCCAAGGTAAGGGTATTTGTCAGGCAGGAAGTATTTCGCCTGATGGAAGATATTTAGCTTTTGTCTATGATAAAGGGTTAGGTCCTCAAATTTATCTAATGAATTTGGAAACAAAAAAAATTTTCAGGGTTTCTTTTGAGGGAAAATACAATACATCTCCAAGATTTTCACCAAAAGGGGATTATTTGCTTTATCTTTCACAGTCTTCAGGAACAAGACTTATTTTATACAATATAAAGCATAATAAAGCTAAAATACTGGATCTTCCTTTATCTTTGGAAGACCCTGTATTTTCTTATACAGGGGATTATATATTAGCCAGGGGAAAAGGAAAGGAAGGAACCGGAATTTATATTATTCATTTAGATTCTCAGTTGTATTATCTTTATTTACCTGGGAAAAATTTCTTATTTCCGGATTGGTCAAAACTATGGTGAATCTTTTTATAAATATTTTGCAAGACTTAAATCACTTACTATAACTGTTGCTCTAAGAGCAGCATCATAAGCAGTAATTAATCTTTGAAGATCTGTAGCAAGTTTAGTAAGATCAGCGCCTTCGATGTTTCCTAAATTAGTTTTTAATGTATCTTTAAATTTTTCATAAAGATTCTTTTTCACTTCTAAATGGCGGATCTTTGTTCCTGTTTCCCCTCTTATAGAAGCAATATAATTGTATATGTCGTCAAGTTTGGCAATAAACTTTTGAATATCATACTGTTCTTTTCTAAAATCTTCTATATTATTGGCCTCTAAAGTTCTTTTTAATCCTATTAAAGTTTCAAAAATCCCGGAATCCATAAAAATAACTTGACCATTTCTTCCCAGTTTTATTTTCATATTTTTATCATATTCTAAGGTAAGATCTTTTATAGAGCCATTATAAATCACTTTTTCTATAATTTGTCCATCAGGTAAAGATTCTTTAATTAATTTAAATGGTTTTTCTCCTGGTGTATATCCTGTAGTTTTTTGTCCAGCAAAAATATATTTTTCTCCCAGTTGAGAATTAGCAAGGCTTAAAATCGTTTCAATTATACTTCCTATTTCCTTAGCAATAGCTTCTCTTATATTTTTATCATTAATATCATTAACAGATTGAATAGCAAGAACTTTAGCTCTTGCAATAAGATCTTCTACTTGTGCAAGAGCAGATTCTTGAGCTTTTAAAAATGCTATACCTTCATCAATTGTTCTTTGATACCTTTCAACTCTTGCAATACTTTGTTTATAATGAATAGATAACCTAATCTCCGATGGATTATCTGAAGGATAAAGAAAATTTTTTCCCGAAGAAATCTTAAGTTGAGTTAATGTTATTTCAGAAGAGAGCCTTTCAAGATCTGCCAAAATCCAGTCATATTTTGTATTAAATCCTATTCTCATTTTTAATTTCCTTTTATTCTTTTATTTCAAGTAAAGCCTGTAACATATCTTCTACTGTAGTAAGAACCTTTGCAGAAGCTATAAAAGCCTGTTGATACTTAATAAGCTCGGTCATTTCTTCATCAAGAGAAACTCCTGAAACACTTTCTTTTATAGTTTTCAATTGTTTTATTATTTCTTCTATAAATTCCTTATTTTCTTTTACAGTTTTTGTAGCAATTCCTATATCTTTTATGATATTCGAATAATAATCATCCAAAGTAGTTAACCCTAAAGATTCTCTTATTTGGGAAGGAACATCAGCAATTATTTGAGCAATGCGATTGTCTCCTCTATCCAATATATACCCTGAAAGATTATTAATTACTCCATAATTATATGGGGCTTGAATAATATTACCGCTTCCATCATCTATTTCATCCTGCACAACAAAACTTCTTGTGTTATAAAGCCCTGTTGTTTCTAAGATTAATTTTCCTTCTCTATCAAGTCTTGCAGAAATATCCCATTGAACATTCTCAGGAGCATTTATTATTTGTAATAAATCAAACAAAGTTTTATTATTTGCCAGATTTAAAATTTCATTCAAATCAATTCTAAATGGTTCTATTTCAGGTGTTGTAGTGTCTGTGTCAATTGGATTACCCTTTTCATCGAAAAGATAAAAAGAAAGATAATTTTCATAACTTGTATTTAAATTAAAGTCCTCTAAACCAGTCATTACTCGTGTTATATTGATTCCATCCCATCTAAATGCTGGTATATGCATATTTTCATTATTTAAAAACTCTACAAAACTCGTAGTTGAAGAGGGTGTAGTACCTGTAAAATACTCACCAATTTCAAATCCATAAGCAGTAGTTTGATTAGGCTCGAGTGTAAGTATGAGATAATTATTAGAATCTATATATGCCCTTAAATATGGAAGCCTATCTAATTTATTAATTATTTCTTGTAAAGTATCTGTTGAATTAATATTTATTGCATAAGAAGAAAATGTTTCATCCCATTCAATTAAAGTATTTATTCCTGATGCTCTTTCATCAACAGTAAAATAAACTGCCTCAGGTGGAGCATTTTTCAGATCAAGTTCAAATTTTAGTATTTCATTTTTAATAGTTGCTTTTATTCCTTCAGAACCATCAAGTATTTTAGGAAGTTCTGAAATTTCTGTTCCGGAATTAAGGGTTATAGTTTTTAAAATATTTCCATTAGCATCTTTTATGTATATGTTTACATCATCAAGTAAGACATCGGTAGTGTAAGTAGCTTCGTAAAAAGGTTCTGGAGGAACTGAAAATTTTTCACCTTTTTCGTTATAGAAATTAATATAAAGTCTATCTATCTCAAATCCTGTATAAGTGGGATCTACAGAAGTATTGCTTTTAAATGTTCCAAATAAAGGATTTTTACTTCTAAATGCAGTAGGATCCATTTTACCACTTGAAACAAGTTCTGGTTCACTAATTAAAATTGGATTAACTTTAAAATCAATGGGATCTTTTCCTACAAAAAATACATTTAAACCAGTTGCAAGAAGTATCCCACATGTATCATTTGAAAATGCAAAAGAAAAATTATCTTTTGCTTGAATAACAAGTTTACCATTTCTTACAATTGCCTGGATATCCCAGTCCGAAGCACTTCTATAAAAACCTGCTTCTTGAAGTGCAGAATTAATTACATTTTGTAAATCTGTTAAAGTTGCATTTATACTCACTCCATTAAGATTAACTTTCACAGGCGTGATTTTCCCAGTAGGATCTTTTATCCATAGATAGAAAAATCCGGAAAGCTGAGTTCCGCTACTGTCTTTTTTTAAATCTAAAAAATATGGCAGTTCTTTAATATATTGATTAACTGAATATACCCCTTCAAGTTCTCTTGTAAAAAATGTAAGACCTACACCTTGAGTATAATAGGAATTAACAGCTTTTATCAATTCTTCTCCAAAAATTTTAAGTTCTCCAGCAAGATTTATTTCTTCAACTCTTCTTTGATATGCAGGATCATCAAAATTACCAAAATCAACAGGACCTGTAATAGAAAAAGAAAGTTCTCCAGGGCCTCTATAGAGATCTTCTATAAAAAGTCTACCATCTTTTATATATGCATCAACAGTATAATTAAATGCGAATTCTATAGCATTTAAAAGATCTCCAATTGTTTCATTTCCCGTACTCACTGTAAAATTTCCAGAAATGGAATTTCCAAAATGATCCATACCTGAAAAAGTAAAAGTTCCCGTAGTTATTCCCAACTCGTTAAATGTTGTGCTTTCAGTAATGGGTTCTCCAGTTAGTGTATAAACTGATTCATCACCTGAAACATATTCATAATTATATTCATCGGAAATTTGCTCAAGAAGCCTTAACCAACCTCCAAGTTCTCCAGAGGTTATTTCTTTACTTGTAATAAGAACTTTTTTATTATTCGGTCCTATCCAGTATATACCTTTTCCTGAAACTTCGAGCTTCCAAAATTGATTTAAATTTACCAAATTAAACCCTTTTTCTAAGATAATATTATAAGCCCCCTCCTTAGTTTCAAAATATTGAATATCAACTAATTGAGAAAGTTCAGCAACAAGTTGATCCCTTTTATCTCTTAAATCATTTGCTGATTTCCCACCAACTTCCTGAGCTATTATCTCTTGATTTAAACTTGCAATTTGTGAAGCAAGCGTATTAATTTTTTCTACCAGCTCTTGTAGTTTAACATTTATTTGATCTTCCAAATCCTTCATTCCCTGAAATTTAGTCTTTAAACTTTCTGCAATTAATTTACCATATTCTATTACTTCTGAACGAGCAGAGAAACTTTCAGGATAATTAGCCAAATTTTGCCAAGCATTCCAAAAATCCTTTAATATACCTAAAAGACCACTTTCATTAGTTTCATTAAAGTAACTTTCAAGAATAGTAAGTCCTGTTTCTTCAGCAGAATACATTCCATAATCAGTTTTTTTTAAATTGATATTTTTTTCGAGAAAAATATCAAAATATCGTATAATTTTTTCGATCTTAGCCCCTCTCCCAATGGGACCTATAAAGGAAGGTTCTGGAGGATAAGTAGTTTCTATAACTTTTTGTCTGCTGTAATTTTCATTATTCACATTAGAAATATTATGAGTTATTACTTGAGTAGCAAGTTGAAAGTTTAAAAGTGCATTTTTTGCTATATTTAAAGCAGATATCAATCCAGCCATTATTTTTATATCTTTTAGTTAAGCAGTTTTGGAAAAAATTTTAGGTTCTCTTTTTATTTTGTTTATTCCATAAATTTCTTTTTCTTCGAGAAGATCTGTTAGAAATCTGTAAGCTTCTTCAATAAAATTTATTCCTGCCTGAATAATTTTTTTATTATGTTCATTCTGAATTATTATTTCTTTTAAAATTCTTTTTTCTTGGGGAGTTAATTCTTTATCTTTTAAATATTTTGCTAACCTCGCTTTATAAGAGGCCCATTTTAATATTTCTTCTATAGCTCCATTAATAAGGGCTATTCTTTCATTTTCTACTACTTTTTTTAATTCAAGTAATTCCTGTGAAATCATTTTTTTCCTCCTTTATTTATTATCGGAATTATTTGAAATTTTTTTAAAATAAGCACTATTTAATAATTGTTTATATAAAAAATCTCCCAGTCCTCTTGGTTTTCCTGAAATTATTTCAGCTACTTCTTGATAAAAGTAATCTCTATAAATTTTCACTTTCAGAGTTTCAGGGAATAGACCACTTTTTATAATGGTCTTATCAAGTCCTTTTAAAATCTCATACCAAAAAAGTGCCTCAAATTCAGTTGTAACTCTTTTTAAAGCTTTTTTAGGATCTTTTTTTTCAAGATTAACAATATTCTTTAAATTAGTGTAATAAATTACATAGTCTTTCATTTTCAAGTTATTTAAATAATTATTAAATCAGCATGTAAAGCACCAGCAGCTTTTATAGCTTGAAGGATTGCTATAAGATCATTAGCTGTTGCACCAACTGCATTAAGTGCTCTTACAAGTTCTCCAAGGGTTGCTCCTTTTTCTATAATTACAACTTTTGCTTTCTTTTCTTTTGCTTTTATCTCTGTTCTCGGAACAATTACAGTTTCTCCAGGAGAGAATGGATAAGGTTGATAAACTTCAGGGTATTCTCTAACCTCCACACTTAATCCTCCGTGAGCAACTGCTACCTTTGAAATCCTCACATTTTCACCTATTACCACAGTACCTGTTCTTTCATCTATTACTACTTTTGCTGGTGAATCTGGTTTTATTTCTAAATTTCCAATCTCAGCAAGAAGTTTTACTACCTTTCCTTTATAAGAAGACGGTACAATTAGTTCAATATTTCGAATATCCTTTGGTTTTGCGTAATTTCCTTTAAGATAAAGATTTATAACATTGGCTACATCAAATACTGTAGTATAATCTGCTTCTTTTAAGGACAAGATAAGTTTATTTTCGTTATTAAGAGTTTGTAAATTAACTGGTCTTTCTACAATTGCTCCATTTGGTATTTTACCTGCTGTGGGATGTGTTGTTTGAACTCCTGCACCTCTTCCCTGAACAGCAAATCCTCCCAGAGATACAGGACCCTGAGCAAAAGCATATACTTTACCATCTGGACCTATAAGAGGAGTTAGAAGTAATGTACCTCCCTGAATACTTTTAGCATCTCCAAGAGAAGACACTTCTACATCTATTTTTTGACCAGGCATTACATAAGGAGGAAGATAGGCTGTTACCATTACGGCAGCTACATTTTTAAGAATAATCTGTTCTTTTGGAACTTTTACACCGAATCTCTCAAGCATATTTACTACAGATTGAATAGTAAATTTACTTAAAACACCATCACCTGTTCCTTTAAGTCCTACAACAAGTCCATATCCTACCAGATAATTTCCTCTTACACCTTCTATATCAACTATGTCTTTTAGTCTCACTCCAAAAGCTGTGTTTATAAAAATTAAAATTATAAAAAGCAATAAAATTAATCTATGCATAATATTTATCCTCTATTAAAATAACCAAAATAGGTGTAAAAATCTTGTAAGAATTCCAGGACCACTTACAGCCTCACTTGAAGGACCCTTGCCACTATATTCTATATAGGCATCAGAAATTTGTGTAGAAAGTACAGAATTATCAGGAGCTATATCTTCTGGTCTTACTATTCCTGTTAAAAAAATATATTCTAAATCTTTATTTCTTTTTATTGTTCTAACTGCTTGAATAACAAGATTTCCATTTGGCAATACTTTTATTACTCTTGCAGTAATAGTTGCTATGATTTTACTCTCCCTTGAAATTTGTCCTTGACCAGATGTTGAGGTCTCCAAATTACCATTAAAAAGAGAGCTTGGTTCTGCATCAGGGAAAATATTTGGTATTTTATTTTCAAATCCTAATAATTTTGAAATACCTGCAGATGCTGAACTTTTTTTAGATGATTTCTGCTTAACTGTATTTGAACTTTGATAATTTTCCACTATTTTTATTGTAACTATATCACCAACTCGCCTTGCTCTGAGATCCGAATAATCGAAAGCTGTAATTCCTTCTTTATATAAAGAACCTTTACTTACAGGTTTAGGTTTAGGATAGGTAATCTTAACTTCCGGGGGAGGAGGTGGTGAAGGAGGAACTTTTGGATTATATTCAAAACACCCACAGAGAGAAAAAGAAATAAATAATAACTTTACTCCTAATCTTATTAAGTTTATTAAACTTATTTTCATTTTAAAAATTCACCTCTACTTCTTTTTCTGAAATTACTTTAGCCTGTAAAATTTTTTTACTACTTAAGTTTTTAACTTTTATAAATTCTCCTTTTTTTCCATTCTGAAGAGCTATTCCCTTTGCTCTTACAATAAAATTTCTTCCTCTTGCTACTATATAAATTTCCTGATTTCTTTTTATAATCACTGGTTTTTCAAGGTGTGAAAATCTCAATATTGTACCTGGTTTAAGACTCATTCTAACCTGTTTACCTATTGCTATAGCTTTATCAAAGATCACATCTTGTGGAATGCGTGAAACTGAAATAGTCTCTATTTTTAAATCTTTTTCTGTTAAAATACTTTTGTCAGATACAGGCCTTGTTATAACTACTACAGGGATCCGTGTTTCTATGTATCCCCATAATCTTACTGTTGTAAAAAGTTTTCCGTATTCATTATAAAACTTTAAAATCACTACATTTGAACCAAGCTTAGGTACACCCATAAATTTAACTTGATATCCATAATATCTCGGAATTTTTATATTTTCTGGTTGGATCTTAAAGTCTCTTAAAAATATCCTTCCCTTTACCCACTTAAGCTCTTTCTTTATTTCTTTTAGAAATATCCTTTTAAAATCAAAATGAGAATAAAATTCTTCAGCTTGAAGATTAAAACTTCCAAAAAATAAAAAAATTATTACCAAAATTATGATTTTTTTCATGTTTTATTCACCTATTATCTTTTTAAAGCATTAGCAATTTCCAAAAGTTGGTCAGCAGTTAACACTCCTTTAGAATTTGATTCATAGGCTCTCTGAGTTATTATCATTTTTACCATTTCTTCTACTACATCTACATTTGACATTTCTAAATAACCCTGAGCAATGGTACCAAATCCATTTTGTCCTGGGACACCTTCTATTTCATCTCCTGCTGCATCAGAAATTTTAAAAAGATTTCTACCAACCGCGTATAATCCTGCTGGATTAGGAAAGTCGTATAAAAGAATTTGACTTTGTGCAAGAACATTTCCATTAGGATCAAGCGCACTTATTCTTCCATCAGGAGTTACTTCAATTTTAAAAGTACCTATAGGCACAGTAAATTCTGGATAAAGTCTTGCTCCATCAGGGGTTACTATATATCCATCTCTATCAATTTTAAAATTTCCTGCACGAGTATAAAATTCCTCTCCACCCATTATTACTTTAAAAAATCCTCTACCCTCAATAGCCAAATCAAGTTCCTGATTCGTAAGTTGATATTCTCCCTGTGTGAAAATTTTTGATACAGCTACTGGCCTAACACCGAGTCCAATTTGCATCCCTACAGGAGTTAATGTTCCTTCAATTGTCAATGCACCAGGAAGTTTAATATTTTGATAAAATAAATCTTCAAATTCCGTTCTACTTTTTTTAAAACCTGGTGTATTTACATTAGCAAGATTATTAGCAATTACATCCAACTGAAGCTGTTGAGCCTGCATCCCGGTTGCAGCACTCCATAAAGCTCTTATCATGTTTGTACCTCCTTATTTTTGTGAAATAGTTATTAATCTTTCTGTAGTATCATCTAATGCTTTAATTGACCGCTGGACAGCTTCAAAACCCCTATGAATTTCTATTAAATTGACCATTTCTTTTAAAATATTTACATTAGAATTTTCTACATATCCCTGTTTTATTTCGTACTCAGTGGCAGGCAGTTCCGAAGCTCCTTCAGAAATGTAAAGATTCTTTCCTATCTTTTTTAATTTTGTTAGATCATCAAAAGTTACTATATCAAGTCTTCCAATTTCTGTTCTATCTATAGATAAAATACCTTCTATAGAAACTTGAAATTTCGAATCTTCCATAGTAATTAAACCCTCTCTTGTCATTCCCGGATCTATTACTACTGGGGCACCATTTGCTAAAACTGGATATCCATCTGGTGTTACAAGCCTTCTTTGAGAATCCAAAGTAAAATTTCCTGCTCTTGTATAAGCTATCCCATTAGGTGTTTTAACTTTAAAAAAACCTTCACCTACAATAGCCAAATGTAAAGGATTCCCTGTATATTCCAACACACCTTGTTCCATTTTTATATATTGATTCGTTTCTTTAAAAATTCTTTTATATTTTGGTCCTATTTTTTTCATTAATACTTCTTTAAATTCTAAACCATCACTTTTATAACCCGGGGTATTTACATTAGCTAAATTATTAGTAGTAACTATTAATTTTCTTTCTAAAAGCTGTGCAGCTTCCAAAGCTTCTAATAATCCAAGCTGAGGATTAATTTTTATTCCAGCCATTTTTTAATTCCTAATTTTAGGAATCAAAAATTGTGCCTATGAATGGAATCAAAAATTTTTATCAAAACTGTAAGAATTTGAAAGAAAAAGGAAAATATTTCCTGATTAAAATTAAAAATTTAGGAAATTATTTCCGTCAAAAATTTAACTTAAATGTCAATTTTTTTATTTTTTCCAATAAAATGGAACCAAAAGAACAAGTACAGTATAGTATTCCAATCTTCCTATTAACATACAAAAAATAAGAACCCATTTTCCTATAGGAGATATAAAAGCAAAATTCCCTGTAGGTCCTGCTTTTCCAAAAGCAGGACCTACTCCATTAAGACAAGTAACTACTGTTGATAAAGCAGTAAGAAAATCCAAACCTGTAGCACTCATAATTACTGTAGCAATTGCAATAGTTACAAAATAAATAAACATAAATCCCCATATACTTGACAAAATATCATCATCTACAGGTTTTCCATCAAGTTTGATAACTTTTATAGCTCTTGGATGAATTAATTTATATAATTCTCTATATATATGTTTAATCATCATTAAAATACGTATAATTTTAGGGCCTCCTGAGGTTGAACCAGCCATAGCTCCCAAAAACAGACATAGCAAAATAATTGTCTGAGCAAAAGGGGACCATTTAAGATAATCATAAGTGGTCAATCCTGTGGTAGTAGCTAATGAAATTACTTGAAAAGCTCCATATCGCAATGCTTGAAAAAACGAAGAGAATGAATTTGTCAAAATTAAATTTATAGTTACTAATAAAGATAAAACTAACAAATTAATTATATAAAATCTAAATTCTTCTCTTTTCCATATCTTTTTTATCTCCCCTTTTAATAAGCTGAAGTATAAAGAAAAATTTGTACCCCCCATTATCATTCCTATTATTACTATCATCTCTATAAAAGGATTTTGATAATACCCTATACTTGCATTTTTTGTGGAAAAACCTCCGGTTGCAATTATAGTAAAACTGTGACATATAGCATCAAATAGATTCATTCCGGAAATATGAAGCATAAAAATAATAAAAGCGGTTATACCTAAATAAAGTTTCCATAAAGATTTAGCAGTATCGATGATACGTGGTTTTAGTTTATCAACACTTATATCTGCAACTTCAGCTTTAAATAATTGCATACCTCCAGACCCCATCCAAGGAAGAATAGCAAGAGCAAAAACAATAATCCCACCACCACCAATCCATTGAGTAAGCGCTCTCCAGAATAAAATAGGCTTAGATAAATGTTCTACATCTGTAAATACACTCGAACCTGTGGTAGTAAAACCTGAGATAGATTCAAAATAAGCATCTGTAAAACTTGGAAGAACTTTTGAAAAATAATAAGGAAGAGAACCTAAAAAAGCAATTATTATCCAGCTCAGAGTAACGGTGATAAAAGCTTCTCTATGTCCTATATCTGTCCCTCTGTATTTATAAGTTAAAAAATAAAAAATACAACCTGTAAATAAAGAAATACTCATTACTTTTAAAAAAAGATAAATATCTGCAAAAGAATGATAAATTAAAGCTACAATTATAGGAAGTAAAAAAAAGAAAGAAAAAATAATAAGAATAACTCCAATAAAATGGAAAACAGAGCCCAATCTCATTATTTAAGCAGTTTTTCTAAGCTTTTTATAGAATCTTTATGAGTAAAAAATATTACCCTATCTTTTTCGTAAAGAATATCTTTCCCTGACGGAAGAATTATTTTTTTACCTCTTATTATTATTCCTATAATGGTATTTTTAGGAAATTTTATTTTTTCCAAAGGTTTATTTATAATGTAAGATATAGGCTCCAATTCCACTTCCATTATCTCGGCTTCATGTTCACCTATAGCAGAAAGAGATAAAATTTGTCCTTTTCTTATATACCTTAAAATCATACTTGCAGTTAATAATCGTGGATTAATTACTGACTGAATACCAAGATGATGTGCTAAAGAAACATATTCGCTTTTATTAACTATGGCAATTGTTCTTCTTACACCTAATTTTTTTGCCAGTAAACAAGACATTATATTTAATTCATCGCTATGGGAGGTAGCTATAAAGACATCCATATCCTGAATGTTTTCTTGTAAAAGAAGGTTTTTATCTGTTCCATCTCCGCAAAGTACTAAAGAATTATTCAATTTTTCTGATAAAATACGGCATTTTTCAGAATTTTTTTCAATTATTTTTATTTCTGCTTTTTCTTCGATATTGGAGGCTATATAAAAAGCAATTCTTCCACCTCCAACAATCATTATTTTCTTATCAATTTTTTCAGCTTCTCCAAAAATTTTGGCAATTTCATTTATATCCTCTTTTTTAACAAGTAAATAAATCAGATCTCCTTGTTTTATATAATCTTCACCACGAGGAATAATAACTTCTTCGTCCCTAACAATAATACCTATTATGAAATCCTTTTTTATTGAGCTTCTCAACTCTTTTAACTTTTTACCTATTAAATAACTGTTTTCAGGAATTTTATAGGCAATAATTAGAACTTTTCCTCTCTCAAATTCTAAAACTTCGGAAGCAAAAGGAATTTCAAGGAGTCTTATTATAGCATTTGCTGCTTCCAATTCGGGATTTATTACAGAATCTATATCTAAGTTTTCTTTGCTTAAAAGAATTTTATTAAAATAATAATCTGGATTTCTGATACGAGCAATTTTCTTTTTTACATTAAACATAGATTTAGCCAGAAGACATGCTATCATATTTGTTTCATCACTGTTTGTTACAGCTAATAGCAAATCAGCATTATCTGCCCCTGCTTTTTTTAATGCATTGGGATCACCTCCTTCAGCCTCAATAACTCCTACATCAAGTTCTTCTGCAATTTTTTTGAGTTTATTCCCATCTTTATCAATAAGAACTACTTCTACACCTTCTATCGCCAAATATTTTGCAACCTGATAACCTACTTCTCCTGCTCCTATTATTATTGTTCTCATATTTTCTCCTTGTTAATTTTGTTTTTTATAAAAACTGTATAATCCTAAAATTCTATCAATTATAATTGAGGCTGCAGATCTTACAGAAAGATGATTATATTCATCCAAACGTCCCCAAATAGGTTCTAAGAAATAATCGCATATATCAAATACTTCTTCACAAAGTCCCCAGGCAGTTCCAAGAATTAAAGCTACTGGCTTTTCCCATAAAAGTTTTTGAACATCTTTATAAGTGATATATTTTCTTTTAGGTGACGCATCAGTTGCTAATAAAATCGGTCTTTCTCCTTCTATCTTTTCTACCTCTAAAATTGCATCTTTAAGAGAAGAAGTTATTTTTAAAATTTTAATAGCTTCTTTTCTTAAAGGATTATATTCTGCGCCCTTCCCTTTTAGCCAATACTCTATAAGTTTTTCAGCAAGATTTCTTTGATCCTCTAAAGGTTGAATCACATAAACTCCTTTGATTCCATAAGTCCTTCCAAGTCTTGCAAGATCATGAAGATCAAAATTAGTAATAGCTGAAGCTATTTTTTTTCTATTTTTATCAATTACCGGATAATGAACTAAAAATACATAGAATCTTTGTTTTGATAAAAGTTCTTTCAAATACTGCCAATCTTTTTCTGAGAGATTAATTTCATGAAAGAGATAAGGACGTTTTTTTAATGTAATTTCTAAAGAAACTCTACGACGGTAATTTTCTATCTCTGCATGATTCCCACTTAAAAGAACATTTGGAACTTTCCAGCCCATAAATTCTCTTGGCCTTGTATAACAAGGATATTTCAATAATCCTGTTGAAAAAGATTCTTTTTCTATTGAATCTTTTTTCCCTACAACACCAGGTACAAGTCTCGCAATAGTCTCTATGAGAACTAAGCTCGCTACCTCTCCTCCAAAAACTACATAATCTCCTATAGAAATTTCTTCATCAACCATATTTTCTCTGATTCTTTCATCGATTCCCTCATATCTTCCACATATCAAAATTATATCTTTTTTTTTCAACAATTTTTCAGCTAATTTTTGAGTTAAATGCTCTCCTTGAGGCGAGAGATAGATTGTCCAGGCAGAAGGATACTCTGTTTTTATAAAATTGATTGCTTTATAAAGTGGTTCTGGTTTAAAAACCATACCTTCTCCACCACCAAAAGGTTCATCATCCACAGTTTTATGCTTATCTTCTGCAAAATTTCTTAGATTATAAAGATGTATGTTTATTAATCCTTTTTTTATTGCTTTCCCTAAAAGCCCAACTTTTAAAGGAGAATCAAAATATTCAGGAAATATAGTAATTATATGAAAATTCATAATTTTAAGATCTTTGACTTTCTACCAGAGCTTTAATGTCTTTTGTTAAAATAAGTTTATCTTTAAAATTTATTTCTTCTACATATTCTTCAATTAAAGGTAAATAAAATTCATCTTCTTCTCCTTTTACAAGAAGAAGTTCATATTCACCCATAGGCATAATCTCTTTTACTTTTCCCCAATTATATCCATTTTTATCTTTAACTTTAAATCCTATTATTTGATAATAATAAAACTCATCTTCTTCTAAAGGAGGTAAATCTTTAAGATCTACATATAAAACTCTATTAACTAAATATTGAGCTTTTTCAAAAGATATATTTTTAAATTTTACCAGATAAATTTGATATCCTGGACCTTTTCTTATATTAACAACTTCCAAAGATTCTTCTTTATTTTTATCCAAATAAAAAATTTTAATAGAATTTAAAAGTTCTGAATGGAGAATCAAAGGGGAGATTTTTAATTCCCCTTTGATTCCATGAGTGCTTAAAATTTTGGCAACAGGAACTAACACTATTCAATAATTTCTAAAACTACTCTTTTGCGAATTTTACTTCCTGCAGCCCCAAGAATAGTTCTTATAGCTTTTGCAGTTCTACCTTCTTTACCTATAATTTTACCCAAATCTTCTTTTGCTACTTTTAATTCAATTACAGAAGTCTGTTCTCCTTCTATTTCATTAATCTGAACTGCATTAGGATTATCCACCAATACTTTTGCAATGTGCTCTACCAGATCCCTGAGTTTACTCATTCCTTATCCCCCTTGCATTTAGTCTCTATGCCTTTTTATTGACTTTAATTCCTATTCTCCTTAAAAGTGCCCTCACAGTTTCAGTTGGTTCTGCACCTCTTTCAAGCCATTTTTTAACTTTTTCTACATCAACTTTAAATTCATATGGTTCTTTTAATGGATCATAATAACCTAAAATTTCCAAAAATTTCCCATCTCTTGGAGCACGAGAATCTGCAGCCACTACTCTATAAAATGGTCTCCTTCTCCTTCCCATTCTCATTAATCTGATTCTTATAGGCACTCCCTTCCACCTCCTATTTCTGAAATTTTGAACAATTCATTTTAACATCTATTTAGAATTTGACAATGTTTTTTTACATGCCCATAAGTTTATTTAACATACTTCTAAGTTTTCCTGGTTTTTTCATTTGTTTTAACATTTTAAGCATTTCTTCATAACTTCTTAAAAGTTTATTAACATCTTGCACTGTAGTTCCACTACCTCTGGCGATTCTTCTTTTTCTACTTGCATTGATAATCCGCGGATTTCTCCTTTCCTGTTTTGTCATAGAATTAATTATTGCTTCCATTTTTGTTATTTCTTTTTCATCAATTGGCAATTCGTTCAATTTCTGTCCTATACCTGGTAAAAAGCTTAAAATATCTCTAATTGATCCTAATTTTTTCATCTGTTGAAGTTGCTCCCTTAGATCTTCTAAAGTAAATTCAAGTTTTTTAATTTTCTTTTCCAATTCTTTAGCTTTTTTCAAATCAAAAACTTCCTGAGCTTTTTCAATAAGAGTAATAACATCTCCCATTCCTAAGATTCTACCTGCTAATCTTTCAGGATAAAAAACTTCTAAAGCATCTACTTTTTCACCAACTCCAAGGAATTTTATAGGACATCCTGTAACTTCTTTTATTGATAATGCTGCTCCACCTCTTGCATCACCTTCAACTTTGGTAAGAATTATTCCAGTAAGTCCTACCCTTTCATTAAATGTCTTTGCAACATTTACAGCATCTTGTCCCATCATTGCATCTGCTACTAATAAAGTCTCAGAAGGATTAAAAGTATTTTTTATTTCTTCAAGCTCTTTCATCAAATCTTCATCTATATGAAGTCTTCCGGCAGTGTCAATAATAACAATATCTCTTCCTTCTTTTTTTGCCATATTTATAGCTTTTTCTACTATTTCTAAAGGTTTTTCACCAGGTTGAGCCTCATAAAAAGGTACATTTACTTTTTCAGCTAAAACTTTAAGCTGTTTTATAGCAGCTGGACGATAAATATCTGCAGAAACTAAAAGCGGATGATGTCCTTTTTTCTTAAGAAATCGAGCTAATTTAGCAGCAGTAGTTGTTTTTCCCGAACCTTGAAGCCCTGCAAGAAGTATTTTTATAGGCTTGGTACCAGAAAGATTTAATCCTTTTGCCTCTCCTCCTAAGGTTTTTACAAGTTCCTCATATACAATTTTTACAATCTGCTGAAAAGGTGTAAGACTTTCAATTACTTCCGAAGAAAGTGCACGTTCTTCAACTCTATTAATTAAATTTTTAACAACTTTGTAATTAACATCTGCTTCAAGTAAAGCTAATTTTATCTCTCTTAACCCTTTTTTTATGTCGTCTGGACTAAGTTTACCTTTTTCTTTAAATTTATTTAAAGCTTCTTCCAGTCTCTGGCTTAATCCTTCAAACATAATAATTAATCCTTATTTATAAATTTTTCTAAAAAGTTAACACACCTTCTCTTTTTTACAAGGAAAAAAGAATTCATTGAATAACTTCTACATCTTTTGAAAGTTTGAGGTTAAAGATTTTATCCTTAATATTGGAATTATATTCAATTTTATTAAATGTAATTTTTATTTTTTCTCCCAATTGATTAATTACATAAAATTGTTTTACTTCTCCTGTATTCAAATTAACTATCAAAATAATTTTTTTCACCTGAGGATCTTTAAACGCAGAAATAAATGAAAGTTCCCATAAATTCTTTTTTAAAATCTTAAAACTTTCTAATTTTAAGTCTTTTTTTATATCACCTCTTCCACTCATAAAACCAAGAGCTAAATGAGAAGAAATTGCCTTACCAGAGGGATATATAAATACTTGCTTTTCTTCTGGATAATAAACAAAAAGTTTCTCTCCATTTGAAATAATAAGAAATCTCTCAGGTTCGCTATATTCCCAACGCATTTTGCCAGGTTTTTTAATCCATACTTTTCCTTTTCTTATTTCTCTTCTTCCATCTGGAAATAATGTCTCTTGAACAAACACAGCTTTTAAAGAAGAAATATGATCATAAAAATATTGAATTTTATTAATTACTTCATTTATGGATTGTGCTTTTATATTATTGAGGGGGTTTACGAATACCCAACACAGGACGAGGACGCACACCGTCACTCGGACCAACAATTCCTTCCTCCTCCATTCTTTCTACAATTCTTGCTGCTCTATTATACCCTATTCTAAGTTTTCTTTGAAGCATAGAAACAGAAATTTTGCCATACTGATATGCAATCTTAAGCGCTTCTTTATAAAGTTCATCATCGTAATCTTCTTTATCTTCTTTTATTTCATCTTCGAATTTTTCTTCATATTTAGTAAAATCTGCCATATATTCAGGAGGGCTAAGACTTTTTAAGTACTCTACCACATTTTTTACTTCCTTTTCTGAAACATAAGGAGCATGAATTCTTAATAAATTTGACGAGCCAGGAGGCATAAAAAGCATATCACCTGCGCCTAATAACCTTTCTGCTCCATGAGTATCTAATATAGTCCTTGAATCTACTTTAGAAGTAAGTTGAAATGAAATTCTTGCAGGAAAATTTACCTTTATTAAACCTGTAATTACATCCACTGATGGTCTTTGAGTAGCTACCAAAAGATGTATACCTGCTGCCCGTGCCATTTGAGCAAGTCTTGTAAGTAAAGTTTCTACTTCTCTGGAAGAAATTACCATTAAATCAGCCAACTCATCAATAATTATTACAATATAAGGCATTTTTTCTTCAAAATTTTCATTAAATGATTCAAGGTTTCTCACTCCTGCTTCCTCAAGAAGATTATATCTTCTTTCCATTTCTTCTACAGCCCATCTAAGTGCTTTAGTAGCCAATTTAGGCTCTAAAACTACAGGATGAAGTAAATAAGGAATATCTTCATAAACTGAAAGTTCAATTCTTTTAGGATCTATCATGAGAAATTTTACTTCCTCAGGAGTATTTTTATAAATTAAACTGAGAATTACACAGTGTAAAAAAACACTTTTTCCAGATCCTGTGCTTCCTGCAATAAGAAGATGCGGCATTTTTCTTAAATCAGTAACTACAGGATTCCCAGAAATATCTTTTCCAAGAGCTATAGTTAAAGGTGATCTGGATTTTTTAAATTCTGAGCTTTCTAAAATCTCTCTAAGGTATACATATTCCCTTTTAGGATTGGATATTTCTATCCCTATGACATTTTTTCCAGGTATAGGGGCTATAATTCTTACACTTTTTGCCGAAAGTCCTAAAGCAAGATCATCAGCTAAATTTAAAATTTTATTGATCCTTACACCTGGAGCAGGCTTAAATTCAAATACAGTAATTACAGGCCCTGGAGAAATTCCTACAATTTCTCCTTCTATTCCAAACTCTCTCAATTTAGACATTAATAAATATGCCCTTTCTTTCAATTCCTCAGGTCTTAATTTATAAGATGTTGATAAAGGTTTTTCTAAAAGATCAATAGAAGGTATGACAAATTTTTGCATTTCTTCTTTTATTTTCTTATCTTTTGAAATATCTTTTTTACTCTGATTTTTCTCCTGATTCAGAATTTGAGACTCATCTTTTTTTGATTCTTTTTTAAAAATCAGTTTCTTTATTGATTGTTCTCCTCCCATAGCAAAAAAAATAGCCAGTAAAAATAAAATAAGAATTATCAAAAATAGCCCGGATACACCAATAAATGAAATTATAAAAGAAGAAAGCTCTCCTATAAAACCGCCATTTAAAGGATATTTATTAAACAGATATTTATTTTTTATATCCAATATTTGAAAAAAATAAGAAAAAGTCCAAGAAAAACACAAGAATATTAAAGTAAAAGCCAAAGTAATTCTTTTAATACCAAAACCTAAATAAGAAAAAATCAAAATAAAAAAAAGGAGTATAGGAATAAATAAAGTACATATACCACATAAAAAAAAGATTATAGATGATAAATAAGCTCCTAAATATCCTCCCCAATTATGAATTTCTTTAGCTCCTTCTACATTAATTCCAGGATCATAAGGATGAAAAGAATATATTGAAATCCCTATAAATATAATAATTAAAAATAGTATTAAATAAATAATTAATTTTTTATCTATTAAATTTATTATCTTTTCTAACCACATATTTGAAAAAGTATTATATTTCAATATATCAAAAATTAAATATAAAGCCATTCCAAAATTATATGCATAATTTAAGAATTAAAATAAATTTTTTTGAAATTTTACAAAAACAATAAAAAAGAAAAATATTGGAAAAATCTCTTTCCAATATAAGAAAATTTAGCAAATTTTAATTCTTGATTACTCATAAATAGAAATTTATAAAAATATTCTTAAGAAATATTCTTTAAAGAGGGGGAAAAATGTTAATAAATCTTAAAAAGCTTTCAAGAAGAGATTTTTTAAAGATATGTAGTGTAATAACTGCAAGTATGGGATTGCCTTTATCTATGATGGATAAAGTTTTTGCGTCACTCAAAAATAAAGAAAGACCTACTGTAATATGGCTTCATTTTATGGAATGTACAGGGTGTACAGAATCTCTTTTAAGATCAACTCATCCTCCCTTAGGGAGATTTTTATTGGAGATAGTAAATCTTGAGTATCATGAAACTTTAATGCCTGCTGCAGGTAAACAAGCAGAGGAAGTCCTTCATGAGGCTATGAAAAAGTATAAAGGAAAATATATCTGTGTAGTAGAGGGAGGAATTTCTACAAAAGATAATGGTATATATTGTAAAATAGGAGGAAAGACAGCTTTAGAAATTGCTAAAGATGTAACAAAAGATGCTAAATTAGTAATTGCTATAGGTACATGTGCAGCATTTGGAGGAATACAGGCAGCTAAACCAAATCCTACTGGTGCAGTAGGAATAGCAGATATTATTAGTAAAGATAAAGTAATTAATATTCCTGGGTGCCCTCCTAATCCTTATAATTTTTTGGCTACTATAAGTTATATCCTTACTTTTGGTAAACTCCCTGAATTAGATGAACTTAGAAGACCCAAATTTGCCTATGGAAGACTTATTCATGATCAGTGTGAGAGAAGAGGACACTTTGATGAAGGAAGATTTGCTAAGGCTTTCGGTGACGAAGGTCATAGAAAAGGATATTGCTTATATAAATTAGGATGTAAAGGTCCTATTACCCATGCTAACTGTTCAGTAATTAGATTCTGTGATGTATGTGTATGGCCTGTTTCAGTAGGGCATCCGTGTATGGGCTGTACCGAACCTAATTTTTGGGACGAAATGGAACCATTCTATAAGCCAATTATGTAAAAATCCCAAGCTCAAATTAAAATATAGTTAGTTTAAAGGAGGTAATATGTCTCAAAAAATTATAATTGATCCTATTACAAGAATAGAAGGTCATTTGAGAATAGATGTAGAGGTTAATGGAGGAAAAGTAATAAATGCATGGTCTTCTGCTCAAATGTGGAGAGGAATTGAAGTAATTTTAAGAGGTAGGGATCCAAAAATAGCCTGGCTTTTTACTCAAAGAATTTGTGGTGTTTGTACAACTGTTCATGCAATAGCATCAGTTAGAGCTGTTGAAAATGCTTTAAAAATGGAAGTTCCTCTTAATGCTCAATATATAAGAAATATTATTTTATGTGCCCATGCTATCCATGATCATATAGTACATTTTTATCACCTCTCAGCTCTTGATTGGGTAGATATTATTTCTGCATTAAAAGCTGATCCTAAAAAAACAGCAGAGATTGCTCAATCTATTTCAGATTGGTCTGGAAATAGCGTTACTTATTTTAAAAAAATAAAAGAAACTTTAAAAAATTTTATTGATAGTGGACAGATAGGACCTTTCAGAAATGGATATTGGGGACATCCTCAAATGAAATTACCTCCAGAAGTAAATTTATTAGCAGTTGCCCATTATCTTACAGCTCTTGATTATCAATTAAAAGCTGATCAAGTAGTAGCTATATTAGGGGGGAAAAATCCTCATATTCAAACAGTAATAGTTGGTGGCGTTGCTACTGCTATAAATCCTGATAACGAAGCTACACTTAATCAAGAAAGACTTGATTTTATCCGTGAACTTCTTTTAAGTGTAAAAGAATTTGTTCAAAAAGTTTATTTAAATGATGTAATTGTTATTGGATGCCTTTATAAAGATTGGTTTAAAATTGGAAAAGGAGTTATTAATTATTTAGCAGTTCCTGATTTACCTTTGGATACAAAAGGAACTGATTTTGATTTACCTGGCGGAACTATTTTTAACGGTAAAATATCAAATTATCATCCTATAAAGAGCTTTAATGATCCCTATTTTAGAGATAATGTAGCTGAAAGTGTTGTTCATTCATGGTATAAAGATATTGGTACAAAACATCCCTGGGAAGGAGAAACTATTCCTCAATATACTGATTTTCAACCGAATGGTAAATATAGTTGGGTAAAAGCTCCGAGGTTTAAAGGTGAACCAATGCAGGTTGGCCCATTAGCTCAAATTTTAATGGGTATAGCAAGTAAACATAAACTTACAATGAAATGGTTTAATCATTGTGTAGAAAAGGCTAAATCCTTAGGGACAAAACTTACGGTTGATGATTTACAATCTACTATGGGAAGGCATTTAGCAAGGGCTATAAGAGCCTCTGTTTTAGCAGATCTTGCTTTAAAACACCTCGATCTTTTAGAAAAAAATATTGGTAAAGGTGATTATGAGATTTGGAATGAAATTAAATTTCCTTCAGGTGAAATTAGAGGATTTGGATTTCATGAAGCTCCGAGAGGAGCTCTTTCTCACTGGATAGTTATAAATAATGGAAAAATTAAAAATTATCAATGTGTGGTGCCAACTACCTGGAATGCAAGTCCAAGAGATGAAAAGGGTAAAAGAGGACCTTATGAAGAAAGCTTAATTGACAATCCTGTTGTAGAGCCAGAAAGACCTCTTGAAATATTAAGAACTGTTCATTCATTTGATCCTTGTATTGCATGCGCTGTACATATTTTAAATAAAGGAAAAGAAGTGAAAAGAATAAAAGTTTTATAGAAATTTGTTTTTGTATTTATAATAAGCTAAGCATGCCCCCTCTGAAGAAACCATACAAGGGCCAATAGGATTTTGAGGATTACATATTTTACCAAAAAGTTTGCAATCTAAAGGGTTTTTAAGTCCTTTTATTATTTTTCCGCAAATACATAAAGGATTTTCTTTTGTTTTTGAAATTTTTATATCAAATATCTTTTCAGCATCAAATTGGGAATATTTGGAATTTATTTCATAAGCACTAAAAGGTATCTTTCCGAATCCTCGCCAGGGAAAAGATTCTCTAATAGTAAAAACTTCATTTAAAATTTTTTTTGCTTTTAGATTTCCTTCAGGTAGTACAGCCCGAGTATATTGAATTTCTACATCACACCTATTTTCCAATTTTTGTTTAACGAGCATATAAACTGATTGAAGCACGTCTAATGGTTCAAATCCAGCAATTACAATAGGTTTTTGATATTTTTCAGCAATTGTTTTGTATGGATTACTGCCTATAATAGTGCTTACATGTCCGGGTCCTATAAAGGCATCAATAGGAAGCTTTTCATCACTTTGTAAAAGATATTCTAAAACTCTTAAAGCTAAAACATGATTAGATACTACATATAAATTTTTAATATTTAACATTTGGGCTTGTTTAATTAAAACTGCTGTATGTGGTGATGTAGTTTCGAATCCAATTGCAAAAAATATAATCTTTTTATTTGGATTTTTTAGAGATATATTTAAAGCTTCAAGACACGAAGATATAGTTTTTATTTTATAACCTTCGGCTCTTAATTTTAATAAATTTCTCCCATCTGAACCAGGAATTCTTAATAAATCCCCGTAGACGCAAAAGATAACATTTGGTAATTTAGCCAATTCCAAGGCAAGTTCTATTCTTTCTAAGGCAATTACACAAACAGGACATCCCGGACCATGAATAAAATTTATATAATCTTTTAAAAGTTCATCTATTCCATTACGCAAAATTACATGAGTATGACCTCCACAAAATTCCATTATATTAATAGGCTTCCCATATTTTTCTATTTCTGATTTTATAATTCTGACTAAATTTGTGATTCTTTGAGGATTTTTAAAATTTTTAAGGAGATTCTCCATCTAATTGTTTAAGAATTTCATCCCAGATTTTTATACTTTCTTCTGCCTCTTCTTTACTTAATTTTTGAATAGCAAATCCTACATGCACTAATACCCAATTTCCTTCTTTTACTTGTTCAGGAAGTAAATGAAGTGCTATTTCTTTTTTTACACCATTTATTTCTGCTATAGCTGTCCATTTATCTTTTATTTCTACAATTTTATAAGGATATGCCAAACACATATTTTATTTTTTCCTTTTTTTGTATTGAGAATATATATAAAAAATTCTCTGTAAAGCAGTAAAATGCGAAAAGATAGAAATAAATATTAAAAAGAAAAAATAAATATTTAAGAATAAAGAAATAATAAGAAGCAAAATCCTTTCAAACCTTGTTAAAAGACCTATTTTACATTCAAAACCTGCTCCTTCGGCTCTTGCTCTTGTATAGCTTACCATAAGGGAACCAGTAATAGCTAAAAAACTAAGAATAACTCCTGATTTTGAGCCTTGGTTGAGAAAATAATAGATTGAAGCCAAAAAAATAAAAATCTCAGCGTATCTATCAAGGGTAGAATCCAGAAATCCCCCGAAAGAAGTCACTTTATTGGAAAATCTTGCTAATGCCCCATCAATTGCATCTAAAGGTCCAAAAATTGCGATAAATAATCCTGCTGTAAAAAATTTACCTATAGCAATAAAATAAGAACTGATCACAAATCCCAGCAATCCTAAAATTGAAATTATATTAGGATGAACATTTAGCCGAGCTAAAAATTTTACTATAGGAAGAATAAGTGGTTGAGAGAGACTTTTGACTGTCTCTGTTAATGTTGGTTTTGTCATATTAACCTTTCAAGAGCTCGGTATTGAAGAGCTTCAGAAATATGTCTTTTTAATATTATTTCACTTTCTTCCAAATCTGCAATTGTTCTACTAATTTTTAAAATCTTATGTACACTACGAGCAGAAAATTGAAGTTTTTCTACAGCTTTTTCCAAAAAACTTTGAGCAGAGGGTTCCATTATACAATATTTTTTGATCTCCTTAGGTTTTAATCTTGCATTTACTTTTAAAGGATTCTCATATCTTTTTTGTTGGTAGTTTCTTGCTTTTATAACTTTTTCTCTAATAGTTTTTGAATCTACACTATCTTCTTTTTTCTGAGTCAAAAGTTTTTTTAAATCCACAGGTGGAACTTCTACATGAATATCAATTCTATCTATTATTGGACCTGAAAGTTTTCTTCTATACTTTTTAATTTCCTGAAAACTACATTGGCATGGCTTTGTAGGATGACCATAATACCCACATGGACAGGGGTTCATGGCACAAATAAGCATAAATCTTGCAGGATAAGTTACAGTGAAATTTGCTCTTGTTATTGTAACTTCTCCACTTTCTAAGGGTTGTCTTAAGGCTTCTATAATATTTTTTTTAAATTCTGGAAATTCATCTAAAAATAAGACACCATTATGAGCCAAGCTAATCTCTCCTGGTTTAGGATGTGTTCCTCCGCCAATCATTCCAGCTTCCGAAATGGTATGATGTGGAGCCCTAAATGGACGATGTATTATAACTGGAAATCTTTCATCTAATAAACCTGCTACAGAATATATCTTTGTAGTTTCTAAAATTTCCTCATAACTCATTGGTGGTAAGATAGAAGGAATTCTTCTGGCTAACATAGTTTTGCCTATTCCTGGAGCACCTATCATTAAAAGATTATGTCCACCTGCTGCAGCAATTTCAAAAGCCCTTTTAACAAACTCCTGACCAAGTACTTCTGCAAAATCTTCTTCATGAGAGATTGTATTTTCTAAAAGATTAAAATTCTGAATAGGAGAAGGTTTATATTCCCCTCTTAAATATTCTACTGCTTCTCTTAAGTGCTGTAAACCAATAATTGAAATCCCTTTTACCAAAGAAGCTTCTTTTAAGTTTTCATAAGGTATTATAATCTCTTTTAAATTTATTTCTCGGGCTTTTAATACTGTTGGCAGAATACCTCTTGTTTTCTTTATTCTACCATCAAGAGAAAGTTCTCCAACGAAAGCTTTATTTAAAATATTATTTTTTGGTATTATCTCCATACCTACTAAAAGGGCAACTGCAATTGCAAGATCAAATCCAGAACCTTCTTTTTTAAGATCTGCAGGGGCAAGATTAATTGTAATTTTCTTTAAAGGAAATTGAAAACCAGAATTTTTAAGGGCTGATCTTATTCGCTCTTTACTTTCTTTAATACTGCTATCTGGAAGACCTACAATTGTTATACCAGGTAATCCTAAACTAAAATCAACTTCTATTTCTACTGGAAAAGCTTCAATACCAAGGACTGAAAAACTCTGAACTTGAGAAAACATTTTTATACATTTTTTATATTTTTAAAACAATAAAAGGGATCATGAGGTTTAAACCCCATGATCCCTTCAAAATTTTTAAAAACTTTTTAATATTTTAAATTAACCTCCTAATCCAAGTAAGCTGGTAAATTTACCTAATATAGGATTAGCATAGAGTAAGATCAAAGCAATAACCAAAGCATAAATTGTCAAAGCTTCAATAAATGCCAAACCAAGGATCATAGTAACTGTAAGTCTTCCAGCTACTTCTGGGTTACGAGCAATACCTTCACAAGCACCATAAGTAGCATGACCCATACCAATTCCACAACCAAGGGCTCCCAAACCTACTGAAAGACCTGCAGCTAACACAATAGCTGCAAAGAATCCAAAACCTGTTACCATTTTATCCCCTGCTTCTGCTGCAAAAGCAGGATTAATAAAAGCTAAACCCATTAAAATTGTTAATACTGCTAACAACCCCTTTTTCATCTGCCACCTCCTTTAAAAGTTTTTTAATTTTTTTTAAATATTTTATCAGAGAGGCTTTTACCCCCCTGATAAAATTTATTAATGTTCTTCCTCAACAGCTCCTGCAAAGTATGCTAAACTTAAAGTTATAAAAATCAACATCTGAACAAATGCTACCAATACACCAAGTAACATAATTGGCAAAGGAGCAAAAAATTTACCAGCTAAGAAAGTTAAAAGTCCAAGCAAAAGCTCTTTTGACATCATATTTCCAAAAAGTCGGACAGAAAGAGAAATAATTCTTCCTAAATGACTAAAAACTTCTGTAGGTAACATCAAAGGTGCTAAAACAGGTAAATTCCCAAGAGGAGTGTTAAAAAATGGACCAAGAAAACTTTTAAAATATCTAATTCCTTTAAATCTTAAACCCAGAAGATGATAATATACAATGGTAATTAAAGTTAAGCCCAAAGTTACATTAAGATTTGCAGTAGGACACATAAACCCAGGAATTAAACCTGCAAAATTAGAAAAAAGTATAAAAAGAGTAAACATTACAATCAATGGGTAAACTAAAGGAACAAGATTAGGAGAATGGCCTTCTCCATGAGGTACATTATCATAAGTAAATTTATAAATTGATTCTAAAGTAAATTCCCAAAAATTTTGAAGTCCACGAGGAATAAATTCTCTCTTTCTTGTACCCAGAATAGCTAAAATTATTATAAGTAAACAAATAAAATATCCATATACCATATGAGGAGCAAGAAGTTTTGCTAAAATACCATATTTATCTGCATGTTCATAATAATAAAAACCAGATGGTAACCCAAGTTTTTCTAAAATTAAACATAAAAATAAAATAGGATGTTCCATTGCGCCCCCTCCTAAATTAAAACTTCTTTTTTATTTATTAAAATTAAACTCATTATCATCAATTCTATATAAACTAAGCTAAAGCCACATAAAATAAATAAGGGATGAAAAAAAATTTTATTAATTAAAAAATATATAATTATACCTATCGCAAATAGCCTCAAATAAAATTTACCTATATAAAGAATCCTTTCTTTTTTATGAGAAGCATTTTTTGAAAGAAGAAATAACTGTTGAACCCTTCGCAAAAGTTCTATCCCTTCTCTTTTTGTGGTCTCAAAATTTACCAATCCTAAAATACCTCCGCTTAAAAAAGACAACATAAATATTATATCCCTCCATATCAATAAACATAATAAAGTTCCAATTATTATACTTATTAACATTATTTTTTCTATTTTTCTAAAAAATTTATTAGGATCTATCTCTTTCATCTCCTCTTTCTGCTTCTTCTGCTTCTCTAATTCTTTTTTTACTGTACCAAATAAGATTCTTAATTCCTCCTGCTGCGCCAAATATAATAAATATAGTAGTAATCCATGGAAATGTTTTCCCTTTTAATAACTTCTCTTCTATTAACCATCCTATTACAGCTCCAGCAATAATTGATCCTACAACTGCAATACCAATACTTAAACTATCTGTTAAAACAGATATAAAAAATTTAAGTGTACTATCCTTTTTTTCCTTCAATTTAGTGATATTTAAAACTCTTTATTCTAAAAATCAACTATTAAATTTCTATAAATTTTGCTATAATTCTAAATCTCAATTAAAAAATCAAATATAATTTCTCTTTTTTTAAAATTTTGTTTTTTTACTATTGAAATATTCCTTCACTTGTTCCACAAAAGCTTCTATTCGCATTTTTGTACCAAGAGATCTTTGTCCATCACAAGGAACTGTAAGCACAGGAAGTTTTATATTCTCCCCTTCTCTTATCCGTTTTAAAATTGCTGTTACCACATTACCCGGCATACAGGCGAAAGGAATAACATTTATTATTCCTGAAACATTTTTATTTAAATAATCTATTGCTTTACCTGTAGAAAGAAGAACCTCTCCACCCTCAAAGTCAGTATGAACATATTTTTTAGTTAATTTCATTAATTCTTCCACACTTGGTTCTTCTGCAGTATCTAACACATCTTTTACCAATTTTACAAATTTTTCTTCCTGAAATTTTAAATATTGAGTTTCTATAATATATCGAAGAACTGTCTTAAATAATCCTAATCTTTTTGCCCATATTTTAGAAGTATAATTTATGAAATAAATCCATTCACTGATAGGTGGTAACCATACTTCTAAACCGAGATCCTCAAGAAATCTATATAAATTCTCATTAGCAAAACGATTGCTTCTTACATAAATTTCTCCTACTACTCCCACCACAGGCAAAGTTTCATCTTTAACTGGTATTTTCGTAAATTTTTCTTTAATTTCTAAAAGTTTTTCTGAAAGATCTTCTTTTTTTTCTATAGCTTCTTCAATTTCTTTTAAACTTTTTTGATAAAGAATATCCACTTCTTTTTTATTCAAAGCATAAGGACGAGTTTCTCTGTAAAATTTATCGAGAATATCAACAGCTATTATTCCTTTCCATGCAATTTTTATAAAATCTCTACCAAAAATATTTAGATCTTTGTAAAATTCTAAGTCTTGCTGAAGGGAATATACAGGAAGTTTTATACCAAAGTCTCTAAGCAATTTTTGGTGAAATCTATTGTATTGTCCAAATCTACATGGTCCTCCGCTATCCGGCATAAAAAATACACTTTTATTTGGATCGAAATTTGGGGAATTTATTAATTTTATTAAATCTCCTGTAGTGAGAATAGTTGGATAACACTCTTTACCAGATGTAAATCTTCTACCAAGTTCCAGACACTCTTCATCCGGCTCAGGCAAAACTTCTGCATCTACTCCGCAAGCCCTGAAAGCTGCTGCCAACGCCCTTGCATGATCTGTCATATAAGGAATATAAATCCTCCTTCCATCCGTAGGGGCTGTTCTAATTTTTTCATAAGATCTTTTAAGAGTATATCTTTTAACTTTATCCTTTATACTATCAACAAAAGCCTCAAGTCTTGTAACAACCCCAGCTTCTGCACTATGTTCGTCTATTTCTATTTCAATAAATGGTTTTCCTGCAAGAAGTTCTTCAAAAAAATGTTCAATAAAAGAATCCGGACCACAGGAAAAATTAGTAAAATAGATAGGAAATAAATTAGGCTTTTCTCTAATAAAATGAGCAGCTAAAAGAAACCTCTGTCCATATTCCCAGTACATTCCTTCCAAACCTTCAGAATTTTTAACTTCTTCTAAGGGTAACATATCTACAGGTAATCCAACAAGTCCTAATTTTCTAATTTTATAATGAATTCCCATATTAGCTCCGGGATCAAAGGCATTATAAGGTCTTCCAATAATAACCAAAATAATTTGATCCTTATATTCTTCCAATATTTCCTTCCCGCGTTTTTTTAACCAATTATGAAAATCTCTTTGTGCTTCCTCCCCTATTTTCCATGCTTTTTTAACCCTATTTATAGGTTCACCCAAAAGCTTAGCTATATTTTTTATTTCCTCATTAAGTAGATATCCTTTTCTCCCCAAATGAAGAACTGGATTTAATACCCTTGCTGAATATTTCTCATAATTAATTGAAGCAGGGCTTATCCAGGGAACACTTTGAACAAAAGGACACACTTTACCTACTTTAAATTCTGGCTTCTCAGGAGGGAGATCTGTTATTTGGGGAATAAAAATATTTTTAACCCCGGCCTCAAGTAAAGCAAGAATATGTCCTAAAGCAACTTTAATAGGGAAGCAAGTTTCTGTAGGAGTAATTTCACATCCTTTCCTTATAATCTCTTTTGAAGTAGGAGGTGATAAAAATACTTTATACCCGAGTTCTTGAAAAAATGTTGCAAATAGAGGTAACCATTCAAAAAATTGTAAAGCCCGGGGAATACCTATTACTTTATCTGAAGAAAGATCTATATCTACATTTTTTACATAAGATAAAAGTTTTTTCTCTCTTTCTATAGTTGGATTTGGAAGGCTTTCCTTTGGTTTTCTATAATCAACTTCATATCTTTCACATCTACCTCCATAAAAATAAGGGGTTCCACCTTCTATTTTTACTTTATGAATCTCACAACGATTCGGACATCCCTTACATTCGAATGTTTCTATAGTATATTTAATTTTACTTAGATCAAATCCTTTAAACCTTGTTTTATCTTTAGTTTCTTCTTTAGCTAAAAGTGCAACACCAATTGCTCCAGTGACTTCATGATTAGGAGGAACAATAACGGGTTTATTTAATACTTTCTCAAAAGCTGCTACTACTCCTTTATTAAAAGCTACTGCCCCCTGAAAGAAAATTTTATTTCCTATTTTTCTTCCTTCTACTACTTTGTTTAAATAATTATAAACAATTGCATAACATAAACCGCTAATTAAATCTTCTTTTGGCAACCCCTGTTGTTGATAATGTAAAAGGTCTGATTGCATAAAAACTGTACATCTTTCTCCAAGTTTTAAAGGTGCTTTGCTTTTAAGTGCAAGGTCACCAAATTTTTCAATAGGAATCCCTAATTTCACAGCCTGTTCATGTAAAAATGATCCTGTTCCAGCAGCACAAGCCTTATTCATTGTAAAATCAGCAATTGTTCCTTTATCCAAGTAAATATATTTTGAATCTTGTCCACCTATTTCAAAAATAGTATCTACCTCTTTATCAATAAAAAGTGCTCCATAAGCCTGAGCAGTTATTTCATTTCTAATAACATCAGCTCCTATAAAATCTCCAACAAGATACCTTCCAGAACCTGTACTTCCCACTGCTTTAACTTTGACTTTAGAAGGTAGTTTTTCTCTTAATTCAAGAAGCCCTTTTTTAATGCTTTCAAGTGGTTTACCATGGTGAAGCATATATACTTTTGCTATCAGATTGCCCTTTTTATCAATAGCTACTAATTTTGTACTTACCGAACCTACATCAACTCCTAAATAAATTTCAATTTCATTTTCATAAATGGATTCTGAAATTCTTTTTTTAATTTTCTGGGTCAATTTTTCTGAAAGTTCCAAAGATTTGAATGGAACTAAAATAGGATGTCTTGGTGGATTATAAACTCTGTTTTTTAAATAATCTCTCAAAATTTCTGAACCTTTATATTTTGAAGTTGCTTTTCCTTCGAGACCATAAAGAGCTGAACCAATAGCTCCCATTATTTTAAAATGTTCAGGTATTATAAGTTCATCATCCTTCAAGTTAAATACTTCTTTAATAGCTCTTCTTACTCCGAGATTTGCTGCAACCCCTCCTTGAAATATAAGAGGTGGTAATACTTGTCTTCCTTTAGCTAAATTACTTTTTAAATTTCTTATTATCGCAAAGCAAAGTCCTGCAATAATTTCACAATCAGGAACCGCTGCTTGTTGTAAATGAATCATGTCTGATTTCGCAAATACAGTACATCTTCCTGCAATACGAGGAATATTTTTAGCTTTTAACGCTAATTTTGAAAATTCTTCTATACTGTATCCTAAACGTGCAGCTTGCTGTTCCAAAAATGAACCTGTTCCAGCAGCACAAAGAGTATTCAAAGCAAAATCTTCTATCTCCGGGACACCTCTTTCATGAGAAATAAAAATAAGTTTTGAATCCTCACCTCCTATATCAATAATTGTTTTTACCTGTGGATAAAAATAAGTCGCAGCTTTAGCATGAGCCATTACTTCATTTATAAAAGCACATCCCAAAATTTGAGAAATTGTTTTACCAGCTGTTCCAGTACAAGTAATTCCAGAAAGCTTGTTTCCAAATTCTTTTTCTGCCAAAGATAAAAGCCGTTCCGCAGTTTCTATAGGCTGTCCATTAGTTTTTTCATATTTCCAGAAAAGTATATTTCTGTTCTCATCCAAAACTGCTATTTTGGCTGTCCCAGAACCTACATCGAGCCCAACATATTTCATAATTAAAATCCTCCTTATTCTTGTAAATAAGGAGGAAAAATTTTTAAAATTTGTAATTAAATTATAAAACCATTTTAGGAAAAAAAAATTCTTTCAAAATTTAAAAAATCTTGACAATATTTTCACTGATTTTTAAAGTTAAGATTTAAAAGATGTTACAGACTATTATAAAAAGAAAAGATCCTTTTACTAAATTAAAAATTCTTTCTCAATCTGCAAAGTATGATGATATTTGCATAAGTTATACCAAGATCAAAAAAATTAAAAATCAAAAAGGTATTTACTATGCATCTCTTCCTTATGGAAGACATATTCCTCTTTTAAAAGTACTTTATACAAATTTATGTATAAATAATTGTAAATACTGTTATAATAGAAGAAACAATGATATAAGAAGAACTTGTTTTTCTCCGAAAGAACTTGCTAATTTAGTTATTGAATTTTATCAAAAGGGATACATAAAAGGACTTTTTTTAAGTTCTGGTATTTATCCCTCAGCTGATCATACTATGGAGCTTATGATAAAAACTGCAGAAATTTTGAGAAAAAAATTTGAGTTTAAAGGATATATACATTTAAAAATCTTACCTGGTACCTCTAAGGAACTTATCAAAAAAGCTATAATTTTAGCTGATAGGGTAAGTTGTAATATAGAACTTCCTACTTCACAAAGTCTAAAAAAAATAGCCCCTGATAAAGATTTAAATTCACTTATTTCTACTTTGGAAACTATCTATCGAATAAAAACAGAAACAGAAAAACCAATTTCAACATCAACTCAACTTATTATAGGAGCTACCCCGGATTCAGATAAAACTATTTTGAAATTAACCACAAAATTATATAAAAATAATCTCGTAAACAGAGTTTATTATTCTGCTTATATCCCAATAAATAAAGACAAAGATCTTCCTCAAATAAATGTTCCTCCTTTCATGAGAGAATATCGCCTTTATCAAGCAGATTTTCTTATTAGGTTTTATGGTTTTAATGTAGATGAATTATTTCAAAAAAATGAAAATTTAAATTTAAACCTTGATCCTAAAACAAACTGGGCTTTATCTCATCCTGATTTCTTTCCTGTTGAAATAACAAAAGCAGATTATTGGGAATTAATAAGAATACCAGGTATTGGACCAAGTTTAGCAAAAAAAATAATTAAAATAAGAAAAAAAGAAGTTATTAATGAGGAAGTACTTAGAAATATAGGAATTAATATTAAGAAAATAGCCCCTTTTATTACTGTGAAAGGTAGAACTTTCAATTTATCCAGAAAGGATTTAGTTCAACTTGATCTTTTTTGAAATGAAAAAAGAAATTATTTATCTTGATCATAATTCTACTACTCCTTGTCTCCCGGAAGTCTTAGAAATTTTGAGAATTTATTCATTGGAAAAATTTGCTGATCCTGACTCACCTTATATATTTGGAAAAGAAATAAAAGATCATTTAGAAAATTTTCGTAAAATAATAGCAGATTTAATTTCTGCTGAACCAGAAGAAATAATTTTTACTTCTGGCGGAAGAGAAGCCAATAATTTGGCTTTATTTGGTATAGCTTTCAATAAGAAAAAAGGTCGTATTTTAATAAGTGCTTTTGAACATCCTTCTATTTTAAAATCTGCTCAAAAGCTTTCAAAACTGGGATTTGAAATAGATTTTATTCCTGTTAATTCTCAGGGATATGTAGAACCTGAAGAAGTAAAAAGGAGAATAAAACCAGATACTATTTTGATCTCAGTTACTTTAGCTAATCATGAAATAGGAACTATTCAACCTATTAAAGATATTGCAGATATTTGCCGAGAAAAGGGTATATTGCTTCATACAGATGCGTGTCAAGCAGTTGGCAAAATCCATATCGATGTTAAAGATTTAGGTTGTGATTTATTAAGTTTTACAGGACATAAAATGTATGCCCCCAAAGGAATCGGTGCTCTTTATATAAGAAAAGGGATAAATCTATCTTCATTGTTTTTAGATAACCAAAAGGACTTAGAAAATGGAACAAAACCTGTGGAATTAATTGCAGGATTTGCAAAGGCTTGCGAAATTGTTAAAAATGATCTCCCTTATGAATCTCAAAGATTAATTTATTTAAGAGAAAAATTATATGAGGGATTTAAAAATATATATTCAAAAATCTATAGATTTGGCATATCAGAAAAAACTTTACCTAATACCTTAACTATATCCTTTGAAGGATTAGATAGTATAAAAATTCTTAAAGATTTACCTCAAATTTGCGCTTCACCCTGCTCAGTTTCTATTTCTGCTATGAAAATCGGAGTAGAAAAAATTAAAGGTACTATTAGATTTTCTTTGGGAAGACTCAATAATTTAAATGATATAGAGAAAACCTTAGAAATTTTTTCTGAATATTTTAAAAAATGTTTAAAAATATAGGAAAATTATTTATTATAAAGCCCTTCGAATTATCTATAGAGGAAATTTCTTTTTATAAAGATCTTGGATTTAAAAATTTTATATTCTTTTCAGAACATTTTGAGGGAAATTTCTTCGAGTATTACTCAAATTTAAAAGACAGATTAAAAGACCTTTATCTTCTGGCTATTGATCAGGAAGGAGGGAAAGTTTGTAGAATAAAAGGAGACTTTGAATCACCTTTTGAAATAGCTCAAAAATATATTATAGAAGGAGAAAAAATAGTTTATAAATGGGCAGAAAAAATAGCAAAAATATTAAAAAAATATAATTTAAACCTAAATCTTGCCCCCTGTGTTGATCTTGCAGATGAAAAAGCTCCAGATTTTTTAAAATTACGAACATTTGGTAAAGATCCAGAACTTGTTGAAAAATTATCAGAAATTTTTTTAAAGATTCATTTAAAATATGATATTTATACATGTGCAAAACATTTTCCTGGATTAAAAGATATAAAAATAGATCCACATTTTGAACTCCCTTTTAAAAAATCTTTTGATGAAGAAAGTTTAGAAGTTTATAAATTTCTTGTTAAAAAAGGAATTTTATTTATTATGACAACTCATCTTGTTTTGAATGAAATAGATAAAAATCCTGTTACTTTTTCACAAAAAATAATAAAATTTTTAAGAGAAAATTTAAATTATAAAGGATTTATACTTACAGACGATTTAAATATGGGAGCATTAGAAAAATGGGAACTTCAAGAAAGAATTATTTTAGGTTTAGCAAGCGGACATAATTTATTAATATATTGCGGTAAATGGCAAGATTTTCAAGTTGCTATTTTTGATATAAAAACAGAAATAGAAAAAAGCTTGGTATTGAAAGAAAGAATAAAAGAAAGTTATTTTTTACTTGACAAAATTTTTTGAAAAAATAGAATACTTTTTAAAAAGAAGAAGACGCAAAAAGGAGGAAATAAAATGAAAAAAAGAAATTGGTATTTATTTTTAATTTTATTATTAAGTTTTTTTATAATTGGATGTGCTACCCAAAATTATACTGCTGGTCAAGATTATAAATATGCTAAAGATGTTAAAGAAAGAAAACTCAATATTCCTACCTGTACAAAACCTATAGGAGTAATTGCTGCAAAAAGTTTTAAATGTAAAGCCGCTGCTTGTCAGGGTGGAAGGATTGTTTTTGGATCAAATTTCGTAATTGAAGCTACTCCTCAAGCATTAGGAGATGGTCTTGCCGATATGTTAATTACTGCATTGGCAAATACTGGATGTTTTAAGGTGGTAGAAAGAGAAGTTCTCGAAGAAATAAAAAAAGAACTTGAGCTTGCAGGAGTTTCACCAAAAAAGACATTAAAAGCTGCTGATTTTATTATTACTGGAGCTGTTACTGCTTTAGAGATGAATGCAGGAGGAATGGGAGGGGGTGGATTAATTATTCCTCTTCCTTGGAAATTTGGAGGAGGTATTAAAATTAAAAAAGGAGAGGCTTATATTGCTCTTGATATGAGAATAATAAGGGTAAAAGATGCACAAATTTTAGTGGCTAAAACTGTTGAAGGAAAATCTGAAAGATGGAAATTTGGAATAGCAGGTGGTGGGCTTTTTGGAACAACTATTGGTGGTGCATGGTTTGAAGCAGTCAAAAATACACCTCTTGAAGAGGCAACTCGTGATTTAATTGCTCATGCGGTTACATTAATTATTAATTCTTTAAAAAACTACGCCCCAGAAGAAACATCTTTACAGCAATAATACTTTACCTGCTTTAATAAAAATAAGCAATTTATAAATAGAATAAATACAAAAAAGGAGAAATAGTTTTAATTATAAATTTTAGAAATAAATTATTTAGATGAAAGAAATAAATTATGATGAAATAGTTTCGAAAGTAAAAGAAGGGTATATAAAAGCATGTAAGATTTTGCCTCAAAATATTAAAAATATTTTTAGAAATGCTTTAGAATCTGAAAAAAATTTATTGGCGAAGGTTGTTCTTGAGGTTCTTTTGAAAAATGCTGAAATAGCAGAAAAAGAAGGATTACCACTCTGCCAGGATACAGGTATTCCTGTTGTTTGGGTGAAAATAGGAGAAAAAATAAAAGTTAGAAATCTTGAAAAAGCAATTAATGAAGGATTGGAACTTGCTTATAAAGAAGGATTACTTAGAGCATCTGTCTGTGACCCTCTTACACGAAAAAATACCGGAACAAATACACCGGGTGTGATCCATTATGAACTCGTTCCTGAAGATATTTTGGAATTATTTCTTATGCCTAAGGGATGTGGAAGTGAAAATATGAGTAGGTTAGCCATGCTTTCGCCTTCTGCTGGAATAGAAGGAATTAAAAAATTTGTTATTGATACAGTAAAAAAAGCTGGTCCAAATCCTTGTCCACCTGTGGTAGTAGGAATTGGTATTGGTGGAGATTTTGAAAAATCTGCTATACTTGCAAAAAAAGCACTTTTTAGAGAACTTGGAAAATCTAATGCTGACCCAAAAATAGAAAAATTAGAAAAAGAACTTTTTTCAGAAATTAATTCCTTAGGAATTGGTCCTCTTGGTTTTGGAGGAAAAACAACTTGTCTTGCTGTTCATATTGAAACTTATCCATGTCATATTGCAAGTTTACCTGTAGCAGTAAATATTCAGTGTCATTCAATAAGAAATGTAAAAATAAAGCTTTTATGAAAAAAATTGTAAAAATATGTTCTGTAATTTTGTTTATATTTGTTTTATTAAGTTGTGGTAAAAAAACTCCTCCACTTCCCATTGAAAAAAGTATTCCGGAAAATGTATCTTTTAAAATAATTCCTACTGAGGCATCCCTTGATCTTTTAATAATACTCCCAACAAAAACAAAAGGAGGATACGCATTAACCAAGATTAAAAAAATTATTATAGAAAAAAAAGAAAAATCTTTGGATATCCCATATGTTAAGGAAAAGAAAAAAATTATTAAAATTTCTCCCAAAATTCATTCCGCAGGAAATATTTATATATATAGCGATTATAAAGTAAAACATCGATATCAGTATAAATACAGAATAAAGGTAATTAAAGACTTTTTGGTAAAAACACCTTTTACACAAGAAAAAATAGCTTATTGGCATAATCCTCCCGATATCCCACTTAATTTTAAAATAAGATTTCTAAAACCTGATGCAATTTATATCACATGGGAGAAACCTTCCAGAGATATTTTTGGTTTATATTTAGAAGGAAAAGTTTTTTATAGACTAAAAAAAATTACTTCAGAAGATGTAAAAATATGGGAAATAAAAGATAAAACTGAATTTTTTGATAATAAAATAAAACCTTTTAAGAAAATATGTTATAGAATAAGAGCTGTTTTAGATTTCAGGGGCACTTTAATCCCTGGTCCAGAATCTCCTGAAAAGTGTATAGAAATAAAATAATTTTTTTTATTGCCTGTAATAAAAATATAATGTTGTTTCTCCATAAATTCTTTTTTTTAATAATTCAAAATTTTTAATCTTCTCTGGTAATTTAATATTTGTTTTCTCTTCTACCATTATAATTACATTTTCTTTTAAAAGACATATTGGTAGATATCTAAGAGTTTCTAAGGATAAACCAGTAGCATAAGGAGGAGTAATAAAAACTATATCAAAAAAATTAGAATAATTTTTTGTAAGCTTAGAAAAACCTTCTGGTAATTTTAGTTTAAAAATTTTTGTTTTTTTAATTAAATTAAGATTTTCTAAATTTTTTTTAATAAGATTAAGACTTAAAGGACTATAATCCACAAATACACAAAAATTAGCTTCTCTTGAAAGAGCTTCTATTCCAAGAGCTCCTGTGCCTGAAAATAAATCCAGTACATTTGTTCCTTTTATTTGAGAACCTAAAATATCAAAAAGGGCTTTCCTTATCCGTGTTCTTAAAGGACGAATTTTTGAATTTTTGGGAGGAGATAAAAGTTTTCTTCCTTTTAAATAACCTCCTGTAATCTGCAAACTAAAAACCTATTCATTAAGTAATCTAAGCCAGTTATTGGGTATGGAAAAATAATAAGGATTTAATCCTGGATGATAATATTTTCCTGTAAACAGTTGTTTAGGATTAAACCAATCTTTTTCTTCTTTTGTAGCCAGAAAGAAAGCAATTTCTTCTCCATAACAAGGAACATAAGTTCTTATAATTTTAACAATTGGAAAAATAGATTTAATCAGTGGATAAGCATTTTTTATAATATGAGGAAAATAAGAAGGTAAACTTGCTTGCTGAATAAAAACACCATAAGAAGTTAACACCCTTTTTGCTTCTTTATAAAATTCTTCAGTATAGAGGGTTTTAGCAGGCCCTACAGGATCTGTACAATCCACAATTACAAGATCAAAAAAATCTGAAGGGTTTTCCTTAAGACCTTCTAATCCGTCTTTTGTAAAAAAAGAAAGCCTTGGATCAGAAAAATCGCCAAAAATATGAGAAAAATATTTTTGACAGAGTTCATACACTGTAATATCTATTTCATACTGAATGATTTGTTTAATAGATGGAATTTTTTGAAGTTCTCTTAAAACACCACCATCCCCGCCACCAATAATAAGAATTTTTTCCGGTAAAGTATTCAATAAACTCGCTGGTAAATAGGTAATAGTTTCATGGTATATATATTCATCTCTTTCTGTAAACTGTATAATTCCATCTAAAACTAAAAAATATCCCCAGTATGGATTTTTAAAAATTTGAATTTTTTGAAGATTTTTTTCTTCACAAACTAATTCAACTTTATAAGCATGCCCAAAATGTTTGAAAATTTTTTCACGCCACCAAAATTGTGCAGTCAAGTCTCCCCCCACTCCTCTTTTACTACTCCTCTGACTACCTCAGCTACACATACATATTTCGGAGAAAAAGCTTCCTGAAGTCTTTTTAAAATTTTATAAGCATTTTCTTTATTATTCGTTATAATATCTATTGCAGCATATCCACTTTCTGGCCATGTATGAATATATATATAGACGCAAGAACAATCAGAATTTAACTGTGCATGAGCAGAAACTCCAAATGGTTGAAATTGATAACTTATTGTTTTAATTTCTTTATCTGAATATTTTTTATTTGAAGTATTTCCATTAAGACTATTTTTAAGAATATTTTCTACAATTTGAGCTTTTGCTAATATATCAAAGGGTGCTTCCCAAAATTCTACAATCAAATGATATCCCCAAATATGTCGTTTTTGTGCACCTTGCTGGGTAGGATAAATATCAAGTTTTTCAATTTGACAAAATGGCTGAAGTACCCTCATATCTCACCTCCCCCCCAGGCAAGGTGCCTGGTTATTTTAGAATTTAAAGAGTACCAAAATAAAAAAATCGGGACGGGCGGATTTGAACCGCCGACCCCCCACACCCCAAGCGGGTGCGCTACCAAGCTGCGCTACGTCCCGATTATTAAAACAAAAAAAAACCTTTATTTTTTTACCTATAATAAAATAATATTTATTAATGTCAAGTAGGTATAAAAATTACTTCAATTCTTTTTTTAAATATCTTAAAATTTTTAAGGCTTTTCTGCAGAAATTACTACAAATCCTCCTTTTCCATAACCTTCTTTTACCAATTCAACCTCACTAATATCATAAATTGGTTTAAAAAGTGTTTGAGTAATTTTAAAATTTAAAAAACCTGCATTTTTTAATAAAAATATTATTTCTTTTGTTGAAAAAAATTTTGCATTTTTATAAAATTTGCTTTTGTTTTTCTTCTCTTCATACAGCCTACCGAGAAAAGAGTTTTTATCTATTATTCCTAAAACAAGTTTACCTTTAGGTTTAAGAACTCTTTTACATTCTTCTATTGCCTTTAATGGGTTTTTAATAAAGCAAAGAGTAGTAATCATTAATATAAGTTCAAAAGTATTATCTAAAAAAGGCAATTTCTCTGCAATACCAATTATTACATTAATTCCTCTTTCTTTTGCTAATTTTACCATTTTGAAAGCTGGATCAATACCAAATTTTATCCCCAGAGCCTTTGCAAATCTTCCTGTACCAACACCGATTTCAAGAGATTTTTCTGTTAAAATAAGATGAGGTCTTATAGCAAGGATTTCTGATTCATAAATTAAAGGATACTTTTCATACCAAGTATCATATTCATCTGCATATTCATCAAATATCTTCCATGTTTTTTCCATTTTTAGTTTTTATAAAAATCGGTTTTTTCTTTTAAAAATATCTTAAAGTTAATTTTAATATCTTTATTTTTTCTTAAAATATTGTATGTTGAATTATAAAATGGGCAAAAAGTTATTTTTATTTATAATTTTCGTATTTTGTCTTTTTGCATGTGGGCCAAGTTTAAAAGAGTTACCCATTACTCAAAAGGAACTTGAAGCTGAAAGAAGAAAAGAAAAAGAACTTGCACTTCTTACTTATATTCAAAGATTTGAAAGACTTTACAGAATATCTTTGCCTCTAATGGTTTCTGCCTCCCCATTTTGTGATGAAGAAGAAAGAAAACTTATTTGTGGAATTCTTGTTCATGAAAAAGATGATTATAAAAAAGAAGATAGAGAAATAATAGCACTTCATTTCCCCCTCGGAAATATCCCAACAATTTTATATATTCATCCAGATTTTCCTGCATCGAAAATAGGACTAAAACCCGGTGATAAAATATTAAAAGTCAATTATAAAAAAATTAAAAATTCAAAAGATTTTTATAAAACTCTTTTAAAAATTGATCCAGATAAAACTCAAATTGTTCCTTTTGTTGTGGAAAGGAATGGTAAAATTTTAAAATTAGATGTTCCTTGTTTAAAGGGATGCTATTATCCTCTAAGATTAATAATTGATGATTCTGTAAATGCATGGGTGGATACACGAAAAAGAATAAACATTACAACAGGATTAATGAGATTTGTTAATTCCGATGAAGAATTAGCTCTTGTAATAGGACATGAACTTGCACATAATGTATTAAATCACCTTGGCAAAAAAATAAAAAATCAATTTGTAGGAACAATGATTGATACTTTGCTTTATTTTACAGCAAAAATAAATACTCGTGGTGTATTGGGTAGGGTTAGCAATTTTATATATTCTAAGGAGTTTGAAAAAGAAGCAGATTATCTCGGAACTTATATTGTAGCAAGAGCAGGATACGATGTATCTCAGGCTACAAATATATGGAGAAGAATAGCTGCAGAATATCCTAAAAACATAAATCGTTTTTTCTTATCTACACATCCAAGCACACCTGAAAGATTTTTATATATAGAAAAAACAGCTGAAGAAATAAAAAAGAAAAAAGAACTTGGACTTCCTCTTTTACCAGAAAAAAGAAAGAAAAACGGATTTAATCTTTTTGCAGGAGAGTATATTCCTTAGTTTTTTCTATTATTTTAAAATTTAATCTCTTCAAATCTCCGAGAGTTTTTAAACGCTTTGTTTTTAGAATAACAATTACCTGAGTATTAGTATTTTTAATAAAAGAATGTATTTTTTTAGGAGAACGAATATATAAAGCTTTTCTTCCAGAATAAAATAATACACTTGGTTTATGTAACTTATATAAAATAAGAATACCATTATTTTTTAAATTTTTTTTAACATATAAACTATATCTATAGAGATCTCCTTGGTAAATTTTATTAGCGCAAGGTAAAACTTCCAATGCAAAAACAAGAATAAAAATAAAACTCAAAAGAGTGAGCCCCGCATAATTGATCCTTTTTCTAAAAACACAATAAATACTTAATAAAAAAAAAGCAATCATTATTAAAATTAAAAAGTTAACCCAATTTAATTCAATTTGAGGAAAAAATTGAGGGGCTTTAAGCTTTATGATAAAAAATAAAATAATAAATAATAAGGAAAATATACTCAAAAGAATAAAAGGAGCTCTTGAAAAATTCTTTTTTAAATTATACATTCCGTGAGAAATAAGAATGCATACTGCCGGGATAGAGGGAAGGATATAATTTGGAAGTTTTGTTTCTGAAAAAGAGAAAAAAATAAAAATAAATAAAAACCAGATAAAAGAAAAAAGATAAAGACTATCTTTTTTGAAATTTTTTAATCCGTCAAATAAAAATGCTATCCAGGGAAACATTCCGATTATTAACACAGGGATAAAAAAATAAAATGGACTTTTTTCTCCTGCAATAACTTTTGTATATCTCAAAAAGTGATGCTTTATAAAAAATTCATAAATAAATTCTTTTCCTCTGATTATAGTTTCTGCAAGATACCAAGGCATTGAAATAAGTAAAAATACTAAAAGACATTTAACCGAAATTATAATTTTGAGTTCTTTAAAACTTTCACTTAAAGTTAATTTTAGATTTTTTTTATTAAGTAAATTTTTGAAAAAAATATATATAACTGGAATTGCAAAAGGAAAAAGTATCCCGATTAAACCTTTTGTAAGGAAGGCAAAAGCAGAAAAGGCATAGGCTCCATAAAGAAATTTTTTATTTTTCTCTAAGGTTAAGTAAAATGAAAAAAGGGATAAAGTAATAAATAAAATTAAAACCATATCAGTAACACCTGCATAGCTATAAACAAAATAATAAAGTGTAAAAGCAAAGGAAATTATTGCATAAAGAGCCTGTATTTCATTTTTGAGATATTTTAGAAATGTATATAAAACCAAACATAAAAGTGCTCCTGCTAAGGCTGAGGGAAGTCTTACAGAAAATTCATTTATTCCAAAAATTTTATAATTAGTTGCTATTAACCAGTAAATCAAAATTGGTTTATCATATCTTGGCTTCCCATTATAATGAGGGGTTATCCAGTCTCCGGTTTCGAGCATCTCTTTACTTGTTTGAGCAAAAATCGCTTCATCTACATCAAAAAGAGTTCCATAATTGATTTTTATAAAGGAAACAATTAAAAGTAAAAAAAATAAAATTTTTAAAATAAAATTTTCATTAAGAACTAACTGTTTCATTAAATTTCAAAATGATTTAAAATATTTATAAATTCTGGAATAATATACCTTAAAAAAACTTATAAAGCAAATTATTTATAATGTACAAACCAAAAATTGTAGTTAGTGCATGTCTCAAGGGGAAGCGTGTACGATATGATGGTGAATTAATAAGAGATGAATTTGTTAGTAGATTAATTGAACTTTGTGATGTAATTTCTGTTTGTCCTGAAGTTTCAATAGGTCTCAGTGTCCCGAGAGCAAAAATTATAGTTTATATAAAAAATGGAGAATATAGAATTTCTCAACCAGAGACAGGTAAAGAATTAACAGAAAAAATTCTTAAATTTTCTGAAGATTTTTTGAATAATCTCCCAGAGATTGATGGATTTGTTCTAAAAAGTAAGTCTCCTTCATGTGGGGTATCTCAGACAAAAGTTTTTAAGGATCCAGAGGGTAAAAAGTTTTATAAAAGAGGGAAAGGGCTTTTTGCTATAAAAGCTATTGAAAGATTTTCACTTTTACCAATTGAAGATGAATTAAAATTAAGAGATAAAAAAATTAGATTCCATTTTTTAATTAGATTATTAACAGCAAGAAATTTACGAATACTTAAAGAAAAAGCAAGAGATATTAAAGATATAATTGAATTTCATAAAAATTATGGTTCTTTACTTAATGTTTATTCAAAAAAAGCTTTTAAACTGCTTGAAAAGGAACTAAAAAATTATAAAGGTGAAAATTTACAAGGTATCCTTAATGAGTATTATATAGGTTTTTTAAAGGCATTAAAAAGAAAAAAAGAAATTAATATAAATTTACTCCCAAAAGATTATAAAGAATTTTTGAAAATTTTAAAATAATTTAAAATAAAAATAAAAAGCCGGGCAAAGCCCGGCAAAGGATTAAAAATTTATTAGCTGGTCACAGCTTCAACAGTGCAAACAAGGGATTGCTCACCTTGTGCATTTTTATATCTACAGACTGCTTGATAATCTGTTACTCCAGTAAGTTCTGCAGTAGTTAAATCCACATCTCCAGGTGCAACGGATCCATCGTTTTGACACTGCCCGGTGTACTCAACTGTAAGAGTTACTTGTCCACCTGCGGTTTGAGGAGTTTGATTCGCACAATTTGCTAATTCTGTAGCGTTCACGTTCTGTCCAGGATTTTCTACACAATAAGATACAATATCCATTGCACAGCCTCTTGCAATTGGCAAGGCATAAGAAGCTACTTTTGCTTTTCTCTGATACCTCATATACTGAGGAATAGCAATTGACGCCAAAATTGCAATAATTGCAATAACAATCATTAATTCAATTAATGTGAAACCTAACTTACGCTTTTTCCTTACCTCTTTCTTCTTACCCATAACTTACACCTCCTTTTTTTAATTTTCTATTCTATCTTCTACATATTAGAATAGGTTTAAATTTACTTGAGTCAAGTCTTATTTTTTGTAGATTTTTTTTGTCTATTTTTTAAATCATAAACTTTATTTATCTTTTTTTATATTTTATTTTTAAATCTTTAAATTTTTCGAAAATAACATCTCAAAGATCTATTTGCCTGTTCACATATTACTTTATATTCTTTTATATCGGATAAAACTGCTTGAACTAAAAAAGTGCTATTTACAGTGCCATCAGCCTCACATGTGCCATTATAATAAGTAACAGAAACTTCCAAAGCTCCTTCAGGGGTTGTTTGATTTGCTTTACAATTTGGTAAAAAATTTTCATTTATAGTTTCTCCAGGATGCTGAATACAATATGCCATTATATCAAGTGCGCATGCTCTTGCAATTGATAATGCATATGAAGTAACCTTTGCTTTGTTCTGATATCTCATATACAAAGGAATAGCAATAGAAGCTAAAATTGCAATAATTCCTATTACAATCATTAATTCAATAAGAGAAAATCCATAATTAATTTTATTCACTTTTTTAATTTTTTATTATTAAATTTTTAAAAAATTTATTTTTTATTTAAAAATTTTTTTAAGTTCTGGCAAAAATTAAAAATACAATTAATCAAAACAGTAAAAAATTAATTTTACAGATTAAAATTAAAGAGCCGGCGGAGGGACTTGAACCCTCAACCTTGGGATTACAAATCCCACGCTCTGCCAGTTGAGCTACACCGGCGATTTAAAATTTACTATATGGCGGAGGAGGCGGGATTCGAACCCGCGGTACGGGCTGTGAACCCGTACACTCGCTTAGCAGGCGAGCGCCTTCGACCACTCGGCCACTCCTCCAAATTTTCAATACCAAATTGGATCCGGGGCGTGGATTCGAACCACGACTCTGGGAGCCAAAGTCCCATGTCCTGCCAATTAGACGACCCCGGAACCCTTTTTATAAAATTATAACAATTTTTCTCATTTTGTAAAGATACCTCAAAAACCTTTATTTTAAATATAATCTAAAATTCTTAAATTTTCTTTCTATTTTGGCTTTTAATATTTTATAATAATAGTAAATTAATATTTGTGAAAGATATAATAAAAAAATATATCCGGATACCTTTAAATTTTTTAAAATCTCTTTGGCTTCAAATTAAAAAAGATAATATATTAATCTTTGCACAGGCTCTTTCCTTTACAACTCTCTTAACTCTCATCCCTATCTTAGGATTAGTTTTTTCGATATTAAAAATATGGATACCTCAAAAAAAGATAGATGAACAGATTATTTTATTTTTTGCACAATACCTTACACCTGAAGCTACTTCTAAAATAACAAATATCATCTTAGAATTGAGTAAAAAGCTCGAAAATTTTCCCTTAGGCAAATTTAGCATCATAGCTTATTTCCTTATAGGTTCGGAACTTTTTTCACAAATTGAGGAATTTTTAAATCATATTTTTAAAACTATCAAAAGAAGAACAATTATACAAAGATTTAGCTTCTACTGGTTATGTATTACACTGGCTCCTATATTATTTTTACCTCCTGTATTATTTCACACCTACCTCCAAAAATACTTAACTATAGTATTATTTTTTTCTATTTCTTTTTTCTTTTTTCTTTTATATATATATTTTCCTGCGAGAAAAATCCCAAAAAAAGAAGCTTTAATAGGCGCTCTATTTTCAACTTTACTCTGGTTTATATCTTCTTATGGATATGGGTTTTATGTTAAATATGCGGTTTCCTATTCAAAAATCTATGGTTCTCTTTCGGCAATACCTTTGTTTTTGATCTGGATTTTTATTAATTGGGTAGTATTTTTACTGGGGGCTGAATTAACAGTATTCCTTGAAAATAGATACTGGAGAACAAAATATCAAAAAATTCCTCATTCTTGGTTAAAACTATGGATAATTTATTTTATTGGCAAAAATTTTCTCAATGGTAAAACCCTGAGTTTAGAAGAATTAACATTAAAAACTTCTCTACCACCAGAAACTATACAACCTATATTAGAAGAATTAGAAAAACAAAATATTTTATCCTTAGTTGAAGGAAAAATATTTTTAATTCGTCCTCCGGAAAAAATATATTTAAAGGATCTTTTTAGCTTTACTTCTTTTTCTTTAATTGAAAATCCTGAGTTTAAGGAACTATATAAAAAGATGCAAAATTTTATGGAAAATTTTTCAAGATTTACTCTTAAAGATCTCTTTTGAATCTTTAGAAATTATTTTTTTTCCCAAAAAAATACCTATAAATGCACCTACAAAAAGGTCAGAAGGAAAATGAGCAAAATTTAAAAGCCTTTCTAAAGCTACTAAAACAGCAAATGCATACCACAAAGATTTATATCTTGGATAATAATGAGAAAGTACAGTTGCCAGAGTAAAAACAAATAAAGTATGCCCAGATGGAAAAGACGCATAGGCATATTTTAAAGATGGACCTTTAAAAATCGTTTCATAAGTAATTTTTGGTCTCGCTCTTCCTAAGAGATGTTTTATTTGTGCAATTAGGGTAGCCCATATTATACCCAATATCAAATCTTTGCCCCTTTTTTTATTTAAAAAAAAATAGCTATAAACACCTAATAAAATAACTCCTACAACAAAACTTTTATAAAGAATTACAATTATATCATTTAAAACCTCAAGAATAAAAAAATAGTTTTTAAAATAAGGTGAAATTGTTTTTAAAAATAGAATAATTTTTTTATCTAAATAAAAAAAACATAAAAATAAAAAAAATATAAAAAAAATTGAATATTTTAAATTAACTCTCATACATTATTTTTCCCATATCTTTTACATTGTATCCACCAAGGGAAAGAACGACCTTTTTGAATTCTTTATCATTACGAATTATATCTAACAAAGCTTTAATAATTTCCATATCAAGAAATTCTTTAGGAATAAGAATATCATAACGTTCCTCAGTAACTGGTATAAAATCAAGTCCTAAAGCTTTAGCCGCGGCATATATTCCCAAACCAACATCTGCTTTTCCACTTGCAACTGCCTGAGCAACCCCCATGTGTGTATATTCTTCGTTTTCGTATCCTTTAATTTGTTCTGGTTTGATACCAAGTTCTCTCAGGTGTTTGTCAAGAAGTAGCCTTGTCCCTGATCCTGCCTGTCTGTTTATAAAAATTACATCCTCTCTTATCAGATCTTTAAAACTCTTTATATTTTTTGGATTTCCTTTTTTTACTATAAGTCCTTGAATTCTATAAACTAAATTGATTAAAACTATTTCTTTTTCTGGTAAAAGTTTTTTAATAAATGGAATATTATATTCTCCTGTGTTTTCGTCTAAAAGATGGGTTCCTGCAATATGAGCTTCTCCTTTTTTAATAGCTATTAACCCTCCCATAGATCCTACATGAGCAGAAGATAGTGTTATTTTAGGATATTTTTTTCTTAAAAAATTATAAAGAATATCCAATGTATTATCATGACTTCCAATACAAACTATGGTATTTTCGATCTCTTCTTTTTTCCTCCAGAGATAAACTTCTATTTCTTTTCCTTGAGAAAATCCTTCAGATTCAGCAGGTATTACTATGTATCCATCTGCTCTTACTACCGACATTAACAACCCAGCTCCTCTTCCAGCAGGAGAAACTATATATCTATCTTTTACTTTTCCAACTTTTATCCTTATAAATTCATCTATTCCTATGCGTGAAGAAATCTGGCGAGAAAGTATACCCTTAATTTTTTCCTCTTTTTGAGGCTCAATACCTAAATATTTTGCTATTAAAGGTCTAACAAAGAGCTGATAAGATAAAAATGTAGAAACAGGATAACCAGGAATTCCTAAAACTGGTTTATTTTCAATAAATCCTGCAATAAAAGGCTTCCCTGGTTTAATAGCAACTCCATTAATAATAATCTCACCAAGTTCATTCAACACATCGAAAGTAAAATCCTCTTTTCCATATCCTGAACCTGCATTAACAAGTACCATATCGCATTTTTTTAAAGCATATAAAATCATAGATTTCAAAGAATGAAAATCATCCTTAGTTATAGGATAAACTTTTGGTTCCCCTCCATCTTCTTTTATTAAATTAGCAAGAACTGCAGAATTATATTCAATTAATTTTGGTGGTTTTAATGTCTTTTCTTTTAATTCTTCAGGAAAAATAAGTTCGGAGCCTGTAGGTATAATTCCTATAGAAGGCTTTTTCCTCACTTTTATTTCTGTTATTCCACTTGCAAGCATAGCTCCTATATCAACCGCACGAATTACATGGTTTTCAGGAACAATAAGTTCTGTAGCTACTATATCTTCTCCAACCGGTCTTACATGGTTATAAGGGGGGACTGAGGAATAGATTTCTATATAATCTCCTTTAACATTTACTTCTTCTACAGGAATAACAGCATCAAAACCTTCTGGCATAGGGTCTCCTGTTTCTATCCACAAGGCTTGTGTTCCAATTTTAAGTAATACAGGGTCTTTTTCTGTTGCTTTAAATGTAGCTTCAGCTTTTACTGCATATCCATCCATTGCAGAAGAATAAAAATAAGGTGAGGAAATTTTTGCAAAAACAGGTTCTGCAGTAATTCTTTTTAAAGAATCTTTAACAAAAATTATCTCAGATTCTATAGGAGTTTTTACTTTTTTTTCAAAAGAATTAATAAGAAGATCTAAAGTTTCTTTAAGAGAATAAATCTTATGAAAGGCTTTTTTCCCCATATTTTAAAATTCACAAAATAAATCAATTTTTTTCAATTGCAATAATAAAACTTTTTATTATGTTTTTTAAATAATGTTAAATAAACAATATCTTTCTTTAGAAAAAGCGTTGGAACTTCTTTTATTTTATATTTCTTTCAGATGCCTTCCTCCGGAAAATATTCCTATTGAAGAATCTTATAGTCGGATAGTTTATGAAGATATTATTTCTCCTGAAGATTTACCAGGCTTTGATAAATCAACAGTAGATGGATTCGCTGTAAGAGCTGAAGATACATTTGGAGCAAAAGAAGGAATGCCAGTTTATCTTACAGTAAAAGGCGAGGTCCAAATGGGAGAAATACCTAATTTTTCTTTAAATTCAGGAGAATGTGCAAGCATTTCAACAGGTGGAATGCTTCCAGAAGGTGCAAATGCAGTAATTATGATAGAACATGTAAATATAATTGATGAAAATCTTATTGAAATATTAAAGCCTGTATCACCTGGAGAAAATGTAATTTTTAAAGATGAGGATATCAAAAAAGGAGAAGTGGTATTTAAAGCTGGACACAAATTAAGACCTCAGGATGTGGGAGCTTTAGCAGGACTTGGAATTACAGAAATTAAAGTAGTTAAAAAACCAAAAGTTGCTATTATTCTTACAGGAGATGAAATCGTGCCTCACAATGAAAAAGTAACCCCTGGGAAAGTAAGAGATATTAACTCTTTTACATTGAAAGGATTAATTAAAGAGCATGGTGGTACACCTATAAAGATTGGTATAGTAAAAGATGAATATAGCGCTATTAAAAAAGCAACTGAAAAGGCTCTTAATATTTCTGATATTGTTTTAATCACAGGTGGAACAAGTGCAGGAGTTAAGGATTTAACTATGGAAATTATAAATGAATCTGGCCATCCGGGAGTGATATTTCATGGAGTATCTATGAAACCAGGAAAGCCAATTATCGCAGGAGTATGTAATGGAAAACCAGTTTTTGGTTTACCAGGACATCCTGTAGCAGTTTATATTTGTTTTAAACTTTTTGTAAAACCTGTAATTGAAAAAATGCTCGGAATTACTCAACAGGAATATAAAAAAGTTATAAGAGCTAAAATTGAAAGAAGTCTCCATTCTCAGGCAGGAAGAACAGATTATATAAGGGTTTATTTAAAAGAAAAAAACGGTGAACTCTGGGCTATACCACTTTTAAGCAAATCTGGCCTTATTATGTCTTTAGCAAAAGCAGATGGAATAATTACAATTCCTTCAGAACTCTTAGGAATAGAAAAAGGTGAAATGGTAGAGGTTGAATTAATAAGTTAGTTCTGCTCTTGAAAATCTTTTTTACTTAGTTTACTTATTTAATTTAAGAAGATTTTAAAATTATGAAGGAGGTGAAAAAATGACAGAAGATAAAGTAGTTTTTATGTATATTACTACATCTTCTGAAAATGAAGCAAAAAAAATAGCTGAAACACTTTTAAAAGAGAGATTATGTGCTTGTATCAATATTTATCCTCCTGTAAATTCTATGTATTGGTGGGAAGGAAAAATTGAAAATTCTAAAGAATTTATACTTTTGGTTAAAACAAGGAGTTCTTTAATAGAAAATGTAGAAGATGTCGTGACCCGATTACACTCTTATACTACACCATGTATAATAGCCATACCTACAGAATATGTATATCAACCTTTTAAAAATTGGGTTTTTGAAGAAACACAAAAGTGATAGAATTTAGTATAATAAATATGTTATAATTCATTCGGAGGAAAAAAATGCTTAGTAAAAGAATAGTAGTTTGTTTAGATGTGAAGGATGGAAAAACAACTAAAGGAATAAAGTTTAAAAATAATGTAGAAGTTGGAGATCCAGTTGAAATGGCTGAAAAATATTATTTAGAAGGAGCTGATGAAATTGTATTTTATGATATTACAGCAAGTGCTGAACATAGAAGTATAATGATTGATGTAGTAAGAAGAACAGCAGAAAAAATTTTTATTCCTTTTTCTGTAGGTGGAGGTATAAAAAGTTTAGAAGACATGAGAGAAGTTCTTTTGGCAGGAGCTGAGAAAGTTTCTATAAATACAGCAGCAGTTCTTAATCCTAAACTTATTTATGAAGGTGCTAAAGCATTTGGTTCCCAATGTATTGTATTAGGTATGGATGTAAAAAGAGTAGAAAAATCCTCAAAAATTCCCTCTGGATATGAAGTATGGATTAGAGGTGGAAGAACACCTATGGGAATTGATGCAGTATGGTGGGCAAAAGAAGCTGAAAACCTTGGAGCAGGAGAAATTTGTCTAAATTCCATTGATGCAGATGGAACCAAAGAAGGATACGAATTAACCATTACTCAAATGATCTCAGAAGCAGTAAATATACCTGTTATTGCTTCAGGAGGAGCAGGGCATCCTGAACATTTATATGAAGTCTTAACAAAAGCTAAAGCTGATGCAGCTCTTATAGCATCTATGGTTCATTATGGAATGTATTCTATTAAAGAAATTAAAGAATATTTAGCAAAAAAAGGAGTAAAAGTAAGAATTAAGTGGTAATTTCATCTTCTAACCATTTATTAAATCTTTTTTGAATTATCCAAAATATCAAAAATGTAATAAGAAAAACACAAAAAATTATAATGATCTTTTTAGAAGAGCCGGAATATACCACATCTCCCTGTAAAGCAAGGGCTATATTACCTGGTATCCTTCCTAAAGTAGAAACCCATAAAAATGCTTTCAAAGAAATCGGAGTGAGGCCGAGAAAATAATTTAATAAATCTTTTGGAAATCCTGGAAAAATATATAAAATAAATACACCTATCAATCCATATTTTTTAAAAACACTGGTAGTTTTTAAATAAAGTTTATGATTTTTATATTTTTTAAAAAATCTTTTTTTAAAAAATCTGGATATATTAAAAGAAATAAATGATCCTATAAAAATCCCTGTTGTACTTAAAATAAATCCTTTAAATGCACCAAAAAAGAAACCACCTATAAACCCTGTCCCTTCACCTGGTATAGGTGCTACAACTACTTGTAAAGCTTGTAATAAAATAAATAAAAATGGAGCCAAAACCGGATAATTTGAAAACAAAATTCTTAAAGTTTCTCTGTTATTCCATAAAGAAATTATATTATCCAGCATTTTTTTAAAAAATTTTTCTGCATACTTCTGAGATCTTTTTACAAGAAATAACCTCAATATTGAGTTCTTTGTTTTTAAATTTTGAAAATGCAGGAATAAAGGCTTTTTTAAATCCTTTTTTTTCTGCTTCTTTAAGTCTAACAATTATTTCTCTTACAGGTCTTAGTTCTCCGGAAAGACCGATTTCTCCGATAAACAGAGTCTTTTCAGGTAAAGGTTTTTCTATCAAGCTCGAAATAAGAGCTACTGCAACTGCAAGATCTCCGCTTGGTTCACTTATTTTCAATCCTCCGGCAATTTTTATATAAATATCCTGTTGAGAAAAATTAAAACCGAGTTTCTTTTCAAGAATAGCTACAAGTAAAGATAATCTAATAGGATCAAAACCCACAGCAGTGCGTCTTGGAAGAGATAAATAACTTTTACTAACAAGAGCTTGTACTTCAACCAAAAGTGGTCTTGTCCCTTCAATAACACAAAAAACTGCTCCATTTTCTCCCATTAAAAATAAGTCTTCATATTCACTATGGGGAATTAATCCCTCGTCTGTCATTAAAAAAACACCAATTTCATTAAGTGCTCCAAATCTATTTTTAACTGCTCTCAAAATTCTAAATCCTGTTTCTTTTTCACCCTCCAAATATAGTACCACATCAACCAGGTGTTCTAAAATTTTTGGTCCTGCTATAACCCCGCTTTTTGTTATATGTCCTACCAAAAACACTACTATATTTTCTTCTTTTGCTATTCTCATAAGAGCATTCGTGCATTCTCTTATTTGTGAAACTCCTCCAGGAGAGGAATTTAATTCAGGAAGATATACTGTTTGAATAGAATCTATAATTAAAACCTCAGGTTTAATATCTTTTATACTCTCTAAAACTGCTGAAAGGTTAGTATCTGCAATAAAATAAAAATCTTTTTTTATTCTTAATCTTTCTGTTCTCAATTTTACCTGCTCTGGAGACTCTTCAGCAGAAACATAAACAACATTTTTACCTTTTTCAGCAAGTAACCCAGCTATCTGGGTAAGCAAAGTAGATTTTCCTATTCCTGGATCCCCTCCTATAAGAATTAAAGAACCAGGAACTATACCTCCCCCCAAAACTAAATCAAATTCACTTAAATTCGTCTTAATTCTTTTTTTAAATTCTGAAGAAATTTCCGAAAGTTTCTGTATTTTAACTTTTTGAAAAGTTTTTACTGGTTTCTTTTTTTCTTCCCTTTCTTCTATAAAAGAATTCCAGCTACCACACTCTGGACATCTACCAAGCCATTTTAAACTTTTATAACCACAGTTCTGACAATAAAAAGCCATGATTTTTAATTTTACTTCTATTTTTAAAAACTTCTATTTTTTATAAAATATACCTTCCCAGATTGAATAATGCTGAATTCTTCTGCCCTGTTTAAGAATTATATCTGCTAATTTCTTTTTATTTTTAAGATATTTGGGAGAATCTGAAAATTTTTTAACAACTATAATTTTTCTCCCAATAAGTTTTTTATCTTTTCTCCACAGATGGTACTGATTTTTTGGAAATTTAGTTTTTTGATATACATATATTTCTGGATGAGCTTGCATATAAAATGCTAAAGATGAGGCAATATGTCTATCTGAAGCAAGAATAGGTATATCTCTTTTATAATATTTTTCTACTTCTTTAGCAAGTTTTTCCCATCCTTCAAATTTTTTTAAAAGATTTCTTGTGTTAAAAGGTAAAATTGATGGATAAAAAGGTATAAGACAAATTAAAAAACTTAATAAAACAGAAATAATTAAGTTTATTTTTATAATTTTATATTTTTTCTGCTTAATAAGAAATATAACAACCCAAAAATAACCTAAAAATACAAAAGGTAAAATCCAGTTTATATCCAGTCTAATAAAAAAAGCAATAATTAAAAAAAATATAACAGGAAAAAATGAAAAAAAGTATGTAAAGAGAAAAAATCTATCCAAATAAGAAATAGATTTAAAAGACTTTAATTTATATAAAAACTTAAATCCATAAAATAAAAAAAACAAAAAAAATATTGGAGAATAAGCTATTAAATCTCCTAAGAAAAAATTCGCCCACCAAGCAAATGAAAATACTTCTCTGGTAAAATGTTCCTCAGTATGTTTCAATAAAATCAAATTATGATTTAAGTTCCAGTAAAGATTAGGTAAATAAATCAAAAATGCTGTAAGAGGGATAAGCCATGTTTTTTTATTCCAAAGCTTTGATTTTTCCCAGAAAAGAAGATATAAAAAGGCTAAACCTAAAAAAGCAATAACTGTCTGTTTAGTCAAAAGACCAAGCCCTATAAAAATTCCTGTTAAAATAGCATTTTTATAAGACATATTTTCCAAATAAAGTATAGCGAAATAAAGTGATAATACCCAGAAAAATAAAAGTAATGAATCAGGTGTTATAACCACACTATAAATAGTAAACATAGGGACAAAGGCAAGAGTTAAAACTAACCAAAAAGCGATTTCTTGAGAAAAATATCTTTTTATCAGCAAATAAGAGATTAATAAAGTAAAAATTAAAGAAATTAAGGCAGGTAATCTTATTGCCCATTCAGAAATACCAAATATTTTTGTTGAAAATGCAATAACCCATGCAATCATAGGTGGTTTGCTATAATAACCCCAATCTAAATGTCTTGACCAGTCCCAGTAATAAGATTCATCAAATGAAAGAAGTAAAGGGAGTTTTAATAAATAAAAAAATTTTAATAAAAAAAGAAAAAATACAAAAACAAATATTTGAAATTCTTTATTTTTCATATAGTTTTTTATTTATATAAATATAAATTTTGTAAAAAATAATAGCACAAAATAAACCCAAAATATAGCCACCTATTATATCTAAAGGATAATGATGCCCTAAATAAATTCGAGACCATCCAACTATTAAGGCAAAGGTTATCCATAAAGGACTTGCTTTAGGAAATTCAAAACTTAAAAAAGAAGAGGTATAACCACTAAGGGTAGCATGTCCAGAAGGGAAACTAAAAACACATTGTTTTTTTATTGGTTTTTTAAGAAATTGGAAATTATTTTTGCTATAATAATAAATATTTTTTCTGGTTAAAAATGGTCGTTTTCTTTTAAAAATAGGTTTAGCAAATTGACTACAAATAAAATCACTTGATAAAAAGCCTATTATTAAAATTAAAGAAAAAAGTAAATACCTTTTAAAACCAATTTTAAAAAAAATAAAAAGAGTGGATAAAGAATAAATTAAATATAAAAAATTTGGCAAAGAAAAAATAGGTAAAATTTTGTCTAAGAAAGGGGATCTTAAATGATTAATGAAATAAAAAAGAGATACATCTAAATTTTCAATAAAAGAAATTACATACACAATTAAAATCAAAAGATAGAAATATTTGCCTTTTTAGCATCTTCTAAGAATTTTTTTAGTCCTATATCTGTAAGAGGATGTTTAAACATCTGATTTAGGACTTTAAACGGAATTGTAGCTATATCGACCCCAATTAAAGCACATTTTTTAACATGATCAACATGTCTTATACTTGCTGCTATAATTTGTGTATTGAAATTATAATTATTAAAAATTTCTACAGTCTCTTCTAAAACTTGTATCCCATCATATCCTATATCATCTATTCTTCCAATAAAAGGTGATACATAAGTTGCACCTGCTTTTCCTGCTATTAATGCCTGAAGCGAAGAAAAAACAAGAGTTACGTTTGTTTTTATTCCTTCTGAAGAAAGTATTTGAACTGCTTTAATTCCCTCCTGAGTAAAAGGTATTTTAATTACCACATTATCTCCCATTTTTGCAAGTTCTTTTGCCTCCTTTACCATTCCTTCCCAATCTGTAGCAATAACTTCTAAGGATACTGGCTTATCTGGTATCTCTTTTAAAATTTCTAAAGCCGCCTCTTTCCAAGGTTTTCCTGTTTTTGAAAGAAGTGTTGGATTTGTAGTAACCCCGTCTAAAATTCCCCATTCTTTAACTGTTTTAATTTCTTCAATCTGTGCGCTATCAAGAAATATTTTCATAGATGTCCTCCATTTAATCTTTATACAAAATTAAAACTTTTAAGTCTTAAACTTTGTAGTCTTATGAATCCTTCTGCATCTTTTGGATTATAACCTTTTTTTTCATCAAAACTTGCAAGTTCTTTTTTATAAAGACTGTAAGGACTTTTTCTTCCTGTAACATAAACTTGTCCTTTATAAAGTTTTAATCTAATAGTACCTGTAACTTTTTCCTGGGTCTTTTCAATAAATGTCTTTAAAGATTGAAACTCAGGGCTAAACCAGAATCCGTAATATATTAATTCTGCAATCTTAGGCATGAGAACATCTTTTATTCTCATAACTTCTCTATCAAGGGTGATCTGTTCCAGTGCTCTATGAGCTATATGAAGTATGGTACCTCCAGGAGTTTCATAAATTCCCCTGCTTTTTATTCCTACAAAACGATTTTCCACCATATCAATCCTTCCAATACCATGTCTTCCACCTATTTTATTTAAAGTCTTTAATAAATTTGCAGGGCTTAATTTTTCACCATTTATTGCTACAGGTTCTCCTTTTTCAAATTCAATTTCAATATATTCTGGTTTATCTGGAGCTTTTTCAGGTGATACAGTCATAATAAACATATCTTCAGGAGGTTCCTGCCAGAGGTCCTCTAAGATTCCACCTTCATAACTTATATGAAAAAGATTTGCATCGATACTGTATGGCTTTTCTGAGGTTACAGGTATGGGAATATTATTTTTCCTGGCATATTCTATTAAATCTTTTCTTCCTTTAAAATTCCATTCTCTCCAAGGTGCAATTATTTTAAGTTCTGGAGCAAGAGCTGAATAAGTAAGTTCAAACCTTACCTGATCATTTCCTTTTCCTGTAGCTCCATGAGCAACAGCATCTGCTCCCTCTTCTTTTGCAATTTCAACTTGGGTTTTAGCAATAAGCGGTCTTGCAAGAGATGTACCCATCAAATACCAGTCTTCATATCTTGCGCCAGCTTTAATAGAAAAAAATACATACTCTTTAACAAATTCTTCTTTTAAATCTTTGATTATAACTTTTTCAGCCCCACATTTAATTCCTTTCTCTTTTATCTCTTCCAAATCCTCTCCTTGCCCTACATCAGCACAATATGCTATTACAGGACATTTGTAATTTTCTACCAACCATTTCAAAATAACCGAAGTATCAAGTCCTCCGGAATAAGCAAGAACAATTTTTTTTATCTGCAAATCTTGACCCCCATTTAAATTTTGGAAACAGTCCTTCCAAGTTTTTCTTCAATAGATTGGATTTTACTTTTGATTCTTCCAGATTTTCCCTTTCGATAATCAAATTTGATATTGGCGATGATACGATTACAATCCCTTTCAAGCACAGAAAAACAATCTTTTATAAGAGCCAAAATTTTATCAATTTCCTCTGCCTCAATTACTGTTTCCATAGGAGTTAATACATAAGGAAGACCATATTTATCTATCACATCTATTACTCTTGCTACATATTTACTTACACTTTCTCCTTTATCTAAAGGAAAAATACTTATTGAAACTATAATACTCATAATTGTTAACAATTTACAATATCTTATAAGATTTTCAATAAACCAATTAAAAATAATCTTTATTAATTCGATTTGTAAAATTTAAAAGATATATTATAATTACTTGCATGCTTGGGAATTGGGTTAATCCATTCCCAGGCTTCAAAATAAATTAAGGGGGGACTTAAAAAATGCCACTTGATCCAGAAATTAAACAACAAATAATTGAAAAATTCAGAAGACACCCTAAGGATACCGGTTCACCAGAGGTTCAAATTGCACTTTTAACAGCAAGAATTAAACAACTTGAAGAGCATCTGAAAGTTCATAAAAAAGATTATCATTCAAGAAGAGGTTTGATGAAAATTATAGGTAAAAGAAGAGCCTTGTTAAATTATTTAAAAAGGACAGATTTTGCAAGATATAAACAATTATTAACAGCTTTAGGATTAAAAAAATAATTTATACCCAGCCTTTTTCTTCATATACTATTCTTCCTGTCCCTGCTGGAATAAGTCTTCCAATTATTACATTTTCTTTTAATCCTCTGAGATAATCAACTTTTCCAGCAATAGAAGCCTCAGTTAATACACGAGTAGTTTCCTGGAAAGAGGCTGCAGATAACCAGGATTCAGTAAGCAAAGCTGCTTTAGTAATTCCCAGAACAATAGGCTCTGCCACAGCTGGTCTTCCTCCCTCAGCTATAACTCTTTCATTTTCTTCTTCAAATTTTGTTTTTTCTACTATTTCACCAATCATAAAACTGGTATCCCCAGTTTCTTTAATTTTTACTTTCTTTAACATCTGTTTAACAATAACCTCAAAATGTTTGTCATTGATTCTTACTCCTTGTAATCTATATATTTGTTGAATTTCTTCCACCAGAAAACGAGCAACCCCTTTTATACCTCTTACCTTAAGAATATCATGGGGATTAGGTGAACCTTCAATAAGAGGATCTCCTGCTTTTACTATATCTCCTTCTCTTACAACTATATGTTTACCTTTAGAAATAAAATATTCCATAGGTTCTCCTATTTCTGGCTGAATAACGATTTTTTTCTTTCCTCTTGTTTCTTTCTCAAAAATTACTTTTCCGTCAATTTCACTGATAATTGCATATTCCTTAGGTCTTCGAGCTTCAAATAAATCTGTTACTTTTGGCAAACCACCTGTGATATCTTTTGCTTTTAATGTTTCACGAGGAATTCTTGCAATTACTTCACCAGCTTCTATATAATCTCCTTCATTTACACTTAAAATAGCTCCTACAGGTAATTCATAAATTGCTTTTCCTCTTCCACCAGAAATTTCCAATATTTTCCCTTTTTCATCAGTAACTACAATAGAAGGACGATAATCAGTGAGCTTATAGTCTCTTACAACAATGCTTACTCTTCCTGTAGTAGGATCAATCTTTTCATCAACTGTAACTCCATCAATAATATCTTTAAATTTCACTCTACCAGAGACTTCTGAAATAATTGGATTTGTATAAGGATCCCATTCTACTAATAAATCTCCTGGTTTAACTTCGTCGTCTTCTCTAACTTTTATTTTAGCTCCATAAGTAACAGGATATTTTTCTACTATTCTTCCATCTGAAGTAACAACAGCTATTTCACCCTGTCTATTTAAGGCTATTAATGTTCCATCACTTTTTTCTACATATCTCAAATTAATATACTTTATTTTTCCCTGAAACTGGGCTCTATGTTCACTTTGTTCTAAAGCTTTACCTACTGCACCACCGATATGGAATGTCCTCATAGTAAGCTGAGTTCCAGGTTCACCAATGGATTGAGCTGCAATAATTCCAACAGCTTCACCAAGTTCTACCAATTTTCCAGTAGCTAAATCTCTTCCATAACATTTTCTGCATACTCCATGTTTTGCTTCACATGTAAGAACTGAACGAATAACAACTTTTTCAATACCAGCTTCTTTCATTTTTTGAACAGCTTTTTCATCTATTTCCTCATCAGCTTTTACAATAACCTCACCTGTAACAGGATCTACAATATCTTCTAAAGCAACTCTTCCAAGAACTCTATCCCATACTGGTTCTATTATTTCTCCACCTTCAATAAGATGCCCTACTTCTATACCATCTATTGTTCCACAATCTTCTTCTGTTACCATACAATCCTGAGCAACATCAATTAATTTACGAGTAAGATATCCTGCATTCGCAGTTTTTAAAGCAGTATCAGCTAACCCTTTACGAGCACCATGTGTAGATACAAAATATTCAAGAACTGATAAACCTTCTCTGAAATTACTCTTAATTGGTGTCTCAATAATTTCTCCAGAAGGTTTAGCCATTAAACCTCTCATACCAGCTAATTGTCTAATTTGATCCTTAGATCCACGAGCACCAGAGAAAGCCATTAAATATACAGGATTAAAACTCAATCCTTTAACTTTTTCTCCATTAGGACCTACATATTCTTTCGTCTCCATTTCTTTTATCATCTCTTCTGTAACTTTCTCAGTAGCATTAGACCAAATATCAACAGCTTTATTATATCTTTCACTTTCAGTTATTAAACCATCTTTATATTGCTGTAAAATTTCAGCAATCTTCTTATCTGCCTCTTTTAAAATCTCCTGTTTTTTCTTAGGAATGGTTAAATAATCGATTGCTATTGACAAACCTGATTCTGTGGCCAAAGCAAAACCTAAATCTTTTAATCTATCAGCAAATATAACTGTTTTTTTCATTCCAGCTCTACGATAGGAAATATTTATTAATTGTTGCAGTTCTTTCTTTCTCAGAGGTTTATTATATTCTTCAAAAGGTATTTCTTCTGGAACTATTGTAGAGAGCAATACTCTTCCAACTGTTGTATCTACTAATTTGCCATTCATTCTGACTTTTATTTTTGCTTGTAAATGGACTTCCCCTGTTTGATAAGCTAAAATTACTTCATCTCTATCTTTAAAAATTTTACCTTCTCCTTTTACAAATGGCCTTTCTGCAGTCATGTAAAATATTCCTAATACCATATCTTGTGTAGGATAAACAATTGGGATACCATTTGCAGGAAGCAAAATATTATTTGTAGAAAGAATAAGTACTCTATTTTCTACCTGAGCTTCTACTGAAAGAGGTATATGAACTGCCATCTGGTCACCGTCAAAATCTGCATTATACGCAACGCATACCAATGGATGAAGCTGAATAGCTTTACTATCTATAAGAACTGGTTCAAAAGCTTGAATACCAAGTCTATGAAGAGTAGGAGCGCGATTTAGCATAACAGGATATTCCTTAACAATTTCTTCCAATGCATCCCATACTGCTGGATGTTCTTCTTCAACCAATCTTTTAGCTGTTTTTATATTTGTCACATACCCATGTCTTTCAAGCCATCCATAAATATATGGTTTAAATAACTCAAGTGCCATCTTTTTAGGAAGTCCACATTGATGCATTCTTAATTCTGGACCCGCAACTATTACCGATCTTCCGGAAAAATCAACTCTTTTCCCAAGAAGATTTTGTCTAAATCTTCCCTGTTTACCTTTTAAAACATCTGATAAACTTTTTAATGGTCTTCTATTAGCACCTGTAACTGGTCTTCCTCTTCTTCCATTATCAAAAAGTGCATCTACAGCTTCTTGAAGCATTCTTTTTTCATTTTTTAAAATGATCTCCGGAGCATCAAGATCAATAAGTTTTTTTAATCTTACATTACGATTAATAACTCTTCTATAAAGATCATTCAAATCAGAAGTAGCAAATCTTCCGCCTTCTAAAGGAACTAAAGGCCTTAATTCAGGGGGAATTACAGGAATTACTTGCAAAATCATCCACTCCGGCCTATTTCCAGACTGTTTAAATGCTTTTATTAAATTCAATCTCTTACTTAATTTTTTTCTCCTTGCTTCGCTACTTGTGCTTTTTATTTCGTTTATTATATTCTCCATTTCTTTATCTAAATCCATTGTCCTCAATAACTCACGAATAGCCTCAGCACCTGTTCCAATTTGAATCTTATCTCCGTATTTTTCTTTCAAAGTGTAATATTCATCTTCTTTTAAAATAGTTCCTTTTGGATATTCATCTATCTGACTATCAATAACTACATACTTTTCTAAATAAAGAATCGATTCCACTTCTTTAAGTGTCATATTAAGTAAAAGTCCTATTTTACTTGGAATACTTCTTAAATACCAAATATGAGCAACAGGGGCTCCCAATTCAATGTGTCCCATTCTTTCTCTTCTTACTTTACTTTGAATTACTTCAACCCCACATTTTTCACAGATTACTCCTCTGTGTTTTATTCCCTTATATTTTCCGCAAATACATTCAAAATCTCTTACAGGACCAAAAATTTTCGCACAAAATAATCCATCTCTCTCAGGTTTCAAAGTTCTATAATTAATTGTTTCTGGTTTTTTGATTTCTCCATAACTCCATTCTCTTATTTTTTCAGGGGATGCAATACCTATTTTTATTGCTCTTATTCTCATTAAATCCCTGGGTTTTTCTAAAATATTAAGAAGTTCTTTCATATAAAAACACCCCCTTATTTTATTCTTCTATTAATTCAACATCTAAACATAAACCTTGTAATTCTTTAACAAGTACTTTAAAGCTTTCTGGCATTCCTCCTTCTAAGAAATTTTTCCCTTTTACAAGCTTTTCATACATTTTGGCTCTTCCTTCCACATCATCGCTCTTTACTGTTAAAAATTCATGTAAAGTATAAGCTGCTCCATATGCTTCTATTGCCCACACTTCCATTTCACCAAGTCTCTGACCACCAAATTGAGATTTTCCACCAAGAGGTTGTTGAGTAATTAAGGAATATGGCCCAGTAGCACGAGCATGAATTTTATCATCTACTAAATGATGGAGTTTAAGCATATACATATATCCAACAGTAACAGGTTCTTTAAAAGGTTCACCAGTCATTCCATTATAAAGTATTGTAGTACCTGTTTCATTTAAACCTGCTAATTTTAGCCATTTTTTAATCTCTTCTTCTTTTGCACCTGCAAAAACTGGCGTAGCAACAGGCACACCATCCATAAATCCTTTAGCAAGTTCTATAATTTCTTCATCACTTTTACCTTCTACAAAACGTTCGTATTCATCTTCATAAAATAGTTCTTTTAAAATTGCTTTTATACTTTCTACTTGGTATTCTTCAGCTAATTTTGCAAGTTTTTTACCGAGTTCCTTGCATGCCCAGCCTAAATGAGTTTCTAAAAGTTGACCTATATTCATACGGGATGGAACACCCAAAGGAGAAAGAACTATATCTACAGGGGTCCCATCAGGAAGATAAGGCATGTCTTCTATAGGTACTATCTTAGAAACAACCCCTTTGTTCCCGTGTCTTCCAGCCATTTTATCCCCTGGCTGAAGTTTTCTCTTCATTGCTATATAAACTTTCACAATTTTTAACACCCCAGGCGGAAGCTCGTCCCCTCTTTTTATTCTATTAATTTTTGCTTCATATTCTTCTACAATTTTTTTTCTTCTTTTTTCATAATTTGATAAAATTTCAGAAACTATAGATTTTTTATTAGACGGAACAATATCTTTTAATTTTAAAAGCAATGGTGCAGGTATTTTTGATAATACATCCAAAGTAAACTGAGTCTTCTTTTTTATATATACCTCTCCTTCAATTTCAAGAGAATTTGTAGCTTTTTCTCCTTCAAGTACTTTTGCTAAAAGTCTTATTACACTTCTTTTAAGAACTTCCAGAATATCTGCTTGATTTCTCAAAAGTTGAGCTATAGCTTCGTCTTCTTTTTGTTTAGCTCTGCTATCTTTTTCAATACCTTTGCGTGTAAGAATTTTTGTATCTATTACTATACCCTCTATTCCTGCAGGAACTCTAAGAGATGTATCTTTTACATCTTTGGCTTTTTCTCCAAAAATAGCCCTAAGTAATTTTTCTTCTGCACTCAAACTGGTTTCTCCCTTAGGAGTTACTTTTCCAACTAAAATATCTCCAGGTTTTACATAGCTACCAATTTTAACAATCCCACTTTCATCTAAATTTTCTAAAAATTCTTCGCTTACATTAGGTAAATCGCGTGTTATTTCTTCCCTTCCCAATTTTGTTTCTCTTGCTATACATTCAAATTCTTCAATATGAATAGATGTAAAAACATCATCTCTAACCAATCTTTCTGAAATAACAATTGAATCTTCAAAGTTATAACCTCTCCAAGGTATAAAAGCTACTAAAACATCTTTTCCAAGAGCAAGTTCCCCTCGGTCAATAGATGGACCATCAGCTAAAATATCTCCTTTTTTAATTCTTTGTCCGGGTTTTACCAATGGTTTCTGATTAAATGTAGTGTTCTGATTAGATTTTCTCCATTTTACCAATTCATAAATTTTAATTTCTGGTAGTTTATTATCTCCGTTTTCATATCTCACAACAATTCGCTTACTATCTACATCTTCCACAACTCCATCTGCTTCTGCAACCAGTAAGAACCCAGAGTTACGAGCCACATCTTTTTCTATCCCAGAACCAATCAACGGTGCCTGGGTTCTTATAAGAGGTACAGCCTGTCTTTGCATATTAGAACCCATAAGAGCTCTGTTAGCGTCGTCATGTTCCAAAAAAGGAATAAGAGAACTTGAAACACTTACTACTTGAGCTGGAAATAAGTCTACGAGATCTACTTCACTTTTATGAGCTATAATAAACTCACCATTTTTTCTCGCAGGTACATATTCATCTAAAATATTCCCTTCTTTATCTATTCTAATAGTTGATTGAGCAATAACCATATCTTTTTCTTCTGCTGCGTTTAAATAAACAATTTGATCACTTACTTTACCCTCTTTAACGAGTCTATAAGGTGTCTGCAAAAAACCATATTCATTAGTTTGAGCATAGGTGGTAGGAGATACTATTAGTCCAATATTAGGACCTTCAGGAGTTTCTATCGGACAAATTCTTCCATAATGACTGGGATGGACATCTCTTACTTCAAATCCTGCCCTTTCTCTTGTTAATCCACCTGGGCCAAGAGCAGATAATCTTCTTTTATGTGTAATCATGGATAAAATATTAGTTTGATCCATAAATTGAGACAATTGTCCTTGAGCAAAAAATTCTTTCACTGCTGCTATCACAGGTTTGCTATTAATAAGCTCGGCAGGGGTTAAATTTTCCACCTCTTGCAATTGAAGTCTTTCTTTTATTATTCTCTCCATTCTCATCAAACCTAATAGAAATTGATTTTCTACAAGTTCACCTACGGATCTCACCCTTCTGTTTGCTAAACTATCAATATCATCACCTTCACTTTCAGTTTGTTTTAAACGTATAAGTTCTTTAATTATAGCTATTACATCTTCCCTTGTAAGAGTTCTCTGAGTAATAGGTATATCTAAATTAAGACGAAGATTCATTTTATATCTACCGATTTCTGATAGATCGTAAGTTGAATTATCGAAAAACAATGATCTAAAATATACTTCAGCAACTTCTAAAGTCACTGGACTCGAAGGCCTCATTTTTTTGTATATTTCAATAAGAGCATCTTCTCGGCTTTTAACCTTTTTATCAGCTTTTAACATATCTCTCAGAGCTGAAGAATATTTATGAACATCTATAAAAACAATTTCCACTTCTTTTATATTTTTTTCTCTTAAAAGTTGTAATTTTTCCTTAGTTATTTCTTCATTAACTTCCACTAAAATCTCACCAGTTTCAGGATCAACTATTTCTTTAGCAACTGGTTTTCCTATTAAAGCTTTATCCGGAAGTTTAATAGATTTTATACCAGCTTTTTTTAATTTTTTTATAATACCCAAACTTATAACTTTTCCCTTTTTAACTATTGTCTCACCAGTTTCTGGATTAACTATATCTACAGGAGCTTTTTGTCCTGCTACGAGTTCATAATTAAGTTCTTTTTCTACTCCCTCTTCTAAAATATAATATTTTTCAGTGGGATAAAATATAGATAAGATTTCCTCTTCAGTTAATCCCATAGCTTTTAAAAATATTGTTGCAGAAATATTTTTTCTTTTATCTATTCTTACTAAAAATCTACCTCTATAGTCATAAATAAAATCTACCCAAGAACCTTTTACAGGAATAACTCTACCTATATAAGTAAGTCTCCCTGCTTTAGCATGAGTTTTGTCTTTTTCAAAAATTACACCTGGGGATCTCTGAATTTGATTCACTACAGCTCTTTCTGTCCCATTTACAATAAATTTCCCATCTTCTGTCATCATAGGAATACTACCAAAATATATTTCTTGTTCCTTTATATCTCTTATACTTTTTACTCCAGTCTCTGGATCCATATCATAAGTAATCAAACGAACTCTAAGTTTCATAGGAACTTCATAAGTTAAACCTTTTTCTTTTGCCTCTTCAGGTGTATATTCAGGTGGTAGTATTTTATAGTCTACATATTCTAAAACTGCAGTTTCTGCATAATCTTTAATTGGAAAAATACTTTTCAAACATCTATGAATACCTACATCATTTCTTCTATCAGGAGGGGTGTCCATCTGAAGAAATTTTTTATAAGATTCCTTAGGAATTTTTAAAAGCTCTGGTAATTCCCGAATTTGTTTAACCTTAGCAAAATTTTTTCTTATTCTTGGTTGATTTGATTTAAACATATTTGACATCCCCTCCTTTAAATTTCGAAATTAATTTTAAAAAATAACAAAAGGGGTTCCCTTTTTATCATTAAGGGAACCCTCTTTTTAAAAAATTACTTTAATTCTACTTTTGCACCCGCTGATTCTAATTTCTTTTTAATTTCTTCTGCTTCTTCTTTAGAAACCCCTGTTTTTATAGGTTTAGGTGCACTTTCTACCAATTCTTTTGCTTCTTTTAATCCTAATCCAGTTATTTCTCTAACTGCTTTAATAACTTGGATTTTATTACTGCCTATTTCACTCAAAACAACATCAAATTCTGTCTTTTCTTCCTTAGGTGCTGCTTCTTCTCCAGCTGGTGCAACTCCTGCTGTTGCCACCGCTGCTACAGGAGCAGCTGCACTTACTCCAAATTTTTTTTCGAGTTCTTTAATAAATTCTGCTAACTCAAGTACACTCATGTTAGCAATAAATTCAATTACTTCTTCTTTTGTAACAGCCATTTTAAACCCTCCTTTTAAAAAATTTTGTTATTTTTAACTCGCGCTTTGTGCTTTTTTTTCTTCTATAGCTTTAAGAACATACAAAAAGTTTCTAATTATAGCAGATAAAAGCCCTACAAAATTTGCAATTGGAGCCTGAATAGTTCCAAGTAACTGACCAAGAAGTACTTCCTTAGATGGTAGTTTTGCAAGTTCATTTAAGGCCTCACTACTAAATCCTTTACCTTTTATTACAAATCCTCTTACTTTTAAAGATTCATGTTCATCTGTAAATTTCTTTAATACTTTTGCTATTTCTACAGGATCTTTGTAAGCTATTACTAAAGCCGTAGGTCCTTCTATATATTCATTAATACTTTGAGCAGGAGTATTTTGAGAAGCTATTTTAATTAATGTATTTTTAGCAACTTTAAACTCCCCTCCTGTTTCTCTTATTAATTTTCTAATTTCATTACTCTCAGCTACTGTAAAACCTCTGAAAGTCGTTACAAAAACAGCTTCAGATTTTAGAAATTTTTCTTTCAAGCTTTTAATAATTTCAGCTTTTTGAGCTCTGGTTAGCAAGGTCAACCTCCTTTTTTAAATAATATCTTTTTGTGAAAGGGTACCCTTTCGCCTCTAAGTAGGCTGAGGGAAATTTCCCTCATTTAAGCCTTTTAAAGGCACCTACTTATCTCCGGCCCCAAGAGTCACCCTTCATAGTGATGAGCTCCAGGGGCATTAATCTCCAGAATATTTTTTAATTAATTCTCTCACATCATTGGGATTAACTTTTATTCCAGGTCCCATAGTTGTAGAAATTGTAACCCCCTTTATATATTGTCCTCTTGCTGCAGAAGGTTTTAATTTTAATACAGTATCAAATAACGCAGCCATATTTTCCAAAAGTTTTTTCTCACCAAAAGATACCTTACCCACAGGAACATGCAATACACCGGCTCTATCTACTTTAAAATCCACTTTACCAGCTTTAATTTCTTTTACAGCACGAGCTACATCAAAAGTTACAGTACCTGTTTTTGTGCTTGGCATTAATCCACGAGGACCAAGAATTTTACCCAATTTACTTACAGCTGGCATCATATCAGGAGTTGCTATTACTTTGTCAAATTCTAACCATTCTTCTTCTTTAATTTTCTTAATAAGATCTTCATCTCCTACATAATCTGCACCTGCTTCTTTTGCCTCTTTTGCCTTATCCCCTTTGGCAAATACTAAAACCTTTACTTTTTTTCCTGTACCATGAGGTAATACCACTGATCCTCTTACCATCTGATCTGCATGACGAGGATCTACACCTAAATTTATAGCTACCTCTACTGTTTCATCAAATTTAGCATAAGCAGTTTCCAAAGCAAGTTTTACTGCCTCTTCAAAAGTATACCTTTTTGTTCTGTCAACTTTTGCTAAAGCAGCCCTGTATTTCTTTCCTCTCTTTGCCATTTTTAAGTCCCCTTTTAATCTACTATTTCAATACCCATACTTTTTGCTGTTCCTTCAATCATTCTTATAGCTGCTTCTAAACTCGAAGCATTTAAATCCTGCATTTTCATCTTGGCAATTTCTTCAACCTGTTTTCTTGTCACTTTTCCTACTATTTCTTTTTTTGGACTATGTGCACCTTTTTCTATTCCTGCAGCTTTTTTCAAAAGAACTGAAGCAGGCGGTGTTTTTAATTCAAAAGTAAAAGATCTATCTGCATAAACTGTAATAACTACAGGAATAATCATACCTTCTTGTCCACGAGTTTTTTCATTAAAGGCTTTAACAAATTCCATAATATTAACACCATGTTGACCAAGTGCTGGTCCAACTGGTGGAGCAGGAGTTGCTTGACCTGCAGGAATCTGTAATTTAATTTGAGCAATTACTTTCTTAGCCATACCTCCATATCCCTCCTTAAAGCTTCTGTAAATGCGTGAATTCTATCTCAACAGGGGTTTCTCTTCCAAAAATACTTACAAGTACTTTTACCTTTCCTTTATCTGGTTTAACTTCGTCAACTATTCCAATAAAATTAGCAAATGGACCTTCTGTAATTCTAACTCTATCACCTGGTAAAAATTGATATCTGGGCTTTGGTTTAATCTCCTCAACCACTAATTGAGAAATTAATTTTTCAACTTCTTCATTTCTAAAAACATAAAACTTATCCCCACCTACAATATCTAAAACACCTTCTATATTTTTAATCTCTTCTTTCATCTCTTCATCAAGATCAGCTAACATTAAAAAATAGCCAGAATAAAATCTTTGCACAATTTGTTTTTCAGGAGAAAAATATATTTCAATTTCTTTTAAAGGAGGAACAAAAAATCTTTCTACTCTATCAATCCAACCTTTTTGAGTAAATAATTCTTCAATTTTATTTTTTATCTCTTCTTCTCTTCCAGCCCACACCTGAATAGAATACCAAATTTTACTCATTTTTCTTCTTTTTAACTTTTTCTTATTTTATTAACAAAGAAATAATACTATTATATATCACATCCAGAATACTTAAATAGGCTCCTATAAATAAACTAAACATAGCAATCATTATAGCAGTTAATAAAACTTGTTTTCTTTGGGGCCAGGTTATTTTTTTTGCCTCTATTTTAACTTCTTTTAAAAAATTTACACCCCTGCTTATAAAAGATTCTATCCCCTCTTTTTTTGTTATCTCTTTTTGAAATTTCAATCTTTCGTTTTTAATCTTTTTTGTTTTAACTTTTGTTTTTTTACTCATTCATTTTAATTTCTAAAATACAAAAATAGCAGGCCAGGAGGGATTTGAACCCCCAACCTTCGGATTTGGAGTCCGACGCTCTACCAGGTTGAGCTACTGGCCTGCTTTACTTTTTTACCTCTCTATGTAAAGTATGCTTTCTATCCCATGGACAATATTTTCTCAATTCTAATCTATTAGGAGTATTACGCCTGTTTTTTGTAGTGGTATAATTTATTCTCTTACACTGAGTACATTGTAAATGTATTATGATTCTTGCTTCCCCTTTTTTAGCCATATATTATTGCTCCTTTTTATTCTATTATTTTAGTAACAACACCAGCTCCAACTGTTCTTCCACCTTCTCTAATTGCAAATCTTAATCCCTCCTCTAATGCCACAGGCTTAATTAACTCAACCTCAAGCTCAACATTATCTCCAGGCATAACCATCTCAACTCCTTCTGGCAACTTCACTACCCCTGTCACATCCGTAGTCCTAAAATAAAACTGAGGCCTATACCCAGTAAAAAACGGTGTATGCCTTCCCCCCTCCTCCTTCTTCAATACATATACCTCTCCCTTAAATTTCGTATACGGCTTAATACTCCCCGGCTTCGCTACAACCTGCCCCCTCTCTACATCATCTTTTCCAACTCCTCTCAACAATACTCCTATATTATCACCTGGCAATGCCTCATCAAGTATCTTCCTAAACATCTCAATACTTGTCGCTACAGTCTTTATCGTAGGCCTCAATCCAACTATCTCTACCTCCTCACCAGGCCTTAATACCCCTCTCTCTACTCTCCCTGTTACTACTGTCCCTCTTCCACTTATACTAAATATGTCCTCTATCGGCATCAAAAACGGCTTATCTACATCCCTTACAGGCTCAGGTATATAATCATCCATTGCCTTTATTAACTCCCATATCTTACCACACCACTCACAATCTTCCTTACCACATCCACACTCAAGTGCCTTCAATGCACTACCCCTTATCACTGGTACCTCATCCCCAGGAAATCCATACTTCGTAAGTAACTCCCTAACCTCAAGCTCAACTAAATCCAATAACTCCTCATCATCTACCATATCTATCTTATTCATAAATACAACCATCGCAGGAACATTAACCTGCCTTGCCAATAATACATGCTCCCTCGTCTGTGGCATAGGCCCATCATCTGCTGCAACTACCAATATAGCCCCATCCATCTGCGCTGCCCCTGTTATCATGTTCTTAATATAATCCGCATGACCAGGACAATCTATATGCGCATAATGCCTCTTCTCAGTCTCATACTCAACATGTGCAAGCTGTATCGTTATACCCCTCGCCTTCTCCTCAGGTGCCTTATCTATCTCCTCAAATGGTATCCACTCTGCTAAACCCTTCGTGGATAATACCTTCGTCATAGCACTCGTAAGTGTCGTCTTACCATGATCAATATGCCCTATTGTCCCTACATTAACATGGGGCTTCTTCCTCTCAAATTTCTTCTTAGCCATCTCCTCCGCCTCCTATTCTTTCTTCAAGAATCATTTTATTTATATAAAAATTAAATAATTAAAAGAGCCCACGACCGGACTCGAACCGGTGACCACTTCCTTACCAAGGAAGTGCTCTACCTCCTGAGCTACGTGGGCTTCTTATTTAAAAAAAATTTATTTAAGCGGGCGACGGGATTCGAACCCGCGACCCTCAGCTTGGAAGGCTGATGCTCTACCATGCTGAGCTACGCCCGCATTCTTTTTTCAAAGATTTTTTCAATGGAGGGGGGAGGATTCGAACCTCCGAAGGCAAAAGCCACCGGGTTTACAGCCCGGCCCCTTTGGCCACTCGGGTACCCCTCCATTGTGTAGTAAATAAATTAACTTATTTTAAAATTTTGTCAAGGGATTTCTTTAAATCATTACTGTGATAACTTTTGAGTCACATCTTTGAAATATAAATCAAAAACCACTGCTGTAGTTCTAAAAACTAAGTGAGCAAATTTAGAATAAAGTACACCTAAAAATAAAATAAATACTGCTACTAAATGGGAGATATATACTAAAGATACAATAGTTTTTATACCTGGTATACACCGAATTATCTCAATTCCAAAACCTGTTAAACCTACTATTAAGATTAAATACATTAGAAAACTATCTGGATAACTTGTTCTTACACTTCTTTCAGCTTCAGCTTTATATCTCCCTGCAATTATTCTAATAATTCCGTTTAAAAGTAAAATACCACCTATATTAGCGATCCATTTTACTGGATGAAAAAGTGGATTCCAGGGAGTGTGAAATCCTAAAATATCTGCCATAACAAATACTATACCTGTACTAATAAACAAAATAATAAATGCATAAAGAAGAATTTTATGTGGATCAGCTCTCCAGTGATTAGCTTCACATTTTACAAATCTTTCATGATTTAAAATTTCTTTAATAGCAGGAATTAAATAATTTCTCAATATTGTCCACATTCTATATCTATATGCCTGAGGAATATTATAAGTTTCAACATAAGCATTCCACATTTTATTAATCGCTGCTATCATTAGTATTATTATAAATGCAGCTAATGGTAGAAAAATTATATCTATCATCAATACCCTTGCAGGTAAATGAAGAATACCTATTTCATAAGATGGACCACCATATGGAAAAGATTCAGGATTAAAGAAATTAGGAACCCCTCGAAAAGCAATCACCATTGCAAATAAAATAAAAGATAAAGCTATTAAAATAAGAGGAATAATACCCCAACTTTTATTATAAAAAGTTGATAAAAATTTAAATGGCATGGCTTCTCTTATTACTAACAATCTTAACGCACCTAATACATCTCCTGGTTTTGCATCTCTTGGGCAATATTTACTACAATCTCCACACTGATGACATAACCATACCGCAGGATCATTCAATAATCTTTCTTTCAGTCCCCATTGAGCTAATATCATTTGTTTTCTGGGGAATGCTATCTCTTCGGTAGATAAAGGACATACACTTGTGCAGGTTGCACATTGATAACATCTTTTTAAAGTGTCTCCACCAATTTCTTGAATATCTTTTATAGCTTTTAAATCTCCATCAATTTTTAAACTCATATCCTCCTCCTTACCAGCCTTTAAATGGATTTTCTTCAAATTCTTTCATTTTAGAAACGAATTCATTTATTTTTTCTACTACACCCTCTATTTCATCAATTGCAACAGTATTTAAAGTAACTCTTTCAGGTTCTAAAGCAAGCTGCTGTAAAGTCTCTGCTACATTTTCCATTCTTCTATTAGCAAGTTCACTTCCTTTAATAAAATGACACTGATAATTTTCTCCATATTTACAACCAAGAAGTAAAATGCCATCAAATCCTTTACTCATAGCATCCTTTACAAATGCCACATTTACAGATCCCAAACATCTTACAGGGATTATTCTCAAAGATACAGGAATATTTAATCTTCTATAAGCTGCCATATCTAAGGCTGGAAAGGCATCATTTTCACATACAAATGCCATTAATCTATACAACCCATATCCCTGTTCCGGCATTTCACATGCTTTTATCATATTACTAATCATATCTACAGAATAGTCTTTAAAGCTAATAATTCTTTGTGGACATGCACCAAAACAAGTACCGCATCTACGACATCTTGTAACAAATTGAATTGGAAATCCTTTTTCATCTTCGTTTAATGCACCAAATGGACATTCTTCTGTACATCTTTTACATTGGGTACACATTTTTAAATCAAAATTCGGCCATGCATAATCCCAAGTTCTTGGATGAACAGCATGTCCTTCTTCAATAGCTATTAAACATTGAATAGCTTTTAGAGCAGCTCCTTTTGCATCCTCTATAGCCTGCTGAATTGTCATAGGCTGATGTACAGCCCCCGCAGCATAAATTCCTGTTCTTCTCGTTTCATAAGGAAAACAAATAAAATTAGAATCAACATACCCATAAAACATGTTCAGTTCATCTTCTGGGAATCCAGGACCTTGTCTATATTCTAAATTAAGCACTTGTTCATCAGCAGTCACAGGTACCATACCAATTGCAAGAACAACCACGTCCACTTCTATTTCAAGTTTTTCTCCTAATAATGTTTCATCAACTATTACTTTAACTTTACCATTTTCTCCTTCAGTAATACTTGTAACCTTTCCTTTAGTTAAAAATATTCCTGGATCATCCTGAATAGCTCTATAAAAGTTTTCATAAATCCCCATTGTTCTCATATAATCATAAATAATATATGCCTTAGCCTCAGGATCAGCTTCTCTGATATATTTAGCTTGTTTTAAAGATGCTAAACAACAATAACCAGAACAATAAGCTAAATGATTTTCATCTCTCTGCCCTGCACATTGAATAAACAATACACTTTTTATAGGTGCACCATCAGAAGGTCTATTTAAATTTCCTTCTTTTGCCATTTTTTCAAATTCCACATTCGTAATAACATTCTTAATTTTTCCATACCCCAGATCTTCTAATTTACTTGCATCATAAGGTTTAAATCCTACAGCAACAACAATTGCACCTATTCTTACAGTTTCTTCTTTTCCTGCATATTTAATAGTTACATCATAAAAACCAGGTGCTCCACTTGTTTTAACTATTTGAGCACCTTTATAAACTTTTATTTTATCATTGTTTTCTACCTGAGAAATAAGATCATTTACTACAGGAGGAATAATTTTATCATAAGGAGGATTTATATCACATTGAGCCTTCATCTTGGCAACAAATCCACCTAATTCGTTTTCTTTTTCTACTATTACTACTTCATATCCAGCTTTTGCAGCCTCTAAAGCTGCTGTTAAACCAGCAACTCCTCCTCCTACTACTAATATAGTTTTAGAAATCGGTTCCTCAGGTTTATAAGGTTCAGGATGTTCATAGCTTTGTAATTTTGCTACACCCATTTTTACATAATCCTTAGCTAAGGCCATAAGTTCATCTTTAAAACTTACTCCTTCTACATATTCTACACTATCATCTTCTAATTTTTCTCCATTTTCTCCCACAGGGTATCTACTCCACACTATACCCTCTCTTAAATTAACTCTATCCACTGCAACATTATCAAAATTAAAAACATCATAATTTACTCTTGGAGAACAAGCACAAATGCAAACTGCATCTAATCCATCTTGTTGAATTTTTTCTTTTATAAAATCACAACCTTCCTTAGAACATAAGAATTCTCTACTATAAACAGCCGCAGCACCTTGTTCTTGTGCTGCGGATTCTAATTCATTTATATTTAAACGATTACCTATATCACAAGATGTGCATATAAATACACCTATTTTTTGCATCTTTACCCCCTTTTACGAACTTTTTATTATCTGAAGAGCTTTCAAAGCTGCACCTGTGGCTGTTTCATTTGAACTCATAACATCAAGTGGCATTTTAGCACATCCACATGCTATTATACCTTCATTACTTATTACAAATCCATTTTCATCAACTGGCAAACCAGGAATATTAACTCCGGCCATACTTGGTTGCATTCCTAAAGCAAGGACTACCATATTTACCTTTTCACTAACTTTTTTACCTGAAAGAGTATCTTCAGCAGTAACAATAAGATCTTTAGTACTCGGATCTTCTTCTATTTTTGCTACTTTTCCTTTTATTAATTTGATACGAGCTTCTTGCTGAACTCTATTAAAGAATTTTTCATATCTACCAGGGGTTCTAATATCTATATAGAAAATCAAAGATTCTGTTTCTGGATCATTTTCTGCTAAATAAAGACTATGTTTTAAAGTCGCTAAACAACAAATATAAGAACAATATGGTAAATGATTAACATCACGCGAACCAGCACACTGAACAAAAGCTACTCTTTTTGGTGGTGTATTATCTGAGGGACGTAAAATTTTCCCATTAGTGGGACCCCAAGGAGAAGCTAATCTTTCCATTTGCATATTAGTAATTACATTAGCAAATTTACCATATCCTAAATTGTCTAATTTTGTAGCATCATATGGTTTCCATCCTGTAGCCCATATAATAGCTCCTACATTTAATTCCAAAGTTTCTTCTTTCATATCCGGATCTATAGCATTATATTTACATGCTGAAATAATTCTATCCAAATCTCCAGGAGCTAAGGCATCCTTATCAAGTACATATTTTAAAGGAAATGCCATAGGATATGGTAAATAAATCGCTTTCCTTTTCCTTAAACCAAAATCAAATTCACTATCTTTTTCACCAGTGCAAACTTTTTCACATTCTCCACAAGCAGTACAATTATTATTTACATAACGAGGCTTAATTTTTATTTTTACTTTATAATTACCTGGACTTCCACTAATTTCAGTAACCTCTGCTAAAGTGTAAACTTTAATTCTTGGATTACTTTTAATTCTACGATAATTTATTTCTAAACCACAAGTAGGAGGACACAATTTAGGAAAATAGTATTTTAATTGAGAAACTCTCCCACCTAAAGCAGGATTTTTTTCAATCAATATTACTTCACATCCTACTTCAGCAGCCTCGACAGCTGCTGTAATTCCACTTATACCTCCTCCTACTACTAACACCGGAAGACCACTCATAATTCCCCCCTCATATTTTTTCAGAATAAATCCCCTTTTCATCGAGGGGATTTATTCTGAAAAAAATAAAAAAAGGGGGGCTTTAAAGCCCCCCTTTTTTTATTTAATATTACGGTCCAAGTGGATCGGGGATAATCTGGATATATGGATAAGTTTCTAAAGTCCACTGCTTTGTCTCAGGATCCCACCTGGAAAGAGTAAAACATCTCCAGTTTGCATCATCAAGATTAGGAAAATCTGTTCTATAGAAGTATCCAGGATAACGTGTTTCTTCACGGAAGAGTATGTGTAAGAGATGAGCTTCTGCAGTCCATACACGATGTCTATTCTCCCAAGCTCTCATAAGCTCATGTAAGTCTCTTGCAGCAGCCACTTCCATATCTTCTTTCAACATCCTCAGAAGCTCAAGCCCTCTTTCAAGCATTACTTTATTAGTCTTATAGAATGTAGAACAACCGGCTACATATTCATCCATAATTTTCATAAGTCTATCTTGGATGTGACGAGGTAAGAGATAATTAGGATTAACTTCATAATGAGTAGTTGCATTCTTAAATTGCTCAAATCTATACCAAGGATCATAAATCTCTTTCTTCAAATCTTCAGGATTTTCTTTTGGAGTAGGAGTATAATCCTTATTATCTAAACAGAACTTAACCATAGCTTTAGCTGCAATACGTCCTTCTACATGAGAACCAGATGAGAACTTATGCCCACTCGCACCAACAGTATCTCCTGCACAGAAAAGTCCTTTAACTGTGGTCATTCTATTATAAAGACCGATCTCTTTCCAAGGTTCTTTATACTCTTCTGGTACCCAATCTTCATCAGGACCACATACCCAAGCTCCAGCACATCCAGCATGGCTTCCTAAGAGATATGGCTCTGTAGGCATAATCTCAGAAGGTACCTTTTCAGGTTCAATATTTAAACATGCCCAAAGAGCAGCCTGAGTTACACACATGTCTAAGAAGTCTTCCCAAGCCTCAGCAATAAGATGTTTAAATTCTTTTTTATCCATTGTCTTAGCAGCTTCTTGTAAAGCTTCTTCAGTACGCATGAAGATTGGACCACGACCTTGTTCCATTTCAATAAGCATAGCATGATTTCTTAAACATGTTCCAATTACAGAAGCTTCACCATAAGGAGCAAACTTCTTCAATTCACCAGCATGTTTCTTAATATAATCTTCACCAAAAGCATTTGTAGCACGAGCTTTAAATAATAAGAACCATGCACCTACTGGTCCATATCCATCTTTAAAACGAGCAGGTATAAATCTATTTTCCATAAGAACAAGTTTAGCACCTGTCATAGCACACATTGCATACCCTGTTCCAGGATTCCATACAGGATACCATGCACGACCCTTACCCTCTCCAATAGATCTTGGACGGAAAATATTAACTGCTCCACCAGTAGCAAGTAATACCGCTTTTGCTTTTATAATAAAAATTTTATTTTCTCTTACAGAAAATCCTACAGCTCCAGCAACTCTATTAGGTTCATTAGCATCAAGTAACGGTCTCACAATAAAACATCTTTCAATATATTCAGCATTTTCATAACCTTCAAGAGCATTCTTAGCTGCTTCAGCAACTATTACTTTATAAGATTCACCATTAATCATTATCTGCCAACGACCAGAACGAACTGGCTGAGCCCCAGCTTTTAAAGTTAATCCCTTAGCTTTTGCCTCTGCACCATCTAAGGTTTTACCAGTGTTAGGATCTTTTTTCCAAATAGGAAGACCCCATTCTTCAAAACAATGAACAGTATCATCAACATGACGACCTACATCAAAAACAAGATCTTCACGAACAATACCCATTAAGTCACAACGAACCATTCTTACATAATCATCAGGAGTATTCTCACCAATATAAGTATTAATAGCAGAAAGTCCCATTGCTACAGCACCAGATCTTTCCATAGCTGCCTTATCACAAAGAAGAATTCTTATACCATGAGGTTTTGCCCAACGAACAGCCTCTACAGCTGCTCCACAAGCTGCCATTCCACCACCTACAATCAGAATATCAGTCTCTTTCTCTACAATTTCTGGTTCTGCACAAGCTAACCCTGCATTATAACTCCAAATCTTAGGCATAGCGCCACCTCCTTTTCATTTTTAAATTTTTTTTCAATTTTTCAATTAATATGTAGCAGTTTTACCAAGAGCCCCAACTTCAAACTTCTTGTTAAGAACTTCCTTAGGCTTTGCAGGTTCTACCCCATCTGCAGCCTCTGTAAATAACTGATTATTACCAATTAAAGAAGGATCAGGATCTGGTTTACCCAAAGTAGGATCTGCAGAACCTTCAGGTGTAGTTCTAATAGGATATTTAAATCTTATTACAACACCATTTCTGAATTTGATAGTCCACATAATATCTGTTGTTCCACGCATAGGCTGAGCTGTTCCTTTTAATGGCGCAAAATCAGCATAATGTCTTACAGAAATAGCACCTTGTGGACAGCTCTTTACACAACTATAACACTCCCAACACTGATCAGGCTCTTGATTATAAGCTTTCATAGCTTCAGGATCAAGAATCATAAGATCATTAGGACAGATATACATACATACAGTCTTATCACCACCCTTACATCCATCACATTTTTCTGGATTTACATAACTTGGCATAGCCAACCTCCTTTTTATTTTTATTTTTCACTTTTATTTTTTTTATTTTTTTTTCTTTCTTTGTCAACTCCTTTTATTTAAATTTATCTTTAAATACTCCTTATTATTTTGAAATTACCCTATCTTTCTTTTTATTTCTTCTTTTTTTATTCTATATCACTTGTATCTATATCCGGAGGTGGAAGATGCTCTGATTCTTTAGCAGCTGCAGCTTTAATTTCATCAATCTTATCAAGAACCGCCTTTACAACTTCTTCACCTAAACTCTTTTGTTTAGCTATTTCTTCAAATAAAGCCCTTTTAAAAGCTACAGGTGTATCTGTAATACATCCACGAGAGTCTATACGAGCTGTTTCAAATGCCTTTAAAATTCCATCTTTAATCTCTTCTCCAACTTCTACCCTTACTAATTTTAACTGCCCTCCAAATACCGCATCTATTTTTTCTTCAACAGGTGTTCCTTTTATTTTGCTCAATCTACTTTCATCTAAAAATACCTCTAAAATATATGCCATTTTCTCACCTCCTAAGATTTTTAAAATTATTTTTTTCTATTTAATTTTTAATCTAAATCTGGAAGATCTACTTCTAATTCTTTTTCTTTATATTCTACATATTTTTCATTAACAAATGGATATCCAAATTTCTTCCACCATTTAACAATTACTTTATAAACTTCAGGTCTCATAATAATTGGAGGTGGCTGAACTCCTTCTGCAACAAGTCCTCTAATTAAACTACCACTAAGTTTTTGTTTTTCTTTAATATGATTACAACAACCACTATAAGCCATTTCTTTACAATGCGGACAATACCAGAATTCTTTCATATTTTGTGGTCTAATTTCTAAACCACCTTCTATTTCTGTAGGTGGCTTATCAAATCCATAACTTGGTATTCCTTTTAGCCATAAAATTTGAGTAGCATAAGTATCATAATATTCTCCTACTGCTGCATGGTCACGTCCAAACATATGATGTGTACAACCCATATTTTGTCTAATAATTCCATGTAATAAACTCTCTAATGGATTACCATATCTCATATCCCAAAGAGTAAAAGTTACCATATGACGCTCAGGAGAAATATATCCTGCCTTATTTACCATATCATGAGCTTCCAAAATTGCTTCATCAGGATAATCTCCTCTTCTTTTAACACCTATAATAGCATTTACCAAAATACCATGACAAGGTTCAACATCCCCAGTATATGCTGCTGTTTTCATAAGCATTTCATGCCCTACATGCGGGACATTTCTTGTCTGATGAGCTATTGCAGTTCTCCAACCCTTTTCTTCGAAAATTTCTCTACACTTACGAGGTGGGACCCAAAATCTATCAAACGGAGATTTAAATATAGGCTCATTAATAATTGTATATTTACCAGCTAAAATAATAGGTTGATGACTTCTATAAATTACCCAACCAGGATGTTTATCATCAAATTTCTCACGAACTACCTCAGGATTTGTTTCAGGTGTTCCAAATGTTCTATCTGCTAATTCTGCAGGATCAATTTCATAAATCTCTTCAATATCTAAAATAGCAAAAGGTTTACCTTTCAGTTTAAGTAACAATCTATCTCCAGAACCTATTCCTTTTTTCTTAAGTTCCTCATAGTCTTCTTTAGAAATATCAAACAAAATCGGATAAGGGAAAATCCATCCATTTAAAAGTTTTCTTTTTGTTAACACAGATTCTAATTCAGCAGAAGTCATAGAACCTTCTACCGGACTAAAAAATCCATAACAAACAGACATTATTTCACGATATACATTCCTAACAGGAACCCCTCTCTTATAATGAAGTGTTGGCTTAATATCATATACAGCACCTACCTTTTCACAAAAATCTACAATTTTTTTAGCTGCTTTCTTATCCTTTATCACTCTTTCAACTAAACGACCTCCATGAGGCATAGGTCTTTTAAAATAAAGTTCAGCCATCGGAAACCTCCTTTTAAAAAGTTTTATTTATTCTGGTTTTTTTAATTATTTAAAAATCCAAACTTAAAAAGTCAAAGTCCAAAAATCTCATTTATTTTTATTTATAAGAAATAAAAAAGTTTTTATATGGAGTTATAAGTTAATTTTAAAATTTTTTTTTACTTTTTATTTTTAATTCTTTAAATATTTTGAATTACTTTCTAACTTTTAAATTCAATTTTTTACATTATAATTTACTTTTAATCAGGATTCTGGTAAAATGCATAAAGATTTTATAGAAATAATAAAATTTGAGCTCGCGGAAATTGAAAATACTCTTAAGAAATATCTTCTTTCTCAGCATTCTTTTATAAATCAAGTAAGCGAATATATAATATTTGCAGGTGGAAAAAGAATTCGTCCACTCCTTACTGTATTAAGTGGAAAATTATTCTTAAATAATGAATCAAATAATAAACTTCTTTATAATACCTCTGTACTTTTTGAGTATCTCCATGCTGCAACTTTACTTCATGATGATGTAGTAGATGAAGCTGAATTCAGAAGAGGCAGAAAAGCTGCACGAAATTTATGGGGTAATCAAGCGACTATTTTAGTAGGGGATTTTTTATATGCAAAAGCTATAAAAATAGCGAGTTCTTTAAAAAACCCTGAAGTAATGGAAGTTATTACTGATACTACTTTATTAATGAGTGAAGGAGAGGTTCTTCAACTTATTAATTTAGATAATATAAATTTAGACGAAAAAGCTTATGAAGAGGTAATTTTTAGAAAAACTGCAGTACTAATTTCTGCTTGCTGTGAAGTAGGAGCTATTCTTGGAGGAGCAAGCCGTGATCAAAGAATTGCTCTCAAAAATTTTGGAAAATATCTTGGTCTTGCTTTTCAAATAGTTGATGATCTTTTAGATTATTTAAGCACACAAACAGGAAAAGACTTAGGAAAAGATTTTAAAGAAGGAAAAATTACTTTACCTGTAATATATGCAATGCAAAATGCTTCTTCTACAGAAAAAGAAGAACTAATTCATTTATTTAAAAAAGATTCACCAACTGAAAAAGATTTTCAAAAAGCAAAAGAAATTATTGAAAATAATGAAGGCTTTAAATTAAGTAAAATAAAAGCTAAGAATTATGTAGATATAGCTAAATCTTTTTTAGAAATTATACCATCTAATATTTATAAGGATACTCTCCTTTTTATAAGTGATTATCTATTAGAACGAAAAAAGTAATGCTCTCTTTTAAACTTCTTATATTTGATTGTGATGGTGTACTTTTTGATTCCAAAGAAGCAAATGTTCATTTTTATAATCATATTTTAAAACAATTAAATCTCCCACCTTTAACATCAGAAGAAATAGAATATATCCATATGCATACAGTAGATGAATGTATAAAATTCTTATTAAATAAAAGAGCACCAGAAAAATTAGAATTAGCAAAAAAAATACAAAAAGAAACTCCATTTTCTCTGTTTTTTGCTTACATGAAATTAGAACCAGGATTGAAAGAATTTTTAGAATGGGCTAAAAATTATTTTTACTTAGCAATTTGTACTAATAGAACTACTTCTATTCAACCACTTTTAGAGCATTTTGATCTTAAAAAATATTTCCATTTTATAATGAGCGCTTTAAAAAGACCCAAAACTGATCCACATGCACTTCTTGATATCTTACATTTTTTTAAAATAAAACCAGAGGAAGCATTATATATAGGGGATTCTCAAATAGATGAAAAACTTTGCAAAGTATGTAAAGTAAAACTTGTAGCTTTTAAAAACCCGGATTTAAGTGCAGATTTTTATATAAATAATTATAAAGAACTTAAAAAATTACTTACCAAAAATTTTTAAAAAACTTCTAAATTTGAATAAATTTCATTAAATATATCTATTACTTGATATTTATGATATTTATTTAGATCTTTCTTAATATTTTCAGAAATCTCAGGAATTAAAATATAAAGATTTTCAATTGCTCTTGTAAAAGCCACATAAAGAAGATTAAGAAGTTCTAATTTTATTTCGAATTTATTTAAATACCATTGTTCTTTAACCTCAGGAGGTAGCCGATCTTTTCTTGCTTTATATATTTCGCCATTATAAAATACAAATCCTAATTCTGACTTATAGTCTTTCTCTGACCAATCCAGCGGGAGTATTACATTTTTAAATTCAAGTCCTTTAGCCGAGTGAATAGTAAAAACTTTTATAGCTTTTTCATCTTGAGGGAGTTCAATTTCTTCATCAAAGTATTTATCCCAGTATTCTAAAAATTCTTCTAAGTCATCAGTTTCTTTAGAAAATTGAAGAATAAAACTCAAAAATTTGTAAAGATATACGAGTTCTTGTGGTCTTTTTTCTTCTATTTGCCACAAATTTATAATATAACGACAAAAATCATATAAAGCACAAAATCTAAAAATCTGCAAAGGCTCTTCAAAATTTTTCTGCCATATTTCTGGATAATACTCCTTTACAAATTTTACCAAATTAAATTCTCCTTTTTTTAATTTAAAATTTAAAAAGTCATTTAATATCTTTTCCCCTTTTTCTATAAAACCACTATTTAAAATTCCAAATAAAGCTATTTCATCCTCTGGATAATTAAAGAACTTAAGCGCACATATTAAAGAATTGATTAAAGGCGATTCTTTTAATTTTAAAAACGAAGTTCCAAGTACTCTAAAACCTTTGGAAATCAAATAAGAAGACAGCTCAGCAACATCCTGATTTCTTCTCAATAAAATTGTGGTATCTTCAAGTTTTTTTTCTTTTTCAAGAAAATATAGAATTTTTATAATTTCTTCATAAATCTTTTCTTTTATTATTCTCTCAATCTCATTTTTATAAGACTTTTTAAATATGTTTAAATTATCTTCAACATAAACTTTAATAATCTGACATCTTCCATTTAAATTTTTAGCTTTTTCTTGAATTATATGAGAAAATGTTTGTTCAAATTTCTGAGTTATAGAGGACTTAATGTTTTCTTTTATTGTCGCATCTTCCTTAGAAGATTTACCAAATACTAATGCTTCTATTATTTTTTCTTTAATTTCTTTATTTTTTTTAAGAAATGTAAAAAATTTATTATTAAAATCAATTATTTGAGGACTGCTTCTATAATTTATATTCAAAATTTCTTCTTTTATTCGATATTTTTCAAATTTTTCTTTAATTTCATTTAAAATATTTGGATCTGCTCCACGCCATTTAAATATAGATTGTTTAGGATCTCCTGCACAGATTAAATATTTATTTTCCGCGATCAAATTTTCTATAAGTGGTTTTATTGCCTCCCACTGTAACCTATCCGTATCCTGAAACTCATCAATAATAATTGCTTCTAAAATTCCAAGTTTTACATATACCCAAGGGAGAAAATCCTCAGTAAGATATTCAAATAATTTTTCTTTCCAAAATCCCATATAAATTGCCTTTTCTTTTTTTAAAACTTCTTCTATTTTGTCTTTTAATATATAATATAAATATATATAGTATTGAGCTGAAATTTTAGCATAATCTTCTTCCTTCTCGACTTTTTTTATTTGTTCTTCCAATTCTTTAAGAAATTCTAAAATGTTTTTATTTTTAAATTTGTGTATATGAATAACAAAATCTCTATAAGATGTTGTTTTTCGAATTAATTCTTGAATTTTAGAAATTAGCTGATTTTTAATATTTATTTTTATACCTTCTTCTACTTTAAAAACATATTCTAAAAATTTTTCCAAATAATTTAAAAGGTCATGTTTTTGAAATGCTTCTTCTAAAAGAATATTTAGTGCTTTTTCTATTGTTTTTTCATCAAGATAAGTTTTAATCTTAAAATCTGAAAACAAATCCATTTCATAAGCTAAAGCTTTATAAAGATTCAATAAAAAACTATCTATAGTTTTTATTTGGAATTTATCATAATCCAGAAATATATCCCGTAATAATGTATCTGCTTCTTCAGAAGTGATATCAATCTCCTCAGTAAGTTTTTTCCCCTTTTCATTTTGTAGAACAATTGATTTTAAAAAAGATAAAATTCTTTCTTTCATCTCATAACATGCTTTATTAGTAAATGTAATAGCTAATATATTTTTAAAAGAAGAACCTTGGAGTTTTTTTAAGATTTTGAGATACTCAATAGCTAACCTATAAGTTTTACCACTTCCAGCACTTGCATTATAAAGAATAATATTGGCAGACATTTTATTTAATTGTATTATAAATCCTATGGATATTCAAGGAGGAAATAGATTTTTCTTCAATTTTAAAGATAAAAGAGGTTTTCTTTCTGAGGAAGAAAGTCATCATTTAGTAAATGTTCTTCGTAAAAAAGAAGGAGAGAAAATTCTCCTTATAAATGGTAAAGGGAAAGAATATGAAGGTAAAATACTTGAGATTATAAAATCCGGAAAAAAAGTAAAAGCAAAAGTTGAAATTAATAAGATCATAAGAGAAGAAAATCCACCTTCAAAAGAAATTATTGCTTTTATACCTCTCTTAAAAGGGAATAAGACTGAGTTTTTAGTAGAAAAAGGAATTGAATTGGGGATTACTACTTTTATTCCTTTTTATAGCGATTATTCTATAGTAAAACCAAAATCTAATCTTTTTCGTAGACTCCATTTAAAAGCTGTCTCTGCTTTAAAACAATCTGGAAGATTGATTTTCCCTAAAATATATGAACCTATATGCTTAAAAGAGTTTTTACAAAATTTTCCATTTAAAAATAGTCTAAACTTGCTTGCTCTACCAAAAGGAAAAATAAGTTTATTAGATCTAAAAGAAAATATTTTAAAATATAAGCAAATAATTTTCATATCAGGACCTGAGGGAGGTTTTAGCGCAGATGAAATTGAACTTTTGTCTAAACAGGGATTTTTATCTATAAATCTTTCACCTTTTATTTTACGAGCAGAAACAGCTTCTTTAACCCTTATGTGCCTTGTAACTGTTTTACTTTTTCATCTTGATAAATTTTAATCTCTTATATTTATTATCTAATTTTAACTTGAAAAAAGAGAAAAATATGGTTTTATAGGAAATATAAGATTTCTCAAATTTTATTAAGGAGTGAAAATGGGCGGAGGGAGAAGAAAATCTATTTTAAAACAAAAATTAATTAAATATTATAAAGAAAGAGAAAATCCTTTAGCTCTTTTATCTTTACAGGAAGAAATCATTAGACTTAATCAAAAAAAATTGAATATTTTGCAAGAAAATTTAGAATTTCTAAGAAAAAAGAATGGTTCTATACCTACTTCAGAAGAAAAAGTTTCAAAGTTAAGTATCCGTCGCTTTACTAATGAACCTGAAAAAACTTTTTCAAATAGAGCTTTTTATGAAACCCTTTATCCTATTACAATGGAGTATCGTTTTATGTCTCTTGAAGCTATTTTTGTATGGTATTTCCGTGCTTTAGAGACCGTTTATGGAGAGAAAATACCTAAAATTCATCTTAATCGCATTCAAAAATGGATTAAATACTGGTTATCCAGTCTCACTCCTGAACAGGAACTTAAATTAAAAAGTGCTATAATTTCATGGATTTTAAATAGATTCACATAATTAATTAAAATGTCATTCTTTTTTGTATTATTCATTCTTATTTTTATAAATTGCTCATTAACCAATGCTCAAAAAATTTTTATTGTTACTTCTTCAGATAACTATGGAAAGATTAATCTGAAAAAAAGTTTTTACATAGGATATGCAAATCCATCTTTTGGAATAATATATGATCTCAAATTACCAAAAAAATATTATTTAATTACTCCAGACGGAAAAAAAGAAAAAATTACTCTTTTTAGACATACTTTTTTTGATAAAGCTTTAAATATAAAACGCATAGGATATAAAGCTGTTATTACTCCTCTTTATAAGGGTGATTATAATATTTGTATAATTGGAGATTATTCTTTAACTTCTCAAGGCAAGATAATACAAGATTTTACTAAGGTTGTTTTTCATGTAGAAGAAAAAAAGAAATGGGATAATCTTTGCGGATTTGATTTAGAAATTAAACCTTATACTCGTCCTTATGGATTAAAAGAAACTGCTATTTTTTGGGGACAAGTGCTTTATAATGGAAAACCTTTAAAAAATGGTATGGTTGAAACAGAAAAATTAAATTATTTTTCATTTTCTTTAAACAATTTACCTCGAGATTCTAACAATGAAGTCAATTATCCTCTCTTAAAAAAAGAAACCAAAATTTCTAAAAATGGATTTTTCGTAGTATCTTTTGAGGAACCAGGATGGTGGGTTGTTTCTATAAAAATTAAAAGAGGATTTAAAAATTTTGGAAATAAATTATATCCTTTTGAAATAAGAACAAATTTATGGTTATACATTTTTCCTAAGTCTTTATAAAGTTATTATAAAGATGTATCTAAATTAGCAAAAGAGGTATAATGAGAAAGATATGCAAGTTTTATGACTCCCATAGGGCCATTTCTTTGTTTTCCTATAATAATTTCAGCTATTCCCTTTTCTGGAGTATCTTTATTATAAAATTCATCTCTATAAATAAATAAAATTACATCTGCATCTTGTTCAAGAGCTCCTGATTCTCTTAAATCAGCAAGTTGAGGTCTCTTATCAGCTCGTTCTTCTACTCTTCTGTTTAATTGTGAGAGAGCTAAAATAGGCACATTTAGTTCTTTAGCTAAAGCTTTTAAACCTGAAGAAATTTCAGAAATCTCTTGCTCTCTTCTTTCTTTTCTTTCTAAGCTTCTCATAAGCTGTAAATAATCTATAACAATAAGACCCAAGGGAATTTCTTTTAATAATTTTCTTGCCTTGGCTTTAATCTCCAAAATATTAATGCCTGTTGTATCATCTATATAGATAGGAAAATTACTTAAAGTACTTGCTGCATTAGTAATTCTTTGCCATTCATTAGCATCTAATTGTCCTGTTCTGAATTTCTGAAAATTTACTTTTGCCTCTGCACAAAGCATCCTGGCACATAATTGTTCTTTGCTCATTTCTAAGGAAAAAATAGCTGCTCCTATGTTAGCCTGTTTACAAGCATTTCTTACAATATCTAAAGCTAAAGCGGTTTTCCCCATACCAGGACGTCCAGCTAAAATAATCAGATCTCCTTTCTGTAAACCTGCTGTCATTTTATCAAGTTCGTAAAATCCTGTTGGTATTCCTGTAATTAAATCTCCTCTTTGATAAATAGTCTCAAGATGTTTAATAGTATCTTTTATAACTTCTTTTAATGGAGCAAATGTATCTTTTTTGCCATAATAAGCTAAATCGAAAAATGCTTTCTCAGCATAATTTAAAATCTCCTGAGCATCTTCCATCGAATAATGGGCTTTATAAATCAGATCTTGACTTATTCTTATAATTTCACGCAAAATGCTTTTTTCTTTAACAATTTTGGCATAATGTACTATATGAGCAGATGTCGGCAACAAACCTACAATTTCTGAAAGATATGCTGCTCCCCCTACTTTTTCTAAATTATTTTCTCTTTCCAATTCATTATGAAGGGTAACAATATCAATAGGCTCGTCTTTCTCAAATAGAGATAAACATGCTTTATAAATTAGCCTATGAGCAGTTGAATAAAAGTCTTCAGGTTTAAGAAAATCTAAAATTTTAAGTAATGAGGTAGAATCTATTAATATACTTGCCAATACATATTTTTCTGCTTGAAGATCCTGAGGTGGTAAAAATTCATCTCCTATTAATGCTTCTGCGATTTCTTCTTTTTTTCTTTTGTACGGCATTTATTTTTCTTCTAATACTTCTAATTTTACATTTACAACAATATCTGAAGCTAATTTTATAGGTATTTCAAATGTTCCTAAAGTTTTAATAGGTTCTTCCAATAATATTTGTTTTTTATCAAGTTCAATTCCCTGTTCTTTTAAAAGATTAAGTATATCTCCTACATTAACAGAACCATAAATTCTATCTTCTTCTATAATTTTTCTATAAACAGTCAATGTAATTGTCTCCAATTTCTCTGCTAAACTTTGAGCTTTTTTTCTTTCTCTTTCAGCTTTTGCTAAGATAATTCTCCTTTGATTTTCCAAAGCTTTAATATTTTTTTGATTTGCTGGAATAGCAAAGCCCTTAGGAATAAGATAATTTCTTGCAAAACCATCTTTTACTTTTACTATATCTCCAGCTTTACCAAGTTTAGGAATATCTGTTCTTAAAATTACTTCCATATTTTCCTCCCGGTATAGAAATTACTCTACTTCTATATCTGCTACAAATGGTAAGAGAGCCATAATTCTTGCTCTTTTAACTGCGGTCGTTAATCTTCTTTGATGATATGCACATGTACCAGTTTGTCTTCTGTGTAAAATCATACCTTTTTCATTTAAAAATGGTTTCAAAACTTCAGGATTTTTATAATCTATTTTTAAACTGGGATCAGCGCAAAATTTACAAATTTTTTTTCTTGGAAATACTCTTCTTTTTATAATAATATTGGTATTAGTCGTATTATTACTCATATTTATACCCCCTCCTTAACTTTAGTTTCTTGAGTTATTTCTTCTTTTTTAAATCTATTTTGCAATTTAACAATAATAAACCTAATTACTCTCTCGTCTATTCTAAAAAAATCTTCTAATTCTTTAGGAAGTTCTGCTAAACCATAAAATTCTACAAGAATATAATACCCTTGTCTTTTTTTTTCAATAGGATATGCAAGCTTCCTCATGCCCCATTCATCAATTTTTAGTATACCTCCTTCTTTTGATTCAATAATTTGTTTAAGTCTTTCTAAAACATCATCTTTTTGATCTACATAATCTGGATGAATAATAAAAAGGGTTTCCCACTTACGAAATCTTTTAACTTTTGGTAATTCAAGCATAAATTACCTCCTTCTGGTCTTTTGGCCCCCTTTTTATAAAAAGGGAGCAAGGAGTCAACATGGGCGGTGCTGGATTTGAACCAGCGACCTCCACCGTGTGAGGATGGCGCTCTACCCCTGAGCTAACCGCCCAATTTATTAAAATTTTATATTACTCTAATTTAAAATTTTTACAAGTACTTTAAAATTTTTAAAAATTTAAAACCAATACCATTTTGACATTTAAAAAGTTTCTGTTATATTTTAAAAAATTTTTAAAAGGATCCTAAATGTTTAAATTTCTTCGTAAAGGAGCTACTTCCCTTGTAGCTAAAATATTTTTAGCAGTCATTGTTATAGTATTCGTATTCTGGGGAATAGGAACCTTCACAATAAGAAAAAAAGAACTTGTTGCAAAGGTAAACGATATCCCTATTACTTTAAAAGAGTTTACAGAATATTATAATTTTAAAATTTTTCAAATTAAACAAACTTTCGGTGAACTGAACCAAGCTACTTTAAAAAAGTTTCATATAAAAGAACAGGTTTTAGAAACTTTAATTAAAGATAAGTTATTAGAAACAGAAGCTGAAAAATTAGGAATTAAAATCTACCCTATAGAAATAAAATATGCAATTGCTCAAATTTCAGTTTTTCAAGAAGATGGAAAATTCAGTCCCCGAAAATATCAAACAATATTGAATCGATTGGGAATTACTTCTTCATTTTTCGAGAATTTAATAAAGTATGATCTATTACAAGAAAGAATTAAATCTGTTCTCACCTCTCCTATATTAGTATCTGAAAAAGAAGCAAAAGATTATTTTAATTATACTCATCAGTATCTAAAAATTGTAGAAGCTAAATTACCTTTATCTTTTTGTGAAAACCAAATTCGTTATACTTTTGAAGATTTAAAAAATTATTATTTAGCTCACAGAGATATGTATGTTTCTCCATTAAAAATAAAACTTGCATATCTTTATTTCCCTTTTAAAGGTAAGGTTAAAATAAGTGAAAAAGAAATAAAAAGATATTATGAAAAAAATATAGAAAAATTTAAACAACCATTAAGAGTAAAATTAAAAAAAATTTTTATTCCGGGAACAAATAATGCAACTTACGAAAAGGCTTTAAAAATTAAAAATCAGTTAAAAGATTTAAAAGATTTTAAAAAATTTACTAAAGAACCTTCCACATGGTTTGAAGAATCAGTATTTCCACCACGTCTACGATTCATTATTGAAAAAGCTAAACCAAAAGAAATTTTAGGTCCTTTTAAATTGGAGTCTGGATATCTTATTTTAGGTATAGAAGATATCAAACCAGCTCAGATTTTACCTTTAAATAAAGTAAAAAGTGAAATTATAAAAGAACTTAAAAAAGAAAAAATTATACAAGAAGTAACTTCAAAAGTAGATAGTATTTATCGTGAAGTAATTAAAGAAGATGGACTTACTCTGTGGGCAAAAAAAGAAAAAGTTCGTTTATCTGAAACTAAATACCTAACTCGAAAAGAACTTTTGAATATGTTCCCTTCTTTTAAAGTAGTTCAAAAAATATTAGAAGCCTCTAAAAGTGAATATTTAGCTCCTATAACAACTCAAAAAGGAATTTATTTAGTGGAAATAATAGATAAAAAACCACCAAGGAATCTAAAATTTGAGGAGGTAAAAAGTAAAGTTAAAAAAGATTATTTAAAAGATAAAGGAAAAGAGTTATGTGAAAATAAAGCTAAAAAATTAATCTATGGAAGTAGGAAGAATGATTTTATAGAAAATGCAAAAAAGGAAGGTTTCACAATAAAGGTTTATGATAAAATTCAAAGATATAAACTTTCTCAAAATTTTTCTGCTTTTATAACTCAAATTTTATTTAATAAAGGAAATCCAGGTATTATAGAAAAACCTGTTTTAGAAGGTAATTGGATAAAAGTATTTTATATAAAAAATATTACTCCTTCTGATAAACTACCTTCTTCTGAGGATTTGAAAATTATCGCTTCATATCTAATAAAAGAAAAAAGAGAGGCATTTTTAAATCAGTGGTATAAAAATTTAAGAGAAAAGGCAAAAATTAAAATTTATTCAACTTTTAAACAGTTTTAAAATATCTATTATTTCAAAATTTTTAAAAAGTTTAAAGGAATTAAAGGTGTATGAATTATGCCTAAAAGAACTGATATAAAAAAAATATTGATTATAGGATCAGGGCCAATTGTAATAGGTCAAGCCTGTGAATTTGATTATTCCGGAAGCCAGGCTTGCAAGGCTTTAAAAGAGGAAGGTTATGAGATAGTTTTAGTAAATTCTAATCCAGCAACAATTATGACAGATCCGGAAATGGCAGATTATACCTATATAGAACCTTTAACTCCTGAGGTTCTTGAATACATTATAAAAGAGGAAAGACCTGATGCTATTTTACCTACCTTAGGAGGTCAAATAGGATTAAATATTGCTTTTGCTTTGGCAAAAAAAGGTGTTTTGGAAAAATATGGAGTTGAACTTATTGGAGCTAAAGCATCAGCTATAGAAAAAGCCGAAAGCAGAGAAAAATTCAGAAGTGCAATGGAAAAAATAGGATTAAAAGTTCCTAAAAGTAGGATTATTCATTCTTTAAAAGAGGCTGAAAAAGTAATAAGAGAAATAGGTTTTCCAGTAATTGTAAGACCGAGTTTCACTCTTGGTGGAACAGGTGGTGGAGTTGCTTATAATATTGAGGAATTAAGAGAGATAGTAGAAATGGGATTAGAAATGTCTTTAATTCATCAGGTTATGCTTGAAGAATCTGTATTAGGATGGAAAGAATTTGAATTAGAGGTAATGAGAGACTTTAAAGATAATGTTGTGATAATTTGTTCTATAGAAAATTTTGATCCCATGGGTGTTCATACAGGAGATTCAATCACTGTTGCACCTGCTCAAACTTTGACTGATAGAGAATATCAAAAAATGAGAACTGCTGCCCAGGCAGTAATAAGAGAGATTGGAGTTGATACAGGAGGATCTAATATTCAATTTGCTATACATCCCAAAACTGGAGAAATGGTTGTTATAGAAATGAATCCAAGAGTATCTCGTTCTTCAGCACTTGCAAGTAAAGCTACAGGATATCCCATTGCCAAAATCGCTGCAAAACTTGCTGTAGGCTATACACTTGATGAACTTCCTAATGATATTACAAGAGAAACCAAAGCAGCTTTTGAACCTACTATAGATTATGTAGTTGTTAAAATTCCACGTTTTACTTTTGAAAAATTTCCAGAATGTAAAGATGAAATTACTACATCTATGAGATCTGTTGGTGAAACAATGGCTATTGGAAGAACTTTTAAAGAGGCTTTACAAAAAGCTATTCGTGGTTTAGAAATCGGTCGTTATGGATTTGGAGCAGATGGAAAATCTCCATCAGACCATGATGAAATTTTGCCTAAGGAATTAATCAAAGAAAAATTAGCAAGACCAAATAGTCAAAGATTGTTTTATATAAGAGAAGCATTTAAAGCAGGATTTAGTATAGAAGAAATCTACGAATTAACATACATTGATCCATGGTTTCTTTATCATCTAAAAGAAATTTTTGATAAAAGTGAAGAAATAAAAGGTAAAAATTTAAAAGAGCTTACAGCAGATGAAATAAAAGAGCTCAAACAAATGGGTTTTTCAGATTATCAAATAGGTTTTTTAACAAACTCTTCTGAGGCTGAAGTAAGAAAGTATAGAAAATCCCTTGGAGTTCTTCCTACTTATAAACTTATTGATACCTGTGCTGCTGAATTCGAAGCATATACTCCTTATTTTTATTCCACTTATGAAGACGAAAATGAATCTCGTGTAACAAAAAATAGAAAAGTACTAATTATAGGTGGAGGACCTAATAGAATAGGACAAGGTATAGAATTTGATTACTGCTGTGTGCATGCATCTTTGGCTTTAAAAGAAAAGGGCATAGAAGCAATTATGGTTAACTCAAATCCTGAGACAGTTTCAACAGATTATGATATTTCAACAAGACTTTATTTTGAACCTTTAACTTTGGAACATATTTTAGATATTTACGAAGAAGAAAAACCAGAGGGAGTAATTGTTCAATTTGGTGGTCAAACACCAATTAATTTAGCTGTACCTCTTTCAAAAGCAGGTGTAAAAATTTTAGGAACAAGTCCAGAAAATATTGATAGGGCAGAAGATAGAAAAAAATTTGATCAATTATTAGAAAAACTCGGGTTACAGAGACCTAAAGCTGGGGTGGCTCTTAGTGAAGAAGAAGCAATTAAAATAGCCGAAAAATTAGGTTATCCAGTACTTGTTCGCCCTTCTTATGTGCTTGGTGGAAGAGCTATGCGAATTATTTATACAGAAAAGGAACTTAAAGATTTCATAACCACAGCAGTTACAGTAAATCCCGAATACCCGGTATTGATAGATAAATTTTTAGAAGACGCTATAGAAATAGATGTGGATGCAATTTCAGATGGAGAAACAGTTGTAGTGGCTGGCATTATGGAGCATATAGAAGAAGCAGGTATCCATTCTGGAGACTCTGCTTGTGTATTACCACCGCTTCACCTTTCTAAATCTATGATTGAAGAGATAAAATCTGCAACAAAAGCTCTTGCTAAAGAATTAGAAGTAATAGGACTTATTAATGTTCAATATGCTATAAAAAATAATCAACTTTACGTTCTTGAAGTAAATCCTCGTGCCTCAAGAACCATACCCTTTGTATCTAAAAGCATCGGGGTTCCCTTAGCAAAACTTGCTACTTGGATTATGCTTGGTGATACTTTGAAAAATATAGGATTTACAAAAGAAGTAGTTCCTCCTTATTATTGTGTAAAAGAAGTAGTTTTTCCTTTTAAACGATTCCCAGGAGTTGATGTGATCTTAGGACCGGAAATGAAATCTACAGGAGAAGTAATGGGAATAGACTGGGATCCAGCTTTAGCTTATGCAAAAGCTCAACTTGCTGCAGATATGAAACTTCCTACTTCTGGAACTGTTTTTATTTCAGTAAAAGATGAGGACAAACCCTTGGTTGTTGATATTGCTAAGCAACTTATTTCTCTTAATTTTAAATTAATAGCTACTAAAGGAACCGCTGAATATTTAAAAAACCATGAAATTGAGGTAGAGATTGTACCTAAGATTTCAGACGGTTTAAGGCCAAATATTTTGGATTTTATTAAAAATAAAGAAATACATCTTGCAATTAATACAGCTAAAGGAAAAATTAGTAAAGACGACGCTTATTTAATAAGAAGATATACTATGGAGCTTAATATTCCTTACGCTACTACTATTTCAGGCGCAAGAGCTATGGTAAGAAGTATCAAATTATTAAAAGAAAAAAATTTTTCTTTTTCTTCTTTACAAAAATATTACAGTTATTTAGAATATCAATTTTATAAAAGATAAATAATTTCTCCGGTATTCACAGAAAGTATTTGGTTTTCAGTTTTTATAATCAATGAACCTTTTTCATCTATGTTTATAGCTTTTCCTATTATTCCATTTTCTGAAAAATCTAAATTATAAGAATAATATACACATCTTCCTATGGTATCTGAAAATTTTTTAAATTCTTGAATAATGAGGTTGTTTATTTTCTCCTCTTCTAAAACTGCTTTTTCGTAAAATCTTAAATATCCTAAATAATATCTTAACCAATAAATCAATCTTTCGATTATTTTTTTTAAAGGTAGTTCCATCCCTAAAATCTGTTTAAAACTTATAGCAGGCAATTTTTTTGGAGGGTCATTGTTTATATTCATTCCTATACCTACTATGTACCATTCTTTATATTTTTCTATAAGAACACCCCCTAATTTTTTTCCATTGAAATGTAAATCGTTAATCCATTTAATTTTTGCTGAAAATATTTTAAAATCATAGGCGCATTTAAGCATAACCAAACCAAAAATAAGAGGAAAAAAGGAGGAAGTTTGAGGTAAAAATTCATCAAAAATACTACAAGTTATCCACAATCCACCTTTTTTAGCAATCCATTTTCTTTCAAATCTCCCCTTAGCATCAGTGAGAACATCGGTCCATATAATTCGTCCATTTGCTGTTCTTGAATATTTATCTATAAGTTTTTTTGCTAAAGGCATAGATCTTGATAAAATAGGAAAATGCCATACTTCTTGACCTATTTCAGGAAAAAGTTTAGTATAATCATTTAGGACCATTCTTTTTTGATTCTTTCCAAAATTTTTTGCAAATAAGGAAGGTCTTCTTCTGGACAAAGTCCTATGAGGGGTGCATTTGCGGGTACGAGTTCGAATGGCGAAAAATATATGTGAAAAACAATAAAATTTCCTTCAGCTGTAAGATAAATAGGGGTTTCTCTTTTCATAAAGCTCATTATTAAAAGTTCATCCCCTGTTTTTACTTTTACATTTCCGATTCCATATTTTTCCAATTTTTTGGCAAGATCAGAACTTATAATATAACGAGCTTTTTCAGGTGCTCTTATAATATAAAGTGCATTTAATAAAATTTCAGAAACTATTTCATCTTGGGTAAGAGGATGTTTAATTTCTAAAATTTTTTCTTCTGCTTCTACAAATTTGTTTAAAAGATCCATTCTTAGATTTTGAACTATTCCATTAATTTTAGCTCTAATAATTTTTGGATTCTTTTCTCTTTCTAAAACAAAAAGAGGGGTTCCTGGTTTTTCAAGCCATTTACCAGAAGGGCCTCTCACTTCATCTCCTTCTTTAATTTTAAATTCTTTAATATAACCTGTATGAGGAGTAATAACTGGATAGATTTTATAAGGATTTGTTTTAAATTTTTGAAGAAGTTTATTTAGTTTTTTATAATCTATTTTCATATTAAAATTAAATTATCTATAATAAAGGTTTTTCCCACCCATTGTAAGAAGGGCTGTAAATAATTTTTTTCTCAATTCTCTTCTATCCCAGATTCCTTGAATATGTCCTCTTCTTAAAGCATTTTCTGCACTATGATAATCTGGTGGTACATCTTGACCAGTAGTTTCTCTAATTACTCTTGGACCAGCGAAACCAAGTTTTGCAGATTTTAAGGCGAACTGGTAAGGAGCTGAACCGAGAAAGCTTGCAACAGGTCCTGCGTAAGAGTTATTATCATAAACTACAATATAAAGACCTCCAGCATCTACATATTCTCTTACTGCCATTGTGCATCTTGGCATCTGAACAACTCCCAAAGTCCCTTCATGAATTCTTATACCTCCTGTAGTATGAACCAATGCTAAAAATGGCCTCCGTGTAAGACGAGCATATTCAATAGCTCTAATAAATTTTTCACCTTCCGCAACCCCTACTGTACCTTGCCTAAAGTCTGCAACTAACATAATTACAATTAAAGAAATTCCACCTATTTTTGCTTCAAAAGACAATAGAGCAGATTTTAATCCTGTAGATTCTTTAGCTCTTTTTAACTTTTCTTCATATCCTTCAAATTCTAAAGGATTTTGAGATTCTATTTCGTCATTGAAAGTTTTGACACTACCTTTATCAAAAATATTATTAAGATACCAAGTATATTCTAAAGTAAAATGATAACCACAATTTGGACATACTCCACAAAATTCTCCATAAAGATCCGGTATCCATAAGTCCGGACATCCATATTTTTCAGCCTGAGGACAGGTAATGGTCTTATCCTCTAATGCCAAAGGACTTGAATATTCTGAAATTTCTTCTAAAAGCGAAGGAGTACTTATTTTAGGTTTTTCTTTTCTCCCAACTATTAAATTATAAACAGATTTCACTGGGTCAGATACAGGTTTTAAAAGCATTGAGGATTCACTTGTTAATTCTTCAAATATCTTTTTAACACTTTTTTGCCCTTGTTTAAGAATTTTATATTTTAATTCATTTGTAAATTTTAAGCTGATTTTATGCCCAAAATCAAAAAAAGTTTTAAATAGACTTTTGGGTTCACATACAGCCCATTGTGTCATTTTTCTGTATTTTTTAGCTCTATTTTCCAAAAGAATTTCTATTTCATCTCCATCAAGTTCCCAATTTACAAAAAATTTAAAATTTTCATCTTCTTGTTTTGATAATGCATATTTTCTGAATAATTTAAGACTTCTTGTTTGAAGAACTATCTCATCAGTAGCTCGTATAAGTTCTATTTTTAGTCTTTTAAAAAATTCAAAATCATTTTTTCTTGCACCCAAAGGAGGCTCAGGAATAATTTTATCTATGGTACCTAATTTAAGATTATCTTGGGCTGTTAATTTTAAAGCTTTTGCACATTTTTCTACTAATTCTCTCGGGGGTCTACCTTCTTTTAATTTAGCTTCTATAGCTGCTGCTCCTTCAGGACTTATTACAGAATAATAGCCTTTTTCAGCCATTAATCTCATATCTGTAAGCCCAATAGCCTCAGCACCTCCAGAACCCCCTTCTGAAATAAAAGAAATTGTAGGAACTTTAAGTTTGCTCATATAATAAAGATTCCTCGCGATTTGTTGAGCTGATCCAGGATAATCTTCTATAGGATAAGCACCAGGAGTAAAAATAAAAAAATGGATAGGAATACCTTCTGTTTCTGCCATTTTCATATATCTTAAAGCTTTTTCATTTCCCCATGGTTTTGCACTCCCACCTTCTCTAAATTCTTCCCCATGTCCTTTTTCATGTCCTATTACCATTACCTGATGAAAATAAACATCATTCCCAACTTTTCTAACAAGTACAGCTTTTGCACATACTATAGCAGGATCTATATTTATCTCCCCTTCTCCTCCTAATTCCATATAACTGTCATATACATTTTCCAAAATATCTTGTAAAGTAAATCTCTGAGGATGTCTGACTATTTTTACTATTTCATAGGGAGTAAGAGTTCTATCTGCTTCTTCTACAAGAAATTTTAATTTATTATCATATTCTTTTACAAACTCTTCTATAAACTTTTCCTCGTAGGTATAAAAATTATTGTAAATTTCTGTAATTCTCTCTATTATCTCTTTAATTCCAAAAAAATCTTCACCTTTTATATCTTTGATATATAAAGCAAGGTCTATCAAATTTTTTAATTTTTTGTGAAGTTCTATTATCATATTTAAATCTCACTGAGACACGAATTTGTAAATCCAATTAAGTTTTTCTTTTAAAAATTCTATATTAGTTATTAAGGGTTCTCCTTTAGATGTGCGTCCTTCAATAATCACATTATTTAAAAACTCTAAACCTCTCTTTTTGGCTTCTTCCAGATTATTACCATACACTATTGCTAAAGCAAGATTAGGATCAAATTGAGTAGGTATTGTATAAGGTTTATCTTGGGGTACATGAGTTCTTACAGTTAACCAAGGTTTTGAATCCCATTTAAATTTTGTTATAACCCCACTCAAAGGAATAAATCCTTTTTTTGTATCCTCAGCAATTAATCTAAATTCAATGCTTGTTCCTTTAAATTGAATATCTTTTTGAGAATATCCGATTTTATCTCCAAGAGCAATTCTTATTTGTTCTTTAATAAGATTTATCTGTTTTCCATTCACAAAAGAGATTTTACTTGATATTTCATTTTCTACTTGAATTCTTGTATTTACTTCCATAAGATAATATTTACCATCTTCTGTAATAAGCCACTCCCATGTACCTACATTATCATAACCCAAATATTTAGCTAACTTGAGTGAATATTTTATAATTTTTTTTTCTACTTCTTGAGCATTAAAATTGTAGTTTTCTTTAAAATTAAATCCCGGAGCTATTTCTATTCTTTTTTGCCTAAATACACTTTGAATTGTACAGTTCCTTGTGCCAAAATGCACGTATTCTCCCTTTTTACTTCCAAGTATTTGAACTTCTACATGCTGAAAAACTGGGATTTTTCCTTCAATAATTATACCCTCATCTCCAAAAAGTCTTTTTGCATAAGCTCTAATCTTTCTAAACTTTGATCTAAATTCTTCTAAATTTTTTACTTCTTCGATACCCATTCCTCCACCACCTGCGCTTGGTTTAATTAAAAGTGAAGGATTTTCAAAACCAAGATCTATTAAAGTTTCTATAAGTTCTTCAGCTTTAAATTCTGCTTCTATTTCATTGTATATAGGTTCTGTAGTACCTGGAATTACCGGTATATTTAACTTTTGTGCCAGTTTTTTTAAGAAAAGTTTATTTCCTAAATTCTTGATAGCCTCCCAAGAAGGACCTATAAAAATAAGAGGTCTTCCTCTTTTTACCACCCTTCTGGCAAAACGAAAATTTTCAGCAAGAAAACCGTAACCAGGATGAATAGCTGTACATTTAGCTTCATCTGCTACAGCTAAAAGATCATTCATATCTCTATAATCAGAGATACGATATTTCTTTGTAGCAAGCCTTACATGAAGAGACTCCTGATCTTCTTTTGTATAAACTACTACATAATCTATTCCAAGTTCCTCACAAGCTTCCATTATTCTTAAAGCAATCTCCCCTCTATTTGCAATAAGAATCCGCTCTTTCATCGGTTATAATTGAATTTTTAAATTAATTCTGAAAAGGATTTTTTAAAATGAGACAATTTTCTCTTTCAGGACCTAATGAAATAATATAAATCGGGGTTTCCAAATATTCTTCTATAGTTTTTAAATAAATTTTAACAGGTTCTGGAAAATCCTCGAATTTTTTAATACCTCTGATATTTTCTTTCCATCCTGAAAGTTCTTTATATACAGGTTTTATCTTCTCAAGCTCTAAAAGAGTAGGAGGGAAATCTTTTATAAATTTTCCATTATATTCATATCCTATACAAATTTTAATTTTTTCTAAGCCTGAAAGTACATCTAATTTGGTAATAGCTATACCTTTAATACCGTTTAACCTAATTGCAGTTTTCACAATAACTAAATCTAACCAACCACATCTTCTTGGTCTTCCTGTAGTAGACCCATATTCTTCTCCTTTCTCTCTTAAATAATCTCCAAGAGAATCTTTAAGTTCTGTTGGAAATGGACCACCTCCAACTCGTGTTGTATAAGCTTTGACTACCCCAAGAACAAGATCTATAACTACTGGACCTAATCCAGTGCCACAACAAACATTGCCTGCTACAGTATTAGAAGAAGTTACATAAGGATATGTCCCATGATCAATATCAAGAAAAGTTCCTTGAGCACCTTCAAATAAAATTTTTTTCCCTTTTTTCCTTGCCTCCCATAAAACAGCTGAAACATTAGTAAGATAAGGCTTTAAATATTCACCAAATTTCACATATTTCTCATAAATTTCTTCAAAAGAAAGGCTTTTATAACCTAAATAATTTAAAAGTACATTCTTTTCTTCCAAAACTGTTTTAAGTCTATCTTTAAAGTATTCAGGGTATGTGAGATCTATCAATCTAAAACCCCTTCTACCAACTTTATCTTCATAACAAGGACCTATTCCTCTCCCTGTTGTTCCAATTTTATTTTTTGCTTTTCCTTCTCTTGCATGATCAAGAGCTTTGTGATAAGGCATTATTACATGAGCCTTTTCACTTATTAATAACTTTTCAGGACCTATATTTATTCCTTCTTTTTTTAATTTTTCAATTTCATTTATTAATACCTCTGGATCAACAACTACACCATTTCCTATAACACAAGTTGTATGAGGATGAAAAATCCCAGATGGAATCAAATGAAAAATATATTTTTTTTGATTTATTACTAAAGTATGTCCTGCATTATTACCTCCTTGAAAACGAACTACATAATCTGCATTCGGAGTAAGAACATCTACTATTTTTCCTTTCCCTTCATCCCCCCATTGAGTCCCTATTAATACTACAGAGGACATTTTATACCCCCTTTATTTTTTCCCAAAAAAAATATTATAACATAATTCATCAAAATATACAAAAAATAAAAAATGGATCTTTCAAATTGATCTTTTGATTTTAGCTACAAAAAAACCCACTGCATGAATTTTATGAGTATAATATCTCTTAGTAAACTTTAAAGAGGGGTGATAAGGTCTGCCTTCCCATTCAGTTAAGCCTTCATAATAAGGTAAAGGAGAATCCCAATCCAAAACTTCTGCTTGTCTTTTCCTTAAAAGATAATCAACAACTTCTTCATTTTCCTTAGGATTAATTGTACAAGTACTATAAACTATAATCCCGTTTGGCTTTACAAGATCATAAGCCCTTACAAGGAGTCCTTTTTGAATAGCAGGATGATTGGCCTTTCCTGTGCCTTTTTGATAAAGGATTTCCCCTTCTAAACCAACTCGATATCTACCTTCACCTGAACAAGGCGCATCTACTAAAACTTTATCAAAAGGGATACCAAAAGGAAATTGTTCTCCTCTATATCTTACTGTTATAACACAGGTTACGCCTAATCTTTTTATATTAGATACAAGAGCAGTTAATCTATCAAGTCTTTTATCATTTGCCACAATAATTGCTTTATCTTCAGTAACCATTGCCATTAAGCCAGTTTTCCCTCCTGGAGCAGCACACATATCCAAAATTAGTTCCCCTGGTCTTGGATCAAGAGCTATTACCGGAAGACTGCTTGAAAGTGTCATAGAGTGAATTAATCCTAAACTATATTCTTCTAAATTCCCTAAGGATACCTCTTCATTATTCAAAACTCTATAAAAATAAGGTACTTCTTTTACTTCTTCACAAATTACTCCTTTTTCTTTTAAAATTCTTAATAATTTTTCTATTTCTCCATTTTTTGAAGAAATTTTTAAAGTATTAATACGAAAATATTGAGGCAGAGGTTCTTTTAAATATTCCAAAAATTCTTCATAATCTGGTATCAAATTTTCATATTTTGAGAAATATTCCCGATATTGAAACACTTTATTGTTTTTCATTCAGCAAGATCTTTTTTAATTCTTTGTGATTTTTAGCAATAAGATCTGCCAAAATAAGCTTTTCTTTAGGAAGGGTAGTGGCAATTGCTATACAACGCAAGCCAGCTTGTTTAGCAGAAAGTATTCCTGCTGGAGCATTCTCTATTACTAAACTTTTTTCTTTCTGTGCATGTAAGAGTTCTAAAGCCTTTAAATAAGGATCTGGATAAGGCTTTCTCCTTTTTACCAAATCCCCAGTAATAATTATTGAGAAAAAAGGTTTTAAACTTTTAGGAAAAACTTCCTCAAAAATTTCTTTATGAGAACTTGTCACAAGCGCTAATTTTTTATTATATTTATTGAGTTTTTCTAAGATTTCTGGTATTTCAGGAAAAGGTTTGATTAAAGGAGCATATTTCTTTTTAAAAATAATTTTTTGTAATTTAAATGCTTTTTCAAAAAATTCAGGAGTAGGATTAATTCCTTTTTTTAAAAACAAAGATTTAGCAGTTTCAAGTTCTATTGCACCTTCATGAAGATAAATCTCTTCTTCAGTAAATTTTAGTCCAAATTGAGAAAAAGCCTCTATCCATGCCTTTGCATGATAAGGCATACTATCAAGAACAACCCCATCTAAGTCAAAAAATATGTAATCTTTATTCATATTATTAAAAAGAAGAAGTTTCTAATTTCTTTAAGAATTCTTCCTCATTTAAATTTTTTATCTGAATGAGTTTCTTTTTTGATGTTTTACCTTTGATGATTTTGATATCGTTCTCTGATATTTTAAATAACTTACTTAAAAATCTACATAAACTTTTATTAGCCTGATTTTTTTCAGGTTTTGCTTTTAAAGATATTTCAAAGATATTAGGTTTTTTAAATTTCAAAATAGCATCTTTTTTAGCTGATGGTCTTACTTTAACTTCAATTATCATTTTTTAATAAATAAAATAACTTCGTATTATTAAATAATGAATCAAATTTTTCAAAAAGTATATAATTAAAATAGCTATAGCAGGACTAATATCTAATCCAGCAATTGGGGGAATAATTCTTCTTATAGGAGCTAAAACAGGTTCTGTAGTACGATATAAAAATCTTACTACTGGATGATAAGGATAGGGATTAACCCAAGATACAATAGCCCTTGCGATTATAATCCATATATAAATTGTTAAAAGAAGATCTATCACCTGAAATAGAGCTCTTAAGAAGGCATCAAATACAATCATTTATTTCTCTTTTGTTTTAGCTTCATAGCTCTCATAAGCATCTATAATTTTTTGAACAATTGGATGTCTTACTACATCTTGTTTAGTAAAGTAAACAAAAGTAATTCCTTCAATTCCTTCTAAAATTTCTATTGCTTTAATAAGACCGGAATTTTTAGCATCTGGTAGATCAATTTGAGTTATATCACCAGTTATAACAGCTTTAGAACGTTGACCCAAACGAGTTAAGAACATTTTCATTTGTTCAGAAGTGGTATTCTGTGCTTCATCCAAAATAATAAAAGCATCATTTAAAGTTCTCCCTCTCATAAAGGCAAGAGGAGCTATTTCTATAACCCCTTTTTGAAAAAGTCTTAATACTTTATCAAAAGAAAGCATGTCGTAAAGTGCATCATAAAGTGGTCTAAGGTATGGATTTACCTTTTCTGCTATATCACCAGGAAGATATCCGAGTTTTTCTCCTGCTTCAACTGCTGGACGTACTAAAATTATTCTATTAATCTCTCCCTTCATTAAATAAGATACTGCCATTGCAACTGCAAGATAAGTTTTACCAGTGCCAGCTGGTCCTATACCAAAAACTATTTCTGATTTTCTAATAGCATCTATATATTTCTTTTGAGTAATTCCCTTTGGAGAAATTACTTTTCTTCCGGAAGTAACTAATATTGTATCCAAAAATATATCTTTTAATTTGGCTTTAGGATTTTCCAAAAGAATACGAGAAGCATATTCTACATCAGAAGGGTAAATGTTATATCCTGCTTTAATAAGACTATATAATTCTTCTATTGCCTTTTCCGCAAGTTCTGAATCAATAGGTTCTCCAGTAATTAAAATATGATTCCCTTTTAAAGTTAATTGAACTTTAAAACGATTTTCTAAAATTTTAAAATTAGCCCCTCTTTCACCGTAAAGCGACCGTACTATTGGATATTCATCAAATACAAGCTCTTTAGTAACTATTTCATCTTTGACAACTTCTGTATTCATAATTTAACACTTTCACCCCTTTTGTTTTTTTTATGCTTTTTAATAATAGGATAAATTAAAAGTTTTTCAAGATTACCCTTTGCCAAAACCTTCAAGTCTTTCTTCCATTTTATGCCAACCTAAAGCTTCTATTTAAGATTCACTTACTTTTCAAGAAATTCTTGTATCACTAAATTCAATTAGTCCTGATATACATTTGATGTATTTTTTGTCTCTGGATCTTTTACATAAGTTTTATCAGAAATACATTAGTTATAGCTTTTACCATTTCATCTTGAAATCTTTGTTTAACTCTCATATTTTTCCAGTTGCAAAACATAAATATTTTCCTATTATTTTTGACATAGCCTCTCTAAAACCGCTATTTTCCACAAGGAAATAACCAGAAGATAATATAATTTTGATGAAATTTTAAACCAGTAATCCATACACTCCAGTCTTTATAATTATCCATCCATTTAGAAGCTGAAAATAAAAAGTTCCATTTCCTCATTCATAATCCCTCTTATCCTCTTTTCCATATGTCCCTCTTTTTTAAAAATATTACAATTTTTCTAATAGAATTTTTAGCATTTTTTCTTTTTGATACCACTATCATATATATTTCGTCCCTTTTAAGTGAATCGGCTGCAAAAATTCTTTATTCTAAAGAAATCTTAATACTAACCCGGGAATAAGATTATAATAATTTATATAATTCTTCCAAATCTCAAATGTGTATAAAAAAAATCTATTAATAAATTTTAAGCATTTCCACACTTCGATATTTGTATTTTTATATTAATTTTTCGAAATATTATAAATTATTAAAATAAAACTAAAAAATATAAAAATTTTTAAAAAATAAGAAAAAAAATTTAAAATTTTAAATATTGATTTTAAAAAATTTTTTATTATTTAAAAAATCATAAGCTAATTAAAAATAAGGAGAAATGTTATGAGATTACTTCATCACCAACTTATTGGATTAAATACTCTTATAATAATGGAAATAATAAAAGAAAAGGAATTAAAATTACCTGAAGAAATTAAGGTTGACGAAGTTTTAAATCTATTGGGACGAAAACAAAAAAAGAATCGTAAAGAATTTAAAAAATATTTAATTGCTCCTGATCTTGTAAGAGATATTTATGTCGAAATGCCTTCAGGGATACCAGATTTGTATGATTTTAAAGGACATAATTTTAGTGCATTACAACACTTTATTGTTCCTAAGAATAATGGTTTTAGAGGATATAATTGGGATGAAGACGAATCCTTAGGTATAAGGGAGGAAATAGGAGATATAATTATGAGTATATTTTCAATAAATGTTAAATATGATCCAACAGTTGAAGAATATGGATTTAAGCCTGAAATTATGAAAAAATCACCTATGAATGAACTGATCAATAAACGAAAAAAAGAAATTGATTTAGATGATTTTACTTTCCCAACTGCAGCTGAAGTTGGTGGATATTATGGAGATAAGGTAGCTAAAAATAAAAAATTTTCGATTATCACAAGGGTAAAAGCTGCTGGTTTTGCACTCCATTTTGTTATGGATGCCTGTTGCGCCCATCATGTCCTTGGATATCTCTTAAAAGGACATACTGATTGGGAAAAAAATTTAGAATTAAATTGGCAAAGTATCTTCGGTAATCTTAAAGATCAAAAAAGAATTAATGAAAAACTTGAAGAGATAGCAAATAAAGTAATAGAATATTTTAATGAAAAGCCAGAATTAAGTAAAGCTACATCGGTAAAGGAAGTAATTGAAAAAAATGCAAAATTTATTCAAAATTGGTTAAATGAAGATTCTAATAAAGAATTGGCTTTAAAAGGCATTATAACTCGTAAACAAACTAAAAAAATCTGTATCCGTGCTATAGCTTCTTGTATAGTTGCGTTAAGTATAATGTTTAAATAAAATTTAAAAAAGTTATTAAAATTATAAATCTTGTTAGTATAATTAAATTCATAGAAATTAAACCTCTTATAAGACCCAATCTTAAACCAAAAATTGCTATCCATTGAGGAAAGAAAGATCTTAAATAAGCTATAGGTAGCATAAAAATACTTCCAAAAAGTAAACTTATAATTGCAGTTTCTGAATTAATTATTCCTTTATGAAGTAAAGAACTAAATGAAGCATATCCAAGAACCGGAGAGACAATATATAAAGTTAAAGCAGGAATTACTTGAGAAGGAAGTCCTATTAACTTAGCAAGTGGTAATATAATTATTTTTATTTTTTTAAATAAACCTAAATTAATACATAAAAATACTATAAAAGTTATCCCTAAAAACATAAAAACAATTTTTTTCATTTGTTTAATAGTCTTATTAAAAGCATAGGTGCAAAGTTCTTTAAAATTTTTAGTATTGCTTTTAGAAAAGTTGTAATTTCCAGTATATTTGTACTCTTCTAAATTTCTTTTTGGAAGAAGGAGTCTACCTGCTATTACTGTAAAAATAAGCAAAACAATACTTCCTAACCACAGAGTTATTATATAAAAACCACCTACTATAAGCCCAAGAGTTGGTAAAACCACTGGTAAATGAAAAGTAAAAGTTTCTCTAATAGGTGTTATGCTTGAATTAAAAAGTGAACAAAGTATAACTTCTTTATCTGTAAGTTTTTTATTTTCTCTTAAATTTTGAAGAATACTATTTCCTGCTAAAGCGGATCCTAAAGAAGCTATAAAGGAAATTATAGCTATGGGTGGTAAATTAGCAATCTTTGTTAATACTTTTCCAATAGGCTCTATTTTTCTAAAAATACCTATTTCAAATAAAATTTGCGAAATAAAAAAGGCAATAAATATGATTACTATAATTGGGAAAATAAATCTGATTGTTTGTAAAAAAGTAAAAATCAAAATTTCCATATTTTAGTTTTTCTTAAAAGAACTAATTAATCCGAAGATAGTATCACTTCTTAATGATTCAAGAGTAAAGTAATGTGCATTTAACCATTGCGAAAGTTTTAAGGCTAAATTCATACGCAAAAAACTCTCCTTATTTTCTGTATCAATTACAATATAATCTACAAGTGGAATTTTTTGTAATATTTGACATAAAGATTGAACTTCTTCTAAAGGTTTTTTATCAGATATAGATACATTGGCTTTTCCATCAGTTAAAATAGCTACAATAAAACGAGTTAAAGGTTCTTTTAATTTAAGATTTTTTATAAGTTTATAAGTTTCCATAAGCCCTGCTGAAAGAGGAGTTTTCCCACCGGTTGGAATTTCTTTCAATCTTTTTAAAGCAAGTTCTATTGAAGAAGTTGGAGGCAAAATAATTTCTGCTTTGTCTTTTCTAAATACAATCATACTAACTTTATCTCTTTTCTGATAACAATCTATAAGAAGAGAAAAGATGGCTGATTTTACAGCAATCATTCTTTGCTGAGCTCCCATTGAACCTGAACCATCTACAGTAAATATTACTGTATGCCTCATTTTCCGCTCTTTTTCTTTGTATCTAAAATCTTCTTCTTTTATAATTAATCTATCTTTTTTCCCTCTTATCTTTTGATATGGTGCTGAGGCTCTTATAGTAGGAATTATAGCAATTTCTTTTCGTTCCTTCATTACACTTCTTACATATCTTCCTCCTTTCCCTTTAGTCTTTGTTTTAGTCCTTCTCCCATCAATGTCCCTAAAAATTCTATCTTTTATAAAACTAAGCTTTTTTACTTTAAAAGGCTCCCCAATTGGAAAAATTTCTTCTTTCCCTCCGCCCTCAACTGATTGTGATGTATTATTCTTTTCCTTTTCTTGAAAAGATGCTTGAGAAAAGATATTTTGCTTTTCTTGTTTTTCTTTATTATTATCTTGTTTTTTTTCTTGTTGTTGAAATTTAGGAGGCTGAGGCTTTATTTTTTCTTCTTTTTCCTGAAATATCTTTTTTCTATGTAAAAATATTAAAGGCGCAATTTTTTCTATATGTTCTTTTGTAACTAATTTTTCTCCTAAGTAAGCACAATATGCTTTTGCTGCATAGAAAAGAAAAATTTCTCCTCTGTGTGTAAAAACTCCATTTTTTAAAGCAAGATCTATTATATATTCCTTCATTTCCTCAGAAATTTTAACTTCTTTAAGAAAATTTTTTGCTTTTATAATTTCTGAAATAAGAAGTTTTATATCTTTTTTATTATATATATCGCAATTTAGCTTAATTATTTCTTCTCTTTCTTTCTTATCTTTTATTTTTTCAAAAACAGCGCACATTCCAAATCTATCAAGGAAATGTGGCGAAAATTCCCCTTCTTCAGGATTCATACTTGCTAAAATGTTAAAATTTACAGGTTCTTTTAAAGTTATTCCTTCTCTTTCAATAATATTTTCTCCCCTTGCTTGAACTTCAAAAATTAAAGACAAAATATCATTTGGAAAAAGATTTATATCTTCAAGATAAATAAATCCTCCATTAGCTTTTGAAAGCAACCCTTTTTGAAAGATTTTTTCTCCTTTTTTTATGGTTTTTTCAAGATCAATTCCTCCAAGAATTGATTCTTCTGTAACATTTATAGGAATTTCTATAAAAGGAATATTTAGAGCTTTTGTAATTTCTTTAAAAGCACGTATAAGGGTTGATTTCCCTGTACCCTTTTTTCCTATTAATAAAACACCTCCGCAACGAGGTTCTATTACATTTAAAATCAAAGCAAGTTTAGCATGATTTTGCCCAACAAAATCAAGAAATCCGATTTTACAAATTTTCAAGGATTGCATTAAGTTTCTCCACTTCTTCGAATGTTTCTTCAAAAGGGAGTCTTTTTAATCTATGTTTTAAACACATTTTTGCTATATTTTTTATGTCTTCTTTTTCTACTTTATTTTTCCCCAAAAACGCTGAATATGCTCTCCCTGCTTTTAATATAACAATATCTGCTCTATGCCCATCTAAATTAAGTTGAGAAGTAATTTCTACAATAGTTGAATATATCGACTCTGGAACTTCAATATTTTTTAAATTTTCTTTTGCCTGGATTATTTTTTGGGCAAGTTCTTTTTGTTTTTTCTCCCATTTCTTATAAAAATTTTCTGGATCATCATCAAATGCTATTTTTCTCTTCAAAATCTCTTTTCTCAAGTTTTTATCTCTTAAAGATTCAACTTCTACACAAAGTCCAAATCTATCAAGAAGTTGAGGTCTAAGCTCTCCTTCTTCTGGATTCATTGTTCCTACAAGAATAAACTGAGCTGGATGCGAAAAGGATATACCTTCTCTTTCAACATAATTTATTCCCATAGCTGCTGAATCAAGAAGAAGGTCAACTATATGATCTTCAAGAAGATTAACTTCATCTACATAAAGAAAATTTCTATTTGCCTCTGCAAGAATTCCTGGCTCAAATTTTTTTTCACCTTTTTTAATAGCATATTCAATGTCAAGTGTTCCAACAACTCTATCCTCTGTTACTCCTAAAGGTAATTCTACTACTCTCATTTTCTTTTTTTCTATCTCTAATTTTCCACCATTTTTTAAAAGCTCCAAACAATCATCACAATACGGACCTTTAGGATTACAATTAAATCTACATCCTTTCACAACTTCAATTTCTGGTAAGAGATCCGCGAGAGCCCTTACAGTTGTTGACTTTGCTGTACCTTTTTCACCCATTATAAGAACTCCACCAATTGATGGATCTATTACATTTAAAATCAAAGCAATTTTCATACTTTCTTGATCTACTATTGCTGTAAAAGGATATATCACTTTAATACCTCCTGCATTTTTGCCTTCCAAAATTCAACTTCTTCTTGTGTGATCACATCAATACTCCCTCCTTGGAAATTTCCTTTTGTCTCTCCCATTTTCTCTTCTATCCAGCCCTCAATTTCAAGATAAAGCATTTTTAATTTCTCCTTTATATCTTCTGCAGGATTCCAAAGGCCTCTTTCCATTGCTTCTATTAATCTTCTTGCAATTTCTTCAAGAGCCCACGGATTATTTTCCTTAAAAAATTTTCTATTCTCTTCATCTATAACAAATGTTCTTGTTATCTCATCGAAAATCCAGTCATCAACTTCTCTTGTAGTTGCAGACCATCCATAAACCCTTCCAACCCTTTTGGATATATCTCCTGCTCCCTTATATCCATGTCTTTTCATCCCCTCAATCCATTTGGGATTAAGTAGTTTTGTTCTTACAACCCTTCTTATTTCATCTGCAAGATCCCTCACTTCTATATGCTCCGGATCTCTTGTATCTCCATAATATGTTTTTACTTTTTTACCGCTAAGATATCTTGCTGCAGCAGTCATTCCACCATGAGTTCCAAAATAACAACAACAACCAAACAAATCGTATTCATCTGAAACAACCTTATTATAGGTTATATCAACAGTCTTTAATATATTAGCAAATTCTTTATGCTTAGGTTTCCCCCAGATTCCTTTTCCATATGCATATCCATTCCAATAAAGAAAAACTTCTGCTAAATCTTTTTCCTCTTTCCATGCAGAGGCATAAACTGCAAGTTGAGTCCCTGCTTGATAAGTTCCTGGCATAGAACAAAAAATTCTTAAAGTTGCGTCTCTAAAATTTTTCCCATTTTCTGAAATCTCTTTAAGTGCATGTTTTCTTACAAAATTCATCTCCAATGGTTCATTAAGTTCTGCAACAGCTTGAATAGCAGAATCTATAAGTTCAATACAATTTGGAAAGTTATCCCTTGTAATACCCGAAACTCTTATAGTTACATCAATCCTCGGTCTTTTAAGTTCCTCCAGCGGAACAATTTCAAAACCTTTTATCCTTCCATTAGGAAACCAAACAGGCTTTACTCCTAAAAGCCACATAATTTGAGCCATTCCTTCTCCATCAGACCACATAATATCTGTGCACATCCAAAAAATGCCTACATTCTCAGGGTATCTTCCTTCTTCTTGTAGATGTTTTTCTATAAGTTTTTCTGCAAGTTTTTTACCTATTTCATAAGCTGAGGGGGTTGGTACTTTATAAGGATCCAAGGAATAAAAATTTCTTCCAGTTGGTAAAATGTCATCTCTTCCACGAGTAATAAGCCCTGAAGGACCAGGAGGAACATAACCTCCGGAAAATCCATTCAATAAAGCTAAAATTTCCTTCGATTCCTCTATTCTTTTATTTAAATCCAAAATTTTTTCTTTTATTGCCTTCCAATTAGGATCATTCCAATTAATTTTCTTTAATATCTCTTTTATGGAAAACACTTTTATTCCACCTCCTTTAATACCTCTTTTATTATTTCTTTACCAATCTTATCTATATCCTCTAAAATAGCTCCATAAGATTTTCTGGTTTGTTGATCAATCTTTTGAGGATTAGAAATGAGCTCTTTTAGATCATAACCAAGGAGTTTTGCAATTTCTTTTCTTAAAGAAGGTATTTCGCCAGTTGAGTATTTTAAAATTGAATAAATGAAATCTATTTTTCTATCTCCTTGTGGTAGCTCTCCAAAAATATGCATACCATCTTGGATTTGTGTATTTCTTATAAGTGAAAGTTGAGCATGTGCCTCTTCTACTATCTTTTCAAACGAAATTTTATGAAGTTCCTCTTCTGATATTTGAGATAAAGGAATTTTTTTACCTTTCCAAAATATTTTTATCTGTTTATCAAGATTAGCTTTTTTAACAGCTGAAATTATTAAATGTTGTAATATATGAAGCCTTGTTGGATCTTTTTTCTTTACATCTTCATATTCTCCAAGAAGTCTATCAACTTCAAGAAGTTCATCATAGAGCCCGGATTCAGTTAAAACAGTTTGCATATGATCAATTAAAACAGCATAGGATCTCCTTTTAGCTACTGCACCTTCAGCAGGATTATCTGAATTATAAATATAAAGGTGAGGCACTATGTCAATTGAGATATCAGGAAAACAGGCATTAGATAATGCAACACCTTTTCCTGGCAAAAATTCTAAATTACCATGAGTTCCTACATGAACTATTGCATGAGCCTTAAATTCTCTTGAAAGCCATTTATAAGTTGCTATGTATTGATGTGGTGGTGGAACATCTGGATCATGAAGAATTCTACATACCTGTCCGTCACATCTTGGACCAGCGCATCCTCTTTTGGGTTGAACACATACTACTACGTTTCCGAATTTTAATCCTGTAATTACAATCTTTCCATTATAAACCATAGCAGGTGGTATCCCATTTTTATATTCCCCTGGTGGATTTCCCCAGGCTTCTATTATTCTTTTTTGAGTTTTCTCTGGAAGCTCTTTAAACCACTCAAGATATTTTTCTTTATCTACAAAAGCAAGTGCTCCTCCTTTTTCAACTATCTCTTCAACTGTTGTCCAGCGAAATTCTGAAATAGCTTTTCTATTCATTATTTCTTCAATTAGTTCCTTTCCACTTTTTGGTGGTTTAACTTTGTACCCGAACTCTTCCATTTTTTTCATAATTCTAACTACACTTTCAAGACTATCTAAATGCGCAGCAGAACCTACTGTAGCCTCAACCGAGGCGCAAGGATTATTATGAAGAATAAAAGCAATCTTTCTCTTTTCAGGAGGGATTTCTCTAATTTCTACCCATCTTGAAATTCTATCAACGAGCTTTTTAATCCTTTCTTTAATTGGCATTTTTCTTCTTTCATCTTCTTTACCTTCAACTTGAGCAGAGATAATAATAGGCTCGATAACTCCTTCAAATTCAGGAAGTGCTATAGACCATCCTATATCCTGATTAAGATCTTCTCTTTCCCATTCCTCAATAGTTTTATAATAAGAATTAACCGGAGAAAATACTGGAACATTTAATCTTTTTAAGATTTCTACCCCATCTGAAAAAACATTTTTACTATCTAAAGGTTTTTCTCTGCTTGTTCCAAGAGGGAAAGAAATAAGTTTTAAAAACGCAGAAATTCTTGGTTTACCTGAAGGATCTACAAAATATTCTAAAACTACTTCTCCACTTCCTTTTGTCCCAAGCTCTTTATCTTTTACCGAATAAGCAAATGCAGGAATAACATTAAATCCTTTTTTTTCAAGTTCTTCAATTATTAAATTTTCTGTTTCAAGATTATTATTTACCCAATAGTGCCTTGAAAAAAGTATCCCAATAGTGGGAGCTTGCTTTGGTTTATACCAGTTAAGATAATCTTCTATTTTAGTAAAAATTTTATTTGCTTTAGGATGATAAATTCCTTCCCAAGGAACTTCTTTTGGCTCTTCATAAGAAACAGATAAACCTCCGAGTTTATTTGCAAGAAAAAGGAATAAATTTGTAAGATTTTTTTCTCCATTTATTACAATATATTTATAGGTCTTTTCAAGAATATCTAATGAAACATTTGAAAGAAGAAAATAAGAAGGATCATATCCTATGCATACTATTTTATTTTTATTAAATTCACCTCTTTTAACCCTTCTTTCAATTTCATCCCAAAAACCCTCGCTTGAACGATAAAAAAACAAAATATCCGCACTTTTCATTTCTTTTAAAACTTTTTCAAATTTCTCAGGTTCTAAATCAAGCTTCCTTGCTGAATAAAGCTTTATTTCAAATTCTTTAATATTTTTTGCTGCTTTTAATAAACCATTATAGTAACTCTGCCAAACAATTGCTAAAATTTGCATTTTTGTACCCCCTAAATTAAAGGGCAAATTATTCTATGTCCGTTTAAACTGTAGATTTTAACTCGAACTTTATAAAGCTTTTTTATTAGTTCTTCTGTAAGAATCTCAGAAGTTTTCCCTTCAGCTATTTTTTTCCCTGAATTTACAATAACAGCGTAATCAGAAAAAAGACAGGCAAGATTTGGATCATGAAGTGTCATAATTACAGTAATATTTCTATCCTTAGCAATTTCTTTTATCTTTTTAAGAACTTCTAATTGATTTCTAAAATCAAGATGATTAACCGGTTCATCAAGAAGCATCACAGGGGCTTTTTGTGCAAGTGCCCTTGCAATAAGAACAAGCTGTCTCTCTCCTCCGCTTATCTCAGTATATGGAATATCTTTTAAATGTTTAATTCCTACAAATTCTAATGCCTCTTCAGCAATTTTATAATCTTCTTTTTTAGGGGTTGAAAATATTCCAATATAATTTGCTCTTCCCATAAGAACTACATCAAAAACCAAGTATGCAAAAGGAGGAGTATGTTCTTGAGGAACAACAGAAAAAATCTTAGCTCTTTCTTTAAAATCTAAGTTATTTATAAGTTTTCCATCAAATTCAACTTCTCCTTTGTAATCCGGTAGTAAACCAGATATACACTTAAATAAAGTTGTTTTCCCAGAACCATTTGGCCCTAAAATAGTAGTAATTTGGCCCTTTTTAGCAGAAAAAGTTATGTTTTTTAAAACTTCTTTTTTATTTTTGTAAGAATAGCAAATATTTTTTACCTTAAGCATGTTTTCCCCAAACTTCTTTACTTTTATATTTCATCAAATATACAAAAAAAGGAGCACCTGTTAAAGCTGTAATTATTCCTACTGGGATGTCAAAAGTTGTAAGGCTTCTTGCAAGAGTATCAGCAATTATCATAAAAGACGCTCCTGCGGTAGCAGAAAGTGGTATAAGAAGCTTATGGTCAGGACCTACAACCATTCTTACAAGATGGGGCACCATTAAACCAACCCATCCAATTATTCCAGAAACAGATGTGGCTGTAGCTACTGCAAGGGTTGAAAATCCTATAAATAAAAGTCTTTCTTTCTTAACATCTACTCCAAGTGCTTTAGCCTCTTCTTCTCCCATGCTAATAACATTAAGTCTCCATCGCATAAAATAAAGAGGGATAATGCCTATGCTTATACCGATTAATGCAACTTTAACCTTACTCCAATCAGCAAGGGAAAAACTCCCCATAATCCAGTAAACTATTGCTTGCAATTTATGAGGATCGACTAAGAATTTTATAATCGAAACAAGGGCTGTAAAAAAAGCAGATACTATAATCCCTGAAAGAATAAGAGAAAGCTTAGTAATTTCTCCATGAATCTTAGCAATTGAATAAGTAAGAAAAACTGCTAAAACAGCAAAAATAAATGCATTTACCTGAAGGGGAATAAAACCCAAAAATCCAATTGTTATAGCACAACCAAAGGCAGCTCCTGAAGAGATTCCAAGAATATAAGGATCAATAAGAGGATTTCTAAATATTCCTTGAAGAACAGCTCCTGTACATGAAAGAGCTATTCCTACAAGTCCTGCAAGTAAAACCCTCGGAAGTCTTATATCAATTACTATCGCATTTTCAGGAGTATTATTCAAATGAAAAATATGAAACGTATTATCAATAAGAATTTTTATAATCAAAAAAGGCGAAATTTTGTAAGCACCGAGAAAAAGTGCAAACCATCCAATAAATAAAGGAGAAATAAAAATTAAAAATATTTTAATTTCTTTCATATTTTTTTACTTCGTAATAAGAAATTCCGAATACTTCTTTATAAAATTTATTTGCTATTTTTTCAAAATTTATATCTTTAAATTTTTCTGGATATGTCTTTATTGCCATATAAAGAGCAAGAAGAGCTGCTCTTGGAGACCAATTTGACCAATCCGGAAGCTTATAAACTTTATGATTTTCTACAGCTTTAATAAATTTCCATTGAGAATTATTATAAAGCCATGATTCATCATATCCAGCATTTCCCCAAATAAAAATTATATCTGGATCCCATTTAATAATTTTTTCTACAGAAACATCCGCATATCTCTTTTTTATTTCTCCTCCTAAATTTATAGCATTAATAAGTTCTATTAAATCATTAGTAACTCCAATTTTACAAGATATAGTTGTAGGTTTAGTTAAAAGATATACTACTTTTTTTCTTTTTTGCAGAGGTATTTCAGATACTCTTTTTTTTATTAAGCTAAAAATTTCATTCATCTTTTCAATTACTCTTTTAGCTCTTTTTTCTTTACCAAAAAGTTTTCCATACATATTTATTAAATTATAAAGATCATCTAAAGTATCTGGATAAATTCCGATTACAGTTATTCCTTTCTTTTCAAGAAATTTTATTACTTCTACATCATAAGTCCAAATTATTACTACATCAGGGTTAAGTTTTAAAATAGCTTCAATATTTAAATCTGTTCCTGTGCCAACTTCTGGTTTTTTAAGTTTAGGATCAATTTTCACAAATGCTTTATATAGATCACAATATTCTTCTACCCAACGAGAAACTCCAGCTATTTGATTCCATATATTTAAAGCTGGTATTATTTCATAAGAGGTTACAATTATTGCTCTTTTAACAGGGGTTTTAACTTTGACTTTTCTTCCAAGTTTATCAACTATTATATAAAAAGAAGTTGCAGGGGCCTCCTTTATCCCTACAAGAAAAATAAAACAAACAATTAAAATTTTAATGTTAGTTCTACAAACCATGAACTACCTGGTGCTTTATAGTATTGATAATAGTCTCTATCAAAAAGATTGTCTATAGATAAATTTACTTTTGCATATTTATTAATGGTATAAGAGGCAGTTAAATCTACCACAAAATATTCATCATAAGAACAAGGAACATTAGATTTTTTATCCCTGTTTTCGTCATCTGAATAAACTTTATCTACATATCTTCCAACAATATAAGCAGAAATTTTGCCTCTTTTAACTTCTAATCCTATATTCCCCATCCACAAAGGGACATGGATTAATCTTTTACCTACAATCTCTGGCTTCTCCGGATTTTTTGTAACTTCTGAATGGGTATAAGTAAGATTGGTAAAAAACCTTAGCCAATTATCAAACTTTTGTATAAAACCAATTTCTACTCCTTTAGATTCAGCCTTTCCTACATTTACTTTCTCTTTATACTTAGGTTGTGTGTATACAGAATAAATCAAATCTTTCATATAATTTTCAAAATATGTAAAAGAAAACTTAGCACCTTTCCAGAGTTTTTGTTCTATTCCTGCATCCCAAGAAGTAGTTTTTTCAGGATCTAATTCAGGATTACCCGCATATACAGTCCCGTACGAAGAGGTCCATGTTCTATAAAGTTCATAAACTGTAGGTGGTCTGAAGGCTTTCCCAATAGATGCTCTTAGAGTAGTTTTTTTAAAAGGTTTAAAAACTATTCCAAATTTTGGAGAAAAACAGGATTCTGAATGAGATTTATATTCTTTAGGATAACCAGTAGTTCCTATTTGATTTGCATATCCATCATAAGCTCTCCAAAAATCTTCTCTAAAACCAAGAAATATTCGTAAATTATCAAAAAGTATAATTTCATCTTGGACATAAAATGCATAAGTTCTTGTCTTTCCTTTAGCTTCGTATCTGAGACTTATAGTAGAATCTTCATCAGCCCAGTTACTTAAATTTTTTTCTTTTACATTTGCATATTCGCGTCTATAATATCCACCAAAAGTAAGAATCTGGTTATTAAAAATAGGAAGTATAAATTGTAAATCTGCTGTAAAGGCATTAGCCTTAGTATAAGAAAACTTACCAGGTCCTCCTGAAAAGGTCGCTCCTCTCTGTGGAAGTATATACCAATCTTTACGAATATCCACGTAAGAGAAATTAAGCTTAACTTTTATTTTTTCAAATAAATCTGTTTGTCCAATTAATCCATAAATATTTTGCAGTCTACCTCCAGGAGTTCCAATATAACTTTCTTCCGAAGGATAATAAATAGGCTCTCCTGTTGTAGCATTATAAAGATAGGTGTGTGGTTTTGTATAATCATATTCATAACGATTTCTCATAAAAGTAAACCTTAATTTTGTATCTTCAGTAAATTCATATTGAGCTTTAACAGTTATTCCATCATCCCACCAAGTATTATCACCCGTGTCTCCTGTTATATATCCTTCATAAACTTTTCCATATTTAATGTAATATGAAGGAATAGCACCTGTAGTACCTGAAGGAACTGAAGATGTTGTTACAAAAGTAGTAGGATATCCGTTAGTTTCTTGTCTTCCATAACTTACAAAAAAACTCAAATTTTTGACTTTATTTCCATAAGCTGCATATATTCGTCTCATATCATCCATTGCATCTCCCCGATTAAAACTCGAGCCATAACCCATTTTCCATATAAATTCTGTCTTTTCAGGCATTTTAGTGATAAAATTCACAACTCCTCCCATTGCATATCCACCATAAAGAGAAGAAAAGGGACCTTTTACAACTTCTACTTTTTTAAGATTTTCCGGATAAAAACCGCCAAATTTAACACCTCCATAATAAGGTCCATTAAGAGGTATCCCATCAATAAGAATTAATGTTCTTTGTTGATAAGGAAATCCTCTTAAAGTAATACGCGATAGAGTATCCATTAGTCCTTTTCCTCTTTTTACATATACTCCTGGAATGTCATTTATAACCTCATCAATTGTTTTAGGCTGTTTTAATTCTATCTCCCTTTCAGTAATTACATTTACGCTTGCAGGGACATCTTCTATTTTTTCTTCTGTTTTTGTAGCAGTAACAATTATTTCTTCAAGTTCTATTTTCTTTTTTGTATTTTCTGTCTCAGCAACAGCAAGATTTGAAAAAATAAAAATAAATAAAATTCCAATTAAAATAATTCTCTCCATACTTTAACCTCTCTTTATTTTATCGTATTAAAAAATTAAATAATATTAATATCAAATAACTAAAAACTTATAATAGTATTAAATTTTTCAATTTTATGTGAAAAAAATACCATAAAATAGAAACAAAAGAGACATCCTGTAGTTTTATTTTTATTTAATTAAAAATTCAAAAACTATAAGGAGATTAAAAATGTCGGAAATTACTTCTTTATTAAAAGAAAAAAGAATATTTTATCCACCTCAAGAAGGGAGAGAAAAAGCTCACATTTCTTCGGTATACAAATATAAGCAAATTTATAAATATTCCTTAGAAGATCCTGATGGATTCTGGTCAGAAATAGCAAAAAATTTTATAACTTGGTTTAAATATTGGGATAGAACATATTACTGGGATTTTACAAAACCTGAAATTAAATTTTTTGAAGGAGGGAAACTTAATGCATGCTACAATTGTATAGATAGACATTTGAAGAATCCTTGCATAAAAAATAAAGCCGCTATAATCTGGCAAAATGAAATAGGAGAAGTAAAGGTTTATACTTATCAAATGCTTTATAATGAGGTTTGTAAATTTGCTAATATTCTAAAAAAATTGGATGTTAAAAAAGGAGATCGGGTTGTTATTTATATGCCAATGATACCTGAAACAATAATAACAATGCTTGCTTGTGCACGTATTGGAGCTATTCATAGTGTAGTGTTCGGAGGTTTTTCAGCATCTGCACTAAAAACTCGTATTCTTGATGTCGGAGCAAAAATTTTAATAACAGCAGATGGTACTTATAGAAATGGAAAAAAGATCTCATTTTTTAAAAATGCTCAGATTGCTTTGGAAAATTGTGAGTGCATTAAACATTGTGTTATAATAAATCATTTCAAAGAACCAATTAAATTACCAAAAAATAAAAAGTATCTTTTACTTGAAGACCTATTGAAAAACCTAAAAATATATAAAGATTGTAAATGTGAAAGCATGGATGCAGAGGATATTTTATTTGTTCTTTATACTTCAGGATCAACAGGGAAACCAAAAGGTGTAATTCATACTACTGGTGGATATATGGTTTATTCGGCTTATACAACATATTTAATTTTTGATTTAAAACCTGAGGATATTTTTTGGTGCACAGCAGATATTGGATGGATTACGGGTCATACTTATAATGTTTATGGACCTTTATCTCTTGGTGCTACTGTATTTATGTATGAAGGAGTTCCTTTTTATCCTCATCCAGGAATCTGGTGGGAATTAATAGACAAATATAAGATAACTATATTTTATACAGCACCTACAGTAATAAGAGCTTTAATGAGGGAAGGAAGTAAATGGCCTGAAAAATACGAACTATCAAGTTTAAGAATCCTTGGAAGTGTTGGAGAACCGATTAATTCAGAAGCCTGGTTATGGTATTATGAAAATATAGGCAAAGGTAGATGTCCTATTGTAGATACCTGGTGGCAAACAGAAACAGGAGGAGCTTTGATTTCGCCTCTACCTTATGCAACAGTCCAGAAACCAAGCTCTGCTACTTTTCCTCTTCCCGGGATTAAGGCTGTAGTTTTGAGATCAGATGGAACAGAAGCTAATGTAAATGAAGGTGGTTATTTATGTATTAAAACTGCATGGCCTGCTATAATAAGAGGAATATGGGGTAATCCTAAAAAATTTAAAGAAACTTATTTTGAAAGATTTCCCGGATATTATTATTCTGAAGACGGAGCTCGTGTAGATGAGGATGGTTATTTCTGGATTATGGGAAGACTTGATGATGTTATTAATGTATCTGGACACCGCTTGGGAACTATGGAATTAGAATCTACTTTTGCAATGCATCCAGCAGTCGCTGAAGCAGCTGTAGTCGGAATACCTCATGAAATAAAAGGTCAAACAATTTATGCGTATATTGTATTAAAACCCAAATATAAACCCTCAGAAAAACTGAAAAAGGAATTGCAAGAATATATTAGAAATGTAATAGGTCCTATAGCTACTCCAGAATATATTCGATTTGTGCCAGAACTTCCAAAAACAACAAGTGGAAAGATTATGAGAAGAATTTTAAAAAAAATAGCAAGTGGAGATTATGAAGATCTTGGAGATATTTCAACTTTGGCAAATCCAGAAATAGTAAAAAAGTTAATTTCTGAAAATTTATAAATTTTACACAGGTTTTTAAACTCTTGTCAATTTTTAAAAATGGATTATTATAAATTCAACAAGGGACATGCCCGGGTGGCGGAATTTGGTAGACGCTGTGGACTTAAAATCCACTGGAGGGAAATCCTCCGTGCCGGTTCGAGTCCGGCCCCGGGCATTTCTACTTAAATAGTCTTAAATCTTCGTATATTCGATTTTTGTCAATTATATGATATACTTTCCAACCTTTTTGTAAAAGTGCAAGACTTATAAATCTTCTATGACATTTAAAATAAAGTTTCTCACAACAAAAAAATACAGTCTTTTCTTTTTGAGCTAAATTTTCAAGAATTTCTATACCTTTTTTAAATTCATCGGTTTCCATATGCTTCTCATATCCGCCTTTTCTAAAACCTCCTAATTCTTTACCAAGATATACGTATTTTATTCCACGTGATTCCAAAGATTTTGAAAGTTCCTCTTTATTAAAATAAGGAAATCTTCTTGATTTAGGAAAGCTTCTTACATCCACAGCAATTTTTATTTTATAATTTTTTAAAATTTCTATAAATTCCTCCAAACTCCTTGTGCTTGTTCCAATAGTATAAATTTCTTTCATTTTAATTTTTAATTATAATAAATTTTTTAAAATGAAAGTTATTGTTCTTGGTGCTACAGGTTTTATTGGCTCACATTTAGTAAAAGACTTATTAAAAAACAATTATGAAGTATACGCAGTTATTAGAAATCCTAAAAAAATAGAAATTCTTCCTAAAGGAACCAAAATAATTATAGGAGATCCTTTACAAAAAGGTGAATGGCAAGAAGTTGCTTCTCAAATGGATGCAGGTATAAATCTTATAGGAGAAACTATTTTTAAAAGATGGACGAAAAAATATAAAAAGAAACTAATAGATTCACGGGTTATTTCTACCAAAAATCTTATTGAAGCTTTAAGAAATAAAACAATTTTATTTAATGCTTCTGCAATAGGATATTATGGAGATAGAGGAGAAGAAGAATTAATAGAAGAAAGTCCTGCTGGAAAGGGTTTTATATGTGAATTATGTAAAATTTGGGAAAAAACTGCTTTTGAAGCAGAGAAAAAAAGTATAAGAGTTTTGATTGGGCGTATCGGGATAGTACTTGGTAAAAATGGAGGAATGCTTAAAGTAATTTTACCTATATTTAAAGCGGGACTCGGTGGTCCACTCGGAAATGGAAAACAGTGGTTTTCATGGATTCATATTGATGATGTAACAAGAGCAATAAGATTTCTTATAGAAAATAAAAATCTGTCCGGAATTTTTAATTTTGTTTCACCTCATCCAGTAAGAAATAAAGAGTTTACAAAAATACTTTCTAAAATCTTAAAAAGACCTGCTTTTATCCCTGTTCCTGTTTTTGCTTTAAAACTTCTTTATGGTGAACTTGGTGAAGTTATTGTAAGCAGTACAAAAGTATTACCAGTAAGATTACTCAACCATGGTTTTATTTTCAAATATTCTCAGTTAGAAAATGCATTAAAATCAATTATTTAAAATTTTTTATAATTACCTCAAAGCAATAAAAAATTTGTGTTAAAATAATTCACAAAATTCTAAAAATTTCGAGAAAGATGAAAAAATTTTTAAATATTGAAAATTTAACTCTATTTGGATTAATAGCTGGAATTTTAGGTGGCATTTTTTTTCCAGAAATTATGAAAAATTTTAAAATATTGGGAGACATATTTCTTGCTCTTTTAAAAATGATTATTATTCCTCTTGTATTTACATCAGTTTTAGTAGCTATGCTTGGTCTTGGTGATATAGGTAAATTTGGAAATTTAGGATTTAAAACCTTTATTTATTACATGATCACAACTGGGTTATCTGTATTAATAGGAATAATTCTGGTCATTTCTTTAGAACCTGGAAAAGGAGAAAAAATAATTCATACAATTCATCATACTTCTACACCCCATCAGCTATCTTTAAAAGATCTTATATGGTCTATTTTTCCAACAAATCCTATAAAAAGCTTTGTTGAGGGAAGAGTTCTTCAAATAATATTTTTTTCTATACTTCTGGGACTTGCTATTCTTAAGATAAATAAGGCTAAAATAAAAAATCTTTATCAATTTTTTGATGGATTAAATGACGCATTTATTGTATTAACAAAATGGATAATCAAATTAACTCCTATAGGAGTTTTTGGTCTTGTTGGATATATAGTAGCTATATCAGGATATAATGTTCTTTTTTCTTTATGGAAATATATAATTACTGTAATTTTAGGTTTATTAATTCATGCTTTTTTGATTTTACCTTTACTTGCATTTATTGTAGGAGGATATAATCCTTATAAATATTTTTATCAGGTAAGAGAAGCAATTTTATTAGCTTTTTCTACTGCTTCAAGTGCAGCCACACTTCCTGTATCTTTACAAGTGTCTGAAGAAAAAGGAAAAATAAGTAAAGAAGTTGCAGGATTTGTGTTACCCTTAGGTGCCACTATAAATATGGACGGTACTGCTCTTTATGAATCAGTTGCAGCAGTTTTTATAGCAAATCTTTTTGGAATTAAACTTACATCAGGACAGATTTTTATAATATTTTTAACTTCTACATTGGCTTCTATTGGAGCAGCTGCAATACCCGGAGCAGGGCTTGTTATGCTTACTTTAGTGTTAAGTTCTGTAGGTATTCCCTTAGAAGGAATTGGTATAACAATGGCTGTAGATAGATTTCTTGATATGATAAGAACTTCAGTAAATGTATGGGGAGATCTTAATTGTGCTAAAATACTTGACAAAATAATTTAAATTATAATTTTAAATTTATGATATTTATTTACAGATTTTACGAAAAATTTATTAAAAAAAGTTGTAATTTAACTGCGAAAAAATATAAATTTTTAAAAATATTTGAAAAATCAATATATTTTACCCTTGACAAAACTTTGAATTTTCTATATAAAAATGTTTTTAAATATAAATGGGAAAAATTTTGAAAGGAGGGTGGTATGAATAAAGCTGAATTAGTTAAAAGAATGGCAGAAATAGCTCAGGTTCCTAAAACAACTGCTGAAAAACTTTTAGATGCTTTTATGGAGGCAGTAGAAGAAGCAATATCAAAAGGAGATAAAGTAATTTTAGTAGGCTTTGGATCTTTTCAAGTTGTAAAAAGAGCAGAAAGAGAGGGAAGGAATCCAAGAACTGGTGAACCTCTTAAAATCCCTGCCAAAAAAGTTATCAAATTCAAAGCAGGAAAAAGATTAGAAGAAGCTGCTCAGAAATCTTAAATTTATAAAACTATCATCAAAAGATTAAGGGGAAGGATTTTTTCCTTCCCCTTAATTTTTGTAAATAATTTTAGAACTATTAGGTTTTTTTATTATTATAAATCTTCATTAATGTTCATTTGAAAAATTTATAGTGGGATTATAATATTTTAAAATTCTGAGTAATTTGAAAAATCAATAATGAAACAGGTTAAAGTATTAGTATTATGGGGATATGGTATAAATTGTGAAATAGAAACAGCATATGCGTTTAAAATATGTGGTGCTTTAGCCGAGATAGTACATCTTTCAAAAATATTTTCTGGAGAAAAAAGTATTTTAAATTATCATATTTTATGTTTTCCAGGGGGTTTTTTAGATGGCGATCATTTAGGTTCTGCTCAGGCATGTGCTCATAGGTTTAAATATTTAAAAATTAAAGGAAAAAAATCTTTATGGGATGAAATACTTAAATTTCTTGATAATGGTGGACTTATTTTGGGAATTTGTAATGGATTTCAACTTCTTGTAAAAATGGGACTCCTTCCAGGTGGGAAATATTTAGGACAAAGAAAAGTATCTTTAACTTATAATGAATCTGGGAAATTTGAAGATAGATGGGTTTATTTAAAAGTCAATCCTAATACACCTTGTGTATTTTTAAAAAATTTGGAAGAATTATACCTCCCTATAAGACACGGAGAAGGAAATTTTATTCCAGAAAATGATGAAATATTAAAAGAACTTGAATTAAACAACCAGATAGCTGTTCAATATATAGATCCAAAAACTAAACAACCTACTCAACAATATCCCTATAATCCAAACGGGTCTGTAAAAGCTGTAGCCGGAATTACAGATCCTACAGGAAGAATCTTAGGAATGATGCCTCATCCAGAGGCTTTCAATCATTTCACTAATCATCCTTCATGGACAAGAAATAAAGAAAAAGTGGCTCAAGGAATTTATCTTTTTAAAAATGCTGTGGATTGGGTTAGAGAAAATTCACTTTAATGCAAATTAAAGATATAGCCCGTTTTATAAAAATCGTTCTTAAAACATGGAAAAAAAGAAGTTTATTTTTCCTTTTGTTTTTTTTCTTTTTATTTATTATAAATTTCTGGTGTAGTCCTTATGTGCTAAATTATCTTCAGAAAGTTTATAATCAGAAGCTTATTTTTTATGCAGTTGGAGAACCTATTGCTTCTCTTTTAAAATTTGCTCTCTTAATGAATTTTTTAATTATTTTTCCTTTAATCTGGTATTTGATCATTTTTTTTATCAATTTTTTATTTCCTTTAAAAAAGAAATATTTTTTTTTGTTTTTTATAGCAGGAATAATTTTATTTTATAGTGGTGTAATATTTGCATATAAAATAACTTTACCTTATGGAATAAATTTTCTTTTATCATTCAAGACAGAAAAATTAGAGCCAGCTATATCTTTAAGCCATTTTGTTAATTTTTTTAGTTTTTTTTTGTTATCTTTTGGGCTTATTTTTGAAATACCTTTATTAATTTGTTTTTTAAGTCTAAGTAAGATTTTAAATCCTCAAAAATTAAAAAAATATAGAAAAGAGATATTTTTTTGTGTGGTGGTTCTTGCAGCAATTATTACACCTACTCCAGATATATTTAATATGTCTCTTTTAGCAATACCACTTTATATACTTTTTGAAGTGGGATTAATTTTAACCAGATTCTTATTACATGCTAATATTCTTTTGGAGGAGCCCCAGAAAGGGCCTCGGACAAATCAGCCGCCTTCTCAGGAGGCATAGAACTTAAAATTTTTGCTACTTGTGAACTTTTTAAATTACTCAAAATTTTTAAAGCCATTTCTCTATCCATTTTCATTAACATCTGAGCAGCTTTAGAGGGCCTCATTTCAGAATAAGCCTTTATTAAAAGCTTAAATCTTTTATTTTGAATTGTTTCGATTTTTTTCAATTTTTTATCAATTGTAACTTCTAAATCTTTCAATACAGCCAGTTGCTCCTTAATTCTCTGCTCCAATAATTTAAGTTCTTTCTCTTTTGCTTCCAATTTTTTAGCTTTCTCAAATAATGTTTTTTTCTCTAAAAATAAGACTTTTGAAAACTCAGGTGGACAAGTATATTGAGTTAATCCTTTTTCTTTTGCCTGTAATAAAGATACATGAGTAAAAAAAGAAGATAATATTAAAGAAAATTTAACTATACCAAGCAATATCAAAATTAAAAATAAAATTCTTAATTTATTCAATTTCTCTACCTCTTTTTAAAAGAACAAGATCATCTATTTCTTTTAAAATTTTCCTTTCCTGTTCCGAAAGCCAGAAGCGATAATTTTTTTCATATAAATTTTCCATTAATCGTTTTTCTTTATGAACATTTTCTAACAATTTAAGAAAACTTTCTAATTCTTCTTTTTGTTCTTTTATCTTTTCCTCAGATATTTTTTCTAATTCTAAACACCTGTCTTTTTCAAATAGTAAATTTTTCAATTCCTCACCTGTTAAAAATTTTTTGTTTTGTATATGTTTGTAACATTCTTTTTTTCTTTTAGATATTTCTTCTTTTTCCTTCAAAATTTTTTCTAAATTCATTCTGCAAATAAAAACTTTATTTTTTATTTCTTCTTCTTTTAATTCTTTATATCTTGTAAGTAAATTTAATAATTTTAATTTTCTCCTCATTTTATTATTTCACGAAGTAAATTAATGGATTCATCAAGGGAATAAGATTCTTCAATAGGTTGAATAAGGAAGTTTTTCAATTTCGGGTATAAAGAAATGGCCTTATCTATTTCTGGATTAGAGCCTTTTACATAAGCTCCTATATTAATTAAATCTTCTGCTTTTTTATAAGTAGCCAATATTTGAATTGTTTTGTAAGCAAGTTCCAAATGTTCTTTTGGGACAATGTCTTTCATAACTCTACTTATACTTGCAAGTATATCAATTGCTGGATAATGTCCCTCGTGAGCAAGGTCGCGTGATAATACAATATGTCCATCTACAATACTTCTTACTGCATCTGCAATAGGTTCATTAAAATCATCTCCTTCTACTAATACTGTATAAATTCCTGTAATATCCCCTGCTCCAACCTTTGGTCCTGCTCTTTCTAATAATTTAGGAAGCATAGCAAATACAGATGGAGTATATCCTCTTGCTGTAGGAGGCTCACCCGAAGCTAATCCAATTTCTCTACCAGCCATGCAAAATCTTGTAAGGGAATCCATAAGTAATAATACCTTGTATCCTTTATCTCTAAAATATTCGGCTAAGGTAGTAGCATAAAAGCCTGCTCTTACTCTAATAGAAGGAGGTTCATTAGAAGTAGCCACTACTACTACAGATTTTTTTAAACCAGATTCTTTTAAATCTTTTTCTATAAATTCTCTCACTTCTCTTCCCCTTTCTCCAATAAGTGCAATAATATTAACATCACTTTTTGTATATCTGGCTATCATTCCAAGTAAAGTACTCTTACCCACACCTGAACCAGACATTATCGCTATCCTCTGCCCTCTTCCAATTGTTAAAAGAGCATTTATTGCTTTAATTCCAACATCTAAAACTTTAGTAATTCTTTCTCTTTCAAGAGGAGGTAAAGGTTCTCCATAAATTGGATAAAAATCTGAAGCCACGGGTTTGCTTTTGTTATCCAGAGCTTCGCCAAGTGCATTTACAATACGCCCTAAAAAACTTTCTCCTACTGGAGCATAAGAAGAACCTAAGGGAAACACCTTTGCACCTACTTCTAATCCTTTAATATCTCCCAATGCAGTTAAAATCAATTGATTTCCTTTAAAACCAATTACTTCAGCTAAAGTTTCTACAGTTTGCCCTTTTACTTTACAAAGATCTCCTATTTTTAAATAAGGACCTGTACTTTCAATAGTTAAACCTAATACTTTAGTCACATATCCATACACTTCAAAAGGAATATGATAATCTAATTTTTTAAAATATTTATCAATAGATTTAACTCTCATCTCCTTCTAAAACTTTAAGTATTTTTTCCCATCTTTTTTCTAAAGTAGCATCTATTATTCCTAAAGGGGTTTCTATGAAAACACCACCTTTATGAATGGTTTTATCAGGAATTAATACAATTTTGGCAGAAGGCTTATTTAAATGTGAAAGATTGTTTTTTAAATATTCGTAATCTTCTGGATTAATCTTTATTTCTACTTTTACTCCTTCAGCTACATAATTTAATGCCTCTCGTATAATTCTTAATGATAACTCTCTATCAATAGAAACTTCTTTTAATAAAATCTTTTGAGCTATTTTTAAAGCTAAACTAAGAATCTGTTTGTCTAAATCTAATACTATATTTTTAATTGCTGATCTTAAATTATTTAAAATTATTTCTATTTCTTTGATCTCCTTATTATATTTCTCCTCTAAGGATACTTTTAATTTTTCATATTCTTTTTGTGCTTGATTTTTTCCTTTTTCATATCCTTCTTCAAATCCCTGTTGATGTCCTTGTAAAATCCCCTCTTCATAACCCTTTCGAAAACCTTTTTCATAGCCAATTTTAAATCCTTCTTTTTCTGCTTTTTTTCTTAATTCATTAAGTGAGATTTCAGTATGTGTTTTTTTAGAAGCAAAAGATTGTAATAAAGATTTAAAAATTTCTTTTTCTTCAGGTTTTATATCTGGTGTAATAATAGAAAAATTACCTTGTATTTGAGTTTTAAGTATTTTAGACAAGTTCCTCTTCTCCTCTTGATAATATTATTTTTCCTTCTTGTTCTAATTTTTTAGCGGTTTTAATAATATTTTGTTGTGCTTTTTCAACTTCTGTAACTCTTACAGGTCCCATCATTTCAAGTTCTTCTTTAATAAGATCTGCAGCTCGTTTACTCATATTTCTGAAAAATTTTTCTTTTACTTCTTCAGAGGCTCCTCTTAAAGCAAGTTTAAGGTCATCTGTAGAAATTTCTCTGAGAAGGGTCTGAATGGCAAAATCATCCACTTTAAGAAAGTCTTCAAATGTAAACAGGTATTTTCTAATCTCCTCAGCAAGATCAGGATTTTCATCTTCTATTTCAGTAAGTAATTCATCTTCCAATTCTCTACTTGCATGAGCTAAAATTTCTGCAGCTTTTTCAGCTCCACCAACTTTTTTACCAAGTGCTCCACCTATACTTTGAAGTTCTTCTTCCAGAGCATCGCTTATTTCTTGAACTATTTCAGGATCTATTTTAGTAAGAAGCGCAATTCTTACTAAAACTTCAGCTCTTATTTTTTCTGGAAGATGTTGTAAAACTTGACCAGATATTTCAGGATCTAAATGAGCTAAGATAATAGCAATTGTTTGAGGATGTTCATTTGCTAAGAAACTTGCAATTGTTTTAGAATCAAGTTTCCTTAATTTTTTAAATGTACCAGGCCCTATCTCTTTTTTTATTTCCTCGTATAATTCTTTACCTTTATCCCCATAAGCTTTAATTAAACTTTGTTTTAAAAATTCATCCGGTGAGGGTGAAAGATCTCCCAGCATTTCTTTAGCTTCTATATTAGCTTCTTCCAAAACTTTTCTAATTGCTTCTGCAGGAACATAATCAATTTTAGCCATTTCTATACCAATTCTTTTTATATCTTCCTCATCTAAATATTTATACACTTGGGAAGTAAACTCTTCACCCATTAACATAAGAAAAATTGCAGCTTTTTGAGGCCCTGTTAAGTTATTAGGATCTATTTTAGCCATATTTATTTTGCTTCAGATAATGCTTTTTTCCTCTCCTCTAAACTTTCTTCTAAAAGCCATTTTTTGACCAGCATTGCTGCTCTTTCAGGCTGGCTTTGAATGATTCCCAAAGCAATTTCGTGAGCCATAGGAACTTCTTCCTCAATTTTAGCCTCAGGTGGACGAGGAGGAGCCTTTTCAGGAGGTACTTCTTCTGTAGGTATAGGTTTGGGCGCAATATATTTTAGTAATGGCCTTATTACAAAAACAAAGAAAAAGATAAGAACAAGTAAAATAAGTAAAGGTTTATAAAGTGTAACAAGATAATCCATAATCCCTGGTTTAACAATTGGTGGTTTAACAAAACTAATAGCTTCAACCTTTACTTCGTCGCCTCTATCAGGATTAAATCCTATAGCACCCTTTACTAATTCTTTAATTCTCTCTATTTTGGCAGTTTCATTTCCTTTTAATACGTCTTTATCTACTAATACTGCTATACTTATTTTTTTAATACCTCCTGGTGGAATTTCAAGGTTTCTCACTTTTTTACTAACTTCATAATTTCGGATTATTCTATTTTTAATATAAGCCTGAGGTTGAGTTTGATTAGTTTGAGTAACTTCAAATTTTTGTGCTAAAGTACCCTTAACACCTGCAATTCCTCTTGGTTCACTTATTTTTCCTCCTTTTTTAATCTGTTCTATATCTTCAGATACTACTGCTGTAGTCTCTGGATCATAAGTTTCTTCCATTATTTGTTCTTTATCAAAAGAAAGATCTACCGAAACCTGAGCAATAGCTTTTCCATATCCAATTGCACTTGATAAAAGTTCCTCTATTTTATTTTTGAAATAAAATTCTATTTTTCTTTTATAAGCAAGCTGTGAAGCAGTAAGTTCTTCTTTTTGAGGTAAACGATAACTCTTTCCAGTTTTCGCATCAATAATAACGACATTTTCTGGTTTAAGTTTTGGTACAGCACCACTTACTAAATTAGTAATACCTCTTACTTCTTCAGGTGTCAATTCATATCCTGGTTTTAAAGTAATTAATACCGATGCTTTAGGTGGCTTTTCTTCTGTTATAAAAATGCTTTCTTTTGGTAAAGCTAAGTGAACTCTTACATATTTAATTCCTTTTATACCTTTTATACTTCGAGCTAATTCACCTTCTAATGCTCTTTGATAATTAACTTTTTCCTGAAATTCTGTTATTCCTAATTTTTGCTTTTCAAAAAGTTCAAAACCAGGACCCGGACCTCCTATAATTCCCTTACTTGCTATTTCCATTCTTATTTCCGGAACTTTTTCCTGAGGAACATAAATACTTCCATCAGGTGTAACTTTATAAGGAATTTTTTGTTGTTTAAGATACTGAACAATTTCTCCACTGGTTTGTTCATCTAATCCACTATAAAGGAGTCCCCAATGTGGTCTTGTTAAAAGTATAATGGCCAGAATCAATGCTAAAGTGCCTCCTATACTCCCACCCAAAAGTAAAATTTTTTGGGTTCTGGTTAGTTTATTCCAATAATCTCTAAATTGAGTAGTAAGAGTTTTAATATCCAGTAAAGGCATTTTTCAACCCGGATATTTTTAAATATTTTATATTTGCATTCTCATAATTTCTTGATACGCATCTATTATTTTGTTTCTTATTTTTAAAAGTAATCTCAATTCAATTTCAGCTTTAGAAATAGTAAGAACTACATCAGTTAAATCTACATCCTTTCCTTTTGCTAAAGCTTCTAAAATCTGAGTAGCTTTCTTTTGCGATTTATCTACTTCTTTTAATTTATTCAATAATAAATCCTTAAAACTTAGTTTTTCTTTCTTTTGAGGAGATATATTAGATAATTTTAAATTAATTAGATTTCCAATTTGATTAGTTTTCATTTTTTTCCTCCAACTAAAGTATTATCTCAGAAGATCTAATAATCTTAAACTTAGGGTTTTGGTAGTAGATATAACTGTAAGATTTGCTTGATAGGCTTTTTCTGCAGAAAGCAATTCAACCATTTCAGTAAAGATGTCTACATTAGGATACTTTACAATTCCTCTTTCATCTGCATCTGGATGTCCTGGATCATATACTTCTTTAAATGGAGATGGATCATCTACAATTTTTTCTACTTCTACAATTTTTAAATATGGATCGTTTTCGGAGATAGGAATTGCTTTTAATACCACATCTTTTGCTCTATAAGGTCCTCCTTCTATAGTTCTTGTTACTTGAGCATTAGCTATATTAGTTGCAGCAACATTCAATCTTACTTTTTGCGCTAATAAACCGCTTCCAGCTATTCGTAAAATTTTTAATAGATTCATAAATTACCTCCTCCCTTCATTAATAGCTTCCTTTAACATATTCAGTTCTTTGGCCAAAGCTTGTAAAGTAGCCTGATATAATATCTGATTTTGTGTAAGGTTAACCATTTCTTCTTCTAAAGAAACATTATTCGGTGTACCTAAGGTTTGAGGTTCATATTTTTCAATAATTTCTTTTAAAGAAGCTTCTCTTTTAATAAAATGCTTTGGGTTTGTAACCTTTAATATTCTTTCCTCAGAAAGATAACTTTGTATAACTTTTTCAAAAGGAATATCTTTTCTTCTATATCCTGGAGTATCTACATTGGCTATATTTGAGGCTATTAAACTATTTTTATAAGAACGAAGTTTTAAAGCTATTTTTACTATATTAAATACTTTATCAAATTTTCCCAGCATTTTTAATACACCGTTTTTTTCAAAAACCCCTGCTGTTGATATTGTTTTAATTTATTTCTTAAAGTTCTTACAGTAATTCCTAAAAGCTCTGCAGCTTTTGTTCTATTTCCTTTTGTTATTTTTAAAGCCTTTAAAATAGCTTCTCTTTCCAGTTCGTGTAGGGGTTTAATTTCTATTTGATTAATATCAAAATCTGTGCCTGAAATAGACTCAGATATTTTTTTAAAATTCTGCTTTTCTTCTTCATAAGAAAATGGATCAGTCAAATTTTTAACAGTTATATATTCTTCTTGCGTAGTAAGCACAGCTCTTTCAATCATATTTTTTAATTCCCTGACATTTCCTGGGAATTCATAATTTTTTAAAAATTCCCAGGCATTTTTATCATAACCTTTTATTTTTTTGGAATAATACCGGGAAAATTTTTCCAGAAAATAAAGAGCGAGATATTCTATATCTTCTTTTCTTTCTCTTAGTGGTGGAATTTTGACAGTTATTACGTTAATTCTATAATAAAGATCGATTCTAAATCTTCCTTCAGCTACTTCTTTTTCTATATCTCTATTAGTAGTAGAGATTAATCTTATATCAACTTTAATAGGATGATAACCTCCTAAACGATCTATTTCACCTTCTTGAAGAACTCGTAATAATTTACTTTGTAAATGCGGGCTCATTTCTGTTATTTCATCAAGCAATAAAGTCCCACCATCAGCAATTTCTATTTTTCCCTTTTTTCTAAAATTTGCTCCTGAAAAGGCTCCTTTTTCATAACCAAAAAGCTCGGATTCCAAAAGAGTTTCTGGAAGTGCAGCACAATTTATAGCAATAAAAGGTCCTTTATTTCTTGGACTTTTTTGATGAATAAATTTAGAAAGAAGTTCTTTACCTGTTCCGGATTCTCCTACTAATAATACAGGTACCTTACTTTTCGCAACATCTTCTAATTTTTTCAATATATTAAGTAATTTCGGATTTTTAGTAAGAAATACATCTTCTTCCCAAAATATTCTTTTTTCTTCTAATGCATAAATAATAGTTTTTTCAAGAATCTCTAAAGGAGTGGAAAGTAATTTAAAGTCATAAGCACCTCTTTTTATAAATTCTATTCCTTTTTCCAGATCTGCTTTTTCGGCAAGAAAAATAAGTTTGAATACACCGTATTTCAAAAATTCATCAATTATGGAAGGATCTTGGGTTTCTTTGTAAGACAATTCATATACTATTACATCTAAATCTGTAGTGATTTTTTTTAAATTAAACTCTTTTTTAGAAAAAAAAATTAAGTTTAATCCTCTTTCTATAAGAGCATCTCTTAAAAGTTTAACTTCTAAACTATCTCCTATAATAAGAATATTGCCTTCCATTTCTAAAAAACCAATTTTTGTGATTTTTGAATAAATTCCTTCATTTTTTTATAACTTTTTGCAAGTTCATTGGCATAATAATTTCCTTCACTCATTTCTTCCCATAATTTATCTGCATTTCTAATATCTCCTTTTTTTTCTAAATAATAGGCTTCAAGCCATTTTATTTCCAGATTATCTGGATATTTTCTTTTTGCTGATTCAAGAATTATTTCAAATAATTTTTTATTTTTTGAAAATGTTTTAGTTAATAAAAGAATATAATCTTCTGGTTCGGGATTAAAATATTTATTTTTTGTATATTTTATAGCCTTTTCTATTTTATTTAATTCTAACGCCTTATTTCGAAAAATCCTCAAAAGTATTGATTTATAAGTATCAGAAAGATTGGAACTAAGCGCTGCATAAAGTATTTTTTCTGCTTTTTTAAAATTTTTATTTACTTCAAAAATAGCTTTAACATAAAGATAAATCGGTTCATTTTTTAATAATTTACCATATTTTTTTTCCAAAAACTCAAATAACTCATAGAATATATTTTTTTCCCCTGTTTCCCAAGCTAAAAAAGTTATTTTTAAAAAGCTTTTAGCACGGAGCTTACTTTTAAGATTATTTTCTTGAGCTTCTATAAAATAATAAGATGCTAAAGTGTAGAAATTATAATTCAAATAGAAATCACCTAACCAGTAAAATATATCACCGCATGAGGCTATTCTTAATCTTTGTTTTTCTTTTTTTTCTATATTTAATATTTTTTCAATCTCTCCCCTTCTATAAAAATTTTCTAAAAATTGATAGATTACTTTACAATAAAATTTATAAATTTGAGGTAAATAAGGAGATTTTTTATAATGATCCAAGAAATAAATAATACTATTATAAGCTTTCTCATAGTTTTTTTCTTCAAAATAAATTTGGGTTTCCAAAAATACAGCATCTTGGGTAATCTTTTCATATGGAGCTCTTGTTTTTAAAAGATGAATGTAAAATAAAAGATCTTTTTTTGTTTGTTCAGGTATAAGTTCTTTAATTTTAATTCTTTTATAAGCTAACTCATATAATCTAAACTTTGCAAAAGTAGCTTCTTTAGTAAAATCCCATTCAGTAATAATAAGTTGATAAAAATTTTGAGCTATGTTAGGTTTGTGTAATTTCAAATATGTCTCAGCCAATTTAAAAATAAGTGGTGCCCCTTCTTTATAATCCCCATATAAATTTATGTAAGCAAAAATATACTTTTGAGCTCTTTCTGGTTTTTTTTGATTTAATAAATAAATAGCTTTTATTTTATAAATTTCTCCTAAGAAAATTTTTAATTTTTTAGAAGGTATATTTTGAATTTTTTCTTTTGAAATTTGATTTAAAAAATACATTAATATGTTAATTTCATCCTGTATTATATTTTTACAGAAAGTTTTTTCCAATTTTTTAATTACTTCAAGTGCTTTTTTATTTTTATCAAGAATAATCAAAGCTTTAGCTTTTATTAAATGAGCTATGCAATATTCTGTAGTTGGTATTTTAGTAGAAATGATTCTTTGAGAAAATTCTATAGCCTTTTGAGGATTAGCTATTTTTAAATAACTATCTGCTATAATAAGATTTTGTTTGGTAGTAAAAGGAAAAAAAGGCGGTAATTGATTTACTATTTCTATAACTTTTTCATATTTATTTTTTTGATAATTTTCTTCCATTTCATGAATTAATTCTCCTACACTTTTTTTTAATTTTCTTCTGACAAATATCTCAAATATCTTTTGCTGATCATTTATTTGAGCTTTTACAATAAAAGAATCAAAAAAGAAAATAATAAAACACAATAAAAATATCAAATATTTACAGATAAATCGCTTTTTGAACATAATTTTTAAAAATAGAAAACAAAAGTTATGCCAGATTATATTTTTTAAGTTTTTCTATAAAAGTAGTACGATTAAGATTTAATAATTTAGCTGCCTTAGTTTTTACTCCTTTTGAAATTTCCAAAGCTTGCTTTAAATAATGAATTTCTATTTCCCTCAGAAGATTATTGAGGTCTATTCCCTGTTCAGATAAAGGAGGTAATAAATAATTGAATTGAGTTAATAGAGTTCTTTCATCAACTAAATCTTTTTCAAAAAATAAAGTCTGTTTAAACTCACAAGTATTTAAGTTTTTTAATTCAATTACATTTCCCTCAGAAAAAATAACTAATCTTTCTATTAGATTTTCCAGTTCTCTTATATTTCCAGGCCAAGAATAATTCAATAATACATCCAATACTTCGTTAGAAATCTTTTTCTCTTCTATTCCTTCTCTTTCACAGATTTTTTTTAAAAAAAACTTTACTAAAAGAGGGATATCCTCTTTCCTTTCTCTTAAAGGTGGAAGATGAATAGGAATAACATTTAATCTAAAAAATAGATCTTTTCTAAAATTTCCTTTTTTTACTTCTTCTTCTAAATTTTTATTTGTTGCAGCTATAATTCTTACATCTATTTTAACAGGTTTTTCACTTCCTAAGCGTTCCACTTGTTTTTCTTGAATTACTCTTAATAATTTAGCTTGAAGTTTAGGACTAAGCTCTCCGATTTCATCAAGAAGTAAAGTACCTTTATTAGCTATTTCAAATTTACCTGGTCTACTCCTTACAGCCCCTGTAAATGCCCCTTTTTCATAACCAAAAAGTTCTGCTTCAAGTAATTCCTCAGGAATAGCAGCGCAATTAATAGCCACAAAAGGACCTGGTCTTTTACTGCAAAAGTGAATATACTTAGCTAATACTTCTTTCCCTGTTCCAGATTCTCCTAAAATAAGCACTGTACTGGATAAAGGAGCAATTTTCTTAGCTAATTTATAGATCTGCTGCATCTGAGGATTGCGAGATTCCAGAAGATAAATCATAGAAATAATTATATCACTATTTTGACAAGAATGTCAATTTTTTGAAATATTTTAAAATTAAAAAACTATTGCATAGCTGCACCTGCTACAGTACCCATTATAGTAATAGGTACTTGTTCTTCAATACCTACTGCTGCTCTATTTACACTTTGAAGGGTTCTTTTTAATTCTACATATAAAGTATCATCATTAATTAATTTACCAAGAGTCCCTTCTCCTCTTTCAATTTTTTGAGCAATTTTATTAAGATTATTTACTGTAGAAGTTAAATTTTTATAAAGGGTATCATCATAAACAAGTTTCCCCAAGGTCCCCTGTCCTTTTTCGATTCTCTGTGCAATTTTATTTAAACTTTCGGATATACTTTTTAAATTTTCATATAAAGTCTCATCTTCTATAAGTCTTCCAAGAGTTCCTCTGCCTTCTTTTAATTTTGCTGAAAAATCTTTTAAATTAACTATAGTTTTTTTTAATTCTACATAAAGAGTATCATCACTTATCAGTTTTCCCAAAGTTCCCTGACTTCTTTCGATTCTTTGTGCAATTATTTTAAAGTTTTCCGAGGCTTCTTTTATACTTCTTACCAATTCTTTAAAATTCTGTTGAGTTTCTTCACTTCCAAATAATTCTTTAAGCCCTTCTATAGTCGGACCTACATTTGCAAGTATTTGATCTAATTCTATAGGACTTTGTGTATTAAATATAGTTGAATTTTCAGATAAATATTGTTGAGATTTTCCAGGTTTTATTTCTATATATTTATCTCCTAAAGCACCAAAAGTACGAATTATTGCTTTTGCATCTTTTTGGATTTTATATCTTTTATAAATAAGTAAAGTAACCTTGGCTTTACCTTCTGAAGTCAGATTTATCTCTGATACTTTACCTACAGGTACACCTGCTATTACAACCTTAGCTCCTCTATTTAATCCTGCTATATCATCAAATAATGCATAAATTTTATATACATCCTTTGGAGTAAGAGCTTCTTGAGCCAATTTAACTGTCAAATAAAACAAAGCTAAAATTCCTAAAAATACAAATATTCCAACTTTTATTTCTGTCCCCCCTTTAAAAGCCATTTTCAACTCTCCTCCTTATTTAAAAATTAAGGTTTAATTAATGCACTTTCAATAAATTTTTTAACAAATGGATTTTCGGAATTTTTTATATCTTCAGGGGTACCTTCTTCCAAAATGACACCTTGATGTAAAAATGCTATATAATCTGCAAATTTTAAAGCTAAAGGTAAATCATGACTTACTATTACACAGGTAAGATTAAAGTGATCTTTAAGATTTTTAATAAGATCCAGAATTGCATTTTGTAAAATAGGATCCAGTCCAGTAGTAGGTTCATCAAAAAGTATAATCTGAGGATTTAAAGCAAGGGTTCTTGCTAAAGCTGCTCTTTTTTTCATACCACCTGATAATTCTGAAGGATATTTATGTTTAGCTTCCAAAAGTCCTACTGCTGATAAAAGCTCATCTACCTTTTTACGAATTTCTTTTTTAGATAAATGTAAATGCTCTTTTAAAGGAAATGCAACATTTTCTTCCACAGTCATTGAATCAAAAAGTGCTCCTTCTTGAAATAGAAATCCTATTTTTTTTCTTATTTTTTGTAATTCTTTTTCGGAAAGTTTGGTAATGTCTTTATTTTCAAACCATATTTCTCCACTATCAGGTTTTAAAAGACCTACTATATGTTTTAAAAGCACGCTTTTTCCTGTTCCGCTTTGACCCATAATAAAGGTGATTTTATTTTCAGGTATAATAAGATTGACTCCTTTTAATACTTCAAATCCATTAAAGCTTTTTCTAAGATTTTTTATAGTTATCATAATTTTATTAAAAGAAAAGAGTGGTCAATATATAATCTATTACCAAAATTCCCACAGACGAGATTACCACAGCTTCTGTGGTAGCCTTTCCAACACCTTCTGCACCTCTTGATGCATAAAATCCTTTATAACCACACACGCTTACCAAAAAAGCTCCAAAAACAATAGATTTGTATATGCCACTAAATATATCTTTAAATTCTACCATATCTACCATTCTTGCTGTTAAAATTCCCGGATCAATCCCTAAAATTAATGTTCCAACCACATAACTTCCTGAGATTCCTATAAAATCAGCCATAGCTGTAAGAAGAGGAACACAAAGCATAGCAGCCCATAATCTTGGTGTCATAAGATATTGGATAGGATTCACAGCCATAATTTTTAATGCATCAATTTGTTCAGTAATTCTCATAGTTCCAAGTTCAGCAGCAATTGCTGATCCGGCTCGTGCAGTCACCATAATAGCAGTAAGTACAGGACCGAGCTCCCTTGTAAGAGTCAAAGCCACAACACCACCTAATACACTTTGTCCTCCAAATTTTACTAATGCATGATTTACTTGATATGCAGTAACCATCCCTGAAAAAAGTGCTGTGAGAGAAACAACTAACCATGATTTAACTCCGATAAATTCCATATGTTTGATCAACGATCTTATACGATAAGGTGGAGTAAAAGAATAAAAAAAGGATTTTAAAAAAAAGAGAAAAATTCCTCCACAATCATAAATAAGATTTATAAATCCCCTACCAAGGAGCTGTAAAAAATTCATTCTAAAACAGCTCCTTTAGCACCTGATTGAACTAAACTGTAATATTTTTTTAACACCCCTCCTAATTTTTTTTCAGGAATTTTCCATTTTTTCTTTCTTTCTTCTAAAATTTTAGGATCTACTTTTAATTCTAATTTTCTATTTGGTATATCTATTTCAATAATATCACCATCTTCAACAAATGCTATAGGTCCTCCTTCCGCTGCTTCAGGAGATACATGTCCTATACAGGCTCCTTGAGTACCCCCACTAAATCTTCCATCTGTTATAAGAGCAACGCTATCCCCAAGTCCCATTCCAATAATAGCAGATGTAGGAGAAAGCATTTCTCTCATTCCTGGCCCACCTTTTGGGCCTTCGTATCTAATAACAACTACATCTCCAGGTTTAATTTTCCCTGAAAGTATTGCTGAATATGCATCTTCTTCACAATCAAAAACCTTAGCTGGACCTGTATGTTTTAACATTTTTGGTACAACTGCGCTTGTTTTAACTACCGACCCTTCAGGAGCCAAACTTCCATATAATATTGCTATTCCTCCTTCTTTTGCATAAGGTTCTTCTACAGGACGGATAACTTCTCTATCTAATATTTCGGCTTTTTCAATTATAGTTTTTATAGTTTTCCCAGATACAGTCTTTACATTTGTATGAATAACTCCAATTTTTGCAAGCTCTTTCATTATTGCAGGAATTCCACCAGCCATATGAAGATCTACTACGCTGTGATAACCCGCAGGAATAAGCTTAGCCAATACAGGAGTTTTTTTAGAAATTTCATCAAAGTCTTTTAAAGACAACTTAATCCCTGCCTCTTTTGCAATGGCCATTAAATGAAGAACTGTATTGGTTGAACATCCTAAAGCCATATCAACTGCTATAGCATTTTCAAAGGCTTTTTTTGTAGCAATCTTACGAGGTGTTATATTCTTTTTTACCAGTTCCATTATTTTTCTTCCTGTTTCCTTAGCTAAACGGATTCTATCAGCAAATACTGCTGGTATTGTTCCATTTCCTGGCAAAGCCAATCCAATAGCTTCTGAAAGACAATTCATTGAATTAGCAGTAAACATACCTGAACATGACCCACAGGTGGGACACGCACAACCTTCAAGCTCTTCAAGTTCTTTTCCTGTCATTTTTTTAGATTTTACTTTTCCAATAGCTTCAAATAGAGATATTAAATTAACTTTTTGGCCTTTATAAACCCCCGTCAACATTGGACCACCTGCAATAAGTATAGAGGGAATATTTAATCTAAGTGCAGCCATTAACATCCCAGGTGTGATTTTGTCACAAGCAGTCACCAAAACAAGCCCATCAAATGCATGTGCCATAGTCATTATTTCTACAGAATCTGCAATAATTTCCCTACTGGGTAAAGAGTATTTCATACCTTCATGATTCATAGCAATGCCATCACATACAGCAATTACTCCAAATTCTATAGGTACTCCACCAGCTTCTCTTACCCCAGCTTTAACAGCATCCACAATCTGCCTTAAATGTACATGCCCAGGAACTATTTCATTAAAAGAATTTGCAATACCTATAAGCGGGCGTTTTAATTCTTCATCACTAAATCCTGCTGCTTTAAATAAAGCCCTATGAGGCGCTCTTTCAAGTCCTTTTTTTACTTGATCACTCCTCATATCCACCTCCGATATATTCTATAAAAGCTAAAAATATTTCAAACTAAAAAGGGATTTTAAACAAAAAGCAACTTGCTGTCAAGGAAAAATGTATTAAATTTATGACAGTCAAATTTAAATTAAAAGAAGGGGGTTTTTATGATTAAAGAGGCAGTAGAAAAGGCTTTAGCAAAAGTAAGACCTATGTTACAGGCAGATGGAGGAGATGTAGAACTTGTAGAAGTAACAGAAGACGGTATAGTAAAAGTGAGACTAAAAGGTGCGTGTGGATCTTGTCCTTTCTCTATTATAACTTTAAAACATGGAATTGAAAGGTATCTAAAAAGAGAAGTACCAGAAGTTAAAGAAGTTCAATCTGTATAAAATTTTATTTTTTAATAAAAAAATAATTTTAGTATGAGGAGGTTGAAAAAAATATGGCAAGAGTTACAGTAGAAGATTGTTTAAAAAAAGTTCCAAGTAGATTTAAATTAATTCATTTAGCAATTCAAAGAGTAAAACAATTAAGGGAAGGAAATGAGCCTTTAATAGAGTGTAACAATAAAGAAATAGTAGTAGCTTTAAGAGAAATAGCTGCAGGACTTATAACTCCTGAAAATATAAAAGAATTAGATAAAAAAGAAAAAATTACTTCACCTTATGAAATTTCTGAAATTTTGAAACAAAGAAAATAAAATGGCTTATAAAGATTATTACGCTATTTTAGGGGTTCCAAGAAATGCTACACAGGAAGAAATAAAAAGAGCATACCGCCGTCTTGCTCTCAAATATCATCCTGATAGGAATCCAGGAGATAAAATCGCTGAAGAAAAGTTTAAAGAAATTTCAGAAGCCTATGAAGTTCTTTCAGATCCTGAAAAAAGAGCTATATATGATAGCTATGGATATTCAGGATTGAGATCTTCTGGTTATACAGGTTTTGAAGATGTATCAGATATATTCAAAACATTTTCTGATATTTTTGAAGAATTTTTTGGTTTTTCTTTTGAGGAAAAAACCGAAACTCAGCCAAGAGATGGCGCAGATCTTTCTCAGGAAATAGTACTTGATTTTGAAGATCTCTTTAAAGATAAAAAAATAAAATTAGAAATTGAAAAATATGATGTTTGTGAGTATTGCAATGGTCTTGGATATGATCCTAAACAAGGGGTAAAAGTTTGTGAAAGTTGTAAAGGAACAGGTAGGGTAACTTTTAGCGAAGGTTTTTTTAGAGTAAGTTATACTTGTCCTGATTGTAAAGGAAAAGGAACAGTTTATATAGGTAAATGTCCTTATTGCAAAGGCAATGGCAGGGTTTGGAAAAAGAAATACATAGATGTAGTTATTCCGGCAGGAGTAGAAAACGGAACAATTTTAAGGATCCCTGGTGAAGGAGAAAGTGGGCTTTTTGGAGGAAAACCAGGTGATCTTTATCTTCGAATAAAGATTAGACCTCATAAATATTTTTATAGAAATAAAGCGGATGTAATAGGACATCTAAAAATCAATATAGTATCTGCTATTTTGGGAGATAAAGTTAAGATACCTTATTTTGGTAAAGAATTGGAAATAGAAATACCACCTGGTATACAACCTGGGGAAGAAATAATTGTTAAAGGTGAGGGATTACCAGATCCTAAAACAAATAAAAGAGGAGATTTGATTTTAAAAGTACAAGTAGAAATCCCCAAATATATTAGTAAAGAAGGTAAGGAGCTTATTAAAAAATTTGCTGAAGTAGAAAAACTAAAAAGAAGCAATAGTTTATTAGAAGAAGAACAAAAACAGAAAGGTAAGAAAAAAGAAAAATTCTGGGAAAAAATCATTTTCGGTAAAAGAAAATGAAATTTACTCATTTAAACAAAAATGGAAAATTGCAAATGGTAGATATTGGTTCTAAACCTTTCACTTATAGAAAGGCTGTTGCAAAGGCTGAGGTTGTTTTTCCAGAAGAAATTTATGAAAAAATAATCTCCAATGATGTACCAAAAGGTGATATATTAACATGTGCTAAAGTTGCGGGTATTTTAGGAGCAAAAAAAACTTCAGAATTAATACCACTCTGTCATCCTTTGCCTCTTAGTAAAATAGATTTAAATTTCAATTATATTCCTGAAAGATTTTCTATTGAAATAACAGGAGAAATCCATACTACTGCACAGACAGGAGTAGAAATGGAAGCTCTTACAGCTGTTTCTATTGCAGCGCTTGCAATTTATGATATGTGTAAAAGCTTACATAAAGGTATTAGGATAGAAAATATAAGATTAATTTATAAAAGTGGCGGAAAAAGTGGAGAAATTTATTTAGAGTAATTGGTTGGGAGGTATCATGGACAAGGAAAAACTCGAATATTTTAAACAATTACTTTTAAAAAAGAGAGAGGCAATTTTAAAAGAGGTTATGCAAACACGGAAAGGACTTGAAGAAAAGTCAGAGCCCTTAGCAGATGCTATAGATCAAGCTACAAGAGAAAGTGATCTGGCTTTTGAATTAAGATTAAGGGACAGAGAGCAGAAACTTTTAAAAAAAATAGATAAAGCTTTAAAAAAGATAGAGGAGGGAACTTACGGAATTTGTGAAGCTTGTGGAGCTGAAATTGATGAAAAAAGACTAATGGCTCGTCCCGAAGCTACCCTCTGTATAGAATGTAAAAGAGCTCAAGAAAGAATGGAAAAGATCAGGGGTGAATGATTAATTTTTTAAACCGTGAAATTTATAGAAATTCTTTCTATAGAACAAAACAATCTTAAAAAATTTGATCTGAGAATTCCTTTTTATAAATTAATTGCTGTTACAGGTGTTTCAGGTGCAGGAAAATCGAGCCTGGTTTTTGATACTCTTTACGCTGAAGGTCAAAGAAGATATCTGGAAACCTTTTCTACTTATGTAAGACAATATTTCGAAAAATTACCAAAACCAAAAGTCAAGGCTATAAATAATATACCCCCGGCTCTTGCCTTTCCTCAGGGAAATTTTGTAAAAACCTCTCGTTCTACTGTTGGGACATTGACCGAAATAAGTCACTTCACAAAAATGCTTTTCTATCACGCCTCCTATCCTAAATGCCCTATATGTAATCGATATATAAAAATTCAAGATCCACATAGTATAGCTAAAGAAATTATAGAAAAATTTGAAGGACAAGGAATATATGTTCTGGTTTCAAAAAAAATTGAAAAAGGTTTTGAATATCTAAAAGCTGGGCTTCTTTCTGCAGGATATAGCAGAGTATTTGTCAATGGAAGAGTTTGCGAACTTGATGAAATAGAAAATATTTCTTCTGAAGAAATAGAAATTGTATTACTTAGACTAAAAGTAAGAAAAGAAGATATTTTTACTCTTATAGAAGCTATAGAAAATGCCTTTAATATCTCAGATTTTGTAAAAATAAGAACAATTTATGGAGAAGAAGTATGTTATACAAAAAAATTAATCTGTCCTTCTTGCGGATTTAAAGTACCTTACAAAACTCCAAATTTATTTTCTTTTAATTCTTCTCAAGGTGCCTGTCCAGAATGTAATGGATTTGGTAATCTTCTTATAATTGATTACGATGCCTTGGTTAAATATCCTGAAAAATCTATCAAAGGCGGAGCCATTCCACTTCTGGATTACCCTTTTTTATTTGAAGTTAAACTGGATCTCATTGATTACTTAAAAGAAAAAGGTATAAGTCTAAACACACCTTTTAAAAATATTCCTGATGAAATAAAAGAAAAAATTTTTTATGGAGAGGGAAACTGGTATGGATTAAAAGAAGTAATAGACTGGTTAGAATCAAAAAGATATAAAGCTCATATAAGGATTTTACTTTCAAAATTAAGAAGAGAAATAACATGTCCTAAATGTAAAGGAACACGTTTTAATCCCAATGCTTTAATTTTTTATATAAATGATCTTAACATAGGTGATTTTTATTCTTTGGAAATTACAGATGCCTGTAAATTTATAGAAAATTTTCTTCAAAAAGAAGTAAAACCTGCTGAAGAAAGGTTAGCAAGAGAGATTTTAAAAAGATTAAATTATTTAAAAGAAGTAGGATTAGGATATTTAACTTTAAATAGAACAAGTAGAACCCTTTCAGGTGGAGAAGCAAGTAGATGTCTTTTAACAAGGGCTCTTTCATCCAATCTGGTAGAAACACTTTATTTAATAGATGAACCCACAACAGGACTTCATCCCACAGATACTCAAAAAATTCTTAATTTTATGAAAAATCTTGTTTCTCAAAATAATACAGTGGTTGTAGTAGAGCATGATCCTGAAATTATTACTCATGCTGATTTTTTAATAGATCTTGGACCAGGTGGGGGAGAAAATGGCGGGTATCTTCTACATAATGATCATCCAAAAAAAATATTTTTAAAAAATACCCCAACTTCACTTGCTTTAAAAAAAATCAGTCAACCTCGTGAAGTTAAGCTTAAAGATTTTCCTTCTGAAACAAAAAAAATTCGTATTGTAAAAGCATTTAAACATAACTTAAAAGAAATAAACTGCGATATTCCTACAGGTGCTATTACAACTATAGTTGGTGTTTCTGGCTCAGGAAAGTCTACATTATTAGAAGAAATTTTATATAAAGGTATTAAAGCTTTACAAGAAGGTAAAAAATTAGAGGGGGTTGAAAGAATAGAGGGATGGGAAAGTTTTACAGGGGTATATTATCTTACTCAGGAACCCTTATCTCGTTCTCCCAGATCTATAGTAGCTACTTATATAAATCTTTATCCTTATATTAGAAAATTACTTGCAAGTACTCCTATCGCTAAAAAATATGGTTATTCTGAAACTTTTTTTTCTTTTAATTCCGAATTATCACAATGCCCTGCATGTAAAGGTTTAGGGTTTGAAATAGTTGAAATGCAATTTCTTTCCGATTTGGTTTTTCCCTGTGAAGTATGTAAAGGAACCAGATTTAAAGAAGAGGTTTTAGAGGTTAAATGGAAAGGTAAAAATATAGCAGAAATACTCGAACTTACAGTTAATGAAGCCTTGGAATTTTTTGGAAACCACAAACCTATTAAAGAAATTTTGGATATTTTAGTTAAACTCGGACTTGGATATTTAAAATTAGGACAACCTCTTTCAACTCTTTCAGGAGGGGAAGCTCAAAGAATAAAAATTACCGAAATACTTTCACGAATAAAGAAAGAAAACGCTCTTATTCTTCTTGATGAACCCACAGTAGGGCTTCATTTAGAAGATATAAATAAGCTTATTTCAGCCCTGAAATTTCTAAAAGAAAAAGGGCATACAATAGTAATAGTTGAACATAATCCAGAAATTATATTGGCTTCTGACTGGATAATAGAACTAGGACCAGAAGGAGGAGAAAAGGGAGGCTATCTTCTTTTTGAAGGATCCTTGAAAGATTTTTTGGGTGAAAAAAATTCTAACAGTCTTACCGCTAAATATTTAAAAGAGTATATAAAAGGCCTCAAACTTCAGGAAACCGCAGAAAAAAATTCTTTTTATACTTATGAAAAACCTTATATAAAATTAAGAGGCATAAGACATCACAATCTAAAAAATATAGATTTAGATTTACCAAGGGGAAAATTTATTGTATTTACTGGGGTTTCAGGATCTGGGAAATCTACACTTGCATTTGATGTAATTTTTACTGAGGGACAAAGAAGATTTTTAGAAACTTTACCCGCATATTTGAGACAATTTATAAGGCTTTACGAAGAAATTGATTATGATTTAATCTCTGGCATTCCTCCCACAGTTGCACTTGAACAAAAATCAGGAGAACTTTCTCCTCGTTCAACAGTAGGAACAGTTACTGAAATACTTCCTTATCTAAGACTTCTTTATTCAAAAATAAGTAAAACTTATTGTCCTAAATGTGGAAAAGAATTAAAACTTCATAATGAAAATGAGCTTTTAGAAATAGCAAAAGAGGTTTTAAGAAAAGAAGCTTACAGAGGTAAATATAAATTTCTTGCTCCTTTAATTAAGCATCGTAAAGGTATCTATAAAAATCTTTTTGAAAAACTTTTAAAAACTGGTTATCATCAAGTTCGTATAGATGGGATATTTTACAAAATCCCTCCTATTCCTTCTCTTTCCCGTTTTAGAGAACACACTATAGAAGTAGTTTTAGGAGAGACGGATTTAAAAAATGAAAAGTTATTTAATGAATTGTTTTTAAAAACTCTTGAAGAAGGAAAGGGAGAAGTTATTATTTGTAATTCTGAGAAGGAATATTTGTTTAGCAAAAAAAGAGCCTGTTTAAAATGCGGTATAAGTCTTCCTGAACCCGATCCATTACTTTTTGCATTTAATTCTAAAATAGGAGCATGTCCTACCTGTAATGGATTGGGGAAAATAGAAGGTGTAATATGTCCTCAATGTAAAGGAACAAGATATAAAAAAGAGGTTTTCAGTTATAAAATAAATGGTTTATCACTTCCAGAACTTTGTGATTTAAGTATTGATAAAATAAAAGAATTTATAGAAAAGCTTGATTTAAAAGGAAAAGAAAAAATTTTAGCAGAAGGACTTATACCAGAGATTATATCGAGACTTGAATGCCTTATAGATTTAGGGCTTTCTTATTTAACACTTTCGAGATCTGCAGATACACTTTCTGCAGGTGAGGCAAAAAGGGTTAGAATTTCTGCTGAAATTGGTAGTAATCTAACAGGTGTCGCTTATATTCTTGATGAACCAACTATTGGTCTTCATCCAAAAGATAATGCTAAATTAATAAAAGTTTTAAAATCTCTTAGAGATAAAGGAAATACAATTATAGTTGTTGAACACGATGAAGATACTATTCTTTCAAGCGATTTTGTAGTAGATCTGGGACCTGGTGGAGGTAAAAAAGGAGGAGAAATTGTATTTGCAGGACCTACAAAAGAACTTTTAAAATGTGAAAATTCAGAAACTGCCAAGGCATTAAAAAACAAAGAAAGAAAAAAAATAAAAAGCCTAAAAAGAAAACCTAAAAAATTTCTTATTTTAAAAGGCGTACGCAAAAGAAATCTTAAAAATATAGATGTTTTATTTCCTCTTAAAGCCTTAACAGTGGTTGTTGGAGTTTCTGGATCAGGAAAATCTACCTTAGTTTGTGAAGTACTTTATGAAAATCTTAAAAATCTTTTAGCTAAAAAAGAAATCTTTTCTGAAGAACTTAAAGAAATAAAAGGATACGAAGATATAAAAAGAGTCTATTTAGTAGATCATTCTCCAATCGGGAATACTCCACGCTCAACTCCTTCAACTTATATAAGTGTTTTTACAGATATAAGGCAGGCATTTTCTCAAACTTTATTAGCCAAACAAAGAGGATTTAAAGAAGGGAGATTTTCTTTTAATACTCCAGAAGGACAATGTCCTTATTGTAAAGGGCAGGGATATAACAAAATAGAAATTAAATTTTTACCCCAAGTTTACCAAGTTTGCGAATATTGCAATGGGAAAAGATATAATCCTGAAGTTTTAGAAATCTATTTAAGAGGAAAAAATATAGCAGATATATTAGAGATGGATTTTGCAGAAGCAAGAGAATTTTTTAAAAATCATCCTTTAATTTATAAAAAACTTGATACAGTATGTAAAATTGGACTCAATTATTTAACACTTGGTCAGCCAAGTCCAACACTTTCAGGAGGCGAGGCTCAACGAATAAAACTTGCTAAGGAATTTGTTAAAAGCTCTAAAGGTTCGACTTTGTTTTTATTGGATGAACCTACCACAGGTCTTCATATAAATGATGTAGAAAAACTTGTAAATGTACTTCAAGGACTTATAGAAAAAGGTAATACAATTATAGTTATAGAACATAATTTAGAATTAATTAAATATGCTGATTGGATAATAGAACTCGGGCCAGAGGGTGGAGAAAAAGGAGGGGAAATTCTATTTCAAGGACCTATTGATGAATTTTTAAAGGTAAATACTCCTACTTCTGAAGTATTAAAAAAATTTTTAATTCACTGAAAACTCAAGGTATAATTAGCTTTTACTTTTATTTTTTTGTGGTATAGTTTCTAAAAAGACCGGAGGTCTTATTAAATGAAGGTTAAAGACTGGATGATAAAAAAGGTTATTACTGCTAAACCTGATAATACTATAGAAGATGCTATACAGATTATGAAAAAATATTCAATAAGACATCTACCAATTGTAGAAGGTAAAAAATTAATTGGTTTTGTAACAGAGAGTAATCTTCGTCCTTATTTAATTTCTGAAAAACTCCATTTACCTTTAAAAGATGTGATGATTTTAAATCCAATTACTATAGATCCAGATGCTTCCATTGATGAGGCAGCGCGTTTAATATATCATTACAAAATTGGTGGATTACCTGTAGTAAATGGTGAATATTTGGAAGGTATAATTACAGTTACTGATATTTTAGAAGCTTTTATTGAATTTATGGGGATTTTAAAGTCATCTTCGCGATTAGATGTCATTCCCAAAGATGATAATTTGGATGAAGTTTTGGAGATTATTAAAAAGCAGGGAGGTAAAATAATTTCTATTGGAATGGATGTAAATCCTGAAGGAGATAAAATTTATTATGTAAGACTGGAAAAAATTCCGCTGGAAAAAATAGCTTTAAATTTAGAAATTTTTGGGCATAAAATAGTTTCTATGATTGAATAGGAGGAATTTTCTAATGAATAATGAGTACAAAGTAAAAAGAACAATAGAAGAAATTAATAAAAAAATAGAAAAAGGAGAGGTAGTAGTTTTAACTGCTGAAGAGTTTTCCAAACTGGTAAAAGAGGTCGGTCCAGTTAATGCAGCTAAGGAAGTAGATGTAGTAACAACAGGGACATTTTCTCCTATGTGTTCTTCTGGAGCATTTTTAAATTTTGGACATTCTGTTCCTACTATTAAAGCATATAAAGTATGGTTAAATGATGTACCTGCTTATGCTGGAATAGCTGCTGTAGATATTTATATAGGTGCTGCAGAACCACGAGAGGATGATCCACTTAATAAAGTTTTCCCGGGACAATTTCGTTATGGTGGCGGACATGTAATACATGACTTAGTAGCAGGAAAAAAAATCCATTTAAGAGCAGTTGCTTATGGAACTCATTGTTATCCTCGTAAATCTCTTGAAAAAGAAATTACTATCCATGATCTTGTTGATGCTGTTCTTTGTAATCCAAGAAATGCTTATCAAAATTATTGTTGTGCTATTAATCTTTCAGATAAAATCTTATACACTTATATGGGAGTTTTAAAACCTAATGTGGGAAATGCCAATTATGCAACTGCAGGATGTCTTTCTCCTTTATTAAATGATCCTTATTTAAAAACTATTGGAATAGGTACACGAATATTTTTGGGTGGTGCTAAAGGGTATGTAATATGGGCTGGCACGCAATATAAAATTGAGGTTAAAAGAACACCTAAGGGCGTTCCTATTCAACCTGCTGCTACTCTTATGGTAATAGGTAATTTAAAAGAAATGAGCCCTGAATGGCTTGTAGGAACAAGTCATATAGGATATGGATGTTCTATGGCTGTAGGATTAGGAATTCCTATTCCAATTTTAAATGAAGAAGTAGCTGAATGGGCAGGACTTTCTGATGAAGATATTTTCACTCAAATTATAGATTATTCCTATGATTATCCTAATGGAATTAAAAGAAATTATGGAATTGTGAGTTATGCCGAATTAAAAAGTGGTAAAATTAATATCTTGGGAAAAGAAGTTCCTACCTATCCTGTTTCAAGTTTATTAAAAGCAAGACAAATTGCTGAAATTCTAAAAAGCTGGATTAAAAATGGAGAAATGCTCCTTACAGAACCTGTAGCAAGTTTACCTGGTGCTACTTTGTTTCCTATGAGATAAAATGGAGGAGTAAAAATGCAGGAAGTTTTGATAATATTTCAGATTATTTTAGCAATATTGATTGTATTAATAGTACTTGTAAATGTAACTAAAGGCTCAGAATACGGAGCGGTTTTTAGAGGAGCTGAAGCAATTTTTGGAGGTGAAGGACCAACCAGTTTTTTAAATAAAGTTACAATGTTTTTAGTTATTTTATTCTTTTTAAACTCTCTCTTATTAACAAAAATTTCTACACAAAAAAGTAAAATTCCTTCTGTAGTAACTCCTGTTCCATCTCCTACAAAAACAGCACCTATTAAAAAAGAAGCCCCATCTCTTCCTCCTCAGACAATCCCAACACCTCCTAAAAATTTACCTATTCCTTCTGAAAAATAAAACAAATGAAAAATATTATAATATTTGGAGCCACTGGTTCAATTGGCAGATCTACTCTCGATATTATAAGGGCTCAAAAAAATAGATTTAAAATATTAGGACTTACTGCTAAATCTCAGGTAAAAGTCCTGAGAAAATTAGCAGAAGAATTTAAACCCAATTATTTAGTAATAGAAAAGGAAGCAGATGCAGAATATTTGAAAAGATCTCTTTCATATTCTCCTGAAATTTTATGGGGAGACGAAGGGTTAAAAAGATTAGCTTTACTTTCTTCTGCAGATCTGGTGGTTATAGGAATTTCAGGTATAAAGGGTCTTATTCCAACTTATTATGCTTTAAAATCTGGAAAAAAAGTAGCAATAGCTAATAAAGAAAGCCTTATTGTGGCTGGTAAACTATTGAAAAAAATAGCCAAAGAAAACCAGGGTGAACTTATTCCAGTAGATAGTGAACATTCTGCTTTATTTCAATTATTACAAAAGGAAGAATATTCAAGAATTGAAAAATTATATCTTACAGCCTCAGGAGGTCCTTTTTATGATATGCCTATAGACAAATTTTCTAAAATTACTCCTGAAATGGCTATAAATCATCCAACTTGGAAAATGGGAGCTAAAATTTCTATAGATTCTGCAACTCTTATGAATAAAGGCTTTGAGGTTCTTGAAGCTTCTGTGCTTTTTGATTTTCCAATAGAAAAAATTAAAGTTTTGATACATCCCCAAAGTATAGTTCATGCCTTAATTAAATTAATAGATGGTAGTTATTTAGCACATTTAAGCATACCGGATATGAAAATTCCTATCTCCTATGCTTTAAATTTTCCTGAGAGAATTAAAATTCCTATTAAGGAGCTGGAACTTGAAGAAATAGGTACTTTAGTTTTTAAAAAACCAGATTTTCAAAAATTCCCGTGTTTAAAAATTGCTTATGAAGTAGGGAAAATGGGAGATCCCTATCCCTTAATTTTAGAGGCTGCTGATGAAGTAGTAGTAGATGCCTTTATGAAAAAGAAAATTACATTTGATAAAATTCCTTTTTTTATTGAAAAAACTTTGAAAGATTTTAAAATGGATTTAAAAAATTTTAAAAATATTGAAGAAATCTTATTTTTACATAAAGAAATATGTTTCTTTACCCAAAAATTAATTGAAGAAAGATATTAATTAATGATCACACAATTTTATACTCCTTTATTTACACTTTTAGCTACTATTATAGTAATAGGCATTTTAATTTTTGTTCATGAATTTGGTCATTTTTTAGTAGCCAAATTAATAGGAGTAAAGGTCGAAATATTTTCTTTGGGATTTGGACCTAAACTTTTTGCAATAAAAGGCAAAGAAACTGAATATAGATTGTCTTTGATTCCTTTGGGTGGATATGTAAAGCTTTACGGAGAACATTCCGAAACTGCATCTTCTCTTACAGAACCTGAAAAAGCATTCGCATTTAAGAAGCCCTGGCAGAAATCTCTTGTTGTAATTGCTGGCCCATTGGCTAATTTTGTCTTAGCTTTTATAGTATTCTGGTTTCTATTTTCTGCAATTGGAATTTACACATACCCGCCAAAAGTAGGAGAAGTAATACCAGGTTCCCCTGCAGAAAAAGTAGGAATAAAAAAGGGAGATATAATTTTAGAAGTTAATGGAGTAAAAGTAAACTCTTTTGAAGAAATGGTTCTTCTATTAAGAGGAAAACAGAGTACAAATATTCAAAAATTGAAAATAATAAAACTTAAAATAAAAAGAGATAATAAGATATTAAATATTTCTGTAACTCCCGAATTTAAAGAAGGGTTAAATATTTTTGGAAAAAAAACCAAAATCCCTATTATAGGAATAAAAGCAACTCAAGAACTTGTTTTTAAGAAATATAACATTTTGGATGCATTATTGATGTCTTTGAAAAAAGTAGGAGATATTACAGTTCTTACTTTTACTGCAATTTATAAACTTTTTATAGGAGAACTTCCATTTTCAACTCTCGGAGGACCTATTACCATAGCTAAAATAATAGGTGATACAGCAAAAATGGGATTAATAGCTTTACTTTCTTTTACAGCTCTTCTTTCGATTAATTTAGGTGTTATAAATATTTTACCTATTCCAATGCTTGATGGAAGTTATTTGATATTGTTTGGTATTGAGGCTATCAGAGGAAAACCTTTATCTTTAAAAACTCAAGAATTAATTTTTAAAATTGGTTTAGCACTTATTATTATTTTAAGCATTGCAGTATTTTATAATGATATATATCGGCTACTTACCGGATGGAAGATGCCTTAATTTTAGCTATAGAAACTTCTGGAAAAACTGGAGGAATTGCTCTTTTTCAAAATAAACTTTTAGGAAGCATTTCTTTAATATCATTTCAATCTTATTCTAAAATTCTCTTTAAAACTTTGCCTTATTTATTAGAACTCCTTCAAATACCCTTAGAAAAAATAGATTATTATGCAATTGATATAGGACCAGGTAGTTTTACAGGTTTAAGAATTGGGTTTTCTGTATTAAAAGCTTTAAATATGGTACATCCCAGACCTGTAATAGGAATAAGTAGTTTGGAAGTTTTAACTATGAATTATTTTAAAAGTGATGTACCTTTAGCTTGCTTAATTGATGCATATACTAAAGAAGTATTTTTTGCAAATTATAAATGGAAGGAAGATAAATTGGAAGTTTTATATCCTCCAAAGTGTATCCCTTATGAAGAAATACCCCAAATTATTAAGGAAAAAACTTTATTTTTAAGTGAAAACTTAGAAAAATGGGATAAATATTTAGAAAAAAATTTAAATACCTTTTATATAAAGCCGAAAATTCCATGCGATTTAAATCCAGCTAAACTTGCTAAACTTGCGTATTTGAAATTGAAAAAACATTCGGTTGAATTTCAAAAAGCTGAAGATATTTTACCTTTTTATTTAAAAGCTTCTGAAGCTGAAAGAAAATTTTCAAAAATAAAATGATAGAATTTTTAATAAAAAGGCTCATTTCTTTAATTATTTCACTTTTAGGGATTACTATAATAAGTTTTTCAATTATTCATTTAGCACCAGGAGGTCCTTTAAGTCCTCTTACTGAATTTAATCCAAAAATTACTCCAGAATATAGAGAAAGATTAGTTAAAATGTATGGTTTGGATAAACCTCTTTATATTCAATACTGGAACTGGTTGAAAGGTATTATTAAATTAGATTTTGGTAGATCTTTTTCTTTGGATAGAAGGCCGGTATGGGATAAGATAAAAGAAAGACTTCCTGTAACTTTGCTAATTAATTTTTTATCACTTATTTTAATTTTATTAATAGGTGTTCCCTTAGGCATTTATTCAGCTTTAAAAGCTGGAAGTTTAGGAGACAGGTTAACAACTATATTTATATTTATTGGTTATGCAATGCCAAGCTTTTGGTTTGCTCTTATTCTTATGATGATTTTTGGTGTAAAACTTCACTGGCTTCCTATCTCCGGACTCCATTCTATTGTGGGTTATGAAGAAATGAGTTTTCTTCAAAAAGTATGGGACTGGACTAAACATTTAATTTGTCCTCTTTGTGTAGCTACTTTTGGAGGAATAGCAGGTATTTCAAGATATGTAAGAAATTCAATGTATGAAGTTTTACATGCAGATTTTATTTTATTTGCAAAAGCTAAAGGTCTTCCAGAAAATGTAATAATTTACAAGCATGCTTTAAGAAATGCCCTTTTACCTCTTATCACAATTCTTGGTTTAAGTCTCCCAAGTTTAATAGGTGGAAGTGTGATTTTTGAAACAATTTTTGGAATTCCTGGAGTGGGTCAACTTATGTGGCAGGCGGTAATGGCAAGAGATTACCCAGTAATTATGGGAACCCTTTTTCTAGTCTCTCTTTTAACACTTTTGGGGAATTTTTTAGCTGATATTGGCTATGCTTTAGCTGATCCAAGAATAAGACTCGGTAAAAAACATTAAAAATGGAGCTCTTTAAAGAATTATTAAAGCATAAGATTGGAGTTGTATCTTTAAGCTTAATATTGTTTTTAATTTTTATAGCTGTCTTTGCACATATAATAGCTCCTTATGACCCTTTTGAAATAAGAGTAAATGAAATATTGGTTCCTCCTTGTTTAAAGCATCCCTTAGGTACAGATCTTCTTGGAAGGGATGTATTAAGCAGAATGATTTATGCATCTCGCATTTCTTTAGAAGTAAGTATTGTTGCAATTGGTATTTCAACTTTAATTGGAGTTTTTTTGGGCTCAATAGCTGGTTATTTCGGTGGTCTAATAGACAATATTATATGTAGATTTATAGATATAATGCTTTGTTTTCCTACTATATTTTTGATTTTAGCAGTAATTGCGTATTTAGAACCTTCTATTCTTACTATTATGATTGTAATAGGTCTCACAAGTTGGATGGGGGTAGCGAGATTAGTTAGGGCTGAAATTTTATCTTTAAAAGAAAGAGATTTTATTTTAGCTGCTAAGGTATATGGGGCAAGTACTTTTAGAATTATTTTTAAACATCTTTTACCTAATGCCCTTGGTCCTGTACTTGTTTCAGTTTCATTAGGCATGGGGCAAGCTATTTTAATTGAGTCAGCTCTTTCTTTTCTTGGAATAGGTGTCCAACCTCCTGTTCCTTCTTGGGGAAATATGCTTATAGAAGGAAAAGATACTCTTGAAATAGCATGGTGGTTATCAGTATTTCCTGGATTAGCAATTTTACTTACAGTATTAGCATTTACTTTATTAGGAGAAACACTACAAGAAATAATTAATCCTAAGAAGATAAAACAAAATTGATATTAAGAATTGGTGCCGAGGGCGGGACTCGAACCCGCACGGACTTTACGTCCACTAGCCCCTCAAGCCAGCGCGTCTACCAATTCCGCCACCTCGGCATTTATTTAAATTTAAAATATAAATGAATTTCATCCATTGTCAAGAGCCCACCATTTTTTATAATTGAAATTTAAAAAACATTAAATAAATGGGAGTAGTTTCCTATGAAATCTTTAAAGAGAATTTTTGATTTTCCAGAACTTGTTAACGAACTTCCAGAAAAAGAAAAAAATCTTCTTACTCGCATATATAATTTTTATATAATGACTGGTAAACTTCAAATACCAAATACTTTGAAAAATTGGGCAAAAGAAAAATTCGGCAATTGCGAAGAACAAAAAATAATTCGAATTATAAATAAAATAACCTTTGAAAGCACTCTCTTTAATGAATTAAGGGCAAAAAGACCTATAGATGCTAAGGTAAGTGAAGATTTAAATCAAATAATTGAAAAGAGTAAAGATGGCGCTTTTTGTAACCCGATTGAACAAACTCCACTTGATATTTTTGGTAGAATAGAAGGAAAATATTGTATTACAGCAAGTAATATAGCAAAATATGATTATCTCCATGCAGTAATAATATTTAAAGATCATAATCCCTTTATAGAAGATCCTGAAAAAATACGTGATTATTTAGAGGTTGCCTATAAATGGTTTAAAAAAGCTAATGAATATGATAACAATGCTATTTATCCTTTTTTTATGTGGAACTGCTTATGGAGAGCCGGTGCAAGCTTAATTCACGGACATGCTCAAGTATTAATTTCTAAAGAACCTTATGCAAAACAAGAATTTTATAACCATATAAGAGAAATTTATACAGCTCGTTACGGATCTGAATATTTTGAAGACATTTATAAGATTCATGAAAGCCTTAAACTTGCATTTACTTATAATGGGGTAAAAATAATGGCATATCTTACCCCAATAAAGGAAAAAGAAATTATGATAATTTCTTCTGATTTTTTTAATTTGTCTAAACCTATTGGGATTGTATTAAAATGTTATTATAGACTTGGAGTAAGAAGTTTTAATCTTGTTATTTTTATGCCTCCTCTTGGGTTTCAAGATATTTTTATAGTAAGAATTGTTGATAGAGGGGATCCCTTAAGTAGAACTTGTGATATAGGTGGAATGGAACTTTATGCAGGAACTCCTGTTGTGGCAAGCGACCCTTTTATACTTGCGGAAGAATTAAGAAAAACTTTAAAGGAATCTAACTAAAATTTTGATATGTTAATAACTTTTCTATAAAATTAAATCTTGTTTTTTACCAATATCTAATGTAAATTGAGAAAAAAATGGAAATAATTTCTCAAATAATTCAACAATTTTTAAATTTTTTTGAAAATTGTGGATATTTGGGAATATTTTTTCTTATGGCTTTGGAATCAACATTAGTTCCTATTCCGAGTGAGATTATCATACCTCCTGCAGCATATTTGGCTTATAAAGGCAAACTTTCTTTAACATGGGTTATATTTTCCGGTATTTTAGGAAGTTTAGCTGGTGCTTTAATAAATTATTTTTTGGCTTTAAAATTTGGACGTCCAACCATTTTATATTTTTTAAAAAGATATGGAAAATACTTACTTTTTACAGAATCTTCTTTTTATAAAATAGAAAAATTTTGGGATAATCATGGGCATATCAGCACTTTTATAGGAAGACTTTTACCTGGAGTAAGACACGTAATATCTATACCTGCGGGTTTTGCTAAAATGGATTTATTTCTTTTTTGTTTTTATACAATTTTGGGGGCAGGTATTTGGTGTACCTTTTTAGGTTTAGGTGGATATTTTTTAGGGGAAAATGAAGATTTATTAAAAGAGTATTTACACAAAGGCTCTTATGCAAGTATAATTTTTTGTTTGATTATAATAACAGGTTATATCTGGATTAAATTTAAAATTTTCAAAAAATAATTTTTGGAATTATTTTATATTTCTTGTAATTACCAAAAGTGTAAACTGAGTAAGTAGTGTCTGATTTTTTGAAATTGGCTGAAATCCTTGCAAAATTTTTTATTAACTCACTCAACTCTCTGCTTCTTCTGGATTAATTTCAAAATCAAGAACAAAAACACTGCTTTCTTTTTCTATCGTCTTTTTTCAGTGATAAATATTTTTTCATCTTCTGCAATCATTATAATTTCTGAGATTATTTTACTACTTCTTTGATTATTACAGACAAATTCGGTAAAGTTTTGTTAATTTCATTTTTTTCATTTCCTAAGAGAGGAAATATTATAAGAAGTTGTTCCTTAGGAGATTATTTCAATTTTTAGCTTATACAAGATATTGTATATTACCAAAACTTTAATTAAAAGTATATTTTTTAAAAATAACTTTCTTAATTGGTATATTATTTGTTTATCTCATTTAAATAGGTAAAGAGTTGGCTTTATTTTATAAAAAAGAAAGTATTATTGTTATGTTTTTAAAAAATCTCAGTAGTGGATTATTGATAGTTCTTTTAATTGGAAATGCAATGGCTATGAATAATTTTTTTAAGAACGTATCCTTAGACAATGCTTCTTTAAATATAAATGGAAATCTACGATTCCGATACGAATATCAAAATAATTACAATATTAAACAATATACTAATACTAAAGACAATTATCTACTTGAAAGAATCCGACTTAATATCGGTTTAAAAATTTCACAAGGGCTTAAAATGTTTGTTCAATTTCAGGATTCACATTGCATTGATTGTAATTTAACTCTTAAAGATTTCAAAGGAAAAAGTCCTTATGTAAACGAATTTGAAATTAGACAGGCATATTTAGAATGGCGCAGAATAAAAGGTTCTTCTTTCGGTTTTAAAATTGGCCGACAACAAATATCTTATAGAGATTCTCATGTATTTGGTCCAGGGTCTTGGGGAAATGTCGGTCGCTATACTTGGGATGCTATTATGTTAAAATACGAATCTGTTTATTTTAATTTAGATGCATTTTTTGCTAAACGAATTTTTTATCTTCCAAAAAGATTTTTGGATAAACATTATCCTTATAATGTATATGCTTTATATACACAGATAAAAAAATTACCTATTATTTTAGATATATTTTATATATTTAAACACAACCATTCAGATACCACAGATGAATTCGGAAATTTCTTTCCAAAAGAAGAGCGTCATACCTTTGGTTTTTATTTTAAAGGTAAAAAATTACTTTATAATAAAGATTTATTTTTAAGTTATAGTGGTCTTTTTGCTTATCAAATTGGCTCAAAGCACAATAAAAATCGTAATTATGCAAATGAAAGTATTTCAGCTTATGGGTGGTATGTTAATTTAGGTTTAAATTATAAGTTTTTTGTTCCTCAAAGCTTTTGGTTAAAATATAGTTATGGCTCAGGCGATAAAAATCCCGATGATGATAAAACACAGACATTTGATGGAATTTTTAGTGGAATGGATAAATATTTTGGGCGTATGAATTTATTTTGCTGGAACAATATTAAAGATTATCAATTATCTTATCAATTAAAAGACATCATTAAAAATTTAAAAATTATTATAGATTATCATTGGTTTTATCTTGATCAAAAAAATGACTATTGGTATTATGCTAATGGTAAACCAGTTAAAGATCACAAGCCCCCTTTTCCAAGTAGTTATTTAGGAAGGGAATGGGATGTATTTACTATATATGATTTTAATAAACATTTTCAATTTCAATTTGGATGCTGTCATTTTTATCCCAGCACAGCTATTGTTAAATCTGGTTTTCATGAAAAAGCTGACTATGTAATTTTTCAAACATTTATTAAATTTTAAATTCACTTTTAAATTTTTTTCTATTTCGTAGATGACTTTGAATAATTCTTACACAAATCAACATAAAATTGAACTACAAATTACCTGTAAGATATAACCAATTTTGATCTTTTTAAGAAATGGTGGGCCGTGGAGGACTCGAACCGTCTTTTTAAATATACTAAAAATCTTGGTTTTTATCTTTAAATACCCTTCCACTCCAACAATCGCTCCAACATTAAAAAATTCACTTAAATACACTTTATTACATTTAAACTAAAAATAAAAAAAGTCAACATGATCTTTAAATTAGAAACAGTCTAAAAGAGGTGAAGAATGAACAAAATTTTTTGCCTTGCCTTTTGAGATTTAAAAAAATTATTTTACCAATTTTATCAACCCAAAGACTGCAAACTTAGAATTGATGAAAAATAGAACGGGTTGACGTGTTTCTTCTATATGTCAACCTCATCAACCCAGTATTCTTTCAATTTGAAATTTTTTAATTTGCTTCCCGGAATAGTTTTTTCAATATATATTAAAAGTCCCTACCTTATTACATTCTAACATATACCTTAATCTTCATTTTTTGTTTTTAACTAACATTCACTCCGACCCTACTACCCTTTTTAGTTTACTTAGTAACCACTTACTTATTGATTAAATTCATTTACCAATTAATTGAAAAATTAAAAACTTACTTACAACTCTATTCTTTTTCCAGTGTATTCCAAGTTGCTATGGCTTTTTCCAAGTCATAAGTTTCCCAAACTTCTAAAATTATATTATCTTTCTTACGTACCAAAACTATTTTGTCATAAGATCCTTTTATTATCAGTTTTATAAGGCGATATTTCTCACCATCTAAAAGTATTTGTTCTCTAAAACCTTTTAAGGTAGTAGCTTCTTTAATAGTATCTCCTATTTCTACGGAAGGACCACCACATCCTATTATTCCAATACTCAATAAAATAATACCTATGATAATTTTTTTAAGTCGATTTTTGTGATTCATTTTTTCCCTATAAAAAATTACTTTAAATTATTATTTAAGTATAAAAATTAAAAAAATCAACTTGCTCTTTAAATTAAAAATAATCTAAGAAAAAAAATAAAAAATACCATAAATTCCCTCACTTTTAAATTTAAAAAATATTTTTTAAACTTTACTTTTTATTTAATATAATTAAATAGAAATTTATGGATTAAGAAAATAAAGTTTAGAAATATTCCGTAAATATAAGTTCTATTTTTCGGCTCCCACACATAACCAATAGGATTTCCATAATAAGTTACTGTAGCAGATTCAGATTTAGCCACCCACCAATATCTTACAAAAGGTTCTATAAAGATTGCAACATTTTTATTTATATTTCTTTTAACCCACAAAGAAAATCTTAAACCATACCCATCAAAAGGATCTTGATCATTTTCAGGATCATTTAATCCTGAAACAACATTACTAAGATAACTTTTTACTTCTCCTTTCTAAAAAATATCATATTCAGCATTTATCCCCCAACTCCATTTTAAATATACTTTCCTTCTGGTTCACGGATATAAGATAAGGGAACAGTTAATCGTATTCCAATAGGAGAATACCAGTATCTTACTATCCTTTTATATCCCCACTCTTCTTCCGAACGATTTCTCCAATATCTAAAACCGAAACCTGTAAATAAAGTTATTGCATAGGTTTCTTTTTATGTCATATCCTATTAAACCACGGACTTGAAAAATAGAGTCATCTGTATCTCCTTCTAGAGAAGCACCGGTTAACAAATCAAATCCATCATAATTAAGCTCTCCACTAATCCATTCTAAATTTAGTTCACCCATTATATTATAAATTCCATGATAAGTATATTTTCCAGATATTCTATATAAAATCCATCTCATTCTATACTTTTATCCCATGGTTCTATATCTGGCTCTTCATAATCCATATATACTATTTCTGGTTTTATTTCAAAAGTATGAGTTGAAAATATTAAATTATTATCAAAAGCTTTTACAGAAAATATAGGTAGAACCCCTATATAAATTAATCAGTTTCCAAAAAGTTTAGCCCGAGCTTTTTTAATCAATTTTTTAACTTTGGAAGTATCTGTAAATCCACAAAATGCAGCATAATCAAGAAGATCCTTTTCAGAAATTATTCCTCCTTTAATTCCTTCTTCCAAACATATTAAAATTTCTTCATCAGGGATTTCAATAAAACCATGTGAAATAAGTTCATCACGTACATCATCTTCATTTAAATAAGTATACTTTTTTTTAATAATTGACTCATATTTTGCTTATCATGTACATCAGCTTTATTCAAATCTATTATTACATTAATTGGTATTCCTAATTTCAAATCCTCTATGATAACATGCACACGAAGCAGTGTTTCTGCTATAATTCGCTCAATATATTTTTTATCTTTACTTTCTAATAGTGATTCTTTAATTTCAATAATAAAGCAACGAGAATTTTTGTTAAATCTAATTACTCCAAGAGCATCCTCAGTTACCCCAACAATATTTTCAAACTCAAATTCTGGCTCTACTAAACTTTCAAGAGATTTCTTTAAAATTACCATTATTGGATAATCCTTAAGATTTTCAAGAACATGAGGTTTTAATTTTTTAAGGATTTTTTCAATCCAGGGTTTTAACTTTTTTTCTGTTTGTAAACTTTCATAACTAATTTTTATTTCTTTCCAATTTTTCATGATAAAAAGGTTCCTAAAAATTTTTTTACATTTTTTTCAAGGCTTTTAACCACTTATATTATAATTGATTTTTTAAAATTATAAATAATCTAAAAAGAAGTAAAGAATAAATGTTTTTTGTTTTTAGATCTTTCTATTTAATATTATAATTACATTTTCAACATCCTAGTAAAACTTTTACTCAACTTTATAAAAGAATATTTAAATACCGTTCAAATTTCCCAATTTGGTAACAAAGTTTTAAGAATTACTTCGTTCTTCTTTTCATAGTCTCTTACCTGTTAAGCATTTTTCCACGCTTAATTTATTTAAACATCATTTTTTTATTCCCTCTCAAAGCCTCCTTACCATAAAGGATAAATACCCATTTCTCTTGCTTTTTTTATATCAATTATACGCAAAATATTTGGATTGTATCTTGATTGATAAAGAAGTTTCATATATTCTTCTGTTCCTACTCTTACAGCTGTATCAAAAGTAGCTTCAGGTCTTCCTACAAGAGTGGTTTCAATAAATAAAGTCTCTTGTGAACCAGGAAAAAGTCTTACTCCTACAAAAGCATGAGAAGGGGCAAGAATTATCAAAGGTTCAAGTCCTATATTTTCGAACAAAGAAGCAAACAAAACCGCTCCATCAATGCAATTCATTGCTCTTTGGGCAATAGACTCACGTGGTAACCTAACCCTTTGTGTAAAGCCAATTTGACCAAAAGCTAAAGTACTGCTTACATAAGAAATTCCTATGTCTCTAACTGCATTAAAAATAGCTCTTACCTGAGATTCTACATCTCCCATATATCCTGATAAAGATCTGGTGTATAATTTTTCTTTTGCAATACTTAAAATTTTTTCTACCGCAGGATCTTTTGGTGTTACCCATGCTGCTATCATGTATTCTGTGTCATATGGTATATACAATGACCAAATTACCTCGTCAGCGGCTCTAATTTTTATATTTCGAGTTTCTTCATAAATAATTTTACCTTCTTTTTTAGCTCTTAGTATTAAAGTAGCTGGGATTATAGAATAATTACGTAACAAAGCAATTCCAAAAGGAGTTTGGGATACTTCTTTAAACTCGTTCGGGGCCAAAGTTACTGTCTTTATTACAGGAGGTGCCCATTCAGGTATTTCCGCCGTGACGGTTATTTTAATAGTTTGATTACTATTATTCCATATCCTCCACCTAACAAGATGCGGAATCTTAAAACATCGATTTCCTTCTGCCAGAAACTTAGCAATTACAGGGAATAACTCGGGAAATGTCTCTACTTCAATTTTGACTTTTTCTCTTTCTGTTTTTTTTCTAGCTTCTTGTATTAACTCTTGATCAAGAAACTTCTGAGTTGATAAAATATTTGAAGTAAAATTGAATTCGCCTTCAAACTCGATTAGAAAATTCATTCGTGTCGCTTCTATAGCCAGGTCTAAAGGTATGCGCCATATTACTTTGTTCTCTCTCACTTCAGGTTCTATTTTTATTCCATCAATAATTGAATCTGCTTTCTGAATCCGCCCAGGAAGTTCCACAATATAAATGTAACGATGCCTGCTAAGTATTATTTTCTCTTCTCCAGAAGCTTTATAGTTTTTTGGGTTATACATAGAATGTTCAAAAACTGCTTTTTGCTTCCCTGGTTCTGTTAGACTTTTCTTTATAACTTTGATTTTTATTATATCATTTTCTAGTGTTAGTTCTCTTAAATTTTTAAAATAAACTGATTCAATGTGATAGAATTTTTCATCTTTAAGTATATTTTCTACTAAAACCTTTTTACCTGGTATTTGCAGAAGTTTTTCTTTCTTCAGTTCATTTGCAAAAATAGGGTCAGTGATAATCTTCCCCATATAAATTCCGCTTCCATCAGGGTTAATCTGAATTTTTTCTTCAAGATCAAAATATTTAGGTATAACACTATTAGCAAATGCAATACCACTTTTAATAAAGATGAAAAAAACAAAATAGAAGAAATAAAATATCATATATTTCTTTTTATTTATTCCTTGAAGTTTCATTCTAAAATTTAAAATTTTAAAATTAAAATTTAAAATTTTATTTATTAAATTCTATTAAAAAACATTTTTTTATAAAATTACATAATTTTAAAAGATTGTCAAAACTAAAAAAATAAGTCAAAACTAAAAAATAAAATTTCTTTTTTTTATTTTTAATCAAACTGATTATCTTTTAAATCCTAATTATTATTTTTTATTTTTTTGAATATATTTAATTTTTTAATTTTTTGATATTTTATTTAATTATAGATTAAATAGGGGTATACCATTGAATTTTTGAGGGTTTTAAGATAAAATAATTTTTAAAATAAGATTAAAAAAGATGGAGATGTATCGGTATTAAAGTAGGTAATAAGAGATAATGAAAGGTAAAAGAAGAAAAAGTAAAAATAAAAAATTAATTTCAACTATTCTTTTAAAAGAAAATGATAATGAAATTTTTGAAGAACTTATGCCAATATCAATAGATACAGCAGAAGAAGAAATTCCTTTAGAAGAGATTGAAAGAAAAAAGAAAATCCTCTATGTTGTTTGTCCACTTTGTGGTATGCACAGAAAGATTGATAAAACTGGAAATTATCTTATTCAAAAAGCAAAGAAAGAAGGGACAAGGGTTTGGGATTGGGAAATTAAAACTGGTGGATATATAAAGTCAGAAAGATCAAAATATTACAATCCTTTTAAAAAGGTTGTCTTTAATTACAATTTTAAAGAAGAACCCTTTATAAGCATCCGGATTTCATTAGGAAAGAAAGGTGGTTTTCCTGAAATAAAAGGTATCAGACTTGTAGATATTCCTAAGCTTTCCGATAGAATAAAATATAAAAAAATTTTTATTGAATATATTAAAGAAATTAAAGAGCAATGTGAAGAACTTTTAAAATTTTTAAAAAGCATTTCTCATTAAATAAAAAATAAAAATTTTACCAATAAGTTAAAAGTGATAAAAAGAGAAAGATGAATGAAAAGGTAAAAAGAATATTAACTGAGATTAAAAAGTATTTAATTAAAAATTTGGGAACAAGATAAAGTATGTTATCCTTTATGGTTCTTATGCACGGGGAGATTACAATAAAGATTCCGATATTGATATATTGATTGTAGTAAGTGACAATATAAATCCTATTGAGGTTGAAGAATCCTTAAATGAGTTTCTTTTTGAAATTCTTCTTAATGAAAATGAACTTTGCTCAGTTAGGGCGATACCAGAAAAATTGTTTAAGAAATATGATTCTCCATTCCTTTTGAATGTAAAAGAGGAAGGTATAGTTATATGAAAAAAGAAATAAAGGATCTTCTTCAAAAGGCTGATAGATACTTAAGAAGTGCTGAACTATTATTAAAAGATAGTGACTTTGATTCCTGTGCATCAAGATATTATTATGCTATGTTTTATTCAGCAGAAGCTATATTACTTACAAACGATTTGAAGGTATCTTCTCATAAAGGAGTAATAAGTTTATTTGGTGAGCATTTTATTAAAACAGGGAAATTAGATAAAGAATTGGGGAAAGCATTAAGAAGAGCTTATGAGTTAAGGCAAAAAGGAGATTATGAAACTGGTTTTATGGTAACAGAAGAAGAGGCAAACAAACTTTTAGAAATAGTAAAGAACTTTGTAAAAGCAATCTTAGATTATCTGAGTAAACAAACTAAGCTATAATAATAAAGCAAAAAGAAAAATGTGAATAAATTTCAAAATTCTCACAACTGTTCAAATTGCTTGGTTTTTGTATACTTGGATAATAAGTGGATATATAGCTCTGCTTTTATCTATACTCAAATTTTGACTATTATTGGAATTCTTACATACTTTTTCGGATATTAAATAACTTCACCTATAAGGGGTTAAAATAAACGGATGGGTTAAACTTAAAAGCTAGCTCTACCTTCTATTTTTTTCAAATTCTCTATATTTTTCTTTTAATTTATCTAATGTTACCATGGAATTTTATTTAAACGTTTAAAATTCAAAAAAAAATTTATTTTTGGTAACTTTAATTTAACTTTTAACTATATTGAAAAATTGGTTCAATATTATCAAACCAGTATTTTTTATAACCTTCGGAAAGCTTGTTTACATCTTTTGTAAATAAGAAAAGAAATACTTTTACTTCGAAACCATCGTAAATAAAAGTTTTGGGTTTTCCATTTTCTTCAAAAAGTTTTTTAAACCAATCAACCTTATGTTCAAACTCTGTATGTTTAATCCCTTTTGGATCCACAAATATGATGAAATACTTTTTTCCTTTGGAGAACCAAAATATAAAATCTGGCTTGAACTTTCGAATTTTATTCGATTCTGGATCATAATAAGGTATAAAAATCTCATCAAGATACTCATCTATCTTACTAAATAGCCACCAATCTGCAGGTATTGTTTTTATCTTTTTCTCGAGAAATTGCTCTAATTTTTTAATAAAATTTAGCTCGCTTTTTGTTTTTATTACATGTTTGATATAATCAATCTTTTCTTTCTCTGAAAGAATTAAAGGAACATAATAATGGTTCACTACATGCTTTATCTTTAAATCTTTAAATCTTTCTTCCTTTGAAAGTCTAGCAAGTTTTTCTATTTCAGAAGTAAATTCATCTATCCCTATTTTACCTTTTTCTAACATGAGTTTTAATTCTTCTTTTCTTTTTTCTGAAAATCTAAACAGGGAAACATTCTTTATTTTTTCTTTTAACTCGCTCGTCTCTTCTGTTTTTAAAAACACTTTAATTTTCTTGAAATGAACTATTTCATCTTCTAATTTTTTAAATTTATCAAATTCTTCAACATCTAAATTGAAATGAGTTATCAGTTTTTGCGTTATTACAGGCAGTGGCAAAGTTGTATTATCGACAATTCTATAGTATGTGCCTGCATGTTGAAAACTCGCCTTCACATGCTGTAATAATTCTACAGACAAATTATTCTGCATCAAAAGAATTCTGTCATCTACCTCATTAAAGTATTGTTGAAGCAATTCGTAATTTTGTTGAGAGATAACAAATTTTTGCGGTTCTCTTTCTTGATACAATTTTCTGCCAGAGAATTTATACACAGGAATTAAGAGCACTTTTTCTTTTGTTTCTTCTATTATTTCTAATTCAAGAGTTTCCTCCACCTCTTTCTCTATTTTTAATGTTTTTATAACCTCTTCTAAAGCATTTCTATTTGTACCAAAAATGAACAGCGTTTCCAAGGGCTGAACTAAAATATCTCCGCCAATTTCCATAAATAGTCCATCGTCTTCTCCTCTATTGTAAAGATTTCTTAATCTTTTTCTTTTATTTTTAATTGGCTCTATTCTAACTCCTCTTCCAACAGATTGAATAACAAATTTCTTTGCCTCTGTTCCAGTACCTATATTTATGAAGAGAATTATATTAGGTCTGTTTGAATCCCAACCTTCATAAAAAGCCCTAGAACCCATCAAAATGCTTATATCCTCTCTTTTGTCTAACTCCTCAAAAACACTTTTATCTTCAAACTGTTCTGTAGGAGTATATTTGTAATCTTTCAAGTTATCTTTAACCCATTTTAGTGCGTTTCCTATTCTAATTAGTGCAAACGCTTTATGGCTACTTTTCAATTTAAGTACTATCTCTTTATCTGTGCCTGGGATGAGTGAGTACTCTATTTGACCAGGCGAGGAAGAATTGTAAACAAAGTTAAGAATATCTTTAATGGTTATTTTTTTCAAAACATCTTTTTGAATAGTTAACTGAATATCCTCATATAACAACAAGGGTTTTTGTTTTTCCAAAAATTCCTGTAAGATTTCGTCCTTAGCTTCCTCGAAAACCTCCTTATCAATATCTCCTTTTCCGATTCTTTCTAGTTCTTCGAAAAATAATTTTAAATCGGGTTTCTCTTGCCTTGCTTCTATAAGATTAACGGTATTAACCAAAGTTAACATTAGAGGTTCATGATAGATATTTCTTGCTATTTCTCTAACCTTCCTCACTATCTTTTTGACATAAGTCAGAAGAATTAAAGATTTCAAAACGATTTTCTGCTTTTCAGCTCTATTATAATCCTCTCTTTCTTTAAATGCTCTTATTTCTTGTTTTAAGATATAGATGTGCTTTCCATAACCCTGAGAAATAAACCTTTCCAAGTTAAAGTTGTAAGCAGTCGTTACTATATCTCTAGGATCAATAAAAGTCGCAGAGAAATTAAATAAAAAACCATTCCTTGACATTATGGAATAGAACATCTGTCTTTTTGATTCTTCTTTATCTCCTTTATGTGCTTCATCCAGCAATATGTACCAGTTGCCGTCATTTTCATAATTTCTGAAATCTACTAACTTTTCTTTTTGTTCATCACTTATCAGATCAGATCTGTAATAGAAAATCGTTATTTGATCTAAGTATGGAAGCAAACTTTCCCTCTTTACTCTCTCATATTCTGTCAGCTCCACAAGATTTATCCTGAATCCTCTTTCTGTTACCAATTCATTAAATTCTTCTACATGCTTTTTTAGTTGAACTATTAAATCATCTCTATGAGTTAGAATTAGAATGTCTTTCTTCGGAATTTCTCCAGCATCCATTAATCTTTTTAAAACTTCTAAAAGTTTTACTATGAGCAAAGTTTTTCCGCTTCCAGTAGCCATCCAAAAAGTAGCTCTGTTTATAAAATTCCTAAACTTTATTCTTTCATCTTCTATTGGATAATATTCCTGAAGAATGCTTACTATCTTTCTCTTAACTTTCGTTAATCTTATATCTAAACTTCTTTCCAAATCTTCCTCCAAACCGTTGAGTACATATCTTTGATAAAGTTTTAATTTGTTTCCTTGATCTTCCTTAAAGAAAAGGTAAAGTACTTTAATAGCATTTTTCAATCCTTCCTGCTGAAAATTCCATAACTTTTTCTTTTTAGAAAAACTTACCGTATCCAATAAACTCCAAGGACTAGGCAAATCATCAAAGTTTATTTCTTCTACCATACCTTGTAAAATTGGCCTGAGGATCATGTTTAATCACTTCTCTTTAAAATTAAATTTGCAAAATTTTCTTTAATTTCTTGTAAAATCTTTTCAATTTCTTTTATTTTTTCTTCTTGAAGATATTCAATTACTTTTTTATTTTCTTCTCCAATAGAATCTTATTATTGCAACATTAGGTTTGCCCCCAACAGTCGTATCAACTTCAGAAACCCAAAGAATTATTAAAGCAACTCGTTTTGCATTTTCTTCAACTGATAAATTTGGGTCTAATAGATATTTTGCAATTGTATGTGCATATGTTCCTCCATGTCCAGTACATATAAAATTTGTTTTTTCACCATATCCGCTCCCATGTACATAAAATAATTCTGCCTTTCCTGAGGTTATGTTTTCTAATCCAGCAACTAGAAGTCCTATTCCACCCTCTACTCTTTCGGAATATCTCTCACTTAATTGATAAATTATATCTTCAACTAACCATTTCATAACATAGATATGCTCTATACCTTTTCTATTTTGAATTTCTCCTTGTAATAAAAAAAGAAAATCATCTCTTATACCTGTAAGTCCTTCTGCAGCAAAAATAACATTGTCTTGTTCTATTAGTTTATTTTCAAACGCTATTTCTCCACCTCTTAATATTTTGCTGTCACAACCAACAACCACACCATCCTTGCATCTAAAACCTATTATCAATGTCATTTTCTTCTCACCTTTCTCCTTTTTTGTTTATTTAATTCAGAAAGTATGTCTAATGGAGTTTCAATTTTTATTTTCAACCTTCTTTTGTTTAATTCTCTAAGAATATCTAAAGCAGACATCTTTGGTTCTATTAACCATATGTCCTTTTTCTTTCTTTTTTTTCATTTTCACTCCCACCATATTAACGGCTTAATTAGTTTATAATCCAAATTTTTAATACCAATTTTCTCTCCATCTTCAAACTCCACATAATCTTTCCCCACTTTTTTTATCCATTTTCCAAGCAAATTTGAAAAAGTTTCAGCAATATCAATGTTTTGATAAAGTTTTTCCAAATTAACCTTCACTTTCTTGTTTTCATAATCAATTTCCAAAGCTTCCAATAACTTCAAATCTTTCATGAAAATGTATTGATTGTAAGGATCTTGTGTTGGATCAAAGAAGGGATTGGTATCAGCATATTTAACCCTTCTTAAAGTATCTTCGTATTGTTCTAACTCATAATATTTGAAGAATCCTCCGCCTTTCCACCCAACTTCTTTGCTAATTCCTGATTGTTCTCCAGCTAATACTTTCTTCATCCTCGCCAAAGTTATTGTGTAAAAGAAATCCTCGTTCTTATTTCTTGCAGATAAATCCCCCATTTCTATACCTATCCATTTTCTTCTTAATTTATGGGCAACTGCTGTTGTTGTTCCCGAGCCAAGGAAGAAGTCCATTGCTAAATCACCAGGATTTGAGGATGTTTCTATAACTCTTCTCAACATTTTTTCGTTATTTTCTGTAGAAAATCCCCATCTAGATGGCGATACATAACCCGGTATATCGGTCCAATTTGAACCAACAGTTTTTTTATCTATTAGTACAAAAAGTTTTCCATTCTCTATTTTCAACTTTCCTAATTTATATAGCTGATTGGCTATTTCATTACCAATAGCCCAGCTATACCCTTCAGGTGGATCAAATCTCTTACCTTCGATAATTATTGGTCTACCTGTTGGTCCGCCTTTGTTATATTTTATCATTACAGGCATCCATTTTGGCTTTTTTCTTGGTTCCCATAATTGGTTGAATATGAACTTCTCATTATTTTTACAATAATAAATTAGATACTCTGTTTCTACTTCAAAGTTTTTTGTCTCTCTTTTTGGCATACCCGCTGTTCTTTTGAGGATAATCTCATTCCTAAAATTCTCCTTTCCGAAAATATCATCCATTAGAAATCTAACATAATGGTTTCCATGGTAATCAATTCTCACATAAATGCTTCCGGTATCTTTCAAAATTTCTTTAGCTAATCTTAGCCTGTTTTCCATCATTGTAATCCAAGCGGAATCCAAGAAGCGATTAATGTACATTGTAAATTCGTTGCTTCCTGTGTTAAATGGTGGATCTATATAAATTAGCTGAACCTTTTCCTTAAACTTTGGCAGAATTGTGTTCAATGCTTGCCAGTTTTCACTTTTAATTAGCCAGCCATCAAGCTCTTCATCCAAATTATCAAACAAACTCAAAATCTCAAGCTCTAAATCCTTGAAATATTTTGTGTCAATTGGTAAATATTGATACCTTGAATTTAAAAATTTTCCCTCAAAAATTGGTGTAAAAATTTCTTCAGAATTAAGTTTATCATTAATTATTCCTAAATCTTTCCATTCTTTGACCTGCTCCTCGAAATTAGGATGATTTAAAATTTTTTCAATGATTTTTATACCATTTTCTTTGTTAGCAATTCTATCCAAAGTAACAACATAATTGCTGTTCAAAACAAACTTCGGTTTTTGCCATATTTTAACCAATTCATCCTCAAATTGAGAAATAAAATCTATTATCCTATAGGCAATTTCTTTCAAAACTTTTAATTGTTTTATTCTTTCTGGTGTAAATTGTGTTTCATCAGAATATACGTATTGATAAAGCCATAGGTCAAACTGTTCTTTCAGAAACCTTTTAGCATTTTTACAGATAAAGTAATCTACTTCATTCTGCTTTTCAAAGACTCTGAACGCTCTTTCAAGAATTTCTTCATCTATGAATATTCCTTTTTCCTTTAATTGCTTTAAAATTTCGTTTGTCTTTGTTTTTCTGCCTCCTTCAGAATAGTAAACATAGAAAACAATTTTGCCATCTTTAATTTCTTTGAGCTCGTAAATTAATTGCCTCTTTTCCCATGCTTTCTTTATTTGAAGTTTCGAAACATCGAATAAAAATTTTGTTCCATCGATAAAAACTTCCATGTTTTTTGGATGAATATCTGTCTTAACATAGTAAAGCATGTTTGTTTTCCAAAACATCACGACATCTTTATTTTCTGTGTAAACTCTTTCAAAGATTCTTTCGTTAAAAGGAGTATGCCTAAAGTAAATGGATCCGCTCTCACTAAAATACCTTTTGAAAAAGCTGTAGAGTTTGTCAAACAACTCTTTCTTAAATTCCGGAAACTCTTTTGTTTTCTCTTCAATTTCTTTCTCTAAAATTTCAAAGATTTTATCAAAATATTTTGACTTAATTCTCATCAGGTTTATATATCCAGATTCCCCTTCCATCTCTTCGCCTATGAAAACTTCTTTTAAGGCTCCAAAAAATCTTGATTTTTCGTCCTCAATTTTTATTTTCTTTTTCATTTTTCTACACCTTTAGCAATTTCTTTAACAACTTCCTCAGGAGATTTCAACTTATTAAAAAAATTAAACAATTGGAAATGTTTTAAAATGTGAAGCCCAATTTGGTGGTTCGAAGGTTGACAACAGTTAATGTAATTTTTCACCTTTTTTTTCACCCTGTTTTCGTAATGAGTTTCATAACAATTTTCAAGATTTATTATGTATAATCATAAATAATAATATGTATTATATACAATCTACACAGTAATTTCAACGCTCTAATGCAAGATCTATCGATAATTTGGAGATAGTTAAGTTTCAACCAAATTCAACCAGTTTTCAACTTTTTGATAAAAATTTTTTAAGATTGCTATTTTTTCATTTTTTCTAAGTAAGAACTAATCTGTGTTTTAAGAAACTTTAGTTAAAAATTTTAGTCTGAAATATTTTTTCTCCATTTTTTCAACTTTTCCACCAAGTTTTTCAAGATTTCCATTTTTTGAAAAATCCATTTTTTAAGTTTCAATTTAAAAATGAAAATTGAAGCTTGACAAAAAAATATATTATTGACAAAAAAAATATGTTATAATTAAATATAATGGAAATAAAAAATTATAAAAGAATTAGAGAGAAAAAATAAAAATATATTTTCTTTCTTTTAATGAAACTTCAGTAATTTTAGGTTTTTATCCTGATACTGTTAGAGAATGGATTGATAATAAAGTTATTTTAGGAACTTATCATTACAATCTATGTAGAAACAAAAACAAGATACGTTGTTCCAATTTGGTTTTTAAAAAATCTATTAGAGGATGAAGATTATCAAATTTATTTAAATAAAAAATTGCAAAAATATAAAAAATGAGGATGATATCGAAATTTTTGTTTCTGTTACACTATTTTTTATATTAATTGGATATTGCTTACAGCCAAGACAACCATCTTTATACTATTACTTCACAGCAATACAATCGATGACTTACTAGCTTTTGTTGTATTTATATTTATAACCTCATTCAAATTTCTTGAAATTATTTTATCTCCTAAAAATATTAAAATTATCTAAAAAAGAATCTTACTGTTTCAATAGCTTTGTCATATTCTTTATCATATATAACTTTTATTTTATTTCCACATTTTGCCAGAATTACATCCTCAGTCACTATAAGCTCGCAAACATCTTTTTCTTTTTCATCGACTACAAGAGGCAACTCAGCTTCTTTCTTTTGTTTTAAAACTTCCTTCAATTCTTTTAAATCTTCTTGTTTTAAGTCTTCTACATCTTTGTATTTAATGTCTTCCCTTTTCAGATTTTCTAAACTCTTTTTTATTTTCTCACAAATTTTACAGTCTTTAGAACAATAAATCTTCATTTATTCTTCACCTCCTTTATTTTTTTATTTTTTCATTTAATTTTGTTAACTTTTGTTACTGTTGAAAGTGAAAGGGATTTTTTTATTAATAAAATATCCGAAAAAACTTGAACAAGTCCCCCCTCCTCAATTTTTGACAACTCAACTATCTCGGAAATTTTAAACACCGCTTCACCTTGCTTTTCTTTAGCAATTTGCTCAAAATACTCATCTCTTACAATCCAAAAACTACCGACTGTGCTTTCAAACCTGTAAGCGTTTCTAGAAAAATCAAGTTTTGAAAATTCGATATTTTCTGAATATGTAGGCAAGTTCGTATTTAAATTGGATTTTTCTTCAAGTGGTTTTAAGTTTGAATCACTTATAAAATCACTTTTTAAATTCCTTATAAATTCTAAAATTGCGGGCTTTGAGTGACTTGGTGATTGAAGTGACTTAAAAAAGTTCATTATTCTTTCTTCAAACTCTGAATCGAAATATAAATACCTGTACCCTGAAGTGCTTCTTTCAATTTTGAAACCAAGGCTTTTTAATCTTTTTGAAAAAGCTTTTGAAATAATCTTCAAAGAACCTGAAAAGGAGAAGTGAAAAACACTTTTTTTATTTAATTTTTCCTGAAATTTTGAAACTATATCTTTTAGAAGCACTTTTCCCTTTTTTCGAATTTCTTCATCTTTATAAAATTCCAAAAGGACTTTCAATAAAAGTTTAGTATTTTCGTCAAGACTTTTTCTTCTTCCATAAAGGCGAAAAGCTTCACAAGCTTTGGCTATGTAATAAGATGTTAAGTAAAGACTATTAAAATAAATCTTTAAATCAATTTCTACTTCTTTCTCTTCAAGCCTTTTTAAATTCCCATCTTTTTCAAAAAGATTTAAACATTTTAGAATTCCAGCAAATTTGGGCAGATAGTAATAATAAGCCTTCAAAAAGAATAGCTTTAATTCTTCTGAAGTTCTTCTAAAAATTTCTTTTTCTAAAAAATTTCCTACTTTTATAAAAAGATTTTTAACTTCATCATTAAAACAAATTATAAAAGAGTTAATTCTTCCATTTTTTTCTCTTAAAGGAACAGAAAGGAAGGCCTTAATTAATTTTTTATAAAAATTGTATTTTTCTTCTTCAATTTCTTTATTTTGTAACTCCTTCTTTTTTCCAAAAATCCATAAAAACCTAGGAATAAGTCCGTTTAAGAAAAATTCTTTTTTAAAAATTTCAGGAAAAATTTCTGGCTGGATTCCTCCTAAAATAGAGACTCCACTCCAGGGGATAAAAAATTTTTCATCTTTCCGTACTATTACTAAAGATTTGGCATCAAAAAGCTGAAGAAGTCTTTCTAAATCGGATCCTCGTTTTTTGTATTCATTTAAACTTTTTAACAAAGCTCCTAACTCCATGTTTAATAATAGAAGTCCTCTTGGATTCTCTTTTAGAACTTGGTACAAACCCTCTAAAGTGCTTTCATTAACTATTAAAATTTTAAAGTGGTTTTCTTTTCCTTCTTTTTTTGATAGATTTAGCAACGATTTTTCTTCCTTCTCTTTTTTGGATTCAAGGTACAACTCTTTTTGTTCTTCATAAAGAGGCTCAGTGAGTAAAGAAATTAGCGGTGTCTTTCCTTCTCCTGATTTCATAATTAATCCCAGCCAAACAAAAATAGGAACCAAATACTTTTCTTTAACTTTTATTCTAACTGAATTACCAAGGGAAGAGGCCAAAATCGGCAAAGAGCAAGAAAAAACAATCTCAAAAGGAATGCCGGTTACTTCAGAAAAATTCTTAAATGATTCATTTAAATTTTTAGGAAGTATTTCATTTGGGAATTTATAACCTTCGAAAAGAAATCTTTCAAATTCATCCTCTAAAGTTGAATCACTTAAATCACTTGAATCACTTAAAGACCTTAATCCCGCATCTTTCAAAGAATTGCGTAAGTGACTTAAATAGTGACTGTAAATTTTAAAGTCGCCTCTTTTTTCTTCAAGCAGTGGCGTTGGGATGTTATACCTCTTTGCAAGATCTAAACACACTTCTTTGAAAGTCTTACCCTCTTTTTTCATCAAATATGAGAAAATATCGTAAACATTAGAATCATGACAATCGAAGAGCCAGCCGTCATTGTAGTAAACTACAAAATCTGGATTTTTGCCGTCTGAATGGAAGGGGCACCATGCTCTGTAATATCGGCCATTCCCTGGATCCTTAGCTGGCGGAATTATATCCTCAAATTTTAATTTCTCTAAAATCTCCTTTTTCAAATTTTTGTATAAATTTTTTTCAAGTTCTTTTACGTAAGAAAGAGCGGGAGGATTCTGTTTAATTCTTCTTAATTCTTCTTCTATTTTGAGCTCTTTGATTATTTCCTTCAACTCTTCATAAAATTTTGAAAATTCTTTAACAGGAAGGATCTTAAGGTTGTCTTGAACAGTTTCTCCTGTAAGAGTGATGAAATGCTTTTCTATAAAAATTTCGATGCCTTCACTCTTGTTTAAAGTTAAATCTTTTTCTCCGCGCCAGTTCAAATTTTGTAGATCGGTTACCTTTTCTTCTAAAATAAAAATAACATGAAACCCGAAATTTTTACTCTTTTCAAGGTAAGCAAAATTCCTCACAATATCGGAATTTAAAATCTGTGCTGTCCACGTTTTAAGTTTTCCCTCAGGTGTTAATGCAACGTCGAGATCAACCGCAACAATTTTACCATCTGTAGCCAGCATCAGCAAAGGTCTCTCCTCGCTTAAAAGGGAAAAAGCCTCATCGAAAGTAAGCCAAGTCTGAGGATCAGTGGAGCTACCCGGTTTTATTTTTTTATCTTTAGTAACGGATAAAGGAACCCGTCCGTCTTTAGAAATGCAAAAGTTTTTTATTTTCTTTAAAAGAATGGGAAGGTTTTTGTACTTCTTTTTCATGTCTGATTTCTCCCTTCTTTTTTTCTTTCAGCCATTTTTCTATATCTTCTTTGAGCCACACTGAAGTTCGAACTCCTAACTTTAGAGGTTTAGGGAACTTATTTTTTCTAATCCATAGGTAAATCGATTCTTTTGAAACCTTTAAAAGTTTTGTTAATTCTCGTATCCGATAAACTTCCAACTCCATTACTTCACCTCCTTTTTGCATTTTTAATTGAAATTAATTTAAGATAATTTACAATTATTTTAGTATGGTCTAAAAAGAAAAAGAAGCACAAAAATAAATAAAAAAATTTAGACCAAAAAGGAGGGCTCAGATGACCGGCTTAGAAATGATAGAACATGAGATAATCGAAAAGTTTCTTTTTGACCTTTTTAAATTTTTAGGTGAAATTCCTGAAAATCCCATTTCTTTTGAAAAAAATCCCTCTAAGTTTTTTTCTGAATTTCTTGAAAAAGCCTTTAAATTTCAAGAAATTAAAAATAATAAATATGACATATTCCTCGGCTCTTTAGGAGAAGCACTTTTAGAAAATCCTTTAGATTTCAATCTTAAAAATTTCAATCCAATTTTTTTGAGTGGCAAAATTTTTAAAATTCATACTCTTTATCCTTGGGGATATAATTTACTTATTTACTTTTTTGAAGATACTCTCGGATATGAAAATTTAAACAGATTAGGAATGATAGATTCTTCAAGGCTGGTTTCTCTCTTGAGTACTCTTTCATTTTTATATAATGCTTTTTCTTATCATATTTTAAAACCTCAAAAAGTTATCCCTTCTAAACTCTTACAAAAAATCGAAGTATATGTAGGTAGTAATTTGGAACATATGCCAGATATAAGGAATAAAATTTTAAACTCAAAAAAAATGAAAAATGAGTTTCAAATTTTAGAAAATGAAATAAAGAAAAAACTCCCTGTTTTTTTAGTTAAAAAATCTCTTGAGAGGGATTTCTTCCTGATGAATAAAGTAGAACCAGATGGCCTTTTTGTTGTAGTTGAAGATTACCCTTTTGCTAACATAAACTGGAAAAAAGAAGTAGTGGGGTTTTATGAAATTAAAAAAAATTTAATAACTGTTCCTTATTTCAGAGGGGATCACTTCTTATTTTTTTATTTTCAAAAAGGGGATTTAACAAAAAAAGGAAATTACAAGGATATTCCTGTACGCTTAGTTATTATTATGTTAAGTTATTGGAGCTACCTTCTTCTTGCTTATTTGCTTTTTAAAGATTTTTATCCTTTTTATGAAGATTTTCTGGAAAAGCTTCTTGAATACTGGGTTAAGTCTCGCTATTCAAAACTTTTTTCTTATATAAAAAATTCAAAAACCAAAAAAAAAGTAATTAAAGAAGTAATTCAAAAAATTTTTAATATCTGGGAAAATACCAATTTAGAAACATTCCCACTTTTGGATAGTAAAATAAGAATAGAAATTAAAAAATTTATAAAAACCAGAGTTAAAAATAAAGAAAAAAAAGAATGTTTAACTTTAACCTGTGATAAAAATATAGATAAAGGAGGAAGATTTTGTACCACATGTTATGATAAAAGAAATTATGCTTTAAACTTTTTTAAAATTCTTAAAAATCTATATCTCTTGGAAAAATTTTTTGCTGGTCAACTTACTAAAAGAGAACTTAATCAAATAGAGAATAAATTAAAAGAAATTAAAAAATTTAAAAATAGAAGTTTTAGATATGTTAAAAACAGAGCTCTTGAGTGGCTTAAAGAGTATATTAAATTTTGTGATAAAAAGACCGAAAAAGAAATTTTGTGGAATAAGTCATCAAAATGGCTCGAAGAGGGAAAAATTTTTGATAGCAGCCTTACTGCAATTTTAAAATCAATTCCTGAATTTAATAAAAACCCTCTTGAATGGAAGGATAAAATATTTAAGTGGATTGAACAACAACTTAATAAATAAAAGGATTCATCCAACCAAAGCCTCTTTCTATAAAATTTCTTGTTTTAAGCCTTTCTAAAAATTCCTGATCTTTTTCTTCTATCAAAGCATCTATATAATCTGCCCACATCTGCATCATGTCCTTTCTTTGAGGTAGAAATTTAGTTCTGTTATAAGCCTCACCAAGACGATCTGGAACTTTATGCCCCAAAGCTATCTCAATTATATCTGGTGCCCATCCAAGGACTTCATGAAGAATGGTGCGTGCTGTTGCTCTAAAACCATGAACTGTTTGTTTTTCACTTGGTATACCTACCCTTCTTAAGGCTTTTTCAAGAGCTTCCACACACATATGTTTTTCCCAGGAGTTAGCAGAAGGAAAAACGTAAGGACTTCTTTGTGTTAAAATTTTTAATTCTTTAAGAAGTCTTATCACCTGTCTTGGAAGAGGAACTACTTGCTCCCTATAAGTTTTACTCAAAATGTATCTCCATTCTCCTTTTTCAAGATTTACATCTTTCCATTGCATGGACACAAGTTCTCCAGGTCTTGGAAAGAGATAAACCATTAATCTCAAAGCTGTTCTTACAATGATTGAATGAGGATAAGCCCAAAAGAGTTTAAGAATTTCCCGGAGTTCCTCAGGTGTTGTTGCTGCAGGCATATGTCTAACCTTAGGTCTTGGAAGGGTTCCTTTAAGAGGAGAAGTGGGATCATTAATTTCATAACCACAGGCTATAGCATATCTTAAAATTTGTCCTACTATGCCTCTTACTCTCCTTGCAGTTTCAAGAATTCCTTTTTTTTCTAATTTTTTGAGGAAGTTCATAAGAAGTAGTGGTTTAATTTGATCTATAGGAAGGTTTCCAATTTCTGGAAAAATATATTTCTCAAGCCTGAGTTTAATAGTCTCATAATGTTTTTTACTCCATTCATTCTTTTTTCTGTCTAAAAACTCTAAAGCAATTTCTTTAAAGGTAGGAAATCTTGAGACTTTTTCAAGTTTTTTAACAATGCTTGGGTCTTTCCCTTCTTTTACCATTTTTCTTAAAATAAAAGCTTTTTCCCTTGCTTCAGAAAGAGAAATTTCTGGATAGGGTCCCATATAGTAATCTTTTAATTTCCCCTGAAAACGGTATCTGAACACCCATACTTTATACCCTGTAGGCTTAACAAATAAATAAAGATTATTCCCATCACTTAATTTATAAGTTTTACTCCGAGGTTTTGCATTTTTAATTTGAAGATTTGTGAGTCTACCCATGGCTTCTCCCTCCTTTTTGAAATTTTAAATTATTATATCCGCTCCAACAGTGTGCCAATATTTTCTTAAAAAATAGAATTAATGAGAAATAAAACAAGTAGTATATCCAGCTCAATTGAAAGAAAAATGAGATTTTTAAAATAAGGTTGGAGTGCTTTGTAAGGCTTATAAATAAAAGGTTTTTAAAAAGGTTATTTTTGCCTATTAAAAAATTTTTTACTCCGCTCCAACACCAACTACAACACTTCAACTTGATTTTATTACATTTCCATACACTTCTATACACTCGAAAGTCTTGAAAATTAAGGATTTTAAAGAAATGTTTAACTTTGATACACTTTGATACACTAATTAAAAATGGGCCGTGGAGGACTCGAACCTCCAACCTACGGATTAAGAGTCCGTTGCTCTACCAATTGAGCTAACGGCCCATTTTAAAGATACATTATAAAAGTTACAGTTTTTTTATTATTTGTCAAGGTCTTGCAGAGATTTTGTAATCAAAGGCTTTCTCATTTAATCCCTGCCAGCCACCTCCTAAAGCTTTATATAAATATATATAATTATTAATTAGCTCTGTTTTAATTTTTACCAAATTAAGTTTTGCTCTCAAATAATTCCTTTGAGCATCAAGAACTGTTAAATAATCAACTATCCCATATTTAAACTGTTTTTCTGAAAGTTCTAAAGCCCTTTTTAAGGCTTCTATTTCTTCTTCTTGGGCCTTGAGTTTTTCACGAGATGATGAAATATTTACCAAAGCATCATATACTTCTTTGAATGCAGTTTTTACAGTTTTTATATACTGTAAAAGCGCTTCTTTTTTCTTAGCTTCTTGAAATTTAACCCGGTATTTAACTCTTCCAAAATCGAAAAGTGGTCCTGTTAAAACAGAAGCTATGTTCCAAAAAGAAGAAGAATGTTCCATTAAATCCCCGAATTCTGGACTTAAATAGCCATAAGATCCTGTTAGGTTTATATTTGGGAAATACAAGGCTTTTGCAATACCTATATCAAAATTCGCAGCTTTAAGTATTTCTTCAGCTTTTACAATATCGGGTCTCCTAACTAAAAGTTCTGAAGGAAGCATAGAAGGGATCTTAATAGCTTCAGGGAGTTCGGCTTTAGTAACAAAATCTTCTTCAAAAAGTTCTTTCGGGCTTTTCCCTAAAAGGATAGCAAGTGTACTTTTTAATATCTCTCTATGATTTTTTAGATCTTCTAAAATCAGTTTCGTTGATTCATATTGAGCTTTTGCTTGTTTAACTATAAGTTCATTAATAAGTCCGTATTTATACTGTTTAACCCTGTATTCATAAATTTCTTTTAATTTTTGAGTAAAATCTTCTGCTATTTTGATCTGTTTCTCAATGGAAATAAGATTAAAATATGTAGTAGCTATATTAGAAATAAGACTTATTTGTAATGCATCTCTTTCTGCCTTTGCAGCAAAAAGTCTTGCAATATCTGCTTTTTTCTTATTTCTCAATTTACCCCATAAATCCAATTCATAGGCAACTGATCCCAAAAGATAATAAAATGTTTCTGTCCTACTTTTTGCACCTGGACCAAGTATTCCTTCAGGAATTCTATATCTTGCAATTTGAGCTTTATAACTGAAATAAGGATAGAGCTCTGCCTTACTTAATCTTGCTATAGCTAAAGCCTGTTCTATTCTTGCGCTTGCTATGAGAAGATCTTCATTATTTTTCAATCCTATTTCAATAAGTTTATTCAAATAAGGATCTTTAAATTGTTTCCACCATTCCCGGTTGATATTACTTGTAGCATTTTCAGTAGCATTAAAAATTTTAAATGTAGAATTAGAAGGCAAAGGAATAAAAGGTTTTTTAAATTCTGGAGCAAAATTGCAGCTATATAAAAATATTCCTAATAAAATAATCAAAATTTTAGTTTTCATGCTTCCACTGGTTTTTTAAAACCTAAAATTTTATAAACCGTTTCTCTTAATTTAATTGTGAGGTAATAAAATAATGGAATAAAAAAAATTCCAAAAATAGTAGCAAAAGACATTCCTGAGATAACCGTAACACCTACAATAATTCTACTCATAGCACCTGCTCCAGTAGTAAGCAGAAGTGGTATAGCACCTGCAATAAATGCAAGCGAGGTCATCATAATAGGTCTATATCTTATTCTTGCAGCATTAAGTACAGCAGAAAGTAAATCAACTCCTTTTTCTCTTTCCATTTCTGCAAATTCAACAAGAAGTATTGCATTTTTTGCAACAAGTCCAGCAATTGTTAATAATCCGATTTTAAAAAATATATCATTTTCAAGAGGGATAGGAATAATATGAGGAATAATATAAAACATAAATGCTGCACCAAATACTCCTATTGGAACAGTAAAAAGAATAATTACAGGAAGAACCCAGCTTTCATAAAGGGCAGTGAGAACCAAATACACAAATATAAATGTTAATCCAAAAATTAGAGTTGTCTTGGCTTTTGTTTTTACTTCATAATAGCTCATACCAGACCAACCAAGTGTATAACCTGGTGGCAAAACTTTTCTTGCAATTTCTTCTACAGCTTTTATTGCATCTCCGGATGTATAACCAGGTTTTGCCATTCCAGAAACTTTTATAGCAGGAAACATATTAAATTTTTGTAAAACTGGAGAAAATGAAATCCTTTCCACTTTTATTAAACTGCTTAAAGGCACAAGATCTCCTGTAAGAGAACGTACATATATATAACTGTAATCTTTTATATCCTCTCTAAATTCCCAATCTGCTTGAAGATTTACATGAAAAGTTTTTCCATAAAGATTAAAATCATTTACATAAAATCTTCCAAAAAGCATAGCAAGGGTTCTGTAAATATCATCTATATTTACTTTATAAGAACTTGCTTTTTCTCTATCTACTGTAATTTTATAAGTTGGAACATTAAAATTAATAGAACTTCTTACGAACATAAGTTCGGGTCTTTTATTGGCTTCTTGAATAAACTTATTTACATATTCTGCAAGTTTTTTTAAACTGCCACCAGTTCTATCCTGAATATATACCTCAAATCCTCCAACAAATCCCATTCCAGAAATAGGAGGTACTGGTGCACAAAAAACTTCTGCTGATCTTATTGTAGAAAAATTATGAATAAGCCTGTTTAAAGTAACAGGAAGCATAGGTCTTTTATCCCAGTCTTTTAAATGAATAAACCCTAAAAATGCATCGGTTCTTGGCTGAACTGTATCAAGATCAATTCCTCCTACACTTCCCCACTCTATTAAATCTGGATCTTTTTCTAAAATTTTATTTATTTCTTTTATAACTTCTGTAGTTCTTTTAAGTGATGCTCCAGGAGGAAGCTTCCCACCATAAATTAAAACTCCTTTATCTTCATAAGGCACAAGACCTGTGGGAAGTTTCGAAATAAACCAAAATGCTAATATAAAAATAAGTATGAAAATTGGTACAGTGAAAGGATATATTTTAATAATAAATTTCGAACCTTTTACATAAAAATTTCTAGTTTTTTCAAAAAATCTTTCAAATATTCTTACTGGTAAAATAGGTGGTCTTTCTTTTTGTTTGAGAATATAGGCACAAAGAGCAGGAGTTAAAGTAAGAGCAGTTACTCCAGAAAGAAACATTGTAATAGTTATTGTTAAAGCAAATTGTTGATAAAATCTTCCTGTAAATCCACCTGTAAAGGCTGATGGAATAAAAACTGAGGAAAGAACTAAAACAATTGCAATGATAGGACTTGTGATTTCTTTCATTGATTTAATTACTGCTTGTTTAGGAGGAAGATTTTCTTCTCTTATTATTCTTTCAGTATTTTCAATTACTACAATAGCATCGTCTACAACACACCCAATAGCTAATACAAGTCCAAAAAGAGTTAATAGATTGATAGAAAAACCGAATATATAAAATCCTGCAAATGCACCTATAATTGATACTGGAATAGCAAGTGTAGGAATGATTGTACTTCTTAAACGACCAAGAAATAAATAAAGTACAAACATTACAAGGAAAACAGCAAAAATAAGAGTAAAAACAACCTCTTTAATAGCCTCTTTTATAAATTTAACTGTGCTGAAAACTCTGTAATATTTTATATCTGGAGGAAAATTTTTAGAAAGTTCTTTAAGTTTTTGAGAAACTTTTTCAGCAACTTCTAATGCATTAGCCCCTGGTCTTAAATAAATCCCTATTGGTATAGCAGGTATATTTTTATAAAAACTTACTGTATCAAAACTCTCTGATGAAAGTTCAATTCTTGCAACATCTTTTAGTCTCAAAAAAGAGCCATCAGGATTTGCTTTAATTATTATATTTTCGAATTGCTCGGGTCTTTTTAACCTACTTTCTCCAAGAACAGTAAAGGAAAAATAAGTTTTTCTTTTTATTGGTTCATTTGCAAGTCCACCACCAAAAAATTGTTTATTTTGGCTTGCTATTGCTCTATAAACATCTATGGGGGTTAAATGATACTTAGCAAGTTTATCAGGTTTTAACCAAATTCTAAAAGAATATTTTTTATTTAACCAGTTTATTACATCCCCAACACCTTTAATTCTTTTTATTTCATCTACCACATTAATATCCACAAAATTTGATACGTCTACTACATCTCTTATTCCTCCCTCTGAAATAAAATAATAAACCGCAAGTATATCTGGGGACTCTTCCCTTACTTCGATTCCTAATCTTCTTACTTCTTCTGGAAGTTTACCCAAAACTTGGTTTACTCTATTATTTACTTCCACCTTAGCAGATTCAGGATTTGTACCTATTTCAAAATAGGCATAGATTTCCATTTGACCACTTGAGGATGCAGTACTTATCATATATATAAGACCCGGAGCACCATTTATGGCAGATTCTAAAGGAGTAGCAACAGTTTTTAAAATTGTTTCTGCATCTGCACCTGGATAATAGGCTCTGACTACAATTTGAACAGGTGATAATGTAGGATACTCTTTTAAAGGTAATACTTTTATTGCAAGAATTCCTGCTATTACTATTATAATAGAAATAACCGCAGTAAATTTGGGTCTTTCAATAAAGAATTGTGAAAACATTTTTTATTTTTTTACTATTTTATCTATTTTTACAGGGATTCCTGGTTTGAGTTTCAAAAGATTATCGGCTATGACTTTTTCACCTGGCTTAAGTCCTTTTTCTATTATGTAATAATCTTTATATGTCTCTCCTAATTTCACAGATCTCACAATTGCTTTATTTCCCTTTACTATATATACTGTCTCACCCACGGGAGTTTGAATAACGCATCTTTGTGGAATAAAAATTACATTTTTTCTCTTAATTCCTTCTAAAACAATTCTTACAAAAGAATTTGGCAATATCTCTCTCTCAGGATTAGGAAAAACTGCTCTAATTTTAAGTGATGCAGTTTCTTTATCAAGGACGCTATCTACAAAATCAATTTTTCCATTTCTTTTATAAATCCTTCCGTCTTCAAATTTTATTTTGGCAATAAGTTTTTTTAATTTTTCATAACTTTTTTTATCCCTAAATCCATATTTCCAAAGATCTCTATCTGGAATAGAAAATTCTACATATATTGGATCAATTTTATTTATTACAACAAGAGGAGTTCCTGGTTGTACAAGGTTTCCCGGATCAATCAATCTTTTACCAACTATCCCACTTATTAAAGCCCTGACAGTTGTATAATTTAAATTAATTTTTGCTTGTTTAAGTCTTGCACGAGCCATATCCAAGTTGGCTTTAGCACTTTTATACATTGCCCAAGCTTTATCTCTATCTTCTTCACTTACTACCCGAGCTTCGTAAGATGCCTTTATTCTCTCCCAGTCTCTTTTCGCTCTTTCAAATTCTGCTTCTGCTCTTTCAAGCTGAGCTTTTGCAGATTCATATTCAGCCTCATATACATCTTTTTCAATTAAAAACAAAGGTTCTCCCTTTTTAACATATTCTCCTTCTTTAACTAACATCTTTTTTAAAAAACCGGTTATTCTTGCACAAATCACTGTATGATAATAACTTCTTGTTTTAGCTGGATACTCAAGTTTTATTGGAACATCCGTAGGTTGAGGAACTATATATACACTCACAGGGATAGCTTGCGAAGTTGGCTTTAAGGAATTTGTTTTTCCTTTAGAATTATGACAACCGTTTAAAAATATTATCCACAATATTATCAAAAAAATCAATCTAATTTTCTTTTTTCTCATAAAATCTCCTTATTTTTTTAAAATGCCATTTAAATATATATTTATATAATTTTCTATAATTTCTTTCTTAGAGAAATTTTCAGAATATTTTATAATTTCTTTAGCATAAAAATAAGAATAAATCATGCCCAGAAAAGCACGAGCAGCTATTTGGGGAGAAATTTTTTTAAAAATTTTCTTTTGTTGCATTTTTTCAAAATAAGAAGAAATCAAATCCAAAGTACTTTCTATAATGGCCTCAAAGATTTTCTTAACTTTTTGAGGATATCGTTGAATTTCTAAATGCATTATATTTATAAGATCTTTTTTCTCTTCCAAAGTTTCAAGAAAATTATAAGCAATGTTTTTTAAAATTTCTTCAACTGATTTATTTTTTATTTCAGATTCATCCAGAATAATCTTTAATTTAGGAAGAAAGGAATAAGTATTTATAACTTCCTTAAATAAAGTTTCTTTATTTGGAAAATAACGAAAAAGTGTTACTTCAGTTATACCTGCCTTTTGAGCAATTTCTCTTGTAGTAGCTCCAAGATATCCTTTTTTCGAAAAAAGAGTTAAAGCAATCTTTAGAATTTTTTCTCTGGTATTACTCATATTAAGTTTAATAAGTATAATAAATTTAGTAAGTAATTACTTACTAAATTGTATTTTAAATTTCTTCTTTGTCAAGAAATAAAATATCAAAATATCTTAAACATATGCTGGATTAAATTTGATTAACCTAAATAAAACTTGAAAAAAATTTAAAAATTTAAAAAATAAATATCAAAAATAAATTTAACACTTCTCACAATAATGAAAGAAAAAATACTTGTTGTAGATGATGATAAATTCATGGTTAAAGCCATTACAAAATTAATTGATAGGCACCTCGGACTTGAAGTTTTATCTGCTTATTCCTTCTATGAATTAAAATCTTTGGATCATTTTAAAAATATTGCCCTTGCCATAAGTGATTATCATCTACCTGATGCAGAAAAGGGAGAAGCTATAGATTATCTCATTTCTAAAGGTGTGCCTGTAATCGTTCTTACAGCTACTTATGACACCTCTACCAGGAAAAAAATATTACAAAAAGATATTGTAGATTATCTCCCAAAAAGTATTCCACAAATTGCAGAACACATTGTTGAAGTAATAAAACGAACTCTCAAAAGTATGAATACTAAAGTTTTGGTAGTTGAAGATAATCTTACAGATTTAAAAACAATGATTCACTATCTCAAAATTATGTGTTTTCAAACACGGGAAACCACAACCGGAGCAGAAACATTAAAAATACTTTTTAAAGAGCCAGATATAAAACTATTGCTTCTTGATTATTATCTTCCAGATAAAGATGCTTTTGAACTTATTACTCAAATTAGACAAAGATTTAAAAAAGATCAACTTTCTATAATAATAGTTTCAGGAACCGCTCCTACTGAGCTTATTCCTTTACTTTTGAAAGCAGGAGCAAATGACTTTTTAGCAAAACCATTTAGTAAAGAAGAATTTATGGCAAGAATTTTTAATAATTTAGAAATATTAGCATTAATTGAAGAATTAAAAGAAACCTCACTTACTGACCCTTTAACAAAACTTCGTAATAGAAGATATTTCTTTCAAGAAGCACCAAAAATTTTTAATATCGCAAAAAGACTGAATCAGCCTTTAGCCTGTGTAATAATTGATATTGATAAATTTAAAAAAGTAAATGATACCTATGGGCATGAAGCAGGTGATCAAATTCTAATAAGTATAGCTGATATTCTTAAAAATTTCTTCAGAAGAAGACACGATATTATAGTTCGTTGGGGTGGTGAAGAATTTTTGATTTTGACTTTTTATAGAGATAAAACTCTTTTTATACAACATTTAGAAAAATTAAGAAAAACAGTAGAAGAAACCGAATTTTATGTATTTATTAATGAAAAAAAAGAAAAAATAAAAGTCACAATTTCAATCGGTGCAGAACTTTCTCTTAAAGAATCCTTAGATGAAATGGTAAGATCTGCTGATCAAAAATTATATAAGGCTAAAAATCTTGGAAGAAACAAACTCATTGTATAAATTAATTTTAAATATTGCAATTAATTTTATAAAAAAATTTTTTATTAGTATAAATTATACCTATAGGTTGTGTTGCTTTTATTCTTTTCCCTAAATTAACTTTAATATCGTCTAAATTATTTATAAATGCTTCACATTTTTCATTTTTAATCACTATAGTAATATTTTCGGGCTTATATTTAATAAGTACGATTTTTCCTGAAATTGGGGCTCTTACAATAGCAGGCCTTTTAATAACATAACTATAACTTCCTTCAGAAATAAATTTGCCAGTAATTGGATCAAAAAAATAACCTTCTGCATCTTTTAAAGCCCTTCTATATTTTTTCTTTTCTTCTTCTAATTTTTTTAATTCACTTACAAGTTGTTTTTTCTTTTCCTTTAATTTTTTCTCTTTATTAAAAATCTCCTTTAATAAATATTTCTGAATATTTCCAATTAACTCCTGTTTTTCTAAATTGTGGAGATATGTCTGTAAATCAGCTAAATTTGTAATATTTTTACTTCTTAATTCTTTCTGAACTAAAAAATTTACATAAAGTTTTAATAAAATTTCTTTTTTTTTCTTTATTTGTTTTAAATCTTTTTCTATTTTTCTTATCTCTTGTTTTTTTATTTTTATTTGTTTATTTAATTTTAGTAAAACTGGTATAGGTTTGGCAAAACAAATAAAATTTATTAAAAATAGATTTATCAAAATAGCTAAAACAAATATTTTATCAAATCTCATATTTTTTATAACTTAAATGAACAGTTATCACAGGAATTAAAACAATCACAAAAGATATATAAACTAAAAAATAATACAAATGTTCAGATTTAGAAAAATCAGGATATATTTCAAAAAAATTAAAAATAAGATGCATATATTTTGCAAAACTGAAATAACATAAAGAAGAAATTATACATGCAATAAATAAAATAGAAATAAAAAAGAAATTTCTCAATAGTTTAAGTTTAAAAGCACCCCCACCTAAAAGGAGAAAAGTTTGAGTTTGATCTTTTAATGCCTCATTTAGAGATTGGTTAATTAAATATAAAAAAAAGAAATAAAATGCAAACCAAACAAAAATAAGGATATAAAAAATTTTACTAAAAATTGAACCCAAATGAAAAATTTTTAAAGGTTTCTCGCTTATTAATTTTATAGAAGGATTTAAGGAACTTAAAAAATTTATATATTTTTTTAATGAGTATAAATCTTTTACTGAATATACATACACTCTTATTACATAGGGAAAAAAAGAAAGAATTTCTTCTTCTGAAAAAAGAGCCGAAGGAAGTTCAAATTTAGTTTTTTGATAAAGTTCCTCAGGAGAGAAAATTTTCAAATTTTTTACATATTCAAAATTTTTTAATTCTGTAGTAAGTTTCTTAATCGTTTCTGATTTTTTTTCATATACCACTATATCTGCCCAAAGGTAGTTTTTATAAAAACTTAAAAAATTTTGAGTATTCACAAAAAGAAAGAAAAAAGTAAGTAAATAAAAGTTCCAGAAAATAAAAAATAAAAACAGCATTGAATATTGAATAAAACTTCTCTTTAACTCTATTTTACCAAGATACCTCAACATTTTTTACTATTTCACCTCTGCTAAGAACAATTAATTTTCCTATTTTTTGTTTTAAAATAAATGGATCGTGGGTAGCCAAAATTATAGTAGTTCCATTTTTATTCAATTCTTTAAAAATTTCTAATATCTCTTTAATACTTTGAGGATCAAGATTCCCTGTAGGTTCATCAGCTATTAATATCTTAGGTTCTCTTATAAGTGCACGAATTACACCTACTTTTTGTTGCTCTCCACCAGAAAGTTCTTTAACTTTTTTTTGTGCCTTATGAGCAAGATTAAATCTTTCTAAAAATTCATAAATATAAAACTTCATATTTTTTATCTTTTTACCTGCTAAAACTAAAGAAATCTTAATATTTTCATATACTGTCAAATCTAAAAATAACTTAAGATCTTGAAAGACTATACCAAGTTTTTGTCTCAATTTGACAATATCTTTATGTTGCAATTCAGAATAAGGTTTATTTTCAAAAAAAATTTCCCCCGAAGATGGTATTTCTTCTTTATAAATTAATTTTAATAAAGTAGTTTTACCTGCTCCTGTAGGACCTGTTAATAAAACAAAATCACCAGTATTAATTCTTAAATTTATATTATGAAGGGCTTTAAAATAAGGTGGATAGATTTTACTTACTTTTTCAAGTTTAAAAAGTGACATAGTAAAATTATAAAATTAAACACTTACTAAAGCAATAAAAGAAAAAATAATTTTTAAAATATTATAACAAATTTCATTGGCATTCCACTGTATTTTATGATATATTCTAAAACATGAAACTTGATGAACTTATAAAAAAACTCAAAGCTCTTTCTGATCCTACCCGTTTAAAAATCTTACTTTTACTTGACATAAGACCTTGTTGTGTATGTGAATTGACTCAGTTTTTAAAATTACCTCAGCCAACCCTGAGTCATCATATTCAAAAGCTTCATCAAGCAAATCTTATAGAAGTTAAAAAAATAAAAAATTATCAAATATATTCTTTTGAAAAAAATGATGAAACCCAAAAATTGGTAAAATTAATTCTTTCTTTTTTTACTGAAAAAGATCCTGAAACTTTAAAACTTATTAAAAAAGTTAAAAATAGCCCACCTTTATATCCTCGGGAATTTATAGCTTCTAACAAATAACTTGGAGGGAGAAATATGGAGATACCAAAAGAGATTGGAATTATCGGTGGTGGTCAAATGGGGGAAGCCCTTATCAAAGGTTTTTTGGAAAAAGATTTATTTTCTCCAAAAAATATTTTAGTTTCAGAACCTATTGATTCAAGAAGAGAGTATTTAAACAAAACTTATAATGTAAGTGTAACAACTTCAAATAAAGAGGTTGTGGAAACAAGAAAACTCATACTTTTGGCAGTAAAACCTCAAGTAATGAAAGATGTTTTAGAAGAAATTAAAGATCTTATAAAGATAGAGGAACATTTAATATTAACCATAGCTGCAGGATTACCTATAAGTTTTTATGAAAAATTCTTACCTTCTCAAACAAAAATAATAAGAATTATGCCAAATACCTGTGCTTTAGTACATAAAAGTATGAGCGCATTATGTAAAAATAATTATGCAACAGAAGAAGATCTTGGTATTGCTGAAAGTTTATTTTCAGCTATAGGAAAAACTGTAATTGTCGAAGAAAATTTAATGGATGCTGTAACTGCGCTTTCAGGAAGTGGACCTGCTTATGTATCTCTTTTTATAGAATCTCTTATTGATGCAGGAGTTAATATTGGTCTACCTCGCCCTTTAGCTGAAAAACTTGTTTTACAAACTGTAAAAGGGAGTGTAAAACTTATAACCAAGGGTAAAAAGAATCCTTATGAATTAAAATCTATGGTAACTTCTCCAGGAGGAACCACAATTTCAGCTTTACAGGTCTTTTATGAAAAGGGACTACCAGGTATAATAATGTCCGGTGTCCATAAAGCTTATTTAAAAAGCAAAGAATTGAGTAAGCTCTTTGGTTAAAAAATTTATGATAAAAGAAAACGAACTCAAAAATTTTTTCAAAAAGATTGATTTTATAGAGTTTGTGGTTCTTTTTGGTTCTTATGCAAAGGGAAAAGCCTTTCCTATAAGTGACCTTGATCTTGCTATTTATACCTCCAAAAATCTTGAACTTTTGGAAATCGGAGATCTTATTTCTAAACTTGAAAAACTTACAGGACTTGAAGTAGATCTTTTGATTTTAAATGATCTTTATAAAAATAACCCTCGTTTAGCTTATGAAATAATAAGCCAGGGGAAACTTATTTTTTACAGAAATAAAAATAAATGGATAGAATTTAAAACTTGGACATACATTTATTACTGTGATCACAAACCTCTTTTTGATATGTTTGATCGAGCTTTTTTAACTCGTCTTAAAGAAGGAAAATTCGGGCTTGGTAAATGATAGAAAAATTGAAACTCCTGGAAGAGAATCTTAAAGTTCTACAAGATATGAAAAATGCTTTAACTCTGGATGTGCTTAAAAAAGATAAAACTAAAGAATGGGCTCTTAGATATGGACTTTATGAATGTATTCAAATTGTTATTGATATAGCTTGTTATTTAGTAAGTAAATATAATCTTGGAAATCCAAAAAGTTATTCAGAATGTATCGAATATTTAGAAAGGTATGAATATATTTCTGAGAAATCGGGAGAAAAATTAAAAAAAATGGTTGGTTTGAGAAATCTTCTTGCTCATGAATACATTAAAATTGATTTATTAAAACTTTTAAATTTTTTAAATAATCTGGATGATTTCAGAGAATTTGTAAATAGTATTAAAAAATTTATATAATTTTAAGATTTTCTACTACAGTTTTGTGAAATTTTGGTCTAAAATCTTTTATTTTTCGATTATTTCTATTAGGATGAACTCGATTGGTAAGTAACACTACAATTAAATCTTTTTCTAAATCTATAAAAAAAGAACAACCTGTAAACCCAAGATGCCCTATAGTATTTTTAGAAAAGACACCCCCTGTAGCAGAATATCTTTTAAAACTTGGAAGCATAAAACCGAGACAAAAATCCGAAATGTTTTCTTTAAAATTTATAAAGTATCTAAGCAAATCTTGTGATAATCCTTTTATTTCTTTTTTATATGCAAAAAAAATTGTTTCTAAAATATCAAGAACTCCATATATATTTCCGAATAATCCTGCTACTCCAGAAATACCACCTAAAGCTCTTGTATTTTCATCTTCTACCACTCCTCTTAAAATTTTATTACTCCATGGACAAACTGATGTAGGAACTATTTTTTCTTGATCGATACCTCTTTTTAAAGGACAAAATCCTAAAAAAGCCTTTTTTGTAAATGAAACTATTCTTTTAGCTTTTTCGAATAAATTTTCAAAACTTTCCTCATAAATTTTTTCTATCAAATAAGTAAAAAGATAAAATCCCAGATCTGAATAAATACTTTTTGTACCTGGTTTATATTCTAAAGGTAACTCTTCTATTTTTTTTACTACATTTTCTAATTTAAGAATTCTTTTTTCTTTGTAAAAAGGATACCATGCTTTAAGACCAGAGGTATGATTTAAAAATCTATAAACTGGTATCTCACCAATTGGTTTTTTAAAAGGTAAATAAGTCTTTAAAGGTTTTTGTAAATCTATTTTTGGATCTTGAGATAAAAGAAAAATTAAAGTAAATACAAAAGCTAATGGTTTTGTTAAAGATGCTAAATCAAAAATATCATCATCTTCTAAGGGTTCTAAAAATGGGGTGATAGATTTATATCCTGCAATTATGATATATCTTTTTTCTTTATACCAGATACCCGCAATAGCACCTGGATAAATACCTTCTTCAACGCCTTTTTTAAGAAGATTAAAAATTGGAAGTATTTGAAGATTTTGATTCTTCAATTTCTTCCTTTTCTTCCTTTGGCAAAGATGTAAATTTTTGTTCTTTTTTAAGTTTTCTTATCTCCAATTTATATTTTATCACTTGTGATAAAGACAATATTACACCTGAGAGCATCCCTAAAATAAAACTTATTATAATTACTAAAGCAAGGGGAATATTTTCTAATGTAAAACCTGGTAAAATATGAACTTTTACTTGAGGCTGAACATTAAAAACAACAAAAAAAGCAACTATTAAAATAATAATTATCCAAAAAATTAATCTAAAAATCACTTCTTTGCCTCCGTTTTCTTTTCTATTTCTTTTATCAATTCTTTAACTCTTTCTAAAGGTACTTCATATTTTTTCCTACAAAAATGGCAAATTACCTCAACTGGCTTATTTTCTTTTATAATATTTTCCAGTTCTTCTTTTCCAAGAGCTATTAAACTATTTTCTACTCTTTCCATATTACAAGTGCATCGATATCTTAACTCCCTTTTTTCTAAAATCTCAATTTTTGGAAAAAACATTTTAAGTATATCTTCTGGGGTTTTACCTTCTAATAAAAGATTAGTAACCCCTGGGAGATCTTTTAATATTTTTTCTAATTCAGCAATTTCTTCCTCTGTTGCCTCAGGCATTTTTTGTATCATAAAACCACCTGCTGCTAAGATTGTTCCATCTACATCTACTAATACTCCTAAAGCTACTGCAGAAGGTATTTGTTCAGAAACCGTAAGATAATAAGCCAAATCTTCTGCTATTTCACCTGATACTAATTTAACAGAACTTTGGTATATTTCTTTTAATCCTAAATCTTTTATAATCGAAATATATCCATTTTTACCAACTGCTTTTCCTACTGGTAATTTTTTATTTTGTGGCTTTATGTATACATTAGGATTTTGGACTGTACCTCTCAAATTTCCTTCGTGGTTTCCTTCTGCTAATATTTCTCCTAAGGGTCCTCCTCCATTAATTTGAATAAGAATTTTACCTGTTTTTAAATCTGCTGAAAGTAAAGCAACTCCTGCTAAGGCTCTTCCAAGTGCTGCTGAAGCAATGGGGCTTAAACCTTGAAGTTTTCTAACTGTTTCTATAACATCTTTACATTCTACTGCAAAAGCTCTAAAGTTTTTACCAATAGGCAAAGCTCTAATTACATAAGCCATCTTTCATTTCTCTCAATTCTTTTATAATTTTTTTTGCAGAAGTTGGATCTATCAAATTTGCTGTTCCAATCTGAAATGCTTTAGCACCACATAACAAATATTCTAATGCATCTTTACCTGAAACAATACCTCCGCATCCAATAACGGGAATTTTAATTTTTTGAGAAAGTTCATATACTAATCTAAGGGTTAATGGTTTAATAGCTGGGCCAGAAAGACCTCCCTTTAAAATTTTAAGAGGCTTAAAACTTATTACTGAAAGTGCTGGATAAGTATTAGCTACCACTAAAGCATCTGCTCCTGCTTCTTCACAGCTTTTAGCTACTTCTGTTACTGGACCTACTGGCGAAAGCTTAACAGCTAAAAATTTATCCCATACTTCTCTAACCCTTTTCACTAAACGATAAACTGTTTCAGGATCTGAAGAAAGAATTATTCCACCTTTTTTTACATTCGGACAAGAAATATTGAGCTCTAATCCCTCTACCCCGCTTTCTTTAAGACTTTCTGCCAAGACTTTAAAATCTTCCTCTTTTTCTCCATATAAATTTATAATTATCGGCACATCATAAGACTTTATTTTAGGTAAATATTTTTTTTTAAAAACCTCTATACCAGGATTTTCTAATCCGATAGAATTAATAAGTCCGCAAGGAGCTTCTGCCAATCGTGGAGGAGGATTCCCTATTCTTGGATTTAAAGAAATTCCTTTAGTAACTAATGCTCCTATTGTCTCTTTTATCTCTTCAGAAGAAAAAAAATCATCCAGATTTTCTCCCAATCCCCAAGTTCCAGACGCAAGCATTAACGGAGTTTTCATTTTTAAATTGGCTATTTCAACATAAAAATTCAAGATCAATCTCCTTTGCTAAAAATGTTACCCCATCTTTGCAAAGATATGCATATTTTTTATTTCTAAGAGGTATTACGCACCCCTTGCAAAATCCTGTCCCACATGCTAAAAATGAAGTCATAACTAAATAAACATCAACTTGATATTTTTCTCCTATCTCAGTTACTTTTTTCATCATGGGTAAAGGACCACAAGCTAAAACTGTACAAGGTTCTTTTTTAAATTCTTTTTCCAAAATATCTGTAATATACCCCTTATATCCTTTTGTTCCATCCTCCGTAGATAATTCTAAAGGTATGCCGAAAGTTTTAAAAAATGATAATCTTACCAAATCTTCCGCAGTTTTTACTCCATATAATATCTTTTTTGGCAATTTTTTATTTTCTTTTACTCTTTTCTGTAAAAAATATCCAAAACCTGCTATTCCAATTCCTCCTGCACAAATTATATAATCTTTATTAATATCTGGAAAAGGATTACCCAAAGGTCCTAAAAATTCAATCTCTTCTCCTTTTTGAATTTTGGTCAATGCTTTAGTTCCTTTCCCTACTACTTGATACATAATTATTAAAATATCTTTTTCAATTGCATGCACTGTAAATGGACGAGGAATAAGGGGATCTAATCTTTTGTTAATTTTAATTTTTAAAAACTGCCCTGGTAAAAATTTTTTTAAAATTTCTCGAGAAATTTTTAATCCTAAAAGATATGTATTGTAATTTAGTTTACTATTAAATTCAACAAAGGCTTTAAGCATTAAAAAATTTCCTTTAGAAAATCGAGAGTTTCGTAATTCTTGAATCTTTCTCTTAATTCATTAAGAAGTTCTCTAAAAGTAAGGTTATCTTTATTAACAGGTGTTCTATACAAAGCTCCCACCCAGCGTCTTAATTCATCTTCTTCAGGTAAAATAGGTAATTCATCTACATCTATATTATTTAAAAGTGTTTGAGGAACTTCATCTGCGAGTCCTTTTTTATAAAGATTTAAAAATTTTAAAAGATCAAAAAGACTCCCATAAACACCACCAATGTCTATATTTTCAACAAGTTGCATAGAAATAGTTCCTATTTGAAATAAAAATGGAGGAATTTGAGCAGAACCTTTTTGACAGGGTTCAGTTGAAACCATAATTCTACACATAAGAGGTCTTTTAGGATAAATTTTACATAAATTCTCATCTGTCAAAAAAGGACAACTTCCGAGATTTTCAAAAGGTTCTTCTACAGGAGGTTCAACTCCTTCCATATAACAAAGTATTGTCTGGTTATGAGTAATTTTTGGTCTGGGATAATTCTCCAAATTTTCTAAAGTTTTCAAGTCTTCTTCTTTTAAATCTTCTAATATATAAAAAGCTTCTATAGAAGTAGCATAAATTTTTTGAGTACAACACAAACTACAACCAGGTTTACATGCAAGTTCGTATTTAGAAAATGTCTTATCGAGATATTCGTAAAGTGTATTTAAAAGCTTAATTTTTTCTTCTATTGCATAATTAAGAACAACGTTAATCCTTAAATCCCTCCTTTTATTTTTAAAATCTTAAAAAAGTTTAGAAAGTTTTTTATAAGGTGTCAAGTAGGCTTCTTATTTTTAGTTTTTTCAAATGTTTCTTACTCATTTATATATCACCGCTACATAAAATTAATTAATGATACTAAATGAATTGACTTTTCGTTTTTGTTATATATTTTTTAAATATTATACCTACGGTAAGACACGAATTCGGTCATATGATTAGTCTATCACAACATCATGAAAATTGCGTCATATCTTATAGATGCGACCGTGAAAAATTTTGTTTAAAGTGTAAACAAAAGATAAAAGAATTATAGGGCTTATGAGCTTATACACTAAGTTCAATGCTTTGCTCTTTAGATGGCCTCATCAAAATTCTTTGCTTCGCTTAAATTTCAGACACTTGCGAAATGTTAAATAGCCAGGCTTCATAAGGTATGAGAAAATGAAAAATTATGAACATTAGACCTGAAGTAAAAATAAGAATCGATAAAAAAGGTCTCTTACGATTTATTCCTTGGGGGTTTGATATTTTAAATTTGAAATTTTTGATAACCGCAGAAAATAATTCTGAGCAAAATATCTTATTACGGTTATGGTATATTCGGATGCTATCAGGAGAAATTGGAGGGGTTGGTGCAGGTAAAGATTTTATAGATATTTTTCTTAAAGCCAAAGAGAAGAAAAGCGAGACTGTGTCCTTGAAATTAGAAAGCGGTTTATATAGTTTTGAAGCCGAAGTCCCTCACAAAAGAGGTTCTTGGGGAGGATATGAAATAAAAGGGTTAAAAACCTTTAGAGTATTAGATAGTAGAAGTCTTATAGTTGGAGTCTTAATAGGAACGTTAATTAGCATACTCTTAGCATACTATAAAACGCTGTCCGAAATCGTCCAAAGCTTTTTAAAAGAAACATTGTCAGTAATATTGAATATTGTAATATGTCGAAAACAATGAACAACTGGGCAAAAATAATACTTGGCGATAGTCGAAAAATGATAGAAGTTGAAAATAATAGTATAGATTTAGTTGTTACATCCCCCCCTTATTGGCATATTAAAGACTATGAAGTCGAAGGACAAATTGGATATGGGCAAACTTTACATGAATATCTGAAAGATCTTTATAGAGTTTGGAAAGAATGTTATAGAATTCTTAAACCGGGAAGAAGACTATGTATAAATATAGGTGATCAATTTGCTCGTTCAATAATTTATGGAAGATATAAGGTTATACCTCTACATGCTGAATTTATAGCTCAGTGTGAAGATATAGGTTTTGATTATATGGGCTCTATTATATGGCAGAAGAAAACCACAATGAATACTACTGGGGGAGCAAATGTAATGGGGTCATATCCTTATCCACCAAATGGTATGGTTGAAATTGATTACGAATTTATACTTATTTTCAAAAAACCGGGTAAAGGTAAAAAAGTTCCAAAGGAAGTTAAAGAAAAATCAAAGCTAACCAAAAAAGAATGGAAAGAATATTTTTATGGACATTGGTATTTTGGTGGAGCAAGACAGATAGAACACGAAGCAATGTTTCCTGAAGAACTTCCAAAAAGGTTAATAAAAATGTATACTTTTGTTGGAGATACAGTTCTAGATCCCTTTTTAGGAAGTGGAACAACCGTAAAAGCAGCTTTAAATTTAAACAGAAATGCCATTGGTTATGAAATAAATGAAAAATTCCTAGATATTATCAAAGAAAAACTTAGTTTAAAACAGGGTTTACTCCAGTTTAGTCAAAACATACAAATAATAAAACGAAAAATAACCATAGAAGTTGATGAGATAAATTATGTGCCAAGAATTAAAAATGCTAAACCTAAAATAGATCCTAAGAAATTTAATTTTAAGAATGATCGACTTTACAGAGTAGTGGATATTGTAAATGAACATACAATTAAATTGGATACAGGTTTGTTTGTTAAATTTCTGGGTGTGAAAGTAACTAAAAAAGAAGAAGTTTTAAAATATTTAAAAGAATATATTTTGAAAAAAGAAGTCTTTCTACGGTTTGATAATGATGCTGTTTTGAATGAATTTACTATTGAAGCATATGTTTATTTAAAAAATAAAATCTTTGTAAATGCTTACCTAATCAAGTCAGGTATGGCTGAAGCAGACAAAACAAAAAGTTATAAATACAAAAGTAAATTTTTAGAGTTAGAGGGAAAGGCATAAATATGAGTAAAGAATGGATATTAAACATAGCTACAAATAGATGGGGATTGAATAAGAAAAACAGCGTAGGTCCAGTATCACAATGGATTCGTGAATGTACTCCCAAAACAATTAAAGATTGGGAAGAGTTCTATTACAAAAAACTTGCAGAATTTTTAAAATCTAAAGGTATTAAACTGCCACCAGAGGAATATATAAAAGACCTTGGAAGGAAACTCTATATAAAAATTACAGAAGTTATTCAAGCAGAAATAGAAGAAGTGACTGAGGAAGATTGTATCCAGTATATCTATAATCTTGTAATTAACCGAACTTATGATGGATATTTAACCGAAATAAAAACAATATATGGAAAATTACAGCACGATTTAGGAGTAGAAATAAAACCTGCACCGGACGAATGGGATAGATTATACAATGTTGATTTTTATATCCAAATTGACGATAAATATATTGGGTTACAAATAAAACCTATTACCTATGAACAGACACCAGAAATTTATAGATGGAAAGAATGGCTTGAAAGAACTCACAAGAAATTTGAGAAAGATCATGGTGGGAAAGTATTCATTGTATTTTCAATTAAAAAAGATAACAGAAAAGAAATTTATAATATAGAAGTTATAGAACAAATAAAAGAGGAAATTAAAAGGCTGAAAGGAGAAAATTGAAACAGAGGGAAGTTTTAAAGCGATTTTTTATTTGATAATGCCCATTTCTGTGTTTACATACTCGATAGCAAATAAATATGCGGGCTTTTATGTTTGTCTCAAAATTTGCTTTTATGGGGAAACTTCACATATTCTCGGAATGTTAGGTGATATTATACGCTATAGGGAGACAAAGGATGGAAATTGACCCAAGAAAAAATGGTATTCATTCATTAGCAGAAGCTCTTCAAGCTTTTAAAAAGTTTCACGAAAATCCAAATGATGTTTTTGCTCTAAAAGACGCGATCTTACGAACGCATCACGCTTTAGAAACTCTGTTTAAACATATTTTATATCAAATAAATCCTGTATTGTTAGTTAGTGAAAAAATCAAAGTTAAAGAAGTCATAGAAGGATACAATAAATGGTTTAGGAGAGAAATAGCAACACCTTTGGATGAGTTATGGACTGTACCTCTTGAAGATACTATTAAACGTCTTCAAGAGCTTAAATTGCTAAGGGGGTTAGATGAAAGTGAGCGTGAAATTTTTCTCAAAGCTATAAGTGAATTAACGCAATATAGAAATAGTCTTCAACATTTAGGATTAAAAACCGATCCTAATAGAATAGGGAGAATTTTGGGAATTATAATACCCAGAGCAATAGAAGTATTAGAGGAAACAGATTCTTATTTATTAAAAATAATTGGTTTGCCATCTATATTTGCGTTCCAATCTATAAGTATAATGGATGACTTATGTAAAATTCTACCAGAAGCCCCAAATATAATTGACCTTCTTAGATATAATTACGATAATCTAATTAGAGAAGCTATTCAGTTTTTCAAGACGCGTACATTCAATGATCAAATTTTAAAACTGAAGATAATAGATCATGGTAAAGTAGGAGCTCCGCCATATATGCCTAACTTAATGGTAGAGGGGTTTCTTGATCTTAATTTTGATGTACATGATCTTATAGGATTAAGACTTGAAGGTGAAGATTCCTATAAGGCTGAAGTACATATAAGTCGACCCCTTTTTAAAGAAGATAAAAGATTTCCAAATCATGGGATTGCAGAGGGATCGCTAGAGTTTAAAGCATATATAAAGGTTAGTAAAGCTAAAGGATTTCTAATCTTACCCAACGCTGAAGAAAAGATAGCAGTATTGAGGGATTTGACCGTTATAATTAAAGCTAAACTTGATTATAAGGCCGAAGCTTTAATGACAGATTGGCATTACGATTGTATTAGAATTCTTCAAGCAAAAGGGGAATTAAATGTTAATCTCACTTTAGTTCCGAAAGGCTATAAAAGTAAAAAAATTGAATTAATTGGACGGTATCAATCAAACTTAACCGAAGAAAATGCACCTTTTAGACTTCATGTGTTCTTTGAACCCGATGGCTCTTTAAAGGATGGGCCAATACATTTAGAATGGATTATGAATACCAAAGGAGATGTTGAATTCATGTAAAGGTCTATGTAATGTTGTTAATATAGATAATATACCTGACTTCGTATGTCCGCATATTATTTTCCGAAATTGACGCGTTGCTTCAAAAGGAATAGTTTGTAATAATTAAAAAATCAGAGAAAAAAATAAAACTTAATAAAAAACTATGAAAATAAAAGGTATTGATAAATTTCAAGAAAAAGTCTCGATATTATCCGGTAAGAAGATATTTTTGTTACCTTTGTATGTTATTTTTTATTCTTTCACTCTGTATCTTGATTTTAATAAGATTTTATTCACTATCTAAGGAGAAAAAAAACTTATCGAAAAATTTGAATCTTTGTATAAAGAATATAAAAAAAGTTCCTACATTTTCGTCAAACCTAATAAATTAAAGAGCTTTTTTAAATTTTCTGATAAAAGAAAAAGCTAAAAATATTTTCAATTTTTTATCTTTTAAAAATTTTTATTAATTTTTCAAAAAATATATAGGTCTCTCTAATGCCCGTGATTTTACAAGATAAAATATAAGCTATTCCTCCAGCAGGAATTGCTAAAATCAAAATCAAAAATTTATTATGAATACAAATAAGAACTAATTTACATACTAAAATAAGAATTAAAGATGCAAAGAAGAGAGCAAATAGGCTTTTTATTAAAAATAAAAAATCAGGAGTTTTTAAAAAATAAAATGCTATACTTAATAAAAAAATAGCCTGAGCTCCTAAGGAAAGACTTGTTCCAAGTGCAACAGCATTTATTCCTAATTTTTTTATTGTTAAAAGAATAATTGTTACATTTGTTATTACAGCAACTACACTTCCTAAAGCAGGAATAATGGTTTTTCCAAGCGAATAAAATAAAGGAACTGAGGTTTTAGAAAGCCCATAAAATGGAAGTCCTATAGCTAAAATTTGTAAAAGCAAAGCAGTATGTATTGTATCAAAAGGAGAAAATTTTCCTCTTTCAAAAAGAACACTTATTATAGGTTTAGAAAGCATATATAATCCAATAGCAGAAGGAATGGATACACTTAAAGAAACAATAAGTGCTCTTAAATAAGTATCTTTTGCTAAATCCAAATCTTTTCTTGCAATTTGCCGAGAAAGTTCTGGTAAGAGTGCTTGGGAAAGACCTACACCAAAAAGACCCAAAGGAACATACATAATTCTAAAAGCATAAGAATACCAAGAAACTGCTCCTTCCCCGCATGATGTTGCAAAAAAAGTATTTATAAAAATATTTATTTGAACTACCGAAAGCCCAAATACAATAGGAAATATTAGCCTTAATACTTCTTTAAAATTAGGATCTTTAAAATTGGGACAAAAAGAAAATCTAAATCCTTTTTTTCTTGCTAAAGGATATTGAAAAAAGAATTGAGAAAATCCTCCTAAACTAACTCCTACTGCCATCGCATAAATAGGACGAATATTTATTTTAATTAATAAAAAGTATCCAATTACTCCGATTAAAACGGAGACGAGGTTAAAAAATGCAGAAGATACAGCCGGAATAAAGAAAATTTTTAAAGAATTTAACATACCTGCTATAACTGCTGAAAGACTTATAAAAAGAAGAAAAGGCATCATAATTTGTGTAAGATGAACAGTTAATTGAAATTTATCAGGATCTTTACTAAAATCTGGAGCAATAAGAGAAACTATATATGGAGCAAATATAATTCCTAAGGATACAATAATACTGAGAATTATCAAAAAATTGGAAATTAAAATTTGAGAAATTTTAAAACTATACGAAAGTCCTTTTTTTTCTAAATTAGCACTAAAAACTTTTACAAATGCAGAACCCAGAGCTCCCTCGGCAAAAAGATCCCTTAAAAGATTAGGGATACGATATCCTACTACAAAGGCATCCATACTTTTTCCAGCACCAAAAAAATATGCTAAAACTTGCTCCCTTATAAGACCAAGGATACGGCTTATGAAAACCGCTATAGTAACTGAGCCAGCGAATTTAGTAACACTTTCTATTTTTTTCAATTTTTTATTTATCTCTTGGAAAAATTTTTTAGAGTTTTATTATAATACCAAAAAAAATTTTAAATATAAATAGAGGGGAGTTAAGATGCCGATCAATACCATTGAAGAGGCATTAGAAGATATTCGCCAAGGTAAAATGATTATCGTAATAGATGATGAGGATCGCGAAAATGAAGGTGATTTAGTTTTAGCTGCTGAAAAAGTTACTCCTGAAGCTATAAACTTTATGGCTAAATATGGAAGAGGATTAATTTGTTTAGCTATAACACCTGAAGATGCAGAAAGACTTCAACTTCCTTTGCAACCAAGAAGAGGTATAGATCCTTATGGAACTGCTTTTACAGTTTCTATAGAGGCTCGTTATGGTGTAACTACGGGAATTTCAGCTTATGATAGAGCTCATACTATAAAAGTTGCTATAGATGAAAAAAGCGGACCACATGATATAGTCACACCTGGACATGTGTTCCCTATTATTGCAAGAAAAGGTGGTGTTTTAGTAAGAGCAGGACATACAGAAGCAGCTGTAGATCTTGCAAGGCTTGCTGGTCTTAAACCTGCTGGTGTTATCTGCGAAATTATGAAAGATGATGGAACAATGGCAAGACTTCCTGATTTAGAAAAATTTGCAGAGGAGCATAATTTAAAAATCATTACTATTAAAGATCTTATTGCTTATAGAATTAAAAAAGAAACATTGGTTAAAAGAGAAGTAGAAACTACCTTACCTACTATTTATGGAACTTTTAAACTTATGGCATATAGCAATTTTGTAGATAAAGCTACTCATATAGCTTTAGTAATGGGAGAAATTGGGGATGAACCAGTATTGGTAAGAGTTCATTCGGAATGTCTTACAGGAGATGTATTTGGTTCATTGAGGTGCGATTGCGGACCCCAATTAAGAAAAGCATTAGAAATGATTGGTAAAGAAGGAAAAGGCGTTCTTCTTTATCTTAGGCAAGAAGGTAGAGGGATCGGGCTTTTAAATAAATTAAAGGCTTATGTTCTTCAAGATCAAGGTTTAGATACTGTAGAAGCAAACATAGCATTAGGATTTAAACCTGATCTTAGAGATTATGGAATTGGGGCACAGATACTCAGGGATATAGGAGTAAGAAAAATGAGACTTATGACCAATAATCCAAGAAAAATTATAGGACTTGAAGGATACGGATTAAAAGTTGTGGAAAGAGTGCCTATAGAAATACCTCCTGTAAAAGAAAATTATAAATATTTAAAAACAAAAAAAGAAAAATTAGGTCATTTTATTTTCTGTCTCAAATAGCTTTTTTTTCAAAATAAAACCTAAGATTTTAAATGGAAGAAATTGTAACTGTAGAAAAAATAATTTTTGGTGGAGAAGGACTTGGAAGACTTTCCAATGGAAAAGTTGTTTTTATTCCATTTACAGCTCCTCAAGAAAAAGTAAAAATAAAAATTATCCAAGATTTTAAAGATTATGCAGAAGCAAGAATTATCGAGATTATAGAAACTTCTCCTTATAGGAGACCTCCTCTTTGTAAGTATTATACCATTTGTGGAGGGTGTCAGTTACAACATCTTACTTACAAATATCAATTAAAAGTAAAAGAGCAAATACTTAAAGATACTTTTAAAAGATTGGGTTGGAAAGAAGAAATTCCTTTAGAAGACATTGTTCCATCTTCTAAAGAATTTTATTATCGAAATCGCTTAAGACTTCATGTGGAAAATAACCAATTAAAATTAGGATTTGTTAAAAGAAAAACTCATGAGGTATTGAAAATTGAAAAATGTCTTTTAGGGGAACTTATATTAAATGAAGTATTAAAAAAACTTTACGAAAACCCAGCTTGGCTTAAAATTTCTTTTTATTCTAAAAGAATTAAAATTGAATCTTCTCCTGTAGAAAATAAAGCTACTTTAATATTTTGGACACTTCTTGAACCTTTAGAAGAGGATATAGAAAAACTTCTTGAGATTGTAGAATTAAAAAGTGTTTTTTATTGGATAAAAGGTAGAAGACCGCAAGGTCCTTTTCCAAAAAATGCTTCTTATAATGGAAGAAGAGTATTTTTTATAAAACCAAATCTTACTTATTATGTTCAACCAGGAGTTTTTGTGCAAACTAATTGGGACATTAATCAAAAAATAATAGATACAATAAAATCTTGGAATTTATCTTATGAAAGGGTTTTAGATTTACATTCAGGTATAGGAAATTTTATTTTTCCACTTTTAGAAAATAAAAACGCAGTAAAATTTTTGGGAGTTGATACAGATTTAAGGGCAATTGAAGATGGAATTTATATAGCAGAAAAAAACGGTATAAATGGAAGGGTAGATTTAAGGAATATGAGTGCTATGGAAGCTTTATACGAGGCTATCAAATTTGGTGAAACTTATGATTTAGTATTATTAGATCCTCCGAGAGGGGGTTGTAAAGAACTTTTAAGACTTTTACCTCAAGTAGCAGAAAAGTATATAATATATATTTCTTGTGACGCTCCTACTTTAGTAAGAGATCTACTTGCTTTAAAAAATGCAGGTTATCAACTTCTCAAAGTTATTCTTTTTGATATGTTCCCGCAGACTTATCATTTTGAGATTGTTGCTCTTCTGGAAAAGAAAGCTTAAGTTGTTTATTTAGTCTCCAAAGAAGCTGCCTGCAAAATCCTTGAATAATTTTTACTTCTCTTGAGGTTAATTCTAAGCGAGAAAGAAATCTTCTAATATTAGTCATCCACAAAGTCTTATTTTCATGAGGGATATAATCTATTTCTTTTAAAGTCGCTTCAATAAGAGCATACATAATAGAAAGTTCCTGTTGAGTAGCTAATTCAGGTTTTGGAATTTTTGGCTCAGAAGCAGATTGAAAAATTTCGTATAATACAATTATCACTGCTTGGGCAACATTTAGAGATGCTTTTTCAGTAGTAGGAATAGTAAGCACTCTATCACAATGAAATAATTCTTCATTAGATAATCCAAATCTTTCATTCCCAAAAAGAATTGCTATTTTATTATTTATAGAAAGTTCACAAATATAAGGAGCTAATTCTTTGACAGTATGATATACTAATCTTCTTTTTCCAAGTCTTCCTGTGGTACCAATGACATAATTAAAATCTTTTAAAGCTGATGAAAGATCAGGAAAAATTTTCATATTTTCTAAAACCGAAGCCCCGGTTTTTGTAGCCATGGCTTTCATTTTTAATTCATCCAACTCCGCAGGATTAACTACTATAAGGTTAGGAACACCGAAATTTGCACAAGCTCTTGCAGCAGAGCCTATATTTTCGCTATAGAGAGGATTTACTAATATAACAGCAATATTTTCTAATTTTGCTTTAACAGGTTGAGCAACAGGACGAACTTGCATTAAAATAAAATTTTAAGTTTCTATTTCTACCTTGTCAATAAGAATCGTAATTATAGGAATTTTATTAGATTAATTAAGACTGGTGGTGCCGGGGCCCGGAATCGAACCAGGGACACGCGGATTTTCAGTCCGCTGCTCTACCGACTGAGCTACCCCGGCAACCTATTTATTAAAATTATATTATTCTTTTCTTTTGTCAAGTCCCTCAATTTTAAAATTTATCTTTCTTTAACCTCCTGATTTTATTTAAAAATCTTAATTTGGACTGTTTAAAAATTTTTTAAAAGATAAATCGTAACAAATACCGATATTATTTTCAAAAAAATAACAAAAGTTGAAAATCAATCCAATATCTTTAAAATTTCTCTTAAATCTTTAATTACATGATTTTCAGATACATTAATGTAATTATTATTGCAATTATTATTGATTTCTCTTTCATTTTGTTTTCTATTTAATAAAAATGCATTTATACCAATCTTACGAGGATTTACATAATCAAAAATCGGATGATCACCTACATGAATAATTTCATTTGGCTTAACTTGAAGTAATTCACAAACTTTTCCATAAAATTCTTCTGATTTTTTAACTTGTTTAAAATCAGAAGTTGCAGAAAAAATATGAGAGAAATACGGAATAATAGATTTCAGTTGAAAGAAAATGAAATCCCTTTCTGCATTGGAACAAATTATAAGTTTATAACTGCTATTTAATTTTTTTAAAACATGTTCAACTTCTTCATAAATTTTTATTCTGTTTTTGTATTTATTAAACAATTCTTCTCTTGTGATTCCAAGATTAAAACGCTTTAACCAGTATTCTAAATAATACCATTCTATTCTGTTTTCTCCTACTTCATCATAGGCTTTTATTACTATTTCGTAAGCTTTTTCAAAACTTATTTTATTTTTGTGGGCATATAAAGAAGGTATACCTTCAAGCCAAACACCGTTTACAAAATCTGGTGGCACAAGGGTTCCATCAACATCAAAAGAAATAACTTTTATTTTTTCTTTAATTTTTTTCATATTTTGTATCTTATTAAACTAAAATATATTAAAATTTTTGAAAATTAAGAAAAATAAGAAATTTAATTTGAAGATGTAAAATATCTTACTATAATTCCCATCAATTTCAACTCAAGTTCAATATTAAGTTTATAGAAATATTAGATTTTTTCTAATTAATTCTACAGCTACATAAAACTGAGAACTCTGTTGCGTTATTCCCTTATTTCATTTTTTAATACCTAAACTCGCGACAGGTTGTATAGCCTCGCTGAAGAGGTTTGTTAATTTTAATTTTCGCTCATTTCTGAAATATATTTCTTTGTTAAAAATACGTTTTTAATCCAATTTATTATAAATTTTAATCTTTACGTTTTCTTGTATAATATGTTTTATCATCACCTAATCATGCAACTTATTTAGCACATTCTTTAATTTTTTAAATCATCTACGTATAAGTCTATGCATTTACTTAAAAAATAATTTTCGAATTTCTTCCTTTTTATCCGGATTTCGTTTTATCGCAAAATCTTTTATCAAAAACTCCAAAGCTTTTCTTAAGCCAATTTCTACTAATTGAAAAAGATTTTCGGATTCCGCAATTAATACTTGATTATAAATTTCAACAAAAGTAGAAGATATTTAAGTAATTATCTCTGAAAAAGATTTTTTATAAGCAGTTTAGATTTAACACCCTTTAAAAGATAAACACTTCTGTGGGACATAGGACACTACCAGACATGCCTTTAATTGATACATGTACAGAGTATCATCTAAACTCACGTGCTATTAATGTCATTTTTTTCAAACTAACGCATATTTTTAAAAATTAAAAAATTTTGTTTCAATATAAACAATTTTTTAAAAAAATAAATTAGAATTGACTCATCAAAAAATTGGAAAATAATTTGCAGTGAGAATTGGATCTTTGAGGAAAAATTTTGAAAAAGTATAAAAAATTTCATTTAGCTTTTCTCTCACGGAGTAGATTTCATAATTTTCCTTTATGAAGAGTTTTTATAATTTTATAAAAATTTATTTTAAAATGTGAAAAAAATAGAAATAGGTGCTCATAATTGCCTGGATAATAACTTTTGTTATAAAAAAATAATATTTTTGCATTATTTCGCACTTGTTTTTTATTAATAAAAGTTTAAAATATAAAATACTATGAATGCAGAAATACTAAAAAAATATATAAATAAATCTATAAATTTACAGAATATAAAAAATTCTAAGGAATTAGAAAAATTTAATATCTGGTGTGAATATCTTCCTGATCCTCCCGAAGATTTTGATGAGATTGAGTTTAGAACAAATTTTAAAGATAAAACTATAAGTATTGATATAGTAATACAATCTGGCAAAATACAAAGAATAATGTTTGCTTCAGTAGATCCTAAAGACCCTACCCTTGTGAAATCCCTTACACAATCTGAATTGCAAGAATTTTTAAAAGAAAGAGAATCTGATCTGATTAATTTTTTTAATTATATCACTCAATAACTTTTAAAACTAATATCAATATTCTAAAAATTTTTTTTATTTTTAATAATTAATATATTGAAATTTTTAAATATTTAAATATATTGTATTATCAACTTTATTAAAGGGGGAAAATAAAATGATAGACAAACATCAATTAGAAAAGATGTTTGAATTTCATGGACACAAATGCTGGGCTTCTGCTCTTGGTTTTAGAGCAGGATTAATAGCTTTAAAAAAGCTCGGAGTTGAAAGGGCAAAAGCAAAAGAACTTTATACTATTATAGAAACTGGTTCTTTTCATGGAGGAGGTTGTTTCGGGGATGGCGTTCAATTTGCTACTGGATGCACAGCAGGTAAAGGAAATTTTATCAAAAAACCACGAGGAAAATTAGCTTTTACTTTGATAGATATAAAAGATTGGAAAGAAATAAGAATCAGTATCAATCCAAAAATAAAAGAAAAAATAGCTCAGTCTGCTTTTATGAAAAAAAGAGCTGCAGGAATCCCACCTTATGAAATACCAGAAGAAGAGATAATGGAAGTAGTAAATTATGTATTAGATTCTCCTGAAGATGAAGTATTAATAATTGGAGAAGTAAAAGAAACAAATTTTGAACCTCCTGCTGAAGTAATGGGCATGATAAATTGTGAAATATGTGGCGAATTGGTAGCAAAGGCATTTGTAAGAGTAATCGGACAACCTGGAAATCTTAAATTGGTATGTATAGATTGCGCAGGATATGAAGAATGATTTATTTTATAGTTTCTTTTATAGTATTGATATGTGCTTTTATTTTTTCTATGTTAGGATTAGGGGGTGCCTTACTTTATATTCCTATTTTTAAATGGTTTGGCTTTGATTTTAAAACTGTAGCTATTCCCACTGGTCTTTTCTTAAATGGAATCACTGCTTTATCTTCTTCTATTTATTATTTAAAATCTAAAATGGTTGATATAAAAGGTGCGATTCCAATGATAATAACCTCTTTTATAGGAGCGCCTTTAGGTGCTTATACTACTAAATTTATCCCTACCTCTACTTTAATAATTCTTTTTGCAATAGGAATGAGTATAGCTGGAATCCGTATGATTCTTTCAAGTTCTTATGCTGAACCTACCTCATTAATGCCTTTTTTAAAAAGAGCAGTTATAACAGGATCAATTAGTTTTTTTATTGGTTTTATTGCAGGTCTTTTAGGTATTGGAGGTGGATTTCTTTTTGTTCCAATGTTAATTGCTGTAGGTTATCCTACAAAAATAGCCGCAGCTACTACTTCTTTTATAGTAGTTTTTTCTTCGTTTTCTGGTTTTGCAGGGCATGTTACAGAAGGACATTTTGACCTCCGTCTTTTAATCTTTACTACAATAGCTGTGATTATTGGTTCACAAATCGGAGCAAGAGTAATGAAAGGAAAAATGAAACCTTTATGGATTAAACGCCTCTTTGGTTTTATTCTTATTGGTGTGGCTATTAAACTTGTTTCAAAGATTTTATTTTAGCTATAATTTCTTTTCTTCGCTTTTTATAATACCTCTCTTCCTCACTAAAAATACAACCACAATAACCTTGACGATATACATCAAGATTTTTTGCTTCTTCTTGCCCTTGTTTATAACCGATTCTAAAATCTTCATAATAAAATGGAATTTTATATCTAAAACTTAAATCCTCTGCTATGTCTATAATAAGCTGATGATTCTGATAAATACTATAAAGTAATGTAGTAGTAAAAGCCTCGGCTTTTATTTCTATAGCCTTTTTTGCAGTTTCTTTAAGTCTTATATAATAACATATCTCGCATCTTTCAGGCCATTCTTTACGAAACTTAACTTTTTCTAAAAACATTCTTAAACCATAATTTTTATCCCAAATAACTTCAAAATTTTTTAATTGGCTTATAGTCTCCAAAGCTTTAATGCGTTCTCTAAATTCTCTATAAGGGTGAATATTTGGATTATAAAAAAATCCAATGACTTTAAATCCTTTTTCTCTCAAAATTTTTATAGGATATAAACTACAAGGTCCACAACAAATATGAAGTAAAATCATTTATGTTTAAAAACCTTTAAAATTTTTTAAAATTTTAAAACCACAAAACTTTAATGCAAGATTTATTTTATTATTATCTCTAAAAAATGAATAAAAAATGAATATTAAATTAAAAGACATCTGGAAAATTTCTAATCTACTTAGTTTATACAGATTATTTTTAGCATTTATTATTCCTATTTTATGGATAAAAAATGTTAAAATTCAAATTATTATAGTTCTACTTATTTCAGGTGCAATAAGTGATACTTTGGATGGTACAATAGCAAGATTATTTCATCAAAAAACTGATTTAGGGAAAATTCTTGATCCTATAGCAGATAAATTTTTTATTAATATGTTTTTTTGTTTACTTTATATAAACAAATTGATATCTTTATATTTATTTTTGATAATTATTTTAAGAGACATACTAATTTTGAGTGGTGGTATATATTTATTTATAAACTTTTCTGATAAAATTAACCTCAAACCAACTATTTTAGGAAAAATTTCTACTGTATTTCAAGTCTCATTTCTCATATTATATTTTTTTTATATATTTATTTTTAAGTTTCCTCAATTTATAATTTATATAATAGAAGGAGGAGTTATATTTTTTACTATAGTTTCAGGATTATCTTATGGTATTTTATTTTTTAATTATCTAAAACTTCACCAATCAAATAAGAATTTTCCTGTTTTATAAACTTTACTTTTACTATCTTTCCTTTAAATTTGGTCTCAGAAGTTATATTTTTTAACAAAACATTTATATAATTTTCTGAAAGTCCTTTCCAAGCTTGTTTATTTTCGTCATATTTTTCAAGGATAACTTTTCTAATTTTTCCAATTTCACTTTTAAGAAATTCTTTGCGTTTTTCTTCAATAATTTTTCTTAAAATATTTATTCTTTCATGTATTATATTAGCTGGGATTTTATCAGGCATTTTTTCTGCTTTTGTACCTGGTCTTGGTGAAAAAGGGAAAATATGAAGCCAATTTAAAGGAGAATTTTTAACAACTTTACAGGTTTCTAAAAATTCTTCTTCTGTTTCTCCGGGAAATCCTACAATAATATCTGCTCCAAAAGTAGCATGTGGAAATAATTTGTAAAGTTTTTCTAATGTTTCTAAATATTCTTCTTGTGTATAATGCCGATTCATAAGTTTTAAAATTTTATTAGATCCACTCTGTAAAGGAATATGAAAATGAGGAACCAAAAATTTGCTTTCTTTAGCATATGCTAAAAATTCTTCATCAATCTCTTTTACTTCTAATGATGAAAGTCTTAAATTAAAAGTTTCATCATAAGTTTTTAAATAATCTTCTATAGCTAAGAGTAGCTCTGAAAATTTTTGTGCTGGTTTTAGATCTTTCCCCCATTTTCCAAGATGAATCCCTGTAAGGACAATTTCTTTATAACCTTGTTTTATATAAAAATTAATTTGTTTTAATACTAAAGAAATTGGTAAACTTCTTGGAGATCCCCGGGTATAAGGCACAATGCAATATGAGCAAAACTGGTCACATCCATCTTGAACCTTTACAAAAGCTCTTGCATGCCCATAAAATTTTTTTAAAATTATAGGGTAACAAGAGGTAAACTCTTGAATTGGGGTAACTTTAATAACTGGTTCTTTTAAATTAAAAGAAGTATTTAAAATCTCAGCAATTCTAAATTTATCTTCTTGCCCAAGTATAAGCAAATTATTAATATTATTTTTTTTAGCCCATTCATAAATTTCTTTATAATAAACTTGAGAATAACAACCAGCAAGAATAATAAGTTCTGGAGAGAATTTATTTTTCCATCGTTTTATTATTTTCTTTGCCTCTGCTTCTGCTTTATGAGTAACTGTACAGCTATTTAAAATATAAATTTGAGCTTCTTGTTCAGAAGTTAATTTAAACTCATATTTTTCTAATTCTTCAATAAGAAATGCACTCTCTACTTGATTAACTTTACATCCTAAGGTTTTTATATAAAAAGTTTTCTTTTTCATAAAACACTATATAAAAATTCCTTTATTGCTTTTTTTAACAAGATTTTATATCTCTTTTCCCCAATAGTTCTTCTTCCAAATACAAAATTAAGCTCATTAATAAGTGGTTTTTTATTTTTAAAAAGAAAGTCTATTGCAACCAAATTAAAGCCCGTTTTCTTAATGATTTCTTCTGTAAGTTCATTCAAAGCTTTTTTTAATCCTTTTTTAGGACAAGGTATTATTTCTCCTTCTTGAACAATATTTTTTTTAAATCCCCCTTTTCTAAAAAAAATAAGCTTTCTTTTTCCTATTATTACAACCCTTGCATCAAATTCCGTTGGAATATATTCTTGAATCAAAAAACCAAATCTTCCTTCTCTCTCCCAAGATTTTATCAATTTTAAGATTTTATTCAGATCTTCTTTTTTCTGAATAAGAAAAACCTCAGTTCCTTCATTTCCCCAGTTCCCTTTTAATACAAAAGGAGAATCAGGGAATTTAAAATTTTTTAAATAAGGATTTTCTTCTATTCCGCAGAGACGGGGTATTATAAGGGTTTCAGGATGAGGTAAATTTAATGCTTTGAACATAAGAATTTGCCCAATTTTCCCAGGATAAAGAAATCGTAAAGTATATTCTGGAAAAACAGGAATTTTCAGACTTTTTGCAAGAAAATATAGCTCAGAAGTAATAGTAGGAGGGAATATAACAGCTTTTGCTTTTGAAAGAACATTTAAAAGTTCTTTATTAACTGGTCCAAATTGGAAAAAATTTAAGTCTCCTTTAAATAAAGGGGTAAAAGATATAATCATAAGCTTATTTTAATTCTGTTAAAGTCTCTTGCAATTTAATTAAAAGTTTTTAAATTTTTAGATATGAGTGAACTTTCAGGATTAGGTAAATTTTTAATTTTAATAGGTATATTTTTAGTTTTAATAGGAATATTTTTAACTTATCTTCCTAAAATTCCTTATATGGGTAAACTTCCAGGAGATATTTATATTAAAAAAGGAAATTTTACTTTTTATTTCCCTTTAGCTACCTGTATCCTTTTAAGTATTATCTTAACAATTATCCTTAATATCTTATTAAGAAAATAAATTTTATTTATATTTTATTATTCCATTTAAACATATATAATCTTTAGAGTCCATAGCAGCTTGGAGAAGTTTTTCATTAAATTCTAAATTTGTTCGAGGTTGAGGAGGATGCCATAAATGAAAACATATAGCCATAAATGGATGTTCTTTTCTTTTCAATCCATATTTATAAAGACGGACTACTAATTCAGAGTCTTCTCTTCCCCAACCAACAAAATCTTCATTAAATCCATTAATTGCTATTAAATGTTTTTTAAATACTCCAAGATTACAACCCTTAATTCCTCTTATTTTTGTATTTTTAAATGAAGGGAAAAATGGAGCTCGAATTAAATGATGACGATTAGAAATATGAGGCGATAAAAAAAGTTTCAATTTTTTAAAAAAAGAATCTAAAGCAGTAATATCAAATTTGTCACTTATTTTTTGATTTAAAAGAATTCTTTTCCCTTGAACAAAAAAATCTTCTTCAGCTAATTTAAAGTGATCCGAAATAAAATTTTTTTCAGGGATGCAATCTCCATCTAAAAAAATAATATAATCTCCTGAAGAAGCTTTAATAGCTTCGTTTCTTATTTTTGCAGCTCTAAAACCTAAATCTTCATGCCATACATGTAAAAGAGGGATCGGGAATATTTTTTGAAATTTTTTTATTAATTGAGCAGTATCTTCAGTGGATCCATCATCAGCAATTATAACTTCGTAAGGTAGTAAAGTTTGATAAAGAACTCCTTCTAAAACCTTTTTTAAATATCCGGGATTATTATAAGTAGTTATAATCAAAGATATTTTTAAATCTTTTTTATTTTTCATAAAATATTCCAAATTTTCTTACATCTTTTAATAATCTATTAAAACTTTTCTCCTTTTTATCAGAATTAGAAGTATAAATAATATCAAAAGTATCAACTAACCAAAAATTATTTTCAGAATCAATCAATATATTTTTAAAAGCAGCATCTTTACTTATAAAATTAAAATCTAAAATTTTTTTAAACCAGTTTAAAAGCATATTTATATAAAATTCTTTTTCTTTAGGCGAAAGATTTTCTATAAATTTTAAAAAGTTCTTACTATTTTTAACAAAAACAGAAACAAAAAGACTTTCTCCGTTTTTATTTTCAAAAAATCCCAAAGGAGGAGGAGTATCCCCACATAAAAAATAAAACAAATACGCATTTATAAATGATCTTCGAGCTCGAGTATAATTTAAATTATATAAAATTAAATCTTTCAAACCTCTCCATTTGTGTTTTCTTTTTTTAAATAATTTTAAACAAACATCTTTATATCTTACCACTAAGGCTGATCTTCCATTTTTTATAATATCTCCTAAAATTTTATTTTCTTTTTGATAAGTATTTAACCAAGTCAAAATTTGATCTTCATAAATAAAGTTATTTGTTCTTAAAGCCAAATATCCTTTCCAATTTTCTAAAGAAACTTCTTTAAATCTTCTTGGATTATTAAGATGAGATATCTCGTTTTTAAGAATACTAACTAAATTTTTTATTCCCTTTTTTTTAATTTCCTTTCCATATTTTATTATAAATTCCTTAGCTTCCTTATAATTACCTAAATATCCTTTTAAAAAGGATAAAATTATTTTATTGTTTATTTCTTTTATAAATGCTCCATATAATACTGATAATTGATTAATTTGTAAAGTTTTTAGATTTGAAGCTTTTTTAATTTTATACAAATCAACTAAAAAAATTTTTTTCTCAGAAGTTATTATAATATTTCCTGCGTGAATATCTTCATGCCATATATTATGTTTATTAAAATCTTTAAAGATCTTACCGAGTTCATAAGCTATTTTAAGCTTTTCTTGATAATTTAATTTTGGTAATAATTCTTCTAAAGTTTTACCCAAAATAAAAGACATTACAATTTGAGCTTTTAATAAAGATTTCCTATCAAATTTAACTGGTTTAGGAACATTTATATTTAGAGTATAAAGTTTTTTTAAATTATTCCATTCTTTTAGCAATTTTAAATATGAACCCGTTTTATAAACTAACCTATTTTTATAATCAACTTCTATTTTCCTTCCCTTTCCTTCTTGTAAGACTTTATTCATAATTTCTATTTTTTATAATAAGTAATAACTCCTTCTCCCCCTCTTTTAATCACTTTCTGTGTATGTTTATCTATTTTTTGTGTTTTTTTATCAATTAAAAATTCTATAAGTTTTCCTAATTTTTCAGTTCTATAGGTGTTATATTCATTCCAAAAATAATTCCACCAATATAAGTAAGAATCTTTAAATATCTCCATTAAAGAATATTTAAATTGTGCAAGATCTTTAATTAAATATTTCAATTTAAATAAAGGATTATACTTTATCCTTGCTACATCCATAATATAAAAAGTTTCTTTTTCCTTATCATAATGAAAATGCCCTATATAACAATCTTGATGAAATAAATTATTTTCGTGAAATAAAGCTAAAAATTTAGAAATATTTTTGAGTAAAATTTTAGTAGAAATTAAATTATTTTTAAGAAGCTCTGAAGAGGAAGGAAATTTAAGTTCTTTTGTACCAACAATTGCTCTATTTTCTTTTATACCAAATATTACAGGAATAAGAGTAGGGAATCCTTTTTTCCATAATAAAATTATATTTTCCCATTCATTTTGAGCTTCTTTTAAATTATTTTCGTATTTTTTTAAATAAAGTTTAAAATCTCCTAAATTAAAAGCTTTTATTGTGCGATATCTTTTTTTATAATAAAAAAAATAATTTCCTAAATTCCATAAATTTTCAAAATTTAAAAGGTTTTTATCTTTAAAATATTTTAAATATTCTAAATTTATTTCCAAATCATTTTCTTTTACAAATTTAAAATATCTTTCCATCAATTATTTATTAAAACTTGATAATAATTTTCAAAACACTTTTCTTCTGAATAATTTAAAGCTTTTTGATAAGCTTTAAATCCCATCTCTTCAAAATTTTCAAGAGTTTTTGCTATATATTCTGCTAAAAGTTCCTCATCATCCCATCTATTTAAAATAAAACCATCCTCTTCATGAGTTATTACCATGCTTGCTCCATTAGTTTTTGTAGTAATTACAGGGAGACCACAAGCCATAGCCTCAAGAACTACATTTGCAAAAGAATCATATTGTGAAGGAAATACAAATACATCTGCTATTCCATAAATTTTTTCTATATCTTTTACATACCCTAAAAATCTAATCCTTTCCAAAATCCCTAATTTTCGAGAAAGTTTAAGAAAATAATGAGGCTTATCTTTTCCTGCTACTAATAAATATACATCGTAAAAATCTTTCAATCTTGCTAAGGCTTTTATAATTGTTTCAAGTCCTTTTCTTTTGAAATTATTTCCTGAAAATAAAAGGATTTTGCTATCATTTTTAAACCCTAACATTTCGCGAAGTTTATCTTTGTTTTCTTTAATTTCTATATTGAAACGAGATAAATTTACTCCATTAGGTATTACAACAATTTTTCCGGGAAAAATGTCAAAAAATTTTAATATATTTTCTTTTTCAAACTCTGAATTTGTAATAATTTTCTTTAAGTTTGGTGAAGTAATAATTTTTTTTTGAAAAATATGATTCAATAAAAGATGGGGTCTTAAAACAGAAGCTATGTTTCTTTTTAATAAATTGGGGTATCTAATTTTAAGCCAATTTTTATAAACCCCTCCTGCAAGCCAATAAAAATCACCTTCGGGTAAAGGCATAAGAGCAAAGATTCTATCTGCCCCCCATTTTTTGGCTAAATAAAGTCCAGTATAAGCTAAAATAAGAATACGTAAAAAAGGAGGTTTTTTAAAAATTTTTATTTCTGTTCCATAAGGTTTAAGATCTGGAGAACTAATTTTTCGTGCAAAAAGCTTTATATTTAAACCTTTTTTAATTAAATATCTCGCAAGATTAGATGAAAATTTTTCCGCCCCTCCCTTGTATTCTTCAAAACTTTGAGAAATAAGAGCTAATTTCATATAAAAATTTTAAACAAGCTTTTTAAATATTTTTGAAAATAAGAAAATAAAAAAATATTTTTGGGATAAATTTTAATAGCTTTATGGTAATATTGAATAGCTTGTTTATATTCCTTTATTAAATAAAGCGATCTAAAAATAGATAAATATTCTCTTGAAAGAGCAAAAGAATAATAAATATGAAATTCTTTAGGTAAACTTTTAAAAAGAAGTTCTACAGGCTTAATAGAACGTTTAAGAAGCAGTTTGTATTCTTTTCTAAGTCTTAAAGGATGATCTTTTACTATAATTACACAATCTTTTAAAGCATAACATTTGCACATACAAATTAAATATCCATAAACAAAAAAATCCTCTCTTAGTCTTGATTCTTCGGGAAACAAAATTTTTTCTATTATCCCTCTTTTAACCACAAATGCACCTGTACTAAATGGAATTTTTCTTTTTAAAAAATATAAAAAATCTTTCATTTTATCACCTGTTAAAACAGGCACAGGAGCTAATTTTCTTCTTCCTTTTGAATCTTCTCTTATTATCCTTCCAATAAATACCTCTCCTTCAGGAAATTTTTTGATAGCTTCGTCAAAAACTTTCAATGTATTAGGTAAAAGTTCATCATCTGAATCAAGAAAAAGTAAATATTCTCCTTTAGAATTTTTAATACCTGTATTCCTTGCTGCAGCAGGTCCTTTATTTTTCTCATGAAAAATTATTTTTAATTTTAGTTCTTTTTTTTGCCAATTTTTAAGTATTTCTTGGGTATTATCTGTGGAACCATCATCTACTACTATTATTTCGTATGAACCCTCGTAACTTTGATTTAATGCTGATTTTAAAGCAATTGATAAAAGATTAGCTCTATTGTAAGTAGGAATTATTATAGAAAATCTCATTTCTCACATTTAAAAATTTCCCATCCATCTACTTCTTTTATCTTTTTTATTTTAGAAGTTTCAAGCCATTTTTTATATTTATTTTTTTCTTTTTTTGAAAAAATTAAATAATCTGCGTTACATTTTTTAAAAAATTGAACCGGATGTATAAGATTTAAAGCGCATATTGAAGGTTTTCTATTTAAGTTAATATAAAAATTTATTTTTTTATTACTCCCAGCTATTATAAGTGGATCTTTATGTTTTTCTTCTATTTTATTTATTTCAAAAGCAATTTTCTTATAAACAACTTCATCTTTTCGCCGAGGCGAAAAAATAGCATCCAATATAGAAACTATCAATATAAATATTGTTAAAAATAATATAATAAATTTTATTAAAGAATAATGAAATTTTTCTATAAAATTTTTAATTCCTATTCCAATTAAAGGAAGACTTATTAAGTATAAAGGAAAAAAATATCTTTTGGATAAATAAGTGTAAGAATAACACCAAAAAAGTAATAATAAAAAATAACTAAAAAATAGAAAAAGAAAATATTTAACAAAAAATAAACGAAAATTATTTTTAAAAGAAACATATATTCCGTAAATTAAAAATGGAGAAAGTACATTAGAGGTTTTAATATAATATAATATAGCAATAAAAAATGGAATATAAGGAAGTAATAATTTTATATAATTCCAATAATCTCTATAAGTAGATATGTAAAGCTTAGTAAGCATTTTTTCATAATATTTATAATTATTACCATAATTAATATGGAACTTAATTGATAAATATTCATAAATTGATGGGAAAAAAAGCCAGATTATAAAAATACTTAAAATAATAACAAATATGCTTATTAAAAAATAATATAAAGAAATTTTTTTATTTTTTTGATTAAGGATAAAAAAAATCAAAGACATAAAGGCTACCCAAAAACCTTCTACACGATTTATCCCAGCTAATAAAAAACTTATCAATCCCGCAGGTAAAAAAAATTTATAAGTTTTATTAGAATTTTGGATAGTTTTCAAAAAAAAGAAAATACCAAATAATAAAAAAAACCAATATGCAGTATCTCTTATCACATCTACACTTTGTTTAATTACATAAGGCAGATTTATTCCTATAAAGCAGAGAAAAAATGCATAAGTTTTTGAAAAAAACTGACGCAAAATTTTAAATAAAGGGATCGATGCAAAAGAAGAAAAAAATATAGAAGCAATATTTCCACTGAGCTCCCAATTTTTAATAAAAGTATTTAAAAAAGCAATAGTAAAAGAATATATCACCCCTAATTTATATCCACCACACGAAAACATATTTTTAAAATCACCTTCCCATAATTTTTGAGCCATATAAATGTATCCGATTCCATCATTATTAATAGCGTAAGTATGTTCAAGCATAATAAATCTTAAAATCAAACATAAAAATATTAAAAAAATAATAAGGATTTTATCAGAAATTTTTTCAAGGATTGAAAAAGAAATAAAAAATCTTTTATCCATTTATACTTCTACTGGTTCTCCACCAATTTCCTTGATAAGTTTTTGAATTTCTTCAGGAGGAAGTTTTATTATCGGCTCACCGCACATAGATTCACTTATTTTTTCTTCAATTACTGTTCCATGAAAATCATCTGCTCCCCATAATAAAGCTACTTGAGCAAGTTTTACACCAAGAAATACCCAGTAAGCTTTAATATGAAGAAAATTATCAAGAATTATACGAGAAATAGCAATTGTTTTTAATATTTTATGCGCAGAAACCGGTGGAAGATAAGACAATGCATTATTCTTAGGAATAAAAGCTAAAGGAATAAAGCAATAAAAACCTTTGGTTTTATCCTGTATTTCTCTTAAAATAAAAAGATGTCTTATTATCTCTTCTTCTGTTTCAATATGTCCAAATAAAAGCGTAGCATTTGTTGGTATCCCTAATTCATGTGCAGTAGTAGCTATTTCTATCCATCTTTCATAAGGTATTTTTCTTGGATATAATTCCTTTCGAATTCTTTCAGAAAAAACTTCAGCTCCTCCACCAGGAATAGAATCAAGTCCAACATTTTTTAAATCTTTCAATACATCTTTTATACTTTTTTTAGAGATTCTGCTCAGCCAGTCAATTTCTACACATGTATAAGCTCTTACATGAATTTTAGGAAATTTTTCTTTTATTCTATGAATCAATTCTAAATAATAGTCATACGGAAGCTCAGGATTTAAACCACCGACTATATGTACAAGCTTTAAACCCGGTGTAGATTCTAATTTGGAAATTACTTCTTCTATACTTAAAGTATATCCACCTTCTTCACCAGGTTTTTTGTGATAACCACAAAATTTACAGTTTATAACACATATATTTGTATAATTAATATGTCGATTTAATGTATAATAATAATTTTTCTTATGAATTTTTTCTTTAACTGTATTAGCAAGAGCTCCTAAAAAAAATAGATCCCCTTCTCTATAAAGTCTTAAAACTGTATCAAAATCCAGTCTTTCGAAATTTAAAACTTTATTTTTAATTTTTTCATAAAATGAATTTTTTTTAGAATAACATTTTAAAATTTCATTAGTCATAAAAATCTCCTATGTTTTGTATCATTTTAAGAAATACTTATAATTTTTACAAGGTTCTTTATATTCGCAATATTTACAAAAATTTTCATTATAAGTAAAATAAAATTTGTCACTTTCTAAAATATGATAAAGAATCCATTTAATTAATTCAGGAAATTTATTTTCAAAATAATTATAAATTTTAGGAAAATCTTTTAATTTTACATTAAATAAAAATTTCTCAGGTTTTTCAAAATAAGATGGAGTAATAAAGCCTGCATTAATTGAATAAGTTTCAGATTTTTCAATGCAAGACCTTTTTAAAGCATTAAACAAATCTGATTTATAAAAAAGATAAAAATAAAACATCAATTGAAAATTACTAAGTTTATCTCCAAAAGCTAAAGCTACTTCATAAATACTGTATTGATCAAACCTTTCTGGTAATTTAAAATTCAATATTTCTTGAGCTAATTTAGGATAAGTATTTGTATATGGATTACTTTTATAATCCAAAATCAAAAATTTTGTAATTCCTTCTTTTCTTTTTATTAAATAATCAATCTTCCCCATAAGATTTAAAATTATTTTTTCTTTTTCATTTATTTCGAAATTTAAAAAAGTTTTTAATACTTTTTCAATTCCTAAAACTTGAGTTTCTTTTAATTTATTAGCATTTTCCATTTCTATAAGGTATTTAAAATACCTATTGATACTCTCCAAAGCAATTTTTTTTGAAAAAAAGTGAGACAATGCATCCATCTTACGATAAAATTCATATTCATTCCAGAGACTTTCGAATTCATTTTTAATTTTTTCTTCATCATAAATAGATTTAAATTTAAAAGATTTACCTAAATAAGGTTTAAAATAATTTTCAAAAAAATTATGAACAAAATTTCCAATATCTGTACTTTCAAGACCTATTTTTTCTGATTCTTTTAATTTGAGAATATATTTAAAATAAAACTTTGCTCCACAACTAAGGTATGTTTCAAAAAAATATCTACTAATATATTCCTTTTCATTTCGAATTATATTTTTTTGTCCAAGAAAATTTATAAGCGCCTCTTTTATTTCTTTATTTTTTGGGATCCCATCTATTTTTTGAAGAATTATAAGATCTGGAGATTCGGATTTTTCTTCAATTTTTTGTTGTCTTTTTTCGAGCTCCCATTTAAGTTTATGAATAAACCTCGATGGTTCTTTAAATTCTTGTGTTTTTCCTTTTTCTACAAGAAGATAAAAAAGATGATTTTCTTCTGCACTGTGTATAAGTGTATCAAAATAATAATCTGAAAGCTCATTTTTATAAGTAGGGATTCCGAAAATTGTCTTTATTTCATCAGTTAAAAGCGGATTAAATTCTGATGCAGGTGGTAGTATCCCTTCATTAACATCTAAAATAATTACTTTTTCAAAAGATAATAATCTTGTTTCAAGAAACCCCATAATTTGTAAACCCTTTAAGGGATCCCCCTCGAAAGATACTTTTTCTTGCCTTAAGAGATATTCTAAAATATCCAGCAATAATTCCTTGGGAAATTTTTCAAGATTAAGATAATTTTCATCTTCAAAAATAGGATAAATTTTATTTTCAAGTATGTACAAATAATTTCTTAAAAGAATACTTTGCCAATCTGGATCTTCCTTTTTTTCAATTTCTTCTAAAACCGGCTTTAAAAATAAAAGAACTTCTTTAATATTTTGACTTACTTGAAAAGGTTTTTTGATATCTTCCCAGTTTTTAAAAAATAATTGATGAATCTTCTTTAAAAAATTTTTACATATTTCTGTAAATTCCTGAACTCTGTTTTGTTCACTAAGTTTTTCTGCAAGAATTTCTTCTATTTGAGTTTCGATTTCTTTTGGAGTAATTCTCAAATATCCTTTTTTTCTTAAAAAATTTTCTATATTTTGAACAATTTTTTCAAAAGATATACCTATTTCAAGTTTAGTTATTCGTAAATAAGGATGTTTTAATATTCTTAAATAATCATATGAAGAATATCCTTGATAATTTTTTTCTTTTTGAGCTTTTATAACAAGTGTTAAAAGAGTATTTAAAGGAAATTTTGTTAAAGGATACTGTAAAGTAATATTAATTTCATGAAAGATATTTTTCAAATCATCAAGAGCATATAAAAGTGGAAATAAATTAATAGAGTCAGGAAGAATAATAACAATTTTATCAGGGCTTTCGATTTTTTCTTCTGAAATTAATTTTATAGCCTGCTTTATTTGAGTATGGGGTTCCGAAATCCTGTAAAAATAAATTTTAGGTTCTTTTATTTTCTTTTCATAAAAACTGGCGTCTAAAAATTCTGGCTCTAATCCAAGTTGAGAAAGTGTATTTTTAAGAATTAATGGAATTTCAAAATTTGAAGAAAATATAAAAAAACTTTTTATAATTCCTTCCTGTGAAAGTATTTTAAAAAATTTTAAAATTTCAGCCTCTGTGCCCCTTAATCCTGCAAAACCTATAAACCAAATTTCTTTAATTTTCTCTAATATTGTTTTATAATTTGAATTTTCTATAGAAAGCAAAGATGCAACATTTTTTAGTCTATAAGAATGATAAGAAACTTTCTTTTTTTCTAATAAAGAATGATAAATAGAATAAATTTCTTTTATTTCTTCAAAAAGTTCTTTAGCTTGTAAAGGAAGTTCTTCTGGAGGATAAATTAAATTTTCAGGTATTTTTCCTTCTTTTTCAAATTCTTCGAATACTTCAAGAAATTTTAAACCCCAAAAAAAATTTTTTTCACAATTAGAAAAAATAAAATCCTTACCTTTTTTTATTTCTAAAGCTTCAAGAAATATGAAAATTCTTAAAATATCGGGAATTTGAGGATATGGTTCAGGAGAAAGAAGGACATAAAGATTAGTAATAAATTCTTCAAAAGAAAAAATTCTTGGAAATATTCCTGTTTCAATACCTTTATTAATGGCTTTTTCTTTTAAATAATGCTGAAAAAATAAAGATGAGCGTTTAGTAGGAAATACACACCAAACTTTTAAAATATATGGATCTGTAAGAGAATGCTTTGAAAGAAAATAATTAGCTAAAGTCTTCAAAAAGTGAGAGCTGGGAGGGATAAGAATAGCTTTTTGAAGAGAATTCATATTTTTCTATTTTAAAAGGTTCAAATATAACTAAGTAAATTTTAATGTTATCATTTTGCCCAAATTTTTGCAAGAAATCTTTATATTCTTCTAATTGTTCTTCAGAACTGGGTTTGTGTAACTTAAATTCTAAAATAATCCAGTTATTTTCTTTCTTTAACAATAAATCTGGTTTAACATAACAAATTCCCTCAGAAGTACCAGCTTTAATATTTTTAAAAAAACCTAAAACTTCTTCAAAAATCTCAGCATCACTAATTAAACTTTTCAATTTTTTTATTTCTTTATTTTTAAAGACATTTTTTAATATCTCCAATCCTTTTTCTAAAAATAACTTTCTTTTAGGTAAAGGTTCCGGATAAAAAGCTAAAGCTTTATTAAGATATTTAGTGAATACTTTAACAAGTTCTTCTTCAGGTAAAAAATTAAAAAATAGATCTTTTTCATAAATAATCAAAGATTCAAATACATTATGAAGTATCTCTCCAAGTATTTCTAAATCAGTTTTTTCATTAAAAATTCTTAATTTAAAACGAACCTGATTTAATTTAACACTCATTTAATCAAATGTTATCATAATTCAAAACCCTTGTCAAAAATTTAAAAAAGGTATATGTTTTAAACTCATAATTGTTAAAATTCTGGATCAATAAGATCTTTAAAGGGGAGAAAAAAATGGAGATCGAAGTTAACTTAGTTCCTCCTGAAAAGAGACAAATTCCTGATTTAGATAATTTAGTATTTGGAAGAATATTTACTACACATATGTTTGTAATGAAATACGAATGTGGAAAAGGTTGGCATTCTCCTAAAATTGTTCCTTTTTCAAATATAGAACTTAGTCCAGCTGCGCTTGTATTACATTATGCTCAAACTATTTTTGAAGGGATGAAAGCTTATTATGGAGTTGATGGAAAAATTCGTATTTTTAGACCCTGGGATCACATAGAAAGACTTAATCGTTCTGCTGATAGAATGTGTATCCCAAAAGTAGATCCTGAATTAGTTTTTACTGCTATTAAAAAATTAGTTTTGATTGATAAAGAGTGGATCCCTAAAAAGAAAGGGGCTGCTTTATATATTAGACCCTTTATTTTCGGTACAGAACCGAGTTTAGGAGTAAAGCCAAGCCATGAGTATTTATTTTTGATTATTCTTTCTCCTGTAGGAGCATATTATAAAGAAGGTTTTAATCCTATTAAGATTTATGTCACACACGAATTTGTAAGAGCCTTCCCAGGAGGTACAGGAGATATAAAAGCAGGAGGAAATTACGCTGCAAGTCTTAAAGCTCAAGAAATAGCTAAAAAAAAGGGATATACTCAAATTTTATGGCTTGATGGAAAAGAGAGAAAATATGTAGAAGAAGTAGGCACAATGAATATATTTTTTTATTTTGAAAATGAACTCGCTACCCCTGCACTCACTGGTTCTATATTACCTGGAATAACTCGTGATTCGATTTTAAAAATAGCTCCAACTCTTGGTATACCTGTAAAAGAAAGAAGAATATCTATAGACGAAGTTATTTCAGCTATAGAAAATGGAACACTTAAGGAATGTTTCGGATCTGGTACAGCAGCTGTAATTTCTCCTGTTGGCGAAATTTGTTATAAAGATAAAAAATATTTAATAAATAATGGAAATACAGGGCCACTTGCCAAAAAACTTTTTGACTTTATTACAGGTATACAATATGGAGAAAGGGAAGATCCCTACAATTGGACAGTGATAATAGAATAGATTTAAAAATCCACTACCTTACGGCTTTTAGCAAGCTCTCTCTGAACAGCTACAGCTTTATCCAATTCTAAATCCGCAGCTTCTTCCATTCCCTTTTCTCTTAAAATTTGACTTCTTGCCATATAAGCAGCAGGATACATAGGTTCAAGATCGATCGCTTTAGTAAATAATTCTAATGCCTTATCTAAATCTTTTTTCTTATAATAAATCTGCCCCAAACGATAATAAAGTCTTGCATTTTGAGGCTCTATTTCAATTGCTATTTTAATATCTTTTTCAGCAAGATCCATTTCATCTTTCTGAATATAAATTACTGCTCGAGCTTCTAAAGCTTTTACATGTTGTGGATTTAATGATAAAACTTTATTAAATATATCTAAAGCCACATCAAATTGCCTTAAAGTTAATATTCTAACTCCTTCTAAAAATAATTCTTCTATATCCTGAGTACTCTGACTCATATTTATCCTCCTTTAAATTAATTTTTAAAAGATTAAAACCCAATTTTTAATTATTGCAAGCGTCTGATAAGTCCGGAAATAACTTCTTAATTTCTTTAAAAGCTTTAGATTTACAATTAGTTCTTAAAAGAATACCAGATTTTAAAATCTTTTGTAAGTAAAGTGTCAAAAACGCTAAAGCCTTATGTACACCGTCTGTGGCATCAGGATTATCTGAATCATGAATTTTAATAATTAATCCATCAGAATGAGGATGAATAGAAACAAAAAATCTTTGTTTCAAAAATCCTTCAATTACTATTAAATCTAAAATTATATTGTTTTCATTAAAATATATTTCCACAATTTTACAGATTTCATTATTACTTTTCCATATTACACCTGTAGGAAATTTTTTTGCAATTTCAAAAAAGTTAAGTTTGTTATTAATTTTTATAACACTTTCAGGCAAGGTTTCTCCTCCTTTAAGTTTTGCTAAAGGATATAAAGTATAAACCCATTCTGGAATAGAGATATGTTTAATTTTTTTAAATCCTATATAAAATAATGGTAAACCTGCGGATAGCCATTTTCTTGCATATTTGGTATGATAATAATGAGGTAATGAATTTTTAATAACACTATCCCATAAAGGACAAAAACTCGGGCAATTTAAAAAAAAATTTACAACTTCTTCTGCATATTCTTTATAATCAGTTACCATGATAAAAAAGCCATTGAGAATCAATCTATCTGCAAGCAACCATACAAATGCCTGGTTAATAAGACGTCTCTTTTTTTGCTTTTTTTTAGCCCATGGGTCAGGAAAGTTAAGATATAATCCGGATAGAGATTGAGAAAAAAATAATTTACAGAGAGCTTTTGATCCTTCCATACAAATTAAACGTACATTAGATAAATTTGCTGAAACAACTCTATTTAAAGCCTTCCTGAAAAACTCTTTTGCTACTTCAACTCCTATAAAATTAGCTTCTGGATGATTTTTAGCAAGCCAGACTATAAATTCTCCGTTTCCGATACCTATTTCTAAATAAAGTGGAGCTTCTCTTCCAAATATTTTCTTCCAAGACGGATATACTTGAAGATTCGATTCTTTAAGCTCTATAATATGTCTATTAGGATTCATACTTTAATTTTAATTTAAATATAATTGAGAGTTGAAAAAATTCTAAAAAGTTTTAATTTAAAAATTAAATAAAAATTTTTTAAGTTCGGAGGTAATATGCCGATAAATAATATAAAAAATTTTTCTGGGGTGACTTATATGAAAATTAATGAATTGACAGGAAAAAATATTCAAGATCTAAGAGATGTGAGAAAAAAAGAAAATATTAATATAAAAGTAACTCTTCCAGCAGGTGAAGAAAAACAAAATGAAATTGATACAGTAAAAATAACTTCTCAAAGATTGATAAATAATGCTATTCAAAAAGCTTCTAATTTACCTGAAGTGAGAGAAGAAAAAATAGCAGAATTGAAAAATAAAATTAGTCAAGGAAATTATCAAGTATCTAATCAACAAATAGCTCAAGCAATGATTAGAAATTTACTTAATGAAATCGGTTAATCAGACAATTTTTTGATTCTATTTATTATCTGGGTAGTTGAAGTATTGTAAATAAATTTTATCCTTTTCACTTTACCACCATAACTTTTTACAAAATTAGCTCCTACTATTTTATCTTCTTCCCAATCAGCTCCTTTTACTAAAAAATCAGGCTTAAGCACTTTTATAAGTTTTTCAGGTGTTTCTTCATCAAAAAATACAATATAATCTACACATTCTAAACCCGCTAAAACCTTAGCTCTAAATTCTTGAGAATTGATTGGTCTTGATGAACCTTTAATTTTTTTTATAGAATTATCTGTATTTAATCCAATTACAAGAAAATCCCCAAAGTTCCTTGCTTTTTCCAAATAATCTACATGTCCAGCATGTAAAATATCAAAACATCCGTTTGTAAATACCATTTTTTGTCCTTTTTTTCTTCTTTTTTCAACAATTGGCAATAGTTCTTCCAAAGTTTTTACTTTGTTATTTGTAAAATATGGTGTTTTTAAAGGATACGGAATATTAAAAAAATTTGTTGTAATTTCACATTCTATTAAAGTTTCTTTTTCAGGAATAATTTTTATAATCTCCCCAGAAGGTGAAATTATACAGCTATTTCCTCCTAAAACGATGTCTTTAAATTTTCCTATAGCATTTACTCCTATTACATATACTTGATTTTCAATAGCTCTTGCCTTAAGTAAAGTTTTCCAGTGTTCAATCCTTTCTAAAGGCCATTGAGCAAGGACAATTAAAAGCTCAGCCCCATTTTTTATAAAAAATCTTGCGATCTCTGGACTTCTTAATTCGAAACAAATTAGTATCCCGGCTCTGATATTATTTAAATAAATAATCTCTTTTTGATTACCTTCTTCAAAAATGTCATCCAATTGAGGAAAAAGTAATTTTTTTTCTGAAATTACTTTTATTTCTTGGGGACTAATCCAAATTACAGAATTATAAATCTTTCCATCTTTTAAAATAGGAACCCCAATAAAAAGATGTTTCTTTAAAAAAATTACATCTTTTTGAAATTCATTTACTGCCTCTTCAATTTTCTTAAAATCGAAATTTTCTTTTTTTATTTGGTATCCTGTTAAAGATAATTCCGGAAAAAAGACAAAATCCCCTTTAGCATCATATAAAAATTCTTTAATTTTTTTTAGATTCTTTTCTAAATCTGATGAAATTTCTATTTGAGCTAAACTTATTTTTATCATGTTTTTTTTAAAATAATTAACTTTTAGCTAATGCACAAACATAAACTTTTTCAGCACCAGCTAATTTTAAAGCTTTTGCAGCTTCGTTAACAGTTGCTCCTGTAGTTATTACATCATCTATAAGAAGAATTGTTTTTTTATTTAGTGAAGAATAAGATTTAAATGCATTTTTTACATTTTTCCATCTTTCTTTTTTAGAAAGTCTTGTTTGTGGAAGAGTATCTTTTATTTTAACAAGTATAGAAGGTGAAAATTTTTTATCTGTTAATCCTGCATAAATTAAAAAACTTTGATTATATCCCCTTTCTCCGGATCTTTTTTTTGAAAGAGGTAAAGGGATTATATAATCAACATCTGGTAAAAGATTCTTTATAACTTTTCTTAAAAGTTTACCTAATTCAAAAGCCAATACAAAGTTTTCGTGAAATTTGGCTTCTAAAATCCAGTTACTAACGGGTTCTTTATAATAAAATCCAATAAATACTTCATCAAAATATAATTTTTTTTGAAAGCAATTAGAACAAAAACTGACTCTTTGTTTTTTATCTCTTAACCCTTCTATAGGAGTCCCGCATTTTTTACAATAAGCATTTAAAAAAGGAAGTTTTTCATAACAATTTTCACATATAAGTACCTCATGATGTTTAAGAGGTTTATTGCAGATTTTACAAAATGAAGGAAAAACCAAATTTAAGATTTTATTTAACCATTTCACCTTTTATCTTTATTAATTCAAGAATGAGTTTTATTGCTTTGATTAATTCTTTTAATTCTATGTATTCCTCGGTTGTATGAACTTTCTGCATCCCTGTACCTAACATTAGACATTTAAGTCCCTTTTCATTGAATACATTGGCATCCGATGCCCCCTCTTTTCTTTTAAAATAAATATTTAAACCTATTCTTTCTCCTGCTTTTTTTACCCAAACACACATAGGATCCGAAGGAGGTATGTAAAAGGATTGAAATACTTTTTTAAATTCAGCATTAGCTTTAGGTAAATTTTCTAATTTTTGTGGATAATTTTTTATAACTTCATCAACAGTATCCATTAACAATTTCTTAAGTTTTTCTAATTTTTCTTCATTATGGCTACGCATTTCACCTTCTATAATGGTTTTTTCAGGAACAATATTTACATATTCCCCACCATTAATTATTCCTATATTAGAAGTTGTTTCCTCATCCAATCTTCCACAGGGTAATTTTGAAAGAATTTTTGAGGCAATATGAATAGAATTTATCCCCTTTTCTGGTTCAAGTCCTGCATGAGCAGATTTACCTATTATTTCTAATTTATATTGATATGAAGATGGCGCCCCATTAATCACCTCTTCTGGTAACTCACTATCCAATATAAAACCTTCTTTGCTTTCAATTAAATTCATATCCAAATATTTAGCCCCTAAAAGCCCTATTTCTTCACAAGTTGTAAAAATAAATTCCAAAGGAGGATGAGGGAAAGAATTTTCTTTAAGAATTTGAGCAATTTCTAATAATATAACAATTCCTGATTTATCATCAGCACCAAGAATTGTTCTTCCGTCACTTCTAAAAACTCCGTTTTCAAAAATAATTTTGGGATTTTCATAAGGACCAACAGTATCCATATGAGCATTGAAAAAAATCGGTTCAGAAGAAATAGTTCCTGGAATTTTAACTATAAGATTCCCTACCTCAGAACCGGTTTTTTCTGAAGAATTATCAAAAAAATATTCATATCCTGTTTTTTTAAAAAAATCCGATAAATAAGAAGCTATTTCTCCTTCTTTTTTAGATGGACTTTCAATATTTAAAAGATTCAAAAATTCTTTTATAACCCTTTCAGTATTTATCATTTTAATAAATCCGGTTTTAAAAATTTAATATCTGATTTTAAAATCAGTAAATTCACCTTTATAATCCTCTTCAAAGACTTCAACTTTATCCACTTGTGCCAAGGGTGAGCCTTTATGACACCATTTTATCATTTCTTCTACTGCTTTATCTTCTCCTTCAAAAAGAGCTTCCACTCTTCCATCTGGTAAATTCCTAACCCAACCTTTTATCCCAAGCTTTTGTGCCTCTTCTTTCGTATAAGCTCTAAACCATACTCCTTGAACTATACCTGATATTAATACCCTTACCCTTCTCATCCTTTATTCCCTCCAAAAAGCTTATTAGAAATGAAATTATTAAGTTTTGACAAAATGTCAAGTTTTTACCTTTGTTTTATTATTGCATATTTTTCCAAAAAATTTTCTATTCTTATTTTTTCTTTAAAAAATTTAGATATTGAAAAATTTTTTTTATTGATAATTAATTGATAATAATCTTTTTTATTTTCAAGTATTATTCCCTCTTCAAAATTTTTTTCTTGAAAATTTTTTAAATATTTTTCCGCAAGAGAATCTTTTGGATAAATATTAAGTTTTATCATTTTTTTAAAAAATTCAGGTTTTTCATATTTCTCTATTACATCAATTATTTTTATACCTCTGTAAATCTCTAATCCTAACAACCTTTTAGCCAGCCCTTTTTTATACATAGCAATACCTATACTTTCTCCCTCTGATTCAATTCCCACAGGCAAAGCCGGACCTAAAACTATTTTAGGATGAGGATGAAACCCGGATGTATAAACTAAAGGAAATTCTAATTTCTCAAGAATTAATAAAATTAAACGAATTGTTTCTAATTGAGAAAGAAAAATTGCTTTTTCTTTTTTTGTATAAACTATCTCATACCATATCTCTTTTAACTGAGTATCTGAGATTTTTTTATCATTTTCAGTTTTTATTTTTTTGCCTTTTTCCGATTTCTTTTTTACTAAAATATTTTTTATTTCTTTATAACAAACTCCACATTTACTACATTTTTCAAATCTACAATCTTTTGTAACTTGAGCTTTATAAGCTTTTTCTCTTTCTTTTAAAAGATATTCTTTTTTTACTCTTAAATCTATATGATCCCAGGGAAGTTTTTCATTTATATCTCTTTCTCTTAGATAATCTTTTAAATTAATACCAAGCTTTTCTGCAGTATCTTTCCATATTTCATACTTAAAATATTCCTTCCAGCTATCAAGTCTTGCTCCATTTTTGTATACTTCAATTATAAGATTTATAAGCTGTCTATCTCCCCGTGAAATCACACCTTCTAAAAAGCTTTGTTCAGGTTTATGATATTTGAACACTCTTTTTTTAAAAAAATTTTTTAAATATTTAATTTTTTCATAAGTTTCTTCTAAATCTATTTGCCTTTCCCATTGAAATGGGGTATGAGGCTTGGGAATAAATGTTGAGACAGATACTATAATATGCATACCTGGTAAAAATCTTTTAATTTCTTTATAAAGATTTACAATTCCTTTTAAATCTTCTTCGGTTTCTGTTGGAAGACCTATCATAAAATAAAGTTTAGCTCTTTTCCACCCCTCCTTCCAAGCAACTTCAAGATCTTTTATAAGAAGATCTATATCTATATCTTTGTTAATTACTTTTCTTAATCTTTCAGTTCCTGCTTCTGGAGCAAAAGTAAGTCCTGTTTTTCTTCCTAATTTAATAAAATTAAGAATCTCTTCATTAATACTTCCTACCCTTAAAGAAGGTAAAGAAAAAGCATATTTTCGAAAAATTTGAGTAGAATAAAATTCCTTTTTTAATTCGGCAATTAACTCATTCAAAGCTGAATAATCCCCTATGGAAAGACTCATTAAAGATGCTTCGGTATATCCTGTAGTTTTAAAATTTTCTTTTATCTGTTCTAAAATATCATTTATTTTTTTTTCTCTTACTGGACGATAATAAAAGCTTGCTTCACAAAACCTGCAGCCTCTTGTACAGCCTCTTGAAACTTCTAAAGGTATTCTATCGTGAGAAAGTTGTATTACTGGGATACCGAAGTTCCATCGAAATTTGCTTAAATCAATAACTATTCTCTTTTTTACTCTATTCTTTAATATAGGAACATAAACTCCTTCAATTTTTGCTAATTCTTTCCATAAAGTTTCTTTATCTTCTTTTTGTTTTTTCCATTCCTTGATTATTTTTAATATCTCAAAAATTACCTCTTCTCCATCTCCAATAACTATAGCATCATAAATTTCTGCTATAGGTTCCGGATTTCCACAACTCGGTCCACCTCCCAAAATTATTGGATATTCTTTTTCTCTTTCAATTGTTTTAAAGGGTATATGCGAAAGCTCCAGTATGTTTAATATACCTGTAACAGAAAGTTCATAAGCATAAGTAATTCCTAATACATCAAATTCTTTAAGAGGTTTTCTATAATTAAAGCTTAAAAGAGGAATTGAGTTTCTTTTTAATTCATTTTCAAAATCAGGAGCTACAGCAAAAACAAAATCTGCTAAATAATCTGGATGTTTATTAATTAAATAACTTAAAATATTAATACCTAAATGAGATCTTCCTATTTCATATAGATCTGGATATCCTATACATACTTTAAGTTTTACCTCTTCCCAATTTTTCTTAGGAAAAAAGGGCTCCTCACCTATATACCTTGACGGCTTTTTAACTTTAAATAAAATCTCTAAAGGATAATCTTTATTCATTAGCTATCAATTTATCAGATGTTTTACTTTTTAGGAATAGATATAGGTGGTAAAAATAATACATGGATTGTAACACTAAAAAAAGAAGAAAAATATATTTCTTTAGAACCTCTGTTTTCCCTTGAAAATCCTTCAAACCCTTCTCCTTTTAGAGATTTATCAAAATTAATAGAATTTGTTAAAAACTTTAATGTTCTTGGAGCAGGAATTGATGCTCCTTTAAGTTTTTCTTTAACTAATCCACATGGATTTAGAAAATCTGATGAGGAATTAAAAACATTGCTTGCATCTTTTAATGCTCCAAGAACATGGGTTGTATCTTATCATAGCTTAATGGCAATTCCTATAAGAGCTTTTCTTCTTGCTGAAGCATTATCCCCCTATTGTGGAAGTATAATAGAAACTCATCCAAGAGCAAATTTATACTTTTGTTTACCCGAGGAAAAAAGAAAAATAGCTTATATTTATAAGAAAAAAGGTAGTGTTATACCCAAAGAAGAGCAAAAATTTTTAATTTCCTGGATTCAACAAAAATTTCAGATCTCTTTACCTTCTGATTTAAATTTTGTAGATGGGATTTTAGATGCTATTTTTTGTGCAATTGCAGTTCTTTTATATCATATTTCTCCTGAAAGGCTAAAAATTTTGTCAAAAAAGGAAAAAAATCTTAAAGGCTATGGACCTTTTGTTATAGTAATTTTTTAATCCTCTTAAAAATAAAATTCTCTTTTATTTTTTAAAAAAGAAAGTAAAATTTAAAGAGAATTTTTAAAAAGGAGATTTTATTATGTTTTCTAAAATTTTAAGTAAATTTTCAAAAGATTTAGCTATAGATTTAGGAACAGCAAATACACTTATTTATCTTAAAGGTAGAGGTATTATCTTAAACGAGCCTTCAGTAGTAGCAATAAAAGACAGCGGATTATACAAAAAGATTCTTGCTGTGGGAGAAGAAGCAAAAAAAATGATAGGAAGGACTCCGGGAATAATAAAAGCTATCCGACCTTTAAGAGAAGGAGTGATAGCTGATTTTGAAGTAACAGAAGCTATGATCAGATATTTTATTCAAAAAGTACATAATCGAGGCTATTTAGTAAAGCCAAGAATTATAATTAGTGTACCAACTGGGACAACTCAAGTAGAAAGAAGAGCAGTTAAAGAAAGTGCTGAAAGTGCTGGAGCAAGAGAAGTTTATCTTATTGAAGAACCTATGGCTGCTGCAATAGGTGCAGGGCTTCCGATTACTGAACCTGTGGCAAGTATGATTGTAGATATAGGAGGGGGCACTACAGAAGTAGCTGTTATTTCCTTAGGTGGAATAGTTGTCAGCCATTCTATTAAAATTGCAGGAGATAAAATTGATGAAGCTATTTTACAGCATATAAAAAGAAAATATAATCTACTTATTGGTGAATCTACTGCAGAACAGATAAAAATTCAGATAGGGAATGTTAAACCTGAAGAACCTTATGAAACTATGGAAATAAAAGGTAGAGATCTTGTTACAGGAATTCCAAAAACAATAACTATTTCCTCTAAAGAAGTCCAAGAAGCTATTAAAGAACCTATAGGAGCAATTATTCAAGTTATAAAGGATGTATTAGAAGAGACACCACCCGAATTGTCAGCAGATATTGTAGATACTGGAATAAGCCTTTCAGGGGGAGGGGCACTTTTGAAGAATTTAGATAAATTAATAGAAGAGGAAACAAAATTACCTGTTAAAATTGTTGAAGATCCATTAAGTTGCGTAGCCCTTGGAGCAGGTAAAGCCCTTGAAGAAATCGATAGATTAAAAGAAATAATGATTAATGTTTAAATAAACGATAATAATAAAGAACAGATTTTACATAATTCTGTGTTTCTTTAAATGGTGGAATTCCTTTATAGGTTTTTACTACTCCTGGACCTGCATTATAGGCTGCTAAACTCTTTTCAAGATCTTTGAATTCATCAAGAAGTAATTTCAAATAACGTGCCCCTCCATGGATATTTTCTATAGGATCAAAGGGATTTTTTACTCCTACAAGTTCTGCAGTCGAAGGAAGTAATTGCATAATTCCTATCGCACCTTTTGGAGAAATTGCAAAAGGATTAAAATTAGATTCCACTTTAGCAATTGCCTTAAGAAGCGCAGGATCTAAATTATAATTTTTGGCTACTTCTTCAAATATAGGGTCGTATTTCTTTAAATTTATTGATGTGGTAAATATTTCTCCGATATTTGCATACTTAATAGGAACTCTAAGATAAAGTTTATATGCACTGTTTAAAGGAATATTAGAAAATATCTTTCCCCCTGTAACTGGATCTATATAAAGATAAATATCTGTAGCAAATACATTTACTTCTAAAAAGATAAAATAAATAAAAATTATGTAAAAAATCAGTTTTATTGATTCTTTTTTAAAAACTCCTGAATACATTTTTCAGAACAAAAATAATATTCTTTACCATTTATTTCCAATTTTATTGCTGAATTTTTGTTTATATATTTACCACAATTTTCATCTAAAACCATTTCTGTAATATTTTTCTTTTTTGTAAAATACCAATAAATTAAAATCCCTATTAATATCCAAAAAATGAATTTCATTTATTTTAGTGTAGTATATTTATGAATTTCTTGCAAATTCAAGACATGTTTAAATTTTTCATAAAGCTCATTTAAAGTCAAATTAAATTTAGGATGAATCCAAGAAGGAGCAATTTCTAAAGCTGGTTTCATTACAAATGCTCTTAAATGAAATAGAGGATGAGGGATTGATAAAATATCGGTTTGAAAAATTAGATTTTCGTAAAGTATAATATCTATATCTATTTTCCTATCTTTATATTCCTTCCTCTGTATATAAATTTTTCTTCCAAGTAAAGCTTCTATTTTTTTTATTTCAAAAAGTAAAGATAATGGAGAAAGCGATGTTTCTCCTAATACACATAAATTAAGAAACTCTTTTGAAGAACTAAATCCCCATGGAGCACTTCTATAAATTGAAGAAACTTTTTTTATTTTAAAAGGAATTTTTTCAAGATAAAAAAGAGCCCTTTTAAGATATTTTTCTTTATTTCCTAAATTACTACCTAAACTTAAAAAAACCTTTTTTAAAGTTTGAGGCTGGAAAATCTTTTGATAGCCTCTTTTAATCTTTCCTCTCCCACAGTTAAAGCTATTCTAAAATATCCTTCTCCAGATGGACCAAACCCTATGCCAGGAGTTACTACAATTCCAGCTTCTTGTAAAAGCTTTTTACAAAATTCCTGAGAAGGCATGCCATTAGGAGTTTTTACCCATAGATAAAATGTTGCAGAGGGTAATTTAAATTCATAACCAAGTTTTTTTAACCCATCTGCCAAAATATCTCTCCTTTTTTTAAAAATTTCTCTGCGAGAAGGTACAAGATTTTCTATATTTTGCAAGGCATAAGTTCCTGCATCCTGAATAGCATTAAATACTCCAGAATCTATATTACTTTTGACTTTAACAAGAGCTGAAATAAGCTCCCTATTACCTACTGCAAAACCTAATCTCCAGCCTGTCATACAAAAAGTTTTGGAATGACTATGGAATTCAATTGCTACATCTTTTGCTCCATCTATTTCAAAAATGCTTATAGGTGGAGTATCAAAATAAAGTTCTACATAAGCTGCATCATGAGCTACTATAAGATTATATTTTTTAGCAAATTTTATTACTTCTTTAAAACACTCCTTTGTAGCAGTTGCACTTGTTGGATTATTAGGATAATTCAACCATAAAATTTTAGCTTTTTCTACTATATCTTGGGGAATTTTACCTAAATCTGGAAAAAAATCATTTTCCCATGTAAGAGGCATAAAATATGGAATCCCGTCAGTAAATATTGTACCTAAACGATACACAGGATAGGCAGGTTCAGGGCATAAAACAATATCTCCAGGATTAATAAAACCTATAGGGAAATGAGCTATACCTTCTTTAGAACCGATAAGTGCTGTGATTTCTGTTTCTGGATCGAAAGATATACCAAATCTTTTTTTCATATATTCAGCACAAGCTTTTCTGAAGGCTAATTTACCTTTATTAGATGGATATCTATGATTTTCAGAATTTTCTAAAGCTTTTTTTGCTATTTCTACAATTTCAGGAGGGGTAGGAAGATCTGGATCCCCTACCCCTAAATCAATCACATCTACACCTTCTTTTATTTTTTCATTTTTTAATCTATCAATTTCTACAAAAAGATATGGAGGAAGTCTTTTCAGTTTCTCAGATAATTCCATTTTAAAATTCCTTAAATTCTATTTTTCTCTTTTTCCTTCAATAAATTCAATTACCATTTGTCTTGCAAGATAATCTGGAAATTGTTGAGGTGGATGTTTCATAGTATAGGCAGAAATAGAAATTAATGGACCACTTACCCCTCTATCTTTTGCCAATTTAGCACATCTTATTGCATCTATAGCTGAACCTGCAGAATTGGGAGAATCCTCTACCTCTAATTTGACTTCTACAGACATAGGAACTCCGCCAAAATGTTCTCCTTCGAGTCTTATATAAGCTATTTTTCTATCTTTTAACCATGGCACCCAATCAGAAGGTCCTATATGAATATTTTCCCATCCTATATCGTATGGTAAAAGACTTGTTACAGCTTCGGTTTTTGAAATCTTTTTAGTTTTTAAACGCGAACGCTTTAGCATATTTAAGAAATCTGTATTCCCTCCAAAATTAAGTTGATAACTTCTTTTAAGAGGAATTCCTCTATCTACAAAAAGCTGAACCAATGTCCTATGAAGAATAGTTGCTCCAAGCTGCGACTTAATATCGTCTCCTACTGCAGGAACTCCCGCTGATTCAAATTTTTTACCCCATTCTTCATCAGAAACTATAAAAGTTGGCATAGCATTAACAAATGCTACCCCAGCTTTTAAACAAGCTTCAGCATAAAATCTTGCAGCTTTTTCTGATCCAACTGGAACATAATTTATTAAAACATCTGCATTTACTTCTTTTAAAACACTTACAACATCTTCTAATTCATCTTCTTTTTCTTCTGAAAGCACAAAAGTCTTTTCCTCTGGATAATCTTTCATATGTTCTGCTACACCATCAAGGACTTTACCTTTCCTTACTTTTACACCAAGCTTAGGGATATCTTTATAAAATATAGCAGTACAATTAGGTGCACTAAAAACTGCTTCGGATACATCTTTTCCTACTTTTCTGGCATCTATATCCCAAACAGCTACTATTTCTATATCATAAGGTTTATAACCACCTATGTCTGGGAACATTATACCTTGGACATTATCTATTCCCTTTTCTTTATAATAATAAATCCCCTGAATAAGAGAACTTGCACAATTCCCCAGACCTACAATAGCTAAACGGACCTTCTTATCCATACCCACCTCCTTCCAAGGAAATTTAAAAATTTAAGAAGATAAAAAATGGCTGTTTAAAATATAATACATATGCGTGTAATATCAAGATAATCTTAATTTTAATTAAAAAATTAGGAATTTTTTCTTTTAATTCTTTTATTTTTTAGATTTTTAATAAAAATTATACTTCTTAACTTTTTAATTATTATAAAAAACTTGATATAATTACGTTCAATACTTATTTTTTATTTTCAAAAAATATCTATATAAGTCTTTAATATTTCAAAAGAGGCAAGTAAAAATGCAGGCAATAATACTTGCTGCTGGTTTAGGTACAAGACTTAAATCTCAGTATAAAAATATACCTAAAGGACTTATAAAACTCGGTGGCAGAGAAATTATATACCGCACTATTTGTTTTTTAAAAAACCTCGGAATAAAAGACTTTATTCTTATTACTAATAACTCTTATTATTCATATTATGAAAATTTTTTTAAAAAAAATTTCTCTTCATCTGAAATTTCTTATCAAATTATTTTAAATCCTCATCCTGAAAGAGGTAATGGATATTCTCTTTATCTTGCTAAAAAATATATCAAAGATCCTTTTATAGTGGTGATGAGCGATCATATTTATGAAGAAGCATTTATAAAAAAGGCTATTAATGGTAAAGGATTAGTTATAGATAAAAAAGGATTATTTATTGAACCTACAGAAGCTACTAAAGTACGGATAAAAAACGGATATATAGAAGATATTGGTAAAAAATTAAATAAATGGGATGGGTTTGACACAGGTTTTTTTATTCTTAATCCAGATATTTTCTCTGTAGCAGAAAATTTGGTTTCACAAAAAGAAGTTATAGAATTAAGCGATATTGTAAAACTTGCACGTCTTCCTGTAACTGAAATTTCAGGGTTTTTATGGATGGATATAGATACTCCCCAAGATCTCAAAAAAGCTCGCAAATTTTTAATTAAAATCGCTGTTAAAGGAACTGGAGATGGTATAATTTCTCGTACATTAAATAGAAAAATTTCAACAAGAATTTCTTTATATCTTGCAGATAAAATAACCCCTAATCAAGCTACACTTTTGGCATTTTTAATAGGGATCTTATCTTCTGTTGTTGCTTTTTTTCATCTACCTGCAGGTGGCTTGGTTTACCAATTAAGTTCTATTATTGATGGAGTAGATGGTGAAATCGCAAGACTTACTTTAAAAGAAAGTAAATTTGGAGGATGGCTTGATTCTCTTTTAGATAGATTTGTTGATTTTTTCTTTTTGCTTGCCTTAGCTCATTTTGTCCCTTATTCATTCTGGCCAGTTGTAGCATTTGCTATTATAGGAAGCGTTATGGTAAGTTATTCTACTGAACGGTTTAAAGCCGCTTATTCTATGGATATTTATAAAGAAATACCAAGTTTAAAATATTTCATTGGTAAAAGAGATGAAAGAATATTTTTGATCATGATTTTTTGTTTATTAAAACAAATTAAACTTTTGTTTATTATATTAGCTATTTTAACAAATTTAAGAGTTTTCTTAACAATTCTCCTTGTAAAAAACTGGGAAGAAAAGAGAAAAAAAGCAACTTAAATCTGTTTAATTAAATCTGTTTAATAAATTCTATAATCTTTGGATATTCTTCTAAGGTTTCAACAACTATATCTGCTTTGGCCTCTTCTAATTCCTCTTTACTTACATTCCCTGTAGCTACTGCAATAGTTTTTACTCCTGCTTTTTTTCCACTTAATACATCTCTTACAGTATCACCAACAAGATATACATTTTCTAAATCTATATTGGTTTTAAATATATTTTTTGCTTTCTCAATTGCTAAAGAAACTAATACCTCTCTTTTCGGATGATCCGTTCCAAAAGCACCAAAAGAAAAAAAAGGTTTTAATTTAGTAATCTCCATTTTTAACCAAGCTATAGGTTCTAAGTTCCCTGTTACTAATCCAAGTTTAATATTTTCATTTTTTAGATGTTCTAAAAATTCCTTTACTCCTGGCAAAATAATAAGACCTTCATCTTTTATAAGTTTTGAAAAAAATTCAATTGTTTTTTTATAACATAAGGGCAGTTTTTCTTTAATTTCCTCCTTAGGAATATTTTTCCGTCTAAGTGCATTTATAATAATTTCAGGATCAGTAGTTCCTGGTTTATTACCTTTATTAATGTCTTCAAGAGTAAAAGGAATTTTAAAAATAGATTCTAAAGCCTTTGCAAAAGATAATTGATGAGATTTCGTACTTTTTAATAAAGTATTATCAATATCAAATAATACTATTTTCATATTTTCCTTAAGAAATTATTAAATTTTTGAATTTTCCAATACTGTTATACCACTTACATATTCTCCAGGTAAAATACTAATAATCCTAACCCCTTTTGTAGCTCTTCCTTGCGTAGGTATTTCTTTAGCTTCAATTCTTATAACCCTTCCAGAACTTGCAAATATTAAAAGTTCATTTTCATCTTTTACAATGGCTCCTCCTATAATTTTGCCTATTTTTTTATCAATATTATGAGCTATAATACCTTTTCCACCCCTTCCTTGAATTCTAAATTCTTTTATTTGTGTTTTTTTCCCATAACCCCTTTCAGTAATTGTAAATAAATAACTATTTTTTGATGTTTTTAATAATTGAACAACTTCATCATCTTTTTTTAACTTTATTCCTATTACTCCTTCTGATTGTCTTTTTGTTGCACTTATATCCTTTTCACTAAAATGTAAAGACATACCATTTTTGGTAATTATTAATAAATTTTCACCCTCTTTTGTAATTACCCCGCTTTTTAAATAATCACCTTTTTTTAAACTTATAACAGACAAACCATTTTTTCTTAAATTTTTTATCTCTGAAATTTCCAGTTTTTTAATAATTCCTCTGGCTGTACTCAATATTAAGTATCCTTCTTCTTCAGCAGGAAGTATAAAAGAAATATTTTCTTCTAATTTTGGAAGATAATTTTTAATATGCGTGCCCTTTGCAGTTTTGGTTGAAAAAGGTATATCTTTTACCTCTAAAGGATATACTTTCCCTTTTTCTGTAAAGATCCACATTTGAGAAAGAGAGTTAATTTGTAATGCATATTTTAATTTTTCATCCACACTAAAAACTAAGCTACCTTTTCCTCCTCTTTTTTGAGATGTGAAAATATCTAAAGATAGTTTTCTTATATAACCTTCTTCACTTATTAAAACTAATACCTCCTCTGAAGGTATTTCTTCTTTAGCTAAGAGTTTTTCTTCTTCTTTTTCTTCTATTATTTCTGTTTTTCTTTCGTCTCCGTATCTTTCTTTAATTTCTTTTAATTCTTCCTCAATTACAGTAATTAAAGTGGGTTCATGTGTAAGAATTTTTTCATAATATTTAATTGCTCTTTTAAGTTCCTCGTATTCTAACAAGATCTTTTCTCTCTCTAACGCAGTAAGCTTTTGAAGTCTTAAATTAAGGATTTCTTGTGCCTGAATCTCAGTAAAACCGAATTTTTTTATTAGCTTTTGTTTTGCTTCTTGAGGAGTTTTAGATTTTTTGATAAGTTCGATTATTTCATCAATATGAGAAAGGGCTTTTAAATATCCCTCTAATATATGAGCCCTATCTTTTGCTTTTTTTAATTCATACTGTGTCCTTCTTATAACTACGGTTTTTCGCCAGTTAATAAAATGTTGAAGAAGCTCTTTAAGTGATAAAACCTCAGGTTTACCTTGAACAAGAGCAAGCATTATAATTCCAAAAGTAGTTTGCAAAGGAGTTAATTCATAAAGCTTCTTAGCAAGAGTATGCGGAGCTGTTGCCCATTCTTTTTTTAATTCAACTACAATTCTTATACCTTCTCTATCTGATTCATCTCTTACTTCAGAAATACCTTCTATTTTTTTATCTTTTACAAGCTGTGCTATTTTTTCTACAATTTTTGCTTTACTTACCTGATAAGGAATTTCCGTAAAAACTAATTTTATTTTATTTTTTTCCTTTTCTATCTTATATTTGGCTTTCAATTTTATTAAACCTTTTCCAGTAATATAAGCATTTTTAATTCCTTCCTTTCCAACTATATAAGCTCCTGTAGGAAAATCAGGACCTTTTATAAATCTCATAAGTTCTTCTATAGTTGAATCGGGATTTCTTAATAAATAAAGAAGAGCATCTATCACTTCTGAAAGATTATGAGGTGGGATATTTGTAGCCATTCCTACTGCAATTCCTGATGAACCATTAATCAAAAGATTGGGAATTTTTGAAGGAAGTACAAGAGGTTCTTTTAAAGTATTATCGTAATTTGGTACAAATTCTACGGTTTCTTTTTCAATATCCGCAAGAACTTCGTGAGAAATGCGAGCAAGCCTTACTTCAGTATATCTCATTGCTGCAGGAGCATCACCATCTATAGATCCGAAATTCCCTTGTCCATCAACAAGTGGATAACGCATAGTAAAATCTTGAGCCATCCTTACTAATGCTTCATAAACCGGGATATCACCATGGGGATGATATTTTCCAATTACTTCACCAACAATTCTTGCACTCTTTTTATAAGGTTTGTTCCAATCATTTCTCATTTCATACATTGCATAAAGAATCCTCCTTTGAACAGGTTTCAGACCATCTCTTACATCTGGAAGAGCTCTTCCTACAATAACACTCATTGCATAATCTAAATAAGACTCTTTAAGCTCTTCTTCTAAAGGAACTGTGATTATTTCACCCATATTTTTAATTCCCCTCCATTTCTTTTTTAAGAAGTTCTAAGTTTTTTAAAATAATATTTCTCACTAAGGAGGAAAGTTTATTTTTTTCTCTCAAAGTAAAAGTTCCTACATCAACAGGATGATCTATAAAAACTTTTACATTTTTGTGTTTTGTATTAAACCATATTTTCCCCTTAGGTAGAATATTTCTTGTTCCCCAAATAGTTATAGGGACTATTTTAACTTTAGATTTTAAAGGCACTAAAAAACCACCTATTTTAAAAGGTAAAAGCTCACCTGTGGGACTCCTTGTACCTTCAGGAAATATTACTAAAGAATAACCCTGTTTTAATTTCTCAATACAGATAAGAATACTTTTTAATCCTTCCTTAGGATTTTCTCTTTCAACTGGCACATATCCTAATGCCTTTATTCCCCATCCAAAAAAGGGAATTTTAAATAAACTCTGCTTAGCTAAAAAACGAATATTATAAGGCTCTAAAATTTTTTCTAAAACTGGTATATCCAGTTGACTTTGATGATTACTCATAAAAACATAAATCCCAGCAGGAGGCAAATTGCCTTTTACATGAATTTTTATTCCTAAAATTTTTAATAATCCTTTACACCAAACCCGAGCCCAAAAATGCCATTTTGTAATAATAGCCATTAATCCAAAAGTAGGAACAGTAATAAGACAATAAAACCACACCAATATATTTCGAAATAATTCTTCTATTTTTTGCATTTTTTTAATATAAAGTAAGAAAATTTTTTAGAATTATTATACCTTCTGGAAGATCATCCTTAGCAAAATCCCAATTTAAAGGCGGTTTTTTAAATCTTTGCCAAGCTTCTAATGATGTACCAATAGATTCTGGATGAAATTGAACTCCCTCTAAGGGGTATTTTTTGTGTCTTATACCCATTATTTCTCCATCTTCTGCCTTAGCTGAAATTTCAAAATCTGAAGATAAAGTATCTGGATCTATTGCTAATGAATGGTATCTCATTGCCGAAAATGGATTTTTAAGACCTCTAAAAATCCCTTTACCATCGTGAAAAATTTGAGATGTTTTACCATGCATCAATCTTTTTGCCCTTATTATTTTTGCTGAAAAGGCATATCCTATACATTGATGTCCTAAACAAATTCCTAAAATTGGTACCTTCCCAGCAAAGTGTTTTACCACATCAACAGAAATACCTGCCTCCTTAGGTGTACAAGGTCCAGGAGAAATTATAATATAGGTAGGATTTAATTTTTCTATTTCTTTAATACTTATTTTATCATTTCTGTAAACAAAAATCTCGCCATTCCATAATTTTTTTAACATTACTCCCACTAATTGAACCAAATTATAAGTAAAAGAATCATAATTATCGATTACTAAAATTTTTTTCATAGAAAATATCCTTTTCTGAAAAATTCTAAAGCCTTTTCCATCCCTTTTGCCTTGTTTATTGTTTCGTCGTATTCTCTTTCAGGTACCGAATCTGCAACAATACCAGCCCCAGCTTGTAAATAAAGTTTATTTCTTTTTTGAAACATAGTTCTTATAGTAATACAAAAATCCATATTTTGTGAAAAACCAAAATAACCTACAGCTCCTGCATAAGGACCTCTTACTGTTTTTTCAAGTTCAGTAATAATTTCCATAGCTCTGATTTTAGGAGCTCCTGAAACTGTTCCAGCTGGAAATGTTGCTATAAATGTTTCAAACATATCTTTATCCTTAGGAAGCTTTCCTCTTACTCCTGAAACAATATGCATTACATGTGAATATTTTTCTATTACCATAAGCTCATAAACTTCAACACTTCCATATTCACAAATTCTACCTATGTCATTTCTTCCAAGATCAACAAGCATAATATGTTCTGCAAGCTCTTTTTCATCGTGTTTTAAATCCTCTTCTAAAGCTTTGTCTTCTTCTTCTGTTTTCCCTCTTGGACGAGTTCCTGCAATTGGTCTTGTTTCTACAATCCCATCTTCGAGTCTTACCAATATTTCAGGTGAAGAACCTATTAAAATTTCATCTTCAAGCTTTAAATAAAATAGATAAGGTGAGGGATTAATCTTTCTCAAACCACGATAAAGTAAAAAGCTTGTATGAGGATTAAGTAAAATTTCATCCTCTAAAAAAAATCTCTGAGATAATACAATCTGAATAGCATCTCCTTGAGAAATGTAATCCTTAGCTATTTTTACATTATTGACAAAGACATCTTTTTCTATTTCAGAAGAAAAAAATAAATCTTTTTTTAAAAATGGAATCTTTATAGTAGCAATTTTTAATTTATCTAAAACTTCTTTTATTTTTTCTAAAGCTTTATCATAAATTTTGTCAGATTCAGAGTCAGTATTATAGGCTAAAGCGACAATTTTTATAGTGTGCGTAAGTCTATCATAAATAAAAAGAACTTCGGGAAACATAAAATGTAGGTCATGAAAATCAAGTATATCTTTACCTTTAGGAACACGAGGCTCAAAGAAATTTATCATTTCATAAGAAACAAATCCTACTGCTCCGCCCCAGAATCTCGGTAATGTTTTAATTTCTGGTGTTTTATAATTTTTGATAAGTTCTCTAAGTTCAAAAAGAGGATTTTCGGTAATTTTAGTTTCCTCATTTTGTTTATTTTTAATCCAAATTTTATTTCCTTTGCTTTTAAAAATAAGAAATGGATTTAGTCCTATAAAACTATAACGTGCCCATTTTTCAGCGCCTTCTACACTTTCTAATAAGAAAATGTATTCTTGATCTTCAAAAAGTTTATAAAAGAGAGAAATAGGAGTTTCTAAATCTGCAGGAATTTCGGTATAGATAGGAACAATATTAAATTTTTCGCAAAGTTTGCAAAATTCTTCTTTAGAGGGAAAAAATCTATACATGTGTTTCTTTAAGTTTTTCAATGATTTGGTTTAATGCTATCTCTTCTTGTGCTCCGGTTTCCATGTCTTTTAAAAGTATTTTGCCTGCTTTATATTCGTCCTCTCCCAGAATTAAAACTTTTTTAACTGAAAGTTTATCTGCTTCTCTTAATAATGCCTTAAGTTTTTTTTCTTCGTAATTTGTTTCTGTTTTAAATCCCTCTTTTCTTAAATCCTGAACTAATTTAATTCCAAAAGGAAATTGTTCTTTTCCTAAAATTGCAACAAAGATTTCAGGTTTATTTTTTTCTAACAATTCTCTTTCTTTTTGATTATTAAACACACACAGGGACCATCTTTCAAGACCAATAGCAAATCCAATAGCTGGAAGTTCAGGTCCACCTAATTCAGAAAGCAATTTGTCGTATCTTCCTCCTGCACAAACTGTATCCTGGGCTCCGAGTTCTTTTGCTTTTATTTCAAATATAGTGCGTATATAATAATCAAGTCCTCTCACTAAATAAGGATTAATTGTATATTCAATTTTTAAATCATTCAAAACTTTCTTTAGCTCCTCAAAATGTTCTTTACACTCTTTGCACCAAAATTCACTTATTGGTTTGAGTTTCTGAACCTCTTCTTTACAAACTTCATTTTTGCAATCAAGGATCCTTAAAGGATTTCGCTCAAGTCTTTCTTGACAAACATTACACAGTTTCTCTTTAACATTATTAAGTGCATCTATTAAATATTCTCTAAATTTTGGTCTGCATCTTTCACATCCTAAGGAATTTATTTCTAAAATAAAAGGCGATTTTTCTTGTTTATCCAAAGGTTTATTTAAGATAAGTAAAGCCATATAAATTAATTCAGCTTCATAATAAGGATTCAAATTTCCAAAAAATTCAACATCAATTTGAAAAAATTCTCTTAACCTTCCTTTTTGAGGTCTTTCATGTCTGAACATCGGACCAATTGTAAAAAATTTTAAGGGTTTAGGCCTTGTAAATAAACCATTTTCAATAATCATTCTACAAATACCTGCAGTTGCTTCCGGACGAAGGGTTAAAAAATCTTTATTTCTATCTTGAAAAGTATAGGTTTCTTTTTGAACTATATCTGTAACTTCTCCAATAGACCTTATAAATAATTCTGTTTTTTCTAAAATAGGGATTTTAATTTCTTTATAATTATAATTTTTTAATATTTCTTTGGCAGTTTCAATAAGATATTCATATTTTATAAAATCTTCAGGAAGCCAATCTTTAAAACCTCTTACTGCCTGGATTTTTGATGATGATTTACTCAATATCTTCACCCCATCTTCTTGGAAAATTCCAACCTCCAAGAGGCACAAAACATCTCTCAAATCCATTAGCTCTTAAAATTCTTTCAGCTTCGTAAGATCTTCTACCAGTGCTACAAATTAAAATTAAATCTTTATCTTTTGGTAATTCATTTAAACGATTTCTTAATTCGGGAAAAGGAATGTTTATCCAGTTAGAATACTTTTTAACCATAGGTTTTGCCTCACGGGGGTGTCTTAAATCAATAAATACTATATTGGTATCTCCGTTTCTAAGTTTTTCTAATGTTTCTTCTAAGGAAATGGGAGTTATCATATTTTTAATAAGAGCTTCTGCAACATGAGCAGTGTCATGGATAGGATCAAGGGGGTTATTAAAAGGTGGAGCATAAGCTAATTCTAAAGAAATTAAATCTTTTATTGTGGGTTTATAAGGCAAAATACTTGAAATTGCATGAATTCTTGCAAGTGTTCCATCTGTAAAAGGCCCCACTGCTTGAAATCCTAATACTTTTGTAGTTTTTTTATCAAATACAAGAGAATAAAAACCAAATTTTGCATCTGGATAAAAATGACTTCTTTCTGTTTGATTATTAAGAGCTTGAAGTGCTTCGAATCCTTCATCTTTTGCTGTTTCTAAACTTAAACCACACCCTCCAATTGCTAATTCAAAACACTTTAATATAAATGCTCCTATTGTCCCAGGGAATATATCAGGTTCTCCTATTATATTATTTGCGATCACTCTTCCTTGTCTATTAGCAAGAGAGCCCATGGGCATAACAACTTTTTTACCTGTTATTAAATGTCTAATTTCTACACAATCTCCACCAGCATATATATCTGGATCAGAAGTTTGCATCTTTTCATTAACAACAATCCCATCTGTAATCGGGGATACTAATAATCCTGCTTTTTTGGCAAGTTCACTATTTGGTTTAACTCCTGTTGCTAATATTATGAGATCTGCTTGATATTCCTTTTTTTCTGTTTTTATACCAATGACCTTTCCATCTTTTCCTATTATTTCTTTTATTCTTGCATTGAGTTCAAGTTCAATTCCTTTATCTCTTAAATGTTGTTCTACAATTCTTGATAAACAGGGATCTATTATTTTAGGTAAAACTTGAGGGAAATACTCAAGAATTTTTACTGGGAGTCCCCAAAGATCTCCTAAGGCTTCTGCAAGTTCAAGCCCTGTAAAACCAGCTCCTATAATAACAGGATTTTCTACTTCGCCCTTAGAAATTTTCTGTCTAATTTCTAAAGCTGTTTTAAAATTAATAGATGTATAAACACCATCTAAATCTACTCCAGGAATAGAAGGTATTTTTGGAAGTGAACCAGTAGCAATAACTAATTTATCATAAGGTATTTCATCTAATTTTCCATTATTAAGATATTTTACTTTTACTACTTTTTTCTCTCTATTAATCTCTTCTACTTGGGTTTTATTTAATATCTTAATTCCTTTAGCTTCTTCAAAAAAATTTATATCTCTTACTACTTTATAAGAGGTTTCTCTTAAATTATTCTCATAAGGAATGTCACCCGAAATATAATACGGGATTCCACAAGCACTATAAGAAAAAATTTCTTCTTTATCAATCATTATAACTTCAATATTTGGATCCAACCTTTTTAATCTGCATGCTGCTTTTCCACCACATGCATTAGCTCCTATGACAACTACACGCATTTTATCCTCCGGAAATTTTTATTCCTGAAATTTTATCACAAATCTATAAAAAGAGAACAAAATAGTTATAATCTTTATTTTAAAATGAAAAAAATAAAAATTTTAGCTCCTGGACCTTTAAAATTTAATTTTATTAGGGATGGTCTGGAATATTATAAAAACAAAATTTCTCCTTTTATTTCTCTTGAACTTATAATTCCTAAAATAAAAACCTCGGGACTAAACAAGGAGCAAAAATTAATAAAAGAAGAAAAAGTTTTAAGAAAATACTTATCTCCTAAGGATTATTTAATAATACTTGATGAGAGAGGAAAGATGTTAAAAAGTATAGAATTGGCAAGACATTTAGAAAAAATTCTGGAAATTCACGATTCTTTATGTTTTATAATAGGTGGACCTGAGGGAATCTCCAAGAATCTTAAAAACGAAGCCCAAGAAATACTTAGTCTTTCATCTTTAACTTTAAATCATGAAATAGCTCTTTTAATGCTCTTAGAGGCTATTTATAGAAGCTTTACTATTATAAAGAAATTTCCCTATCATCGTGAATAAATATAAATAAAATCTATAAAAATTTAAAATATTTCCCTTTATTTAACATTTTTAAAACTTGACTTTTGTTTTTGAGTTAATACAATAATTTTTTAAATTTTGTTTAATGCCTTAATGTGTTATTTTTTTAAAAAATTTTTAGGGATTAAAAAATGAAGAAAAAATTTTTAGCTCTGGGATTAGGAATTTTAACATTTTGTATAGGATCTATACAAGCTAAAGGCGTAAATAAAGTAGAACAGGTCAAAAAAGACCTGGTAAAAGAAGGTGTAATTGTTATCCAACATGAAAAAGTATTTAAGAAATTTGAGTATCCACCAGTAGTTTTTAATCATCAAAAACATGTAAAAGCAGTTAAAGAAGATTGTAAAGAATGTCATTTAGTAGATAAAGAAAAGAAGCTTATTTTTGATTTTTTAAGTCGGGAAGTCTTCGAAGATCCAGAAAAAGCTAAGGTTAAATATCATGAAAAATGTGTAGAATGCCATAAAAAATTTGCTAAAAAGAATCAAAAAACAGGTCCTACAGGTCTTGTATGTGGAGATTGTCATATAAGAAAGGCTCCTATTGTTAAATATCCTGTAATGGATTTTGATTTTTATTTACATGATAAACACGAAAAGAAATTAGAAAAACTGGTTAAAGGTAAAATAAAAGGTAGATGTGATTTATGTCATCATACTTATGATCTTAAAAAGAAAAAAGAAGAAGCTTTAAAGTATGAAAAAGGTAAAGAAGAATCTTGTTATTATTGCCATGATTTTACTAAAGAAAGAAAAAATCCTGATTTAGTAAAAATTATAAATATTGCTAAAGAAGATCGCTGGTGCTTAAAGCGTGCTTCTCATTATCGTTGTTTAAATTGTCATTTAGAATACAAAGAAAAGAAAAAAGATACAGGACCTATAGAATGTGCTAAATGTCATACTGGTAAATATAGAACTGTAGAAGAGCTTGCTAAAATTAAGCGCCCAGATAGAAAACAAAAAGAAGAGATGTTTCTTTTTAACAAGACAGTATCTAAAATGAAAGGAGTTCCTTTTGATCATAAATCTCATGAATATGCACTTACCAAGTGTAGAGATTGTCATCATGAAAGACTTGAGGCATGTAGAGATTGTCATACTCCTTCTGGAGATATTAAAGGTGGATATGTAAGTTTAGTTACTGCGCTTCATTCTAAATCTAAACAGAGTTGTGTAGGTTGTCATTATGAACAGACAAAAAATAAAGATTGTTATGGATGCCATTATTTTATTGGATTTCCTGAAGTTAAGAATGAAATAGCTTCTAAGAGAACTTGTAATATCTGTCATTCTGGTAAAAAGAAGATTGGAGAAATTAAACCTATTAGTTTAAAACCTTTCCTCGCTAAAAAGATTGATAAAGATATTGAAATAAAGATTTTGGAAAAAGAATATAAACCTGCAAAGCTTCCTCACGAAAAAATAGTTAAAAAGTTGTTGGAGATTTCCAATAAAAGTAAATTGGCTACATATTTCCATCAGAGTTTAGATACCCTTTGCATGGGTTGTCATCACAAAAGTTTAACTAAAGCGGAACAAGAAGAACAAAAACCACCTTTATGTAAAAGTTGTCATAGTGTAGAAGTAGAAGTATTAAAACCTGAGAAACCAAAGTTACAGGCTGCTTACCATGTAATGTGTATAAAATGCCATATAGAGATGGATCTTAAGAAAGGACTTGAATGTACAGATTGCCATAAAGAAAAAGAGGTTCGTCCAAAATTTACTTTAGATTAACAAAAGAGGAAAAAGCTATGCATATTTGGGAACAACTTTTTACAGATCACGGGTTAGAAGCTGCTTTAGCAGCATTAACATTTTTTATTTTTATAGTTATTTTTTCAACATTAAAAGAAAAAAGATTTTAAAACTTTTTATGGGGATTTAACCTATGAAGTTAAATAGAAGAGAATTTTTAAGCAAGGTTTTGAAACTTGGAGGGGTTTTATCCCTTAGTAAAAGCGAAATAGTTTCTATAAAATTTACTGAAAATACTGCAAATGAAAGAAATTGGAAATTATATGAAAAAAGAAAAGAGGAAGGTAAAGAAGTTCCTTTAGAAGATTCTTACGCGGTATTGGTTGATCTTACAAGGTGTATAGGATGTAGGCGTTGTGAATGGGCATGTAATGAATGGAATAAAAATCCTAATCAACCTATTGAAGAATTTGAAAAATCTCGTTTTCAAAAACCATCTGTATTTGATAAAATTAGAAGAACGCATGCAGGGAATTTTACAGTAGTTAATAGATTTTATGATTCTGAAGGTAAACCTGTATATGTAAAAAAACAATGTATGCATTGTTTAGAGCCTTCTTGTGCATCTGCATGCTTTGTAGAAGCATTTGTTAGAACACCAGAAGGTCCAGTTCTTTATAATCCTTCTGTATGTGTAGGTTGTCGTTATTGTATGGTTGCTTGTCCTTTTGATATACCTGCTTATGAATATTATGATGCTTTTGCTCCTCAAGTTACAAAATGTACTTTTTGCTTTGATAGAATTACAGAAGGGAAAAAACCTGCTTGTGTTACTATATGTTCTGCTAATGCTTTAATTTTTGGTAAAAGGAAAGAATTAATCCGTTTAGCTCATAAGATTATAGAAGATAATCCTGATAAGTATGTTCCTTATGTATATGGAGAACATGATTTTGGTGGAACAAGTTGGCTTTATATTTCAAATGTACCATTTGAAAAACTTGGTTTTCCAGTAGGATTTAAAGAGGCGCCTCGTAGATATACAGAAAATTACTTATTTGCTATAAAAGTTCTCGAAATATTAGCAGCTCCGCCTTTAGTTTATTTAGCTTACAAAGCCCTTAAAGAACACGAATATGAAAAAGACCATGAATAATAAAAAATTTAGAAAAAAATGAGGAGAAGCGATGGGTAATAAATCTGGAAGTTTCTTTAAGGAAAAGGTTTTATTAGGAAAAAGCTGGGGTGAATATATTTCTGGTCTTTTAACACCATGGAATTTAGTAGCTGGAATTATTATAATTTTTGGACTTTATGCAATTATTTATCGTTTACTTTTTGGCTTAGGTCCTGCCACTAATCTTTCAGATGAATATCCATGGGGAATCTGGATTGCTTTTGATATTCTTGTAGGAATTGCTTTAGCAGCACCTGGACTTGCAGTAGCGACTTCTATTCATCTTTTTGGATTTAAAGATTATCATTCATTTGCTCGTCCTGCTGTGTTATCAAGTTTGGTAGGATATGTATTTGCAGTTACTGCATTACTCTTTGACCTTGGAAGATACTACAGGGTTTATTATCCTATTATTTGGTCTTGGGGTTTAACATCTGTGCTCTTCCTGATCGGTTGGCATTTCTTCTTATATATCATAATATCTATTGTAGAATGGCTACCTGCTTTCTTTGAATGGACAGGGTTAAGAAAAGCCCAAGAAATATTTTCTAAATTGGCAATTTGGGCAACTGCTTTAGGTGTTATTATTGCAGGTGGTCACCAGTCTGCTTTAGGAGCTCTTTTCCTTATAGTTCCAGAGAAGTTACATCCTTTATGGTATTCTCCTTTGCTTCCTTTATTTTTCCTTGTTTCAGCTTTATTTGGTGGCGTTGCAATAGTAACTATTGAAAGCTCGATTAGCCATAGAGCTTTTAAAGAATATATACCTCATGAAGAACATGAAGTCTTTCCTCAAAAACTTCTTGGTTTAGCAAAAGCTATGTATATTCTTCTTATTCTTTATCTCCTTTTAAAAATTCTTGATCTTATTCATTACCATAAAGTAGTATATCTCCTTTCTCCTTATGGATATTGGTATCTTGTAGAAACAATCGGATTTGTAGTGCTTCCTATTTTGATTCTTGCTAATGTAATAAGATACAAATGGTCAAAACTTGTTCCATTTATAGGAGTATGGGTAGCCTTAGGAGTAATTTTAAATAGATTTAATGTATGTTTAATTGCCTATAAATGGTATATTCCTTTTTCTCAAAAATATTATCCCAGTTGGATGGAAGTTGCTTTATCCCTTTGCATGGTTGTTTTTATTGTAATCACTACAAGATTTATGCTCAGAAGATTACCAATTTTACCTCGTAAAAAAGAAGCATAAAATTATTTAAAGTGTGAGAATAATAAAATCACATATAAATTTGTTAAAAGATCATTCGCTTTTTAGTCTTCAAGTTTTTAAAAAAATATATCATACTGTTGTAAGAAATATAAAAAGGTATTGCTGTTGTTACTGGAATTTCTTTAATTAGTCTTGGTGGATGTGCACATATTTCAAATCATACAAGCTTTAAAAACATAGAAGAAAAGATTTATTTTAATACCTACCGTGTTGAAAGTCCTCTTGGAGAAGAAAACTTTTCAGGAGTATATTTTTATTTATATGGAAAACCTTCAATATCAGCAAATAACAAATATGGTATAGGATATAATATTTATAGTAAAGAAGGAGAAATATCTTATTCTCTAAAAGTTCCATTAAAATTCTATACTGATGTTTTAAACAAACAAAATCTTACTGGTGTAGGAACTTTTCTTCTCCTTCTTACAACAGCAGCTGTTGTAGGAGGAACTATAGCAGTAGTATCCTCTGGAGGACATGATAAATCTCATCATACAGCATATACTTCTAAGAAACATTCATCAAATGATAACCACTCTGGAGAAGGATCGACAAGTGATGGTTCTACAGGAGGTAGTAGTACTGGTGGAAGTGGTTCTACCGGAGGCGGAGATACTGGCGGTGGAGGAAGCGGTGAAGAGGATACTGGAGTAGGTATCGGTGGTGGAGGCGGGGGAGAGCCTCTTTAATGATTATTTAATTTTTAAAAAATATACTTTTTCAGAAAATAATAAAAAAAATTATATAGTGTATATATTATATGCATTACTCTCCAATAGGTAAAGTAAAAGGGGAGCAACTCCTTTTCCTTTTGAAGCTTCTAAAGCGAAAAAGGAACTTTATTTTACCCTTTTTCCCAAGTATTTCTAATTTTTTAACTAAATCAAGAAAAGATTTAAATTCAAAGAAGCAAGAGTTGAACCTAAAGAAATAACGTTCAATCTCACACTTGTATCAAGAAATACTGGTAGATAGAATATTATTCACCAAAAATTTTTATCTGTTAAATGAGAATCGTGATTGACATAAAAACATAATGATTTATTATTTTATTAATGTATTAATAATTAATTAAAAGGAGTCCAATATGGCTACTAAGATATTGACAATAGCAGTTTCAGAAGAAATTTGGAGGAAAATTAAACGAATTGCAGCTTTACAGGGGAAAAGTGTATCGGCTTTGGTGAGGGAACAAATAGAAAAATTTTTAGGGGAAGAAAATAGATATACAGAAGTTCACGAAAGAATTGCAAAGATAGCTAAAGAAAATAGAGGTAAGTTAGAAAAATGGAAAAGAGAGGATCTTTACGATGTATAAAGCTTTTTTTGATACTAATATCTTAGCCTACGAATTTGATAAAAGTGAACATAGAAAACAGGCTTTAGCAGTAAATTTAATTAATGAATGGAGACCTTCGGGTCGGATGATAATTTCGACTCAGGTGCTTCAAGAACTTTATGTAGTGTTAACAGAGAAGCTTAAACCTGCTTTAAAAGAGGAGATAGCTGAAGAAATTATCCAGAATTATAGTAAACTTGATGTAGTGATAGTTGATCCCTCTTTAATTTTGAACGGAATAAGTATAAAAAGAAAATATAAAATTTCTTTTTGGGATGCATTGATAGTGGCAGCATCTCGAAGAGCAGGCTGTAAAATACTTTTTACAGAAGATCTTTCTCATGGAATGAAAATAGAAGGTATAGAGATAGTTAATCCATTTCTTTAAAATTTGAAATACAATTCTATTAACAAGTGTTTAGAAGATGTTTTGATAATTTTAGAAGCATATCCATTATATTTTCTGTAACTTAAAAATTCTTTTAACTTAGTCTCAAGAGCCTTCCCTAAGAGTTTGTTGAATAAACTGCTTAATTATAGTCTGTACTTCTTCAGTATTAGATGCTTTCTTAACTTTTGCCATATGCCCACCCTCCTTGTTGTAATTGTCTATTTTAATATTTAATACTTAAAATTTATACAGTTGAATGAACACTTTCTTAAAAAATAATAAATATTGAATAATAGTTAATTAAAAAGAATAAAATATTATTTACTTTTTTTACCAGCTTTTGCTATTAAATATTTACAAATATCTGTAAGGGTGATAATTCCTAATAATCTATCATCTTTTATAACTGGCATTTGTTTAATTCTTCTTAATATCATAATAGATCCTGCTTTTATTAAAGGTGTTTCAGGATTTACTGCAATAATAGGAGTTGTCATCAATTCTTCTATTTTTAATTTATTTATTTTATGAACTCGTTCTTCGATAGCTTCGAAATCAGTTAAATAACTCTCACCTTCAAATATCTCCGGAAATCTAGGTAATATAGCTTTAAATATATCGGTTCTAGTAATTATACCTACAACTTGATTTTCATTATTTACAACAACTGCCCCATTAATATTATATTTTTCCAATAGATCCCCGCATTCTTTTATAGTAGCATTTTTATTAATCGTAATAACCTTTGTTTTCATAATTTCTTTTACTTTCATTTTAAAACTTCTCCTTTTTTATTTTTCTATATTTAGAAATTGTAGTTTAATTTTAGGTAAATAAGAAAATTCAATCTCTATACTTTGTAATGGATATTTATCTATAAATTTTCTTAATGTACTAAGAACTCGCACTGCTCCTAATGTACTTTTGGTAACATTAGACATAGCTTCTTTTAACTTTTCCAAAAATTCTATAGGACTAGGATTAATGTTTTTTGCTTCAAACAAACCTAACTTTTCTATAATTTTGTTTGCTTCTTCTATTTTTCCGTGAATTATTGCTTTTTCAAATACATGATTTAATACTTCAGATAAAGCTTGACATTCAGCTAAAGCATAAATCCCATTATGTAATTTTTGTTCTAATTCTGAGGATTCCATTTTTTTAAATTCTTGTTCTAATTCTTTTATGTTCATTGATGAGAAAGGTTCAAAATCTTTTATAATCTCACGATCAAGTCCTATAATATGCATTCTTATTCCCTCCACTATTTTTAATTTTTTATTTTAACTATTCATTCTAAAAATATCACTGATTGTGTTGAACAAATTTCTATTGCTCTTCCTACTCCTTGTGCTAAAGGGATATCTTTATTATAAGATTTACAAATCCCTTGACATACAATAGCAGGGATTTGAGGATTGTACATATTATTACGTCCCCTTCCTTCTTTCACAAAATGGGCTAACATTTGTAATGCTGCTATTGTTCCAAGTGGAAAATTCCCTGCTGCTAAAACTATAAGTCTTTTTTTACTTTCATCTTTAGCCCAAGGATTACAAAGCAAAGTTAATATCCCCACGCGTTCCCCCGGAGCTATTCCAATAGTATAAACAAATCCAGAAAGGTCAGATACTATAGTAGGAGCATTCGGAGGAACAAATCTAACTTTTAGACCCTTTCCAAAATAATCTTGTACCATTTTAGATACCTTGTTAACTCTTCCTGAACCTATTGAAATAAAATTATATTCAGTTAAATATTCTTGATTATCACAATCGATATCTAAATGTGATTCGATTATTAAATCACATCTATTTTTGATCGCCCAATAATTCAAACCTATAACAATTTCAGGCACAAATAACGCATCAGTTATATAACCTATATGGTTAGCACCCGCAAATCTACCACTTCCAAATACAATAGCAATTTTTATCTTACCTTTTTCGTCCTTTGTTTCTTTTAAAATATCCGGAAAATTTTCAAAATCGAGTTTAATTCCTCCCATTTCATAAGGATCCATCTTCTATTCCTCCCTTTATTCAGATTAAAATAATTTTAAATAAATATCAACTTATTATATTATTAAATAAAAATAGATATTCCTTAAAAATTATTCCAAAATATTTTTTATTAATTTTATTTAAAAATTTGCAATAGAAATTTTTTCTTTATTACTTTATAGATTATTTCTTTAAAAACTGTTTTAATTTTAAAAATTTTAATATTTTTTTCAAAAATTAAATATATTTTACTTGCTTAGATATATTAGTTTTTAAATATTACAATTATTATAACAATAAAAATATAAAGGTCAAATTTGGTAATATAATTAAATTATGCGTATGAAACTTATTAAAAATTTGAAAATCAGGAAATTCGAAAAGTAAACTCTCTAATTTAATCTCCGAGGGGTAAAGTTAAAAGGGGAGCAACTCCTTTTCCTTTTGAAGCTTCTAAAGCGAAAAGCTGCTGTAATAAAATAAAAGTAGACTTAGTAGAAATATCTCGATCTGAAATATAAAACCAATAATTTCTATATTTTACAGCAATAAGAGCATCTGAGGGTAAAGATTTTTGATAATGAACTTGGAAAAGATCTCCTAAAAGTGATTTCCAGGAAAATAACTTTCCATCAGGATAACGAGTTAAAACCACTTTTCCTGTATTTAAATCTTCCTCTGGAACTTCTATTCCATTAGCCAAATAAAAAAGAGTTCCTATTAAAGACCGAGTCTCTATTTGAATAACTTTAGCACTTCTTTTAGTTTCAGATCCAACTAAAGGATAATAAGGAGCTGGTTTAAGTCCTAAAATTTGTCTTACTTCTTCAATTAAAGGATCTTCTCCTAAAAACACTAAAGCAGGAAAAACCTTTTCTTTCTCTCTTATAAAAAGGAACTTTATTTTACCTTTTTTCCTAAGTATTTCTAATTTTTTAGCTAAATTGAGGAAATGTTTAAATTCAGGGGCAAGGGCAGGAGTTGGACCAGATGCAGTAGGAGCATTAGGTAATCCATTTATAGATTGCACACACAATCTTAAAATTCTATCAATTCTCCAACCAGAATTAAGAAGCAATATTAAATGTTCAAGAGGAATAGGAGAAAGAAATCTCCTGGCAAATGTTTCTCCTTGCAAAGGAATAAAAGTAAAAGTAGGTTTTTCTGCATAACTAATTCCTAAATCTAAACTATAAGACTCCGGACCTTCCACTAAATTAGCTTTTCCTCCCAAATTTCCAGAAAAAGAAAATTGAGTTGTGATACTACTTATTTCTAAAAATACCGGAGACTCTCCATATCTTAAACGCACCAAATTTAAAAGCATTTGTTCACTTATGGCATGTTGTAAAGATTTGTTAAAACCAATGGAACTATATTTAAGAGTTGAATGAAAACCCCCGGCACATCCTGCTAAAAAGAAAATTATTCCCAAAAAAATTAGCCAATTTCTTTTTTTCATGACTTAAAAATTTTAAATTTTTCTGAAAATTTTGTCAATTTATCTACCAAATCTTAATATAAAAGATACAAAGATTAAAAATTGATTTTTTAAAATTTGATTTTTTAAAATTTGTGTGTTATTTTTGTGTAAATAGGGGGGTCTTATGAAAAAAATTATTACTAAAAAAACTGAAAAAGTTAGAACTAATGTTTATCTTACACGAACTTCTAAAGATAAAGCTCAAAAAATTTTAAAAAAATATGGACTTAACCTTTCCGAAGCTTTTAATTTATTTTTAGCTATTATTGCTGAAACTGAAAAATTACCTTTTGAATTTAAAATCCCCAATAAAATTACCCGTCAGGCTATAGAAGAAGTAATAGCTAATAAAAATCTTGAAGAAATCACTATTCAAGATTTAATTCGTGAAGCTAAAATTAAAAAGACATAAACAATTTGTCAAAGATTTAAAAAAAATGCGTCTTACAGATGAACAATTTCAAAAATTTATAAAATATTTAAATCATCTGTTAAACGATGAGCCTCTCCCAGCAGAAGCTAAAGATCATTCTCTTTTTGGAGAATGGCAAGGTTTTAGAGTATTTCATTTAGGAGGAGATCTTTTAGTAATTTATCGAAAAACGAAAAAAGAAATAATTCTAACAAGAATAGGAACTCATTCCCAGCTCTTCCGTTAATTTTTAATTATTACCTTATTATCTTATTAAAAAACTACCATCACATTTTTGAGGACGAGCAAATTCCTTTATTCCTTCTCTACAAGTAGCAATTGAGATTTTATATTTTTCTGCAAGCTCAAATAAAGGTTTTATTAATTTTATTCTTAATTCCTTTTTCAAATATTTCGAACCTGCTATTTTTTCTCCTTCCTTTAAATATAATTTTTCCCATAATTTTGCTTTTTCCGGAAATGCTTTTATTAATCTTTTTAAAGAATCAGGCTTGGCTTTATAAGTACTCACAGTAAAATGAGATACATAATCTTTTAAAATCTTAAATATTTCCAAAACTTCATTTTCATTTAATCCCGGAATTATCGGATCTAATCTTACTGAAACTGGAATATCTGCTTTTTTAAATTCCTCTACTGCTTTTACCCTCCTCTCAAAAGAGGGAGCTCCTGGCTCAAGTTTTTGATAGTATTTAAAAGTAGTAATAGTTATACTTACAGCACATTTCAATTTTTTAAGTATCTTAATATCTCTTAAAACTAAGTCCGATTTCGTAATGATTAGTACTTTAAATGATGTTCCAATAAGCATCTCTAAAAATTTCTGTGTGAATTTATATTTTTCCTCAAGGGGTTGATAGGGATCTGAGGAATTAGAAAGAGAAATTAAAGAATTTTCTGGCAATTTTGAGAGATCATTTTCAACAACTTTTAAAAAATTTTTCTTTAATCTTGGAAAATAAAAATTTTTTATAAAAGCTGTTGCATAACAATAAAGGCATCTATGACCGCATCCAGTATAAGGATTCAAAGAATATTTAGGGGGGCAGGTGCAGAGGGGAGATTTCCATGGATCAAAGGGGGTAATATAACTCACATCTTAAAATCAAAAATGTTCCACGTGGAACATTTTAAATTAGATTATATTGCTCCTTTAAAACTTTTTTAAGTTGTTCTAAGGATGCATCTGTTAAGCCTGCAAGAGGTAATCTAACCTCTGGTGTTTCAATTTTACCCATAAGCCAGAGTGCAGCTTTAGCAGGAACCGGATTAGTTTCAATAAACATCGCTTTAAAAAGTGGATAAAGTTTCAGATGTAATTCCTGAGCTTTTTTGACATCACCATTTAAAGATGCCTCCATAAACTCTGCCATTTCTTTTGGCATTATATTAGCTGCAACAGAAATTACTCCCTTTCCTCCAAGCATAACAGTAGGATAAGCTGTAAAATCATCTCCAGAAAGTACTACAAAATCCTTAGGACATTTCATTAATAATTCAGAGACTTGTTTTAAATTTCCTGAGGCTTCTTTAATTCCAATAATATTTTTTATCTCCGCAAGTTGAGCTACTGTATCTGGTAAAATATTTACAGAGGTTCTACCTGGTACATTATAGATAAGAATTGGTATATTTGTTTTTTCACTGAGAAATTTATAATGTTCATAAAGTCCTTTTTGGGTAGGTTTATTATAATAAGGAGTTACAACAAGAGCAGCATCAAAACCCATTTCTTCAGCCATTTTAGTATATTCTAAAGCTTTTTGAGTATTATTAGTCCCTGTTCCTACAATTAAAGGAACTTTACCTTTTGCTTCTTCAAGAGCTATTTCCATTGCTCTCTTTCTTTCATCTTTATCCATAGTAGCTGCTTCTCCAGTAGTCCCAAGAATTAATATTCCATGGGTACCAGATTCAATATGCCATTTTATAAGATTTCTAAATGAAGTTTCATCTAATTTCCCATCTTTAAAAGGAGTAATTAAAGCAACGATGGAACCTTTTAATTCCATCTTACCCCTCCTTTTGGTTATTTGAGTGCGTCTAAATTAAGTTTTCCCTCAAAAATAAAATAGGTATCACCTTCTAAATAAATTTCTTTTTCTTCTTTTATATGAATAGTTAATATTTCTCCGCTTTTTGTTAAAACTTCTACAAGAGGTTTTACAAGACCAAGTTTATATGCTATATAAGCAGAAGAAGCAGAACCAGTTCCACAGGAAAAGGTTTCAGCTTCTACTCCCCTTTCATAAGTGCGAATTTTTAAATATCTTTTAGGTCCATCTTGAACTATATCCACAAAATTAACATTTGTGCCTGCTGGTTGAAACATTTCATGATATCTGACCTTTTTCCCAAGTTCCTCTACAGGTGCATTATCTATATCTTCCCAAAAGATTACTACATGAGGAACCCCAATTTTCACAAAATGTGCCATGAGCCAATCGTAATCTGTTCTTATTATAAAATTGAGACACAATTCCTTTGGTGGTGTCAATGCTACTTTTACTCTTTTATCTTTAACCTCAGCATATATAAGTCCTGCTTTTGTTTCAAAGAAAAAGGGACTCTCAAACAACCCCTTTTCAACCACTAAACGACTAACACACCTTGCACCATTACCACACATTTCAGCTTCACTTCCATCTGCATTGAAAAATCTCCAAGCAAATTTTGCCTTCGAATTTCTTGGCTTTTCCAACAAAATTAAACCATCTGCTTCTATTGAAAATTTCGGACGACAAAGTTTTTTCGCCAGAAATCTACCTTCTTCTGGAGAAATTTTTTTATCAAAATTGAAAATAACTATAAAATCGTTTCCAGAAGCACAAAGTTTATAAAAAGATAAATCTTTAAATTTTTCTATATTGATAGTGTTGTCCTCACCCATCCTTTCCAATTGATTTTATCTCAAAACCTCCAAAACTTCAAGCAATTTTTCTTCTGGAGGATTTTCATAAAATATTGCTTTACCTATCCTTTCTAATAAAACAATTGTTAATTTCCCTTTCCAAACTTTTTTGTCTTTATAAAAATGAGACAAAAGTTTTTGAGGATTTATTTGAGAATTTAAATCTGAAAGCTTTTGAGGCATTTCGAGTTTATCCAAAAGATCTTTTAAAGGTTTAAAAACAGACTTTTTAGAAACTCCTAATTTTTCCGAAAGTAAAGCCTCGCAGACCATCCCAACTGATACAGCCATTCCATGAGATATTTCATAATTAAGTTCTGTTTCTATTGCATGTCCTACTGTATGACCGAAATTTAAAACTCTTCTCAATCCTGATTCTTTTTCATCTTTTGATACTATTTGAGCCTTTGTTAAACAACTTTCATATATAATATAAGCGATATCTTCGCTTTTTAATTCATAAATTTCTTTACCTCTCTTTTTCAAAAAATCAAAAAGTTTCTTTTTCATAATGCAGCCATATTTTATTACTTCAGCTAATCCATTTTTGAACTCGTGAATAGGCAAAGTTTTTAATACTTGTGGATCTATATAAACCCTTGCTGGTTGATAGAAAGTTCCTATAAGATTTTTTCCTTCGGGTAAATCAACCCCGGTTTTTCCTCCTACAGAACTGTCTACCTGTGCAAGCAGAGTAGTTGGAACTTGGATGTAGGGAATACCTCTTAAATAAATGCTTGCCAAAAAACCTGCAATATCTCCTGTTACTCCACCTCCTAAGGCTATTATTATATCCTTTCTATCAAAATTTTTTTGAATCATCTGACGAGCAAGAGATATAACTGTATCAATATTTTTGGAAGATTCTCCAGCTGGAAAACTAAATAACTCTGCTTTTATTCCTTCTTTTCTTAAATTTTCTAAAAATTCATTTCCTATAAGCCTTTTAACATTTTCATCGGTAACAACCGCTACTTTCCCAAAATCGAAATTATTTTTTAAATCAGAAGGAAGATCAAAAATTAGACCTTCCTCAATAAGAATTTCGTAAGAGGGCTTTGTTTTTACCTTGATAATTCTCATTTAGATTTTCAAAGATTTAAGGAAATTTCTGATTTCTTTAGGAGATTTATTTCCATATTTTTCAACTATTTTTACTATAGCACTTCCGATTACTAAAGCATCTGCATAAGGCGAAAGCATTTTTACGTGCTCAGCTTTTGAGATTCCAAAGCCAACAGCTACTGGAATAGAAGAAACTTTTTTAGCAAGTTTTAGTCTATCAACAAGATCTTCTGGTAATTTGTCTCTTGCACCAGTAATACCTGTAACTGAAACATAATAAAGAAAACCAGAAGATTTAGATGCAATTTTTCTTATTCTTTCTTCGGAAGAGGTAGGCGTAGCTAAAAATATAGTAGCAAGTCCACTACCCTTATTAACTTTTAACCAAGGTTGTGCTTCTTCTATAGGTAAATCAGGAATAATAAAACCTGAAAGTCCTGATTGTAAAGCATACTTTACAGTTTTTTCTAAACCAAATCTATAGAAAATATTGTAATAGGTCATACAAACAAGAGGAACTGGGAAACCTTTACTATAAAGTTTTTCCACAAAATAAAAAAATTCCTCTAAAGTTGGTTTATTTTCTAAAGCTCTTACTATAGCTTTTTGAATTGTTGGTCCATCTGCCACTGGATCTGAAAAGGGGAAACCAAGTTCTATACATGCAGGGGAAAATTCAGCTAATTCCCATAAAATAGCTTCTGTAGTATTTAAATCTGGATCCCAACAGGTAATATAAGGAATTAGAGGAATTTTCCCTTTATTTTTTAAATTTTTTATGGATTCTTCAATTAGTTTTGCCCCTCTTTTTATTGCTTTATCTATTTTCAAGGTACTCTTTAACTGAGGATACATCTTTATCACCTCTACCAGATAAGTTAATAACTACTATACTGTCTCTGGGAAGGTCTTTCGCTATTTTGATTAAATATGCTATAGCATGAGCAGGTTCTAATGCAGGGATTATTCCCTCAGTTTCAGAAAGAATCTGAAAAGCCTCCAAAGCCTCTTCATCTGTAACATAAACATAATCTGCTCTTCTTATAGTCTTAAGATACGAATGTTCAGGACCAACACCTGGATAATCAAGTCCAGGGGCAATAGAATGCGCTCCTTTTATTTGTCCTACTTTGTCCTGTAATAAATAGCTTAACATACCATGTAAAACACCCGGTTCCCCAGCATTAAGGCTTGCTGAATGATAATCTGTATTAATTCCCCTTCCCCCTGCTTCAACCCCAATTAATTTAACTTCTTTATTTTTAACAAATGGATAAAAGATACCCATTGCATTTGAGCCACCACCTACACAAGCAATTATTACATCTGGAAGCCTTCCTTCTTTTTTTAAAATCTGTCTTTTTGTTTCTTGTCCTATAATACTTTGAAAATCTCTTACCATCATTGGATAAGGATGAGGTCCAACTACAGAACCTATTACATAAAAAGTAGTTCTTACATTTGTAACCCAATCTCTTAATGCTTCATTTATAGCATCTTTTAAAGTTTGAGTGCCTGAATAAACCGGAACCACCTCAGCTCCTAAAAGCTTCATTCTAAAAACATTTAAAGCCTGTCTTTGAGTATCTTTTAATCCCATATAAATAACACATTGCATATTTAAAAGTGCAGAAGCAGTAGCAGTTGCTACACCATGTTGACCTGCCCCTGTTTCTGCAATAATACGGGTTTTCCCCATTCTTTTTGCAAGAAGGACTTGCCCTAAAGTATTATTAAGTTTATGAGCCCCTGTATGTAAAAGATCTTCTCTTTTTAAATAAACTTTTATATGTCCACCAAGATACTTAGAAAAATTTCCAGCATAAGTTAAAGGTGTAGGTCTTCCAGCATATTCTCGCAACAATTCTTTCCACTCTTTCCAGAAAGAAGAATCTTTTTTGACTTTCAAATAAGCTGATTCTAAATCAAAAATAAGAGGCATTAAAGTTTCAGGAATGAATCTACCGCCAAATTGACCAAAATACCCTTTTCTATTAGGATATCTCATAATACCTCAGTATAAAACTTTTTTACTTTTTTACAACTTTAATCTCTTTAAATTCTCTATTGTGTATATTTCTTTAATATCTCCAACAATTCTTGAGCTTCTTCTGGAATATTTTGAGGAATATTTCCTCCAAATATATCTCTTACAGTAAGGGGTTTTCCATAATATTTCTCTATTGCTTTAGAATCATAACTTAATTTCGAGCCAGAAATTACAGCACCAGCAAAAACCCCTTTTTCTTTAACATACGAATAGGCATCAACCTTAGAGAGCTTACCTGTAGAAATACCTATATTTTTACCTTTTGGTCCAGCAGTAACATGTAAATCAACTCCGAGTTTAAGTTTAGATTTTTTGAATTTTTCTATTGCTTTATCAGTCATCAGAAAAATTACTACATCCGAACTTTTTGCTCCAAGTTGAAGTCCTATACTTCCTCCGTATAAGGAAATAAATAAAGGTGGAAGCCATTCCCCTTGATCATTTTTAAATACTATCACCCCTTTACCTCGTGTAACACCTAAAAGTAATCCAACTTTTTTAACTCCGGGAAGAAGAACAACACCTTTTGCATGCTTTAAAATATAAAGGGGAGCTTCTTCTTCAGGAGAAGTAACCACTTCACCCAGAATACGGATACATTCTTCCATTCTTTCACTCTCATCAGCAAAAGCTGTATTAATTTGATACAAAAAACTTAAAATTATTCCAAAAATAAAAAATTTAAAAACTAAAAATTGAAAAAAATTTCTTCTCATGTTTCACCTCCTTTATTTAAAAAATAGAAATTTTGGTTTAAAAAACACAACTATAATTACCAAAAATAATATTATATAAAAATTTCGCAATAATAAACAAATTGACCAAAAATATTGTTTTTATTAGTATAAAATTATAATGCCTATATTACTTCAAGGAATTATAGAAAACAAAAAACTTCAAAAGGAAATAAAAAAATTAGGACTTAAATTAAAAGATATCAAAAACATCTATAAAGCTAATCGTGCTTCCTTAATTTTCTTAAAAAATGAATCTTTATGTGATCTTTATCCAGAATTTATACCTGACAAAAAAACTATAAAAGAAATTATTACTGTTCATAATTATGTAGAAAAATTCAAAAAACTTATTGAAATAGAAAGATTGGCTGAAATGAAGACTCAGGAAGAGGAAATACGAAGAATTTCTGGAAAAGAAAGAGAACTTCTTGGAAGAGCAATTTTAAATCTAAAAGGAAATAAAGCAGGAACAAAATTCCATCTACATTTAGTAAAATTTGGAAGAAAAAAATCTATAGAAACAGAAATTACAACAGGGGATGTAGTTCTTATAAGTAGGGGAAATCCATTAAAAAGTGATCTTACAGGAACAGTAATAAAAGTAACCGAAAAAAGTATAACAGTTGCTTTCGAAAATAAGCCTCCTAAATGGGTTTATAAAAAAGGAATAAGAATAGATCTTTATGTAAATGATGTAACTTTCAAACGAATGGAAGAAAACTTAGAAATTTTAAGGCATGCAACTGGAAGAACTAAAGAATTAAGAGATATTATACTCGGATTAAAACAACCTCAAAAACTGGAAAAAGAAAAATTTGAACCAATAGATAAAGTACTTAATAAAACTCAGATCGAAGCGATTGAATTTGCCCTTGGTTCAAGAGATTTTTTTCTCATCCACGGACCACCAGGTACAGGTAAAACCCGTACACTTACAGAATTGATTCTTCAATTAGTAAAAAGAGGTTATAAAGTCCTGGCAACCGCAGATTCTAACATCGCTGTAGATAATTTAATTTTGAACCTTTGTAAATATCCGGAACTTAAAATCGTTCGTATAGGACATCCTGCAAGGGTTATGGAGGAACTGGAAAAATTTTCAATTTATGCAATTTTTGAAAAACACGAATTAGCTTTACAAATAAAAAAAGAATGGGAAAAAGTAAAGAATTTAATAGAAAAAAGAGATAAATATATAAAACCTGTTCCAAAGTATAGAAGAGGTTTAAGTGATGAAGAAATTTTATTTTTTGCTGATAAAGGTAAAGGATATAGAGGTATCTCAGGAAAAATTATGAAATCTATGGCTAAATGGATTATATTGAATTATGAAATAGATAAAAAAATTCAAGAGCTTAAAAATAAAGAAACTTATATTTTTAATGAAATAATTTTAAATGCTGATGTAGTACTTTCTACAAATTCCATGGTTCAATCAGAACTTTTAAAAAATTTCCATTTTGATGTAGCAGTAATTGATGAAGGAAGTCAGCAAGTAGAACCTTCAACACTTATTCCTATTGCAAAAGCTGATAAATTTTATATTGCAGGAGATCATAAACAATTACCTCCTACTATAATGAGTGAAGAAGCAAAAGAACTTGAAGAGACCCTTTTTGAAAAACTTATATCAAAATTTCCTGAATTTTCTGGACTTTTAAGAATCCAATATAGAATGAATGAAAAAATTATGAATTTTCCGAATAAAGAATTTTATAATAACCAGCTTCTCGCTGCAGAGTTAGTGAAAACTCATACACTTGAGGATTTAGGAGTAAAAAATCCCAAAAAATTTGAAAAAATTTTAGACCCTAAAATACCCCTTGCCTTTTTTGATACTTCAGAGATAAATGCTCATGAATTTCAACCCGAAGGTTCTACTTCTTTTGAAAATATTTTAGAAGCTGAATTAGTCATAGAAATTGTCAAGGAATTATGTCGTATGGGTGTAGATAAAAAGGATATAGGAATTATTACTCCTTATGCAGCTCAGGTTAAACTTATAAAACAACTACTTTCAGAAGCAAATCTAAAAATTGAAGTTAATTCAGTAGATGGTTTTCAAGGAAGAGAAAAAGAAGTTATTGTTATTTCCTTTGTTCGCTCAAACGAAGAAGGGGAAATGGGTTTTCTTAAAGACCTAAGAAGACTTAATGTGGCTATTACACGAGCAAGAAGAAAATTAATATGTATAGGAGATTCAAAAACCCTTTCATCTCATCCAGTTTATAAAAAATTTATTGAATATATCAAAAATTATGGAATTTTTGAAAAAGCTAAATAATGAAAGAAATAAAAGACAGAGAAAAAATTTTTTCATGGGATGGAGTTAAAGGAGAAGAATTGATTATTAGAAGAATGCTTTATGATGACCCTTTATTTGTATTAAAAGATTACCCAAAAGAGAAATTAAAGAAACTTTTTTTAGAAAATACTCATCGCTTTTTTAAAGAAAATTTAAGTTTTTGGAAGCTAATTTTAGAAGTAAATGATGACGAACTTGAAATGGCTAAGTTTCAAAATTTTCGTATGAAATGTAAAATATGGAATTATTAACACCTTCTCAAAAAGAGGCTCTTTATTTAATAAGCAAAATTGATGAGTTTAATAAATTTTATTTAGCCGGAGGAACAGCCCTTACAATAAAATATAATCATAGAGTATCTCAAGATTTTGATTTTTTTACCAAAGAAATACTTAATTTTGAAAAAATAGCTCAAGAGATAGATATAAAATTTTCTATTAAGTGGATTTCCAGAGCTAAAGATACTTTACATTTTTTAATCAACACAGCGAATAATGAATTGGTAAGTATTTCCTTTTTTTACTATCCTTATAAATTACTTAAACCCTTAGAATATTTAGCTGTTTATTCTTTAAATTTAGCAAGTGATGAAGATATTGCTTGTATGAAGGTAATTGCTATTACTCAAAGAGGAAGTAAAAAAGATTTTTTTGATCTGTGGTTTTTATTGAAAAAGAATAAATGGAATTTATTTATACTTAAAAATTTGGTAGAAGAGAAATACAAAAATTTTCCTTTTTGGATATTTTTAAAAGCTGTCACTTTTTTTGAAGACGCAGAGAAAGAGGAATATTCTCAAGATGTAATAGAAAGAAATTGGCAAAAAATAAAAGACTTTTTTCGAAAGGAAGTAAAAAAATTTTATTTGACTCAAATATAAAGGGAGAAAGATGGTTTATAGAGAAAAAATTAAGGAATCAGTAGAACTTATCAAAAAATCTTCTTATATTGTTGCCTTTACTGGAGCAGGTATTTCTACTGAATCAGGAATACCTGATTTTAGAAGCACTGAGGGAATATGGAAAAAATTCAGAATAGTAAGTTATCAAGAGTTTTTATCCGATAAAAATGCAAGAATAGAATTTTGGAAAATGGCTAAGGAATTAGTAAAAACTATCCTTAATGCTAAACCTAATGAAGCTCATAAAGCACTGGCTGAGTTTGAAAAGATGGGGATACTTAAATATGTAATTACTCAAAATATTGATAACTTACATCAATTAGCAGGAAGTAAAAATGTTATTGAACTTCATGGTAATTATAAAAAGCTTATTTGTTTCAGTAAACGATGTCCTTCAAAAATTAGAAAATAATGAATTTGATTTAAGATGTGATGAATGTAAAGGGATTATAAAACCCGAAGTTGTATTTTTTGGTGAACCATTACCTGAAATAGAACTTACGCTTGCAAACAAAATTGCTACAAAATGTGATCTTATGTTTGTAATTGGAAGTTCTTTGCAGGTTGAACCCGCTGCATCTATTCCAAGATTAGCCTATTATAAAGGTGCAAAACTTATTTTTATAAATAAATCTTCTACAGAATGGGATTTTATGGCAAGGATAATATTTTATGAAAAAGCAAGTAAAATTTTGAAAAATATTTTAGATGAATTAAAAAATTAATATTCAGTTTTTATTTTTTCAAGTAAAAGAAATATTGCTACACCAAATGCAACAGCAACATTAAGAGATTCTTTTTCTCCAAAAAGAGGTATTTCTACTATTAAATCAGCCTCATTTAAGAGTTTTTCATTTACTCCATCTACTTCATTCCCTACTACTAAAGCTAAGGGAAAATCTTCAGAAGTGAGTTTTTGAATAGGTATGCTCTCATTAGTAATTTCTAAAACCACAATTTTAAACCCCTGTGATTTATAAGTTTTTACTGCGTCAAGTGAATTTTCAAAATATCTCCAAGGGACAAGTTGAGTGGTTCCAAGAGCAGTTTTTTCTACTTTTGGATGAGGCGGATAAGGTGTAATACCACATAATACTAACTCACTAATATAAGCACACTCAGCAGTTCTAAACATAGAACCTACATTATAAGCACTTCTTATGTTATCCAGAATAGCTACAATTGGGAATCTCTGAGAAGGGCGCCTTTGTTTCCATTTTTTAAGAATCTCTTTTCCTATAATTTTGTATATTTTCTTCATTTTAACTTTAAGTTTAATTTTTGTTTAAAAAATGTAAACTTATAAAGCTGATTCTTAGCCAACTGCAAGCCCGTATTTAAAATCAAAAAATCTTATTAAAGATTTTGACATTTCATATTCCCAATACTTAAAATTTTGATAAAAATAATTTTAGTAAAAATGAATATTTATAAAACTTTGATATTTTTTGGTATATTATTTTGGATTTTCATTTATTCTCCTTATCTCTTTGCTAAAGAAAATAAAAAAATTGTTCTTCGGATGATTGGTCCTGAAGATGTTACTGGAGCTTGGCATGAAATAATAAAAAGATTTGAAAAGAAATATCCTAATATAAAAATCCGTTATATCACAGGTCCTTCGGATACAAGCAAAAGAGAAGAAATGTATATAAGATCTTTTTTAGGAGGTGATCCTATAGAGCTTGTCTATATGGATGTTATATGGATTGCAAAATTTGCTTCAAAAGGCTGGCTTTTGCCACTTGATAAATATTTTACAAAAGAAATGAGAGAAAAATTTCTTGCTCCTGATATAAAGGCAGGAGAATTTAAAGGACATATTTATAGAATCCCTGTTAAAAGTGATGTAGGAGTCCTTTATTACAGAAAAGATATTGTAAAAACACCCCCCAAAACTTGGAATGAATTTGAAAAAGTTTGCAAAAATATTCCTTCTAATATGTATTGTTTTGTATTCCAAGGAAAACAATATGAGGGATTAGTATGTAATTTCTTGGAGTTTTTATGGGGTGCTGGAGGAGATATCTTTGATAAAAATGGAAAAGTAATAATAGGTTCATCCAAGACTTTAGAAGCCTTAAAATTCATGCGTAAAATAATTAAAAATAGCTGGGCACCAAAAAGTGTACTTTCTTTTCAGGAACAACATGCTTTAAATACTTTTGCTCAGGGCAAAGCAGTATTTATGAGAAATTGGCCTTATGCCTGGAGAGTACTTAATGCACCCAATTCAAAGCTTAAAGGGAAAATTGGGATTGCTCCTTTATTTCATGCAAAAAACTCAACTTCACATAGTACTCTTGGTGGATGGGGATTGGGAATAGCCTCAAAAACTAAATACCCAGATTTAGCATGGAAATTTATTGAATTTGTTACAAGTGAAGAAGCACAAAAAATAATTTATAAATATCAAGGAGCTCTTCCATCTTTAAAAAAACTTTATTTTGATCCTGAAATATTTAAAGATAATCCCCAGATTTTAAAATTTTATCAAATCCTGAAAAATGCTAAGCCAAGACCTGTTCATTCAGAATATCCACGCATAAGTGATATTATTCAAATTCACACAAGTGCAGTTTTAAGCGGAATAGAAACCCCTGAAGAAGCAGTTAAAGAAATGGAAAAATCTATTAACTCTATTGTAAAGACTCAAAAAGTTTCTTTAATAAGAAGAATATTAATAGATACAGATTTACATAAATGTCTTTTAAACACACTTAAATTCACTATTCTTTCAGTTCCCTTAGAACTTCTTTTAGGCTTTTTGATAGCTCTTTTACTCAATGAAAAATTTAGATTTAGAAGTTTTGCAAGAATAAGTGCAATAATCCCTTGGGCTTTACCTACTGCTGTAATGGCTCTTTCCTGGCAATGGATGTTTACTGATCCATTTGGAGTAATAAACGATATTTTAATAAGATTAGAATTGATTAATAAACCTATTCCATGGTTATCTACACCTTTAACAGCTATGTTAGCTAATGTAATAGCAGATGTTTGGAAAACTACCCCATTTGTAATAATTATCTTACTTGCTGGATTGCAATCAATCCCTAAAACACTAATAGAAGCAATGAAAATTGACGGAGCAGGATATTTTACTATTATAAGATGCTTAATTTTGCCTCTTTTACTTCCTTATATAGGAGTGGCATTAATTTTTAGATTAATTAATGCAGTGGGTATTTTTGATCTTATTTGGGTTTTAACTCATGGAGGCCCGGCTAATTCTACAAAAACAATAGCTCTTTATATCTATGATGTAGCTTTTAGATACGATGATATAAATTATGCTTTAGTACTGACTATTTTACTTACTTTAATTCTTATTATATTAACCTATGGAATAACAAAAATAACACGACCAAAATACGAAGAATGAAAAAGTTAATTAAATACATATTAATTTTAATTATAATTATTTATTCTCTTGCCCCATTTTTATGGACTGCTATAAGCGCATTTAAGCCATCTGAAGAATTATTTCATATTCCTGTTAAATATATTCCTTCTTATATTTCTTTTGAACATTTTAAAGGTATTTTTGAAAAAGGTTCATTTTTAACTTATATATTCAATAGTTTAATTGTAGGGATAGGAGCAACTTGTTTAACTATTTTGATTGCATCTTTTATATCTTTCAAACTCAGATATGTAAATTTAGAAAAAGCTTTAAGAATTCAGCGTCTTCTTTTAATTTTTGCTATGATACCTCCAACATTACTTGTAATTCCTTTTTTTATAATAATGCGAGATCTCGGGCTTATAAATAATTACTTAAGTCTTATTTTAAGTTATACTGCTTTAAATTTACCTTTTGCAGTGTGGTTATTATTCACAGGGTTTAAAAAAATTCCTATTGAAATTGATGAAGCTGCAAAAATTGATGGTTTTTCTTCACTTGGCATTCTTTTTAAAATAATTTTACCTCTTTCAATTTCTACTGTTATTGCTACTTCTATTCTGGTTTTTATTTTTTGCTGGAATGAATTTTTATTTGCCTTAACAATGATGCCAGATGAAAAGAAATATACAGTTCCTGTAGGTATAGCTCTTTTAAGCGGTACTTCAGTATATGAGATACCTTGGGGTGAGATTTGTGCAGGAGTTACTTTTACCACAGCACCAATAGTAATAATTATTGCTATTTTACAAAGATGGATTCTTGAAGGTTTAACCTCAGGTGCAATAAAGGGTTAATTAAAACATGGCAAATGTAAAACTTGTCAATATTACTAAAACATATTTAAAAGGCAAAGTTAAAGCTTTGGAAAATATAAATTTAGAAATCTCTCATGGACAATTTTTAACTATCTTAGGACCTTCGGGTTGTGGTAAAACTACTATTCTTCGTTTAATAGCAGGTCTTGAAAAGCCAGATACAGGAAAAATTTATATTGGAGAAAGAGAAGTTACACATCTTTCACCAAAAGAAAGAGATGTAGCTATGGTTTTTCAAAATTATGCTCTTTATCCTCATATGAAGGTTTACAAAAATATTGCTATTGGGCTTAGACTTCGAAAATTAGATAAAAAGGAAATAGAAAAAAGAGTTAAAAAAGTTTCCAATATGCTTGGAATAGAAGAACTTCTTGATCGTTATCCTTCTCAACTCTCTGGAGGACAGCAACAGCGTGTAGCTTTAGCCCGAGCAATAGTTAGAAAACCTTCTGTATTTCTTTTAGATGAACCTTTATCTAATCTTGATGCATCATTAAGAGAAACAACTCGAGTGGAATTAAAACGATTATTTAAAGAACTAAAAGCCACAGTAATATATGTAACTCATGATCAAGTAGAAGCAATGACAATGTCAGATATTATAGTAATAATGAACAAAGGAAAAATTCTTCAAATAGGAGAACCTTTAGAAATTTATAAAAAACCTGCATTTAAATTTGTAGCAGAATTTGTAGGAACTCCTAAGATCAATGTTATTCCTGGAAAAATCCAAAATGGGAAGTTTATAAGTGAAGATAATTCAATAATTATAGATCTTCCTATAGAGCATTCTGGAGAAGTAATTTTAGGTATTCGACCAGAAAATATTTATCAAATAGAAAATAAAGGAGAAGTTGAAAAAGATAAAGTGATATTAAAAGGTAAAATTTTAACAGTTGAACCCCTTGGATCTCAAGAAATAGTAAGTTTATTAATAGGAAAATATAATTTAAGATTTATCAAAAATACCTCGCATCCATTAAATAAATCCGAAATTTTCATATGTTTTTCTACAAAGGATATTTTATTATTTGAAAAATCCACAGAAAAACTTTTAAAATTTTAGAAATTTTTTCAGTAATAAAAACTTTATAATCGCAAGTAGAAGGTTTATCTCTTTTTCGGTTAGGGTCTTTTTGGTTAGATTTGTATTTTTGATTTTTATCTAAATTTAAATAAATTTTTATTTTTACAATTAATTTCATTTTATACCTCCTTATTTTTCTAATTTATAAAAAGTTTTTATAAATTTTTATAAAAATTAAGCGTTTATTTTTTCATTTTGATATTCTTTTTTAAACTCATTAATATTTATTTCTCTACAAATAACCCTTCCTATTCTTCCAAAACCATTTATAACTAATCTCATTTTATACCTCTTTATTTTACACTCTTTTATATTCATCATTTGATTTTCTCATTTTTTATCTTTAATAAAAAAATATTAGATATTGAATTTTTCAATGTAAAGAGAAAGAACAAAGCAATTTATTAAAAAGATTTTTAAAATATAGAATCATTTGGAACAAATAAATCAATATTTTAGGAAAAACAAAATCATTCAAGTTTTATTTCATTAAATTCAGAATATTTAAAATATAGCCCTAACGAATAGTTTTTCCCTATTTTCCCAAAACCGTTAATTCTAACTTTTATTTATCGCGATTTTTTGAATTTTTATTTATCATATTTTTTTCATTTTTTGTTATACTACTAGCAAAGAGGCAAAAAGTAAGCCGAAACAAGGAAAAAATAGAAAAAATGACTTTTCTAAGATGTTATAAAATTTGAACATATCAGAAAATAATTTGTAAAAATTTAAAATAATTTTTATTTTTTTATAGTTAACAATTCACTAATATACTTTTTTCCATATACTTGAGATGGCCACGAAAAAAGCCCAAGAAAAATATTTACAGTATATCTTCTTTCTAAACTTTCACATATAAGATCTACATGATAACCGCCCTTCCCTGAAATCATTAAACTCGGGGCTAAATGTTTAGGAAGCCTTTTATTATGAGATGTTTCCTCAATCGGTTTTAGCAAATATGGCATTAATTCATTTATTAATCCAATAAAATTAACAAGCATTTCTGGTGAAGGAATATAATGTTTAACTTCAGCAAAAGTAATTATATGTTCTTTGGGTATAAATACAATTTTTCGCATTCCTTTATAATATCTTCCATCTATTTTCTCTTCAAATATGCCATTACATACTACAATATCAGGTGTTACGAAAGCATTCCGATCATAATACAATTGAACAGGTACATTATGCCGAACCTCGTATGAAAATTCTTTAGGATTTTTTTTGTAGTGATAAATTTTCTTTACAACAAAATAAGAAAAATTTTGAGGATAACCTGTAGGACTTATTTTATATATAAAATTTCCATTTTTGTCTAAATTTTTAGGTTCGATCAAATAATTGTTATTTTCATAAAATTTAATAATATAATTATAACAAGTTATTTCAAAATATATCGCAATTTTAGAAATTTTTTGATAGAAAAAAGTCTCATACTTTTTTAAAAAATCTTGGATTTCTTTAATTAATAAATTTTTATCTTTAAATGGACTTTTATAATTTAGTTTGTTCATCAATCTCTTTTTCAAATCTTATTAATTTATATAAAAATTCTTCAATATCACCAAAGTCTAACAGCCAGGGAGTTATATTATATTTTGAAAGTATTCTTTCAAATATCTTAACCACTCTATTTATATTCTTAAGCTTATCTTTATTTAATACTTCGGAGCCTATAATTAAAGAATAAGGTACCCTTGCTCCAAATTCAGCTACACCTTTTAATGGTATCATTATCCTACGATAAAAAACACTCAATTCTAATAAAAAAGTTATCAATTCATAGTTTTTTTCTATCCATTTAGCCAAATTTTTATTTATTTTAGCGATAAATTCCAATTCATTAAGAAATCTTTCATATTCTGAGCGAAGCTCATTTACTAATATAGGAGATAGACCTTTAATAAAATCAAAAATCATTTTAATTATCTTTTACAGTATTATTAAATTTTTTTGATTTTTTATATCTCTTCTTTTTTAAGACTTTTCTTTTTAAATTTCATATCTGGTAGTTTTTCTATATAAATTGAAGTGCTTGGAAATGCAAAAGATGCTCCATTTTTTTCAATAATTTCCATTATTTTTAAATTTACATCCTCTCTGATAGCAAGATATTCTTGCCAGTTAGCTGTATTGGTAAAACAATAAATAAATATATCTAAGGAACTCGGACCAAAGTCTCTAAAATATACCATGAGTAATTGATCCTTTGCTATCCCTGGATGATTTTTTAACATAGTTCTAATATCTTTTAAAATTTTAACCATCTGTTCCCTTGTTGTGCTATAAGTAACCCCTATAATCATTTTGATTCTTCTTACATTTCTTTTAGAAAAATTTTCTAAGGATTGATTAGCAAGTGCCTGATTAGGTAGAATTATTAAACTCTTTTCAAAGCTTCTTATTTTTGTACTTCTCAATCCTATATCTTCTACTATTCCTTCTACATCTCCTATTTTTATCCAGTCTCCTATTTTCATAGATTTATCTAAAAGAACAGTTAAACCTCCAAAAAGGTTAGCAACTGTATCTTTTGCTGCGAGTGCAAAAGCAAGCCCACCAAGTCCTAAGGAAGCTAAAACAGCACTTACATTTATCCCCCAATCTTGCAAAACTGCAAGAATTGCAAGAATTATTATAGAAATTTTACTAAATTTGAGTATAAAATTTCCTATCTCATTTGCTAATTCTTTTCCAAATTTTTCAGAAAATTCATAGATATAAGGTGATAAAGAAATTATTATATTATATAGCATCCAAGAAATTGTTATAATAAACAAAGTTCTAAGAACTTTAGAAATTACTGTATGTTCAATTCCGATAATCCATAGGAAGATATATACACCTAATATAACAATTAAAAAACTTATAGGTTTATAAGTAATTCGAATTAAAATATCATCTAATTGAGTAGCAGTTCTCTTAGCTAATCTTTGAACAGCTCTTACTATTATTAAAATAAATAGCTTTCTTATAAAAAAAGAAAGAAATAAAACGAATACTGCTAAAACAAGCTTATATAAAGGAACACCTAAGATTACATAATTGAGATATTCAATTGATTCTCGCCAGAATTTTGTTAATTCTTCCATAATTTTTTAAAATTTATACTAAATTATACCTGACAAAACTTTATTATAAACTTCTTTTTCTCAATCTTACTACAAAAAAACCATCCATATTATGTTTATGAGGATATGTTTTTAAATATTTATCATCTTCTATTAGCTCTTTTATATTTTCTCCACAAATTTTTTCAAGCACAATTAAAGGAGATTCTATTTCAAATTCTGGATGTTTTTCCAAAAATTTCTTTACTACTTCTTCATTCTCTTCGGGTTCAAGACTGCATGTTGCATATACAAGAACCCCTTTTGGTTTAAGAAATTCTACCAGTCCTTCAAGAAGCCTCAATTGTTTCTCTGGAATTTTTATAAAGTCTTCCTCAGTTCTTGCCCATTTTATATCTGGATGTTTTCTTATAACTCCTGTTCCTGTACAAGGTGCATCTATGAGAATCCTGTCAAATTTTGGTGAATTCATTTTTTTTAATTCTTCCACAACATCTCCTTGAAAAACCTTAGGCATTTTAAGACCAAGTCTCTGAAAATTTTCTTTCAATTTTTCTAATCTCCAGGGATATAAATCAAAAGCCCATATAGATCCTTTATCTTGCATCAGTTCTGCTATATGAGTAGTCTTTCCTCCTACTCCAGCACAAGCATCAAGTATTTTTTCTCCTGGTCTTGGATTTAAAAGATAAGTAACTAACTGACTTGCGGAATCCTGAACACTTATCCATCCAAAGTGATAAGCCTTAAGTTCTGTTATTTTCCCTCTAAATCCATCCAAAATTATCCCCGCAGGACTATAAGGACAGGCTTTTGCCTCTGGAACTTCTTCCTTTTGTAAAAATGTTAAAAAATTGTCTCTTGTAACTTTTAAATTATTTACTCTTATTACCAAAGGCGGTCGTTCATTGCTTGCTTCAAGTAGTGCTTTTGTGTCTTCGAAACCAAACCTATCAAGCCATCTTTTTACAAGCCATTCAGGAAAAGAATATTTGATTGAAAGATAAAAAATAGGATTAAAATCTGGTGGTTCAGGAAGGTTATTTTTGTTTTCTGCAATTTTATGTAATATCGCATTTACAAATCCTTTTATCCACTCCCCTCTTTTTTTATGAGAAAGTATTTTTAATATCTCTGCAAGTGCAACTCTCTCTGGAATACGAGTATATAAAATCTGATATACTCCTAATCTTAAAGCATTTCTTACCATTGGATCCATTTTTTCTAAAGGTTCCTCAGAAAAACGCGAAATAATAAAATTTATGTAATAAAAATGCCTTACTACTCCATTAACAAGCTCTCCTACAAGGGCTCTGTCTCTTTCATCAGGAAGGACACTTTTTGTAAGTATTTGAGATAAAATTTCATCAAGGAGTGGCTTGGTCTCTTCCCAGCGAATTAAAATTTTCAAAGCAACAGCTCTTGGATTAGTCTTAGGTAGCTTTGGCATATAGCTTTATCTCTTTTATTTTATTGCCATTGTAAAGCCATTTGTTTTAAAGCAAATAGTCTATCTCTTAAAATTGCGGCTTTTTCAAATTCATAATTCTGAGCAGCTTTCTTCATTTCTTTTTCTACTCTATCTATCTCAGCCCTTAATTCTTCCAAGCTTTCAAATTTTTCTTCAATTTCTACTATCTTTTCAAGATCAACAAAATCAGCTTCCACCATTTTCATAAGAGGATCTTCAAGAGATTTTACTATAGTTTGAGGAGTTATTCCATGAATTCTATTATATTCTTCTTGAATTTTTCTTCTTCTTTCAGTTTCTTCTATAGCTTTTTTCATTGCAGGAGTAATTGTTTGAGCATAAAGAATAGCAGTCCCATTTACATTTCTTGCAGCTCTTCCCATCATTTGAATAAGACTTCTCTCAGATCTTAAAAATCCTTCTTTATCTGCATCCAAAATAGCAATTAATGAAACTTCTGGTAAATCCAAACCTTCTCTCAAAAGATTTATACCTATTAAAACATCATAAACTCCTTTTCTCAAATCTCTTATTATACGAGCCCTTTCCAAAGTTTTTAAATCAGAATGCATATAGCATGCTTTTATACCTATTTCTTTATAATAATCTGTAAGCTCTTCTGCCATCCTTTTAGTTAAAGTACATACTAAAACCCTTTCCTTTTTTTCTGCCCTTTTTTTGATTTCAAAATAAAGGTCTTCAACTTGATTTTCAGAAGGTCTAACTTCTACTTTAGGATCAAGGAGTCCTGTTGGTCTAATAATTTGTTCTATGATTCTTCCTTCTGATTTTTCTATTTCATAATCTCCTGGGGTTGCAGAAACATAAATAACCTGATTAACTCTCTCTTCAAATTCTTCAAAAGTAAGTGGTCTATTATCAAGGGCTGAAGGTAATCTAAAGCCGTATTCTACTAATGTTTCTTTTCTACTTCTATCCCCTCTATACATTCCTCTTAACTGAGGAATAGTAATATGGCTTTCATCAATAAAAATCAGAAAGTCATCAGGAAAATAATCAAGAAGTGTATAAGGAGGTTCTCCGGGACGTCTCCCATCTAAATAACGACTATAATTTTCAATTCCTTTGCAATACCCGATTTCTTCGAGAAGTTCTAAATCATAAAGTGTTCTTTTTTCTAAACGCTCAGCATATAAATATAGACCTTTCTTTTTAAAATATTCAACTCTTTCTCTAAGTTCTTCGCGAATTTCTCTAATGGCTCTCGCAAGTCTATCTTCTGAAGTTACATAATGACTTGCAGGAAATATTACTATTTCTCTTACTCTACCAATAACTTTACCTCTAAAAGGATCAATTATTTTAATTTCTTCTATTTCATCACCCCATAAACTTACTCTAACTGCTCTTTTTTCCTCATTAGAAGGAAATATTTCAATTATATCTCCTCTTACTCTAAAGGTAGCACGAGTAAAATCTGTTTCTCTTCTCTCATAATGCATTCTTACAAGCGCCCTTAATAATTCATCTCTTGTAATTCTTCCACCCTGTTGTAAATAAAGATGTTTTTGAAAATATTCATGTGGAGATCCTAATCCATAAATACATGAAACACTTGCAACCACAATTACATCTCTTCTTGAAAGAACCGCAGCTGTAGCTGAATGCCTCAATCTATCTATAAATTCATTTATAGATGCATCTTTTTCTATATAAGTATCAGTTATTGGGATATAAGCTTCTGGCTGATAATAATCATAATAAGAAACAAAATATTCTACAGCATTTTCAGGAAAGAGTTTTTTAAATTCATTATAAAGCTGAGCTGCAAGTGTTTTATTAGGAGCAATTATTAAAGTTGGTTTACCTATTTGAGCAATTACATTAGCCATTGTAAAGGTCTTACCAGAACCTGTAACCCCAAGCAAAACCTGATGTTTAATTCCTTTTTTAAGCCCCTCTACAAGTTGAGAAATAGCCTTAGGTTGATCTCCTTTAGGCTCAATATCTGCTTTTAATTTGAAATTAGCTGGTTTTTTAAGAATTATCTCCATATTTCGACCAATTCAAAATATAAGTTTTTTTTATAAAAATTGCAAGTTTTTTAAACATAAGTTAAGCTTATACTATAATGATCAAAGGATTTCGTGGCACAAGTTTAGTAGATTATCCAGGAAAAATATGTGCAGTAGTATATACCTATAAATGCAATTTCCGTTGTCCTTATTGTTATAATTTAGAATTAATTCTTCCAGAAGAATATCATAAACTTGAAAATATTTCCGAAGATTGGATAATTGAAGAACTTATCAAGAGAAAAGGATTTATTAAAGGGCTGGCTATTACAGGAGGTGAGCCTACAATTTGGAATAAAAAACTCGTCCATTTTATAGAAAGAGTAAAATTTGAGGCAGATCTTTCAGTAAAACTCGATACAAATGGTTCAAATCCAGAAATATTAAAATACTTAATAGAAAATAAAATAATTGACTTTATAGCAATGGATTTTAAAACATCCCCTGAAAAATATAAATTAGTTGGTGGGGATTTCAAAAAAATTGAAGAATCTCTTGAAATTTTGAAATCCTTCACAGATAACAGTGAAATAAGAATTACTCTTTATCCAGACTTAGTTTCTATGGAAGATTTAGAAAAAATGTTACCATACTTACAAGGTATAAAACATATAGCTTTACAAAAATATCTTTCAGAAAAAACTTATATTTCTAATCCCCCGCTTCCTTATTCACAGGAGATTTATGACAAATTTTATTTTTATTTGAAAGAAAAATTACCTTCAGCAGAAATTATTAAAAGATATTAATTTAAAATGGGGCTTAAAGGACTTTATGTAATTACTGATGAAAAATTAACACCTTATGAAAACGGTGAAATTTTCAAAAAAGTAGAAGAGGCATTACAAGGAGGGGCAAAAATTGTTCAATTAAGAGATAAAACAAATCCTAACGAATTTCTTTTATCCTATGCAATCAAATTAAAAGAGCTCTCTCACAAATATTCTGCGATCTTTATTGTAAATGATAGAGTGGATTTAGCAAAACTTTGTGATGCAGATGGAGTTCATATTGGAAAAGACGATAGTTCTATAACCTTAGCAAGAAAGATTTTAGGAAAAAATAAAATTATTGGTGTCTCATGTTATGGAGATATTGAAAAAGCAAAACTTATGGAAAAACTTTCTGCAGATTATGTATCTTTTGGTAGTTTTTATTCATCTCCTACAAAACCCGAAGCAAAAGTAATTGATAAAGAAATTTTAATAGAAGCAAAAAAAATTTTAAAAATTCCTATCTGTGCAATAGGAGGAATTACTGCGGAGAAGGCAGAAGAGTTAATAAAATTGGGAGCTGATATGGTAGCAGTTATAAGTGATATTTGGAATGCAAAAGATATTAAAAAAAGAGCTAAAGAATATAAAGCACTTTTTGAAAAATTAAGGAGTTAGACTCCTTTCCAATTCCCAAAGGTCTTCAGATAAAGTAGCAACCTGAAATCCTAATTTTTCAGCTTTTTCAAGATATTCTGGATATTTCAAAATCTCTCCTTTATAATCTATTTTTCTAAAAAAAAGTCCTCCAACATAAGAACCATAAAGAGTACTTATTACATATCTAAAACTTCTTACAAGTCCCTCAAAAAGTTTTGCTCCTTTTGTAGCTCCTACAGAAAGAAGAATACCTTTTGGATTTTTTTTAAATGGATGAGGTAAATTTAGTTTATATCTCCTTATCCAGAGTGCCTGAAACCTTTCAAAAAATGCTTGAACATAAGAAGTGGGGTTACAAAAAAATATTGGAGTTGCAATTACTATTACATCAGCTTTAAAAAGTTTTTCATAAATCGGAGTTAAATCATCTGATAATACACACTCTCCTGTAGTATCGCATTTACCACATTCTATACAAGGTTTGAATTTAAGTTGCGAGAGTTTAATTTTTTCAAAATCTGCTTTTCCTTTTTGAACCCCGTTTAAAAAAGCATCTAAAAGAATTTCAGAATTACCATTCTTACGGGGACTCCCGTGAAAACATAAAAGATACATTAACTCTTGTTAAGAGTCTTTTTAATTACATTAAACACTAAAGTAAACACTTCTTCAAAAGAAGCAGGTGAACATCTACCCATTTCTATAAATTTAATAACAATCTCTTTGGTAGTTCTAAGAGTAATCTCTTCTAAAGGTGTCAAACGAGTATTTATATGTTCAACATTTTTAATTTTTTGATCCAAATTTACTATCTTATCTTTAGACACGGTTTTTACTTACCAACAATTTTTCTATTATTAGCTCTTTTTATAATTACAAGAACAATCAAAAATGTCAAGCTTTTTAAATTTTTTATATTTTCTATTTCTTTTATGCAAAAAGTAACCCTTTTATTTTAAACATTCCAAGATTTTTAAAAAGTAGCCGGGCAAAAATAAACAAACTACGCATCCCTTAAGTCATTTAGGGCATTTCAAAATAACCGAAAGTTCAAAAAACAAAATAAAAAATATCTCTTACAGAATTATAATTTTTTTTGCGATTTAAATTTTATTTAAAGATTAAAGAATTGTATTTTCAAATTTGAAAATTTTAAATTTTTTGAAATAAATGGCTCGGATGGGACTTGAATCTACGACTTCGCAAATGTCATTCACAGACTCTCTCACTGAGCTACAGCCCTTCCCTCTATTTTTTGTAATTTAAAATAACCTCTTTATCTTTTTGTCAAAAGCAGAAAGTTTTTTTATGCTAAGTTTTGACTTAAATCAAGTATAATTTTAGATTATAAAGAAGAAAAAGGATTTTCTAAAAAGGCTAAAGCTTTATTTAATTGTTCTTCAGTTCCTATAATTATTAAAATGTCATTTTCTTTAAAAGAAAACTCAGCTGGTGGATTAACTATAAATTCTCCGTTTCTTTTTATAGCTATAATTGTAGCTCCAGTTTTAGATCTTAAATCAAGTCTTTTTAAAGTTAACCCAATTAAATGACTATTCTTTTTAATTAAATAAGTTTCACTAACTACATTTTTTAAAAATTCCAAATTTTCAATACTTTCTAAAAGAGGCTTTTCCAATGTTCTAAAAGCTTTATAATGATTTTTACGAATATTTTTCAAAAGATCAAAAATCACATTTCTCGGAACTTTATAATAATGAAGAACCTTGGTAAATATTTCTATAGAGGCTTCAAATTCTTCAGGTATTACTTCATTAGCTCCAAGTTTTACAAGATCCTCAATTTCTGACACAAATCTTGTTCTCACTATAATATAAAGATTAGGATTTTCTTGACGTGCAAGTAAAACAATTTTCCGGGCAGAAATATTGTCTCCAATAACTATAACTAAAGCTTTAGCTTGTTGAATTCCTAATTTTCTTAAAATTTCTACATTTGTAGCATCTCCAAAAAAGATAGGCTCACCTTTCTTTTTATAAGTTTTTACTGTGTTAGGGTTAAGTTCAACAATTACATAAGGTATTTTAAGAGTTTTTAACCCATACACAATATTTTGCCCACCTATTCCATATCCTACTACAATGGTGTGATCTTTTAAATAAGGTTTTTCTTCTTTTCTTTTTTTGAGTCTTAAATAACTTTTATAAGATATTTTTTCAAAGAAAAAATCAGTTAATCTATGAGAAAGATCAATAAAAAAAGGAGTTAAAAATAGAGTAAAAATGGATGAACCTATAAAAATCTGATACCAACTTTCTTCAAGCAAACTATATTTTTTACCTTCTAAAGCAAGAACTAAAGAAAATTCACCTATCTGAGAAAGTATAAAGGCAGTTAATAAAGAAATTCTCAAATTTTTGCTTATTAAAAGTGCTGAAAAGAATGTTCCTATAAATTTGATTAAAAGAATCAAAATTATAGTTAAAATAGTTAGTTTTAGGTTTAAAAAAAGAAAATGCGGTTTTAAAAGAAGCCCTATAGAAATAAAGAAAATAGCCATCAAAATATCTTTAATAGGTTTTATTTCAGCCATAGTTTGAAGAGCATATTCTGATTCAGAAATAACCATTCCAGCTAAAAAAGATCCTAATGTCAAAGAAAGTCCTAATTTATAAGAAAAAAAAGCAGTTCCCAAGGATAATACTAAAATGGTCATCAAAAATAATTCTCGACTGCGGGTTTTTACGATTTGATGTAAAATCATAGGAAAAAGATAAAGACCAGCTATAAAAGCACACCCAAGTATTATAAAAGATTTTCCTAAAATTAGAAATATATCACTTATAGAACCTTTCTTTCCACTTAAGATAGGAAGAAGAAGCATTATAAGTATTACACATAAATCCTGAAAGATTAAAATACCGAAACAAACTCTACCATAAGAGGTTGTAAGCTCCCCTCTATCCATTAAAATTTTTAATACCAAAGCAGTGCTACTCATAGCAACAAGAGACCCAAAGAAAATGCCTGTTTCTAAAGATTTATGTAGAAAAAATAAAGTGATAAAAGAAACTATTAAAATAATTAAACCTACTTGAAATAATCCGGCAATTAAAATTTCTTTTCTGTATACTATTAATTTTTTTATTGAAAATTCGACTCCTATAATAAACATTAGAAATATAATCCCAAATTCTGCAAAAGTTTCAATTAAGTGATAATCATGAATTAACCCTAAAATAGAAGGACCAACTATAACTCCTGTAATCAGAAAACCAATTATAGGTGAGATTTTAAATCTGATGAAAATTAAATTAATTATTATAGCAAATAGAAAAATAACAAGAAAACTTTTAAGAAATTCAAAAACCATAAATTAAATAATATCAGAAACTTAAAAAAATAAACAGAGAGAAATTCTCAAAAGATTATAGAATTATAATTTTCTCCATCAGGAGAGATAATTTTAAGAAGTTTAAATCAAGAACTTGATTCTTAAAATATTAAATATTATTAAAATAAACCGGGGGATTCGAACCCCCGATTCACCTTTATATCAAGATCATCAATTGTATTATTTATAAAATCTATTAATAAATTTATTTATAAATAAACCTGGTCTCCAATAAGCACCTTCTGGATTATAATTATAGGGTAAGCCTAAATTTTTCCAACCTTGATCTAATGTTCTATATCCACGCTCATCTTTACCCCCTTCAAAACCAGTAAGCATATTTTTGACTTGTATCCCATTTTCTTCTAATATTTTAGCAGCTTTTACACTCCAAGGAATTCTAATAACTCGAGGAAGCAAGTTCCAAGGAGAGGGTTCTTCCAATTCTTCTCCAGCAGAGATACTTCTATGACCACTTCTACACATAGTAATTATTAAAGGCTCAGGATCTCCTAAATCTCTAATTACTTTCAATGCATCTTTAGTGAAAAATTTATTTAAAATACAAGTATATTTTCCCTCTTTTCTATCATAAACAAATATCTTATAAGCCACATTAATTACTTTACCTTCTAAATATTCACCTTCTCCTAATTTATTTTTCCCAGGATGACCTACCCAAAACCATTCTTCAGGTGTTCTTACATCCAAGATATAAGCACTTGGATTTTCTTTTACAATTACAGATGCTGCCTCATATTCTTCAACAGAAAGTGTCGTTTCATTATTTTTATCTGTCCAACATATGGTTACTGACTCAGGCCCAGGCCATACATTATACGCTGGAGCCGGAATATAATATGTTACATTACCATGTGTTACAGTCTCAGCTATATGAAACACATGTTCTGGGTCTGTAGGAGCTTTCAAGTATACATCACATTCTTCTTGTGCCAAAGCAATTTTTAAATTACAAAAGATAAAAAACATAACAAATACAAATAAAAATTTTTTTAAATACCTCATCACCTCACCCCCTTTTTTAATTATATTTTTTACCATCTTGGATCATCTTCAAATATTACTTCACCTGGAGCAATATTTTTATCTGGATCCCCTTCTATATAAACAACAGCTCCTATTATTTTAAGTTTACCTTCTTCTTCCAATTTTCTTACAATACGACTATTTCTTCTTATTAAATTTATTATATTTTTTACATTTTTCTTAATTGCAAAATCGATTATTTCTTCCTTAGAAGCATCCCATCCAAGTTCTTTTATAGCACTTAGAACAGGAGGAAGCAATTTTATTATAATTCTTTTAATATACTTTCCTTCAGGCCATTCTTTTTTTAATACAGCATTTACTGTTGCAGTTATTGCTCCACAATGTTGGTGTCCCATAACTACTAAAACAGGAGTATGAGCATGTGCTACTCCATATTCAATACTTCCTAAAATTACTTCATCCCAGGTATTTCCTGCTACACGAATTACAAATAGATCTTCCATGCCTGTATCAAATAAAATTTCAGGAACTATACGAGAGTCTGAACAACTTATAATAGTAGCTAAAGGATGTTGTCCACCAAATAAACATGCTAATTGCTCAGAAGTTGTAAGTTTGCAATTATTCCCTTCTCTCCATTTACGATTAATGCATAAATCACACCCTTCACTCACACATGTAGAACGCAACTTATGTGTCAAAAAACGCTTATTTCCATTTTTTAACAGTTGAAGTGCTTCATCAGGTTTTAACGCAAAGCTATATTGGATTAATCCAAATATTAAATAAATAAATAAACAAACATTAACACTTTTAATAATTCTCTTCATTATTCATTTTTTTACTATATTTTTGTTCGATTTTAAATTATTATAATTTCCAAAAAAAAATTTCAAAAAATTTCAATTTGCTTTTTATTTTTATTTAATAATCAAAAAATGTGCCTGAGTTTGAATCTTTGATTTATCTAATAAAGAAGTTTAACTGTAAAATTTGACTGTAAAAATTGTAAAATTAGTTTTTTTACAATTTTACAATTTTACAATTTTTATATAAATTACATTTTTTTAATCCTTCCCTTAGCCTATGCACTCTCGACATGAATAAGTTCTATATTTAGCTTCTTTAAAGCTTTAAAATCCATTTAAACAAGAACTCCAACTTTTCTCAGCAAATTATATATTTAATGTTTAGAAGGTCTTTTTTATTTTAAAAATTTTTAGTTCAATTTTTTTATTATTTCTTTTTAATTCAATAGAATTTATTTTTATTTTTGTAATTACAAAATCATTTAAAAGTTTGTCTCCTTTTTCTAAAAAATAAATGTTTCCATTAGAATCTTTTAAAACAGCTTTCTTTTTTTCCCCTTGGAGAACACCAATCAAGGTATAATGTATTTTAGAATTATTTATTTTGGTTGATGAACTTAAAATATATCTTCCATTTAAAGAGAATATATTTCGAGTTTTTAGAAATTTTTCAGAATATGTATTTTTTAAAATTATTTTATTTTCGATCTTATTTTTAGAGTTTTTGATTTTAAAAAAAGTAGGAATTTTTTCAACTTTAGGACTAAATATCTTTGATAATAAGAAGGCAAAAGATAAACAAATTATTAAAAAAAATATATCTGGTAAAAATTTTTTATATTTTAAATATCTTATCTTTTTCATTCTTCTAATCTAAAAGCAGAAAATGTAATGTAAAAATAAAGATTTTTATCACGTTTAGTAATTTCAAGATTTTTTACAATAAAAAGTTTTTTTTGATTTTCAATAAATTTTAAAAGTTCAATAAATTTTTGAGGTTTTCCCCTAAAACGAATAAAGATTGGTATTTCAGTAATACTATTTTTACGAATGGGTTCTAAAAGCTCAAAATTTAACATTTCTAAATCTTTTCCATAAGTTAATTGAGAAATACATTTTAAAATATTTTCTTGTATTTCAAAAATAGTCATATTTTTATCAAATAAATATTGTAAAACTTGATAAGAATTTTTTTCAGTTTTCTTAACATTTTTAATATGTTTGAAATAAATCTCTTGCCAATTTTTAAATATTATTTTTTTATCTTCTATAGATCTTTTTAAAGGAACAATAAAAAAATTAAGAATAAGAAGGATAATTATAAAATAAATTCCTAATTTTCTTAGTTCTTTAGGATCGTATTTTTTTAAAATCATTTTACAAGTTCAAAACTTAGATCAAATCTATAATATCCCGAAGAAGTATCTTTAATTGGTTGATTTTTTAATTTTATATTTTTAATATATGGAGTTTTTTCAAAATTGATAAGCACAGAAAAAATATCCTGCGTATTAATGCTTATTTCAATTTGTTTTCCATTTATTATCAAATGGGTTAAATAGCTTCCCTCTGGTAATTTCTCAGCAATAAGATCCAATATATAAAGAGGAGATGGATAGGCATCTATTTCATTTTTAAGTTCTTTAAAAATTTTTGAATATCTTTTTTGAGAGTTTTTGTTATTTAGATTTTTTAATAATTGTATAGAACTTTTAATTTCTTCTATAGCAAGTTTATAGTTATAATTTAAGTTATAAAGAAAAAAAGAATAACCAAGAAGGAAATAAATTATAAATATTAAAAAATATTCAAATTTTTTTAAATTGAAAGTTAATTTAGATTTTACTTTAAAAGAAGCCAGATTGAGTTTTGGGATATCTTCTAAAAATAGAGGACATGTAGGTTCTGGATATCTGAGAATTTCTAAATTCATATTTAATTTAGGCAAAATTTCTCCGTAAATCTTTATAACTTTTATTTCTTTTTTGAAAATTCCAAGGCTTTCAAAAAATTTTTTAAACTCCTCTTCAGAAACACTATTTTTGAATACAGCACTTGCCAAATATTTTTCTTTTATATAAGCTAAAAAAATTATTAAATCTTTATTTTTATATATTTTTATTTCTGGAATATCAAAATGAAAAGCTAAATCTTCTGGAATAGCATAAGAAAAAGGGAAAAATTTTTTTATTTGTAAAAATTCATGATTTTCCCATGCCCATATGTCAAAAAGCACATATGTAGAGGTTTTTTCAAAAGGTAAAGCGATAAACTCTAATGTTTTAGAAGGAAAAAGATTATACAAATCCAGTTTTATAGCTTTTAAAAGTTTCTTATAAGGGGCATGAGGATACCTTTTTCTACAATGCAATATTTTATCTTTTCCTATTACCAAAATTTTTTTTCCAAATAAACATTTAAAAGGTTTTAATTCGTTTAATTTTGAAGAAGAAAGAAGTTCCCATTTTTTTGGTGTTTTTTTATAAATATCCAAATAATCTTTATACCAATACCCTACAAACAAATTTCTCATTCTTCTTTCCAATAAATAATACTATAGGGAAAATATAAATTAGGTTTTAAATCAATCCCAGTTTTTATTGTATAAATTGTATTATTAAATGAAGTAATATAAAGTTTTAAATCTATCAAGTATGAGGGAAAAAATAATATATTTTCTTCATTTGAATAAATATAACTTCCAGTTAAACCAAAAAGAGTAGTAATAGAGGATATAGTATTATTATTTGAGAGATAATTTTTTATATTATAAAGTGTTTCTTCATTAAGGTTCAAATATGCCTTTAATACTTCATCAGGTGCTGTATTTGGATTAAAACCTGTATTTGGTAAAATAGTTATATAAGGTGAGATTTTTTTGTATAATTCTTCACCTATTCCTTTTATTAAAAGAAGCTCTTCTTTATATTGAAAAGCATAATTTCTTGGAGTATAAGGATAACCCTCTTTCTTATAAGTAAAAGCTTCTGCACCATTCAATCTTACAAGTTCATCCGGATCTAACCAATCTAAAATAGCATCTATTATAGAGGATACATCTTCTTTTCCGGTTAAATTTTTAATAAGTCTCTCTAAAGCTGGTAAATGAATAGTAGTTAAAGAAATGAGCCCATTTGAATCCATTAATTCTATATAAACATCTTCTTCAAATTTAATTTTTGTTCCATTTAAAGGAAGATATTTTAATTCTGTTAAACTTTCTTTTTTTGGAAGGATTATTTCTTTATTATTAAATTTGCTATTAAGAATAAGATAAATTAATTTATTGAAAGTTGAATAAGCTTTTAATATAGCTTCATTTTTTTCTTTAAAAGCTTGTGAATTTTTTATATATTCTTTTATAAGCCAATTTAAGCTTAACCCTACAGTAAGAATAATTGCTGAAAGAAAAATTATGAGAAGTGTAACAGATCCTTTATTTTTGTGGATAAATTCTTTCATAATCCCTTTTTAGAAGTGAATTTACGTATGTATGAAATATTAATTTGTATTGTTGACCTTCTTTTTTATAAATAATTGAAATATTAAGAGGAATGACTTTTAATTTTGAAGAATCAAAAGTTTCAAAATATTTAAAAGTATTTTCAAATAAATCATATCCATAATATTCAAATTTAATTTCTTCTATATTTTCAATAAGTGGAATTTTTATTCCTTGTTCGTATTTTTTAAACATTTCAATATTTTTTATATCTTCATAATTCATAGCATAAACTGGCATTTCATAATACACAAGCGAGAATTTACCATTTTTTTCTTGTTGTTTTTTAATAAATACAAGTGTAGGAATATTATGTGCAATCGGAGATATAGTTACATAAGATATTTCTTCTTGTGTCCCAACAAAATATGGAAACCAACTTTTGTTTTTTTGAAATACATAATAATCAATAGCACCAGCAAAACTTTTTTGAAGCCATAAAATTTTTGCAAATTTCCCTATTCCTATCCCTTCAGAAGATATTTTTTGATATTGATAAAGAATTTGATTAAAGGCATAACCAGCTAAAAGAAGCATAAGACTCAAAATAAATATTCCAATAACCACCTCAATCAAAGTAAAACCTTTAAAAGGCACTCTTTGTTCCATACAAAGGTTTAAAAGTTGTGTAATATATCTGATATGTTTTTACAAAATTTTTATAAATTAATTTTAAAGTAATTTTATAAAGATAAATTTCATGAAGAGATGCAAAGGGTGTTTCTTTTATATAAGTCATTGGCTGAGAAGTTTTTATTAAATAGGCTCTCCAATAAAGAACTACACCATCTCCTAAATCTTCTTTTCCTTGCTTTTTCTTTAGATCTAAAGTTTTTATTAAAGATATAGTTTGGGGAATTTTACTTATAAGAATATTTAAATTATGAGTATTTTCTAAATATCTAAAACCTTGTTTAAAAAGATATAGAGTTGTTCCTATACTTGCAGTAAGAATTAATCCAGCAATAAGAATATCAAGAACTATAAAACTTAAAGATTTTTTTGTTTTAACTTGCCTTTTCAAGTATTAAATCACCTGCAGGAGATAAAATTTTTAAAATAAATTTTATATTATTTATTGTAATATAAATTTCTCCTCCATTAGTTGCACCATTTTTATAAAAAATTATTGGTGAAAAAACTTTTATAAATGTATTGTTGAAATAAACAGGTTTATTGTTAACAATTAGTTCACCATCTTTAGAGAATATTTCGTAAGATTTACTATAAAGGAAAGATTTTCTTCTCAATTCCCCAATAAAAATCATTATTTTTTGAGCCTTTAAAGATGCTTTATAATTTAAATATACATTTATTGAAAATGGTAAAACTATAGAAAATATAAATCCTATAAGAAAAATTACTAAAAGTATTTCAAAAAGGGTGAAACCATTTTTTTTAAAATTCATATTTAGAATTTAATATTACTTATACTTACAACTGTAAGAATAAGAGATAACACAATAAATCCTACTATCAATCCCATTACAAGTATTACTGTAGGTT